>SKEU01000010.1_pt1 | contig 278799 bp, 235 predicted proteins | sample 4819571 | NCBI WGS metagenome assembly SKEU01 (sample SAMN11008801, study PRJNA524170) | human gut metagenome | biome: Human fecal sample; material: Feces; isolation source: fecal sample from pouch patient p8, p16 | host: Homo sapiens | place: Israel: Tel-Aviv | collected 2015-06-23
ATCAAGATAAATATCAAAACGGTCAGCACTCTTGTCGAAATTGACAATATCAAAGTTGTCTATAAGCACATCCGGAAGGATGGCACGAAGGAGTCGTTCGGGTTTCATAAAACAAAGGTAAGCAAAGGTAGCTAATTTTAAAACTTAACAACCAGAAATTTCCGCTGAGCCGTAATATAAGGAAAATGGCGGCTGGAGATTACAATGGAATTACAAAAGAATGTGATGAAGGCTTTTATGATATGTATGATAACAAAAAAGGCTCGCTATCTGCGAACCTTTGTGCTCTTCGTCTTGGACTTGAACCAAGGACCCTCTGATTAACAGTCAGATGCTCTAACCGACTGAGCTAACGAAGAAAATTTGCATTTGACTTTAAAAGTGCTCTTCGTCTTGGACTTGAACCAAGGACCCTCTGATTAACAGTCAGATGCTCTAACCGACTGAGCTAACGAAGAAGGTTTTTCTCTCAAATGCGGTGCAAAGATAATAGGTTTTTCCGAAATATGCAATATCTTTGCAGAAAAATTTTAGATAAATGGATAAAATAATTGGAATGGGCAATGCATTGGTTGACGTTCTTGTTACTTTGCAAGATGATTCGCTACTAGATGAGATGAGTTTGCCCAAAGGAAGCATGCAACTTATAAATGAAGATAAGTTTTTGAAAATCAGTGGTAAATACTCTGGTATGCAAACGCATAAAGCTACAGGGGGAAGTGCGGGAAATACAGTTTTGGCGTTAGCTAACCTAGGGGCACACCCGGGATTTATCGGAAAGATAGGAAACGATGATTTTGGGCAATATTTTAAAAAAAACGGTTTGAAGCAGGGAATTGACATGAAATTGCTCGCCGGTGATTTGCCTACAGGAGTGGCTTCTACTTTCATTTCACCGGATGGGGAACGTACTTTTGGAACTTATCTGGGAGCTGCTGCTACTATGAAAGCCGAAAATCTGACGTTGGATATGTTTAAGGGGTATGCATATCTATATATAGAAGGATACTTGGTACAGGATCATGAATTGATTCTTCGTGCTATGCAATTAGGAAAAGAGGCTGGATTGCAAATCTGCTTGGATATGGCCAGTTATAATATTGTGGAAGGAGATTTGGAGTTCTTCGATATTTTGATAACTAAATACGTGGATATTGTTTTTGCTAATGAGGAAGAGGCAAAGGCTTATACAGGCAAGGATGCATGGGGGGCTATCAATGAAATTGCTTCTAAATGCAGTGTTGTAATAGTAAAACTAGGTGCCCAAGGTTCATGTATAAAGAAAGGTACGGAATGCATCAAACTAGAGGTACCTCCGGTAAAAAAAGTCGTGGATACCACTGGCGCGGGAGATTATTATGCAGCAGGTTTTCTGTATGGACTGACTTGTGGTTATTCTTTGGAGAAGTGTTCCATTATAGGTTCTATTTTAGCATCCAATGTGATACAAGTGGTGGGTACAACCTTATCAAAGAAAAAATGGGACGAAATAAAGTTAAATATAGAGGCCCTTCTACAGGCTTGAATAGAATAATGTATTAATTTGCGGTTCACAAATACATAAAGTGATGAAGTGGAATAGTAAGAAAATATTGTTAATGATTTGCGTGGGCCTGACAGGTAGCGCTTTGTTTAGTTTTAATAAAGGTGATGACCGTAATTTCCAGATAGCAAAAAACTTGGATATCTTCAATGCGATATTCAAGGAATTGGATATGTTTTATGTTGATACTATTGATCCTGAGAAAGTGATAAAATATGGTATTGATGCTATGTTGGCGCAGACCGACCCTTACACGGAGTATTATCCTGAAGAAGATAATACACTAAAGGAAATGACTAGCGGAAAGTTTGGCGGTATCGGATCGGTAATACGTTATTATACTCCCCGAAAGCGTGTGGCTATTATTGAACCTTCCGAAGGAAGCCCTGCTGCCGAAATAGGACTGAAAGCCGGTGACATCATCATGGAGATCAATGGAAAAGATATGGCCCAGGGAGATAGAATTCCCAATGATCTGACCTCGTATGTCAGTGATAATTTGCGTGGTGAGCCGGGAACAACTTGTGTGTTGAAAGTTGAGAGACCTACTTCTGATAGTACTTATGTGCCAATGGAATTTAAAATAACCCGTTCTACCATCCGTACGAACCCTGTACCTTATTATGGAATCGTAGGCAATAATGTGGGATATATCGTTATCAGTACTTTTGCTATAGAGAACTGTTCAAAAGATATAAAGAAGGCATTGATAGAATTGAAACAGCAAGGTGCTAAATCTATTGTTCTCGATTTGCGTGGCAATGGTGGCGGTTTGTTGGGGGAAGCAGTGAATGTAGTGAATTTCTTTGTGCCGAAAGGGAAAGAGATTGTGGTAACAAAAGGTAAGATTAAACAAGCTGGTACCACTTATAAAACAATGAATGAACCGGTAGATACAGAGATTCCGCTGGCTGTGCTAGTGGACGGTTCTACAGCTTCGGCATCCGAGATTGTTTCAGGTTCCTTGCAGGACCTTGATCGGGCTATTGTGGTAGGAAGCCGTACGTATGGTAAAGGGTTGGTACAGGTACCTCGTGAATTGCCTTATAACAGTAGCATGAAAGTGACTACTGCAAAGTATTATATTCCCAGCGGACGATGCATTCAAGCCATTGATTACGCTAAACGTAATGCTGACGGGTCGGTGGCTCGTACTCCGGACAGCCTGACCAATGTATTCCATACAGCAGCCGGACGTGAAGTGCGTGATGGTGGCGGTATTCGTCCGGATGTGGAGGTGAAAGTTGAAAATTTCCCAAACATTATGTTTTATCTGCTTAATGATGATATGATTTTTGATTATGCTACCCAATATTGTATCAAGCATTCTCAGGTAGGGGAAGTGAAAGACTTTACAATAACAGATGCTGACTATGTTGATTTTAAGAAGATGTTACATAAGCGTAAGTTTACTTATGACCGTCAAAGTGAGAAGATGCTGAAGAACTTGAAAGAAATAGCGGAGTTTGAAGGATATATGGATGGGGCAAAAGAGGAGTTTGCCGCTTTGGAAACGAAATTGACGCATAATTTGGATCATGAGCTGGACAGGTTCTCGAAAGAGATAAAAGATGCTATTGCTCAGGAGATTTTGAAACGTTATTATTTCCAACGTGGCGCGATATTGCAACGCTTGAAAGATGATCCTGATTTGAAAAAAGCTATTGAGACATTGAACAATCAGTCTGAATATAGTAAGATACTTTCTGTTATGAAATAATCGAATGAGGGGCGGATGTACGAATCTGCCCCTCATTATTGTATCATGATACCATTGATGATGCTTTATTTGAACCGGGAAGTATCTATTGGTTTATGCTGTTTTTCTTTATACCCTCCGAACTTGTAGGTAAAGGATAAAGTTATGTTGCGTGAATAGTTGTTGGTGTGCATGTCCATGTATTGTCCTTTATTACGTAGTGTCACATCTATGTTGCCTTCCATCGAATTGAACAGATCATTGGCCTTCACTTGGATACTTGCTTTTTGGTTGGCAAAGTTCCAACGTATTCCGGTATGGATGGCCCAGATATGATTTAAATCATAACTTCCCTGGATAGATGGGCTCAAATAAAGTCCGGTCAGTTCCATGCGAATATCCGGTTTGGTAGAAAGTATTATATTATTTTGTAACATGGCGAGTCCGATCCACTTGCTGTGGTTGAAGGAAAGATCGAAGAATTTGTTACATTTTGCTTGACGGTATTCAGCTTGCAGTGTGACGTGACTGTCCAACCAATGTCCGATTTTGAAGGGAATGATAGTCGTGGCTGAGAAACTTTGCTGATAATCCCAGTTTAAGGTTTTGTAAATCAAAGCCAGGCGTTCTGTGCTTTGATAGGCTAGTTGCTGAAATAAATCGGGTTGATAATCATAAGCCAGGCTGAAGATATACTTGTTCTTTAAAATATAATTCAGATTTGCGGAATAATCGGTGGATGGCTTTAACATTGGATTGCCTTGTACTTCTTCATAACCACTTATATAGCCGGTACTTTCGCTCAGATCCCAGTAGCTGGGATAGGACTTATCTGATGTGAATGAAAGTTGTAGAATATGTGCTGGGGTCATTACGTATGTTAATTCAGTTGTAGGATAAGCCGCCCATGCATGATAACGGGCCGTTTTGTAATATTCTCCGGTTATGGACGCGCTGAAAGACAAATGTTCTCCCATGTTTTTGCTGAATCCGACGTAGAAGTCATATGTATATTCATTATAACGATTGTTTGTATTGAGTTCGCTCATGTCTGTTCCGTTTTGGGTATGATAGAACTGAGTATTATGGTCACTGGCATAAGTTAAAGAGGTGCCATAGTTTAAGGTCCACTCTCGTGGTAGTGTGTGTGACTGGTCTACGTATATTTTCCAGCGGTCTATTGTTTGTCCGCTAGTCGTGTGAAATTCGCTTGTTTGGTTCTTGTTGTCTTTGTTGGTGAATTGCTGATGACTTTCGGAATGGTAGGAGGTATAGTTTATTCCAGCTTTCATACCGAAGCTAGAGAGATAATCTAAAGCGATATTGTGCATTCGAGTCTCCTTTTTTGTCCGGTTGTCTGCGGTTGTGATGTTCCCGTCGGAATATGAATGATTATCGTTGTTAGGGTTGAAGACACCAGTATAGGCTAGATTGATATGAGCATTATCATTGAATTTATATTCAGCGCCTGTTCGTACATAATGTGTTATTCCTTTCCTGTCAATATCATTGTGTTGACAGATATCATATATATTATTTTTTAAGGTGTGATGTGAGTACGTATCTGTTGTTTGTCTGTTTTGTTCATAATGGGTATTATATAGCAAGTCTATATTCCATTTAGGAGTGGTGTAAAGCAGGCTGATTCCTCCTTGTGTGCCACTTCTGTAATTGTATAGATATCCGGCGTTAACTTCTCCTTGCAACCCACTTTCTTCAGGACGGTAACCTTTCAAAAGTAAGTTGATGGCAGCACCTCTTACATGATATTGCGGCGGTGTGCTATACATAATTTCTGCCTTTTCTACACGTGAAGCCGGAGTGTTTTTTAATAAAATGGTCAACTGTTCGTGACTCATTGTTGTGGGCCTTCCGTTTAAAATAATGTTCAGATTGTGTGTGCCTGCTAATGAAAGGTTGCCGTTTATTTCCTGTACACCGGGTAATTGCTGAAGGATTTCATAAGCATTGTTCACGATTCTATGTGTGGTGAGTTGTGACAGATCATACGATAATTTTCCTTCTTCCACTTTTACAAGAGGGCGTTCCCCTTTGACGATAACTTCGTCCAAAGCATAATCTTTACTTTTCAGGGTAATCGTGCCTGCGTCTTCTCCTGTAGTTGTCAATAAGAGGGTTTCGTACATGATGTGTTGGAAAATCAGCCGATAAGATGCTGGTTGCCGGTTGAACCTGAAGTAACCGGTGGTATCTGTGATTACGGCGTCCACAAAAGTAGAATCAATGGTTTGTAGGATGACGGTTGCACCGTCAATGGCTTGTGCATGGATGTTTGTAACCTTTCCGGTAATGGTTTGTGCAGTGGTTGTTCCTATAACCCAAAATAAAAATAGCGATGTGATGATAAAATTTTGCTTTTTCATATCTATTTGTTTTTAATATTTTCTTTAACTTTGACGAAACAAAAGTAGGGAGACTTTTTTCCTTACGTGGTTAATGGCAGGTTAACACAATGTTAACAAAGTATGGATAGGATATAAGTGTATGACAATCAAACATATTCGTTGGGTAGCTTGTATCGGACTGTTGGCAATCATCTGTTTGCAGTACGTTTGGCTTGTAAATACCTATAAGCTAACTAAGGAAAGTATACAGTTCAGAAGCAATGAAGTATTTAGAGATGCAACGATGCGTGAGGTGTTTTATCGCATGGAAGTATATCAAGATTCTTTGCAAAAGAAGTATAAGGACAAAGATACTTCCATTATGGTTAGAATAAATCTGGATGAAGATTATGATTTTTTTGAGGATGGCAGAGGGGATAAAAATGTGAACCAATGGTTGATGTCCAATATGCAGGTTTCCATGCAAGAAATTGTCAAGAGGGATTATAAATTGTCTGTTTCTTTGTCAAGTTTAGATTCTATTTATCGGACAGGCCTTGCTGCCGAAGGATTGGATGCAGAAGTAATAACTTGTGTGACAGATTCGCTGGGGAATATTCTTAGAAGTTCCCGTTCCATACAGGTAGGGGATTATGGCTTGTTGAAAACCGGATTACAACCTATCAATTATAAATGTACGGAGAATCTTCAGGCTTTTATTGTTAATCCTTATTGGGTTATTTTCCAGCAGATGACCTTGCTCCTCATTGCTACTGTCTTGATGATGGCAATGATCGTCTATTGTCTTGTTTATCAGATTCGTATTATTGCTCATCAGAATAAAATAGCTAGGATGCGTGAGGATTTCTCATACGCCATGATTCATGAGATGAAGACTCCTCTTGCCTGTATTTTGATGGGGACCCGAATGTTGAAATCAGGAAAGTTAGATATTTTTCCGGATAAACGCGAGAAGCATTTTCAGATATTGGAAGACGAGAGTGAACATTTATTGTCACTGACTAACAAAGTGCTGACGCTGTCAAAATTGGAAAATGCTCAATTGAGGCTTTGGAAAAAGGAGATACAACTCCGTCCGATGTTAGAGGATCTTATTGAGAAATATACTGCTAAGGCAGATAAACCAGTACATTTCTCTCTTCATTTGGAATCGGAATGGGTATATGCTGATGAAGAATTCTTGAAAGAAGCTATCGGTAATTTGGTAGACAATTCTATAAAATATTCAGGTGAAGAGGTGGACATACAGATTTCATCCTTGCGTCAGGACTATAACTTTTATTTGATAAAGGTAAGAGATAACGGCATAGGTATTCCGTTGAAGGACCAGAGTCGTATTTTCGAGAAGTACGAGCGTGCTTCGGCTGCCGACCGCAGCCGTAAAGGCGGTGCGTCAGGCTTCGGATTGGGTTTGAATTATGTTTTTCGCGTGGCTGAAGCGCATGGTGGAAAAGTGTGTGTGGAAAGCATTGAAGGGGAGTATAGTGAATTTTTTCTTTTTTTGCCGAGTGGGGAGAAGAAATAAATATTTTTTAAGGAGGAAGATGATATGATAAAACTGTTGTTGGTGGAAGATGATGCCAATCTTTGTTATATTATTCGTGGTGGATTGGAGGATATGATAGGTGGATACGAGGTGATGACCGCTTCTAATGGCGAAGAAGGGCTGAAGATATGGAAGGAGCAACATCTTGATATCATTATTTCAGACATTGAGATGCCTGTTATGGATGGTTATGAAATGGTACGTCGTATTCGGGAAACGGATGGATTTATTCCCATTGTTTTTACCTCGGGCAGGGTTTCGCCTAAAGATGTGGTGAAAGGTTATGAATTGGGGGTGAATAATTATATTAAGAAACCTTTTTTGGCCGAAGAACTGGATGCGCATATTGGTGCTTTGTTGAAAATGAAGCGGGGAATGGGAGCCGCTAATGAAAGTGAGATTTATCGGATTGGTGAAAATTATACATTTGATGCTGTTCATGCAGTATTAAAGCATTCGTCGTGTGTACAAAAGACAATGACGGAACGCGAAGCGAAATTGCTTCAGATGCTTTGTAAAAAGAAAAATGAACTAGTGAGGCGGGATATTATTCTTTCAAGACTATGGGATACGGAGGATGATTTTTTTGCATCACGTAGTCTCGATGTTTTTGTTACTCGACTTAGAAAATTGTTTGCTGATGATGAACGGATACAGATAAAGACTGTGAAAGGAGTGGGTTTATGTCTTTCGGACAAAGGATGAATATGTGTAATATAACATTTATTGTAAGTTCTTTTGGCATTTTCCAGATACTAAACGTTTTTAAGCAACTCGAAAAGATGTGCATTGGTGAAATGACCGTTCTTGAAAATGGATTTTGTCATTATTCCGACTTTGTTGAAGCCGGCCTTTTCTAATACTCGCATGGAAGGAAGGTTGTGTTCAAAGACAAGTGCGAATATACGTATTGTATTCGTATAAGTGAAGTAATGGTAGATGGCTTCTTGTAATGCGTCGGTTACAATACCTTGGTTCCAATATTTTTCTCCGATAACATACCCTACTTCAGCATTGAAGCATTCCACATCTGTGCCTGGTGTAAATCCGATATTGCCTACGGCTTTTCCATTAACTTCAATACAAAAATCATGAATGCCTTCTTTTTTCTGGATGAGGTCAATAAAGGTTTCCGCATGCTCTAGCCTGTAAGGGTGGGGGAATACGTTGCGGCAATTGTCCCAAATCTTTTTGTTATTCAGTTCTTGAACTAATGAATGAGCGTCTTCTGTTTGCCAAGTACGTAGTGTGTACTTGTTCTTTTGTACAAATACAGCATGATAGCGTCTCATGGGGGTACTGCAGAGCCCATGGTAATTTTGTTTTTCTCCTACGACAGCAAATCCCAAACTCTGGTAGAAAGGAATAGCATAAGTAGAAGAATTAACCGTTGTTTCAATGGAAGGATGGAGGGTGGAGGCGTAGTGGAAAAGTTTTTTTCCTAATCCGTGCCTGTGATATTCTGGCTTGATAAAAAATAGGGAGATATGTTTACCATTACTTTTTATACCTAAAATGCCTGTTAGAGCTTCATTGTCAAAACTACCATAAAATATGATTTCGTTTATACATTTTTTGTTATAAATAAAGCTTTTGAAAAATTCCAATCCCTCATTGTTGAAATCTTCTTTGCCGGTGATGGTGAAAACTTGCCAAGATAGTTCGATGGCTTTTGGGTATTCATCTTTTGTGAGTTGTCGTATGTTATTCATGGTATGCCATATTGTAGATTAGTGTAAAAATAGGTAGAGCAGGTATGTTCTTTGTAAGGTGGAGAAGGATAAAGGTGCATTTAAAAACAACTTTATCCTTCTTTGTCTATTAACTAGAAATTATAGGCTACGCCAAGATTGAATACGGCTTGGTCTAGGTCGCTGATTAATTGGTATTTAATATCAAAGTTTAAACTCCAGTTTTTGTCTAAGTCAAACTCCATACCTGCTCCTAAATTAACTCCAAATTTTCCATCACTTCCACTGACATCGTAATCGCCTGCTTTCCCTAAATCCAAATGCCAGTTAGTGTATGTAAATCCTGCTAATGGATATAGACTAATATTGCTTGCTATGGGAAAAAGGTAGTGGATATTTGCGTTGATGTCAAACATGCTAAGTCCATCATTTTTAAAGAAGTAATTCATAGACGGCTCTATTCTGATTTGATCAGTAATATTATATTGATATTTCAGACCAATACCAACGCTCTCTATTTCAGTTCCATAACTTAGATTTCCACCAATAGCTTGTTTCCCTTGTTGTGCAAAAACAGAACCACAACCTAAAAGTGCCATGCATGCGGCAATAATAATTTTTTTCATAATCACTCATTTTAAATGAATACTAACTTTTCTTTATATGTAGAATTATTTTTCTTCCTCCTTAAACCAGGAAGCATACATTAAATATCCATTGGCTATTTTCTGATTGAGTTCTTTGCTTTGTGCCTCGGGAATCTTTTTGATAAATTTGGCTGGAACTCCTGCCCATAGGCTTCCAGGTTCGATGACGGTGTTACTGAGTACCAGCGCTCCGGCAGCTACAATAGCTCCTTCACCTACGACCGCATGGTCTAGTATGGTAGAGCCCATTCCAATTAGAGCGCCGTCTTTTATAGTCGCACCATGTATGGTTACATTATGTCCTACAGAAACATCATTCCCGATTTCGACAACTGATTTTTGATATAATGTATGTACTACACTGCCGTCCTGGATATTTACGCGGTTACCTATGCGGATAGCATTAACATCGCCGCGTAATACGGCGTTAAACCAAATGCTGCAATCTTTTCCAATTACAACATCGCCAATAATAGTGGCATTATCGGCTAAATAACAGTTCTCGCCGATTTTTGGAGTGAATCCTCTCACTGATTTTATAAGTGCCATAATTAATTTCTACCGTTTTAAAGGAGATGTTACTTCTTTTAACCACTCGCGTTCCTCGTTGTTCAATTCCGGATTCAAACAATTGTAAACTTTTTCATGATATTGGTTGAACCATGTTATTTCTTCATCGCTCAGCATATCTGTCAGGATGGCTTCTTTGTCAATAGGGCAGAGGGTAAGTGGCTCGAATTTATAGTAAGTGCCGAATTCTGTCTCTTGTGACGGAACAATTAACATGGTATTTTCCGTACGTACTCCATGGCGTCCGGTTTTATATATACCGGGCTCGTTGGTTACTGTCATGCCTGGAACAAGTAAGGCCGGCATGTGGTTCATGCGGAATTGGTGAGGACCTTCGTGTACATTCAGAAAACAACCTACACCGTGGCCTGTTCCATGCAGGTAATTGATTCCGGCTTTCCACATAGGGAGGCGAGCCAGCGCATCTAGTTGTGTTCCGCAAGTTCCATGTGGAAATTGAGCCATTGAGAGTTGGATAAATCCTTTTAAGACTAATGTGTAATCTGTTTTTTCTTCTTTCGTGAGTGCTCCTAAAACGATAGTACGAGTAATATCAGTTGTTCCGTCCAAATATTGTGCTCCACTGTCCAGCAGCAGCATGCCTTCAGGTTTTAAGGGAATATCGGTTTCGGGGGTTGCTTCATAGTGAACAATAGCGCCATGAGCTTTATATCCGGCAATGGTGTCAAAACTGATACCATTGAAGTGGGGTTGTCCGGCGCGGAATTCGTATAATTTCTTATCTATACTTATTTCGGTTTCATTTCCAGTAGAAACAGCTGCTTTCAGCCAGCGGAGAAATTTAACCATGGCTACTCCGTCGCGTTTCATTGCGCGATGGAAGCCTTCTATTTCTGTCTCATTCTTTATCGCTTTTAAAAAAAGTACAGGCGAAGGAGCTATTTCTATTAAGGAATGGGCGCAGGCTGCTGCATGGACAGCGGCATTGATATTAGCTGACAACAGGAGCTTGCCGGTAAAATCTTTTAAATCTTTTTCAATTGTTGAATAAGGCCTTACTTTAATTTCGTTTTCTGTTAGATAGTCTTTTACTTCATCTGACAGTTTATTCTCTATTATATATAAGGTAGAACTATATTCCGTGATGAGAAGGTAACTTACAAATACCGGATTGCAGTGTACGTCACTTCCCCGTAAGTTTAGGGTCCATGCCACTTCATCCAGTGCGGAAATTAAAATGCCTGTGCAACTGTTACGACGGATTGCTTCTCGTATTTGAGTGATTTTATCCTTGTAACTGAGACCGGCATATTTCAATTCATGTATAAACACTTTGTTATCGGGCAATGCAGGCCGATCTGTCCATAATTCATTGAATGGATCGGGAGCAAGGGTTAAGTGTATCTGTTTTTTTTCTAATTCTTTCTGTAAGTTGCTTGTTTCTTGATAGCTGTTCACCCAGCCGTCTATACCCACATTGTCTTCTGCATTCAATACACAGCCCAACCACTCTACAATGGAAGGAGTTTCCGGTAATCGTTCCTTGAATAAAGTAATACCTGTGTTTTCCAATTGTTCGGCCGCTTGAAGAAAATAGCGTGAATCTGTCCAAAGTCCGGCTTTATCCAGTGTTACGACAACCGTACCTGCCGAACCTGTGAAACCTGATATCCATTTACGTGCTTCCCAATGTTTGGGGATATACTCTCCCGAATGGGGATCCGTACTGGGAATAATAAAGGCTGAAAGCTTGTGTTTACGCATGAAATTGCGCAGACTAGCTATTCTATTTATAATTTCCGATTTCATTTTAATAGGTTTATAATGGTTTGTACTAGAAAGCAAAGATACGATTTCTAGATTATTTTAAATAAATAATTGCGGAAAGTTTTGTAAATAAAGAAAGTATGTGTAATTTTGCGCCGCAATTTGACTATCGGAAAATATTAATAACAACATATTTAATAATTAAAAACAATGATTGTAGTACCAGTAAAAGAAGGCGAAAACATTGAAAAAGCGCTGAAGAAGTTCAAAAGAAAATTTGAGAAAACAGGTGTTGTAAAAGAACTAAGAGCTAGACAGCAGTTCGACAAGCCGTCTGTATTGAACAGGCTGAAAAGAGAACGTGCTATCTATGTTCAGAAACTTCAGCAAGTAGAAGAATAATTAAAAACTCGCACATTCTTTGAATAATTGAATTCTTTTTCATATATTCGTTGCTGAATTGATAAGCGACGTTTCTTATGATGACAGACTCTTTTTTGGATTATCTTCGATTTGAAAAAAACTATTCTGAAAAAACAATAGTTAGTTATGGAATAGATTTGACCAAGTTCGAAGAATACTTCAAGGGGAAAGACGAGAAAGTCGATTTTACAACGGTAGATGCTGATTTGGTTCGTGGTTGGGTGATGAACCTGATGGAGAATGGATATACATCTGCTTCTGTAAACCGAAAACTGAGTTCACTCCGGTCGTTTTATCGTTTCCTTCTAAAGAAAGGTGTGATAGAGGAGGATCCGATGTTGAAAATCATTGGACCGAAAAATAAGAAACCTCTTCCTGTATTTCTGAAAGAACGTGAAATGGACCGACTCTTGGATGATGTTCCTTTTAAGGAGGATTTTACAGGTTGTCGGGATAGAATGGTGTTGGAAATGTTTTATGCTACAGGCATGCGGCTTTCCGAGTTGATAGGGCTGAATGATGTGGATGTCGATTTTTCTGCGTTTCTGATAAAAGTAACGGGAAAGAGAAATAAACAGCGTTTAATTCCTTTTGGAGAAGAATTGCGAAGGGCGATGTCTGTTTATCTGAAAATAAGAAATGAAGTGTTGCCTGGAAAGGCAGAGGCGTTTTTCGTTCTAAAAAACGGAAAACGGATGTATCCTGGAAAGGTGTATCTTTTAGTGAAACGGAACCTGTCAAAAGTGGTGTCGTTAAAAAAAAGAAGTCCGCATGTGTTGAGACATACTTTTGCAACTGCTATGTTGAATAATGAGGCAGAGTTGGGCGCAGTGAAGGAATTACTGGGCCATAGTAGTCTGACTACAACGGAAATTTATACGCATACGACTTTTGAGGAACTTAAAAAAGTTTATGAACAAGCTCATCCAAGAGCGTAAAAAAGGAGGTATTTATGGAAGTTAGAATTCAAGCCATTCATTTCGATGCAACAGAAAAACTTCAGGATTTTATTCAGAAGAAAACTGCTAAGTTAGAAAAGTATTGTGACGATATAAATAAAGTGGAGGTGTCATTAAAAGTTGTAAAGCCTGAAACTGCGATGAATAAGGAGGCTAGTATAAAAGTGCTGGTGCCTAATGGTGAATTTTTTGCAGAAAAGGTGAGTGATACATTTGAAGAGTCGGTTGATGTATGCGTAGATGCGCTTTCTAAGCAATTGACAAAATATAAAGAAAAACTACGCGGTAAATAAAAAAAAACACCGAAAGTTTTTGAGATTTAAAATAAATATCTAACTTTGCAGCCGCTTAACCATTCAAGGCGGAATGGTTGCGAAGTTAGATATGACAAGCCTCTTTAGCTCAGTTGGCCAGAGCACGTGATTTGTAATCTCGGGGTCGTTGGTTCGAATCCGACAAGAGGCTCAAGAAAAGATGCTGAGAAGCTGTTGTTCTTTGAAAGTAAGTTGGGCAAATACCAGAGTGGCCAAATGGGGCAGACTGTAAATCTGCTGTCTTTCGACTTCGGTGGTTCGAATCCATCTTTGCCCACATTCTTAAGACTTGAAAGGTCTTTGGTTTTTTGCGGAAGTAGCTCAGTTGATAGAGCATTAGCCTTCCAAGCTGAGGGTCGCGGGTTTGAGCCCCGTCTTCCGCTCTTTTTTTTTCTTGCTGTTATAGCTCAGTGGTAGAGCACTTCCTTGGTAAGGAAGAGGTCACGAGTTCAAGTCTCGTTAACAGCTCTTTGATAACGTAATTGCTGATTATTAATCAAATAAATAACAAGTAAAGCTATGGCTAAAGAGAAATTTGAACGTTCGAAACCGCACGTTAACATTGGTACTATCGGTCACGTTGACCACGGTAAAACCACTTTGACTGCTGCTATCACTACTGTGTTGGCTAAAAAAGGTCTTTCAGAATTGCGTTCTTTCGATTCTATCGACAACGCTCCTGAAGAAAAAGAAAGAGGTATTACTATCAATACTTCTCACGTAGAATATCAAACTGCAAATCGTCACTATGCTCACGTTGACTGTCCGGGTCACGCCGACTATGTAAAAAACATGGTTACAGGTGCTGCTCAGATGGATGGTGCAATTATTGTTTGTGCTGCAACTGATGGTCCGATGCCTCAGACTCGTGAACACATCCTGTTGGCTCGTCAGGTAAACGTACCTCGTTTGGTTGTTTTCTTGAACAAGTGTGATATGGTTGATGATGAAGAAATGTTGGAATTGGTAGAAATGGAAATGCGTGAATTGCTTTCATTCTATGATTTCGATGGCGATAATACTCCTATTATTCGTGGTTCTGCATTAGGTGCTTTGAATGGTGTTCCTCAATGGGAAGATAAAGTAATGGAGTTGATGGATGCAGTTGATACTTGGATTCCATTGCCTCCGCGTGATATTGATAAACCTTTCTTGATGCCTGTTGAAGACGTGTTCTCTATCACTGGTCGTGGTACTGTTGCTACAGGTCGTATCGAAGCTGGTATTATCCATGTAGGTGACGAAGTTGAAATTCTTGGTTTGGGTGAAGATAAGAAATCAGTTGTTACTGGCGTTGAAATGTTCCGTAAATTATTGGATCAAGGTGAAGCTGGTGATAATGTTGGTTTGTTGTTGCGTGGTATCGACAAAAACGAAATCAAACGTGGTATGATTTTGTGTAAGCCGGGTCAGGTTAAGGCTCACTCTAAGTTCAAAGCTGAGGTTTATATCTTGAAGAAAGAAGAAGGTGGTCGTCATACTCCGTTCCATAACAAGTATCGTCCTCAGTTCTACTTGCGTACTATGGACTGTACAGGTGAAATCACTTTGCCGGAAGGAACTGAAATGGTAATGCCTGGTGATAACGTAACTATTACAGTTGAGTTGATCTACCCGGTTGCATTGAATGTAGGTTTGCGTTTTGCTATTCGTGAAGGTGGACGTACTGTAGGTGCAGGTCAGATTACAGAACTCCTTGACTAATCACTAGATAATTAATATGATCAGTTCTCGGTCGTAAGACACCGGGAACTGATTTTTACGGGAGTAGCTCAGTTGGTAGAGCACCGGTCTCCAAAACCGGGTGTCGGGAGTTCGAGCCTCTCCTCCCGTGCTAAACTTGAAAGAATATGTTTCAGAAAGTAGCAAATTATTGTAAAGAATCTTATGACGAATTAGTCCATAAAGTATCATGGCCTACTCGTAAAGAACTTTCTAGTAGCGCAGTGGTTGTTTTATATGCTTCCCTACTCATTGCGCTAGTTGTTTTTCTTATGGATTCAGCCTTCCAGTTTGTAATGGAGGATATTATCTATCCGCACTAATTAATTGAATAAAATGTCTGAGATTGAAAAAAAGTGGTACGTATTACGTGCTGTTAGTGGAAAAGAAAGCAAGGTTAAGGAGTATCTTGATGCTGACATTAAGAACAGTGATCTTAGCGAGTATGTGTCTCAGGTGTTGATTCCTACCGAGAAAGTGTATCAGGTTCGCAATGGTAAGAAAATTGTGAAAGAAAGAAGTTATCTTCCCGGATACGTTTTAGTCGAGGCCGCTTTGGTCGGTGAGGTTGCTCATCATTTGAGAAACACTCCGAATGTAATCGGTTTCTTGGGAGGTTCCGAAAATCCGGTTCCTTTGAGACAATCGGAAGTGAATCGTATACTTGGTACGGTGGATGAACTTCAGGAAGGTGGTGAGGAACTTAATGTACCTTATACCGTAGGAGAAACAGTGAAAGTTACCGTTGGACCGTTCAGTGGCTTCAGTGGTCTCATTGAAGAGGTGAATACCGAAAAACGGAAGTTGAAGGTTATGGTTAAGATCTTCGGACGTAAAACTCCGCTGGAACTTGGCTTTATGGATGTCGAGAAAGAATAATGCATTCTGTTACGTGCATTGGACTTTCGCTATAATTAATATATAAAAATTAGAAACAAAATGGCTAAAGAAGTTGCTGGACTAATCAAATTACAGATTAAAGGAGGCGCTGCAAATCCATCACCTCCCGTTGGACCTGCTTTGGGTTCTAAGGGTATTAATATCATGGAATTTTGCAAGCAATTCAATGCCAGAACCCAGGACAAAGCAGGTAAGATTTTACCTGTAATCATTACCTACTACGCAGATAAGTCTTTTGATTTTGTTATCAAGACTCCTCCCGTAGCTATTCAATTGCTTGAATTGGCTAAGATTAAGAGTGGTTCTGCTGAGCCTAACCGTAAGAAGGTTGCCGAAATTACTTGGGAACAAGTTCGTACGATTGCTCAGGACAAAATGGTTGACTTGAACTGCTTCACTATCGAGTCTGCTATGACTATGGTAGCTGGTACAGCTAGAAGTATGGGTATCGCTGTAAAAGGGGAATTCCCGGGTAATAACTAATAAACTTCAATTATAATGGGTAAACTGACAAAAAATCAAAAGTTGGCTGCAGAAAAAATTGAAGCAGGGAAAGCATACTCACTGAAAGAAGCTGCACAGTTAGTTAAAGATATTACTTTTTCTAAGTTTGATGCTTCATTAGATATTGACGTACGTTTAGGTGTAGACCCTCGTAAAGCTAACCAGATGGTTCGTGGTGTAGTTTCATTGCCTCACGGAACAGGTAAGCAAGTGCGTGTTTTGGTTCTGTGTACACCTGATGCTGAAGCTGCTGCAAAAGAAGCTGGTGCTGACTATGTTGGTCTTGATGAATATATTGAAAAGATCAAAGGTGGATGGACTGATATTGATGTAATCATTACAATGCCGTCTATCATGGGTAAGATCGGTGCTTTGGGTCGTGTTCTTGGTCCTCGTGGATTAATGCCGAATCCGAAGAGTGGTACTGTAACTATGGATGTAGCTAAGGCTGTTAAGGAAGTTAAGCAAGGTAAGATTGACTTTAAGGTTGATAAGAGCGGTATCGTTCATACTTCAATTGGCAAGGTTTCTTTCACTGCAGATCAGATTCGTGATAATGCGAAAGAATTTATCGCTACTATCATTAAATTGAAACCAAGTTCAGCTAAGGGTACTTATATTAAGAGTATTTATCTTTCAAGTACTATGAGTAAGGGTATCAAGATTGATCCCAAAACTGTAGAAGAAAACTAACAATAAGGAGGAATCATGAGAAAGGAAGATAAAGGCGTTATTATTGGTCAGTTGGCTGAAACCGTTAAGCAATACGGACATTTCTATTTGGTTGACACAACTGCTATGGATGCAGCTAAGACAAGTGAACTGAGAAGAAAATGTTTCAAAGCAGGTATTAAGCTGGTTGTTGTGAAGAATTCTTTGCTTCACAAAGCTCTGATGAGCATGGAAGGTGTTGATTTCTCTCCGTTGTTCGATTCTTTAAAAGGTACAACTTCAGTAATGTTTAGCGAAGTAGCTAACGCTCCTGCAAAGTTGTTGAAAGAATACAAAGAGGAAATTCCTGCATTGAAAGCAGCTTATGCTGAAGAAGGTTTCTATGTAGGTGCTAATCAACTGGATGCTCTTTGCAACATTAAGAGTAAGAATGAAGTTATTGCTGATATTATTGCATTGCTGCAATCACCGGCGAAAAATGTTATTTCTGCTCTTCAATCAGGTGGTAACACCATTCATGGAGTTCTTAAGACTCTGGGCGAACGTGCCGAATAATCAATTTTATAATCAATTAGTAACAAACAATTAAAATCATACAAAAATGGCAGATTTGAAAGCTTTTGCAGAACAATTAGTTAACTTGACAGTAAAAGAAGTTAATGAACTTGCAACTATCCTTAAAGAAGAATACGGTATTGAACCTGCTGCTGCAGCTGTAGCTGTTGCTGCTGGTCCTGCTGCTGGTGCAGCTGCTGCTGAAGAAAAAACATCTTTTGATGTAGTTTTGAAGAGCGCTGGTGCTGCAAAATTGCAGGTTGTTAAAGCCGTTAAAGAAGCATGTGGTCTTGGCTTGAAAGAAGCTAAAGACATGGTAGACGGTGCTCCTAGCACAGTAAAAGAAGGCTTGGCTAAAGACGAAGCTGAATCACTGAAGAAAACTTTGGAAGAAGCTGGAGCTGAAGTTGAGCTTAAATAATATTAGCCTGAGTATCAGGTAATACGGTTAGGAATCCTCTGGTAGAGGATTCTTAACCTTTTTGTGTCTATATTATTATTAAGTTCTACAAAATATTAACAAATGTCTTCAAATACTGAAAATCAAAGAGTTAATTTTGCTTCCATCAAGAATCCGATGAAGTATCCGGATTTCTTGGAAGTGCAATTGAAGTCATTCCAAGACTTTTTACAGTTGGATACCCCGCCCGAAAAGCGTAAGAATGACGGGCTGTATAAGGTATTCGCTGAAAACTTCCCTATTGCTGACACTCGTAATAACTTTGTCCTTGAATTCTTGGACTATTACATTGATCCGCCTCACTATTCAATAGACGAGTGTTTGGAGCGCGGGCTCACATACAGCGTGCCTTTGAAAGCAAAACTGAAGTTGTATTGTACTGATCCTGATCATGAAGATTTCGATACGGTTATTCAGGATGTTTATCTGGGTCCTATTCCGTATATGACTCCGAAAGGAACTTTTGTTATTAATGGTGCTGAGCGTGTAGTTGTTTCTCAGTTGCACCGTTCTCCGGGCGTGTTCTTTGGTCAGAGCGTGCATGCTAACGGTACTAAATTGTACTCTGCCCGTATTATTCCATTCAAAGGTTCATGGATCGAATTCGCTACAGATATTAACAATGTAATGTATGCGTATATCGACCGTAAAAAGAAATTGCCTGTTACTACTCTGTTAAGAGCTGTAGGTTTTGAAAATGATAAAGATATCCTCGAAATCTTCAATTTGGCTGAAGACGTTAAGGTTAATAAGACTAACTTGAAGAAAGTCGTAGGAAGAAAACTCGCTGCTCGTGTTTTAAAAACATGGACAGAAGATTTCGTAGATGAAGACACAGGTGAAGTTGTTTCTATTGAACGTAATGAGGTTATTATCGACCGTGAAACTGTGATTGAAGAGGATCATATCGATGAAATTATAGACTCAGGCGTTCAGAATATCCTTGTTCACAAGGAAGAAGCGAATTCATCCGACTACTCTATTATATTTAATACCCTTCAGAAAGACCCGAGCAACTCTGAAAAAGAGGCTGTACTTTACATTTACCGTCAGTTGCGTAATGCAGATCCGGCTGATGATGCCAGTGCTCGTGAGGTTATCAATAACCTGTTCTTCTCTGAAAAAAGATATGACCTTGGCGAGGTAGGACGTTACAGAATCAACAAAAAGTTGGGACTGACTACGGACATGGATGTGAAGGTATTGACAAAACAAGATATTATTGAAATCATTAAGTATCTGATTGAGCTGATTAACTCTAAAGCGGATGTTGATGATATTGACCACTTGAGTAACCGTCGTGTACGTACTGTAGGAGAACAGTTGTCCAATCAATTTGCGATTGGTCTGGCACGTATGTCTCGTACCATCCGTGAGCGTATGAATGTGCGTGACAATGAAGTGTTTACTCCGATTGATTTGATTAATGCGAAGACTATTTCTTCTGTTATCAATTCATTCTTTGGAACAAATGCTTTGTCGCAGTTCATGGATCAAACTAATCCATTGGCTGAAATCACTCACAAGCGTCGTTTGTCAGCGTTAGGACCTGGTGGTCTGTCACGTGAACGTGCTGGTTTTGAGGTTCGTGACGTACACTATACTCATTATGGTCGTTTGTGTCCGATTGAAACTCCTGAAGGTCCGAATATCGGTTTGATTTCTTCTTTGTGTGTGTATGCTAAGATTAATGAACTTGGCTTTATTTCAACTCCTTATCGTAAAGTAGCTGATGGTAAGGTGGATATATCTGATGAAGGTATTGAATATCTGACAGCCGAAGAGGAAGAGGATAAGATAATCGCTCAGGGTAATGCTCCATTGGATGATGAAGGCAAATTTGTTCGTGAGAAAGTAAAAGCTCGTCGTGATGCTGATTATCCTGTTGTTACTCCTGACCAGGTAGAGTTGATGGATGTTTCTCCACAGCAGATTGCTTCTATCGCTGCTTCTTTGATTCCGTTCTTGGAACATGACGATGCTAACCGTGCATTGATGGGATCAAACATGATGCGCCAGGCAGTTCCTTTGTTGCGTACAGAGGCTCCTATTGTAGGTACAGGTATTGAAAAACAGTTGGTTGAAGACTCTCGTACTCAGATTGCAGCAGAGGGTGATGGTGTTGTAGAATATGTCGATGCAACAACTATTCGTATCTTGTATGACAGAAATGAAGATGAGGAATTTGTAAGCTTTGAACCTGCTTTGAAGGAATACAGAATTCCTAAATTCCGTAAGACTAATCAGAGCATGACCATTGACCTCCGTCCTACTTGTGATAAAGGACAGCGTGTGAAGAAGGGTGATATCCTGACTGAAGGATATTCAACTCAGGGTGGTGAGCTTGCATTGGGTAAAAACCTGTTGGTGGCTTATATGCCTTGGAAAGGTTATAACTACGAGGATGCTATTGTATTGAATGAACGCGTTGTACGTGAGGACTTGCTGACTTCTGTACACGTTGATGAATATATTTTGGAGGTCCGCGAAACGAAACGCGGTATGGAAGAATTAACTTCTGATATTCCTAACGTGAGTGAAGAAGCTACTAAAGATTTGGATGAAAACGGTATTGTACGTGTAGGTGCACGTATCGAACCGGGTGATATCCTGATTGGTAAGATTACTCCGAAAGGTGAATCAGATCCTTCTCCGGAAGAAAAATTGCTTCGTGCTATTTTCGGTGATAAGGCAGGTGATGTGAAGGATGCTTCATTGAAAGCTTCTCCGTCATTACGTGGTGTCGTTATTGACAAGAAGTTGTTCTCACGTGTTATCAAGAGCAGAAGTGAGAAGAATGCCGATAAGGCTATTCTGCCTAAACTGAATGATGAATTCGAAGAAAAGGCAGCAAAACTGAAAGATATCTTGATTGAGAAACTATTGGTTTTGACTAATGGTAAGGTTTCCCAAGGAGTGAAAGATTATTTGGGAACGGAAGTTATTGCCAAGGGGGCGAAGTTCACCAAACGCGATTTGGAATCATTGGATTATACTATTATCCAGTTGAGCAAGTGGACAGCTGATGCTCATAAGAATGACATGATTCGTGACTTGGTGATGAATTATTTGAAGAAATATAAAGAATTGGATGCTGAATTAAAGCGTAAGAAGTTTGCTATCACTATCGGTGATGAACTTCCTGCGGGCATTATTCAGATGGCTAAGGTTTATATTGCCAAGAAGCGTAAGATTGGTGTAGGTGATAAGATGGCGGGACGTCACGGTAACAAGGGTATTGTTTCTCGTGTGGTTCGTCAGGAAGATATGCCGTTCTTAGCAGATGGTACTCCAGTAGATATCGTATTGAATCCGTTGGGTGTGCCTTCTCGTATGAATATTGGTCAGATTTTCGAAGCCGTATTAGGTCGTGCCGGAAAAGAGTTGGGTGTGAAATTTGCTACTCCTATTTTTGACGGTGCTTCTATGGATGATTTAAATGAATGGACAGATAAAGCTGGATTGCCTCGTTATTGTAAGACTTATCTTTGTGATGGTGGTACAGGCGAACGCTTTGACCAACCTGCAACAGTGGGTGTAACTTATATGTTGAAACTAGGGCATATGGTTGAAGATAAGATGCATGCCCGTTCTATCGGTCCGTACTCCCTTATTACTCAGCAGCCGCTTGGTGGTAAGGCACAGTTCGGTGGTCAGCGTTTCGGAGAAATGGAAGTTTGGGCGCTTGAAGCATTCGGCGCAGCACATATCTTACAGGAAATCCTGACCATTAAGTCTGATGACGTTGTAGGACGCTCAAAGGCTTACGAAGCTATTGTGAAAGGTGAACCTATGCCAACTCCGGGTATCCCCGAATCTCTGAATGTATTGTTACACGAACTGAGAGGTCTTGGCTTGAGTATCAACCTTGAATAATAAAAAAATATAACTCTTTACATTATAAATAAGGAAGTATGGCTTTTAGAAAAGAAACTAAGATAAAGAGTAATTTCTCGAAAATCTCAATTGGCTTGGCTTCACCCGAAGAAATCCTTGAGAATTCGAGCGGTGAGGTGTTGAAGCCTGAAACGATCAACTACCGTACCTACAAACCGGAACGTGATGGTTTGTTCTGCGAGCGTATTTTCGGTCCGGTGAAAGATTACGAATGTCATTGCGGTAAGTACAAACGTATCCGTTATAAAGGTATTGTTTGTGACCGATGTGGCGTTGAAGTGACTGAAAAGAAGGTCCGTCGTGAACGTATGGGACATATTCAGTTAGTTGTGCCTGTAGCGCATATCTGGTATTTTCGTTCATTGCCGAACAAGATCGGTTATTTGTTGGGGCTGCCTACAAAGAAACTAGACGCTATTGTATATTATGAACGTTATGTGGTTATCCAGCCGGGTGTGAAGGCTGAAGATGGCATTAATAAATATGATTTGCTTTCTGAAGAAGAGTATTTGGATATCTTGGATACACTTCCTAAAGAAAACCAATATTTGGAAGATACAGATCCGAATAAGTTTATAGCTAAGATGGGAGCAGAAGCCATTTATGATCTGCTCTCAACTTTGGATTTGGATGCTTTATCTTATGAATTACGTCATAAAGCAAGTAATGATTCTTCGCAGCAACGCAAGAACGAGGCTTTGAAGCGTCTGCAGGTAGTTGAATCGTTCCGTGCATCTCGCGGACGTAATAAACCTGAATGGATGATTGTACGTATTGTGCCGGTTATTCCTCCTGAACTGCGTCCATTGGTTCCGTTGGATGGTGGCCGTTTCGCTACCTCTGACTTGAATGACTTGTATCGTCGTGTGATTATCCGTAACAACCGTTTGAAGCGACTGATTGAAATCAAGGCTCCCGAAGTGATTTTGCGTAACGAAAAACGTATGTTGCAGGAGGCTGTCGATTCCTTGTTCGATAACTCACGTAAATCAAGTGCAGTGAAGACTGACGCTAATCGTCCATTGAAATCACTGTCCGATAGCTTGAAGGGTAAGCAAGGACGTTTCCGTCAGAATTTGCTGGGTAAGCGTGTTGACTACTCTGCTCGTTCGGTTATTGTTGTTGGTCCTGAATTGAAGATGGGTGAATGTGGTATCCCTAAACTGATGGCTGCAGAGCTTTACAAGCCGTTTATCATCCGTAAGTTGATTGAACGTGGTATTGTGAAGACTGTAAAATCTGCAAAGAAGATTGTAGACCGCAAGGAGCCTGTGATCTGGGATATCTTGGAACATGTCATGAAAGGTCATCCTGTATTGCTGAACCGTGCGCCGACTCTGCACCGTTTGGGTATTCAGGCTTTCCAACCGCATATGATTGAAGGTAAAGCTATTCAATTGCACCCGTTGGCTTGTACAGCGTTCAATGCCGACTTCGATGGTGACCAGATGGCGGTTCACTTGCCTTTGAGTAATGATGCGATTCTGGAAGCACAGATGTTGATGCTTCAAGCTCATAACATTCTGAATCCTGCTAATGGTGCTCCTATTACTGTGCCTGCACAGGATATGGTACTTGGTTTGTATTATATTACCAAGCTGAGAAAAGGGGCTAAAGGTGAAGGCTTGACTTTCTACGGTCCGGAAGAGGCTTTGATTGCTTATAATGAAGGTAAAGTGGATATTCATGCTATCGTCAACGTAGTGGTGAAGGACTTGGACAAAGATGGCAAAATCGTAGATGTGATGATGAAAGAAACCTCCGTAGGGCGTGTGATTGTAAATGAAATCGTTCCAGCGGAAGTGGGGTACTTGAATACCATTATTTCCAAAAAGTCTTTGCGAGATATCATTAGTGATGTTATCAAAGCTGTCGGTGTTGCACGTGCTTGTGAATTCTTGGATGGTATTAAGAACTTAGGTTACTATATGGCGTTCAAGGGTGGTCTGTCATTCAACTTGGGTGATATTATTATCCCGAAAGAAAAAGAAGAACTGGTAAAACGTGGTAATGAGGAAGTGGAACAGATTATGATGAACTATAATATGGGTTTCATTACTGACAATGAACGTTATAACCAGGTTATCGATACATGGACTCACGTGAACAGTGACCTGTCTGATATACTTTACAAGACGATTAAGAATGATGACCAAGGCTTCAATTCAGTATTTATGATGCTTGATTCCGGGGCCCGTGGTTCTAAAGAGCAGATTCGTCAGTTGTCTGGTATGCGTGGTTTGATGGCAAAACCGCAGAAAGCCGGTGCTGAAGGCGCACAGATTATTGAAAACCCTATTCTTTCAAACTTTAAAGAAGGTTTGTCTGTGTTAGAGTATTTTATTTCTACCCACGGTGCTCGTAAAGGTTTGGCGGATACAGCGTTGAAGACTGCTGATGCGGGATACTTGACCCGCCGTCTGGTAGACGTGTCGCATGATGTGATTATCAATGAAGAAGACTGTGGAACACTTCGTGGTTTGGTTTGTACGGCTTTGAAGAATAACGATGAAGTTATTGCTACTTTGTACGAACGTATTCTAGGACGTGTTTCTGTACATGATATCGTCCATCCTACTACTGGTAAACTGATTGTAGCCGGTGGAGAGGAGATTACAGAGGATATTGCGCAGGAAATCGAGGATTCTCCGATTGAAAGCGTTGAAATCCGTTCGGTATTAACTTGTGAATCTAAGAAAGGGGTATGTGCTAAGTGTTATGGACGTAACTTGGCATCCAGTCGTATGGTTCAGAAAGGTGAAGCAGTCGGCGTAATCGCTGCCCAATCTATTGGTGAGCCGGGTACACAGTTGACATTGCGTACATTCCATGCCGGTGGTATCGCAGGTAATATGGCTGCTAATGCAAGCATTGTGGCCAAGAATAATGCACGTTTGGAATTCGAAGAATTGCGTACGGTAGATACGGTTGATGAAATGGGTGAGGCTGTGAAAGTGGTAGTCGGTCGTTTGGCTGAAGTCCGCTTTATCGATGTGAATACAGGGATTATCCTGTCAACTCATAATGTGCCTTATGGTTCAAAATTATATGCTGCGGACGGTGATATTGTTGAGAAGGGAAAACTGATTGCTAAGTGGGATCCGTTCAACGCTGTTATTATTACAGAGGCTACTGGTAAGATTGAATTCGAGAGTGTGGTTGAAAACGTAACTTATAAGGTAGAGTCTGATGAAGCTACCGGTTTGCGTGAAATTATCATTATCGAGTCTAAGGATAAGACAAAAGTACCTTCTGCCCATATTGTAACCGAGGATGGTAATTTGATCCGTACTTATAACTTACCCGTGGGGGGGCATGTTGTGGTTGAAAACGGTCAGGCAGTGAAAGCTGGTGACATTATTGTGAAGATTCCTCGTGCTGTAGGCAAGGCTGGTGATATCACTGGTGGTCTTCCTCGTGTTACAGAACTGTTTGAGGCTCGTAACCCATCTAATCCTGCTGTCGTTTCTGAAATAGACGGTGAAATTACTATGGGTAAGATTAAGCGTGGTAACCGTGAAATTATTGTCACATCTAAGACAGGTGAAGTGAAAAAGTATTTGGTGAATCTGTCTAAACAAATATTGGTTCAGGAGAATGACTACGTTCGTGCCGGAACTCCGTTATCTGACGGTGCGATTACTCCTGCTGACATTTTGGCCATTAAAGGTCCCACGGCTGTACAGGAATATATCGTAAATGAAGTGCAAGACGTTTACCGTTTGCAGGGTGTGAAGATTAACGACAAACACTTTGAGATTATTGTTCGTCAAATGATGCGTAAGGTAGAAATCGATGAGCCGGGCGATACTCGCTTCTTGGAACAGCAGGTAGTGGATAAGCAAGAGTTCATGGAAGAAAACGATCGTATTTGGGGCAAGAAAGTAGTTGTTGACTCTGGTGATTCTCAGAATTTACAGCCGGGTCAGATTGTTACTGCCCGTAAGTTGCGTGATGAGAACAGTATGTTGAAACGTCGTGATTTGAAGCCTGTTGAGGTACGTGATGCTATTCCTGCTACATCTACTCAGATTCTGCAAGGTATTACCCGTGCCGCTTTGGGAACTTCAAGTTTCATGTCTGCTGCATCATTCCAGGAAACAACGAAAGTTTTGAATGAGGCTGCCATCAATGGTAAGGTTGATAGATTGGAGGGTATGAAGGAGAATGTGATTTGTGGTCACTTGATTCCTGCCGGTACCGGTCAGCGTGAATTCGAAAAGATTATTGTTGGTTCGAAGGAAGAATATGATCGCATTCTTGCTAATCGTAAGAATGTACTCGATTATAGTGAGGTAGAGTAATTTTTAATACATACACTGTAAAAGAGGCTGATTTCTGTTTAAGAAATCAGCCTCTTTAGGTTTATAGTAAATGCTATAGGAAAATTATATAGAATAATCAGTATGTTGTATTATTACAAATAAATGTCTATATTTGTACTCCAACCAAAGAATAGAAGTTGGGGACCTTGAAATTCAGAATATTTTTTTAATGCTAAAGTATAAAATCATGGAAAACGAAAAAAATAACAATCAGTTGCAGATAGAGTTGAAAGAAGAAGTAGCTCAAGGAACGTATGCAAATCTTGCCATTATTACCCATTCCAGTTCGGAATTTATTGTTGATTTTGTGCGTGTAATGCCGGGATTACCTAAAGCTGGAGTGCAGTCACGTATTGTACTGACTCCTGAACATGCAAAACGTTTGATGTATGCATTACAGGAGAATGTTGCAAAATACGAACGTAATTTTGGACCTATTCGAATGCCGGAAGAAATGAATGGGGGAAATAATGGACCGGATGGAAAAACATTCATTCCTCCTATAAGCGGATTTAAAGGGGAAGCATAAGGGCTTTTGTAGCAAAAATAACATAGTAGTCTGTTTTTCAAAAACTTTTTTGAGAAACAGACTATTTTTATTAGTAGAAAGTATTGTTTATTAAAATGTTATTCGTAACTTTGCAGCCCAAAATGTATAGTTTTGGACTTAGTACAGCAAATTAATAAACAATATATAATAATTAAAAATCAAACAAAATGCCTACTATTCAACAATTAGTAAGAAAAGGAAGAGAGGTTTTGGTTGAGAAGAGTAAATCTCCGGCACTGGATTCATGTCCTCAAAGACGTGGCGTTTGTGTTCGTGTGTATACTACTACTCCGAAAAAGCCGAATTCAGCAATGCGTAAAGTTGCTCGTGTGCGTCTGACTAACTCTAAGGAAGTAAACTCTTATATTCCGGGAGAAGGTCATAACTTGCAGGAACACTCAATCGTGTTGGTTCGTGGTGGTCGTGTGAAAGACCTTCCGGGTGTACGTTATCACATCGTTCGTGGTACTTTGGATACAGCAGGCGTAGCTGGTCGTACACAAAGACGTTCTAAATATGGTGCGAAGCGTCCTAAAGCAGGACAAGCTGCAGCTCCTGCAAAAGGAAAAGGAAAGAAGTAAATTGTAACTGAATTCCTGAAACAAAGAATATTAATTTAAGTTTTGGTTTGTTGGAATAAGCTATAAAGGTTGAGTAAATGCTTCAGAGGAAGCGTTGAAGTAAACGGAAAAAGTGCAGCCCCAAACAAAAACATTATTTTGAGAAAAAATGAGAAAAGCAAAACCAAAAAAACGTGTGATCCTTCCGGATCCGGTATTTAATGATCAGAAGGTTTCTAAATTCGTAAATCACTTGATGTATGATGGAAAAAAGAATACATCTTATGAGATCTTCTATGCAGCACTGGAAACAGTGAAAACAAAACTTCCTAATGAAGAAAAATCAGCTTTGGAAATCTGGAAGAAAGCTTTGGATAATGTAACTCCGCAGATTGAAGTAAAGTCTCGTCGTGTAGGTGGCGCTACTTTCCAGGTTCCTACTGAAATTCGTCCTGATCGTAAAGAGTCAATCTCAATGAAAAACTTGATTCTTTTCGCTCGTAAACGCGGTGGTAAATCAATGGCAGATAAACTGGCAGCTGAGATTATTGACGCTTTCAACGAACAGGGTGGTGCTTATAAGCGTAAAGAAGATATGCACCGTATGGCTGAAGCTAACCGTGCATTCGCTCACTTTAGATTCTAATCAAGTAATAATTAATAAGTAAAGGACGAAGATGGCTAAACATGATTTGCATTTGACCCGCAATATCGGTATCATGGCTCACATTGATGCTGGTAAGACAACGACTTCAGAACGTATTTTGTTCTACACTGGCTTGACTCACAAAATTGGTGAGGTGCATGATGGTGCAGCAACAATGGACTGGATGGAGCAGGAGCAGGAACGTGGTATTACTATTACATCTGCTGCTACTACTACTCGTTGGAAATATGCGGGAAATACTTATAAAATAAACTTGATTGACACTCCGGGACACGTTGACTTTACTGCTGAAGTAGAACGTTCTTTACGTGTCTTGGATGGAGCTGTTGCAGCTTATTGTGCGGTTGGTGGTGTTGAACCTCAGTCAGAAACCGTATGGCGTCAGGCTGATAAATACAATGTGCCTCGTATTGGTTACGTTAATAAAATGGACCGTTCTGGTGCTGACTTTTTCGAAGTTGTTCGCCAGATGAAGGATGTATTAGGCGCAAATGCTTGCCCTGTGGTAATTCCTATTGGTGCTGAAGAGAGCTTCAAAGGAGTTGTTGATTTGATCAAAATGAAAGCTATTTTGTGGCACGATGAAACAATGGGTGCAGATTATAGCGTAGAAGAAATTCCGGCGAACTTGGTTGATGAAGCTAATGAATGGAGAGAGAAAATGCTCGAAAAAGTGGCTGAATTTGACGATGCTTTAATGGAGAAATTCTTTGATGATCCTTCTACAATCACTGAAGAAGAAATCTTGCGTGCTTTGCGTGCAGGTACATTGAAAATGGATATCGTTCCGATGTTCTGCGGCTCTTCATTCAAGAATAAGGGAGTTCAGACATTGCTTGACTATGTTTGTGCGTTCTTGCCTTCTCCGTTGGATACACCTGCTATTGTAGGTACTAATCCGACTACAGGAGCAGAGGAAGACCGTAAACCTAGCGAGGATGAAAAAACATCAGCTTTGGCATTTAAGATTGCAACTGACCCCTATGTCGGACGTTTGACTTTCTTCCGCGTTTACTCTGGTAAGGTAGAGGCTGGTTCATATATCTATAACACTCGTTCGGGTAAAAAAGAACGTGTATCACGTTTGTTCCAAATGCACTCAAACAAACAGAATCCTGTAGAGGTGATTGGAGCTGGTGATATTGGTGCCGGTGTTGGTTTCAAGGATATCCGTACAGGTGATACGTTGTGTGATGAAGATGCACCGATCGTATTGGAATCAATGGAATTCCCTGATCCTGTAATTGGTATTGCAGTTGAACCTAAGACTCAGAAAGATTTGGACAAGTTGTCTAATGGCTTGGCTAAACTGGCTGAAGAAGACCCGACATTTACTGTTAAGACTGATGAGCAGTCCGGTCAGACTATTATTTCCGGTATGGGTGAGCTTCATTTGGATATTATTATCGACCGTCTGAAACGTGAGTTTAAAGTAGAATGTAACCAGGGTAAACCTCAGGTTAACTATAAGGAAGCTATCACTAAGACTGTTGAATTGCGTGAAGTTTATAAGAAGCAGTCTGGTGGTCGTGGTAAGTTTGCCGATATCATTGTGGCAATCGGTCCGGTTGACGAAGACTTTACACAAGGTGGTTTGCAGTTTATTGATGAAGTGAAGGGCGGTAATGTTCCTAAGGAATTTATCCCATCAGTTCAGAAAGGTTTCCAGACCGCAATGAAGAATGGTGTGTTGGCAGGGTATCCGCTTGATTCACTGAAAGTAGTTTTGAAGGATGGTTCATTCCATCCGGTTGACTCTGACCAGTTGTCATTCGAGATCTGTGCTATCCAGGCTTACAAAAATGCATGTGCTAAAGCAGGTCCTGTATTGACTGAACCTATTATGAAACTGGAGGTTGTAACTCCTGAAGAAAACATGGGTGATGTTATTGGTGACTTGAATAAGCGTCGTGGTCAAGTAGAAGGTATGGAATCAAGCCGTTCTGGAGCTCGTATTGTAAAAGCTAAAGTACCTTTGGCAGAAATGTTTGGTTACGTAACAGCTTTGCGTACTATTACTTCGGGTCGTGCTACATCGTCTATGACTTATGATCATCATGCTCAAGTTTCCAGCTCTATTGCTAAGGCTGTACTTGAAGAAGTGAAAGGTCGCGTAGACTTAGTATAATAAAAAAAGCAGGGGCTACGGGTTAGCGAATGACTCTTAATCCGGCCCCACTTTATATTTAATCATTTTTTAATTTAAAATTTAATGAGTCAAAAAATTAGAATTAAACTGAAATCTTACGATCACAACTTGGTAGACAAGTCTGCTGAAAAGATCGTTAGAACAGTGAAGGCAACAGGTGCTATTGTTAGCGGTCCTATTCCATTGCCTACACACAAGCGTATTTTTACGGTAAACCGTTCGACTTTCGTTAACAAGAAGTCACGTGAACAGTTTGAATTGTCTTCTTACAAGAGATTAATCGACATCTATAGCTCAACAGCTAAGACAGTAGACGCTCTGATGAAGTTGGAATTACCGAGTGGAGTTGAAGTAGAAATTAAAGTTTAATGCATTTAAAAATTAACTGAAATGCCAGGATTATTAGGAAAGAAAATCGGAATGACATCCGTTTTCAGTGCTGATGGTAAAAATGTACCATGCACTGTTATCGAAGCTGGTCCTTGTGTAGTTACTCAGATTAAGAGTGTTGAGAAAGACGGCTATGCAGCTGTTCAGGTAGGTTTCCAGGACAAAAAGGAAAAGCATACTACCAAACCTTTGATGGGGCACTTTAAAAAAGCTGGTGTAACTCCGAAGAGACACTTGGCCGAGTTCAAAGATTTTGAAACAGAATTGAATTTGGGAGACACTATTACAGTGGAGTTGTTCAATGATGCGGCTTATGTTGACGTTGTTGGTACTTCTAAAGGTAAAGGCTTCCAAGGTGTAGTTAAAAGACATGGATTTGGTGGAGTAGGTCAGACTACTCACGGTCAGCACAACCGCGCTCGTAAACCGGGTTCTATCGGTGCATGTTCTTACCCTGCAAAAGTATTCAAAGGAATGCGTATGGGTGGCCAAATGGGTGGTGACCGCGTTACTACACATAACTTACAGGTATTAAAAGTGATTCCGGAACACAATCTTCTTTTGATTAAAGGTTCGGTACCGGGTTGCAAAGGTTCAATCGTAATAATTGAGAAATAATGGAAGTTAACGTATTAAATATTAAAGGTGAAGACACCGGAAGAAAGGTTACGTTAAACGAATCTATCTTCGGAATTGAACCCAATGACCACGCTATCTATTTGGACGTTAAGCAGTTTATGGCTAACCAACGTCAGGGAACTCATAAATCTAAAGAAAGAAGCGAAATCAGCGGTTCTACTCGTAAATTAGGTCGTCAGAAAGGTGGTGGCGGTGCTCGTCGTGGTGATATCAACTCTCCGGTATTGGTGGGTGGTGCTCGCGTGTTTGGTCCTAAACCTCGTGACTATTGGTTTAAGTTGAATAAAAAAGTTAAGACATTGGCTCGCAAGTCGGCATTGTCTTATAAAGCTCAAGAAAACGCAATCATTATTGTTGAAGACTTCACATTTGAGGCTCCAAAGACTAAGGATTTCGTTTCTATGGTAAATAATCTTAAAATTGCTGACAAAAAGTTGCTTCTTGTTTTGCCGGAAGCTAATAAAAATGTATATTTGTCAGCTCGTAACATCGAACGTGCTAATGTAGCAATTGCTTCTGCATTAAATACTTACAATGTATTGAATGCTGAAACTCTTGTTGTTACAGAAAACTCGCTCAAGGCTATCGAGAATATCTTATCTTAATTTAAAAAGGAGGCTTAGATAATGGGAATTATTATTAAACCGTTGGTTACTGAGAAAATGACTGCAATTACCGAGAAGTTAAATCGATTCGGCTTTATTGTACGTCCTGAAGCTAACAAGTTGGAAATTAAGAGTGAGATTGAAGCTTTGTATAATGTTACAGTAGTAGATGTAAATACGCTAAAATACTCGGGAAAGAGTAAAAGCCGTTACACTAAGTCTGGAATCATCAATGGTCGTACGAATGCTTATAAGAAAGCTATCGTAACATTGAAAGAAGGCGATACTATTGATTTTTATAGCAATATTTAATAAAGATGGCAGTACGTAAATTTAAGCCCACAACACCGGGGCAAAGACATAAAATTATTGGTACTTTTGAAGAGATTACTGCATCGGTACCAGAAAAGTCTCTTGTATTTGGAAAGCGCTCAACAGGTGGTCGCAACAACGTTGGTAAAATGACAATGCGCTATATGGGCGGTGGTCACAAGAGAAAATACAGACTTATTGATTTCAAGAGAAACAAAGACGGTGTACCCGCAGTTGTTAAAACTATAGAATACGATCCGAATCGTTCGGCTCGTATTGCTTTGCTGTTTTATGCTGATGGTGAAAAGAGATATATTATTGCTCCTAATGGATTGCAAGTTGGTAGCACATTGATGTCTGGAGCGAATGCAGCGCCTGAGATTGGTAACGCACTTCCGCTTGAAAACATCCCCGTTGGTACTGTAATTCATAATATAGAATTACGTCCGGGTCAAGGTGCAGCTTTGGTAAGATCAGCTGGTAATTTTGCTCAGTTAACTTCAAGAGAAGGCAAGTATTGTGTGATTAAATTGCCTTCAGGTGAGGTAAGACAAATACTTAGTGCTTGTAAGGCTACTATTGGTAGCGTTGGTAACTCTGATCATGGATTGGAATCTTCCGGTAAGGCAGGTCGTACTCGTTGGATGGGGCGTCGTCCTCGCAACCGTGGTGTTGTTATGAATCCTGTTGATCACCCGATGGGTGGTGGTGAAGGACGCGCTTCAGGAGGTCATCCAAGATCACGTACAGGCTTGTATGCTAAGGGCTTGAAGACAAGAGCTCCGAAGAAACAGTCTTCTAAGTATATTATTGAGAGAAGAAAGTAATAACTGATTAATTGAGTAAATTATGAGTCGTTCATTAAAAAAAGGTCCATATATTAACGTTAAACTTGAAAAGAAAGTGCTTGCTATGAATGAAAGCGGCAAGAAGGTTGTCGTTAAGACTTGGGCTAGAGCTTCGATGATCTCGCCTGATTTTGTAGGGCACACAGTTGCAGTTCATAACGGAAATAAATTTATTCCTGTTTACGTTACAGAAAACATGGTAGGACACAAATTGGGTGAATTTGCACCGACACGTACATTCCGCGGCCATGCAGGTAATAAGAAAAAATAAGCAGGATAATCTGAAGAAATAATAAAGTAATAAATAATGGGAGCAAGAAAAAAAATATCGGCTGAAAAAAGAAAAGAAGCCCTTAAGACCATGTATTTTGCAAAGTTGCAAAATGTTCCTACTTCTCCGCGAAAAATGCGTCTCGTGGCTGACATGATCCGTGGTATGGAAGTGAACCGTGCACTGGGTGTCTTGAAGTTTTCTTCTAAAGAAGCTTCTGCAAGAGTGGAAAAACTGTTGCGCTCTGCTATTGCTAACTGGGAACAGAAAAACGAACGTAAGGCAGAAAGTGGCGAATTGTTTGTAACAAAGATTTATGTTGATGGTGGTGCAACGCTGAAAAGAATGCGTCCGGCTCCGCAGGGAAGAGGTTACAGAATTCGTAAACGTTCAAATCACGTGACTTTGTTCGTTGATTCTAAGAGTACTAATGATAATCAAAATTAAGACTAGATGGGACAGAAAGTTAATCCGATAAGCAACCGTTTAGGAATTATCAGAGGATGGGATTCTAATTGGTACGGTGGCAATGATTATGGTGATGCTTTGTTGGAAGACAGCAAAATCCGTAAATATTTGAATGCCAGACTTGCAAAAGCCAGCGTTTCAAGAATTGTTATTGAACGTACACTGAAATTGGTGACAATTACGGTTTGTACAGCACGTCCGGGTATTATCATTGGTAAAGGCGGTCAGGAAGTTGACAAGCTGAAAGAAGAGTTGAAGAAGATCACGGACAAAGATATTCAGATCAATATCTTTGAAGTGAAGAGACCTGAGTTGGATGCTGTTATTGTAGCTAATAATATCGCTCGTCAGGTAGAAGGTAAGATTGCCTATCGCCGTGCCATCAAGATGGCTATCGCTAACACAATGCGTATGGGCGCTGAAGGTATCAAAGTGTTGATTTCAGGACGTTTGAATGGAGCAGAAATGGCCCGTTCTGAAATGTATAAAGAAGGAAGAACTCCGTTGCATACTTTCCGTGCAGATATTGACTACTGTCATGCAGAAGCTTTGACTAAAGTTGGTTTGCTGGGTATTAAAGTATGGATTTGCCGTGGTGAAGTGTATGGTAAGAGAGAATTAGCGCCCAACTTTACTCAGACTAAAGAGAGTGGTCGTGGTGGTAATGGCAACAATAACGGTGGTAAGAACTTCAAAAGAAAGAAAAACAATCGCTAACGGATTTGAATTTTAGGAATTATGTTACAACCGAAAAAGACAAAATTCAGAAGACAGCAGAAGGGCAGTCAGAAAGGAAATGCTCAAAGAGGAAACCAATTGGCTTTCGGCTCATTTGGTATTAAATCTTTGGAGACTAAATGGATTACAGGTAGACAAATTGAAGCTGCACGTATTGCGGTAACAAGATATATGCAACGTCAAGGACAGATTTGGATCCGTATTTTCCCGGACAAACCTATTACTCGCAAGCCTGCTGATGTGCGTATGGGTAAAGGTAAAGGTGCTCCTGAAGGTTTCGTTGCTCCGGTTACTCCGGGTCGTATTATCATCGAGGCAGAAGGTGTTCCTTATGAAGTAGCTAAAGAAGCTTTGCGTCTTGCAGCACAGAAGCTTCCTGTTACTACTAAGTTTATAGTTAGACGTGATTACGATGCTCAAAATCAAAATGCTTAATTTATTATGAAGATTGCAGAAATTAGAGAAATAGCTACCAATGAATTGGCAGAAAGAATTGAAGCTGAAGTAGCCAATTACAATCAGATGGTTTTAAATCATTCTATCTCTCCGCTGGATAATCCTGCACAGATTAAAAAGTTACGCAGAACGATTGCGCGTATGAAGGCAGAATTGCATCAGAGAGAACTTAACAAATAATAATGGTCCTCATGGAAGCTAGAAATTTAAGAAAAGAAAGAACAGGTGTTGTAGTAAGCAATAAGATGGATAAGACCATTACTGTTGCTGCTAAGTTTAAAGAAAAACACCCTATTTATGGTAAGTTCGTTTCTAAAACGAAAAAATACCATGCTCATGATGAAAAGAATGAATGTAATGTAGGTGATACAGTACACATCATGGAAACTCGTCCTTTGAGCAAAACTAAGAGATGGAGATTGGTTGAAATAATTGAAAGAGCTAAGTAATTATGATACAAGTAGAATCCAGACTTACAGTGTGTGACAACAGTGGCGCTAAAGAAGCTCTTTGTATCCGCGTATTAGGCGGTACGAAGAGACGTTACGCTTCTGTAGGGGATGTCATTGTAGTTTCTATCAAGAGTGTAATCCCCTCTAGTGATGTTAAAAAAGGTGCAGTATCAAAGGCTTTAATTGTACGTACTAAGAAAGAAATCCGTCGTGCTGATGGTTCTTATATTCGTTTTGATGATAATGCTTGCGTATTGTTGAATAATGCAGGTGAAATTAGAGGAAGTCGTATTTTTGGCCCTGTTGCAAGAGAGTTGCGTGCTGCAAACATGAAAGTGGTATCACTTGCACCTGAAGTACTTTAATTTTGTAAAAGATTTAAGTAATGAGTAAATTACATATAAAAAAAGGCGATACAGTTTACGTAAACTCTGGTGAAGATAAAGGTAAAACTGGCCGTGTGCTGAAAGTTCTTGTTAAAGAAGGACGTGCACTTGTAGAAGGTATCAATATGGTATCGAAAAGTACCAAACCTAATGCAAAGAACCCTCAGGGTGGTATCGTAAAGCAGGAAGCTGCTATACATATCTCAAACTTGAATTTGGTTGATCCTAAAACAGGCAAGCCAACACGTGTGGGAAGAAGAGAAAGTTCTGATGGTAGAACATTTGTTCGTTATGCTAAAAAATCAGGAGAGGAGATTAAATAATGAGTAATACTGCTAGCCTTAAGAAAGAATATGCAGAGCGCATTGCGCCTGCATTGAAGAATCAGTTCCAATATTCTTCAACAATGCAGATCCCCGTACTTAAGAAGATTGTTATCAATCAAGGATTGGGTATGGCTGTTGCTGATAAGAAGATTATTGAAGTTGCTATTAATGAGTTAACAGCAATTACTGGTCAGAAAGCTGTTGCAACAGTTTCACGTAAAGATATCGCTAACTTTAAGTTACGTAAGAAAATGCCGATTGGCGTAATGGTGACTTTGCGTCGTGAAAGAATGTATGAGTTCCTTGAAAAACTTGTTCGTGTTGCTTTGCCACGTATTCGTGACTTCAAAGGTATCGAAAGCAAGTTCGATGGAAGAGGTAATTATACATTGGGTATTCAGGAACAAATCATTTTCCCTGAAATAAATATCGATAGTATTACTAAAATTCTCGGAATGAATATTACCTTTGTAACTTCTGCTCCGACAGATGAAGAAGGTTATGCTTTGTTGAAGGAATTTGGTTTACCGTTTAAAAACTCAAAAAAAGATTAATATATTATGGCAAAAGAATCAATGAAGGCTCGTGAAGTAAAAAGAGCCAAACTTGTAGCCAAATATGCTGAAAAACGTGCTGCGTTGAAAAAGATTGTCAACTCAGGTGATCCTGCTGAAGCTTTTGAAGCTGCTCAGAAATTACAGGCTATTCCTAAGAATGCTAATCCTATTCGTTTGCACAACCGTTGTAAATTGACCGGTCGTCCTAAAGGCTATATTCGTCAGTTCGGAATTTCAAGAATTCAGTTCCGCGAAATGGCTTCTAATGGTTTGATTCCGGGCGTAAAGAAAGCAAGCTGGTAATTCTTTTTATTTTTAAATATTGTCAGGGTAGTCCTGATTAATTTAATTTATTATTATATGACAGATCCAATCGCAGATTATCTCACCAGATTGAGAAATGCAATTAGTGCAAAGCACAGAGTAGTAGAAGTGCCTGCCTCAAATTTGAAAAAGGAAATCACTAAGATCCTTTTCGACAAAGGCTACATTCTGAACTACAAGTTTGTAGAAGATGGTCCTCAAGGAACTATCAAAGTGGCTTTGAAGTACGACTCAGTAAACAAAGTAAATGCTATTAAGAAGCTTATTAGAGTTTCTACTCCGGGTTTACGTAAGTATACGGGTTACAAAGACATGCCGAGAGTTATTAATGGTTTAGGTATTGCTATAATATCTACTTCCAAAGGTGTAATGACTAACAAAGAAGCTGCTGAACTGAAAATCGGTGGTGAAGTTCTTTGTTACGTATATTAATAGGAGGATAAGCAATGTCAAGAATAGGAAAATTACCCATTAGTATTCCCACTGGAGTAACAGTTACTCTGAAGGATAATGTAGTTACTGTAAAAGGTCCTAAAGGCGAACTTAGCCAATTTGTTGATCCTTCTATCAATGTTGCAATTGAAGATGGACATGTGATGTTGACAGAAAACGAAAACGCGATGTTGGATAACGTAAAACAAAGACATGCTTTTCATGGCTTGTATCGTTCTTTGGTTAACAACATGGTTATTGGTGTTTCTGAAGGTTATAAGAAAGAACTGGAACTTGTCGGTGTAGGTTACCGTGCTTCAAACAATGGTAATATTATTGATTTCGCTTTGGGTTATACTCATAATATCTTTATGCAGTTACCTCCTGAAATCAAGGTAGAAACTAAGTCAGAAAGAAATAAGAACCCTCTTATTATATTGGAATCTTGTGACAAACAACTGCTGGGTCAGGTTTGTTCAAAAATACGTTCTTTCCGTAAGCCGGAACCTTATAAAGGTAAAGGTATTAAGTTTGTTGGCGAAGAAATTCGTAGAAAGTCTGGTAAGTCAGCCGGTGCTAAATAATTTACATAAAATTGTATTATCATGACAACAAAATTAGAAAGACGAATCAAGATCAAATATAGAGTACGCAATAAGATTTCAGGTACTACTGAACGTCCGCGTATGAGTGTGTTTAGAAGTAACAAGCAGATTTACGTTCAAGTTATCGATGACTTGTCTGGTAGAACTTTGGCTGCAGCTTCATCTTTGGGAATGGAAGCTATGCCTAAGAAAGAACAGGCTGCTAAAGTTGGTGAACTGATTGCCAAGAAGGCTCAGGAAGCTGGTATTACGACTGTCGTATTCGACCGTAATGGTTACTTGTATCATGGGAGAATAAAAGAAGTAGCTGACGCTGCTCGTAACGGTGGACTTAAATTTTAATCAATTATGGCAGTTAATAATAGAGTTAAGATAACTAACGATATAGAGTTAAAAGACAGATTGGTTGCTATCAACCGTGTTACAAAGGTAACAAAGGGTGGTAGAACATTCAGCTTCTCTGCAATTGTCGTTGTTGGAAACGAAGACGGTATTATTGGTTGGGGCCTTGGTAAAGCAGGTGAAGTAACAGCTGCTATTGCTAAAGGTGTTGAAGCAGCTAAAAAGAACTTGACTCGTGTTCCTGTATTAAAAGGTACAGTTCCTCATGAACAGTCGGCTAAATTTGGTGGTGCTGAAGTATTCATCAAGCCGGCTTCTACCGGTACTGGTGTGGTAGCAGGTGGTGCGATGCGTGCTGTTTTGGAAAGTGTGGGTGTTACAGACGTTTTGGCTAAGTCAAAAGGTTCTTCTAATCCGCACAACTTGGTAAAAGCTACTATTTTAGCTTTGGGCGAGATGAGAGATGCCCGTATGGTTGCTCAGAACAGAGGCGTAAGTATGGAAAAAGTATTTAGAGGATAAGGAGGAATTATGTCAACTATTAAGATTAAACAAGTAAAAAGTAGAATTGGTGCTCCTGCTGATCAAAAGAGAGTACTCGATGCGCTGGGACTTCGCAAGATGAATCGTGTGGTTGAGCACGAAGCAACTCCTTCTATTCTGGGAATGGTTGAAAAGGTAAAACACCTGGTTGCCATCGTTAAGTAATTCATTGTTAATAAAAAAACTAATTACGATATGAATTTAAGTAATTTAAAACCTGCAGAAGGATCTACAAAGACTAGAAAAAGAATTGGCCGTGGCCCGGGATCTGGTTTGGGTGGTACTTCTACAAGAGGTCATAAAGGTGCTAAATCAAGATCAGGTTATTCAAAGAAGATTGGTTTTGAAGGTGGACAGATGCCTCTTCAACGTCGTGTTCCGAAGTTTGGTTTTAAGAATATTAACCGTGTAGAATATAAAGCTATTAACCTTGAAACTATTCAGAAATTGGCTGAAGCTAAGAATCTGACTAAGGTAGGTATGAATGACTTTATTGAAGCTGGTTTCATTTCTTCTAATCAATTGGTAAAAGTACTAGGTAACGGTAGTTTGACTACTAAGCTTGATGTGGAAGCTAATGCTTTTTCAAAGAGTGCGGTAGCTGCAATCGAAGCTGTTGGTGGTAATGCAGTAAAACTCTGATTCAATGAGAAAATCTATTGAAACATTAAAGAATATATGGAAAATTGAGGATCTGAGACAAAGGATCCTCATTACTATATTATTTGTTGCAATTTACAGGTTTGGTTCTTACGTGGTTCTGCCAGGTATTAACCCTGCTATGTTAACTCAGTTGCATAAACAAACGAGTGAAGGTTTGTTAGCCTTGTTAAACATGTTCTCTGGAGGAGCGTTTTCCAATGCATCTATTTTTGCATTGGGAATCATGCCATATATCTCGGCATCAATTGTAATTCAGCTTTTGGCGATTGCTGTTCCCTACTTTCAGAAAATCCAGCGTGAAGGTGAAAGTGGTAGAAGAAAAATCAATCAGTATACTCGTATATTGACAATTGCAATTTTGGTTTTCCAAGCTCCCTCATACTTGCTTAACCTTAAGATGCAAGCCGGACCATCACTTAATGCTTCATTAGATTGGACATTCTTTATAATTACTTCTACCATCATTTTGGCAGCTGGAAGTATGTTTATTCTGTGGCTTGGAGAAAGAATAACAGATAAGGGGATAGGTAATGGTATATCATTCATCATTTTGATTGGTATTATTGCCCGTCTGCCACAATCTTTATTCCAAGAGTTTGTTTCTCGTCTGGCTTCTCCGGGTGCAGGTGGTATCATCATGTTTTTGTTGGAAATAGTATTTTTGTTGTTCGTTATTGCAGCAGCAATTTTGCTGGTTCAAGGCGTCCGCAAAGTTCCCGTACAGTATGCGAAACGTATTGTAGGAAACAAACAATATGGTGGTGCAAGACAATATATTCCTTTAAAGGTGAATGCTGCGAATGTAATGCCTATCATCTTTGCCCAGGCAATCATGTTTATCCCTATTACATTGGTAGGTTTCTCAAATGCTGCAACAGCAAGTGGTATTGTACGTGCATTTGTAGATCATACTAGCTTCTGGTATAATTTTGTTTTTGCAATATTGATTATTGTGTTTACATACTTCTATACTGCAATAACAATTAATCCTAACCAGATGGCAGAAGATATGAAGAGAAATAATGGTTTTATTCCGGGAATAAAACCAGGTAAGAATACAGCTGAGTATATAGATGCGATCATGTCTCGTATTACTCTGCCGGGTTCTATATTCTTGGCTCTTGTAGCCATCATGCCTGCATTTGCCGGTATTTTTGGAGTAAAAGCTGAGTTCGCCCAGTTCTTCGGTGGTACATCCTTATTGATTCTTGTAGGTGTTGTATTGGATACACTCCAACAGGTAGAAAGTCATTTGCTGATGCGCCATTACGACGGATTGTTAAATTCCGGAAGAATCAAGGGGCGTGCTGGTAATGTTGCTGCATATTAATTAGTCTGAGATGATATTTCTTAAGACAGATGATGAGATAGAGCTGCTTCGTCAGAGTAACCTACTTGTAGGTAGGACTCTGGCTGAAGTTGCTAAATTGATAAAACCCGGTGTGACAACTAAGGAACTTGACAAGGTGGCTGAAGAGTTTATTAGAGATAATGGAGCTGTTCCTACTTTTAAAGGTTTTCCCAATCAGTATGGTGATCCGTTTCCCAGTACCTTGTGTACTTCGGTAAATGATCAGGTTGTACACGGTATTCCCAATGATATCCCTTTGAAAGAAGGTGATATTGTTTCTGTTGATTGTGGTACTTATATGAATGGGTTTTGTGGGGATTCAGCTTATACCTTCTGTGTAGGAGAAGTTGATCCTGAGGTCTTGAAACTTTTGAAGACAACAAAAGAAGCTTTATATTTAGGTATAGAGAATGCCATTCATGGAAAGCGTTTGGGTGATATAGGTTTTGCTGTCCAGCAACATTGCGAGGCTAATTCCTATGGTGTGGTAAGAGAATTCGTAGGTCATGGTATTGGAAAAGATATGCATGAAGATCCGCAGGTACCCAATTATGGAAAAAGAGGATACGGCACTCAGTTGAAAAAGGGTATGTGCATTGCCATCGAACCGATGATAACATTGGGTTCCCGCCAGATAGTAATGGAAAGAGATGGATGGACAGTGCGTACACGCGATAGGAAATGTGCCGCTCACTTTGAGCATACAGTTGCAATAGGAGTTGGGAAGGCAGATATTTTGTCCTCATTTGAATATGTCGAACAAGTATTAGGAGATAAAGCAATTTAATATGGCAAAGCAATCCGCAATAGAACAAGATGGAGTTATAGTTGAAGCATTGTCTAATGCAATGTTTCGTGTTGAGCTAGAAAACGGGCATGAGATTACTGCTCATATCTCTGGCAAGATGAGAATGCATTACATTAAAATATTACCCGGGGATAAGGTCAGAGTAGAGATGTCTCCTTATGACTTATCTAAAGGAAGAATCGTTTTTAGATATAAATAAAAAAGAAATAAGATATGAAAGTAAGAGCATCATTAAAGAAACGTACGCCGGAATGCAAAATCGTTAGACGAAATGGCCGTTTGTATGTTATTAACAAGAAAAATCCTAAGTATAAACAACGTCAAGGATAATTTATTATTTTTGCAAAAAAAATAATTTAGTATATGGCTATAAGAATAGTTGGTGTAGATTTGCCTCAGAATAAGAGAGGCGAGATTGCGTTAACCTATGTATATGGTATTGGACGCAGTAGTTCAGCAAAAATCTTGGATAAGGCTGGTGTTGACAGAGATGTGAAAGTAAAAGACTGGACAGATGACCAGGCTGCTAAAATTCGTGAAATCATTGGTGCTGAATACAAAGTAGAAGGTGATCTTCGTTCAGAAGTGCAATTAAACATTAAGCGATTAATGGATATTGGTTGCTATCGTGGTGTACGTCACCGTATTGGTCTGCCGGTTCGTGGCCAGAGCACTAAGAACAACGCTCGTACACGTAAGGGAAGAAAGAAAACAGTTGCAAATAAGAAAAAAGCTACTAAATAATAATTGTTGATATGGCAAAAAAAACAGTCGCAGCTAAGAAGAGAAATGTGAAGGTTGACGCTAATGGACAGTTGCATGTTCATTCTTCATTCAACAACATCATTGTATCTCTGGCAAATAGTGAAGGTCAGATTATCTCATGGTCTTCTGCAGGTAAGATGGGATTTAGAGGTTCTAAGAAGAACACTCCTTATGCAGCACAGATGGCTGCACAAGATTGCGCTAAGGTAGCGTTTGATCTTGGCCTGAGAAAGGTGAAAGCTTATGTAAAGGGTCCTGGAAACGGACGTGAGTCTGCTATCAGAACTGTTCACGGAGCTGGTATCGAGGTTACTGAAATTATTGATGTAACTCCGCTTCCGCACAACGGTTGTCGTCCTCCGAAAAGAAGAAGAGTTTAATAGATAACCTATTTTTATATGTAACTTGATTTTGTTAATAATGGATTGCACTTCCTTTCTGTAATCGCGGCTGCAACAAATTAAGTTCATTAGTAACAATTAAATTAGAAAAAGAAATGGCTAGATATACTGGACCAAAATCAAGAATTGCCCGTAAATTCGGTGAAGGAATCTTTGGAGCAGATAAAGTTTTATCTAAGAAGAATTATCCTCCCGGACAACATGGTAACAACAGAAGAAGAAAGACTTCTGAGTATGGTGTCATGTTGGCAGAAAAACAAAAAGCTAAATATACTTACGGTGTATTGGAAAAACAATTCCGTAACCTGTTTGAAAAGGCTGCAAGTGCTAACGGTATTACCGGTGAAATCTTGTTGCAGAGTTTAGAGGCTCGTCTTGACAACGTGGTGTTCCGTTTGGGTATTGCTCCGACTCGTGCTGCTGCCCGTCAGTTAGTAAGTCACAAGCACATTACAGTAGATGGAAAGGTAGTTAATATTCCTTCATTCTCTGTAAAACCCGGTCAGATTGTGGGTGTACGCGAAAGATCTAAATCTTTGGAAGTGATTGCTAATTCACTTGCAGGATTCAATCACAGCAAATATCCTTGGTTGGAGTGGGATGAAAGTTCTAAGGTAGGTAAGTTGTTACATATACCTGAAAGAGCAGACATTCCTGAAAACATTAAAGAACACTTGATCGTTGAATTGTACTCTAAATAATAATTAATTTCATGGCGATATTAGCATTTCAAAAACCTGATAAAGTATTAATGTTGGAAGCGGACTCCAGATTTGGAAAATTTGAGTTCCGTCCACTCGAACCCGGTTTCGGTATTACCGTAGGTAATGCTTTACGCCGTATTCTTCTTTCTTCATTGGAAGGATTTGCAATCAACACGATTAAGATCGAAGGTGTAGAACATGAGTTCGCATCTGTACCCGGTGTTAAAGAAGACGTGACCAACATTATCTTAAATCTGAAGCAAGTCAGATTTAAGCAAGTAGTAGAAGAGTTCGAAAATGAAAAGGTAAGCATTACCGTTGAGAATTCTAGTGAATTTAAGGCAGGTGATATAAGTAAGTATTTGACTGGATTTGAAGTGTTAAATCCTGAATTGGTTATTTGCCATTTAGATTCAAAAGCAACAATGCAGATGGACATTACCATTAATAAAGGTAGAGGGTATGTTCCGGCCGACGAAAACCGCGAATATTGTACCGATGTTAATGTAATTCCTATCGATTCTATTTACACACCGATACGTAATGTAAAATATCAGGTGGAAAACTTCCGTGTTGAACAGAAGACTGACTACGAAAAGCTGGTATTGGAAATTACTACCGATGGTTCCATTCACCCGAAGGAAGCTTTGAAAGAAGCCGCTAAAATATTGATTTATCATTTCATGTTGTTCTCTGATGAAAAGATTACTCTTGAAACATCCGATGTGGACGGCAATGAAGAATTTGATGAAGAAGTATTGCACATGCGCCAGCTGCTTAAGACTAAGCTTGTTGATATGGACCTCTCAGTTCGTGCCTTGAACTGCTTGAAAGCTGCCGATGTGGAAACATTGGGTGACTTGGTACAGTTCAACAAGACAGATCTGTTGAAGTTCAGAAACTTCGGTAAGAAATCGCTCACGGAGCTTGATGATTTGCTCGAGGGTCTGAATCTGTCGTTTGGAACCGATATCTCTAAATATAAATTAGATAAAGAATAAAAAATGAGACATAATAAGAAATTCAATCATTTAGGTCGTACTGCTTCTCATAGAAGTGCTATGTTATCTAACATGGCTTGTTCTTTGATCAAGCACAAAAGAATCACTACGACTGTTGCAAAGGCTAAAGCTTTGAAGAAATTCGTTGAGCCTTTAATTACAAAATCTAAAGACGACACAACTAATTCACGTCGTGTTGTATTTAGCAACTTGCAAGATAAGTTTGCTGTAACGGAGTTGTTCAAAGAAATCTCTGTAAAAGTAGCAGATCGTCCGGGTGGTTATACTCGTATCATCAAAACAGGTCATCGTTTGGGTGATAATGCTGAAATGTGCTTTATCGAATTGGTAGATTACGATGAAAACATGGCTAAGACTGCAACTGCTAAGAAAGCAACTCGTACTCGTCGTTCTAAGAAGAGTGCAGCCGCTACAGAAGCTCCTGCAGCACCGGCAGCTGAAACTACAGAGGAAGCCCCTAAAGCTGAATAATCTGTAATCATCATATATATAAAAGCCATAGCTATAAAAGCTGTGGCTTTTTTTATTTTATGCCCTGACCGGCAGTAATGAGAAAACAAGCTGTGAGGCTTCTGTCCACATGCATATTACTTGTTCTGTTTACAAAAGTTTTGATACGGACGAGGCATGCAGAACAAGAACAGCTTTTAATTTAAAGTCGGAATTAGAAACATCGAATAATTCCTTCAAAACCGTCATAGATAGGTAACCTGTTGCTTTTCAGGAAGAAACCATGAAGGAATTGAGAACCGATCCTTCATAATTTTGGATAATCCTTCATAGCTCCCTTAAAACAAAATACCTTTGATATGTGTTAATTATTGTATGAAATGAAACCTAAAACGCTATTTATGTTATCTTTGTAAACCAAACAGTAAGCAATGAAAGGATTTGTTACAGTCATATTATTTTTTCTGTTTGCCTTGGCTTTTGCCGGAACAGAATATGTAGATGCAGTTCCAGCTGCATCAATGACGGTATGTACTGTACAGCATACGGATACTACTCCGCAGCACTCCATCAATGAAGATCGTGTCATTCCCTTGGATAGCAATAAGGGAATAGCAGATATGGAGTTTGGGGACGCTCATACTTTAGCACATCGCGTCAGTGCCTCTGCAGAGCGTATGTACCGTTTTTCCTCCATGGAGACTACCCAATTTATCAAAATTTTGTTGCGTAAGATGGCCGCCCGGATGGCCAGTCTTGCAAGCTGTCATACCCATGTGTATGCCTCTTCCTATTCCCTTCCCTGGGATAGTGCTTGCGAGCACTATATCTTTGGTATGAGGCGCATTCTTATTTAGCTTTTATTCTTTTACCAATTTGTTTTTCATGGTTCTGTCTTGTCGGGTGATTGGCGAGATGTGACCTTGGTATGAATTATTGTATTTTTAATTAGTAAAGAATAAAATTTAAATTATTATGAGTAATACAGTTTCTACTGAAGCAACCTTGTTTTCAACAACACACCCTGATGTCGTAAAACGTACTAGTGTTTCTTCTATTATCATATCCGCTATCCTTTGTGTGATAGGTGCGGGTGCATTTGCAACCTCTTTAAAGATGGGGGATTCCTCATCCACCATGAGCATGGTGCTTATGGCCGGTGGAACCATTTTGTTTCTGTGGGCCGTATTCCGCTTTTTCTGGCGAGGCAAGGAATGGGTATATGCACCTACCGGCAGCGTAGCTAAAGAAGGGACCTGCTTCTTTGATGTATGCGATTTACAGGCTTTGACGGATGCGTTGGAGAAAAAAGGTTTTGAAACCAGGAATGACGTGAAAGTAAAGACAAACGGAAACGTACGTATGGACTATATGATTTCTCAGGACAAGAAATTCGTTGCGGCCCAGCTGTTCCGTTTCATCCCCTATACATACGAACCTGCATCTTCTGTGTTTTATTTCACGGGAGATGATGCAAGTGCGTTTGTACATTGCTTGGAAACAAGTGAATTTTGATTTTCTATGACTCTTTATGTTATGAAATAAGGTGTGCCTGTGAAGGTCTGCTTTATTTGCTTAAGACGTTAATGTGATAAATTGTCGGGTGGGGTTAGTCGTTGATGATTAGCCCCATCTTTTTCATCAGGAAGCAGGCATTCATATTTTGTGCGATGCCTTCACGGAGTTTGTATGAAAAAGTCAGTTCATCGTTGGTAATATCAGCTTCAAAGCAATAATTCCGTATCTCTTTGGGGAAATATTCTATTAGTTTCCCTAATAGCAGGTCGTGTGTGGCAATGATGCCATTCGTCTTCAGTTCCATCAGTTGGCGTACCAGGGCGAATGAGCCTTTCTGCTTGTCCATCGAGTTGGTTCCTTTTAAAATCTCATCCAGAATGATGAACAACTCCTCTCCCTTATTCAGGCGGTCTATAATTTGTTTCAATCGTTTTAGTTCGGCAAAGAAGTAAGATTCGTTGTCTGTCAACGAATCGGAAGTCCGCAAGCTTGTCACTAGTTTGGCAGGATATATTTCAAGGGAGGAACAGCATACGGGGCAGCCGGTACATGCCAATACATAATTCACTCCAATTGTACGCAGATAAGTACTTTTTCCTGCCATGTTGGCCCCTGTGATGATGACAAAGAACGGTCTTGAGGGGATATCGGCATCATTGGTCACACATTGCCGTGCAGGCATCAGGGGATGTCCCATATCCTTTGCAAGGAATACAAAAGGCTTGCCGGCAATGGTCGGATAGGTGTATGCGGGATGGTTGCCGGCAAATGTCGCCAGAGAACAAAGAGCATCAATGTCACCCAATACGTCCAGCCAGTGGAGCAGATATTTTCCATATTTGTGCCTCCATTGCTCAATGCGCATTACCTGCCGGAGTTGCCAGAACATGGAACCTTCCAGCAAGACATATAGCAGTTGGTTGTTGCGCAAGTCCAGTTTGTCCAGTTCCCGTGAAAGCTCTTTCAAGATATGGGTGGTGGATTTCCCGTCCATGCCGAATTCAGCTTTCAGGTGTCTGAGTAGCGGAGCGTTCATTTCCCGGTTTTCTATCAGGCTGATCAGTTCGGCGTAGATAGACAGGATACGTAATTTCTTGTCATACACTCTTTGCAGGTTGCTGACAGGCTTTATCAGTCCGAAACTACCTATCACGAACAGTCCGAAGGCCAGTCCGAACCATGTCATCGGAATGACCCCCGCCACTCCCAGCATAGCCAGTACGATGTTGACTCCGGGAACGATTCCCAATAACGGGCGGCTCCACCATTTCTTGCTGAAATAGGCAGGTGCTTCCGTCCACTCTTTAATTTCTTCGCGGTCGCTTGTCGCCCCTTTGTAGAGCAGGCCGGTGATCCGGAATGTTTCCCGGAAATCGGAATAAGCAGCCAGTTCCTTTGTCGCCTCCTGCCGTTGGATTATCTCTTCCTTTATCTCCAGATGATTTTGCAACCATTCTGCCAGTTTTTCCTTTCCGAATGAAGTGCAGGTACGGTTCAAGGCCTGGAACAAGGAGTGCCTTCCGAACAAGTCCAGGTCAAAAGAATACCTGTGGGCCGGGTTTGTGAATTCCTTTCCGTCCTCAAAAGGCTCATAGTTGTCCGCCAGTGCGGAAAGCTCGTCACTATTCACCCGTATGCAGGTTTCCAGCCAGTCTTTGCGGAAAAACAACCGGTTGTGATACTTCACCAATGCCAGAAAAGGAACGAAAGTGACCGCTATGGTGAGACATATAGTGGGTGTCCCTGCCTGATAGAAGTAGATTGTTCCTATAATCCCTGCTGCAAATAACAAGACCCTCAGCGTGCTGATGCGGAGAATCTTATTTTTTACCTGGCGGAGTTCTGCCTCAGCCTGTTCAATGCGCTGTTCGTATTTTGCTTTCAATTCCATAATGATAGGTTATAAATATTTCCTTGCCATACCGGGCGCGGTTTTGCAGCGGAGAGGGGGAAGCCTTCTGCGGCGATGCAAGGGTATGGCGAAGAACTTTTCATTTGTTTTCCGGCAAATATATAGAAAAAAAACGTCTCCTTCTGTTTCTTGTGTTATTTAGACTTATCTTTTCATTTTAGGAAGAAGAGCCTTCCATCCGGAATGATGGCGGTTAGACCGATGAGGATGCATGACAGGAAATGAAATTTTAACATAGCCGATGAACCCATTGTCAATAGGAAAAAGTATATTTGTCTGTCTGATAAAGATTATAAACTACTTGGGGTATGAGAAAAATGATATTCATTTTATGCATTCCGACCGCTTTGCTTTCGGCTTGCTCACCATCCGGAATGCAAGGCAATCCGGCGGCAGTACAAGCCGGTGCGGCCATCGGCGGAGTATTAGGCGCTATTGTGGGTGACAGGGCCGGCGGATACAACGGTTCGCAATTCGGCGCCCTGCTGGGAACTGTAACGGGGGCTGCTGTGGGAAATGCCATAACTACACCTCGGGAGGAAACTTATCAGGTGGAGGAGTATTACGTAAAGACTTATCCTTCTTCTTCGCAGTATGAGCACACTTCCTCTTATGAGCCTTCATCGGGATTGAGGATTATCAACCTGCGTTTTATCGATGATAACCGTAACCATGTTATTGATGCGGAAGAAGACAGCAAACTGGTGTTCGATGTGGTGAATGATGGTGATGTGCCCACTTACAATGTTACTCCGGTAATAGAGGAAATGAGCGGCATGAAACATATTTTGATTTCACCTTCGGCTCAGATTGCCTATATGCCTGTCGGGAATCAGATAAGGTACACGGCCACCATTCGTGGAGGCAGGAAGTTGAAAACAGGCCAGGCGCAATTCCGTGTTTTTGCAACAGAGAGCAACGGGGCGGTGACCGAAGCGCATGAGTTTACTTTGCCTACCCAAAAACGGATAAAGAAATAAGTTCCTTCATTGGCGGGGCTTCTACGGGCGGATAACCCTTTTCCGGAGATAACGTAAGCATTCGCAGCCCTATTGTTAAGCCTTTCCGACCGTCCGGTTACTATCTCCAAAGCCTGCGGAGTTATCTCCATAGCCTTTGGAGTTAACTCCGCAAGCTTTGGAGATAACTCCATAGTGCTATGGAGATAGTATATATCCTTTCTTCAGACCTTAGCAGGCGGGAGAAAAGGCCTTATGGTGGGGGATGTGTGGAGTTACTCCTTGTTGATGATGCCTTGTATCTCTTGCAGGGTCAGATTTCCTGTGATGGCGATGATGGTAAATTCATTTTTTTCCTGACTCATCAATACAAATTCCTTTTCTTTGTTTTTGTTCCGTTTCAGATAAATGATGGTCTTTTCGCCTTCATCGTTTATGCGCATCAGTTCCTCGTAGCCGTTCTTGGGACTGATGAAAGCTGTCTCTTTTTTCAGCTTGGCGATAATGTCGGGTTTTTCACAACTTAGAATCTGGATGTTATCCAGTTTGGAGGCTACTTCGCCTATATTTACCCCTTCCGTTTTCATGTCGGGCATCAGGCTGAGCATGGCTTTTGAGATATAGACAGAGGTTACCCCGTCCATATCAGCGAACTTGTCGAAAAAACTGTCCTGTGCGTAGGTGAACAGTGAGCACAGAGAGAGCAATAAGGTAATGATATATGTACGTTTCATTGTTTTATGTTATTTAATCGGTTTAATTGTTCGTTTACGTTCTCTTGAATTTTTCCGGTGGCTTCCTGCACCGATTCCACTTTTTCTATTCCTTTATTCAGGCTGCTGGAAAGCATGATAAGTGCCTTCTGGGCCTGTACGTATGCTTCTTCGGGGGTGGCGCAGGTATCTTGCGGTGCCGGATAGGGCTTGTATAGGTACAGTCCTACGGAGAGCAGGATGAGCAGGCTGGCGGCTATGCTCCCTATCCATTGCAAGCGGAGGACCCGTGTATGTTTTTTTATTTTCAGCGTGCGTCTTTCGCCTGTGTCCCATTGGTCTATCTTGCGGCTCAGCCTGCTTTCCAGTCCTTCCGGTATTTCGGGAGCGGGCTGTGCTGCCAGTTGCATGAAGATTTCCTTCTCGGCAAGTAAATGAGCCGGAACGTCCTCTTCGGTAAAAAAGCGTTTCAGTTCCTTTTCTTCGGTTTCGCTGGTTTCTCCATCGTAATACCGGGTCAATAGTCTTTCTATTTCATTTACTTTCATAGTTCATTATTGCATTATATTGTTCACGTATCTTTTTGCGGGCGCGGCTCAGCAACACACGTATGTTGATGGCATTCAGTCCTGTGGCTTGCTCTATCTCCTCAAAGGAGCAGTCATTGACATCACGGAGCAGAATCACCCGCTTTTGTTGCTCTGGCAGTCTGCCGATGAGCCGGCGTACCTGGTTCACCTCATCCCGTTGTTCCACTTCCCGCGCTATGTTGGTGTCCGTAGGGAGGTTCAGCTCTTCGGGAGGGCGTCCGTCTTCATCCGGCTGACTCCGGCGCAGGACGTCGTAGCACAGATTCTTGATGAGGGTGACACAATAGGCTTCGGTGTTCAGTACGTCCGCCAGTTCATCGCGCTTGTTCCACAATTTCAGATACGCTTCCTGCACCATATCTTCCGCATCCTGAGGGTTGCCCGTCAGCCGGAAGGCTACCCGGTAGAGTTTCCGGTGGTAAGGTAGAAATTGTTGCTTAAACTCAGCGGTGTCCATGCTTCTTCCCTGTTTCCTGATTTACTAATTTGTCTATATCTTCCTTTGTGAATTTTCCGTTTATCTGTACCAGTGTACAGTCTTCTTTTCCGGTGCATACAAACAGCAGTTCACGGATAGTTTCCTTTTTTGTTTTCATCAGCACGCGGACTTTCTCGCCTTCATCGTTTACACGCATCAGCTCATCATATCCTTTCAGATTCAGTTTGTTCACTTTTTTGTTGAACCGTTCTTTTACGCTTGCCGTACAAGATTCCAGGTCCAGTACTTTTATTGACTTTATTTTTCTTATTATCTCAGCGTCTTCATCGTGTCCGGCAAACATTTTTCCAAGAGACATCATGAAAGAAGATACTTTGACACAATCGGCATTTTTTTCGCTGCCGAATTCATTGAAAAGACCGTTGATGCCTTGGGCGTAGCCCAGATGGCAGACGAAGACTAGCAATAGAGTAAATACAAACTTTTTCATGGTTCTATTTTGTTTTTGTTCATACTGAAATTGTTTTTTGAAAGCGCTTTCAATCAGATAGACGGGGGAAGTGGGAAAGTTGTTACAAAGGGAAAAGAATTTTTTTAAGTTTCTATGTTTGTAAAGAGGTTCAGCTTTACAAAGAAAGCATCATTCAATAGCCTGTTTGATCTTTCATCAGCATGATCACAGGCTTTGCCGGTCCCTTTAACCAATTCCTTTCATTCAGGTAATTTCGGGGAGTAGAATGAAGAAACCCTCGCCTTGTTTACAAATCTTTCGCAAGTTCAGGATGAGAACAAGAGGCTTTCTTATGAAATGATATGGGTTGGAGGATTATTGGTTCCGCACGGGCAGCCTCACCCATAGCCATCCGGGAATCAGTTTCCAGAAAAACACCAGCATCTGATAACGCCGGTCTATGACAGCTACTCTTTTCCTTCGGGAGATGGCTCTTACAATTTGTGATGCCACGTAGGGAGCATGCATCAGCAGCGGGTATTTGTCATCTTTCAACAGAGGGGTGGCGACAAATCCGGGACGGATGTCGGTGAAGGAAATGTGTAGCTTGTTCATGTGCGCCAATTGGTCCAAAGCATCCAGATAGGTGTTTTGAAACCGTTTGGTCGCTGAATAGGCAGGGGCGGATCCCAGTCCCTTGGTGCCTGCTATGGAACTGATCACCGCTATATGTCCTTTGCCTTGCTGTTCGAAATAGTGATAGGCGGCATTGACCATCCGTATGAATCCCGAAACATTGGTGGCTGCGGTCTGTAATTCGATATCGGGGCAGAGTGAAAGATTTTGTTTGCCTATGCCCGAGCTGAGCAAGAACACATCCATACCTCCCATTTTAGTAATCAGTTGCTCCAATGAGAAAGGGGCGTCCTCACGGGTGACATCTATTGTCTGAGTACATACCTGTCCGGGCGCGGATAACCGGATTTTTTCCAGTTCTTCTTCTCTACGTCCTGCCACGCCTACTTGCCAGCCGTCTTTCAGATAGCATCGCGCCACTTCCAGTCCGATGCCGGAAGTGGCGCCAATGATAATGATTTTTTTCATCCGCTTCGTCTTATTGTAAAGCTTGCTCAATGTCGGCTATGATGTCGTTTACATTCTCGATGCCCACTGAAAGACGAATCAAGTCCGGAGCTACTCCCGCTTCGCGCAACTGTTCGTCGGTGAGCTGGCGGTGAGTATGGCTGGCGGGATGCAGTACGCAGGTCCGTGCGTCGGCCACATGGGTTACGATGCAGATGAATTTCAGCCTGTCCATAAATTCTATCGCTTCCTCACGGGTTCCGTTCAAGCCGAAAGCGATGACACCGCACGAGCCGTTTGGCATATATTTCTGTGCCAGATCATAGTATTTGCTGCTTTTCAGTCCGCAATAGTTCACCCATTTCACTTTCGGGTTGGCTTCCAGCCATTCGGCCACTTTCTGTGCGTTTTCGCAATGACGGGGCACGCGCAGGTGTAATGTTTCCAATCCCAGATTCAGCAGGAACGCATTTTGCGGAGACTGGATGGAGCCGAGGTCACGCATCAGTTGGGCGGTTGCTTTCGTCATGTAAGCCATTTTGCCGAACGCTTTGGTATAAGTCAGTCCGTGATAAGACTCGTCGGGCTGGGTCAGACCGGGGAATTTGTCCGCATGGGCTTCCCAGTCAAAGTTGCCGCTGTCCACAATGGCGCCTCCTACACTGGTGGCATGACCGTCCATGTATTTGGTTGTAGAATGGGTGACGATATCCGCTCCCCATTCAAACGGGCGGCAGTTGATGGGAGTGGCGAAGGTGTTGTCCACAATCAAAGGCACACCGTGCTTGTGTGCGATGCGTGCGAACTTTTCGATGTCCAGCACATCGATGCTCGGATTGGAGATGGTTTCGCCGAACAACGCTTTGGTATTCGGGCGGAAAGCTTGGTCTATTTCCTCTTCGGATGCATTGGCGTCAATGAAGGTACACTCGATGCCCAGTTTTTTCAGCGTGACGCCAAACAGATTGAATGTACCTCCGTAGATGGTAGACGAGCATACGAAGTGGTCGCCTGCCTGACAGATATTGAAAATGGCATAGAAGTTGGCAGCCTGGCCGGACGAGGTCAGCATAGCACCCACACCACCTTCCAATGCTGCGATTTTTGCGGCGACGGCGTCATTGGTGGGGTTTTGCAAGCGTGTATAGAAATATCCCGAATCTTCCAGATCGAACAGACGCGCCATCTGTTCGCTGGTGTCATACTTGAATGTGGTACTTTGATAAATAGGCAAAACGCGCGGTTCGCCTTTTTTCGGAGTCCAGCCTGCCTGTACGCATAAGGTCTCCCTGCTATACTTCTTATCCATGTTTATATTGTTATTAAAATTACATATTCATTTATTTCGCAGCAAAATTAAGAATAATCTGTCATTTAGGGTTCAATTATTGAGAAAAGTGTTATATTTGAACGATTTTAATAAGCTTAACTATGGCAGAGGATATAAAATTCAGGCATACTATGCCGGTGCAGATACGATTCAGCGATGTGGACCAGTTTGGTCATATGAACAATTCGGTTTACTTTTCTTTGTATGATTTGGCAAAGACTACTTATATAAAAGATGTGTTTGGCAGTGCCGACTGGAGTAAGCTGGCTATTGTGGTGGCCAATATCAATGCAAACTTCTTTATGCCGGTATTTTTCTCGGATCATCTGGTGATAGAAACGGCTGTGGTACATTTGGGGCATAAGAGTTTTACTTTGTTGCAGCGTGCCGTGACTACGGATACCCATGAGGTGAAGTGTGAGTGCCGCACGGTGATGGTAGGTTATGACCTGGCTACCAAAGAACCGAAATTGATTTCCGAGGATTATAAGGAGGCAATTTGCAGGTACGAGGAAAAAACATTGGAGGAACTTTCAAAAGGGTAGAAATGGATGGTATACTCGCTATAAATAGCTAAAAAATTATTTATAGCAAGATTGTATTATTTTATTAAAAGTATTCTCCTGTAATGGTTAAAAGTTTGGGAGATGAGTCAAAATTACCATATAATAAAATTTCTCTTTGAAACTTTCCTATGTCATCGGGATGGAAAATGATATTCAGACAAGTGCTGTCTCCCGGATTTATTTCAGTAATTTCATTTTCAATATTCAAACATTCGCATGAAAGATCTATATGACTGATTCTTACTATGTTCTTCCCTGTATTCCATATTGTGAATTTGATTCTTGCCTTTTCCGTGCGGCTGATTTTGCCTAAATCTATCTCATTTGTGTTGAATGTAATGGTGGTGTTCGCTTCTTCGCTGGGAGATTCATTTCCATAAAAAGAGTGCGACACATATTTACCATTATTTAAAAGGTAGACTCTAGGTGTGTTTTTAGCCATATCCAATTCCACTAATATGGATTTAGTGTCTAGATATACATTGGAGTAGTCATCTATATTTTTATTGACAATTAAATTGAAAGTCTTTTTACTTTTACATGCAATTATATAAATAGTATCGGTCGAGTTATGTATTTCTGACAGAGCTTTGTGTATGCATCCTTTGCAACCATTACCCAATATGGTAACAAGGTGGGTGGCATTGTGGATTTGTGATTTCTCAACTCCGACTTCATCAAACAGTTTTTGAAGGCATTTGTCATTATTGGACATACAGCTTGCCAGGAACAGTCCTCCACATAGAATGATTGAGTAGTTCTTTTTCTTCATTTTTTTCGGCCTTGAAGTGTGAAACACCTGAATACCAGTTTGTTTTCGTCAAACTGAGGATTGTTTTCATTATTCTCTGAAATATACAGGCCTTTTTTACCTACGAAGCACAAGTGATGGGCATAGGTGTTGCCGGGAAATTTTGTTTCACCAATAATTTCATAATCTTTGTTTAGAATGATGATGGAGAAACTTTGATGCGGATTGTTGGAGAATGGTTTTATATTATCATCCGGCATTAAGGCAAACCGATAGAATACTTTTCGGTATTTATCATACATCAAGTGGTGGTAATGGGGCTGTAATCCTCTGTCATGTATGGTTTTGAATAAATCAATTTGTAAATTTTGGGAGACTGGACGCACGTGGGGCAGATAATGGCTTTTAGCATTATACGCTTTTTTATGTTTGAAATCAGAAGATACAAATATGCTGTCATATTGTCCCAGTGAAACAACAACTTCTTTACCTGTATATGTGTAACTGATTTCAGGGTCATACAGAATGTAGTCTATCTCATCTTTGTTAAAAATAGATGGGTATCGTAGTTCTGTCCACCCTAGTTTTTTTTTATGAAGGTCTGCATAAGCAAATATGGGTATTTTATCCCATTCATCTTTTTTACGGGGATATTTTAATAATGATTGACTGAAATATAAAATAGAATCCTTAATTATGGCAGGTCGATATGTATAACTCATGCAACAAATGTGGTCGAAAGCATGAAAGTTTACGCTGTCTTTCCAAAAGCTATTCTTATTTTCCACTTCTCCTTTTTCATTGATAATTCCAAAAACTCCATTCCAAGTTGTAATTAAAAAATGCTTTGAGCTAAGTGGAAAACAGCCATTAGTTGATGGCATTGCATTTCTCCCCTCTTTTTGTAGATGAATTGTTTTAATAACTTGTTTGGTATCCAAATCATAGATATGAACTTTATAGCTTGCTTTTTCATTCAAAAAGGAAAGATACTCATGTCCGTTTTCTTCAAATTGGAATATAGATTTGCTTTCATAATGTGTATGTTCATCTATAGACAGGCAGATGGAGTCTGTAGCTGTTAATTCTGTACCATAGTCTATTGGACGAGAAGGAGATGAACATGATGCTCCTAGAAGCAGATAAGTGAAGATATACAAAAAATATTTCATACACTATAGATTAAATATAGGGTATTTAATTATCTTCAGTTTGTAGATTGGATCAACTAATTATGAATAGGAAAGATCTTAAATACCCTATGGAATGATTTGCTAGTCGGTTAAATTAATTGGGAGCTCCTTCATCTCTTCCGCACCTTTGGTTTGGGTCTTCATAACAATTATTGAATGAAAAATTTACACAAGAAGACGCTCCATCGAAATACCAGCATTTATCTCCTTCACCGGGAGGTCCGTAATCACTGCGAGCATTTCCGTTTTCTGTGTTGCTCGGAAGAGGTGCATCAAACTTTAATTCTTGTCGGGAAGAATAGATCTCTACGCTAGTCAAACAAAGAATGACTAGGACTAAAAAAAGTGATTTGTTTTTCATAAGATCTGCTTTTAAAGGTTAGTATATAGTTAACTTCACAAATGTACATTAGAATTTTATTATATCAAATATATTTTGGAATATTTTTCAGAATATATTGTTGGGTAACTGGTTTATATGCAGTGATATAATTGAATGTGACTTATATGATGTGCTAAATTTATGCTTTTTATTATGAAGAAAATAAACCTATTTAGTTCTAAAACTATTAATAAAGTTCTTTATGTACCAACTCTTCAAACAGCAATGCATATTTTGCAACGACTGCTTCGGCGTATTTCTTCCCTTTTCCGGCACTTGCTTTTTTGGGATTGCCTATACCGGTGTCTTGCGAAACTTTTTGCCAGTTCCTCGGAATCCATGCCACTTTTTCATTCAACATTTGTGAGGTGAACTTCTTATAATCTCCGTTTCCGGCTTCGTCTAAATTTACCAATTCCGGATGATAATGCATCATAACAGAAGTTTCCAATTCATCTGCATGGTCACCCGGTTCATCAAAGTACTCTTTAGCAGGAACAAAGGCAAACCATTCGCTGCTGGCTATCAGGAAGTCGGGATAGTCCAGTGACAAGTCACGTATCATACTTTTGAATGTATTGCCGCCATGTCCGTTGATAATGACCATTTTGCGGTATCCCTGGGCGTATAGAGAGGCAACTAGGTCGCTTAAAATCGCTTTTTGCGTTTCATAGCGATAATGGATGCAGAAATCCAGCTCGCGTTGTCCCGGATTCTGTGAACCGGCAGTGACGTAAGGCATGACCATGCAACGAATACCGTAATGTGTTTTTGCCAGTTTTGCAGCATCTAGTGCGATGTCGTGGCTCAGAATGCAGTCTGTCAGATAAGGCAGGTGCAGATTATGCGGTTCGGTAGCTCCCCAAGGGAGGAGGACCAAATCATATTTCAATGGTTTTACCTTGCCGTAACAGGTTACGGCAAGGTCTAGTTCTTTATCCATTATTTATAAGAATTTTTAAAGATATGCAGGATTTCTTCGTCTGTAATCGGGCGTGGGTCGAGAGTGAACAGTCCTCCCATCGTATCTCTTGCATTTTGCAGGAATTTGGGGAAATCTTCGGATTGGATACCAAATTCGCTCAGTTTGATAGAATGTACTTTACATTCTTTTTGCAGTGTAATCAATGCATCAATGAAATCGGACGGACGGTTGCTCTTTTTCTGGGTCATCATTTCAGCCATTTTCATGTAACGTTTTGTACAGTCATGCCGGAAAGTTTCGAAGTATGCCTCAGACAAGGCAATGAGTCCTGCTCCATGAGGAAGTTGTGGATAATAAGCACTCATGGCATGTTCTAATGAATGTTCGGAAGTGCAGCTTGAAGTGGCTTCCACCATGCCTGCCAAGGTGCTGGCCCAAGCAATTTTGGCACGCGCTTTCAAATTCTTTCCGTCGGCTACGGCTACTGGCAGATATTTGTAGATCAGACGGATGGCTTCTAAGGCGTAAAGATCACTGATGGGTGTTGCACAATTGGCGATAAAACCCTCTGCGGCATGGAAGAATGCATCGAACCCTTGATAGGCGGTGAGGTGCGGAGGAATGGAAACCATCAGTTCCGGGTCTACAATAGATAAGGTAGGGAAGGTCAGCTGGCAACCGAAGCCTATCTTTTCTTGAGCCGTTTCGTGGGTAATCACTGTCCATGGATCCATTTCTGTTCCGGTTCCGGCGGTGGTAGGGATGGCGATAATGGGAAGTGCTTTGGTAACAGGACGTCCTTTGCCACTACCCCCTGATACATAATCCCAGTAGTCACCGTCGTTGCAGGCCATAACAGCTATACTTTTGGCTGAGTCGATGGAACTTCCGCCTCCCAGTCCTACTACAAAGTCGCACTTTTCCTCCCGGCAGATGGCGGCTGCTTCCATGACGTGTTCTTTGATGGGGTTGGGAAGGATTTTATCGTAAACCAGTGTTTCTACATTATTCAGTCTTAATTGGGCAAGTACTCTCTCCAAGTATCCATATTTCCGCATGGAAGTTCCGGATGAGATGACGACCAGTGCCTTTTTTCCCGGTAATTTTTCACTGGATAATTTCTTGATTTCTCCGCAACCAAATACTAATTTGGTAGGGATGTATAAACTAAATACAGGATTTGCTTTCATGTTCTTTCGTATTTAAAGTTTCACTGGTAACAAATGTAGGAAAATAATAGTTTGCTTGTTTAAGTAATTTGTTAAATTTTACATACTGCCGGATTGTATTCGTTTTCTTTAATTCAGTTTGAGATAGATACGTTTTTTCGATTATACTCGAAAAAAGAAATAAACAGTGCTTTTTTTTCGATTATACTCGAAAAAAACTATCTTTGTGGGAAAAGATTCGAGTATGGACGATAAATGGAACGCTTTAGAAAAGTATAACCTTTGGGGTGGAAATACGTATCAATTGGGACTGGAACGGAAATCTTATACCGACAAGATTGGCAATTTTGTGGGGTCGTTATGTAGAATTTCATATATTCCCCTATAGTTATGCTGAATATTTACAGTTGATGCAGCAACCTGCTGGTCGGGCTTCTTATTTGGTCTATTTACAGAAAGGCGGTTTGCCCGAATTGTACAACCTGCCCACTGTCGAGTCAGAAAAACAGTACGTCGCTTCTGTGAAAGATACGATTTTGTTGCGTGATATAGTGAAGCGTAAACCCGTTCGTGATGTAAGGTTATTGGATGATATTTTTATTTATTTGGTGAATAATGCGTCCAATCTGTTTTCCGTTCAGCATATTGTTAATTTCTTTAAATCCAAGAACCGGAAGGTGAGTTATGATACCTTATCTAATTATCTAGGTTATATAGAAGAAGCTTTTCTTGCTTATAAAACAGAACGTTACAATATAAAAGGAAAGGATGTGGTGGCAGGTAATTGCAAGTATTATCTGAATGACTTGTCCTTTAAGAATTTTCTTTATCCGGGCTTTGCTTATGGAGTCGGGTATTTGTTGGAGAATGCAGTATATTTGGAACTTCGTCGTTTAGGCTATATTGTATATACAGGTTCTTTTCGGGATAAAGAAGTTGATTTTGTTGCTATGAAGGACGATAGAGTGATTTATCTCCAAGCAACTTACATGTTGGAAACGGCACAAACCATGGAACGGGAATATGCTCCTTTGCTGACGATAGGTGATAATTATGAAAAATATGTCGTTTCCATGGATGAGGTACAATTCCCTTCCAATGAAGGGGTCAGGCATATACAGGCTTGGAATTTAAAGGAAATATTGTAGGAAATCAGTTTCTCTTTTTAATATACAGTTTTTGGTAAGAGTTGTCAAAACTCTGATGATATTGTCTGTAGTCTATTATCCAATGTTGCTCACCGCTCCCCCGGATATGTAGAGCAGGAATAGCACCGAAGAGGAGAGTATAGTGGATATTATTTGCTTATGTGCAGTTGGCGCAAACATACGATTGGCATATCAGTCTGTATATCAGTATTCCGCTTATCTTTGCAGTCGCTATCGGGCTGAGTCTGCTTTCTTATTACTATTTTGAGAAACCGGCCAACCGCTGGGTAAAACGAATTTTAAATAAACAATAATAACTAGTTCATGGAAAAACAATTATCAGAAAAACTGCCACGCGTTGAGGTGGTGGATGCTTTACGGGGATTTGCAGTCATGGCAATTCTTTTAGTGCATAGTTTGGAGCATTTCATCTTTCCGGTTTATCCGGTAGACCAGCCTGCATGGTTGAATATACTGAATGACGGGGTATTCAATGTTACATTTACTTTATTGGCTGGAAAATCGTATGCCATTTTTGCTTTGCTGTTTGGATTTACATTTTATATTCAGTCGGCTAACCAACAGCGTAAAGGAAAAGATTTTGGTTATCGTTTTCTGTGGCGTTTGCTGTTATTGGTAGCTTTTGCTACGCTGAATGCAGCTTTTTTTCCGGCAGGAGATGTGTTGTTGCTGTTCTCGGTAGTGGGAATCGTATTGTTCGTGGTGCGCAAGTGGAGTGACTGTGCCATACTAGTTACGGCTATTTTGTTTCTATTGCAGCCCGTTGAGTGGTATCATTATATAGTAGGTCTGTTTGATCCTTCTCATACTTTGCCCGATTGGAGAGTGGGCGCGATGTATAAAGAAGTGGCGGAATATACCAAAGAGGGGAATTTGTGGGAGTTTTTGGGTAAGAATATGACCTTTGGTCAGAAAGCCAGTCTATATTGGGCTCTGGGAGCAGGGCGTTTTTGGCAGACTGCCGGCTTGTTCTTGATGGGGTTGTATATCGGACGCAAACAATTGTTTGTAACTTCCGAAAAACATACTCGTTTTTGGGTGAAGGCTCTTATCATTTCCGCTATCTCTTTTGCTCCGCTTTTCCAACTGAAAGAGTTGATTATGGCTAGTGACAGTGAACTCATTCGCCAGACTGCCGGAACTGCTTTTGATATGTGGCAAAAGTTCGCTTTTACATTTGTACTGGTTGCTTCTTTTGTATTGCTTTATCAACGGGATAGGTTTAAGAATTTTGTATCAAATCTTCGTTATTATGGTAGGATGAGTCTGACCAATTATATCACCCAATCTATTGCCGGAGCTATTATTTATTTCCCTTTCGGACTTTATCTGGCTCCGTACTGTGGATATACGTTGAGTTTGCTGGTTGGTTTTGTACTCTTTTTGTTGCAAGTACAGTTCTGCAAATGGTGGTTGAAAGGACATAAGCAGGGACCGTTAGAGAGTCTTTGGCATAAATGGACCTGGATGTATTCCAAAAAATAAGGAACTTTGGGCAGGAGTTGCATATGCTATACGGAAGAGAGGAAAAGGCAAATTACCTTTTGCCTTCTCCTCTCTTCCGTATAGGGACTGATTCTTGTTTCCCAAGTTTCCCGAATATCATAAAAAGGATATCAGTTCAGGATTATAATCAATTGTTTTTGCCTTCTATCTGAATTTGAATTGCTTGTCCTGTACGTTGCAGACATTCTATAAAAATAGAAAGATGATTGGTCTTTTGCATCAACTCACATATAATTTCCTTTTCTTCTGTGCACCAGGGTTCATAAGCACGTGGGAAAGTTTCACGTTGTTTATGGATATAAGGTGGAAGGACTGTTTTCTGAATGCCTAACTCTTGGACTTTTTGTTTTATACGGCAAATATCTTCTTCTGTACAATCATTAAAAGATTCTTTTGTAAAGAACCCCGGATATTTTTGGTCAATGTCAAGATTGATTGTAGGCTTAGATAGGGATTGAAAGGTTTTTTCTCTGCTTTCTAGTTCCTTTATCAGATTGTTGATGTACTCATCGGCTTGAACAGATGATACAACTATGGAACATTCGTGGCGGGAGTATTCTTTATGGCGGTTGGCAGATAACCAGTTGAAAGAACCCTCTATAAGTGTATGGTTATCAATGGCCAATGATTTATTGTGGATACCTTTTACTTCAATGAGGGTTGCGCCATTTTCTATTAATATGTTCCGTCCCTCTTCGGCACGGCTGAGCAACTGATTAGTTTTCGTATCATAATCTAGAGACGAATCGGTGTAGACTGTGACATCCACTCCTCGTTGTACCGTGTGGCGTATCAGCGGAACCAACTGGTCGTTTTCTATGGCGTGGATAGATATGAATGGAGATACAATCAGCAGACGGTGTCTTGCTTTTTCAAAAGCTTGGTGCAGAACCTGGATATGCTCTTCTGTGGTGGACAGACGAAGGGTGGGGTGGTAGGTGCACAGCGGAACTTCCTGTTGGTAAATAAAGTTGTTGGAAATCTCGTTGGATGGATCATCGAAAAGCCATTTAGCCATATTTCCTACCGGGGTGTTTTCTTCCGGATGGAAAATATTCATGTTGCCAAAAACAATGAAATGATGCTGAGCGCGCGATATCGCTACATTGAGCATATTGTATTTTCCATCACGCTCCATAAAAAGAGAATGGTCTTCGGGAGAGTTGACTGTTGAAAAAAGAACAATCGGACATTGGGCACCTTGCAGGGAATGTACGGTGCCGATGATCATATCTTTATATTTCTCATTTCCTGATATTTTTTGTATTTGATGCCGTATTTCGGCCTCTTGGGCTTTAAAAGGAGTTACTACGGCTACAATTTCATGAATAGGCTTTTTATAGGTCTTTTCCAGATTATCTTTTTCCAGTTCCAGCCAACAGACAATGGCTTCCGCTTCAGCCCGGTTGAGGCGACTTCCTGTTTTTCCAGGGCTGCTGTAACTGTTGATGTGTACATATCCTTTGGAAGGGAGGGACTTGTATTTTACTTCGTTACCTTTTTTAGGAAGTAACCTGCCGTGGTAAACATAATCATTGCAATAAGCAATAATGGAATCTACGCATCGTCTGTGTTCGGTCAGAAAAGCTCCTTTTTCACCTTTTACTGTAAAATTACAGCTTTTACGTGCCAGTTTCATTATACTTCCGGAAGAAGAAAGGAAACCATTGTTTTCTAAAAAACGGTATTTTTCCGAGGACTGGTTGGAAACAATGCCCAGATTCTTTAAATTAATGAATGAATATTCATCAGAAATGGACCATACAGGCTCTATTTGTTGAATATCACCTACTAAAATCGCTTGCTTGGCCAAACTGAAGGAGGGAACGGCAAGTTCGGGTGAAACTTGTCCGGATTCATCTACAATCAACAGATCTATTCCATTGTATAAAGGAATATCCCATTTTCCGTTCTCCGCATAGGTCATATACTTGGGTAGAGAATGGAAAGTAGAGATGAAAACAGGCATTACGCAAGCCAAACGTTTTAATCTTTGGGTATAGGCTTCTTGTGTGCGCTGCTTACCTTCATCGCACTTGCTTAACCGGTGAATAAACTCGGCTTCCCGATAATGTATGGCATACCAGAACATTTGATACCGATAGCTGATATCCAGCCTTACTGCCATGTCTTCTGTATAAGGTAAGTTGCCATACTCAGGGTTGGAACTTATTTTTTCGTAACGTTCTTTGAATTCTTCTGTCAAAGTCCACTGTTCTATTACTTTGTCGTAGGAGGGTAATGGCTCATGGAATTTACGGATAAACTTCTGTAATATATTGTTTTCCTTCCGGTTTCCGTATTCTGTTGTTTCGGCAGCTTGGATACAGAGAATAATCTTTTTTTGGAGGGCTTGCATTTCTTTACGGAGAAATTGCCGGCATTTTGTTTCGTCTTGATAGTTTTTCTTGAAAAAGTTATTGAAGCATTGCAGATAGAATTGTTTGTACTCTTCTTGACGTTCAGGTGTATCGTATGCTGCCGGAAATCCATCCCCTTTGGGGTTGAACATCATTTTGTACTGTTGTTGCAGCTCTTTTTTCCCTGACAGATATAGGCCTAATGTATCCAGTTCGGGTAGCCAGCGGTTGGACAACCGGGGATGTGTTGTGTCATTGGTTGTTTCCGCTTTGAAATCCTTTAGGATATTGGTGATCGCCTGATTATTAGCTGAACTTGCAACTATAATTTCCGGCTCTTCCGGATTGTTTAGAATGTTATGAGCAAGTCTGTTTGCGATGACAGTTTGCAGAAAAGTGGTTTTTCCTGTTCCCGGAGGACCGTTGACGACAAAAATATCAGCACATTCCGGTGTTGTGTACATTGCTAGTGTTTCGCGTTGAGATATGGACAAAGGAAAGTCGCTGCTCATTTGTGCCCAGTGTTCTTGGTTGCAATATACTTTCCGGTTAGTTGGAATAGGAAGAGCGTTAGCAGATTTTGTTTGTATTAATAAATTCAACAGGGGATGTGGAGTGGTATTGTCATCTTTTAAGAGTTTGTCATATAGTGTGATTATGGGCTGTGCCATATTGCGCTCGGAGGCTTTTATGATAATGATTTCTGGATTATCATAGTAATTCATTGTGCTGAAAGTTTTGCCGGTTGCTTTCTTGAAAAGCTGCTCGCATGCTTGCCAATAGGCCTCCCATTTTGTTTCTTCAGTGTTAAAATTGGATAGTAGTTGATCTACTTTTGAAAGAGAAGCTATAGTGCGGTCATTGGCTGCATTAGGCTCCAAAAATTTACGAATAAATATTGGGATTCTGTCTGATTCGTTCTCGCATACGGTTAGTTTGCCGTCAGGCAACATGGTGGCAGTAATCAAGAAGGGATATTCCGGTCTTTCTGATTGGGAAGTCCAGCCGTTTTCAAATTCGGGCAAAAGAATACAAGGAGCAATCATTACTTTTTGTTTTTCATTGCTGTCTTCTGCTTTCCAATCAGGGAAAATAACAGGAATACTTTTGAGAGGAATGAATTTAAGTATCTTGTCATCAATGTTTAGGGTGATTCGTGGTCCTTTGAGAGCAATAGCTTTGCGCTCTGCATCTTGAAGACAAGTTTTCCAGTATTTTAGTAAGGTCTGGTCCATTTGTTTTTACGTTTGTGTGATGGAATAATTTACAAATATAAGAAAATAGGTGAAAAGAATACGGTAATTGGAGTAACATTCCTGAATTTATGATTTTTTTACATTAAGAGGGATTGGAGATGTCGGGATAATCATTATTAGCGGTAAATGAATTGGGATGAACGGAATAATGGTAATATTTAGTGGTGATGAGGCAAGAAACTTGCCTTTATGAAGCAAATGAAGCTAAAATAGACGAGAATTTATCTGTGTGGGGAGTGTGGATATACTAATTTTGCCAATAAATGAAACTTAAATCTATGATGAAAAGATTTGCAAATTTATTGGCTGTTTTTATTCTTTCTGTAAATTGTATTAGTGCCCAAAATCTAACTCGTTGGGTTAATCCGTTTATTGGAACCGGTGCTGTTCAATCCAGTCTTTCTGGGAATAATTATCCAGGAGCTACTGTCCCTTTTGGTATGGTGCAGCTGAGTCCCTATACTCGTGAAGCGCCTGATTGGGCACAAGCTTCGGGATATGATTATAATGATTCTATTATTTATGGTTTCAGTCATACACGTTTAAGCGGAACCGGTGCTTCCGATTTTATAGATATCCTTCTATTTCCTACCATGAGTGATAAAAGGAAATCGTCTTTTACTCATCAAAACGAACAGGCGCGTCCGGGGTATTATCAAGTATTATTAACGGATGAGAAGATTCAAGCGGAGTTGACGGCTTCTGTGCATGTAGGGGTACATCGCTATATCTATTCTGATGGCGGTCAGTTGAAATTATGGTTGGATTTAGATCATTCGGCAAATAAGGAGAGTTGGAACCGCCGGATAATTCAATCACAAATCCGTGTAGTTTCTCCTACAGTAGTAGAAGGATATCGTGTTATTACAGGATGGGCAAAACTGAGGAAAATATATTTCCATCTTGAATTTTCCCAACCAATCTTATCCAGTCAGTTACATGATGGCAATCGGAGGTATGAGAATACTCCTGTCATTAATGGTACAGAACTGTGTGGATTATTCTGTTTCGACAAGAAGTGGAATAATGAATTGATATGTAAAGTCGCTTTATCTTCAGTTTCCATTGAAAATGCCCGGTTGAATATGGCAGCTGAGGTTCCCGGATGGAACTTTGAACATATTGCTTTTGCTGCCGAAGCCAGCTAGGAGAAAGAATTGAAGAAAGTCATCATCCAAGGTACCGGTTTGCAGAAAAAGATTTTTTATACAGCTTTATATCACACTATGGTACAACCTAATACGATGAGCGATGTAAATGGTGAATATATGGCTGCCGATTATACGACACGTAAGGTAGCCGATAATGAAGTTCATTATTCCACTTTTTCTTTATGGGATACATTCAGAGCAGCTCATCCGCTTTATACTTTGCTGCATACCGACCGCATTCCTGATTTTATTAAAAGCATGATGAGGCAATATGACTATTATGGTTATTTGCCTGTATGGCAATTATGGGGGCAGGATAATTATTGTATGATTGGTAATCACTCCATTCCTGTCATTGTGGATGCTGTGCTGAAAGGTGTTGCAGGAGTGGATGCGGAAAAGGCTTATGAAGCGGTTCATAGCAGTTCCATCGTATCTCATCCGAACTCTCCTTTTGAAGTATGGGAGAAATATGGATACATGCCTGAGGATATTCAAACACAATCTGTTTCTATTACTTTAGAACAAGCTTTTGATGATTGGTGTGTTGCACTGTTGGCCCGGAAATTAGGGAAAGAGGAGGATTATGGGCGTTTTATGAAGCGTTCTGCTTTTTACAGGAATTTATTTAATGCAGAAACAAAATTCTTTCAACCGAAAAATAAGAAAGGAGAATGGATGGAGCCTTTCGATCCTTATAAGTATGGAGCCAATGGCGGCTACCCTTTCACTGAGGGGAATGCCTGGCAATACTTCTGGTATGTACCCCAGAATATACCTGACTTGATTTCACTGACAGGGGGAAACAAAGCTTTTACGGCAAAGTTGGATACCTTTTTCACAGTCAATCACCAAAGTGGTGAACTGAATGACAATGCTTCCGATTTTGTAGGGCAATATGCGCATGGCAATGAGCCGAGCCATCATGTGGCTTATCTGTATGCGTGTGCGGGAGAACCTTGGAAAACACAAAAATATGTGGCACATATCATGAATGAACTGTATAATGATTCCTCTTCAGGTTATGCCGGTAATGATGATTGCGGGGAAATGTCTGCCTGGTATGTGTTTGGCGCACTTGGCTTTTATCCGGTAAATCCGGTTAGCGGGAAGTATATTATCGGTACTCCTATGTTGGAGGAAGCGGTTATTCAGTTGCCTGATGGAAAGACTTTTACCATTAAGGCCCCACGCAAAGAGCACAATGAGATTTATATCCGCTCCATGAAACTGAATGGCAAGAAATATACAAAGAATTATATTACTCATCAGGATATTATGAATGGCGGAACGTTGGAGTTTGTAATGACTGCCTCACCGGGAAAATGATAACAAATGGTGAAGTATTGGAATTTGTGCCGGGAAAGATTTCTAAATGTTGAATAACTCCCTTTTATAGGTTACGATTGAAGCAAAAGAGTCTAAAAATGGCGAGTTTTTCTCTACCTAATGGGAGAGGTATATCTACTTTTGTTTCAGAAGAAACTATTAATCATGAAAAATATGAAACATTTTAAGACTTATTTAGCAGCAATGGCTTTGGCCCTTTCCGGATGCCAGAGTGCAACAGATTCCTGTGGAACTACAGAATTGTGGTATGCCCAACCGGCAAAAGTTTGGATGGAATCTTTACCTATCGGTAATGGGCGTTTGGGAGCTATGACTTATGGTGGAATAGAGGAAGAGAAACTGGCATTGAATGAATCGACAATGTGGTCCGGCCAGTACAATGAGAACCAGAACAAACCTTTCGGGCGAGAGAAAATGAACCAGCTCAGAAAGTTGTTCTTTGAGGGAAAACTATCGGAAGGAAACCGTATAGCCGGAGATAATCTTCATGGCAACCAGACTTCTTTCGGAACTCATCTTCCCATTGGAGATTTGAAGATGCAATTCATTTACCCCGAAGGTAAAGTAACCGGCTACCGCCGTTCGTTAAGCTTGGATGAGGCTATCAGCAGCGTTTCTTTCAACTCCGGCGGTGTGAACTATAAACGTGAGTATTTTGCTACAAACCCGGATAATGTTCTCGTACTCCGCTTGACCGCTGATAAGCAAAAGTCCATTACTATGAATATGGGATTGGATTTGATGCGTCAAGCCGATCTTTCTGTAGAAGATAACCAATTGGTATTTACCGGGAAAGTAGATTTTCCCTTGCATGGTCCGGGCGGAGTCTGTTTTGAAGGAAGAATAGCCGTTTTGGCTGATAATGGAGAGGTAAAGATGGAACAGTCTGGAGTAGGTATAAAAGAAGCTGATGCCGTGACTTTGATTGTTGATGTGCGTACCGATTATAAAAGTCCTGATTACAAGAAGCTTTGTGCTGATGGCGTGAAGAAGGCTATAGCTAAATCTTATGATGAATTGAAGCAGGCGCATATAAAGGATTATAACACGTTGTATAATCGTGTTTCTATTCATTTCGGGCAGGACGCTAACCGCGCGTTGCCTACGGATGTTCGTTGGAAACAAGTGAAGGAAGGCAAGACTGATACTGGTTTGGATGCCTTGTTCTTCCAGTATGGCCGTTACCTCACCATTGCCAGTTCTCGTGAAAACTCTCCATTGCCCATTGCCTTGCAGGGTTTCTTCAATGACAACAAGGCGTGCAACATGGGCTGGACCAATGACTATCATCTGGATATCAATACAGAACAGAATTATTGGGCAGCCAATGTCGGCAATCTTGCCGAATGTAATGCCCCCCTGTTTACCTATATTAAGGATTTGGCGCATCACGGTGCAAAGACTGCCGAAGTGGTCTATGGATGTAAAGGTTGGACTGCCCATACCACCGCTAATGTTTGGGGATATACTCCTGCATCCAGCACGATTATTTGGGGACTGTTTCCTATGGCAGGCTCATGGATTGCTTCTCATCTTTGGACACAATACGAATTTACACAGGACAAGCAATATCTGGCCGAAACTGCCTATCCGCTTTTGAAAGGTAATGCACAGTTCATTTTGGATTTCTTGGCAAAAGACCCGAAGAGTGGTTATCTGATGACAGGGCCGAGCATCTCACCCGAAAACTGGTTCCGTACAGTAGGCGGTGAAGAAATGGTTGCCTCCATGATGCCTGCCTGTGACCGTGAACTGGCCTACGAGATCTTGTCGAATTGTGTTCAGGCTTCAGAAATATTAGATACCGACCGCGAGTTTGCCGATAGCCTGCGTACCGCTATTGTCCAACTTCCTCCCATCCAGTTGCGTGCCAATGGCGCTATCCGCGAGTGGTTTGAAGATTTCGAAGAAGCACATCCCAACCATCGCCACACCTCTCATCTGCTGGCTTTGTATCCTTTCTCTCAGATTACTTTGGAGAAGACTCCTGAACTGGCGGAAGCTGCCCGCAAGACCATTGAAAATCGCTTGTCTGCCGAGAACTGGGAAGATACAGAGTGGAGTCGTGCTAATATGATTTGTATGTATGCCCGGTTGAAAGATGCGCAGGAAGCGTATAAGAGCGTCCAATTATTACAAGGTAAGCTTTCACGTGAAAATTTAATGACTGTATCTCCAGGTGGCATTGCTGGGGCGGAAGGTGATATTTATTCGTTTGATGGGAATCCTGCCGGTACAGCTGGTATGGCAGAAATGCTAATACAGAATCATGAGGGTTATGTAGAATTCTTACCTTGTTTGCCTATTGAATGGAAAGATGGTGGTTTTAAAGGTCTATGTTTAAAGGGAGGAGCTGAAGCGACTGCTGAGTGGACGAATGCTGTCATTAATAAAGCTTCTTTAAAAGCTACTGCTGATCAGGTTTTAAAAGTGAAAATTCCTCAAGGGAAAAAATATAGAGTGCTTTTAAATAGTAAGGAGGCAATTGCAAATCCTGATGCAAAAGGTTTGATAACGGTGGATATGAAACGTGGAGATTTGCTGGAATTGTTGTAAAAAATAGATTGCTTTGCATAGCTTGATTGAGGATTACATCTCAGTATATTGAGGTGTAGTCCTTGTTTTATGATAAAGTAACTTGCAAAATAAAAATAGTAATATTGTCCATGTCCCAAGTAATTTTTTCTATTTCTTAAACCCTTGAATCTTTGTTACTTTGCATTATAAAAAATAACTAATAGTTGATAACCATGAAAACACAATCTAATTTTTATCTATTCCTTATTGCTTTGATTTCCGCTATGGGAGGTTTCCTGTTTGGATATGACTGGGTCGTAATCGGAGGAGCCAAACCTTTCTATGAACAATATTTCGGTATAGCCGGTAATCCCGTCATGCAGGGTTGGGCTATGAGCAGTGCCTTGATTGGCTGTTTGTTTGGGGCGCTAAGTGCCGGCAAACTGAGTGACCGTCTGGGGCGCAAACCTATTTTGATTCTGGCGGCAGGATTATTTATTTGTACGGCTGTTGGTACGGGGGCTGTCCATTCCTTTACTTTATTTAATGTATTTCGTCTGATAGGAGGTTTTGCTATCGGTATCGCTTCCAGTTTGTCACCTATGTATATAGCAGAAATAGCTCCGGCGCATCTGCGCGGACGGTTTGTATCTATCAATCAATTGACGGTAGTGTTAGGTATCTTGACTTCTCAGATTGTTAATTGGCAGATAGCCGAGCCTGTGGCATTAGGAGCTACTCATGAAATGATCCGTGAATCATGGAACGGACAGATGGGATGGCGCTGGATGTTTTGGGCAATGACTGTCCCGGCCGCCTTGTTCTTTGTTTTTAGTTTTATATTACCGGAGAGTCCTCGTTGGTTAGCCTTTTCGGGAAAGCGGGAGGCTGCACTCAAGGTGTTTACCCGTATGGGAGGAAAGGAATATGCTGTTACTGAGTTGGCGGCCATAGAAGCGGCTTCAGCCTGTCAGACGCAAGAAGGAGGTTTTCGTCAATTATTGAATCCTGCTATGTATAAAGTGCTGACTATAGGTGTTGTCATGGCTATTTTGCAGCAATGGTGTGGTATTAATGTTATTTTCAACTATGCACAGGAAATATTTATGGCGGCAGGTTATGGCGTGTCTGATGTCTTGATGAATATTGTGGTGACCGGTATTACAAATGTCATATTTACTATTCTAGCCATGTTTGTGGTAGACCGTTGGGGACGTAAGGCGTTGACACTGATCGGATCATTTGGACTGGCAGTAATTTATGCCTTTATGGGAGCCGCTTATTATTTTCATATCACAGGAGTTGTGCTGTTGATTATTGTTGTGATGGCTATTGCCTGTTATGCCATGACTTTGGCTACAGTGATGTGGGTCATTATCTCTGAGATTTTCCCGAACCGTATTCGTGGAGTTGCCATGTCTGTTTGCACTTTCGCTTTGTGGGCGGCCTGCTTTATACTGACCTATACTTTCCCGATGTTGAATAGTGGTTTGGGAGCTGCCGGGACATTCTGGCTGTATGGGCTGATTTGCCTGAGTGGGGGAATATTTGTTGTATTCCGTTTGCCGGAGACCAAAGGAAAGAGTCTGGAGGAAATAGAAAAAGAATTAGTGAAATAACAATCATTTATTATGGAAAAAATAACTCAATATTTAATTCAAAGTACCGTTCATGGCAGTGAGGTGCGTGCATGGGAGGAAGATATTATGCTTCCTACTTATGAGATAGGAGAGGAAGAGAAGAATCCTATTTTTCTTGAAAAGAGAGTTTATCAGGGAAGTTGTGGAGCTGTTTATCCTTATCCGGTAGTCGAGAAGATTTCAGATAAGAAAGCAGACAAGAAATATCATGCGTTGTTTATCGAGAATGAATACATCAAGGTGATGGTGCTTCCCGAGTTGGGAGGACGTATACACATGGCTTATGATAAGGTGAAGAAACGTCACTTTGTTTATTACAACCAAGTTGTGAAACCGGCATTGGTGGGACTGACAGGACCTTGGATTTCTGGAGGAATCGAATTTAACTGGCCTCAGCATCACCGTCCTTCTACTTTTTTGCCTACTGATTTCTTGATAGAGGAAAATGCGGATGGCAGCAAGACAATATGGTGCAATGAAGTGGAGAGAATGTTTCGTACTAAAGGTATGCAGGGATTTACGCTTTATCCGGGCAAGGCTTATATAGAAATTAAAGTGAAGATTTATAATCGTACGTCTTTCCCTCAGACTTTCTTGTGGTGGGCCAACCCTGCAGTGGTGGTCAATGACCATTATCATTCGGTATTCCCGCCTGATGTGAATGCGGTGTTCGATCACGGCAAGCGCGATGTCTCTTCTTTCCCTATTGCTACAGGAGTTTATTATAAACAAGATTATTCTGCTGGTGTGGATATCTCTAAATATAAGAATATTCCGGTTCCTACATCATATATGGCTATCAAGTCTAAATATGATTTTGTGGGTGGCTATGAAGAAGATGTTCGTGGGGGACTTCTGCACGTGGCCGATCATCATGTTTCTCCGGGAAAGAAACAATGGACATGGGGAAATGGTGATTTCGGTAAGGCTTGGGATCGTAATCTGACTGATGAGGACGGACCTTATATTGAGCTGATGACCGGTATGTATACGGATAACCAACCGGACTTTACTTGGTTACAGCCCTATGAGGAAAAATCATGGGTACAGTATTTTATGCCTTATAGTGAAGTGGGTTATGTAAAGAATGCAACCAAAGATGCTTTGTTGAATTTGGAAATAAAGGAAGGTAAAGCCCGTTTGGTGCTTTATACTACGGGAGCGAATAGTGGAGTACGTATTATAGTAAAAGCTATTAAAGGCACTGTATTATTGGATAAGACTACACAAATTTCGCCATCAGAACCGTTTATTACGACTTTTGCGGCAGAAGGACTAAAAGAAGAGGAGGTATGTGCAGAGGTTCGTGATAAGGAAGGACAAATTTTGCTTTCTTATCAGGCGGATAAACCGGAAATCAGGCCGGTTCCTGATCCTGCTAAGGCTGCTAAAGATCCTCAGAATATTGCTTCTGTTGAACAACTGTTTTTGACCGGACTACACTTGGAACAATATCGCCATGCTACTTATAATCCGATGGATTATTATATGGAAGCATTAAGGCGTGAACCGGGAGATGTACGTTGTAACAATGCGGTGGGGTTATTGTTGATGCGTAAAGGACAATTTGCAATGGCAGAAAGCTATTTCCGGAAAGCGGTGGAAACCTTGACTGAACGTAATCCGAATCCTTATGACGGTGAACCTTATTATAATTTGGGCTGGAGTTGTATGATGCAACAGAAGTGGGATGAGGCTTATGATGCTTTCTTTAAGTCGGCATGGAATGCTGCTTGGCAGGATGCGGCTTATTATGCACTAGCACAACTTGACACTCGTAAAGGAAAGTATGAAAGTGCTTTGGACAAGATAGACCGTTCATTGATTCGTAATTGGCATAATCACAAAGCGCGTCAGTTGAAAACTTCCATTCTACGCAAATTGGGTCGTAAAGAGGAAGCTTTGGCGCTCGTAGCTGAATCATTGCAGATAGATCGTTTTAATATGGGATGCCGTTTTGAACATTATTTGTTGACCCGGGATGTGAAAGTGTTGGAGGAAATGAAAGAGTTGATGCGTGGTTGGGCGCACGGATATATAGAATACGCATTGGATTTTGCTGCTGCCGGATTGTATGAGGAAGCTTTATCTTTACTGGAATGCCATGTAACCGGAACTACAGAAATATATCCTGTCGTTTATTATGCAATGGGATATTTCCATACCTGTAAGGGAGATGAGAGTAAAGCATTGGAATATTATCAGCGGGCAGAAAAAGAGAATCATTCATATTGTTTCCCGAATCGTATAGAAGAAGTATTGATTCTTCAAGATGCCTTACGTCTGAATATTCATGGGGCAAAAGCGGCATATAGTTTAGGTAATTTCTGGTATGCTAACCGTCAGTATGACAATGCCATTGCCTGTTGGGAACATTCTGCGGCCATAAATCCGGCATATCCCACCGTATGGCGTAATTTGTCGTTGGCTTATTATAATAAACGCGATGACAAGCAGAAAGCCTTGGAAACTTTGGAAAAAGCTTATGCATTGGATGAGCACGATTCTCGTATCTTAATGGAGTTGGATCAACTTTATAAACGTTTAGGGCGGCCGCATAGTGAACGTTTGGCTTTTTTGGAAGCACATCTGCCCGAAGTAGAGCAGCGTGATGATCTTTCCATTGAACGTATCACTTTGTATAATCAATCAGGCCGCTATGCTGAAGCAAAAGAATTGATTGCCGCGCGTAATTTCCATCCATGGGAAGGAGGAGAAGGAAAAATCACCGGACAATATGTATTGTGTCGTGTAGAATTAGCAAAGATTGCTTTAAGTGAAAAACGCTATGCCGATGCTTTAGTTCTTTTGGATGAAACGGATGCTTATCCATTTAATTTGGGTGAGGGAAAATTGGCAAATGCTGAAGAGAATGATATCTGGTATTATAAAGGTGAGGCGTTTCGTGGCTTGGGAAATGAGCAACAAGCTATAGATTGCTTTACCAAAGCGACCATTGGTTCTTCAGAACCACAACAGGCTTTCTTCTACAATGACCAACAACCCGATAAGATTTTCTATCAAGGTCTGGCATGGCGTGCGTTGGGTAGAGAGGATAAGGCACGCAGCTGCTTTAACAAATTGATAAAGCATGGTGAGAAGCATTTGTTTGACCACTGTCGGATTGATTATTTTGCTGTTTCTCTGCCTGATCTGGCTATTTGGGAAGATGACTTGGATAAACGTAACTGCATTCATTGTAATTATGTGATGGGGTTGGGGTATTTAGGATTGCGTGAAATGGGAAAAGCCATTGATTTTTTGGATAAGGTGCGAGAATTGGACATTAACCATCAAGGTGGACAAATCCATCGTAATTTGTGTGCTGTATGAGAAAAAAGAATTTTTTCCTTTTGTTGGTAACATTGTGTCTGTGCATTTTTGCACAGGCACAAATGCTGTCTGTTTATGAATTATCATCCCCAAACGGGCAATTGGTACTTACTGTAGAGAATGGAAGGGTCTTACAATATTCTTTAAGTTTGGAAGGTAGGTCTGTCATTCATCCCTCTGCTATTTGTATGACGATGCAAAATGGTAATATATGGGGAAAGAATGGTGAAGTGGTAGGGACTTCTACAAGTAGTACTTCTGAGAAGGTTTATCCGGTAGCTGGTAATTATCGTGAATTAACAGACCATTATAATGAACTTTCCTTGAAATTCAAGGATGGTTATTCAGTTATATTCCGGATGTATAATGAAGGAATGGCATATCGTTTTTGTGGAAATCTTCCGGAGCAGGATTCTTTGATTGTAGTTGATGAAGAAGCTTCTTTTAATCTGGCTGATGATCCGGCAGTTATTTTACCTGAAACAACTAATTTTACAGCTTGGGAGTTGAGCAATGTGCTTTACGAGGGCATTTCTAAAATAGAAGAACATAAATATGGTATTACACCAACTTTATTTACAAACAAGGTGCAAAATGTGCGTGTTGTGGTGGCTGAATCGGATTTAAATAACTATCCGGGTATGTATCTTCGTAAAGAAGATGGCAAGATGAAAGGTTATTGGGCGACCTATCCTAAAACAATAGAGATGGGCAGTTGGGGAAATTTTATTACGGTGGTAAAAGAAAGGGAGAATTATTTAGCACGTACTGCTGGTAACCATGCTTTTCCTTGGCGTATGGCTATTGTTGCCAAGGATGATAAGGAACTACTGACTAATGAAATGATTTACTTACTGGCCAAGCCCCAACAAATAAAGGATACGGATTGGATTCGTCCTGGTAAAGCAACTTGGGAATGGTGGCATTGTGCTATTTTGGAAAAAGCTCCTTTCCCTTCTGGTCATCAAAACCTTTCGACACAGATGTACAAGTATTATATTGATTTCGCTTCCGAAAACAAAATACCTTATCTACTGGTCGATGCCGGTTGGAGCAATGTTTTTAATCATGCAGATTTGAATAAGAATATTGATATAAAAGAGGTGATACGCTATGGAAAAGAAAAAAAAGTAGGTGTATGGCTTTGGACTGTTGCTGCTACTTTATTCCAGCATCCGCATTGTTATTTGGATTCTATCAGCAAGTGGGGTGCTGTTGGGGTGAAAATAGATTTTTTTGATCGTGATGATGCTCAAATAATCCCTCAATATGAAAATCTGGCAAAGGCTTGTGCTGAGCGGCATCTTATGGTGGATTTTCATGGATGCAGCAAGCCTACCGGACTTCATCGGGCATATCCTAATATCCTTTCTTATGAAGCCATGCGATGTGCGGAGTGTTTTAAGTGGGATACCACTTCTAATCCGGATTATCAGCTTCAATGTATCTTTGCCCGTATGTTGGGAGGTGGAATTGATTATACTCCGGGGTCGATGCGTAACAGCACATTGGAAAAATTTAAGCCGATCGATCCGGGGTTGCCTAGTTCATTGGGGACTCGTTCACATGAATTGGCCTTGTTTGTTGTACTTTCCGCACCATTTGCCTGTTTATGTGATTCTCCGGATGAGTATCGTAAGTATCCTGATATTTTAAAATATTTAGCGGAAGTTCCGACTTCATGGGATCAGACGATTCCCTTAGCTGCTTGTGTGGGCGAATATGCTGTGTTGGCTAAGCAGAAAGGAAATACTTGGTATATAGGCGGATTGAACGCTTGGGGTGAGAGGACAATTCAGGTGGATTGCTCTTTCCTGCCTCAGGATAAGAAATATACCATTGAAATTTTTCAGGATAAAAAAAGAAGTAACAAGAATGCTAATTTATACGAACATAAAATAATGGATACGGATAATAAGAATATTATTGAAATGTTTATGGCTTCTGGTGGGGGATTTGTAATGGTCATTCGTGAAAAGTAATAGAGGGCAATCCTCTATTTCTTTTATATTGGCATTATTTATCCTTTTTTTCTTTTATCTTTGGCTCAAATTTTGAACAGGCTATGAAAAAGACTTTGCTCATTTTATGTTGTTTGTATGTTGTATTTACATTACAGGCTGTTGATAAGGGATTATCCAATTTTTATTTTTCTCATATAACGGGTGAAAATGGACTATCACAAAGTAATGTGAAGGCTATCATTCAGGATAGTTACGGGTTTATGTGGTTTGGTACAAAAAATGGTTTGAACCGTTTTGATGGAACTTCTATTGTACAGATGAACTGTGATGACTATGTAGTCGGTACCGGAAACCATAATATTTCTGCTTTGTTTGAAGATAAGGAACGTCAGTTATGGGTAGGAACGGATAGAGGAGTCTATCGTTATAATCCTGCCTTGGATATATTCACGGCAATGAATATGGAAACAGAGGAAGGGGTGAATATGAATAATTGGGTATCTAATATTGTGGCGGATTCTATTGGTAATATTTGGATTGTGATTCCTGATCAGGGAGTTTTTCGCTATAAGGATGAGAAACTTTATTTTTATGAAGTAACCAACAAAGAGCATTTTAAAACAGAAGCTCCGGATTGTATTTTGGTACGCCCTGATGGTGATGTCTGGGTTGGTACATGGGGGGTCGGACTTTTTCGATATGATAGAAATACGGATAAATTTGAACAATATTGTGTTGATAAAACCGGGCGTTCGTTAAAGGGAAAGAATATTAATTCTATTTGTAATTATGGTGATTGGATTGCAATGGCTATTCATGAAGGGGAATTGATGAAATATAATCCCAGTACGAATCAGCTTGTAAAAATAGATATACCTGAGGCTAACCATACATTTGTACGTAATGTGGCTTGTTTTGACGATGAACTGTGGGTGGGAACTCATGAAGGCTTATTTGTTGTGAATGAGAGGAAGAATAAAAGAGTTCATTTGAAACAAGATTTGATGCGTTCGTTCAGTCTGTCGGATAAGATTATTTATACTATTTATCAAGATCGGGAAGGGGGAATTTGGCTGGGAACCATGTTTGGCGGAGTGAATTATCTGCCTCATCATGACTTGTTATTTGATAAATATGTACCTGGAAGTGATGGGCGTTCGTTGACCACAAAACGGATAAGGGAAATAGCTTCTGATAATAAGGGCAATATATGGGTTGGAACTGAAGACGATGGAATTAATATATTGGATATTGCTTCTGGACAGGTAAACCGATTGAGGTTAGATGATGATGATAAAAGGAGTCATATGGTTACTTTGGGGATGTTTGTTAAAGGAAACCAACTGTTTTGTGGTTTGTTCAAACAAGGATTGGATGTGATTCAGTTGCCAGAGAATAAAGTTTATCATTATACTCCTGAGGAGTTGAATATAGGAGAAGGAAGTGTTTATACTTTCTTTATAGATGAGGCAGGATATAAGTGGATTGGCACTGGTTGGGGACTTTATAAAGCGGCTCCTGCAAGTTTTCATTTTGAAAAGGTGGAAGAAGTGGGTTTTGATTGGATTTTCGATGCATTTCAAGATAAGGATGGAATGATATGGTTCGCTTCCATGGGAAGCGGGTTATGGAAGCATGATCCGGGAAAGAATAGCTTTAAAAAGTATACTTATGAGGAAGGTAAGGAGAATACATTGGGATCCAATTCTGTCAGTTCGGTAATGCAGGATAGTAAAGGGCGGATTTGGATTTCCACTGATCGTGGTGGAATTTGTCGTTACAATTCTCAAACGGATGATTTTACCTCTTTTTCCATTAAAGACGGTTTGCCGGATGATGTGGCTTATAAGATATTGGAAGATGAGCAATCAAATTTATGGTTCGGGACAAATCGGGGGCTGGTCAGGTTTAATCCGGAATCGAAGGACGTGCGGGTATATACTACTAAGGATGGTTTGTTAGGGAATCAGTTTAATTATAAGTCAGCTTTGAAGGGGGAGGATGGTAAGTTTTATTTTGGCGGTATAGACGGATTGATTGCATTTGATCCTAATTCTTCGGAAAAAATCAATTTCTTGCCACCTGTTTATATCTCAAAATTCAGTATTTATAATCAGGAGATAACAGTTCATACTCCTAATTCTCCTTTGAAAAAGTGTATAGAACATACGGATGAAATCGTATTGCCTTATGATCAGTCAAATATTAGTTTTGATGTTGCTTTATTAAGTTATTCTACTACGGAATCCAATCAATACTATTATAAGTTGGTTCCGTTGGATAAAGATTGGATAAGAGCGGCAAGTAATCAGAATATCTCTTATGCAAAATTGCCTCCGGGAAATTATACTTTACAGGTTCGGGCTACCAATAGTGTCAAAGAAGGTCCCTATGCTACCCGGTCTTTATCTATTGTTATTCTGCCTCCTTGGTGGCAGTCGGTTTGGGCTTATTTCCTGTATATTATCTGGGGAATCTGTGTTGTACTTTGTTGGTTCTTCTGGTATAAAAGACGTAAAGAGAAACAGATGGAAGAAAAGCAGAAGTTATTTGAAGTTGAGAAAGAGAAAGAACTCTATGAATCAAAAGTCAGTTTCTTTACTGAGATAGCTCATGAGGTGCGCACGCCCTTGACATTGATTAATGGTCCATTGGAAGCCATTGAGGAAATGGATATCAAGGATCAGAAATTGAACAAAAATTTGAAAGTAATCGGGCAGAATACCAAGAGATTATTAGACCTGACCGGCCAGCTGCTTGATTTTCAAAAAATAGGAGCGAGTAAATTTGAATTGAAATTTGAAACGGTTGATGTAACGGCATTGCTGAATGAAACGATTACTCGTTTTGAGCCTACTATTCTGCAAAAGCAGAAAGAGTTATTGCAACATATTCCCCAAGAAAGAATTATGGCTGCCATAGATAAGGAGGCTATCACAAAAGTATTGAGTAATTTGTTGAATAATGCTTTGAAATATGCCCGTCATACCATTATGATAGATTTATTCCAAGATGGAGCAGATTTTACAGTTCGTGTTGTCAGTGATGGAGAAAAGATACCTGAAGCGTCCAGCCAGCAGATTTTTGAACCCTTTTATCAGGTAGAAAAGAAGAAGGATACAGTTCGGATGGGAGTAGGCATAGGGTTACCTTTAGCTCGTTCGCTAGCCACTTTGCATAAAGGCAGGCTTTATTTGGATATAGAACAACCGGAGAATACATTTGTTTTGACCATTCCTTTGAATAAGGAGGAAGTAAGGCAGCAAATAGAGAAGGTCGTTGAGCAAAATATAGAAGTATTGGATGAGGAAACATCAACAGAAACAGACCAGATGAAAGGTTATACTTTATTGTTAGTAGAGGACAATGAAAGCATGAGATCTTTTATCTTTGAACGATTGGAAGCCTTGTTTACAGTAGAAACCGCTGTGAATGGGCAGGAAGCGTTGGATATTTTACGTAGTAATCACATAGATTTGGTTATCAGTGATATAATGATGCCGGTGATGAATGGCTATGAATTATGTAAGGAAATAAAGGCGGATATTGATTTGTGCCATATTCCGGTTATTTTCCTTACCGCCAAGAACGATTTGGAGAGTAAGATTAACGGATTGAAGATAGGAGCAGAAGCTTATGTGGAAAAGCCTTTTTCTTTCAACTATTTGAAGACTCAGATTTTATCTTTACTCAGTAATCGAAGGAAAGAGCGTGAGGCATTCTCCAAACGTCCTTTTTTCCCTGTGCATAATATGCAGATGAACAAGGCGGATGAGGAGTTTATGAATAAAGTGATCAATGTGATTCAAGAGAATATCTCGGATGAAAATTTCAATGTGGAACGTATGGCTGATATCTTATGTATGAGCCGTTCCAGCTTGTTGAGGAAAATAAAGATTCTATTTAATCTTTCACCCATAGATTTCATCCGGTTGATCCGTTTGAAAAAAGCAGCCGAACTGATTCAGGAAGGTAAGTATCGTATTGGGGATATCTGTTATATGGTAGGAATAAACTCTTCATCTTACTTCAGCAAATTATTTTTAAAACAATTTGGAATGACTCCGAAAGAGTTTGAGAAACAGTATCAAACATCCAAGGAAAAAGTTAAAATAGATCTGACGGGAATCTCTGATTGAAAGAAATGCAGCAAAAAATGATGCATTTGCGGATTCTGCGGGTGCAGATGCGTCATTGCTGCAAAAATCCTATTTATTGCAGCGTTTGTATATTAACAGGTTGTCAAGATATGCCTACTTTTGACCATGCTTGAAAGGAAAAGAATTCCGGACAGTAAAGCAAACCTTAAGTAGATTTATCTCTTTGACAAACTAATAATATTATGAAGAATAATTGGTTAACTTTAAAATCATTGTTTCTCTGTGTTTCTGCATTGGGCGTTTCCGGTCTTATTTTATCCGGGTGTACTGAAAATGCAAATCTAAATGTAGGTGAATGGTCTTTGGAGTATGATGCTCACGCTAATGGTATTGATATCAGCAAAGGCTCTAAGCTTATTTATGATAATGTATATGCAGCTTATAAGTTGGCAGACAGTGTTGTTTCGACTCGTGATTATGCAAAGCATCATGTTTCTACAAAAAAAATCAATGATTATTTTGGAGAAGGGTATCATTATGAGGTGACTTATACCGGGAATAATCTGCCTGCACTGGTTCAATCTTTTTATGTATATCCGGCAAAGGATTATGTGCTGACAGATTTCACTTTGGAGAGTACGACTGAAATAGCTTCGAATTATATGGCACCGGTCAATGTGGACCGAATGCCTGAAGTATTGAACCAGGGAGAAAATAATCGTGCGCTTTTCATTCCTTTCGATAATGACTGTTGGATCAGATATCAATCTCATCCGCTCACATTTACAGAACTGACTAGTTATGAAGTCACTGCCATATTTAATAATGATGACCGTGAAGCTGTGGTGGTAGGTTCTGTAGAACATGATTCTTGGAAAACAGGTATAACAATAGGTAAAGGTAATATATATAATGTAGGTTCGTTGGTATGTTATGGCGGTATTGCCGATAAGACAACACGTGACTCGAAACCTCACGGTGCATTGAAAGGTACAAAAATCAAGTCACCTAAAATTTTAGTAGGATTTTTTGAAGACTGGCGTGGAGGTATGGAAGAATACGCTCAGGCTAATGCTGTGATTGCTCCGCCCAAAGCTTGGGGTAAAGCTGTTCCTTTTGGCTGGAACAGCTGGGGAGCATTGCAATTTAATCTGACCTATCCGAAAGCATTGGAAGTTTCTGATTTTTACAAAGAGAATTTGCAGTCCCGTCATTTTGTGAATTCGGATAATTTGGTTTATACAGGTTTGGATTCTGGTTGGAACAGTTTTTCAGAAGAGGAGTTGAAAGCTTTTGTGGATAAATGTAAGGCAAACGGTCAGGTAGCCGGCGTTTATTGGACTCCGTTTACTGATTGGGCTAAAAATCCTGAACGTGAAATAAAAGAAATGCCGGGATATAAATATAAAGATGTATATCTCTATGCAAATGGGAAACCGCAGGAATTAGACGGAGCTTATGCTGTTGATCCTACTCATCCGGCTATTGAAGCTATGATGAAACACACATCGGAGCTATTCCATCGGGCTGGCTTTGAATATGTGAAAATGGACTTTATGACACATGGAGCAATGGAAGCCGACAAATGGTATAATCCGGAAATACAAACAGGTATTCAGGGATACAACTATGGAATGCAATTGCTTGACAAATATTTTGGTGATATGTATATCAATCTTTCTATTTCTCCTGTTTTTCCTGCTCATTATGCTCAGTCCAGAAGAATTGCGTGTGATGCATGGAACAAGATGAAGGATACCGAATATACCTTAAATGCACTTTCATACGGTTGGTGGCAGGATAAGGTTTATCAGTTTAATGATCCTGACCATATTGTATTGCGTGATGCTACAGATGGTGAGAACAGAGCGCGTGTCACTTCGGGGGTTATCACTGGAATTTTCATTGCTGGAGATGATTTCAGCAAAGGCGGTTCTAAAGAGGTGAAAGAGAAAGCGATGAAATATTTGACGAATGCTGAGATCAATGCCATAGCCAATGGGGAATCTTTTCATCCTGTAGATGGAAATGGTGAAAAGTCAGAAAATCAGTTTGTACGCATGGATAAGGATGGTAAGGCTTATTATGCTGTGTTCAACTATATGGATCAAGAGTTGAAGATGACTACAGCTTTAGAGCGTCTAGGGTTGGATTCGTCAAAGGAATATAGGTTGAAAGAATTATGGAGTGGCATTGAAAGTACTGCTAAAACTAACCTGGACGTAACGGTTCCTGCATATGATGTCGCAATTTTCAAAGTGGAAGAATAAACCAATATAAACTTTAAATCGTACTTAAATTTACAAATTATGAAAAGAATTAGGCTTATTAATTTAATCCTTATCATGTTTTGTTGCTGTAATATGTTGGCACAGAACATAACGGTTACAGGACAGGTGGTGGATGTTACATCCGAACCTATCATTGGTGCAAGTGTAGTGGTAAAAGGTACAACCAATGGAACTATTACCGATTTTGATGGCAACTTTACATTATCAGTTCAGAAAGGGGAAACATTACATATTTCTTATATAGGATATGTTGCCCAAGATGTAAAAGTAATGGGTAATCAGCCTGTTAAAGTGGTGATGGCGGAAGATACTGAAACATTAGACGAAGTGGTTGTTGTAGGTACTTCGATGAAGAAGAGTGATTTGACAGGAGCTGTTGCCAGTGTCAGTTCTAAAGTTTTGGAAGAAAAACCGGTGACGAATGTAAATCAGGCTCTTCAAGGCCGTGTTGCAGGTGTGTTCATTTCTCAGCCTACACGTCCTACGGATGATGCATCTATTAAAATTCGTGGTATTAATACCATAAATGGATCTACGGACCCTATTTATGTCATAGATGGTATGGTTATGGATAATTCATTCTCTGGATTTAATGCGGTCAATTTGAATGATGTGGCTTCTATTGAGGTCTTGAAAGATGCATCAGCTACAGCTCTGTATGGTTCACGTGGTTCCAATGGTGTTGTTGTTATTACAACAAAGAAGGGTAAAAAAGGCGAAGGTAAAGTTTCTTATGATGGCTGGATTGGCTTTCAGACCTACGCTAATACTCCAAAAACAATGAATACCCGTCAATTATTTGAACTTAGAAAGGAAGCTTATACGAATGGTTATATGCAAACAAATCCTGACGGGGATGTCAATGCTTATGTCAATGATGTGATAATGGGATCGAATACTGCTTTTGCTGATTATGAATTCGATGCTTACGACAATAATAAAAATTATGATTGGCTGGATGCTGTGAGCCGTACTGGAGTACAACACAATCATGTAGTAAGTCTTTCGAATGGCAATGATAAAGGTTCTTATTATATTAGTTTTGGTTATACAGATAATAAAGGTGTAATTGAAAAGTCTGAACAAGAAAAATACACAGGACGTATTAATGCGGATCAACAGATTAAATCCTGGCTGAAAGTAGGTACTAATACAACTTTTACACGTACCGAGAACACGTTGGTTGATGATGGAGTAATGAATCGTGCACGTTGTGCTAATCCGATGTTGGAAATTTCTGATGAGATTGAAACTTTAAATTGGCAAGGTATTTTTGATCAAAATAATTTTAATCCGTTACGATCTTTGAAAGTTGATAATGATTTGGTGTATAATCGTTTGTTGAGTTCTAATTATATTAATATCAATCCTATTGAAGGATTGAACTTGCGTTCTACTTTCTCTATTGATTATGCTCAGAAGCAGCAGAATAAATATACCCCGAATGATATTTATGAGTCGGAACGTTATGGAACACAAGGGGAAGCCAAAGATGATAGAGATACACGTACTGTATGGCAATGGGATAATTCATTGTCTTATGAAGTCTCTTTTGGCAAACATAAGTTGAATGCGATGGTTGGTACCAGTGCTACACGGACTACGTATAATTATATTAATGCTACGGCAACAGGGTTTGGCACTAATTTATTTGGATATCATAGTTTGGGATCTGGTTATAAAAAAGATCAGCGTGGCTTAAGTACAGCTTGGTCCGAGCAAACATTATTATCTTATATCGCTCGTGTTAACTATAACTATGCGGGTAAATATTTATTAACGGCGACTGCGCGTTACGACGGTTCTTCTAAATTTGCTAAAGGAAATCAGTGGGGTATTTTCCCGTCTGTGTCTGCAGCTTGGAATATTACAGAAGAAAAGTTCATGAAAAATCAGACAATTTTTGATCAGTTAAAGTTACGTGCCGGTTTTGGTATTGTTGGTAATCAGAATATTGATGATTTTGCCTATTTATCTTTATATAATGTCAGCTATACGGGTACTTCCGATACAGGTTATACAAATTCTTTTGTTTCCAATGGGCGACGTGGTACTCCGGATATTAGTTGGGAGAAACAAAAACAATGGAATTTAGGAGTAGATATGGCTTTCTTACAGAATAGAGTACGTTTGTCTGTTGATGCTTTCTTGATAAAAAATAAGGATTTGTTAATGAGTCATTCGTTACCTACGACTACTGGTTTCAGTAGTACTATTGAAAATATAGGTGCGATTGAAAACAAAGGTTTGGAATTTGCTTTGAATGCCAATTTGGTAAGAGCTAAAGATTTTGAATGGAATTTTGCAGCTACATTGTCTATGGATAAAAATAAGGTAACTCGATTATATGGTGATAATGATGTTGTATATAATGTAGATAGTGATCGTAATATTCAAAAAGAAGGTAATTTATTCCTTGGTGAGTCTCGTAACACAATTTATATTTGGAAAACAGGTGGAATTGCCCAAGAAATTGATATGGATCGTTTGAATAAAATAAATTGGAATGGATATAATGTGAATCCCGGTGATTTGTATCCATTGGATTATGATAATAATGGACAGATAGATCAAAATGACCGTGTTGTAATTGGTTCCACTGATCCTAAGTTTTATGGCGGTTTTTCTACAGATTTTTCTTGGAAGGGATTGTCTTTAAATGCAGTCTTCAGTTATTCTTATGGGGCTAAAAAATTGAGCCCTTGGTATGAAACTTTGATTGGAAGTACTGGATCTGGAGTCGCATCAACGGATTTGTTGGATCGTTGGACTCCTGAAAATACAGATGCTGAATTTCCACGTGTGTTGGCTGGCTTTGATTATAATCATTATGGTGCAAGTTCTATGGATTTTAGTGTGCAGAAAGCTTCTTTCTTGCGTTTGTCTGCTTTGACATTGGCCTATACTTTCCCGACTAAAGTGATAAATGCTCTGAAACTGACTAACCTGCGTGTTTATGCCACCGGTTCTAATCTTTTTTGTTTAACTAATTATAATGGTTATGATCCGGAAACCGGTGATTGGTATCCTCCTACACGTATGTATACTTTTGGTCTTAATTTGGCTTTTTAATGGAAGGATAGAATAAATAGTCTAATTTTAAAAGAAAACACAACAATGAAAAAGATATATAGATATAGTGCGATATATGCTTTGGCTTTGTCCTTTGCACTGAATACTTCTTCTTGCTCAGACTTTCTGCAAGTAGAACCTACGGGATCTTTGACTGAGGAACAAGTATTTGAAAAAATAGATAATGTAGAACCTTTAGTTCTTGGATTGTATAAGAGTTATAGGGGCTGTAAAGAAGGGCGTAATGGATTGATGCCTTATTTGGGGACAGATGAAACACAGCAGGGTAATTATCAGTTGATTTCTTCAGGAGATCAAGCTGGTATGGATAAATATAATGGACAGTTGAATCCTACATCTACTCAGGTTAGTTCTATTTGGAACAACCGTTGGCCGGCTGTCGTTTCAGCTGCTAAAGCTATATATGCATTGGGTATGACCACTGAAGAACCGGAACGTGCTAAACAGTTGATGGGAGAGGCATGCTTTATTCGTGGTTTATTAATGTTTGAATTAAGTATGTATTGGGGTGAAATCCCTGTGATAGATATGAACCGTACTGATGAATTGGGCTTGGGACGTCAACCTTTAAAAACTGTATGGGAATATATTATTAATGATTTTATTACTGCTACCAATAATTTGCCTGAGTCTTATAATAGTGAACCGCAGCGTGCTACTGTTGGGGCTGCATGGGCTATGTTAGGAAAGGCTTATATGGCAGCTCCGGAAGAGACAGGATTGCGGGATTTTGCCAAGGCTGATGAATGTTTTAAGACTATTATCAATATGGGACGATATGAATTACTAAATGATTATGCTGACTTGTATCGTTATGATAATCCTAATACAAAAGAGTCATTGTTTGAGTTGCAATTTAATAATGTATATCCTGATTGTAATTATTGGGAGTTTGATTGTGGTTCTCGTGCATGTGACTCTTGGTTTGGTCAGGGATGCTCTTTCTCTGGTTACGATTTTCTAGTTCCGACTCCTTTTGCTTATAAGACAGTAGAAGAAGGTGGCATTTGGGAAGATGGAGATTTGCGTAAAGAAGAAGCATTGCGTTATGATTTTACGTATTATACTAATAAATATTCGGAGGATGGTACATTTGAATATGTAACTCCTGATTTGTCAAAGACTCAATGGACGGGAACTACAGATGAATTGGAACCACATATAAAGAAATATGAAGACTATCGTACAGATATTCTTTCAGGGCTTGGCATTAATAATATGTGGAATTCTGGTAAGAACTTTTCAATGATTCGTTATGCTGATGTATTATTATTGCATGCTGAATGTCTGAATGAATTAGGACAGACTTCGGAAGCTGTACAGATCGTAAATAATCAAATTCGTACTCGTGCATGGGGAGGAAACTTGCCAGAAGATAAGAAATGGAATTCGGGAATGAGCAAAGATGAATTCCGTGATAAGGTAATGGATGAACGTTTGCGTGAACTTTGCTTCGAAGGCTGGAGACGTATTGATTTGCTTCGTACTAATAAATTTGTAGAATTGATAAAAGAACGTAACCGTTGGGCAAAAGAATCAGGAACAATTCAAGATTTCCATAAGCGCTATCCTATTCCTGATACTGAAATTAAAACAAATGATGCATTCGGCCCTGAAGACCAGAATCCGGGATATAGCAAATAAATTGTTTCTATCCATATAAATTAGAAGCATCAGGAGGAAACATCTGCTTCCTACCTGATGCTTTTAATTTTTCTGAAATCTGGAATAATATGAAAATAGCACATAAAATAGAAACTTATACCTCTGACGGAGAACCTGTATTACGATTTACTGTGATGAATTCTTCAGGAGTCTATATGGAATTCACGAATTGGGGGGCTCGTTGGATTACAGCTTCAGTACCTGATGTTCAAGGAGCATTGGACAATGTGCTGATTGGTTATGATTCCTTGGCCGGTTATTTGGAAGATTCTTATTATATGGGGGCAACCATCGGCAGATTTGCAAATCGTATAGCCGATGCTTCTTTTACAATAGATAGGAAAACCTTCCATTTGGAGGCTAATGATGGGAATAACACCAATCATGGCGGTTTTTCTGGCTTTCATAACAAGGTGTGGCAGTGGGAAGAATTACCGGATGGCATCCGTTTTAGTCTGTATTCGCCAGACGGAGAAGGAGGTTTTCCGGGAAATATCCGCGTGATAACAGACTATCGTTTCAATGAGGACAATGAACTTTCTGTACGGCATTATGCGGAAACTGACTGTGCTACTTACATCAATATGACAAATCATGCATATTTCAATTTGTGTGGTAAGGGAAAAAAGATAACGGAGCATCGGTTGCATATTCCGGCCGACCGGATATTGGATACTACCCCGGCATTTATTCCTACGGGAAAAAGAATGAATGTTAAAAATACGCCATTTGACTTTACTTCCCTAAAACCAATAGGTACAGACCTGTATGCTGACCATGAGCAATTACTTTGGAATAAAGGATATAATCATTGCTATATATTGAAAGATGAAATATCTGTGGAGATGTTAGAGGCTGCCTCTTTATACGAACCTGTTACAGGACGAAATATGACAGTGATGACAGATTTGCCTGCTGTTCTTTTGTATACAGCGGGATATTATGAACGACCGGATACAGCCGTCTGTTTGGAAACACAGTTTTATCCGGATACTCCTTCTCATTCGGATTTTCCTTCCTGCCTAGTGTTACCGGAGAAAGCTTATGAACATTGTACCTTGTTTCATTTTCAAGTGCAAAAAGAGGAATAGATGATTGATAAATATGAAAAGACTATAATATGAAAAACGTAAAAAAAACATGGGTTGCATTAGCCCTAATGGGATGTATGCAAGTACTGCATGCCCAAACTGTATATTTACATAGCGATAACCCACAGATGAGATGGAAATTAAAGCCTCAGGCTGAAGTCGGAACGGATGTGAAATCACTTTGCGAAAACGGATATAATGTTTCTGCCTGGGTAGATGCTGTTGTGCCTGGAACAGCTTTTAACTCGTATGTAATAGCAGGGCTGGAAAAAGATCCTAACTTTGGTGACAATATTCATCAAGTAAACCGCGACAAATACGACCGTAGCTTTTGGTATCGTACTACATTCCGTGTTCCTGCCGATTTTACAAAAGAATTGATATGGTTGAATTTTAATGGGGTAAACCGTCGTGCGGAAGTCTATCTGAATGGAACGTTATTGGGTAAACTGGATGGGTTTATGCATCGTGGACATTTTAATGTCACTTCACTAGTAAATCGTGATAAAGAAAATGTATTGGCTGTACTTGTCCATATACCTGATACTCCATTGGCTAATCAGGGCAGCCCTACCTATTTGTCTAGTGGTGGATGGGATTGGATGCCTTATGTGCCGGGGTTGAATAGTGGTATAACTGATAAGGTATTTCTTACGAATACGGGAACAGCTACTTTAATTGATCCTTGGATACGTACAAATTTACCTACCCGTGCCAGAGCTGATTTGAGTGTGGCGCTTGATGTCAAGAATAACTCGGTCGAAAAGACGAAGGTATTGGTGCGCGGAACAATTACTCCGGGAAACATTATTTTTCAAAAAGAATTAGAGGTGAATGCCCATACTACTGAACAGGTGAAGTTTGACAAACGTTATTTCCCACAACTGTGTATAGACCAGCCGCGTCTGTGGTGGCCGAATGGATATGGAGACCCCAATCTTTATCATTGTAAGTTCGAGGTGATGGTGGATGGAAAGGTTTCGGAAACGAAAGATGTTTCTTTTGGTATAAAGAAATATTCTTATGATAAAGAAGGTAATACATTCCATGTTTATATTAATGATGTTCCGGTATTTGTCAAAGGGGCGAATTGGGGAATGTCTGAATATATGCTTCGTTGCCGTGGTGCGGAATATGATACCAAAATCCGTCTGCATAAGGAAATGAACTTTAATATGATACGTAATTGGCTCGGTTCTGTTACAGATGATGAATTCTACGAGGCATGTGATAAATATGGCATTATGGTATGGGACGATTTTTGGATAAACTCTAATCCGAATTTGCCTTATGACCTCAATGTGTTCAATAATAATATGATGGAGAAAATCAAACGTGTTCGTAATCACCCTAGTATAGCCGTGTGGTGTGGCGATAATGAGTCCAATCCTCAGCCTCCTTTGGAAGGATGGATGGCGGAAAATATCAGGACTTTTGATGGAGGTGATCGTTATTTTCAAGCAAACTCTCATGCTCAGGGCTTGACCGGTAGTGGTCCGTGGGGAGCATTTGAACCCCGCTTTTATTTTACTAAATATCCTGATGGCTTGGAAGGAGATCCGGCGCGTGGCTGGGGATTCCGTACGGAAATTGGTACAGCTGTAGTTCCTACCTTTGAAAGTTTTAAGAAGTTTATGCCTAAGGAGAACTGGTGGCCTCGTGATGAAATGTGGAACAAACACTATTTTGGCCAAAATGCTTTTAATGCAGCTCCCGATCGTTATGATGCTTCCATAACCAAAGGTTTTGGTAAGCCCGAAGGGATTGAAGATTATTGCCGTAAGGCTCAGCTTGTCAATATTGAGTCTAATAAGGCTATGTATGAGGGTTGGCTGGATCGTATGTGGGAGGATGCATCAGGCATCATGACTTGGATGGGACAGTCGGCATATCCGTCTATGGTTTGGCAAACTTATGATTATTATTATGATTTGACAGGAGCTTTCTGGGGGGCAAAATCAGCTTGTGAACCGGTGCATATTCTTTGGAACCCTGTGACGGACGGTGTGAAGATTGCTAATACCACAGCACGTGATATGGAAGGTTTGACTGCTGAAGTAAAAGTTTACAATATGGATGGGAAATCTGTGGAGGCTTATACCCAATCAGCCATCGTAAACTCTCCTAGCAATTCTACGGTGCAATGTTTTACGATAGGTTTCAATAAAGAGCGTAAAAATCTGTCATTGAATAAGCCGACTTTTGCTTCAAGTACCACTTATGGACAGCCTTCGGATGCTACGGATGGGAAAAAAGATACCCGTTGGGCAGCGGCAAAAGCGGAAAATGAATGGATTTATGTGGATTTGGGCAGTGTACAACCTGTAGGTGGAGTTCGTTTGGATTGGGAGGCGTCTTTTGGTAAGGGGTATAAAATTCAGGTTTCTGATGACGCCAAGACTTGGAAAGAAGTGTATAAAACTGATGAGGGACGTGGAGGAGTCGATGAAATTACTTTCCCTGAAGTCGATGCCCGCTATGTACGTATGTTTGGTATTGAACTAGGTTGGTGGTTTGGTTACTCATTATGGAGCTTTGATGTATTGGGTGGAACACAGCCTAGTGAGGGTTTGAGTGATGTACATTTTATCCGTCTGACGTTGAAAGATAAATCAGGAAAGATCGTATCAGAAAACAATTACTGGCGTGGCAACGACCGTCTGGACTTTACGGCTTTGAATACTTTGCCAAAAGCTGAACTGAAAACTTCTTCCAAGTTAATTCGTAAGAATGGTGAGGCGGAGATACAAGCGGTCATAACACTTCCGAAATCGGCTAAGGGAGTAGCTTTTGCTGTACATGTGCAGGCTGTTTGTACTTCGGATGGCGAACGCATTCTGCCGGCATTGATGAATGACAACTATTTTACGTTGATGCCAGGAGAAACAAAGAATTTGAGCATTACATTTGATGAGAATTTGTTGCAGGGCGACAAATATAAGTTAGTGGTAACTCCTTATAATAACAAATAATTCAGATTAGTATGTGTACTAATAAATTTATTCTGTTCTGTATGGGGATAGTGATGAGTGTATCATCTTCAGCTTGGGCTGGAGATGACACCCCTCTTTATAAAGACAGAACAGCTCCAATAGAGAAGCGTGTAGACGACCTTATGTCTAGAATGACATTGCACGAAAAGGTATTGCAATTGCAGAATCGTGCGTCTGGTCGGTTGGATGAGATTGACCGGATCTTCTTGGGGGAAAGTTATGGGACAACTCATGAAATGAGTATGTCTGCTTATGATTGCGCCGTGATGTATAAAGAATTACAGCATTATATGCGTACTAAGACCCGTTTGGGAATTCCGTTGTTAACTTCTGCTGAGGGCATACAGGGTATTATTCAGAATAATTGTACGCTGTTTCCTCATGCTTTGGCGCAGGGAAGCACTTTCAATCCTGAATTAATACAACAAATGACTGAGGCGGCTGGCGAAGAGGCTAAGGCGATAGGTATTCATCAAATTCTTTCTCCGGTTTTTGACATTGCCCGCGAGTTACGTTGGGGACGTATTGAAGAAACATACGGAGAGGACCCTTATCTGATAGCGGAAATGGGAGTGGCGTTTATTAAAGGGTATCAAAAATACAGAATTACTTGTATGCCCAAGCATTTTGTAGCCCATGGTACTCCGTCTGGAGGCTTGAATTGTGCGGGAGTAAGTGGAGGAGAACGTGAATTGCGTAGTCTCTATCTTTATCCGTTCCGTAAAGCTATAAGGGAAACTTCTCCGTGGGCGGTGATGACTTGCTACAGTGCGTATGATGGAGTGCCGGTTACAGGTTCTTCTTATTATATGACTGATATTCTTCGGGGAGAACTGGGCTTTAAAGGATACGCTTATTCTGACTGGGGTTCGGTGGAGCGTCTGATGACTTTTCATCATGCAGCAGGCAGCCGTGAGGATGCTGCGCGTATGGCATTAATGGCCGGAGTGGACTTGAACATTGATTCGACTTACGAAACATTGGAAAAACAAGTTGAGGAGGGAAGGCTTGATGTTGCATATATAGATCAGGCTGTGCGCAGAATATTGACGGTGAAGTTTGAATTGGGCTTATTTGATGAAACTTATGGTGATCCTAAACTGGTGAAGAAGGTCGTTCGCAATGCTGAAAAGGTGGTATTGGCTAAGAAAGTGGCTGACGAGAGTGCCGTATTATTGGAAAACAGAAATGATATTCTTCCTTTAGACTTGAATAAATACAAGTCTGTTGCAGTGGTGGGGCCTAACAGTAATCAAGCCGTGTTGGGCGATTACGCTTGGACGATGGGGGATACTAAAGAAGCAGTCAGTTTGTTGCAAGGATTGCAGGAAAGTGCAGGTGATAAAATAATGATCCGTCATGCTGAAGGATGTGATTGGTGGAGCCAGGACAAATCACATATTGCCGAAGCTGTGGAAGTTGTCCGTAACAGTGATATAGCTGTGGTGGCGGTAGGTACACGAAGCACTTATCTGGGAAGAAGTCCTAAATATTCTACGGCAGGTGAAGGATTTGATCTTTCCTCATTGGAACTTCCTGGGGTGCAGGAGGAGCTGTTGAAGGAGATAAAGAAAACGGGTAAACCTATGATTGTCGTTCTGATTGCGGGTAAACCGCTTGCTATGCCTTGGGTGAAAGAAAATGCTGATGCAGTGTTGGTGCAATGGTATGCAGGTGAGCAGCAAGGACGTACATTGGCAGATATTTTACTTGGAAAGGTGAATCCGTCGGGTAAGTTGAATGTATCTTTCCCGCGTAGCACAGGTAATACTCCTTGTTTTTATAATCATTTCGTGACAGATCGTGAAGAACCTTTTGACCAGCCGGGTACTCCTGAAGAACCTAAAGGTCATTATATCTTTGATAAACCGGAACCTTTATGGAACTTTGGACATGGAAAAAGTTATACTACGTTTGATTATGTGGATTGTGCACTGAGTGATACGTTATTGGCTGCAAGTGATACATTGAAAGTATCCGTTATGATCAAGAATACGGGTAGGTGCGATGGCAAGGAGGTTGTGCAGCTTTATGTACGTGATAAAGTAAGCACGGTGGCTACTCCCATCCAACAGTTAAAGGCATTTCAAAAAGTTCTGGTCAAGTCGGGCGAAAGTCAATGTGTGGAGCTTTCTTTGCCAATCGCAGAATTAGCTCTGTATAATGCAAAAATGGAGGAAGTGGTAGAACCTGGGGACTTTGAAATTCAGATAGGAGCCGCCTCAGATGATATACGCTTTAAGAAAACAATTACTATAAACAGAAAATAAACGTGCTTGTTTTTTGTTATTTCTTTTCTGATAACAAGAAGGCAAACCATGTGATCGTATTGTTAGTACTGGTATGTATATATTTTCTTGTTAATTTACAACTATTTTATATGAGAAGCATCTTGTTTTTTCTTTCTTTTTTCAGCCTGACGTGTATTTCTTACGCCAAGGTGGTCTTGCCCGCTTATTTTACGGACAATATGGTTCTTCAGCAAAATACGAAGGTTACTTTTCATGGTAAGGCGGCATTGGGCAAAACCTTAAAAGTAACTACAGGCTGGAATAATGAAGTGTATGTGACTCCGGTGAATAAGGATGGTTATTGGACTTTGTCTGTGCCTACTCCTGCTGCAGGAGGGCCTTATACGTTGACATTTACGGATGGTAAGAAATTGCAATTAAAAAATGTAATGGTGGGAGAGGTATGGTTTTGTTCCGGCCAGTCTAATATGGAGATGCCTGTTGCGGGTTGGGGGAAAGTCATGAATTATGAGCAGGAGATAGCGGAGGCGAATTATCCTTCTATCCGTTTGTTCCAAGTGAAGAAAAATACTTCAGTAACTCCGTTGAGTGATGTGGAGGCTACGATGGGAGGATGGCAGGAATGTTCTTCCGCCACAATTCCTGAATTCTCTTCGCTCGCTTATTTTTATGCCCGTTCATTATGGAAGGAGTTAAATGTTCCTGTAGGAGTGATTGACTGTACATGGGGAGGAACACCTGCTGAAGCGTGGACCAGCTATGAAACATTGAAACAGGTACTGGGCTTTCATGAGGAGTTGGCTAAGATGGAACAATTGGATTTTGACCCTGTTCGTATGGAAAAGGCCTATAATCAAGAGCGCTCCGAGTGGCAATCTCTTTTTTCTAAGGAAGACAAGGGAATGGAGGAAGATAAGCCTTGCTGGATTGCACCGGACTTGTCAGAAGAACAATGGCAGGATATGTGTCTTCCCGGTTACTGGGAAAGGAATGGATTGAAAAATTTTGATGGAGTAGTATGGTTCCGTCGTAGTCTTGAAATTCCGGCAGAATGGATTGGCAAACCGTTAAAACTAAATTTAGGGATGATTGATGATGAAGATATTACTTATTTTAATGGGGTGGAGATTGCCCGAGGGGCAGGCTATATGACACCGCGTACTTATACCATTCCTGCAAAATTAGTGAAGGCTGGTAAGGCGGTTCTTGCTGTTCGTGTTTCTGATTTTGGTGGAGAGGGCGGTATTCATGGCAAGGCGGAGGAACTTTATGTAGAAGCTGATGGAAAGCGGATCAGTTTGGCAGGAGATTGGAAATATCGTATCGGACTTTCTTTAAAAGGGTTTCCACCCGCACCGGTTTCTCCCATTCAAAGTTCCAGTTACCCTACGGTGCTGTTCAATGCGATGGTCAAACCATGGACTGCTTTTCCCATTAAAGGAGTAATATGGTATCAAGGTGAAGCTAATGTAGGTCGTTCGGAACAATATGAAGATTTGTTTCCTGCTCTCATTACGGATTGGCGCCGGCAATGGCGAAGTGATTTCCCCTTTTATTTTGTACAATTGGCTAATTTTATGGAATCCAAGGAAATACAGCCGGATTCCGAATGGGCGGCTTTGCGTGAAGCACAAACTAAAGCATTAAAACTTGACCAAGTTGGTATGGCTGTGACCATTGATATTGGTTTGGCTGATGACATTCATCCTAAGAATAAGCAAGAGGTGGGACGCCGTTTGGCCTTGGTTGCCCTGGTCGGTAGTTATGGAAAAAATGTTTCCGGTTCGGCTCCTGTATTCCGGAATTATAGAATCAAAGGGGATAAAATGGAATTGGATTTCGGACAAAAGCAAGATGGATTTCAGATTAAAGGTACAACTTTAAAAGGCTTTACCATTGCAGGGCCGGACCGTGTGTTTTATCCGGCAGAGGCGATGGTCCAGAATGGGAAAATTATAGTTTTTTCTCCTGAAGTTTCTATCCCTCTTGCTGCACGTTATGGCTGGGCGGATAATCCGGATTGTAATTTGTACGGAGAGAACGGCCTCCCGGTTGCTCCTTTCCGGACCGACTGTTGGTAGAGGGCGTAAGTCTTAACCTTTTTTCTTCTCTTTGTAAGCTGATGGAGGCACTCCCATCGTCTTAGTGAATAACCGGGAGAAATAAAGAGAATCCTCATAGCCTACCAAGGGACTTATTTGGTTAATTTTCAGGTTGGTAAAATCCAGGTAATGACAGGCTTCCTGTATTCTGAGATAGGTAAGATATCGAAGAGGAGAGGAGCCTGTCTTTTCTTCAAACAGATTAGAGAAATAGGAAACCGAGAGGTTTACTTCCGCAGCGATATCTGCCAGACGAATGGTCTTGCTCAAATTTTCTTGCATGAAATGAATCGCTATTTGCACTACATCTTTGTTTCTGTAACTATTGCGCATAGAGCCACAATCCCGATATTCGCCAATAAATTTCATGGAACCTAAAAAATGGAAGAGACTAGTAGTGGCATAAAGCATATAATTTTTGCTATATCCGAAACTGATGGACGAGTAGATTTCTTCGAAGAGTACTAATCTTTCTTTGATTCGTGAATCCTCTTGTGGAGTGATGCTTTTCGGACGGTCAAAACCGGCACTGAAAAATGCAGCTTTTGTTCCATTGAAATGGATCCAGTAAATAGTCCAGGGATTTTCCTCATTACTGCCATAAGCGTGTGCTTGGTGTTCGGGTAGAATGAAAAATTGGTTGGCGGTAACTGCATATTGATGTTTGTCTAACTCGAACCACCCTTCTCCTTCCATACAATAAATGAGGATAAACTCGGTTACTTCCTCGGTGTCGCGTTTCCGGTAATGAAAATAGGCATGAGGATAATATCCTATATCTGTGATGTAAAGTTCACTGCCTAACGGATCTTGCTTTAATTCTTCAATCAGAAAAGCAGGAAGTACGATAGCGCGTTCTCCTTTAAATCCATCTTTAATTCGTGGCATATATCCATGTATTAGAATTGGATAACAAAGATAGCATATTTCCTTGATTTTACCTACAATACAGGCTTGATTTCGATGATTTTGAGGGTATAAGCGTCAAAATTCTTATTTTATGGCGCATTTGAGTAGGGATTTTTGAGCTTCTCTCTCTATTTTTGCACTATAATTTTAATCGATGAATAATACCATGAAAGAAAGATTGCTCTTCTTGATATGTTTTTTATGCATATCATTTATGTTAAAGGCGGCGGATAAGCCAGTAATTAAAATTAGTACAGAAAATGTAGACCTTATTTACCGGGTTGGTGATAATGGACGTCTATATCAAAGTTATTTGGGAAAGAGGTTGAATCATGCTACAGATATTGCCCACTTGCCGCAGGGCAGCGAAGCATATCTGACTCATGGCATGGAAGATTATTTTGAACCGGCTATTCATATAGTGCATAATGACGGCAATCCTTCTACTTTGTTAAAATATGTATCTCATACTCGGAATCAAGTGTCGCCGGGGGTAGATGAAGTAGTGATTACTATGCAGGATGATAAATATCCTGTAACTGTAAAACTTCATTATGTGGCTTACCAGAAAGAAAATCTAATAAAGACTTTCACTGAAATCAGTCATCGGGAAAAGAAACCTGTGCAGCTTCATAAGTACGCGTCTTCCATGTTGCACTTGAATCGTGCCAACTATTTCCTGACTGAATTCTCGGGAGACTGGGCCAGTGAGGCGCATGTGAAGGAACAGCCTTTGGAATTTGGTAAAAAAACGATTGATACCAAGTTGGGAGCACGTGCCAATATGTTCTGCTCTCCTTTCTTCCAACTTGCATTGGACGGAAAGTCAGAAGAGAACCAAGGTGAAGTGTTGGTCGGAACATTAGGATGGACAGGTAATTTCAGTTTTGTATTCGAAGTAGATAATAAGAACGAACTGCGTGTTATTTCGGGTATTAATCCGTATGCTTCGGAATATAGTCTGAAACCGAATGAAATCTTCCGTACTCCCGATTTTTATTTTACTTACAGTTTTACAGGTAAAGGACAGGCTAGCCGTAATTTCCATGATTGGGCCCGTAAGTATCAGGTAAAGGATGGGAACCAGACTCGTATGACTTTGTTGAATAATTGGGAAGCCACCTATTTTGATTTTGATGAAGCGAAATTGGTGAAGTTGATGGATGATGCAGTAGAACTGGGTGTGGATATGTTTTTGTTGGATGATGGTTGGTTTGCCAACAAGTATCCGCGCAGTGGTGATCATCAAGGGTTAGGTGACTGGGATGAAACGGCTGACAAGCTTCCTCATGGCATTGGTTATCTGACGGAAGCCGCCAAGAAAAAAGGTATAAAGTTCGGTATCTGGATTGAACCGGAAATGGTGAATCCTAAGAGTGAGTTGTATGAAAAGCATAAAGACTGGGTGATTCATCTTCCGAACCGTGACGAGTATTATTTCCGTAACCAGTTGGTTCTGGATTTGAGTAATCCGAAAGTACAGGATTATGTGTTCGGAGTTGTGGACAATTTGATGACAAAATATCCTGATATCGCTTTCTTCAAATGGGATTGCAATAGCCCTATTACAAATATTTACTCTGTTTATTTGAAAGACAAGCAGTCACATTTATATATTGATTATGTGCGTGGCTTATATAATGTATTGGAACGTGTGAAAGCAAAATATCCTGATCTGCCGATGATGCTTTGTTCCGGTGGCGGTGGGCGTTCGGATTATGAGGCTTTGAGCTATTTTACAGAATTCTGGCCTAGTGATAATACCGATCCTATTGAACGTTTATTTATTCAGTGGGGATTTTCACAGGTGTTCCCAGCCAAGACAATGTGTGCTCATGTTACCACATGGAATAAGAATAGCAGTGTGAAATTCCGTACGGATGTGGCTATGATGTGCAAACTCGGTTTTGATATAAAATTAGCGGATATGAGTAAGGATGATGAAACTTATTGCCGTACTGCTGTACAGAATTATAACCGTTTGAAACCGGTCGTTCTGGAAGGCGATATGTACCGTTTGATATCTCCTTATGGCAGTAATCATACCTCTACTATGTATGTGGGCAAAGATAAGGATAAAGCAGTTGTATTTGCTTTCGATATTCATCCCCGTTATGCGGAAAAAACATTGCCGGTGCGTTTGCAGGGGCTTGATGCAGACAAAATGTATCGTGTGAAAGAAATCAACTTGATGCCCGGAGCCAATTCTTCTTTATCAGGCAATGGTGAGGTTTTCTCTGGAGAATTCTTGATGAATGTAGGATTGAATCTATTTACTACACAGCAACTCAACAGTCGTGTAGTTGAAGTAGTAGCTGAATGATTAGGGATTGATTGTATATAATTTAGTGTATTGCCTTCATTATTTGTTTTTATGAATGATGAAGGCAATTTTCTTTTCTATAGATGAATGATACTTGATCGGTTTGATTATGAATCATAGAAGATGCCGTGACACATGATAGATCTTCAGGTGTCATCGTTATATATGTTACACTTGTAAGATATATAATCTTTCGGGTTTAGGTTCTATATCAGAGCGGACTGTTACTTGTTAAGAAAAAACATTCATAGCCTCCGGAGGTTGGAACAGGGGACTAACAAGTTTGTTCAAGCAGGGCTGTTGCAGGGGGCGGGTTTTATATCTTGGGGGAAGTATATATTTATATATAGGCTCCTTCACATCCAATTTTCCTTCCGTACCAGAATATTTTTTACTCTGAAGACAGATCTGACCTTCTGAATTACATTAACCTGCGCACATCTACAATAATCAACTTTTTCTTGAACAGTCTGTTGTATCTTCGTGTCCATAAATAAAATGAAAAAGGAAAATACTGAAGTTTTAACTCTGGATCATGATAGTCCGCTTTTTACCGTTATTGGACGATGATTAACGAATGTAGCCGTACCGATAAGGAATTCCTCGTAAATAGGACGGAAACCAAAGCATATGAGATGGGTTTGTTTCTTTCGACGAAATCAAAGGCCGGTCATGATTGCGTTCCATCATGGTAATGATATTCTTTGTATATACTTTGTTTATAGATGTTGAATTGATCTCTTTATGTATGATATTTGTCTTCTTGTGTAAGATATTTTAAAAATCAAAAACAAAACGAACCGTTTTTTTTGAGAAATCTAACAAGAGATACCCACATTTGTACTATCTTTGTAATAAGTTGGCCTTTTAAGAAAACTTGGGAAAAGCATTTATTATGAATCAATATCCGGATTTTGACCAAAAGTTATATGACGATCTTCGCCGTGGTAAAGAGTATGCCTTTGCTGCTGTCTTTGACCGTTACCATCGGTTATTGTACACCATAGCCTATCGTTTTTTGAAATCGGAAGAAGAGGCGGAGGACGCAGTTCAGTATCTTTTTATGAAATTGTGGGAGCAGAGGGAAACTTTTAGTTTTGAGTCGGGTATTCGCAGTTTGTTATTTACTATCTTGAAGAATTATATACTGAATGAATTGAGGCATCGCAATCTGGTATTTGAGAAATTGTATGAAATGGCCCAACAGGTGAATGATGAGGACGAAGATGCTTTTTTAACCCGGTTTGAACATGGTGAACTCAGAAAATCCTTGCGGGTTGCCATTGACAAACTTCCTCCTCAGAAACAAAAAATCTGCTTGCTGAAAATAGAATATGGGTTATCCAATCAAGAGATTGCCGACAGGATGGGCATAACTGTTCCTACAGTGAAATCTCATTACACACAGGCTATAAAGGCGCTTCGTAATGCGATTGAATCTTTGATTATGTGGTTTCCTGTAATATGGATTTATTTAATAGACTGAAATGCACTCATACTTTTATCGGAGTAGGGTGTTATTATAAATATATGAAAAAAATAGATTATGAAGATAGATGAATCGGTGATAGATAAAGTACTTGACAACAAAGCTGCTCCTGGAGAAGCTCGGAAAGTTGCCGGTTGGTTCGTTACGGAAGAAGGGCGTAAGTATTTGTCTGGACGATTGGACCGTGAGATGGAAGAGCTTGCAGAAGAGGTGCCGGAAGATGTTAGACTTCCTTTTATTCCCGGCATGAAGATGAAACAGCGGTTTATGAGTGAGATAAAACGTGAGCGTGGAAGGAGATCGGTCGGCCGTAAGTGGATGTGGGTGGCGGCTGTATTGTTACCATTTGTTTTCTTAAGCGTTTCTTTGTTGTTTTTGGTGAACCGGACGGGGATTTTCTCTGAAACGGAATATGCTGAAATAAGTGTTCCTTATGGTGAACAGATGCGGGTAATTTTGCAGGATGGCAGTATTGTACACTTGAACTCGGATTCCCGTTTGAGGTATCCCAAGCAATTTGGATTGTTCAATCGTACGGTGGAGCTTTGGGGAGAAGGGTATTTTAATGTTGCCAGAGATGAAAACCGTCCCTTTAAGGTGGATTTGCAAGGGGTGGAAGTGAGAGTGACCGGAACCAGATTTAATGTAAAAGCATATGCTGCCGAACCCAATATTTGGGTAACTTTGGATGAAGGAGGAATTCTTTTCAGGGATCATAATGCGAAGGAGTACAGGCTTGTTCCGGGGGAGAGTGCGGAATATAATCGTCAGTCGGGGAAATGCCTGATTTCCCGCCCGGATAATATGGAGCAGATTTCGGCATGGCGTTCCAACAGCCTTAATTTTTATCTGACTCCGCTTAATGAGATTATAAAGGTGATGGAAAGGCATTATGACGTTCATTTTATTGTGAAAGATTCTACGGTACTGAAGAACAGGTTTACTTTGTCAACAGGAAAAGTAAACGCGTCGGATGTACTCTATGATTTGGAAACTGTTTCTAATATCTGTTTTACGGAGGTGGAAGACGGTCTGTTTGAAGTAGGCACCAAATAATGGAAACTATAAAGGTAAATGTGGAATAGATGTGAGTGAATACACTTGCATCTATTTTTTTTTGAGAAAACGAAAAAAAGGACTCATACCTTTTTCTGGATGATGTGTTAGCCTATATAAGAAATTCTTTTGTTTCAAACTAATACTATTGATGAAAATGAAAGCAAGAACCAAAATGAAGACATTACTGCTGTTGGGAGTCCTTTTATTTGGCTTTACTGTTTCAGCACAGTCGCAAAAAGTCTCTTTAGATTTTAAGAATGAGAGGGTGGAAAAAGTTCTGGCATCTATTAAAAGCCAGACCGGTATGAGCTTGGTTTTCAGTGACCAGTTGGTCGATGTGAATCGTAAGGTAACCATGCAACTCAAAGATGTCACACTGAAGGAGGCATTGACAAGACTTCTTTCAGGAATTAATCTTACTTTTGAAATCAGGAACAACAAAATCTATTTTATTGAGAAGAAAGCTGTCTCGCAACCCGGTTCTAGAAAGAAAAGAGTGACGGGAGTGGTGAAAGATGTAATGGGAGAACCTCTGATTGGTGCTAATGTTGTGGAAAAAGGCAGAAGTACCAATGGGGTTATCACCGACTTTAATGGGAAGTTTACGTTGGAAGTGGACGAATCTGCTTCGTTGGTTGTGAGCTATATAGGATATTTGGCACAAGATATTCCGACAAAAGGGAAAGGGGATTTTCATATTATATTGAAAGAGGATACCAATACGTTGGACGAAGTGGTCGTTACCGGATATGGAGATTTCAAGAAGGCAACTTATACTGGATCTGCTTCTGTTCTGACTACAGAAAAGCTGGAGGCTTTACCTGTTGTCTCCGTGGGGCAGATGATTGAATCGAATATACCGGGCATCAGTGTGGTTGCCGGTACTTCTTCGCAGCCCGGTGCGAAAACAACTTTACGGGTACGGGGAGTTGCTTCCATGAATGCTTCTACCGAACCTTTGTATGTATTGGACGGAGTACCTATCCCATCTTATGACTTGAGTAACTTTACCAGTATGTCCGAAGCGGGAGGAATGGGATTCATTGAAACGCTGAATCCGGCGGATATTGAGAGTATCACCGTTTTGAAAGATGCGGCATCTGCTTCATTGTATGGTGCGAAAGGTGCTAATGGAGTCGTGCTTATCACTACTAAAAAAGGAAAGGAAGGCAAGCTTCGTGTCAATATGGCGGCGAAATACGGAATCACAGATTTCGCTTATACATATCGTCCGTTAATGGGAGGCGAGGAAAGAAGGAAATTAATTCATGAAGGATTGGTTAATTTTCAACTGGATAAGGGAGTAAGCGAACAAGAGGCACAGCAGTATGCGGATGCGAATATAGACCAGTATGCCAAACGCTTGCCTCAAGGATATTCGGACTGGGAGAGTGCTTTATTTAAGACAGGTTATCAACAGGATTATAACCTGTCTGCCAGTGCTGGCAACCAAAATTCCAGTTTTATCGGTTCTTTGGGATATACTAAACAGACGGGTGTTTCCCTGAATTCAGAAATGGAGCGCTTTACGGGGCGTGTGGATGCAAGTAACAAGTATAAAAAGGTGGAATTTGGAATGAACGCTTCTTTTTCGTGGACAAAGAACGTTCATTTACCCGAAGGTAAATTTTATGGAAGTGCCATTTATGCATCAAAAGTGAATCTGACGCCTTCTACTCCCATTTACAATGAGGATGGGACCTATGCCAGCGGGTATCGTGAAAACAATGGGTATAATCCGATATTGGAGGCTGAGGTGAATGATTATTACGCTCGGACGGTACGTGCTATGGGTACGGCTAAAATAGCTTATAATGTTTGGGATAACTTGAAGGTATCCAGTGTGTTTACGGTAGATTATTCGTTGACAAAGGACTTTTTCTTTCAGTCTCCGGATGGACGTGATGGAGCAACTTATCAAGGACGGGGACGTATGCAGATGACTGACCGTATACGTTATACTTCACAGAACAATTTAACTTACTCCAAAACTTTCGGCAAGCATTCTGTCAGTGCGGTCACGGCTTTCGAGGTGATGAAGTATGATTATGAGGATTTGTATGCTGCAAAGAAAACTTACGGGCAGGATATAAACACTTCTTTAGGAAATGCGGCCGATCCGATAGATGCTGACCAGAAATTGCAGGAAGATGCATTAATGTCCTATGTGGCCAGTGTGAACTATTCTTATGATGATAAATATTATGCCAGTTTCAGTTTTCGCAGGGATGGCTCATCCCGCTTGTCTCCCGATACTCGTTGGGGTAATTTCTGGTCTTTGTCCGCTTCATGGAGACTTTCTCAGGAAAGGTTCATGCAGCCGTTGAAATCAGTATTAAGTGATTTAAAACTTCGTGCTTCCTATGGGGTGAATGGAAATCTCCCTTCTTCATATTATGGTTATCAGAGTACTTATACCACGGGGGCGTTTTATAGTGGGAAACCTTCTCCGTGGGAAAGTACATTGGGGAATGAGGAACTCACCTGGGAGAAGAATTATGCACTGAATTTGGGACTGGATATCGGCTTGTTCAGTCGTGTGAATGTTTCTTTGGATTGGTACACGCGTACAACGAAAGACCTGTTGATGAGCAAGCAATTGAATTCCATCAGCGGATTTTCTTCTCTGCTGACCAATGTGGGGCAGATGCGGAATACCGGTGTGGAACTTGAAGTTCGTTCCAATAACATCAAGACGAAAGATTTCAGCTGGACTACCGCCTTCAATTTGAGCCATAATAAAAATAAGATTCTGAAACTGGCAGATCTGCCTTGGTTTGTGGATGGCAGGTATGTACGTAAGGAAGGTTATCCATTTAATACTATTTATCTGCGTGAGTATGCGGGGGTGGATCCTGAGACCGGAAGTGCCTTGTATTATGATAACCAACAGGATGAGAATGGCAATTATACAAAAAATAAAGTGACCGATCCGGGGCAGGCAAGTCCTATTCCGTTGAAAGATATTACGCCTACTATATCGGGAGGTTTTATGAATACCTTTAATTATAAATTCATTGACCTGTCATTCAATCTATCTTATAGTTTCGGTGGTTATTCGTATGATAATGCATCCTACATTCTGCAAGATGATGGTTATTCAGTGATAAGCAATAAAAGTACCGAGCAACGCCGCCGTTGGCAGAAACCGGGTGATATAACGGATGTTCCCCGTTTTGTATATGGGAATAAAAAGGGGGGTAACTATAATTCTTCACGTGCCATCCATTCTACGGATCATATTCGTCTGAAAAGTCTGATATTGGGATTGAATGCTCCTAAAGCATGGTTGCAGAAATTAGGAATAGGGAATGCCCGTATTTATTTCTCGGGTACGAATTTGTTGACATGGGCTGCATACGACCAATATGATCCTGAAATGAGTGGGGTGGTAGGATTCTACACGCCTCCGTTGAAAACTTATGCTTTCGGGCTGGAACTTAAATTTTAATCATCAATTACACTAAAAAACAGAACCATTATGAAGAAAATACTTCTTATTTTAGGATTCGTTTCACAGCTCGTTGCCGGTTGTAGTGATTTCTTCGATACAGCTCCCAGCAATAAAATCCCTACTACGATGGCTTTCCGTACAGTAACCGATGTGGATAATGCGGTGAACGGATTGTATGATCTGATGTCGGGCTCCGGATATTACGGGGCTGCTATGTTTGCCTATGGAGACATGAAAGGAGATGATATGCAGAGTTCTGAGGAAAGTGGGGTATGCAATACATGCTATATGTTCAATCATCGTCCTAATAGTTTGAATGCCGGTTCATTGTGGGGACGACCTTTTTATATTCTTCGTGAGGCATGGAATATTCTGAATGCTATTGCCGAAGGAAAAATTGAAAGCGGGGATGAAAAGAAGTTGAATGCTTTGAAAGGCGAGACGATGGCGGTGATTGCGCTTTGCCAGTTTGATCTGACTCGTTGCTTTGGCTATCCTTATACAAAAGATAAAGGTGCGTCACTGGGTGCTCCGTTGATAGACCATTTGGTGGGAACCTATGAGAATCCTCCCCGTTCTACTGTTGCTCAGGCTTATGATTTTATTATAGAAACGTTGGAAGAGGCGGTTACATTGATGTCCGAAGAGAAAAATAACGGACGTATGAATAAGTATGCGGCTCGTGCATTGCTGGCTCGTATCTACTTGTATCATGACGATAACCGGAAAGCATTTGATTTGGCGGACCAACTGATTAAGGATGCGGATACATCGGGAAGTTATGCACTTTATCCGCATGAGAAATATGTGGCTGCCTGGTCGGTAGAAGCCAAGTTTGGTTCAGAATCGTTTTTTGAGATAGCCAATAGTGTGGATGATACTCCAGGACGGGATTCATGGGGATATTTATTGAATTGGTATGGCTATCAGAAGGGGTTTGTCACTCAGAAATATGCGGAGCAAATGCTGGCTGATCCCGGAGATGTGCGCGGGCAGTTGCTGGAGGAGAATAAATATGCGGGGAAAACGGTATGGTGGTTGTACAAACTGAGAGGGACGGACCTGAAGACTGCACCGCTGGAATGTAACAATGTGGTACTTCGTCTGTCCGAGGTGTACCTTATTGCCGCTGAGGCTGGTTGCAAGTTGGGCGGTGATGCTGCGGTTCAGGGACTTGGTTATTTGAATGAGATTGTGAAGCGGGGCAATCCCGATAACGAAGTGACAATGGCTGACTATACCTTGGACCGTGTGTTGGATGAGCGAAGTAAGGAGCTGGTAGGTGAAGGACATCGTTTCTTTGATTTGCTGCGCAATGGCAAGACTATTGTCCGTAAAGGAGGATATCATCTTCCCAGTGTGGACGAAGAGGTGGATTGGGATTTTTACAAGTGTGTGCTGCCGATACCTGAAGACCAGTTTATCTTTAGTCCTGAGATGGAACAGAATCCGGGATATCCCAAGAATTAACATGCTATTAATCATTATTTAAATATATACGTATGAAAAACAGAATAGTAATATTTGTGGTATTTGTGTGTTGCTTATGGACTATGCCGGGAATAGTACGGGCGCAGTTGTCTGTTCATCAGTTTGACCAGTTAATGAAAAAGATTGATGATGTCCTGTGGTACGAGAAAGTGGGTGATATTGCCCATGTAGATAAGGTGATATTATGTGGACCACCGCGTTGGAAGGAGTCCAATCCCACTTCGATGAGTGCTGGTAACGAACTTAAATTCAGAGCATACATTTTTATTCCCAAAAGTGTGAAGGAAAACAAGAAATATCCGTTGATCGTATTTCCTCACAGTGGGGTACATGCCGATATGGACACCTATTATGCCCATATCATCCGTGAGCTGATAGCGCAGGAATACATCGTGGTGGCAGCGGACTACCGGGGAAGCACCGGATACGGAGCGGGAACATACAATAATATAGATTATGGTGGATTGGAAAACGAAGACGTGTACATCAGCCGTAACTATATGGTGGATAATTTCGATATTGTGGATGGTAGTCGTGTGGGTATCATGGGATGGAGTCATGGTGGTATGATTACACTGATGAACCTTTTCAATTATCCGGGACAATATAAATGTGGTTTTGCAGGCGTTCCGGTTTCGGATGTAATCATGCGTATGGGATATGCCAGCGACAGTTATCGCAAAATCTTCTCGGCCAAGAATCATATCGGGCAGACTGCCAAGGACAATATTGCGGAATACAAACGGCGCTCTCCTGTGTGGCATGCGGAGAAGTTGAAAGATCCGTTACTTATCTATACTAATACCAGTGATGATGATGTGAATGTAGTCGAGGTGGAATCAATGATCCGTGCCTTGAAAGCAGAAGGCAAAAAATTTGAATATAAGATATTTGAGCGTGCTCCCGGTGCGCATAGTTTTGATCGGTTAGATACTTATGAGTCAAGCAAGATTCGTCTGGACATTTATAAGTTCATGGGGCGTTACCTGAAGCCCAATAAACCATTCGGTTCAGTGAAAGAATTGCGTAAAGCAGCTTATAAGTTCTGATAATTAACTTGGTGACAGGATAATGGAGGGCTGGTTGCTTCATGTAATGGGGCAACCGGCCTTTTTATGACTCTTCGGATGGATAAAAATGAGTGAATATTCATCTTGTATAAAAGATAAGTGGAAATATGGATAAAGTGTACGGATAATAAGTGATAATTAAACTTTTTGAATAGCTTGGCGGCTTGTTAGCTTTTAGAACGTAGTTATACATTGGTAATGAGAAATAGATCATGAAAAACACACGTTTATTATTTGTTATTTGGATGTTGTTCTTGGTTTTACCTCAGGGGTATTCACAAGGGAAAAAGGAAGATTCATCCGTATTGGGGCAAGTGAACGGCTTTTTGAGTAAACATGTGAAGCTGACTGCCTACGGTCAGTTCGGTTATAGCTATACGGACAGGAAAGACTTGGATGTGAGTCAGGCGGACAATCAGTTTTTTGGAAGGCTGGGGATGCTGATCCTTTCGGGAGATATCACGGATAAACTGTCGTGGATGGTTCAGTATGAACTGTTTACTTCACAGCTGCTGAAACTCTATGCTTGTTACAAACCGTATTCTTTTTTTCAGGTCAAGATAGGTCGGATGAAGACCTGTTTTACATTAGAGAACCAGATGTCACCTTCGGTTTATGAAACGGTAAACTTCAGTCGTGTCATTGAGCGTCTGGCAGGTTTCAGTGGAGATGTATGTGGGAACCAGGGTGGCCGTGATATGGGTTTGCAGGTGGGTGGTGAGTTGTTCAAGACCTCTGTCGACGATTATTTTCTGGAATATCGGGTAGGTGTATACAATGGTTCCGGACTCAGCATGAAAGATCATAATGATGCAAAGGATTTTGCCGCATGGTTCACTGTGCAGCCTGTCAAAGGATTGAAGATGGGTGCGTCTGCCTATATCGGAAAATTGAATGATGATTATACGGTGGTAAATGATGAAACGGGGGAAGAAACCATTTATAATACAAATATGAAACGTAACCGCATGGCGCTGAGTACCTGTTATCAGACCCATCGGTTGACTTGCAGGGGGGGGGAATATTTGTGGGGAAAAGATGGTAGTATCAACCGCAGAGTTTTTTATGCTTTAGGATATTGGTTTGCCATTCCCTCCCGATTGGCGGTTGTGGCAAAATTGGAACGCTATGAAGCTGATACGGCAGTTTCTGATTCAGAAATGATTTATACAGTGGGAGGCGCTTATTATATAACGCCGAAAACGCGTATCATGCTGAATTATGCGCATTTTAGTTATGAAAAGAGTGTTTCTGTCAATGAACTTTGGGCGATGTCTCAAATAGGTTTCTGATAGTACAATATGCAATGTTTGTATTGTGTCTTTTTATACCTTGTCGTGTTTTATAGGTTGCTCAAAGTCATAAAGACTTTGGATGTTAGGTCTTTTTCTATATTTTTTCTTCACTATTTCTGAAAGTAAATATTGAATCTTTTGACTGAAATAGTGAGAGCGTGAAGCAGAACTTGGCACAAGATTTCACAGAACTTGGTGCAGGATCCGGCAGAACTTGTATCAAGATTCCAGATACTATGGTAGGGAAAAATACAGCTTTTTGAAACCGGACAAGGATCCTTGGACAACCTTTCCCCATAATTATCGGGTAAGTCTTCATCTCTACTATTTGTCTACTGCCCTGTAAACGAGGGCTTAAAGCATAAAAAAAGCAGTTACATTTTACTGTAACTGCTTTAAAGTGAAAAACTTACTTTGGTGGTGCCACCAGGAATCGAACCGGGGACACAAGGATTTTCAGTCCTTTGCTCTACCAACTGAGCTATGGCACCAAAATGGTTATCGGTAGAGCTTTTCACTTTGTAATAGAAGACCTCTCAGAAACTATTGTTTCTTGTTTTCGGTTGCAAAGGTAGGCATATTTTTTGATTCTACAAATTTTTTGCAAATTTTCTATGAAATTCTTTTTGATTTCAAAAAAATGCTTTACCTTTGCACTCGCAAAACAGAAACGGAATGTAGCGCAGTTGGTAGCGCACTACGTTCGGGACGTAGGGGTCGGGCGTTCGAGTCGCCTCATTCCGACATTGTAAAGGATAAGCCACTGAACTTCAGTGGCTTATCTCATTTTTAGCAAATCCGCCGGGACGAAATCGGGACACCCTATTTTATGGGTCAAATTCTATTCTCGGATTATAATGCTAACATCCTACCAGCCGAATATTTTTTGTGAAAGTATATAGGGAGGTAAGAGTTTTTCGTTATCTTTGCTCCCTACATGATAAAACTGATTTTATTTTCCTGTTAACCATTAGGATCATAAGATATACCTTCTTGATGATTTCTTTAAGTAAAAAATGAGAATTAATGAATATGAGAAATTTGTTTTTGACTTTAGCTTTCGGTCTATGTTCCGGCGTATTCGCCCAAAATACGACTGTTTTTGAATCTCCTATTATGGGGTGGAGCTCATGGAATACCTATCGGGTTCATATCAATGACACCTTAATAATAAGGCAAGCGGATGCTATGGTGCAAAAAGGACTGAAAGAAGTGGGCTATTCCTATGTGAATATAGATGACGGTTTTTTTGGATGGCGGGATGAAAAAGGAGTGATGCGAACACATCCCGAGCGTTTCCCGAACGGATTGAAGGGAGTGGCGGATCATATTCATTCTTTAGGATTGAAAGCCGGTATTTATTCGGATGCGGGAAGCAATACTTGCGGTTCCATCTGGGATAAAGATATGAACGGCATAGGTTCCGGTTTGTATGGACATGAATTTCAGGATGCCACGTTGTATTTTAAAGAGTGGGGATTTGATTTTATCAAGATTGATTATTGCGGAGCCGGTCAGGAATTGAATCTGGAAGAAGAAAAACGATATACCGAAATACGCCAGGCTATAGATAATCTGGGTTGCGGACATGTTTCTATTAATATCTGTCGATGGGCTTTCCCAGGTACTTGGGCTAGAAACCTTGCTCGTTCATGGCGAATCAGTGCGGATATCCGCCCGGAGTGGGGATCAGTAAAATATATCATCGATAAAAATCTTTATCTGTCTGCCTATGCGGGAGAAGGTCATTATAATGATATGGATATGTTGGAGATAGGTCGAGGGCTAAAACCTGAAGAGGAAGAGGTACATTTTGGAATGTGGTGTATCATGAGTTCACCTTTGTTGATAGGATGTGATCTGACAACCATTCCGGAGACGTCATTAAAACTGTTGAAAAATAAAGAACTGATAGCTTTGAACCAAGACCCTTTAGGATTGCAGGCATACGTTGTTCAGCATGAAAATGAAGGGTATGTGTTGGTGAAGGATATAGAACGAAAGCGTGGTAATGTACGTGCGGTTGCTTTATACAATCCTTCGGATACGATTTGTAGCTTTACAGTTCCGATGAATATTTTGGAATTAGGAGGAAAGGTTAAGGCACGCGATCTGGTGAAACACCAGGATTTACCGGAGATAAAAGGGGGTGTTCTGAATCGAGAATTACCTCCCCATAGTGTGCTGATTTTACGTATGGAGTCCGAGAAGAGATTGGAAGCGACTGTTTATGAAGCGGAATGGGCTTATCTGCCTTGTTTCAATGATTTGGGAAAGACTCCGAAAAGCATCGTATATGCTCCGTTACATGAAGCATCCGGAGGCATGAAGGTAAGTTATCTGGGAGGGCGGAAAGAGAATTTTGCAGAATGGAAAGAGGTGTACAGCGAGCAGGGCGGTGAATATGAAATGACTATCCGCTATGTGCCTAAAGCAGACCGTAAGCTGGAAGTCTGTGTGAATAATGAAAAAAGGATTCTTCTTGATTCGCTGTCGGCGGATGAGACTCAAAAGATAGCTTCGATTACTGTTCCGGTGCATTTGAAGGCAGGGAATAATAAGATACGTATGGGAAGCTCATTTTGCTGGGCTCCAGATATAGACTGTTTTACTTTGAAAAAAGTAAGTGAGTAGGCTGATAAGATCTATCTTCTTGAAGTACCACTTTGATAAAAAGTAAGAATATGAGTGTAACAAATGTCACCCGTGAGGAATTGTGGGCAAAGCAACATTTGTCTTGCAAAAACATGGATTATGCGGTATGGGAACGGGATAAATCCATGCTCCAGAAGTTGTCCAGAATCAATGGCGGCTGTTCTTTCGTGGTGGATGTATATAAAGGATGTTATGCGTATGCTTCTACGGGTTTTGTCGATTGGTTGGGGTATGACAGGCACAAGATAGAAACATTGGAAAAACAGGGTGATTATCTGGAGTCACGTATTCATCCGCATGATCGTTCCCAATTGGAAGACTTGCAAGTCAGGCTGGGGAAGTTCATTTATAACCAGCCTTTTGAACATCGGAATGACTATTGTAATGTGTATAGTTTCCGTATACTCAATGCTCGTGGAAACTATGTGCGTGTAACAAGCAGGCATCAAGTTTTGGAACAGAGCCATGACGGAAAAGCATGGCTCATTATAGGGAATATGAGTATGGCTCCCGGTCAGAAAGAATCAGAACAGGTGGAATGTACTGTGCTGAATCTGAGAAATGGAGAAATGTTTTCACCCGGTGTTGTGATAATGAATCCGGCTTTCGGTCTTACCGGACGTGAAATGGAGATATTACGCCTCATCCAACGAGGATTCTTAAGCAAAGAAATTGCCGATAAATTATGTATCAGTATTCATACCGTCCATATTCACCGGCAAAATCTGTTGCGTAAGCTGGGAGTACAAAACTCTTTGGAGGCAATACGCCTAGGACAGGAGTCGGGGCTGTTAAGCTGATGCCCGATTTCATCGGGTCAAGGCATCCATTCTACTACTCCTGTAACAGGATGCTGCTTTCTCCATTCCTTAAATCCGCTATAATCCCGCACCCCATCCCGGATGACTGCCTGATAATACTCCACTCCGATGATTTTCTCGGTTTCCGGTGTTTCATATTTTAATCTTAGAATAGTTTCCCGTATTTCATCGGTCATAATTTCCGAAATGCGTTGGGCTACCTTTTCAAAATAACCGTCATAACGTGAACCTTCCCGGATGTGAATCATATCCATCTGCCAAAGTTCATTTTCTTCATTTTGATACCATGCATGCCATTCGATACAGGCTTCGGCAGTATGCAGCAGATTAGCGCATTCTATTCTTTTGATGGACGGATTCTCAGCTAGTCTGGCCATTGCCTGAAAGCTGTCCGTCAGGTTTAAGGGTGATGAATAAATATGGAAATCAATGTCCCTATGTTTCATCAGCAGCCCTGTTCTGAGTGAACCTACCAGATTAATTTTTGCACCGGCATCTTCCCATATCTGGATGATGTTCGTGTTTTTGATAACTTGCCAGGCTTTTTCCTGATTCTGTTTGGCAATGTCGAAAATATTCATACGCTGTCTTTTATAGTTGGTTTGCAAAAGTAGAGAAAAGCTTTCAAACTGAAGATAGTTATAAATAACTATTTATTGCCGGAATGAATCGGGAGAAAGGGGGTAACAAGGAACTTAGTAATGTTTCCTTTTCAAGTAAATGACAGATTGTATTCCCAACATGATGACAAACAGATATTCGGTTGTCATATATACCGCTAAAGGTGCATGTACACAGTGGCTCAGCCAGTAAAGATAAAGAAGATATACCATAATGGTAACCACTTGGAAGATAAAGGCAATTTTTGTCTTTCCGGTTCCGGTGACGGCACTGATGTAGACATATCCGGGTACTGCGAATATATAATTGAACAGCATGACGATGAAAGGGGGGACAGTGTGTTGCACCAGTGTTTCGTTGTTGGTGTAAAATCCGATAATCCAATAATCACAAAACAATGCGACTCCTACCAGTGGAAAACCGATGGCATATCCCATTTTGATGATTTTGTGGCAGATAGGAAAAACACCTTTTTGTTGTCCGGCTCCTAAAAGATTGCTTACCAAGGAACCGTTGGTGGCTCCTAAAGAACTGACAATCACAAAAAAGAGGGTGGAAACGCTGCGGGTTATGTTGGAAACGGCCAGTTCCATCTTTCCTAAATGTTCGATGGCGATGAAGAACAGGAACCACGGCGCCATACTGATAAAAGAATGCAGCATGCTCCATACGGACAGGTAAAACAGTCTTTTCAATAGCTTTCCATCAAATATCGGTTGCAGTCCATACTTGTTTTTATCAATCTTTCTCCACATATGGATAAGGAGAATGATTAACGATCCCATTTCTGCTAGCGTTGAGGCTATTGCCGATCCTGCTATCCCAAATTTTAAGGTAAATATTAACAGGTAATTGAAAGGGATGTTGATAAGTACGGCTGCTATTGCGGCCCAAGATAAGGACCTGGTCTTTATTATTCCCACAAAGAAAGCCCGGAGTGCCAGAAAGGGAAATGAAAATAAAAGTCCGAAACTGCGCCAGTCCAGATAGTCCGTTACAGCCTGATAGATTTCCGGTGAGGTAATTAATTGTTTCAAGAGGAAGGGGGAAAGGCCCTGTATCAACAAACATAAAGAGAGTGCTAGTCCGGAAAGGAAAAATAGTCCTTGAAAGAAGGTACGTCCTGTTTCTGCATAGTTCTGTTCTCCATTCCTGCGGGCAATCATGACTTGTAGTCCTATGCTGAAACCGAAGCCTAGCATATAAGTTGCCAGATAATATATTCCTGCCAAGGCAGATGCGCCAAGTTCCACTTCACCGACATGGCCCAGAAAGACGGCATCGGTAATGTTGATTAATTGCTCCATTAAAACGCTCATCATTACAGGAAGGTTGATGAGCCATATTTGTTTATATGTATAATTCATTGTTTAACTTAATGTATAACCATGCTTATGCACTTATCGGTTTAGGGATGGTGCACAATCTGTGTGGATTAATAATAAGGGTATAAAACTCTGTAACAAATCTTATTTAAGATCCGTCAAAATAGCCAAATAGTTTGGATTGGTAGTGCTATTCGTTGAATGTAGCTATATACAGAGTTGATGTTTCATTAGTTAAACAATTGTGTTTTGCAGGTTAAATCAAATCTCCTGGTTCGGCATAAATTTTGTATTCGCTCTCTAGTCCCTTGAAATCTTTTCTGAGGAGTACAATTTTAGCTTTGGGGGTAAGCCAAATGTTTAGTGGAATGGCATTCTTCTCTTGAAATGAAAATATAGTGCTGAATTCTTTTCTCAAAGACTCGTCTGAGGTTGCGGTATAATTAGGGAGTGAGAAAAATGAATTTATGTAGTTATACAGTATTTGTTTGCTTTTCATAGATCCCCCTTTTTCATATTTCTCATTTTTGGCATACAGCATAACAGATGGGACACCTTGATGGATATGGGTTTGCGTACTCAGATAATATCCGTCCAGATTATTTGCATAGCCTGTGGTAAAATCGGAGTCGGTTACGTCTTTCCAATTGAAAGCAAGGAAATCTTTTTTATTTGTGATATCAATGGATATTGTATCACTACTATAGATTATTTCATTGTTTTTGTAACCTAGCAGATAAGTCTTGTATGTGCCGGGTGAATAATAAACATGTGCCCATTTGAAAAATGTTGTTTCCACATATCTGGCATAATTTGAATGACTGAATACTTTAAAGCTATTTGGGGAATGAGATGATTTCCACACTATGGAATCATACACTTCGCTTAGACAAGGTGCATCTTTACCAAAATCAAAAGATTGGTAGAATACAATAGGAGCAAATATGTTTTGAGAACTTGTTTCTGCTTCTAATATAATTTTGATCTCTTTATTTTCTGTTTCTTTATTTTGGCTACCATCCATATCGGCCTCTTCTTTGGAGCAAGACAAGACAAAGAAGGTAAGTAGTAAAAAACAGTAGAATATCTTTTTCATGTTTGTTTTTGAGTTGGGTAAATAGCTCTGTTTGTAATGTCGAAAACAAAGCTAGCAAATATATTTGATAATCTCAGCTTTGTATCCTATATTTTATTTTTGACTGATGATTTGATAATCAAAATCGGTAAACAAAGACTTTACAGAGATTCAAGAGGTTCCTGCACATACCTCATATACTCCTCATAGTCTATATACCTTCCACCCATTGACTTTAAGTGTGGGGTTTCAAACTGACAATCAATTAAGGTTCCTCCCAACTCCTGAAATGTTTGTGCCAGATAGATAAGCGCCAGTTTCGATGCATTGGGGACTAGAGAAAACATGCTTTCGCCGAAAAAACACTTTCCCAAAGTGACTCCATAGAGTCCGCCGACCAGACAAGATTCTTCCCATACTTCCACGCTGGTTGCGAAACCTTGCTCATGCAGGCGGATGTAGGCTTTCATGATATCTTTGCCCAACCATGCTCCCGTTTCTTCCATCCGCAGATTGCCGCAGGTTTGAATCACTTCATGGAATGCCTGGTTAAAACTGACTCCATATTGTTCTTTGTTCATAAAAGTACGCATGGAGTGAGAAATGTGAATCTCGTTAGGGAAAATCACAAACCGTTTCAGGGGACACCACCATTGTATCTGTTTTTCACGGAAAGCATACCAAGGGAATATGCCATTGGAATAGGCAAGGAGGAGACGGTCTACGGAGAGGTCGCCGCCCACTGCCAATAGTCCGTCCGGTTCGCCATAGTGAGGGTCGGGAAAAACAAGTTTTTGAGTTAGTTGAAAGACCATATTGTTTTTTATTTATTGGATTCATATAATATCTTCTGTAGTAACTTCTCCGTATCTCTGCCTCTGCGGAGAAGTTGCCGATTCATTTAAAGGTATTACTCTTTGAGTACTTGCAAGCTCAATTCTCCGTTTCCTGCTGTCACTCTTACTTTACCTCCTGTTTTTAATGTTCCGAATAGGATTTCACGCATAAGCAGTGGCTTCAGCTGCGAAGTAATTACCCTGTCCATTTCCCTGGCACCATATTCTTTGGTGAAACCTAGTTTCAGCAGATGCTTATAGGCTTCCGGGCTGAGTTCCATTCCTACATGACGTGCAGACAGTTTGTTTTTCAGTTCGTTGAGTTTTTTGTTCAGGATGAGAGAAGCCATTCCGTAATCCATATCATGGAAGACGACTGTTGCAGACAACCGGTTGATGAATTCAGGTTTGAAAGTTTTCTTAACCTGTTTCAACATTGCCTCTCCGGCAGTAATTTGTCCGCTGAAACCTATAGAAGCTTGGTGCGCGAATTGTGCTCCGGCATTGGAGGTCATGATAAGTATAACATGGCGGCAGTCCGCTTTCCGTCCTTTGTTATCCGTCAGTACGGCATAGTCCATGACTTGCAGCAGGATATTGAATATATCAGGATGCGCTTTTTCTATTTCGTCAAGCAGTAACACACAGTTGGGAGTTTTGCGGATAGCATCTGTCAGCAGTCCGCCGTCTTCATAACCTATATATCCGGCAGGTGAGCCGATGAGTTTGGCCACTGTATGCTTTTCCGTATATTCGCTCATGTCAAAGCGTTGCAGGGCTATACCTAGTTCGGAGGCCAATACTTTGGCCACTTCCGTCTTTCCTACTCCGGTGGGGCCAACGAAGAGAAGGCTGGCCAGTGGTTTGTTTTCGTCCAGTAGCCCGGCTTTGGCCATTTGTACGGCTTCCACCACTTGGCAGACAGCTTCTTCCTGACCGTATATCTTTGCACTGATGCGTTCATGCAAGGTTTCTAATGTGGCATTGTCCTCTTCCTTCATGGCGAGTACATCCACTTTACAGATACGTGCCAGTATATCGGTTATCAATGCTTTGTCCACCGTTTGTGTTTCTGTATCTGTGGGGTGGATTTCACGATAAGCCCCGGCTTCGTCCACCAGGTCGATGGCCTTGTCGGGCAAAAAACGGTCGCTGATATACCGTGCGGCAGCTGTGACGGCATATGCTATCACTCCTTCTTCATAAACTACTCCATGGAACGTTTCGTACCTTTCTTTTAATCCTTCCACTATGTGGATAGTTTCTTCGATTCCGGGTTCCTGTATGTCAATCTGTTGGAAACGCCGTACCAATCCTCTGCTACGTGAAAAATAGCGGTTGAATTCTTCGTAAGTAGTGGAACCGATAAACCGGATCTCTCCTCCTTCCAAATAAGGCTTGAGCATATTAGAGGCATCCATCGAACCGTCTCCCGTCCGTCCGGCGCCTATCAGGTTATGTATTTCATCTATATATACAATGGCGTGTCCTTCTTTCCGTATTCCTTCCATAATGGCTTTCAGCCTTTTCTCGAATTCACCCCGATATTGTGTACCGGCCAATAAGTTGCCTAAATCCAGTTCGTAGATACGACAGCCTGTGAGGCGTTCGGGAACATTGCCTGCTTCTATACGTGCAGCTAGTCCGTAGACCAGTGCGGTTTTTCCCACTCCCGGTTCACCCACGTGCAGAGGGTTGTTCTTTTCTTTGCGGCAGAGAACTTGAATGGTGCGTTCCAATTCCACATTCCGGCCTATAAGCGGATTCCGGTCTTGCAGACCTTCATTGAGGGAGGTGACGTAGTTGCGCCAAGGTTCGCTTTTCTCTTGCTCAGAGGAAGTTTCCTCTTGAAACTGATTCATGTGCTCGTAATTTGAAATGAGGGAGCTGAGAAACTCCGGCATATCTTCTCCCACTGTTTCTTTTAGCAGATAGCCGGCCCATGAATCTTCCAGTTGAAGCATTCCTTGTACCAGATGAGGAACATCCATTTCTTCTGCGCTTGAATGGCTGATTGTCATATAGGCATATTGCAGCAGCTCGGAGAGTTGACCTGAAATTTCCAACTCATATTCTATTTCTTGAGGAACTCGTTCCACTTTTTTCGACAGATATTCGGAAATGGACTGGGACAGTTCTTCCGGGGTACAAAAACACTCTGCCAATGCTTTTTGAAAAGGAACTTGTTCCAGCAATGCGCTCAATAAGTGTTCGGGCGTGATAAATTCATGCCGATATTGCATCGCTTGGCTCTGCGCAGAAGCGAAAGCGTAGTTCACCGAATCGGTATTTGGTATATCCATATCTTATTCTTGATTTTTTATTCTTCTTCCGGTGTAACCGTGAGTCGGAGAGGGAAACCCTCTTCACGAGCCATACGGGTGGCTTTTTGTACTTTTGACCGGGCGATATCATACGTATAGATGCCTATTACGGCCGATTCACTTTTGTGTACTTGCATCATCAAAGCTTCTGCTTCCATCGTTGATTTGAAAAAAACGGTAGTTAATATCTTTACAACAAATTCCATTGTAGTAAAGTCGTCATTGAAAATAGTAACTTTGAAGCGTCGCGGCTCGCGAAGGTCTATACGTTCTTTTTCTTTATAAGATGATTGTTGTTGTTCCATATTGGTATTTGTCATACGTACTTATGGCACAAAGGTAGGGAAAGTATTGGAAAGGTAGGGTAGGGAAGAGATGAATTTTGTAGACGGATGGTCTGGAGCTGATGTCTTGAATTCCTTTCATGCCTGTCTGTCATTCTTAAAACATCCATATATAATAAGATGTTTCAAGGATGACAGACGTGTATGAAAAATAAAATGTGAAAAAATTCAAGGATAAGAGGTGGAAACTTAGACTTTTCTGTGAACAAACTGGCCGTCAATCCAAATGGTGGCATGGTTTCCCCGGAACTTCAGCAGGATATATTCGGGGTCTTCCGGTCCTTTAGGAAAATGATGGATAAACCAGTCTTGCCATAACTCTTTCTTGGTGCCAGTGTCTGATACAACTTCCACTTCTCCGGTCATGGCCACGCTGTTTCCCTCTTTGTAGAAACATATGCCGGCTTTCGGATTAGAGCGGAAATCCTTTGTCTTTGCCGAACTGTTTCCTGTTGCAAACCAGATGGTTGTTAATCCTTCCGTTTTGATTTTACTCAAGGGAACCGGCCGGGGATACCCTTCTTTATTGATGGAAGTTAGTGTGACTACTTCACATTGTTGAAGCAAAGCTTTTGCTTTTTCTTTAAGTGATCCCATTGTTTCTTTTTAGTTTTTGATACGGTACAAAAGTAAGAAACGCCAGGATGGCTTCGTTGTAAAAAAACGACTTTTATAGTTTCAGATATGTTAATGTGGTTTCTTCCGTAACCGGTAAGGATAAAAAGGAACCGGGTGTATTGCCTGATAAGGCTTTTATTTCCTTACTCAAATGGGCTGTGTCATAGTATCCGGCCTCAATGGCAACAGAGAAGAGTTGATTGGAAGAGGTGGAACGCAGTAAATCCACTGCATTCTTGAATTTGATAATCCGGCTGTATTCCTTAGGGGAATATCCGGTCTGATGTTTGAACTTGCGCTCGAAGTGTCTTTGGCACAAGCATACATTTTCTACTAAAGAACGGATAGGCAGTTGGCCTTTGGAAAGGTTAATGCAATCTACTGCATATGATATCTGTTTTTCTATCTTGTTGTTAGTACATAAGGCTTGGGTGAGAAAAGATTCTATCAGTCTGATTTTGTCCTGTATGTACGGTTGTTCACATAATCTTTCTGCTAGCGAGTCGTTGAAGATACCTCCTGACTCAAAAGTGCTGATTCTTTGATTCCCAAGTTCTTCCAATGGTAATTGCATGAAGCGGAATAAACCGCAAGGCAGAAAACGGATACCAAACATATGGATGCTTTTCGCATAGGTTATTAGGGTGGAGTATCGGCTCATGGGACCTACAAAATAAGAGCGGTAGGGTTGCATTATAAGACTTTCTTGTTCCGCTATGTCAGCTACTTCGCCAAGGGTGAAGATAAAATCGGTGCAACCGTCCGGCAATATGTTGATTTTCATCCCATAGTCCGGATTGCCTTTAAATTCCCAGTATTTGTCAATATAGGGGGCTAAAAGCAGGGAAGGCTGGTATTCATTATACATGAAGATTGTTATTCCTTTTTAGCAGCGATAGCTAGTAATACTCCCAGTACCACCCCTAGAATGGCGGCAAATAATACCCGCATGTCCGGAGGAAGCAGGAAAGTGATGGTGTGGGCCGGATACCAGAACAAAGGGATGGTCTTTTTGAATACAAAGCTCCAAAGTACCGCCCAATTCAATCCGGTGAAAATACGTGTCATGGGAATAGGGGTGGAAAGCGCTTTGATAGAGCCGCCACAATTCCCGATATGAGTGTCTGTTATTTTATGTAATGTCATGAATACAGGAGCGAATATAGAGTTCATTGTAACGGAAATAGCCAGTGCAACCAGAAATTTGGCAAGACAGAAATCCCCGTTCATCAATGTGGAGGCATATTCCAGACCCATATATTCCAAGAAAATGGGAGTGCCTTTTGAAAAAATAATCATAGCCATATTGATACCCATACCCAGTACCCCCCAGATTACCATGCGTGGGATAATACCGAAGGTCTTGTTGTGATACACTCCTGTGCTGATGCGAAGCCCAAGCATTTCTCCCAAAGTAGCTAGAATGGCGAACTTCACAAAACTCATGACCATACCATGGATTGCATTGAAAGATTTGTACCATTCATAAATGGTATCGCTAATAAAAAAGGGTAGAAACAATGCTATTACAAACAAAAAGAACAGAATATCACTCTTTTTCATAGATAGAAATGTGTTTTTCATTAATATTTGCGACAAACATACGAAAAAAATCTAAGTTCCTAACCAAACAATAATTTAAATTCGACGGCTCTTTATTTGTTATCTAGCTATAATCTTTTATCTTTGTTTCCCGTCATGGAATAAAATAAAAAGGTTATTATGAAAACAAAAGGATGGATTTTAACTGTAATTTGTAGTATGTTGTTATTGGTGGCGGGTATCACTTTTGCATCAATGGTGCTTGTCGGGCAACCGGCTTTGGCAAACGAATCATTGTGGTGGTGGATCTTGATAAATCTTGGTGTGATGGTTTTATTATTCGGGTATGGCGTGAAACGGGGAATCCAGATATTGCGTATCTTCAGCATACCGAAAAGCAAACTGACACGGGAACCAGGTGTCGTGGTTTGTGATTATAATATCAGCCTGAAAAAGTATGCTTTGTATAAATTGTGGGACATCCGTCATTTCAGTTTCTCTTTGTTGTTCATCATTTATATTTGTATTGCACTGTGTACAGGGCACTATATTGTTCCCGAAGAGCAAAGCCTGTTCAGTCCGCTGCTGATTTGGTTCTTGTGTCTTATTTATATCTTGATTATGCTGCCTGTCAGACTAAATAAGATTTATAAGCGGAGTATTGCGGGGCAGACTTGGGTGGAAATAACTCCGGAAGGGCTGACATATGATAAGGCGGAACTGAAACAGACATTCCCTTGGGAGGAGATAGCAGGTATAGCTCTTTATAAGACTTATTGCTTTCTGTATGATAAAAGAGGCGGTGAATTTTTGATTGTAACTTCGGATGAAAAGGTGAAAGAATCCCTTCTTTACTATTTAAATACGAAAAAATAATGAATTAAAGCTAAGTGTTTTTTATAATAAGGTTGTTCATATTATTATAATGTGTATTTTTGTAACAAAGTAATAATGAAAAACCTCTTAAGTATGAAAACACCTGTTCTCGCGCTATTCATTTCTTTAGTGGCATTTGGAGCCTGTGTGTCCAATAAACAAACCCATCCGTCAACCGATTATACCCAATTGGTGAATCCGTTTATCGGAACCGATTTTACCGGCAATACTTATCCGGGAGCGCAAGCGCCTTTCGGAATGGTACAACTTAGTCCGGATAACGGTTTGCCCGGATGGGACCGTATTTCCGGTTATTTTTATCCGGACAGTACGATTGCCGGATTCAGTCATACCCATTTGTCGGGAACAGGAGCCGGAGACTTGTATGATATCTCTTTCATGCCTGTAACTTTGCCTTATCAGGAAGCGGAAGCTCCTTTAGGTATCTATTCCAAATTCTCTCATGCGGATGAAGAGGCTTCAGCTGGTTATTATCGCGTGTTGCTGAAAGATTATGATATCAATGTGGAGTTAACTGCTACAGAGCGTTGCGGTATACAGCGTTATACGTTTCCTGAAGGAGAGTCGGCTGTCTTTCTGAATCTGAAGAAAGCGATGAATTGGGACTTTACCAATGATTCTTATATTGAGATAATTGACTCATGCACCATTCAGGGATATCGTTTTTCCGAAGGATGGGCAAGAGACCAGCATGTGTATTTCCGCACTCGTTTCTCCAAACCGTTTGCCTCGGTAGAGATGGATACTACTGCCATTGCTTTGAAAGGTAAACGTGTAGGTACGGCTTATATCGCCCGCTTTAATTTTGATACGGAAAAAGGAGAGCAGATTGTTCTGAGTACTGCTCTTTCGGGAGTAAGCATGGAAGGTGCTGCTAAAAACATGGCGGCTGAAGCACCTCACAATGATTTCGATAAATATTTGGCTGAAACTAAAGATAATTGGAACCGTCAGTTGGGAAAAATAGAGGTAACAGGTGATAACAAGGACGATAAGGTTAATTTTTATACAGCATTGTATCATACAATGATTGCCCCGACTATTTATAGTGATGTGGACGGGGCTTATTATGGTCCCGATAAGAAAATTCATCAGACGGATGGTTGGGTGAATTATGGAACTTTTTCATTGTGGGATACTTATCGTGCCGCACATCCGTTATTTACTTATACGGAACCTCAGCGTGTCAATGATATGGTGAAATCATTCATTGCTTTTTATGAACAGAACGGACGTTTGCCGGTATGGAATTTTTGGGGAAGTGAAACGGATATGATGATTGGCTACCACGCTGTACCTGTTATTGTCGATGCTTATTTGAAAGGTATTGGTGATTTTGATGCAGAGAAGGCATTGGAGGCTTGTGTGGCTACTGCTAACTTGGATGATTATCGCGGCATTGGTCTGTATAAAAAATTAGGATATATACCTTATAATATAAAGGATGAATATAATGCGGAAAATTGGTCGCTTTCCAAAACATTAGAATATGCTTTTGATGATTATTGCATAGCCGAAATGGCTCGGAAGATGGGGAGGACTCAATTAGCGGACGAATTCTACAAGCGTTCTCAGAATTATCGCAATGTGTTCAATCCGGCGTCAAGCTTCATGCAGCCGATAGATGATAAAGGAGTATTCCAACCTAATTTCAGCCCGGATGACTACACTGCCCACATTTGTGAAAGTAACGGTTGGCAGTACTTTTGGTCTGTACAGCAGGATATTAAGGGGCTAATTGCCTTGACTGGTGGTAAGGATCGTTTTACGGAAAAGTTGGATAGTATGTTTACTTATATCCCGGCTGGTAATGCAGATTTGCCTCTTTTCAGTACAGGTATGATTGGCCAGTATGCTCATGGTAATGAGCCTAGCCATCATGTGATTTATTTGTATAATAAGGTACGTCAGCCTTGGAAAACTCAGAAGTATGCGGCGCAGGTCATGCATGACCTTTATTTCAATGCACCTGCCGGACTGTGTGGAAATGAGGATTGTGGACAGATGTCTGCCTGGTATGTATTCAGTGCTATGGGATTTTATCCTGTCAATCCGGTAAGTGGTGAATATGAGATTGGTACGCCGTTGTTCCCCGAGATACAGATGCATCTGGATAATGGAAAAACGTTCACAGTACTGGCCCCTGGAGTAAGTCGTGAAAATATCTATATCCAGTCGGTGAAAGTAAATGGGCAACCATACGATAAGAGCTATATCACACACCGGCAAATAATGGATGGTGCTACTGTAGAATTTGAAATGGGTCCGGAACCGGGAAATATTTGGTATAGATAGATAATAATTGGTTCAACTTATTAAGAATTGTAATTGTACAGGAGGTGAGTTAAAAGTAATATTTGTTATCGTTTTGCTGTAGAGGCGGTTTGAATCTGCCTGAAAATTGTATGATGAGCGGAAGCTTTCTGCCCCTACAGTGGATGATTGGATCGTTATTTGGAACATTGGCTCTCTCCTTCATACAAAGGTGAATTATATAATATGAACGAGGAACTTGATGACACCTATAAGGTCGTCTTTCGTCAATGCTATCCTAAGCTGTTGTTCTATGCGACACGGCTGGTCGGTACCGAAGAAGCCGAAGATGTAGTGCAGGATGTTTTTGTGGAGTTGTGGAGGCGGAGAGATTCAGTCGTCATAGGAGAGCAGATTTTAGCTTTCCTTTATCGTTCTGTATATACCAAGGCTATAAATTTATTGAAGCATCAGATTATAGAGAATAACTACAGTGCGGCAATGATAGAGATCTATGAACGAAGATTGCAATATTACCAGCCGGATCATGCTGAAGTTATTAAAAAGATAGAGAATCAGGAATTGCGTCAGGAAATTTTTGGAGCGATTAATGAATTGCCGGATAAATGTAAGGAGGTGTTTAAACTGAGCTATCTTCATGATATGAAAAACAAGGAAATCGCTGATACTCTTGGCATTTCTTTACGTACCGTAGAGGCACATATGTATAAGGCCTTGAAATTTTTGCGCGAACGTCTCAGCCATTTATTATTGTCATTGATTATATTTTCAGCAAAACTGCTAAGTGTTTTTACAAGTTGAATTGTTTACTATATGAATAGGGAAAAAGATGAGTAAACTTAACGAAGATATTATTATCAGGTATTTGGAAAACCGATGCTCGGAGGAGGATTTTGTTCTTATCAATGAATGGATGAAAGAATCTGATGAGAATGCCGGAGAGCTGTTCCGTATGGAGGAGATTTATCAGTTAGGTAAATTCCCCTTTGAGGAGGAAAATCTGGTAGTGAGGGCAGAGCGCAGGTTGGGTAGAAGATTGGAACAGGAAAATCAAAAGAAACAAGAGGTGTTCAAGCTTAGAAGTGTGTTGCGTTATGCAGCTGCTATAGTGGGCGTGATGGTGCTGGCTGCGGGATTAGCCTATTGGTTCCGGAATAAAGCGGAGGAATTGGTGGTAGCATCGGCTGCTCATGGACAAGTGCGTGAGATGTTGTTGCCTGACGGGACAAAAGTATGGTTGAACCAGTCGTCTGTTTTAAAATATCCGCGTGCTTTTGAAGGAAAGGAACGTCATGTATATCTGGATGGAGAAGCTTATTTTGAAGTAGCACGTAATCATGAGAAACCTTTCATGGTAAAAAGCCCGGCAATGGATGTCAGGGTCTTGGGAACCTCTTTTAATATAAAATGTCGTCCGGATAACAGTTTTGCGGAAACAACCTTGATAGAGGGTGAAGTTGAGGTAAAAGATAAATCGGACAAAGGAAGAATTACTTTGTTGCCGGGACAAAAAGCTGTTTTAAACAGGGTAACAGGGCGGATGCAAGTAAAACAGGTCGATCCCAAGATGGAGATAGTCTGGCATAATGACTTGATTCCATTTGAAAAGTCATCTATTTTCCAGATTGCGGCAGCATTGGAACGGTTCTATGGAGTGAAGATAATCCTTTCACCGGATGTAGACAGTACTAATACTTATTCAGGTGTACTGAAAAAGAAAGATAATATAGAGTCTGTGCTGAATTCTTTGCGTAACTCTATTCCTTTCAATTATAAGAAAGTAGATGATAACAATATATTTATCTCATCGGAAACAAAATAATTTTTAAATAAAGATCTATGAAAATCAACATGCTCTTAAGCGGCTGTCTTCTAGGGTTATTGTGTTTCACTGCATGTGATTCTGAGGGCAATGAAATGAATGATTACACCCATTATGTCAATCCTTTTATTGGTACAGGAGGCCATGGGCATACTCATCCGGGTGCTATGGTTCCTCATGGCATGATACAGCCGGGGCCGGATACTCGTATTGACGGTTGGGATTCCTGTTCCGGATATTATTATGAAGATACTACGATCAATGGTTTTGCCCATACACGTCTTAGTGGTACAGGGTGTGCGGATTTCGGAGATTTCCTGTTGATGCCGACTGTAGGTGTGCAGCGTACTGATTTCTTGGGAACAGAAAGCCAGAAGCGTCCTTTCGCATCGGCTTTTTCTCATGAAAAGGAATATGCCGAACCGGGATATTATTCTGTTTTTCTGGATACATACGGGGTAAAAGCCGAACTGACTTCGACAGAGCGTGCGGCAATGCATCGGTATACTTTTCCGGAAAGTAAGGAGTCTGGATTTATCTTGGATATGGACTATAATATTCAGCAACAAATCAATCAGGTAATGGAAGTGGAGGCAGTGAATGATACTGTGTTGCGGGGGCGCAAACGCAGTGCCTATTGGGCATACCGACAGGATCTTTATTTTTATGCCGTATTTTCCAAACCCTTTACGTATACCTTGTACACGGATACTGTTCAGGAAAATGACAAACAGATTCCTGTATGTAAAATGCTTTTGCATTTTGAAACGGCGAAAGATGAACAAGTGCTGGCTAAGTTCTCTATCTCTTCTGTTGATGCGGAAGGTGCTTATAAGAACCTCCAGGCTGAGATGCCCGGTTGGAATTTTGATGGAGTGCGTGCCGATGCTAAGAAGAAATGGAATGAATGCTTGTCAAAGATTGCAGTCAAAACCAATGATGAAGACCAGCGTGCCATTTTCTATACGGCTATGTATCATGCTTTCCTAAGTCCCAATCTGTTTACAGATGTAGACGGGCGTTACTTGGGAATGGATTTGAAAGTGCATACCACCGACATGAAACATCCGGTTTATACCATTTTCTCTTTGTGGGATACTTTCCGTGCGTTACATCCGTTACTGACTATTGTCGATCCTCAGTTGAATACGGAGTTTATCCGTTCATTAATAAAGAAGCATCAGGAAGGTGGTATCTTTCCGAAATGGGACTGTGTGTCCAATTATACCGGAACTATGGTGGGATATCATGCGGCTTCGTTGGTAACCGATTTTTATGTGAAGGGATACCGCGATTTTGATGTGCAGGAAGCTTACAAGGCATGTCTGCGTGCAGCGGAATATGACACTACCGGTATTGTAGCTCCCGATTGGCTGATTCCATATGTTATGCCCAAAGCACGTTATTATAAGAATACTCTTGGCTATATTCCATGTGACCGTGAGAATGAATCGGTGGCGAAAGCATTGGAGTATGCGTATGATGACTGGTGTATCTCCGTGCTGGCAGACAGCTTGGGAGATACTGAAACCAAGGAGAAGTATGCCCGTTTTGCAGATGCTTACGAATTTTATTTTGATCCTGCCACCCGTTTCATGCGTGGATTGGATAGTAAAGGTGAATGGCGTACTCCGTTCAATCCCCGTTCTTCCAATCACCGTAATGATGATTATTGCGAGGGTACTGCATGGCAATGGACTTGGTTTGTTCCGCATGATATCCCGGGACTGGTGAATTTGATGGGTGGGGAGGATGCTTTCGTAGGAAAGCTGGACTCCTTGTTTACGGTTTCTTCCCAGTTGGAAGGGGAGGCTACCTCTGCTGATATCACAGGACTGATAGGCCAGTATGCGCATGGCAATGAGCCTAGTCATCACATTACTCATATGTATAACTATGTAAACCGTCCATGGCGTACTCAGGAATTGGTTGACAGTGTGCTGTATAACCAGTATTTCAATGCTCCTGACGGCTTGTCGGGTAATGAAGATTGCGGTCAGATGTCTGCCTGGTATATTTTGAATTCCATGGGCTTCTATCAGGTATGTCCCGGTAAGCCGGTTTATTCTATCGGACGTCCGTTGTTTGAGGAGGTGACGATTAATTTACCCGACCGCAAGACTTTCGTTATCCGTACCCACAATAATTCGAAGACCAATAAGTATATTGAGTCGGTTTTGTTGAACGGAAAACCGCTGGATGTTCCTTTCTTTACCCATGATGATCTGGTACGTGGAGGAACGATGGAGATTACCATGAGTCCCGTACCGACGGAATGGGGAAAACAGGTGAAGAATTAAAAGTATAACTTAACCCAAATAGCAATATCATGAAAAAACTATTTCTATCAGTTGTAGCGCTGTGTGTCACGCTGTTTGTACAGGCAAAGGATTATGCAGACTATGTGAGTCCGTTGGTAGGTACACAGTCTTCCTTTGAACTCTCTACAGGAAATACTTATCCTGCCATATCCCGCCCGTGGGGTATGAATTTCTGGACTCCCCAGACAGGAAAGATGGGGGACGGATGGCAGTATGTTTATATGGCTAATAAAATCCGTGGTTTCAAACAAACCCATCAGCCCAGTCCGTGGATTAATGACTATGGTCAATTTTCCATCATGCCCGTAACAGGAAAACCGGAATTTGAAGAGGACAAGCGTGCAAGTTGGTTTTCTCATAAAGCTGAAATTGCAAAACCTTATTATTATAAGGTTTATTTGGCAGAACATGATGTCGTAACCGAAATGGTTCCTACGGAGCGTGCCGTAATGTTCCGTTTCACTTTTCCTGAGAATGATTCATATGTAGTGGTGGATGCTTTTGATCGTGGTTCGTCTGTCAAGGTGATTCCCGGAGAAAACAAAATCGTGGGCTATACTACCCGTAACAGTGGTGGTGTTCCTGCCAACTTTAAGAATTATTTCGTTATTGAGTTTGATAAGCCGTTTACTTATGAGGCTACGTTCTCTAATGATGTACAGCCTGAAAAACCGGATGGCAGTGTTCCTGTAACCTTGAAAGAAGGTAAACTGGAGCAGACTGATTTCCATACCGGAGCCGTTATCGGTTTCAAGACAAAGAAAGGTGAAGTAGTTCATGCCCGTGTGGCCTCTTCATTCATCAGTCCTGAACAAGCAATTCGGAACCTGAAGGAATTGGGTGGTGACAGTTTTGAAGTATTGGTACAGAAAGGTAAAGAGGCTTGGAATGAGGCCTTAGGTAAAGTAGAGGTGGAAGGTGGAACATTGGATCAATACCGCACTTTCTATTCCTGCTTGTACCGTTCCTTGTTGTTTCCGCGTAAATTCTATGAACTGGATGCCAACGGACAACCTGTTCATTACAGTCCTTACAATGGCGAAACGCTGCCGGGATATATGTATACGGATACAGGTTTCTGGGATACATTCCGTTGCTTGTTCCCTTTCTTGAACCTGATGTATCCTTCGGTAAATAAGGAGATACAGGAAGGTTTGGTTAATACTTATAAGGAAAGCGGTTTCTTCCCCGAATGGGCCAGCCCCGGTCATCGTGGTTGCATGGTCGGCAATAATTCAGCTTCTATCTTGGTCGATGCTTATCTGAAAGGAGTACGTGTGGAAGATGTGGAAACATTATACAAAGGACTGATTCATGGAACGGAAGCCGTACATCCTGAAGTTTCTTCTACCGGACGTCTGGGATATGAATATTATAACAAGCTGGGCTATGTGCCTTGTGATGTGAAGATTCATGAGAATGCAGCCCGTACATTGGAATATGCATACGATGACTGGTGTATTTATCAGCTGGCGAAAGAGTTGAAGCGTCCGAAGAAGGAAATCGCACTTTTTGCCAAACGTGCCATGAACTATAAGAACCTGTTTGATTCGGAAAGTAAATTGATGCGTGGCAAGCAGAAGGACGGCAAGTTCGCTCCTGAATTCTCGCCGTTGAAATGGGGAGGTGACTTTACGGAAGGAAACAGCTGGCATTATTCCTGGTCTGTATTCCATGACCCTCAGGGATTGATTGATTTGATGGGAGGTAAGGAAATGTTCGTTACCATGCTTGATTCTGTCTTTTCGGTTCCCCCCATCTTTGATGATAGCTATTACGGACAGGTAATTCATGAGATTCGTGAAATGACAGTCATGAACATGGGTAACTATGCACATGGAAACCAGCCCATCCAGCACATGATTTATCTGTATGACTATGCAGGCCAGCCTTGGAAAGCGCAATATTGGTTGCGTGAGGTGATGAACCGTATGTATACAGCCGGTCCGGACGGATATTGCGGTGATGAAGACAATGGTCAGACTTCGGCATGGTATGTATTCTCCGCATTAGGGTTCTATCCGGTATGTCCCGGTACGGATGAGTATATTCTGGGTGCTCCGTTGTTCAAGAAGGCGACACTTCATTTTGAAAACGGAAAGAACTTGGTAATAACCGCATCGGATAACAGCGATACCAACCGATATGTAGATGAAATGCGTGTAAACGGTACTGTTTATACCAAGAATTATTTGAAGCATAACGAATTGTTACAAGGCGGTACTATTGACTTCAAGATGACCGACCGTCCGAATATGCAGCGTGGAACACAAGAAAGTGATTTGCCTTATTCATTTTCAAAAGACGAAAAAGTAAAATAAAAGTTTCACCATGCACTTCTCTCTTATAAAGAGAGGTTGGAGGGGGATGTTCTCTTTTGGCAGCATTGCAAGAGTACATCCCCTTTTTCTTTTTAAGTATTTCTTCTATACGTCAAAGTCCGATGATATTACTACTTTTGCCTTTCCTCTGCTTTTTTCTGGAAAATTTAGAAAAAAGAACAAGATTGAGTAAGTGTTTTCTTTTAGCTGCCTGTTTTTATTCTCGAAAGGGGAATGAGAACCCCTTCACTGGAGAAAAACAAGTCAGTGTTAACGAATTTATAAATTATGAAAGGCAATCAATTAATGAGAAAGCCCAAATTACTCAGGGCGCTTTTGATTCTTTTGTTTGTGGCTGCACCCATACAATGGACCCGCGCGCAAATCGTTCTTTCAACTCCCAAGACAACGCTTGGAGCAGTGATCAAGAACATTAAATCACAGTCTAACTATCAGTTTTTCTATGATGACAAGCTGGCTGAAATGCCGGTGAATGCCATTGATGTGAAGAACGGTTCATTACAGTCTGTACTTGATGCGGCTTTGCAAGGCAAAGGAATTACGTATAAGATAGAGGATAACATTGTCTATCTTTCAGCATCCGGAGAGCCTCAGACACCTCAACAGACAGGACAGGAACATACAGTGACCGGAACAGTGGTTGATGCGACAGGCGAAGCCTTGATTGGTGTAAACGTACAAGTGAAAGGAAATCCCACAGCCGGTACGATTACAGACTTTGAAGGTAACTATTCTTTGTCCGTTCCCGGAAATGGTGAGATTGTGTTCTCATACATTGGTTACCGTTCGGAAACATTGAAGCCCGATGGCAAGAATGTACTGAATGTAACCATGCAGGAAGATACACAGCAGATTGGCGAAGTGGTGGTAACCGCTTTGGGGATCAAACGTGAGAAGAAAATGTTGGGTTATGCGGTTCAGGAACTGAAGAGCGATGAACTGAACAAGACAGGTGACCCCTCGGTAACCAGTGCCTTGCAGGGCAAGGTGGCAGGCCTTCAGATGAATACCTCGGCTACCGGTCTGGGCGGCTCTACGAAGATTACCATCCGTGGAAACTCTTCTCTGACAGACAATAACCAGCCGTTGTGGATTGTGGATGGCGTTCCTTTCAGCGACACTAGCACTTCAAGCGCATCCCGCTATGATGGTGTAGACCGTGGTAGCGCTTCCATGGACATTAATCCGGATGATATCGAGAGTATTTCTGTTTTGAAGGGTCCGAATGCGGCTGCTCTTTACGGTTCACGTGCAGGTAATGGCGTTATCTTGATTACGACAAAGAAAGGTAGTAAGAAGGATGGCTTCGGAATCCGTTATAGTGGTAATTTTACTTGGACAGCTATCGGCGAGACATTGGATATGCAACGCCGTTACGGACAAGGACATATTGATACAAAAGATGCCAAGACTGCGGTGTATGACAAAACGGATAGCGGAAGCTGGGGTCCGGTATTGGATGGAAGCATGAAAGAGGCTTGGAACGGAGAAACTTACGCTTACTCTAACTATGGGGATAAGTTGAAAGATTATTTTGATACCGGTTTCTCGCATACGCATAACGTATCTATCAGCAACGGTACAGAGAAATCACATTTTCGTACTTCTTTCGGATACTCCGACAATGACGGTGTATTCCCCACTGAAAGTTTGAGCCGTGTGAATGCCGATCTGAATGCAGGAACGGAATTGAACAAATGGGTGTCTATGGACGGAAAAATTTCTCTTTCACGTACAAAAGCCGATAACCGTCCACTGTATGGAGATTACGGTGCTATTTCCCAGTTGATGAGAATCCCTAACAACGTCCGTCTGGATGACTTGAAACAATATTCTGATGAAACTCATGCGCATGTGAATTGGACAGGGCCTACTGCCAGTATCCGTAATCCTTATTATGTATTGCATCAGCGTCAGAATTCGGATGAACGTTGGCGTGCTTTCGGATATTATAGCATGAAAATCAATTTCACTGATTGGCTGCATCTATCTGCCAAATACGCTTTTGACTACTACCGCACCAGAGTGCAAAGCACCAATGCGGGGGATGGTATCAATGGAGAAGCCAATACTTCCATGATTACGAATGATTCAATGGACCGTAGTGAAGAAAACTTCTTCGAGTCAAATGCTGAAGTCATTTTGATGGGTGACCGTCAGTTGACTGATAACTTCCGTCTGGGCTTCAATGTCGGTGGTAACTTTATGTACCAGCGTTCGGAAACTTTGGGCGTGGGCGTAGGTAATATGGTGGACAAAGGTAACTGGATGCTGAATGCGGCCAATTTGTTGAGAACCGGTAGTGAGGATGGCTACAAGCGTGCCATGAACTCGGTGTTCGGCTCTGTACAGATGGCGTGGAAGGAATATCTGTCTTTGGATTTGACAGCCCGTAACGACTGGTCATCCACTCTTCCGTCAGGTAACAATTCTTTCTTCTATCCGTCTGCCAACCTCAGTTTCGTAGTGTCGGACTTCTTGCGCTCTATCGACAAACCGTTGCCAAGCTGGGTGACATTTGCCAAGGCACGTCTGTCTGCCGCACAGGTAGGTAAGGATACAAGCCCTTATCAGTTATACAATACCTACTCTTTCAAATTCGATAATGGTGTATTGACCCCGACCAAAGACAATGTGAAGATGAACGACCAGTTGAAGCCTGAAATCGCGACTTCTTACGAAGCGGGTCTGGATATGAAGTTCTTGAACAATCGCCTGGGATTTGATTTTACTTATTATTACAGCAAGACAAAGAACCAGATTATGAAAGTACCCGCAGCAGCTCCCTGGAGTGGAGGACAATGGGTAAATGCAGGTATGGTAACCAATCAAGGCGTGGAACTGATGTTGTATTCCACTCTGGTAGAAACAAAGGATTTCGCTTTTGACTTGAATGTGAATATGGCTCACAACGTATCGAAGGTGAAAGAACTGGCTCCGGAAGAAAATGTGAACTATATGTTCTTTAACGGTGACGGAAACTTCCCTGTAAAAGTAGGTACACGCGCCGGACACAAATTAGGCGAGATTTATGCTACATCGCTTTATAAGCGCAATGAAAACGGTGATATTATCGTAAATGAGAATGGGTTGCCCATGACTGTGACCAATGAGTCCGAATATGTGAACAAACCTATCGGTAATATCCAGCCAAAGCTGACCATGTCTGTATCTCCTACCTTTACTTATAAGGGGATTACACTGTCCGCACTGTTTGATATGAAATTCGGTGGTGATATCTTCTCTTATTCCGAGATGCTGGCTACCGGAAACGGTTTGGCTAAACGTACCTTGAACCGTGGTGAGGAAAACAACTATATGATGGTATTTCCCGGTGTGACAGAGTCAGGCGAGGTGAATACAAAACAGGTGTCCGCTTCAGAATACTATGGTGCATTGCAGGCTGAGGATTTCATCTACGATGCTTCTTTCATTAAGCTGAAAGAATTGTCAATCGGCTATTCATTCCCCTCATCTATGCTGAAGAAGACTCCTGTCAACTCGCTGAATGTTTCATTTGTTGCACGTAACTTGTGCTATCTGATGAAGCACACACCGGGTACAAGCCCCGAAGGTGGCTATGACACTACGATGTTCTCACAAGCCATTGACTATGCATCGTTGCCGTTTACACGTACTTTCGGTATTTCTATCAACTTAGGTTTCTAATTAATTAAAAGGAAAAACTGATTATGAAAATCAAATTATATAAATCCGTAGCCTTATGTTCGTTGCTGGCTTTGGCCGGATGCCATGATTTTGAGGAATTGAATACAAATCCTTACGCACCGATTTACGACCCGACTGTGGAGAATGTATCGGCCGACGGTATAGATATTGATTATACTTTGACGGAACATGCCATGGCAAGTTTGAAAGGGATGGAAGGTGCTATCGGAAGTATTTTTGCCAACTTCACCTACGAAGGTCCTTACAATGATTATCAGACAACAACCAATCTGACTCATGATATCTATGCCGGTTATTGGGGAAACAATGTCAGCGGCTTTGTGAATCAGGCGCCTACCTATTCTTATACGGATGGATGGTCGGCCAGCCGCTGGAAGCATTTCTATGATGACCGCAGCACTTCGGAATACAGCCAGTTGGTCAAGACATTCTATTTCTGCAATAAGGATTATTACCATACGGCATTCTATATCACCCGTATTTATTATGCTTTCTTGTTGTCCATGCAGACGGACACTTACGGAGATATTCCTGTAGCCTACTATGTGAAGGGAGCCATGCCACCGGAAGAAAATGTGACCTATACACCTCAAAAGGAAGTTTATAATATCCTTTTCCAGCTGTTGGATCAGGCAATAACAGAGTTGCATCAGGAAAATCTTCCTGCTGTCAGTCAGTATGATTTAGGTGACAATGACAAATGTTATGGGGGTGATGTGGACAAATGGCGTCGTTTTGCCAATACACTGCGTTTGCGCCTTGCTTTGCGTGTATCCAATGTAGACCCGGCTTTGGCCCAGACTCAGGCAAAGGCGGCTTTGACAGATCCTGCCGGTTTGATGCAAAGTCAGGATGACAATATGAAGCAGACTCCGAAACGTCAGTATATCGCCGGCGGTAATGAAAATATCTACGCGTTGTTGTTCAGTTGGACCGGCAATGCTGTATTGTCGAAAGAAATGGAACGGGCTTATAAGAATCAGGCTTTGAAAGAAGGTGCGGCAGCCGATGCCGTTACTTTCAATGAGAATTCTGAGAACTGTTATCTCGACCCTCGTTGTGAAGTTTTATGGTTCCGTCCTACTCCGTTTGATTCGTTGACTACCAGTCCGCTTCCTACAGAGAATCTGAAGAAAGATTTCAACGGAGTGATGAATGGAGAAACCAATGTAGGCGGTTCTTATCTGAACAGATATTCTGCCAACCGCTGTATTCTGTCATCTGATGCCATGAACAAGGATTATTGGTGGAATCTGGCTCGTGAAATTGTCTGGATGGGTTATGCTGAAAGCTTGTTCCTGAAAGCGGAAGCGGCATTGCGCTGGCCGTCATTGGTGGATGAAACAGCCGAAGCCCTTTATTTGAAAGGTATCAAGGCATCTATGGATTATTATGAAATTGATGCGGACAAGGCCAATGAATACATCAGTCATCTGGATGGCGTAAAAGCATTTACCGGTGGTAGCAAGGAAGAACAGTTGGAACAGATTATTACTCAGAAGTGGATTGCCGTTTTCCCGAATGGAAATGAGGGATGGGCGGAAGTGCGCCGTACCGACTATCCGCGTTATCTGCTGGCTCCGGTCAATGGAAACAATTCCAATGGAGAAGTGGCGTCCGGCAAGCTTATCAAACGCATCAACTATCCTAACAGCGAGTCCCGTAACCCCAATAAACCGGGCAATGTGAACCAGGGTAGCCGTGTATGGTGGGATGTGGCCGATACGATGAATGATAGAGGTCAGTGGCATACTCCGAATAATTTCCGCTAGAAATTGCTATCTTTGTATCCTAGGGAACATAAAAAGAAACAAAATGAAGCAAATTCTATTTTTATTGGCAGCCGTCCTGTTATTGGGCGGCTGTGCGGAAGAGAAGAAGACCGACGTTCGTTGGGCTACTTTCAATATCCGTTACGACAATCCGCAGGACAGTTTGAACAATTGGCAATATCGGAAAGACCGTGTGTGCCAGTTTATTAAGGACCATGAGCTGGATATTGTCGGTATGCAGGAAGTCTTGCATAACCAGTTTCAAGATCTTCGCGCAGGCTTGCCCGAATACGATGGTATCGGTGTGGGACGTGATGACGGGAAGACAGCAGGTGAATATGCGCCGCTTTTCTATCGTAAGGACAAATATGAGGTGTTGGACTCCAATACTTTCTGGTTGGCCGAAAATCCCGATAGCGTAGGAATGATGGGATGGGATGCGGTTTGTGTCCGTATCGCCACTTGGGCAAAATTTAAGGACAAGGCTACCGGAAAGATATTCATGGCTGTCAATACTCATTTTGACCATGTGGGTGAAGAGGCCCGCCGTCAAAGCGCATTGCTCATTATCCGTAAGATAAAAGAGATCGTAGGCGAACGTCCCGCAGTGGTTACGGGCGACTTTAATGTGACCGATGCGAGCGATGCATACGAAACAATCACCACCAACGAGTTTGTGATGAAGGATGCTTATAAGACGGCTGCCCGTGTGACCGGCGTTGATTATACTTTTCATGATTTTGCCCGTATCCCGGCCGAGGATTGTGAAAAGATTGATTTCATCTTTGTTACTCCGCAAGTTCTGGTGAAGAGTTGTGAAATACCGGCTGAAGTACCGGAAGCTTTACTTTCCGACCATAATCCTCAGTTGGCTGACTTGGAATTCTGATTTTTTAAATAGGTGAACTTACGCCGGTAGAGTCTTTAAAAGGGCTTTATCGGCGTTTGTTATTTTATTCTGTTGATACTTCTCATTATATGTAATCTTCTCCCATTTAAAATAATTTTCCTCCTTCGATAAGTGTGATACCTTACTTAATTGTTCTATATTTGTATCATTAATCCAATTTAATAGTATGAAGACATACAGTTACTATGTATTATTTTTGTTAGTTGTGTTTTGCGGATGTTCCCGTTCCACGGAATTAACATCGCCGGATGGCAATATAAAATTAGTATTCAACCTGAATGAGGCAGGAGCGATGACCTATGGAGTTTCTGTAGGAGGAAAACCGTTCATCACTCCTTCTGTTATGGGCTTTGAAGGTCGTGACGGGCTCAATCTCTCCAAAGATTTTCAGATAGAAAATACTGAGTTTACCACAAAGAATGAAACCTGGACCCAGCCTTGGGGGGAGAATAAATCTATCCGGAACCATTATAACGAGATGGCTGTGCGCTTGAAAGATCCGGCGAATACACGGCTGACCCTCCGTTTCCGCGTGTTCGACGACGGTCTGGGCTTTCGTTATGAATATCAAGTACCCCAAGTGGACAGTGTGTTCGTGATGGACGAGCTCACTTCATTCAATCTGGCGCAGGATGGCAAGTCATGGTCTATTCCCGCCAGTTTTGAAACCTACGAGTTGCTGTATCGTACCCTGCCCGTCAGCAAGGTGGATAATGCCAACACCCCGATGACTTTCAAAACAGATAACGGGGTATATGCCAGTATTCACGAAGCGGCTTTGACCGATTTCCCCGAAATGACTTTGAAGCATACCGAAGGTTGTCACTTCAAATCGGAACTGGCCTCCTGGCCCGATGGGGTAAAAGCCCGTTTTGCCGGAGGAACTTTCGTTACTCCGTGGCGCAGTATCCAGATAGCTCCCCAAGCGGTAGGTCTGATAAACTCCGGCCTGATACTGAATCTGAATGAACCTTGTGCGCTGGAGGGTGATTTGAGCTGGATACGTCCTATGAAATACGTAGGTATCTGGTGGGGAATGCATCTGGGGGTTGAAACGTGGACGATGGATGAACGCCACGGCGCTACCACCGCTAATGCCAAACGATATATAGATTTTGCTGCTGCCAATAACATAGAAGCGGTGATGTTCGAGGGCTGGAATGAAGGCTGGGAAAGTTGGGGCGGTATGCAGACTTTTGACTATACCAAGCCTTATGCCGATTTCGATATGGCAGAGGTGGCACGTTATGCCAAGGAGAAAGGGATTGAAATAATCGGTCACCACGAAACGGGTGGCAATATCTTTAATTACGAACGCCAGCTGGACAATGCTTACAAATGGTATGCAGACCTGGGAGTGCACAGCGTGAAGACCGGTTATGCCGGAGGACTGCCGGGCGGTCACAGCCATCATGGACAGTTCAATGTACGCCATTACCGCAAGGTGGTGCAGACTGCCGCCGGTTATCATGCAACCGTTAATGCCCACGAACCTATCAAAGATACAGGAATTCGTCGTACTTACCCCAATATGATGACGCGCGAAGGCGCCCGCGGCATGGAGTGGAACGGATGGAGTGAAGGTAATCCCCCCGAACATCACGAGTTATTGCCGTTTACCCGCTTGCTGGGCGGTCCGATGGATTATACACCGGGTACTTTTGATATTCTTTATGAAAAGACACGCAATTCCCCACGCCGCAAGAAGTGGAATGACTTGGATAAAGGAAACAGCCGTGTGAATACCACCTTGGCAAAGCAGATAGCCAATTGGGTTGTCATTTATTCTCCGTTGCAGATGGCTTCGGATATGATTGAGAACTATGAAGGGCATCCTGCCTTCCAGTTCTTCCGGGATTTTGATGCGGACTGTGACTGGTCCGAAGCCTTGCAGGGCGAACCGGGAGAGTTTGTAGCTGTGGTGCGGAAAGCGAAAGATAAATATTTCCTGGGAGCCACCACGAATGAAGAGTCGCGTACACTCACCATTCCATTGGATTTCCTGGAGAAAGATAAAAAATACCATGCCGTGATTTATGCTGATGGAGAAGATGCCGACTGGAAAACGAATCCTACTTCGTATCAGATTAAGGACAAAGAGGTGACAGCAGCCGATACCTTGTCTGTAGTCATGGCAAAAGGCGGCGGGCAGGCGGTGAGCTTTATTCCTATAACTGACTGATTTACCAAATGCTTCGTCCTATTGCGTTTATAGATTCCGAAAGGTAACTTCATCTCCTTCTGAAAGGGGATGAAGTTATCTTCGGTTATAGCCGAATTCAACAACCTTAATACTTAGATATAAATGAAAACAACCGAAACCCCAACTTCGGCCAGACGCCGTAGTCCTATTTTTTGGGTTCCCACCGCTTATTTCGGTATGGGGCTCCCTTTTGTCGTATTGAATATGGTAGCCGTACTTATGTACAAAGGCTTGGGAGTAAGCGATGCAAAGATAGCCTTCTGGACTTCCCTTATCATGCTTCCCTGGACATTGAAACCCCTTTGGAGTCCGTTGCTGGAGATGTACCGTACCAAGAAATTCTTTGTCGTCCTCACCCAGATGGTGTCGGGAGTCACTTTCGGGTTGATTGCCTTGTCGCTTCATCTTCCGTCCTTTTTTGCAATCACTATCGCCTTGTTCGCCATTGTCGCCTTTAGCGGGGCAACGCACGATGTGGCCTGTGACGGGGTATATATGGACGAGTTGAATGCACAGGAACAGGCTAAGTATATAGGTTGGCAAGGTGCTTTTTATAACGTAGCCAAGATTATCGGTACAGGTCTGCTGGTCTATCTGGCCGGTTTCTTGAAAGATGAATACGAAGGTCCTGCCGAAGATGCGGTACTCTATTCCTGGACGGTCATTATGATTGTCCTCGGAGGAGTGATGTTCGCTTTGGGACTTTATCATACCCGTATGCTACCTTCGGGCAAGCATGCCCATTCGGTCACCTCTTTTTCGCAGAGTATGGCCGAGTTATGGAATGTCATCCGGAACTTCTTTACTAAAAAGCATATCGTTTATTACATCTGCTTTATTATTTTATATCGTTTTGCCGAAGGGTTTGTGATGAAAATTGTACCTTTGTTCCTGAAAGCCGGTCGTGATGTGGGCGGTTTGGGATTGACAGAACAGGAGATTGGCATTTATTACGGAACCTTCGGAGCGGCAGCTTTCGTACTCGGTTCATTGCTGGGCGGATATTATATTTCCGCACGTGGATTGAAAAAGACTTTGTTCTCCTTGTGTTGTGTATTCAATCTGCCTTTTATGGCTTACACGCTGCTTGCCATTTTCCAACCGCAGAGTGCGCCTCTTATCGGCGGAGCCATTGTGCTGGAGTATTTCGGATATGGCTTCGGCTTTGTGGGGCTTACCTTGTTCATGATGCAACAGGTGGCTGCCGGCCCTCATCAGATGGCGCATTATGCTTTTGCATCGGGTATCATGAACCTGGGTGTCATGTTGCCCGGTATGATGTCCGGATATGTCAGCGACTGGCTGGGCTATAAACTGTTTTTCATCTTTGTGCTGGTGGCTGCCATTCCGGCATTCCTGATGACTTGGTTTGTACCCTTCACGCACGAAGACAAGAAATAGAGAAAAACTATTAACCTAACAAAAAAGAGAATATGAGTGAATTGAAGATTGCGGGCAATCCGTTGCCCGGTATGCCGTGGGAGGAACGTCCCGAAGGTTGTAAAAATGTAATGTGGAGATGTAGCGCGAATCCCATCATTCCCCGTGATTTGCTGCCTACATCCAATAGTATATTCAATAGTGCGGTAGTACCTTTCGGCGAAGGGTATGCCGGAGTGTTCCGTTGTGATGATACAAACCGCCGGATGGCGCTCCATGTGGGATTCAGCAAGGACGCCGTTCATTGGGACATCAATCCGGAGAAGTTGCAGTTCCAGTGTGATATTCCTGAGATTGGTGAATGGGTGTACGGTTATGACCCGCGTGTCTGCTTTATCGACGACCGTTACTATGTGACCTGGTGTAACGGATATAAGGGCCAGCCCACCATCGGCGTGGCATGGACTACGGATTTCAAGACATTCCATCAGGTGGAGAATGCTTTCCTGCCTTTCAACCGTAATGGCGTGCTGTTTCCCCGCAAGATCAATGGTAAGTTTGCCATGTTGAGCCGTCCCAGTGACAACGGGCATACTCCTTTCGGAGATATTTATTATAGCGAGTCGCCCGACTTGGAGTTTTGGGGACACCATCGTCACGTCATGTCACCCGCGCCTTTTGAAGTAAGTGCATGGCAGTGCCTGAAGATTGGCGCCGGCCCCATTCCCATCGAAACCAGTGAGGGCTGGTTGCTGTTCTATCACGGTGTGCTTCGTTCCTGCAACGGTTATGTCTATGCCTTTGGATCGGCATTGCTTGATTTGGACGAGCCCTGGAAGGTGAAATTCCGTTCGGGACCTTATCTTATCTCTCCGCGTGAACCTTACGAATGCATGGGTGATGTGCCCAATGTATGCTTCCCTTGTGCGGCTTTGCATGATCCGGCAACGGGACGGGTGGCCGTTTATTATGGTTGTGCCGACACGGTGACCGGTCTGGCATTCGGTTATATTCCCGAAATTATAGAATTTACCAAACGTACTTCTATTATTTAAGCACCGTTTGTACTGTTCTCATTCGAAAACAGAGGATGTGTTCTGTGGCTGTCACTTCGGTCCGGACACATCCTCTTTGTCTTTTTCCGGGAAAGGGAACTGTCTGGTTATAAAGCGGCTTTTAAGTGCTGTCTTCTCTTTGGCTAAGCGTTTTCTTCCGGATGATTAAGGGCTTTTATACTGAAACCTTCTACAGTCCATTGCAATGGACTGTAGAGTCTGTCGTAATGGACTGTACGGTCTGCTACAGTGGACTGTACGGTCTGCACCGGAAGACTATAGAAGATAATAGGAATAAAGACCTTAGTTGTATGGAGAAAAAGGCTTATGTTTGCTGTTGAAAGAGGTTAGGTTCCGATACGGAAAGACATCAGACCGGTATACCGGCAAATTATTCACAGGCAGTCCTCTGCCTCTCGATTTTTCTCTTTATCTTTGCCGGAAAAATAAAGCAGTCCATGAAACGACCCAACGTACTTAATTTAACCTGCCCTGCCATCCCCGTAGTTCGGATCGGTTTTGTCGGATTAGGAAACAGGGGCATTCTTGCACTTGAGAGATATATGCACCTGGAAGGCATTGAGGTGAAAGCGCTTTGTGATTTGCGGAAAGAGAATATAGAGCGTGCAGAGCATATCTTACGGGAGTTCGGCCGTCCCGAAGCCGAGAACTATTCGGAAGAAGGGATGTGGCGCAAGATGTGCGAATGCAAGGAGATAGACCTCATTTATATTTGTACGGACTGGCTGACTCATACTGATATTGCCGTTTATGCCTTGCAGCAGGGCCGTCACGTGGCGTTGGAGGTTCCTGCCGCCATGAGTGTGGCCGATTGCTGGCGGTTGGTGGATACAGCCGAAGAAACCCGCCGTCACTGCATGATGCTGGAGAACTGTTGTTACGATGCATTTGCCCTGACTACATTGAACATGGTGCAGCAGGGGGTGTTGGGCGAAATCACTCATGCCGAGGGGGCATACATCCATGACTTGCGCAAGCATTATTTTGCAGACGAAAAAGCGGGTGGGTATCACAATCACTGGATAAAGCTTTACAGCCAGCAGCATACGGGGAATCCTTATCCTACTCACGGCTTGGGTCCTGTCTGCCAATGGATGAATATTCATCGGGGAGACCGTATGGAGTATCTGGTTTCCATGTCCTCGCGTCAGGCCGGTCTGTCTGCTTATGCCGGACAGGTGTTTGGCGCATCCTCCGAAGAAGCGGCGCAGAGTTATGAGATGGGGGATGTGAATACCACGCTGATTCATACCGCAAAAGGAAGAACTATCTTGTTGCAATATGATGTGACCACTCCTCGCCCGTACAGCCGCCATCAGACGGTGTGCGGCACGAAGGGATTCATGCAGAAATATCCTGTTCCCTGTCTTCTGCTCGATGAATATGGCAAGGAACCTTTGTCCGGTGAGCAGTTTGAGCGGATGATGGAGCAGTATAAACATCCTTTTACGGCAGTTATCGGCGAGGAGGCGCGGCGGAAGAATATGCCGAATGAGATGAATTATATCATGGACTACCGGCTTATTCATTGTTTGAGGAACGGTTTGCCGTTGGATCAGGATGTGTATGACGCCGCCGAATGGTCCTGCATTACGGAACTGAGCGAGCGTTCCGTGCGGCAGGGCAGTGTACCGGTGGAGATTCCCGATTTCACACGAGGGAACTGGAAAGAGAGATAGTGCTGTCAGTTCTTTAGCACAGGGGGGATAAACTGAATGGTTCTCACCTGAAGATGAAAAGAACGCTGATATGTTAATCTCCAGGTGAAAATACAGGCTTGTTTATTGAACTCCCATTGATGTTATCGTTTCTTGTCTTGTGGTGTTTCCACTATTATTTTTCCTTCTTTCATGGTGAACTGTGCGATTTTCAAATCATTCAGGGCGTCCAGTACGGTATTCACCGGGAGTTGGCGGTTGATATGGAAATAGATGCGTTCGTCCAGTAACGGACGTGAACGGAATACGATGCTGATGTTATACCATGAACCTATATCTTGCATGACTTGCCTCAAGTCGGTATTGTCAAAAGAAAATTCATTCTCCGCCCATCCTTTTCTCTTCTCCGTATCAACTCTTTTCAATTGGAGTTTTCCTTGTTTATCCAAGGATATTTGTTCCCCCGGGTGCATTTCCTTACTTTGATTGCGCTTGGTATGACTTACATTCACTCGTCCTTGATAGAGGATGACATCCGGCGAGTAACGGGGATATGCTTTCACATCGAACACCGTTCCCAGTACTCGTGTTTGTAGTTGCTCGGTGCATACTATAAAGGGGCGGGAAGCGTCTTTGGCTACTTCAAAACGGGCCTCTCCGCTTAGTTTGATACTGCGAATGGTATCTGTAAACTCCTTTAGATACTCCAGACGGCTGTTTGCGCTGAGCAATACCTTGCTTCCGTCGCTTAATTGAACGGAGGTAATGGTAGCGGGCGGGGTGCTTACAATTATCCTTTTCCCTTCTTCCCGAAAAGTAATTTCCTCAGGAACTTCCAGTGAAGTGAAGACTTCCACTTCCTGCGGCTCAGGTTGCAAAAAAGGCTGGAATACAAGTACCAAGGCGATGACAGCGGCAGCTATACCTGGTATCGTTATCCGTCGGATAGATTGGTGTCTGATACGGTGACGACGGATGAATGTCTGCCAGGCTTTCCGGGTTTCGTCTGCGGTGGGAATATCCCCCAATGCTTCACCAAAGAGTTGTTCCAATTGATGGTCATTCCAAGTTCCGTTTTGGGGGGAGTCTTGGTTATGGGGATTCTTTCCGTTGTCCGGATGGATGTGGTCATTTGTTGAAAACTCCTTTTTCATTGTTTATCCTCCTTTTTCAGTATCGCTTCGCGCAGAGTCCGCAATGCTTTTGATATATGTTTTTTCACGGTGTCGGGGCTGATTCCCAATTCGTCGGCTACCTGTTGATATGTTTTTTTCTCCCAATAGCAGCTTCGCAAGATGGTGCAAGTCGGTTCGGGCAAACTGCGGGCTATGTTTTCCGCTTGCTGCAACAGTGCCTCGTGTGCGCGGTAACCCTGATTCATTTCCGCACGGGTGGCTTCGATGAGGCGGTCTATGTGTTGCTGTTCCACATTCAAATGCTTCAAGCGGTTGAGGCATCCGTTACGCACGGTGGCATAGAGCCAGGCGCTACGGGTGTTTTCCTTTAGTTGGTCGAACTCCTTCCAGGCTTGTTCCATGGTTTCGCTTACTATGTCCTTGGCTTCTTCCGTATTGCTCATCAGGGTGGTAGCAAAGCGGACGAGGCGTGGGTACATTTCTGCGAACAGTCGTTCGAAGTGCTCTTCTTTATGGTTTCTTCTCCTGAATAAAATCTGCATGTTTCCTTGTCTTCCGTGAACAAAGGTACGGAAATTTCCTTTTCTCCGCTGGGGTTACAGACGATTCTTTTCGCTTTGTCCGGCTCCGGTTCCTTTATATTTGCTCTTGGTGGCATTGAATTTATAGGATACTTGGAGGCCGAAGCGTTGGAAATCCCGGTAAATCCGATTTTCCATATAGGCATCTATGCCGTATAAATCAAAATGGAAATACCCTGTTCTAAGAATATCATTGGCGGTGAATGTTATGGTGAGTGTCTCTTTTAAAAAGGATTTGGAAAGGCGTGCATTGATTTGTCCTTCCGTGCGCGTTACAAAAAATCCTTGCCGGGAAGCGGTGGAGAGATATCCTTCCATATTGAAGAACCAGCCTTTGGGAAGGTTGAAGTTGTTGTCCAGACTGATATAGAAACGGGGTTGGTTCCGGTGTTCGGTGATTCCTATTTTATTCGCATTCATGTCCAAAAAAGCCATATTCACATTGAGTTGTGGTTCCCAACACCCCAGTTTGGGAGAGGCATTGAAACTAATGCCGTAATTATGGGTTGTAGGAATGGTCTGTGTGGCAAATAAGAGGACGCCCGGATGTGTATCTTCCTTGTATGGCATAATTATATTGGTATACATATTGAGAATACGGCTGAAATAGGCTGAGAAATAGAGCCAATTCCAAGAGGCGCCGGCCGAAAAGCGATGCGTCTTTTGGGTTTTCAGCAAAGGGTTTCCTTGAGAATACTCATATTTGCTGCGATAGCGGATGGAATTGGTCAATAGGCTATAATCGGGGTTATTTTTACGTAACCGGTAAGAGAGGCTGAAACTTTTGCCATTGTGTGACCAACTGGCGGCCAATACAGGAATAATATCATTATAGGTAGGGCTTTGTGCATCTATCCTTATCCCTTTTTCATAATAATCTGTTTGTTGATGTTCATAACGTATTCCCATATTCAGTTTCCAATGGCGGATGGATCTTGAATAGTCAGCAAATGCGGCATATACGGATTGTTTGATGTGGTCGTCGGCATCGGCAGAGAAACCGTTTTGGGTAAAGATATCATGGCGGTTGGTAAAAGTTTCTTCCGTACCGAATGAAAAACGTCCGTTCCATAAAGGGGCACTGACTACCAGCTTGGCGGCATAGAGGGAGCTGCGCATGCGACTGTCTGCTTGCACGGTTGCATCGTCATTATTCATGGCGTTCTGGTCGGAATGCGAGCGTTTGAACAGGTAATCGGCGTTGAAGTCAATATTCCATTTGCCCAGTTCTCCTGCGTAGTAGGCGTTTGCCGCGTGATCCCAACCTGTATGTATTTGTTCTGCTGTAGTAAAGTTTATCCGGTCGGTTTCTTCATCGTTACGTCTGGTGACGGTTTTACCGGATGAATTTCTGTCTGCATTCCCTATTCCGGTTTCGGGCATATAGCGCAGACCGAAAGAATGGTGTTCATCCGGTTCATAATTGAATCCCAGCTCACCGGAAAAACGTTGGCTCTTATGGGTCTGCACATCATTTTTGTTGGTTTGCCAAATGGCGGAACCCTTGATGCGGTTCATATTTGTGGTTTTTCCATACGAGTTTTGCTGTGCCATATATCCCTTTACAAAGAGATCCAGACCGCCGGTGCGATAATTTAATGCCATATATTCGTTGGCGTTGGCGGAATGTCCTTGTGAATAAGTCGTATTGAAGTGGCCGCTCAACCCTTGTCCGCGCCGGCGGATGGTGCGGAGGCGGATGACGGCTGCTACGTCCGAGGCATATTCTGCTCCGGGAGTGGTGATGACTTCTGCGGATAAGATTTCGTTGGCCCGGATACGGTCCAGTTCTGTCATGTCACGTACTTTCTTATTATTTATATAGATTACAGGAGAACCGCATCCCATTACATTGTATTCGCCGTTATGGCCGGTGACGAAAGGAAGATGGGGCAACATTTCTGCGGCAGACCCCATTCGGGCCAGGGAAGTTCCTGCCACGTTGGCTTTTAGTCCGTTGGGACCCACTTCTATCATGGGGCGTCGGGCGCTGATGGTTACTTCCTGCATCAGTTGGGTGTCGGGAAGCAGGTGAAACGTAAGAGTAGGGTGGCAAGGTTGCACTTCCGTCTTATAGCCTATATAAGAAACCCGTATCAAGTAAGGTATCCCTTCTTCCGCTATCATCAGGAAACTTCCGTCTTCACGGGTGACACATCCGTTTACAAAGGTGGAGTCGCCGGGAGTCAATAAGAGTACATTGGAGTAGGGCAGCGGTTCATTCTTTTCATTGGTTACTTGTCCTCGTATTTCGGTAATGCGTATGTCTCTTCCCTTTTTCTGTATGGCGAAGTATTCTTCCCGTTCTTTACAAATGAAAGGAATGCCGTTCAGGACAGTGCCGATGGCTTCAAGTTCGGTTTTTTGCCGGATGGAGGCTGTAACCCGGTAGCTTTCTGTTTCGTTATAGGAGAAGATAATATTCTTTCCGCCTTCCTTTTCGATTAGTTTAAGGGCGGCGGGAAGTGGTTTGTCCTTTAATTCTATAGAGAATTGCCGGGGTGTTTGTGAATGAAGCGGAAGGATGATGCTGAATAATACGGTCATGATCCACGCTGTTTTCAAATAGCCGTCTGATCTCATTTTACTAGTGTTTAATTGTTCTTTATGAGTAATACAACCGAGGTTTGTAATCGGGTACGGTAAAATAAGGAAAAAGATTCGATGGGTTGTCGGAATGGATTCCCGTGGTTGGTTCATGCGAAGGGAACGGATATAACTTTATGAAGAATTTATGAAGGATTGGAATAAGAATGGTTCATTGTAATGGCTTGAGGTTCAAAACATTGTCCGCGTATGAAGAATTTGAAGGAAAAAAGGTGGAAAATGTGTTTTGAAGAGATGGTTGGGGCAGATACTTGTGTGATACTTGTTTTATGAAAATTGTAGATGGCAGTAGCTATGAAGAACAGAGGGAATAAAAACAAGGTGACTGAAAACAAATCCAGCCACCTTGTTTTTATTGTTTAACCTGTGTTTTATTCTATCTCGACGCTATGTTTTACCGGAGTCAGGATGAAAGTAAATTCATAATCACCGTAGGGCAACATATATTGAGGCAACGGCAGAGCTCCCCAGCTGTTTACACAACCTAATCCCATCTGAGCCTTGTCGATGATCAGGTTGGTCAGGTCTGCTTTCTGTACTTCGGGCGAGTGACGCTGGTCTTTTTGTTCGCCATCATCCAGTGAACAGATGGTATAATGCAAAGCGGATGCAGAGAATGGAGCATCACCTACTACCTTCAGTCCGTTACCGCCGGCATTCAGTTGCTTCCACCAACGGATATCGGTCTTGGTTCCTGTTTCCTGCGGACGGATATAGGAGTAGAATTGTTCATCCACACTCTGGCGATAAATACCCAAGTCGGTGCTGTGGTTGCGGTCACTGTAGTTTTCTACCGGACCACGACCATAATATTCTACGGTTTCAAAACATTTAGGCATCTGCATTTGCATACCGAAGCGGAACATCGGAGATACTTTGGCATTCTTGTCGGCTGTCATCTTTTGGGTCACTTTGATGGCTCCTTCGTTGTTGATGACATAAGTCAGATATAATTTGGCGGAAACATTCTTCATGTCATATTCCGCATTCACTACTATCTGGTCATTTTCTGTCTTGGAATTCAAGGAAACCAGTTTCAATCCCGGGTTTTTCCATGCGGCATATCTGTTTTGCAGGCCGGCTCCCATATCATTGTCTGTCGGGGCACGCCAGAAGTTAGGGGTCAGGGCTGCGCCTTCTTTCAGCATTTCCGTTCCGTCCACTGCATATTTGCTTAAGTAACCGTTCTGTTTGTTGAACTCGGCTACGAAGTTATTGCCTTTTACGATCAGATAATGATATTGGTTGTCGATGATTTGCGGAACAACGGTGGCTACATTGGTCGTTTCCACGTTCTTCAAATCCATAGACGGTGCTTTGTAATCATTCAGTGTCAACTGATTCTTGGCGACGGTGAAACCTGCGGGCAGCAAACCTTCGCGGTTTTTCAGTTTGTAGAAAACGTTCAGCAACCATTCCTTGCAGGTGCAGGTCTTGCCGATATTCAACGTAATCTTGGCTGTTTCCTGAGGAGCGACTTTTAAATCATCCACGCGTCCGGTGCGGATTACTTTTCCATCTTTCAGTACTTGCCATTCCATATAGTAGGCGGACAGGTCACGGAAGAAGTTCTCATTGAACACATTTACTTCCCCTTTGCTTAAATCGGCGGGAGTAGTCCAGATATTCTGGTAAAAGTGACCTACTTCATACATGTGCGGATTAGGAACACGGTCGGGGCTGATCAAACCATTGTCACAGAAGTTATTGTCAGAAGCGTCAAAACGGTTGAAATCTCCTCCGTAAGCATAGATCATCACGCCGTCTTTTCCTTTCCAGCGGCAGGACTGGTCAACGAAATCCCAGATAAATCCACCTTGCAGATTCGGATATTTACGGATCAAATCCCAATATTCTTTGAAACCACCCTGCGAGTTACCCATTGCATGGGCATATTCACACTGAATCAATGGTTTGGTAGCATCGGTACGTTGACCATATTTTTCCATGCCGTTATAATCATAGTACATCGGACAGAAGATATCGGTATGTTCTTTCTGGCGTGCTTGTTCATATTGGCAGGCACGGCTGGGGTCTTCTGCTTTGATCCATTTATAGCATTGTTCGAAGTTGGGGCCGTCACCGGCTTCATTACCCAATGACCAGAAGATGATGCTCGGATGGTTGAATCCGCGTTGTACATTGCGCTGGTTACGTTCCAGATGGGCTTTCTTATAAGAGGGGTTCTTGGCCAGCGTCTTGTCGCCGTAGCCCATACCGTGAGATTCTATATTGGCTTCGGCCACGACGTAAATACCATATTGGTCACATAAATCGTACCATAAGTTGTCATCCGGGTAGTGGCAGGTACGTACAGCGTTCAGGTTGAATTGCTTCATTATCTGGATATCCTGTAGCATACGTTCGGGAGATACTACATAGCCTCCATCCGGATCCATTTCGTGGCGGTCGGCCCCCTTGAACAGGACTGCCTTACCGTTAACCAAGATCTGGTCACCTTTCAATTCAATCTTGCGGAAACCTACTTTGACAGGAATCACTTCATTGCTGCCCTGCATGCTGGCACGCAAGGTATATAAATAAGGTGTTTCGGCACTCCACTTTTTGGGGTTCTCTACGTTCATGGTCACCAGACCGGATTTGTTGGCGGTAGCGGTTGCCACTTGCTTGCCTTGTGCATCTACCAGTTCCAAATCGACTTTACCACTGCCTTTCAAATCCAGATTGACAGCCAGGCTGCCGTTTTGGTAAGCTGCGTCCAAGTCGGGAGTTACACGGATATCTTGAATGCGTTTTTTGTTGCGGGCATATAGATAGCAGTCACGTCCCACGCCGCTATACCGGAAGAAATCCTGATCTTCCAGATAGGTACCGTCGCACCAGCGGAATACTTGGAAGGCGATCAGGTTTTTCTGACCCGGTTTTAAATATGGAGTCAGGTCAAATTCGGCTTCCAGTTTGCTGTCCTCGCTGTAGCCTACATAACGTCCGTTCACCCACAAATACATATTGGAGGTAACCGAACCGAAATGGGCGATAATATCTTTTCCCTTCCATGAGGCGGGAACTACAATTTCACGGCGGTAAGAACCTACATGGTTATTCTCTGTCGGCACTTCGGGAGGGTTGTTCTGGAACTGGTTACGCCAGGCATAGCCTACGTTCACATAAATAGGATCACCGTATCCGTTCAGCTCCCATACGGCGGGAACTTGCAGGTCATCCCAGCCTTTGTCGTTGAAGCCGGTTTTCCAGAAATCAGTCGGACGGGAGTCTGCATCCTTTACCCAGTTGAACTTCCAGGTTCCGTTCAAAGTCATGTAGTTAGTTGATTGTTTTTTGTCTGCTTTCTTAGCTGCATCTGCATTCTCAAAAGCAAAGTAGTTCGTGTGCATCGGCGCACGGTTTACCGCATTTATTTCCGGGTTGCGCCATTCTTGGAAGGTCTGTGCGCCTGCTGTAAGGGCGAGGACTGTGAACAGACCTGTCATAAGTTGTTTCTTCATGCTATTATTTTATTGGTTTTGTGCAAATATAGTGAAAATAATAGTTACCGATGGGACATAAATCGGGCAATATTTGTTATAATTGTGAATGATTTGTGTTCTATCCTAAAAAATTATGGCATTTCTGAGGCGTATTTGGAGTAAATGGCAGAATTTACTGCATGATGAGAAATTAAAGCATAAAATATATGTGATTATTTTTGAAAGCGACACACCGATGGGAAAGTTATTCGATGTGGCGTTGATAGGGTTCATTGTCTTGAGTATTCTGGTGGTTATTGCCGAGAGTATCAAGAGTTGGGATACCGTTATCGGGCCTTATCTGCGGGTGTCGGAGTATGTTTTTACTTTCTTTTTTACGTTAGAGTATGTGTTGAGGCTTTATTGTTCTCCCCAACCGCGGAAGTATGCTCTGAGTTTTTTCGGTATAGTGGATTTGCTGGCTACCTTACCTCTATATATAGGCTGGCTTTTCGGCACGGCACGTTATCTGCTGGTGATCCGCACTTTCCGGTTGATTCGTGTGTTCCGTATCTTTAAACTTTTCAATTATCTGAATGAAGGTAATTTCTTGTTGCGTTCCTTGGTGTTCAGCAGTCGGAAGATTATTGTTTTTTTCTTGTTTGTACTGATATTGGTGACTTCGATCGGTACATTGATGTATATGATTGAGGGACAGCGTCCGGGCACTTCTTTCAATAATATTCCGAATAGTATTTATTGGGCGATAGTGACGATGACAACGGTAGGTTATGGGGATATCACTCCGGAAACTCCGCTAGGGCGCTTCCTTTCGGCCATTGTAATGTTACTGGGCTATACCATCATTGCAGTCCCCACAGGAATTGTTTCTGCGTCTATGATCCAGGAACATAGACGCAGGGTGGCCCTGAAATGTCCGCATTGTGGTAAGGACGGACATGAGGACGGGGCTGCTTATTGTAAATACTGTGGAGGAAAACTGGTAAATTGATTATGGAATGCTGTATGATAGAAAGTTATTCTATCACCCATCGCTTATCATGCGCCACCGTCTTTTTCGGATCATAAGTCATTCCTTCTTTGGTAGGGATTTTTATCACGTAAGTCCGCCCGCTGTGGTTGGACAAGGATGTTTCCCGTAACCAGGGATTCATATTCTTTAATATGGCCAGATTGATTCCTTTGCTGCGTGCGAAACGTGCCAAGTCTGCAATTCCTTTCGTCACAGTGATTTCCGTATAAGGAATAGGCGGATACAAATCCGATGCACGCAGGCGGAAACCGAAAGTAGTGGGGGCATTGAATAATTGTTTGGCGGCAAGAATGCGGTACACATACCGGGCAGTCTCTTCTACCAGTTGCAAATCCAACGAGTCGTCCACATCCTGTTTGGCCAGTTGGCTGGCAATGCGTGCCTGACCGGCATTGTAAGAGGCGGCGACAGCCACCCAGTCCTTATATTTTGCATACGCGTCTTTCAGATAGCGGCAGGCGGCACGGGTCGCTTTCTCAATATGGTAACGCTCGTCCACATTGTTGTTTACCTCCAATCCGTAATCCCGTCCCGTACCTTGCATGAATTGCCATAGTCCGGCAGCTCCGGCAGAAGAACGGGCGGTGGGATTCATATTACTTTCTATTACCATCAGGTACTTAAAATCATCAGGTATTCCGTTTTCTTTCAGTATGGGTTCTACAATGGGGAAATAGCGGTTGGCTTTTTTCAGCATTTGCAAGGAAGTACTGTGCATATAGGTGAATGCCAATAGTTCACGGTCCATACGCTCGTGGCGGTCAAAGCGGCTCAAATCAATGGTTTTGCCACAGAACTCAATACAGGCGGGAACTTCGGGACTACTGTATTTCAATGCCGTAATACCTGAATCTTCCCGTATGATAGTGGTATCTTCCTGCTCCGTTTTTGGAGTAGCGCAACTGCTGCTTACTAAGGCCGGTGATGCAACTACAATGCAAAAGGCTGCCACAGCAGCCAGATTGATGGTTATTTTTCTCATTTTTTCTTTATTCGTTTTCATTCTCTTTTTCTTTTCCGCCCCGTCCGAAGTTACGATATTCGGTAGGGGTGAAATTGGTACGCTTTTTAAATACCGAGAAAAAGTGTTCAGTAGAGGTATAATTCAATTCATAACATATCTCTTTCACTGACATGGAACTTTCAATCAACAGCTGCTTCGCTTTGCGCAGTTTCAGCTCTTGGAAATACTTGGCGGGCGCATAACCGGTGTATTCTTTGAATACTTTGCGGAACCAGGAATAACTGATTCCCAATTTCATGGCCAGTTCTTCCGGGTCTATATCCTTGTACACATTTTCGTGCATGATGATTTTGGCACTTTCTATTTTTTGTGCCGCATTGTCCACCTCATAGCGTTTGTTCTGCGAGATAGCAAGTACGGCTCCCATAATGTGTAAAACGATGCCGGACAAATATTGTTGCGCTGCGGTCTTGTCTGCTTCCGCTACTTCCAGTGCACGGGCAAAAAGACTGGCCAGTTCTTCATTGATACCGATATCCAGAATCTGGCTTTCTTTTGAGATAAAGCTGTTTTTTACCAGATTGTCTATAATCGGGCCTTCAAAACCGATGTAATATTCGTTCCATCCTGTCTTTTGCAGCGGCGCATAGGTATGCCACTGTCCGGGAAACAGGAAAAGTATCTGCCCTTTGGATATGTCGACAGACGGGGTTGTGTCGCTGGCGAAAGTTCCTCGTCCTTTAGTGATATATACCAACTGATATTCATGCAGCACACGTCCTTTCTGGGCTGTGAAATAATAGGCGTCCGGGTGGTTGCGTGGTGGATAAACGCTTCCGGCCCTGATAGCCTGGAATCCGACGGTAGTCACCGACAAGCCGAAACGCTTGTCACGCTCATTGACAATTAGGTATTTAAAATCAGCGCCTTGGTCGTTGTAATGCATGTTTCTCTGTTTTAAAATTAGGTCACACTTATCGGCAAATATACAATTTTTTATCTTAACAGCCTCTAACCTTTTTGTTCTAAGTGTTTCTGGAAGTATAATTTTAGTTTCTTATGTATGCAAATGGGGGAAATTTAGAACAAATCTTATGGAATATTTGCTTAAAATGCTTTTTTTTGCGAATATTGCATCAAATCTTAAAGTTGAATCTATGCACTTGGCACACCGTAACTGCGAATATATTCTTGGAGTAATATATCTTTTTGTTTTTCCTGTTTTGCTTTGGGCTGATAATAAGGTGAATACTTATCATTTTAAATCCATTTCCACTTCGGTGAACTTCCCTACCAATGAAGTCAGGAAGTTATTTCAGGATAGCCAGGGGTATATATGGATTTCGACCTACAATGGTCTCTTGCGTTACGATGGTTATTCTATTGTTGTATATAAACCCGATGGAGTGAATCATGGACGTTCCATTGATAGTTTTGTGAATATGGTGGCCGAAGACAAGGAGAATAATTTGTGGATAGGTACGCACAATGGATTATACGTGTTGCATAAAGAAACGGATGAGATAGAGAAAATAATCAGTCCTTTGTTACAGGTAAGCAATGTAGAAAGTATCCTTTATGCAAGTAACGGAGATTTATGGGTGGGAAGCAACAAGGGATTGTTTCGCAGAAAAGCCGGCAGCCGTACTTTCGATTGTGAAAAAAACATGGATATAAAGTCTGTTGTCGAAGACCGGAAAGGTCAAATATGGATTGGTACTTGGGAACAGGGGCTGCTGCGTTATAGTCCTCAAGAGGAATTGTATTATACTTACGACGGGATTAACCCTGGTAATTCGGCGCATGTCATATTTCAGGATGAAGCCGGGAATATTTGGATCGGTACCTGGCGGTATGGACTGGTGAAACTCATTAATCCGTATGATCCGGAACATTTCTCATTTAAAACATTCCGGAACATCAAGGGAAATTCTCATTCTCTGTTGGATAATATTATCTACGCCATTGCTCAGGATAAAAATTCCGGAAAGCTCTGGATCGGTTCACGCAGTGGGGTCAGTATTTTAGAAGATGAATCGGGAGACGGGAATTTTACCAATATTGTTCCGGGCAACCTTCAAGGAGATTTACCTTTTAATGAAGTGAACTCTCTGTTGTGCAGTAAAGACGGGCTGATGTGGCTGGGGATGCTGGGAGGAGGTGTTTGTACTGTAAATACAAATAAGTTCCGGTTTAATTATGATTCTTTGGAGGCTTTGCGTGAGCATTGCCCTACCAGCTCTGTCCGCAGTGTCTATCAGGAGGATAATGGGAATCTGTGGATGGGAATCATGGGATTCGGTCTGGTATTTTATGATATGAAACAGCATACCATTGTTCCTTACCGCTCTCATCCTGTATTGAAGAATATGGGATATACATCGACGGTCAATGATATTATTTATCGTAAAAGGACAAATGAATTGTGTTTTGCCACTTGGGATGACGGAGTGTGGTTCTATAATGTCAAAGCCGGGAAAGCACACGTGATAAATACCGTTACCAATCCGGAGCTGAGTGATATTTGTATTTATTCTTTGTTGGAGGATTCGAAAGGGAATCTGTGGTTGGGGACACGTTCGGGAGTGTTTATCTTGGATACGGAATCAAGACTTCATTCTTTGAATGAACTGGTGACTTTGACAAATCAGGCATTGCCCCAAATTTCTATTTTCAAAATGGCGGAAGATCAAGATGGCTTTATCTGGATAGCGACTAGTAATGAAGGGGTATGGCGGATAGATACATCCGGAGAAATATATAAGGTTAAGTTTTATACGCCTTCGGATGGTACATTATCCACTGTCGGGGCGATGAGTGTTTGTGTGGATGGATACAACAGAGTATGGGTGGGGTCGAATGGTAACGGACTCGATTTGTATGACCGGAAGAATGATCGTTTTGTTTCAGTCTTGAATGATTATTTCCGGAATGGAGATGTTGTTTTCAGCATGCTGGAGGATGATAAGCATACTTTATGGCTTACTACCAATGCGGAAATGTATCACATTGATATACCTTTGGACGGTGCTGCACCGAAAATACATACCTATACGGTAGATGATGGTTTGCAAGACCATATGTTTAACCGGAATTCTTGCTTCAAGGGTGCGGATGGGAAACTTTTCTTCGGAGGATTCCGTGGATTGAACAGTTTTTATCCTGATAAAATAGTTCAGGATACTGCCTATTCTCCGGTAGTAATTACAGATATAAAGGTACATAATGTATCGGTACGTACCTATCCTCTTTCCGTCAGAGAGGGGATTGCTGCAAACAGAGCTATTGATTTTATTGATAAAATTGTATTAGGATACCGGGAGAATAATTTCAGTCTTGATTTTTCAATATTGAACTATATCAATCCTGAGTTGAACCGTTATTTATATCGGTTGGAGGGATATGACAAGGAATGGTTGTCCGTTGAGGCTGGACGTCGGTTTGCCTATTATAACAATCTTCCGGCAGGTACTTATACTTTTTGTGTAAAGGGAGCCAATCAGAATGGAATCTGGTCTCCGGATATGAAATGTCTGCGTATAACTATTCTTCCGCCGCCTTGGTTATCGTGGTGGGCTTATTGCCTTTATGTCTTGTTGTTCGTTTCATTGGCATGGTATACTTATCGGATTGTCAGAAACCGTATCCGGATGAAACAGGCCATAGAGATGGGGAAGATAGAACGGCAGAAAATGGAGGAAATCAATCATGCTAAATTACAGTTCTTTACCAATATCACTCATGAGTTGCTGACTCCGCTTTCTATTATATCGGCTTCGGTGGATGAACTGAAACAAGAAGTACCGGCAAGTTCGTCGGTTTGTTCTGTGATAGCTGATAATACTGTGCGGTTAATCCGGTTGATTCAGCAAATCTTAGAGTTCAGGAAAGTGGAGAATGGCAAGTTGCGGCTAAAAGTTTCGCATGGAAATGTCAGTATGTTCTTGAAAAAATCAGTGTCGGCTTTCGCTCCTTTGGTTAAAAAGCAGAAATTGTCCATACAATTTGATTTGTCTGAAGAATATTCGGGATATTTTGATGTGGATAAATTGGATAAAGTGGTGTACAATCTGCTTTCCAATGCCGCTAAATATACTCCTGAAGGAGGAACTATTGTGGTGTCGCAGGCTCATGATGAGGAAAGGGGAACTTTTAAATTGAGTGTGAACAATCCCGGCGAGTTGATTCCAAAAGAGAAGTTGGATCATATGTTCGAGAGATTCTATGAAGGGGAGTATCGCAGATTCCATACCATAGGAACGGGTATCGGTTTGTCGCTGACTAAAGATTTGGTATTGTTGCATCATGGAACGATACAGGTGTTTAGCGATAAGGAGGAAGGGAATACTTTTGTGGTTGAAATTCCTATAGGACGCGAGGCTTTTGCTGAAGATGAGGTAGACGAGAATACTGAAAATGTGGACTATGCTGTTTTATCGGCAGATGAAATGGAGAATGTTTCGGAGATTGATATGTTGGAAGAGAAACCGGCAGCATCGACTATTTTGTTAGTGGAGGATAATGAGGAGTTATTGGCTTTGATGGTTCGTCTGTTGCATGGCAAATACCATGTTCTGAAGGCCGCTAATGGAACGGAAGCTTTGGAGATCCTTGCCAAACAGGAAGTGGATTTAATTGTTTCCGATGTTATGATGCCCGAAATGGACGGCATGGAATTGTGCCGTCGGGTGAAGACTCAATTTGAGACCTGCCATATTCCATTGATTTTGTTAACCGCCAAGACTAGTGATGAAGACCGTGTGGAAGGGTATGAGTCTGGGGCCGATGGTTATATCTGTAAACCGCTCCGCCTCTCTGTCTTGTTTGCCAAGATAGATAACTTGTTGAAACGGCGCAAACGTATGGGGGTGGATTTTCGTAAGCAGTTGGTCTTTGAAGCCAAAGAATTAAATTACACCTCGATGGACGAAGCTTTCATTCGGAAAGCGGTGGATTGTGTGAATGCCCATTTGAGTGATTGTGATTTTGAACATGCACAGTTTATGGCGGAGATGGGTATGGCCCGGACTACACTAGCAGATAAATTGAAACTGTTGACCGGACTTACTCCCTCTGCATTTATCAGCAATGTCCGTTTGCAAGCGGCTTGTCGGCTGATAGACGAGAAAAAGAAAATCCGTATAGCCGATTTGGCGTATGCCGTAGGTTTCAACGACCCTAAATATTTCAGTTCCTGCTTTAAGAAGAAATTCGGACTTTCTCCTACAGAGTATATGATGAAGTATGATGGCTGATTATTACCGGAAATAGGCTCTATAGGGAATAAACAGCCTTTTTCCGGTAATAATTCTCCCTGTTTCTTTTCTGTTCCTCTTACTTTTGCTGGCAAATAAAACGAATTATCTTTATTTGTTAGACCTTTAAAAAAAGTATTATGAACATGAAAACTCTGACAGAAACCAGTACATTCCGGGTACTGAGTCTATTGCTGTGTCTCTGCTTCTTCATCCCTGCGATGAATGTGAGCGCTTCCAGTCTGCAAGCAGACAAGTTTAAAGTTTCCGGTATTGTAAAAGATGCCACAGGCGAACCGGTCATCGGTGCCAGTGTGGTTGAAAAAGGAACAACCAATGGAACGGTGACTGATTTGGATGGTAATTTCAATCTCACGGTGGCTTCTAATTCTACTATTGTCATTTCTTTTATAGGATATTCCGATCAGGAATATCGTATTTCGAAAGACAATACGGTGCTGAATGTAAATCTGAAGGAAGATACGGAAATGATTGACGAAGTGGTAGTAGTCGGTTATGGCGTGCAGAAGAAGGAAAATCTGACGGGTTCTGTTGCTGCTGTAAATTTCAAGGATGTAGCTTCTATGCCGGTAGCGAATACTGCCAATATGCTTCAGGGTCGTTTGCCGGGTGTTATGTTGACCAACAATGGTGCCCAGGCCGGTCATGACAGTCCCGAAATCCGTATCCGTGGTGTAGGAACTTTTGAACACAATGATCCGATGGTCTTGATCGATGGAGTGGAAAGCTCGGTAAGCCAGATTGCGGAAATCCCTGCAGATGATATTGAAAGTGTTTCCGTATTGAAGGATGCGGCTTCGGCTTCTATTTATGGTGTACGTGCTGCCAACGGGGTTATTCTGGTGACTACCAAACGGGGCGGTGAGCAGAAACCTACCATTACATATTCCGGTAGTATCGCTTTGCAAGAAGCTACCGTGCTGCCCGATTATGTGAATTCTTATGAATGGGCGAAGATGTATAACGAATGCTGGCCTTCCAAAGCATACACGGATGAAATGTTACAAAAGTTGCAAAACGGATCAGACCCCGATCATTTTGCCAATACCGATTGGGCTAAGGAAATGTTTCGTACAGCAGCCATGCACCAACACCATTTGTCTGTGAACGGTGGTAGTAAAGCGGTACATTACATGATTTCCACTCAGTATTTCCAGCAGGATGGTATCTTGCGTGAAACGGCCAATCAACGTTTTAATTTCCGTTCCAATCTGGATGCACAATTGGGTATTGTAAAATTAGGTCTGAATCTTTCGGGAAGCCGTCAGAACATTGATGAGCCTACTACCAGTGTTACCGGTGAAGGTTTGATGCGCTACCTTACTTGGTTTACCCGTCCTACTGTTCCTGTGCGTTATTCTAACGGACATTATGGATTTTTGGATGGAAATCCCAATATTTCCCAATCCGTATTCGAAAATCCGATTGAAGCTTTGAATATGGGCTATAAAGATAACAAGCATTATCGTTTTGATGGTAAATTCTTTGGTGAAATTGATATCATAAAAGGATTGAAGTTCCGTTCAAGTCTGGCTTATAAATATTATATGAACGATGTGACTACTTTCAATCCGAAGAATAATATAAGATACGATGCTGAAGGAAATGCGCTGACCACAGTCGGTACCAATAAACTGACAGATTATCATTATCTGGAAACGACTTATATTAATGAAAATATTCTGACCTATGATTTTTCTGTAGGAAAACATTCGTTCAATCTGTTGGCAGGCCATTCTATCCAGGCTACCCGTTGGGACAAGAATGAGGCGTCCAAGCAGGGATTCGCTACCGATAATATTTATGAAATGGATGGAGGTACTATGAATGACCATGTGACCGGATCAGCGGAAGAGAGTTCCTTGCAGTCATTCTTCGGACGCTTGAATTATAATTACGGAGGCCGTTATCTGTTAGAGATGAATGTCCGTCACGATGGTTCGTCACGTATGCCCAAGGCACATCGTTATGCTACCTTCCCTTCATTTTCGGGTGCATGGATCATGACAAATGAGAAATTTATGGAGAATGTGAAGTTCCTCCACTCATTGAAATTGCGTGGTAGCTGGGGTAAATTGGGTAATCAGGAAATTGGTAACTATGCTTATGCGGCTACATTGGCGGCTAGTGGCAGTTACTATTTCGGTGATAGCAAACAGATTGGTATGAAGACTGCCAAGATACCTAATGAGAACATTAAATGGGAAACAACTACTATTACAGACTTTGGTTTTGATGCTGCTTTTTGGGGTGGAAAGATCAATGTCACTTTTGACTGGTATGAGAAAAATACCTCGGATATTTTGATGAAGCTCGCTATGCCGGGTATTTTCCTGGGATCTTTGGATGCTCCTTATCAGAATGCGGGAAAGGTTCGTAACCGGGGTTGGGAACTGGCTGCTAATTATTTCGATCAGAAAGGTGACTGGGCATGGCAGGCAGGTTTCTCGCTTTCAGGTGTGAAAAATGAGATTACTGATATGAAAGGGGTAGAAGACATTAAGGATAATACGATCAATCGTGAAGGTGAAGCCATCGGCTCTTATTATGGGCTGAAAGCCATCGGTATCTATCGTACCCAGGCAGATTTGGACCGTGTAAATGCGAACGGACAGAAGATTCTGCAAAACAACCAGGAACCGCAATTAGGTGATATCATGTATGAAGATATAGACAATAATGGTAATATAAATGATGCTGACCGTACTATTATCGGAAATCCGTTCCCTAAAATGCAGTATTCTTTCAATCTGGGATTCTCTTATAAAGATTTTGATGTCAATACATTCTGGCAAGGCATTGCAGGTGTATATCGTTATAATTGGGATGAAACTACTATTTCCAACGGTGGAAACAAGACTAGCCGTTGGTTGGACAGATGGTCTGAAAGTAATCCGAATGGAAGCATGCCTCGTTTGGGAGGAACTATTAATAATAACTATTCTTCATTTTGGTTGACAAAAGGTGATTATTTGCGTCTGAAGAATTTGGAAATCGGATATACTTTCAGGCAAAGAGAGTTTTTGACCAAGTTGGGCGTTCAGAGTATCAGACTCTATTTGGCAGGAACTAATTTGCTTACTTTCACTTCCTTGGACGATTATGATCCTGAAAAACTGAGTACAGATTCCCGTAATGATGTACATCCCAATACAAGAACTTATTCATTTGGTGTTAACGTTAAATTTTAAAAGCAACAACTATGAAATCAATTAATAACTTTATAGGGCTGGCTCTGTTGTCAGGAGCTTTGCTGACTTCTTGCTCTGACAGCTTTTTGCAGAGGGACTCATTGACAGAATCTTCATCCAATACATTTTGGCAGACGCCGGATGATGCTTTGATGGCGTTGGCATCTTGTTATGATGCTTTGCAGAGCAATCAGCTTTATAATTCCGACCAATATTCATTGGGCCCTTTATATATGGATTGTATATCAGATAATGGCGGGCATTTTAATTGGAGTGGCTGGATGGAAGGTTATGATATGGCTATGGGAATTCATACCCCAAGTTCTTCTATCATTGGCAGTTATTGGAAAGATTGCTATGAAGTGATCAGCCGTTGTAATGTGCTGATTGCTAATATTGATAGAGTGGATATGGATGCTTCCCAAAAGGCGATTTATCAGGCTGAGGCAAAGACCATACGTGCATTGATGTATATAAACTTGACTATGACGTATCAGGATGTTCCTTTCCTGACCGCCCCTTTGACCATTGACGAGGCTGAATGTGAAAAGACGGACCGTGCGGCTATTGTGGCTCATGTTATGACTGATTTGCAGGATGCGGCTGAAGTACTTCCGCAAAATGCGTCTTCACGGGGACATATCACCAAAGGAGCTGCTCTTTCCTTACTGGGGCGTGTGGCTTTGTATAATGAAAAATGGGATGACGCGATTGCTGCTTATAAGCAGGTGCAAGGTTTGGGATACTCGCTTGATCCGAGTTATGCCAAACTGTTTACTCAAAGTGGAGAAACTTCTCCTGAAATCATTTTTGCAGTCCGTTATGAAGGACCGGGTATGAGTGAAGGTGCTGCTTTTAATGCGCATTGGAATACTCCGCTGGAAGCAATGAATGGTACTATAGATTTGGCAGATGCTTATTATTGCAAAGACGGTAAACCGACTACCGATACGAAGATAGCCGAACTGAACGGTGGGGGTGGCTTGGATGTCAGCAAGCCTAATCCTGCTCATTTTGAGAATCGTGATCCGCGTTTATATAGCACTTTGTTTGTTCCCGGTATGCTTTGGAACGGTAAAGGAGGTATAGATACTTCGGCTTCAAATCCGTATGCCAATGTATATGGCGGAGCTGCCGCTTCTCTGTCTACCGTATATGTTTATAAGTATTTTGATCCTACGGATACTTCTAACTCTTGGGATAATGGACAAGACTTTTATGTGGTGCGTTATGCCGAAGTTTTATTATCTTTGGCGGAGGCGATGGTACAGAAAGGAGGCTATGTTTATAGTGATGTAACTGCTTTGGTTAATGAAGTGCGGCAACGTGCGGATGTGAACATGCCCACAGTAGAGGAAGTGGAAGGCACTTCTCTTTCTAAAGATGAATTGTTGGAAGTCATTAAGCATGAGCGTCGTGTGGAACTGGCTTTTGAAGGTTTGCGTTTGTTTGACCTTTATCGTTGGAAGGAATTGGATAAGGCGGTAGCCAATATAGAGAATGAACGCACTATGTATGGCTTGGCTTATGAAGCACGTAAGTTCAACGGTGAGAGGGATTATGTATGGCCTTTGCCGACTGCCGAACTGGATACTAACAAGAAACTGGTTCAGCACGACTTGTGGAAGTAATGTGGAGTGCAGGTTTTCATCACAGGGTACACGGACTGTCACAAAGAAGTAGGAGGCAAATAACCTTTAAATCAAAAAACTGTGTGAATTTGCGTAATCTGTGGTGAAGCCTGGTTGTTCTGACAACTTCTGGAATAAAATTGATAACTTTTTAAAAACGGAAGAGAAATGAGAAAAACAATGATCCTTCTTTTATTTTCCTTCCTGTTGGCAGCATGTTCTGATAGTCCAGTGTGCTATTATCTGGATGCTACCGGCGGTGATGATAATAATAGTGGGTTAGCCCCGGATGAAGCATGGAAAAGTCTGGAAAAACTACGTGGTGTGAAATTACTGCCGGGCAATAAAGTTTTGTTGAAGCGCGGTGAGGTTTTTAATGGCGAACTTGAAATCACCGGACAGGGTATACCCGAAGATCGTATTTATATAGATGCTTATGGTGATGGTGAACGGAAACCTTGCATTGTGGGATATGATACTTCCTTGTATGCAGCCCGTATCTGTAATTCGGACTATATAACGATGCAGAATTTGGAAATCGTGAATACAGGCAGGCAGCCTCTGCCTTATCGTTCGGGCTTGAAGATAGAGTGTATGGATTATGGCGTATCGCAGAACATTGTTGTCAATAATGTGACTGTACGGGATGTCAATGGTTCGTTGGTAAAAGAAAAAGGCGGAGGGTGCGGTATTTATATAGTGAATGGCGGTGAAAAGAAAATTTCAACATTCAATAGGTTAACCATAGAGAACTGCCATATTTTGAGATGTACCCGTAATGCTATGATTTGGGCTGCTTATAGCGACCGGCAGAACTGGCATCCCAGCAAGCATACCGTGATACGGGGAAATTTGATAGAGGAAGTACCAGGGGATGGTATTGTACCTATCGGTTGTGACAGTACCTTGATAGAATACAATGTAATGCGTGACTGTCCTGATATGCTTCCTGACACAGAGGCGGCAGCAGGTATTTGGCCGTGGAGTTGTGATAATACTTTGGTGCAGTTTAATGAAGTAAGTGGTCATAAAGCTCCGTGGGATGCACAGGGATTTGATTCGGATTGGAATTGCCGGGGAACGGTCATTCAGTACAATTATAGTCATGATAACTATGGTGGCTTGGTATTGGTTTGCAATGACGGCACGGCCGACGCATCTTTTAATGTAGGTAACTTGGGCACTATAGTCCGTTACAATGTGAGTATAGGTGACGGAGTGCGGCCTGAACCGACTCGTGCCGGGATGTTCTCACCGGCTGTTCATCTGGCAGGTCCTGTAAAGGATAGTCGCATTACCCGTAACATTATTCATGTGAACCGTAAACCTGCGGCTGATATCGACCGTACTATGATTACTTTGGATTCATGGGGCGGATATCCGGATAGTACATTTATTAGTGGGAATATTTTTTATGCTCCCGAATCCAGCAGATTCCAGTTGACAGAATCTACACATAATTTCTTTGAAGGCAATTATTACCTTGGCCGGTTCGAGAAATTACCTGAAGATGGTAAAGCCTGCCAATCAGCTGAAATTTATCAGAAGGAAGTACTGGCAAAGGATGAAAACGGTTATCAGGGCTTGGCTTTGTTGATGGATACGGTGGAAGTGACCGGAGTAAAAGGAGTTTTTGTCAATAAGGAAGCCATTGAGAATTTCTTTAGCCGGTTAGAGAAATAAGTAAATAATAGCTGTAATTTAATGAGGGGAGCAAAACTAAAATGACCTGATCATATAGTGCGATAGGTTGTTTTAGTTTTGACATCTCCCTTTTTTATTTATGGTTCATTCTTTCTTCTTTAGATCTATTTCTCCGGAGAAAGAAATAGATTGTCTGTTTGTGGGGGTGACCTGTATGTTACTGCTGCCATTGGGATAAATGGTGATATTGTAAAGGTAATTGTCTTCCTCGTTCCGTACTTTTAGTGTGATTTTAGCATTTCCCTTTTTGCTATATGTTGAAGTATATTCTGATAAAGGAGCACTAAAATTTAATCCTTTTCCACCTCCGTAAGGAACGTTATACGCCACTCCGAAATAAGGCAGATAGGAATATACCGAATCGTTTCTTATTTCTAAAGAATAATCGGAAGTCAGGTGTTTGCTGCCTCCTTTCATAGGCATTACCCGGTCCACATTGATTTTGTATGCCTTTGCGTCAACAGCCTCGCGTACTGCTTGTTCTCTTTGTTGTTTCTTCTCTTTCTTGTTCTGAGCCGTTATAGGTATCATACTGCCTGATAGAAGGAGACTTGCCAAAAGGAATAATTTATTTGCTTTCATATCTCTCTGTAGGTTTAGTGAATCTGTCCTTGCCAAAGATAGCCAAAAAGAATACTCATTGTTCTGAAAAAAACATAAGATAATCAAACTGTCAATGAGTTAAGTACGCGATTTATCTTTTGAGTCCCGATAATAAAAAAGATGATTTGTCCCCATGCGGAGTCAAATCATCTTTAAAATCTCCCCATTAGGGGAAGACTATAAAATATTATTTGGGTAGATTAAAAGCCACACTCATTTCTTTCATCTGTTCCTGACTCATACCGTCCGGCTCAAATCCCATATTCTTGGCAGCGATGTAAATCAATGCGGATTTATTTAAAACATCGATTTGGTCGAATGCGGCCATTACGTCACGGTCAACGGCAAAAATGCCGTGTTTTTCCCACATAACGACATCATAATCGGCTAGTTCCTTGATGGTTGCATCGGCTAATTCTACAGAACTAGGCAATTGATAAGGAATCATGCCCAGGCCACGCGGACAGAATGCTTTTGTTTCAGGAATCATACTCCATAACAGGTTGGTTGCCACATCTTTTTCCATGAACTTTTTGTTGTGAGACAGGGCAATCAGTTCGATGGGGTGTGTATGCACGGATGCTTTGTAAGGAGAACCTATGCTGATGAGGTAATTGTGTACGCTCAGGTGGGAGGGAACTTCCGAAGTAGGTTGAACCGGTTTGTCGGCAATGATGACATAGCTGGCACAGTCATCCAAAATACGGATGACAGAACCGTTGTCCATAGGCCAACGCGCCAAATCCCGCATACGCATATTGGTTCCTTTGCAATAAAAATAACAGCCTTTCAAGTGAGGCAGTGTTACACCGATTTGTTTTACTTCGCTGATAGCGGGCATCTGACGGATTTCATCGTCTACATATTCGGTGATATTGACGGTGATATTACCTCCGTTACGTTCGGCCCATCCTTTTTGCCACAAATATCCGGCTACTTCGGCTACTTTATTCACCTCTTTGGCCAATTCAGGGCGATTGTCTAAGATTGATTTCATATCTTTTTTATTTGATTGTTCATAGGATATTGTTATTCATCTTTTTCATTCTGAATAACAGTATGCTACAAATATAGTAATTCTTTTAAAATAAATTAGGAAATACGAGAGAAAAGATAAGAACTACCAGTCCGGTTATCAGAACAGTGATAGTCCGGGTAGATACGCCTTTCCATTCTTTTAATAAAATACCCCATACGTTACTGAAAGTAACATTCAAAGCCATCAATATACACCATGAGAAAGCTAGCAGTACAGGACTTTCGGTCAGGAAACTTTTACCCATTTCCAAACCGAAGAATTGCATATACCACAGTACTCCTGCCAAAGCACAGAATATCAAGTTATTTCCCCATACATTGCTTTTGGCATAATCACTCATGGTTTTGTTGGCTATATTTTGTTGCAGACAGTAAACCGCATTGGTCAAAAAGCCTCCCAATGTTACTAGGAAGATTACGGGAAGTCCTGCATAAAGCCCTTCTACGCCTCCTGCCAATGCAGCTTCTTTGATGGGCGTTCCGGCATCGAGTCCTAAAGCGAAACAGGCACTCATCACACCTGCCAGTAGGGCTACCAACAGTCCTTTGGTCAGAGCGAAATCTTTTACTGCCGCGCGTTTTTCTTCTTCGCTCATGTTTTTGGCGCGAAGACTGCCGGCATATCCTATAATGGCAATACCCGACAAAGTGATACATACTCCCAGTAAAAGAATAAGTCCGTTTCCTTCAAACAGGTTGGTTCCGGCAAAAATGGCGGGAAAAAGTGTGCCGAATCCGGCACAGGTGCCCAGTGCGATACTTTGTCCTAAGGCCACTCCCAGATAACGCATGGAAAGACCGAAGGTGAGACCGCCTACTCCCCATAATATACCATAAAAGATGCTCATCGGAGCACCTCCTGTTCCCCAAAGGTCAAATAAACTGCTTCCTTGAGGGATACCTAGCAACGCACCCAATAACGGGAATACCAGCCAGGCAAATACACCTTGTAGCAGCCAGAAACTTTCCCAACTCCATTCTTTCACTTTTTTTATAGGTACGTATGAACTGGATTGGCAGAAACTTCCTATGGCGATGATGATTAATCCGATAATGATTTCCATTGTTTATATTCTTTTAGGCTACAATTATGTTCCCGGTAGGGGCAGCACTTGAGGCCGCCCCTACGGAAGACAATCTTGTAGTTGGATATTGATTAGCGTTTCGAAGTGACTTCTGCTTCGTATTTCTCTACTTCTGCAATGAACTCTTCGCCTACGGGTACATTGTTCTTCAAGCAGAACATATCCCATACAGCATTCCAAGGCAAAGCTTTTTCTTCTTCGAGCAGAGCCAGACGTTGGAAGCCTTGTCCGTTTGCTTCATATTCGCGCAGTTTGGCAATCGGTTCCAATAAAGCGCGTACCATACATTTTTGAGCCGCGCGGCTGCCTATAACGTATGCACCAATGCGGTTGATGGAAGCATCGAAGTAGTCAAGTCCATAGTGTACACGATCCAAGGCGTTGCAACGAACGATTTCGCTGAATAAATCCATAGTCGGGTCGTCCATGATGGTTACATGGTCTGAGTCCCAACGTACGGGGCGGCTTACGTGCAGCATCAGTTCGGGGACATACAACAACAAGGAAGAAACTTTGTCGGCAACACTTTCTGTCGGGTGGAAATGGCCGGTATCCAAGGTAATCATTTTGTTGTTCTTGGCACCGTAGCCAATATAGAAATCATTAGAACCTACTGTATAGCTTTCCAGTCCGATACCGAATACTTTTGATTCGATACAGTCTTTCATGTTCTTATATTCTGTTGCGAAAATCTGATCCAGAGAGTCTTTCAACAAAGCACGGTATTTCATGCGGTTTACAGTGATGTCTTTGCTGCCATCGTGTACCCACAGGTTCATGATACAAGGATCGCCCTGGGCTTTACCCATCTCTTCGGCTACGGCACGACAACGTTTGGTGTGCTCAATCCAGAAGTTGCGGATACCTTCATCGGGATTTGATAAAGACAAGTCACCGCTTTTAGGATGAGAGAATGAAGTAGAGTTGAAATCCAGTTTCATGTTGTTTTCCTTACCCCATTCAATCCAGCTTTTGAAGTGTTCGGGTTCTACTTCGTCACGATCTACGACTTTTCCTTGGAAGTCGCCATAAATTTCGTGCAGATTCAAACGGTGAGTACCTGGTATATATGAAGCTGCTTTCAGAATGTCTGCACGTAGTTCGTCGATGTTGCGGGCTTTGCCGGGATAGTTACCTGTAGCCTGGATACCACCGGTCAATGAACCTGCCTGAACTTCGAAGCCGGTTACATCATCTGCTTGCCAGCAATGCAGTGACAGATGGAAATTCTGCATGGTTTCCATTACTTTTTCTGTGTCGACACCTACAGCGGCATAACGTTCTTTTGCGATCTCATACGCTTTATTAATCAATTCTTCTTTCATGATATTATTTGTTTGTTTAATGAATAAATTTCAAGGTGAATATTAAATATCTTCTCTATAATGAGCTAAATACTTCTTATATGCTTCTTCCCATTCTTCTGCTTGCTGGGGCTCAAAAGAAACGGTTTCTATGGAAGTGCTGATTAGTTGGCGCATAGCCGCGATATCGCTTACCAGCCCGTTGGCTTTTGCCTGTAACATAATGTTACCGATAGCTGTTCCTTCACTGGGACCTGCTATAACAGGTACGCCCACTGCATTGCAAGTGAACTGGTTTAACAGATTGTTTCGTGAGCCTCCACCGATAATGTGCAGCTTTTCGATGGGGAACGGGGCCATTTGTTGCAAATAGCCGAATACTTGTTTGTAGCGCAGGGCAAGACTGTCGAATATGCAACGGGTGATTTCGCCATAACTCTGTGGTACAGGTTGGTTGGTTTCTTTGCAATAATGTCCGATGGCTTGAATCATAGATGTCGGATTGGAGAAGCAGGGGGCATCGGGATTGATGAGACTGCGGAAAGCGGGAACTGTCAGAGCGGCATCTATCAGTTCTGTGTAAGAATAGTTGTTGGTTGCTTCCCATTCTTTGCGGCAACGCTCCAACAGCCACATGCCACAGATGTTTTTCAGGAACCGGGTAGTTCCTTCCACACCTCCTTCATTGGTGAAGTTCTGTTCAAAGCTTTCCTTATTTATAATGGCATCTTTCACTTCAATTCCCATCAGGCTCCACGTACCGGAACTCAGATAAGCGAATCTTTCGTTTTGTGCTGGTACGGCAGCCACGGCTGAACCTGTGTCATGACCGGCAACGGCAATGACTGGAATAGCTCCCAGACCTGTGATTTTCTGCACTTCTTCTGTCAGTACTCCGATAGGCTCTCCCGGGAAAACGAAACGGCCGAACTGTTCTTCCTTGATATCTGCTACATCCAGCAGTTCCTTTTCGAAGCGTTTGGTGCGTGGATTCAACATCTGGGAAGTAGAAGCGATGGTATATTCTGTTACCATTTTACCGGTCAGCATATAGCTTAAGGCATCCGGCATAAACAGTATTTTATCGGCTGCTTCCAAGGCCGAGCAATGATTGCGGTGGAGTGTTGACAATTGGAACAAGGAATTGAAATTCATAATTTGAATTCCAGTGATGTCATATACTCGTTCACGGGGAATATGGGTAAAATATTCTTCAGGTGCACCTGTTGTGTGAGGGTCGCGGTAGCAATAAGGATTGCGGAGTAACTCTCCGTCTTTGCCCACGAATACGAAATCCACCCCCCAAGTATCGATACCGATGGACCGGATAGGCAGATTGTCTTTGGCTACCACTTTCAGTCCTCTGATAATTTCATTGTATAAGGCGTAAATATCCCAATAACAATGTCCTCCGGTTTCTATAATATGATTAGGGAAACGAGTCAGTTCTTTCAACTCCATTTTGCCTTCTCCCAAGCAACCTAAGATGGTACGTCCACTGGTGGCACCCAAGTCTACCGCAAAGAAATAAGTGTGTTCCATGCCTTTATTTTTGATTTTAAGGAATTAATAGTGATGCAAAAATAGTTTATTCCCCGAAAGTCGTCCTTGTTTTTTTGATATTATAACTGTTGGATTTGGTTGTACCTGCCGTAAAACATAATATTACCGTCTTTTTAAGAAGATCGCATTGAAAAGAAGAATTTGGTGTGATTTTGGTTTACTCTTGGGATGATAGATAAGAGCTTTATTGAAAATATGCATAAAGTCGCAAAAATATTCTCTTTTTTGTATCTATATTCCCGAATATTCTGTAATTTTGCAGCCGAATCAGAATAATTATGCAGTATGAAGAGCAAGAATAGCAGACTTGATGCCATTAAGATTATTATTTCGAGCAAGGAAGTAGGTAGCCAGGAAGAGTTGTTGCAGGAATTGGCGAAAGAAGGATTCCGATTGACCCAAGCTACTTTGTCTCGTGACTTGAAGCAGTTGAAAGTGGCGAAAGCAGCCAGTATGAACGGAAATTATGTATATGTATTGCCAAACAATACCATGTACAAACGTATGACTGAGCAACATTCGGCCAGTGAGATGTTGATGCATAATGGATTTATTTCCATTGAATTTTCGGCTAATCTGGCAGTAATCAAGACTCGTCCCGGATATGCTAGTAGTTTGGCTTATGATATTGATAACCGGAACTTTGATGAAATATTGGGAACTATTGCTGGTGATGATACTATTATGCTTGTCATTCGTGAAGGCTGCACAAGAGCGGGAGTGAAGAATGCGCTTTCATTGATTATACCGAATATACAATAAAATAATATAGATAAAAAAGGAAATGGATGCTAAACAAGTGGATGTGATGGTGGCAGATGCCTCACATGAAGTTTACGTTGATAAAATTTTAGATACTATTAGAGAGGCGGCTAAGGTACGCGGAACAGGCATTGCAGAACGCACACATGAATATGTGACTACAAAGATGAAAGAAGGAAAGGCGATTATTGCTTTATGTGGAGAGGATTTTGCAGGATTTACCTATATTGAGTCATGGGGAAACAAGCAATATGTAGCAACTTCGGGATTGATTGTGCATCCCAATTATCGTGGGATGGGCTTGGCCAAGCGTATAAAGGCGGCTTCGTTCCGATTGGCACGTCTGCGATGGCCTAAAGCGAAGATATTCAGTCTGACCAGTGGTGCGGCGGTAATGAAAATGAATACAGAACTGGGATATGTTCCTGTAACTTTCAATGAACTGACTGATGATGAGGCCTTTTGGAAAGGTTGTGAAGGCTGTATCAATCACGATATATTAGTGGCAAAGAACCGTAAGTTCTGTATTTGTACAGCCATGCTTTACGATCCGGCTTTGCACGAAGAAGACACTATTTAATAAATTAAAAATTAAGAATTAAAAATTAAAAGATGGCTGCGCGTTCATGTACTTATTTCTCAGTTTTCAATTTTTAATTCTCAATTAAAATAATATCATTATGGAAGAAAAGAAGAAAAAAGTAGTAGTAGCATTCAGCGGGGGGCTTGATACCTCTTTCACTGTAATGTATCTGGCTAAGGAAAAAGGGTATGAAGTGTATGCTGCTTGTGCAAACACGGGTGGTTTCAGTGAAGAGCAGCTGAAGCAGAACGAAGAGAACGCTTACAAACTGGGTGCTGTGAAGTATGTGACATTGGATGTGACCCGGGAATACTATGAGAAGAGCTTGAAATATATGGTATTCGGTAATGTGCTCCGTAATGGTACTTATCCTATTTCTGTAAGTTCTGAACGTATCTTCCAAGGGTTGGCCATAGCGCGTTATGCTAATGAAATAGGTGCGGATGCTATCGCACACGGCTCGACTGGTGCGGGTAATGACCAGATTCGTTTCGATATGACTTTTCTGGTATTGGCTCCGGGGGTTGAGATCATCACATTGACCCGTGACATGGCATTAAGCCGTCAGCAGGAAATTGATTATTTGAATGAACATGGTTTTGCCGCTGACTTTACAAAATTGAAATATTCTTATAATGTAGGTCTTTGGGGAACTTCTATCTGCGGTGGGGAAATATTGGACTCTGCGCAGGGTTTGCCCGAAAGTGCTTATTTGAAACAGGTGACCAAGGAAGGAAGCGAACAGCTTCGTCTTACATTTGAAAAAGGTGAGCTGAAGGCTGTTAATGACGAGAAGTTTGATGATCCTATCAAGGCTATTCAGAAAGTGGAAGAGATCGGTGCACCCTACGGTATCGGCCGTGACATGCACGTTGGGGATACCATTATCGGTATCAAAGGGCGTGTAGGATTCGAGGCTGCTGCTCCTATGCTGATTATCGGAGCCCATCGTTTCCTTGAAAAATATACGTTGAGCAAGTGGCAGCAATACTGGAAAGACCAGGTTGCCAACTGGTATGGAATGTTCTTGCATGAAAGTCAGTATCTGGAACCGGTAATGCGCGATATTGAGGCAATGTTGCAGGAATCTCAGCGTAATGTAAACGGTACAGCTATCTTGGAACTCCGTCCGCTTTCATTCTCTACTGTGGGTGTTGAATCGAAAGACGACCTGGTGAAGACCAAATTCGGTGAATATGGTGAAATGCAGAAGGGATGGACAGCAGAAGATGCCAAAGGCTTTATCAAAGTGACTTCTACACCTTTGCGTGTTTATTATAATAACCACAAGGACGAAGAAATTTAATAAGTATGATTAAAGCAGGAATTATCGGTGGGGCAGGTTATACGGCGGGCGAATTGATTCGTCTGCTGATTAATCACCCTGATGTAGACATAAAGTTTATAAACAGCAGCAGTAACGCCGGCAATAAGATTACCGACGTACATGAGGGATTCTATGGTGAAACGGATTTGGTTTTTACCGACGAACTTCCTCTGGATGAGATTGATGTATTGTTCTTCTGTACGGCTCATGGAGATACAAAGAAGTTTATGGATAGTCACAATGTACCCGAGGATTTGAAAATCATAGACCTCAGTATGGACTACCGTATCAAGAGTGATGACCATGACTTCATCTATGGTTTGCCGGAACTGAACCGTCGTGCTATCTGCCATAGCAAGCACGTGGCCAATCCGGGATGTTTTGCCACTTGTATTCAATTGGGTTTATTGCCGTTAGCCAAACATCTGTTACTGAACGAGGATGTAATGGTAAATGCCATTACCGGAAGTACAGGGGCAGGGGTGAAACCGGGTGCTACCAGCCATTTCAGCTGGCGTAATAATAATATGAGCATCTATAAACCGTTTTCTCATCAGCATGTTCCCGAAATCAAGCAATCATTGAAACAGTTGCAAAACAGCTTTAATGCTGAAATAGATTTTATTCCTTACCGGGGTGATTTCCCGCGTGGTATCTTTGCTACTCTGGTAGTCAAATGCAAGGTGGAACTGGAAGAACTGGTGAAGATGTATCAAGACTATTATGCCGAGGATTCTTTCGTTCATATTGTAGACAAAAATATAGATTTGAAGCAGGTGGTGAACACCAACAAGTGTTTGATTCATTTGGAGAAGCATGGCGATAAACTGCTGGTTATCTCTTGCATTGACAATTTGTTGAAGGGGGCAAGCGGACAAGCGGTCCATAATATGAATCTCATGTTCAATCTGGAAGAAACCGTAGGGCTGAGGTTGAAACCGTCTGCTTTTTAATAAAGAAGAGTTTATGAAATTATTTGATGTATATCCTCTTTTTGACATAAACATTGTCAAGGGAAAAGGTTGTCATGTATGGGATGATCAAGGTACGGAATACCTTGATTTGTATGGTGGTCATGCGGTTATTTCTATCGGTCACGCACATCCGTATTATGTGGAAATGATAAGCAAGCAGGTTGCACAGTTGGGATTTTATTCCAATTCGGTGGTTAACAAGCTACAGCAGGAAGTGGCAGACCGTTTAGGGAAACTTTCGGGTTATGATGATTATCAATTGTTTTTGATAAACAGTGGGGCCGAAGCTAATGAAAATGCGTTGAAACTGGCTTCTTTTTACAATGGTCGCAAACGTGTGCTTTCTTTTTGCAAAGCATTTCATGGACGTACTTCACTGGCAGTGGAGGTAACCCACAATCCGAAAATTATAGCCCCAATCAATGACAATGGGCATGTGACTTATCTGCCTTTGAACGATATAGAAGCAGCTAAAGCGGAATTGGCAAAAGGAGATGTCTGTGCGGTGATTATTGAAGGTATTCAAGGAGTAGGCGGTATTCAGGTTCCGGAAGTGAAATTCTTGAAAGAACTGAGTAAGGCTTGCGAAGAAGTGGATGCAGTACTTGTTTTGGATGAAATACAATCCGGCTACGGGCGTAGCGGTAAATTTTTTGCTCACCAACATGCAGGTATCCGTCCCGATATGATTACGGTTGCAAAGGGGATTGGCAATGGCTTTCCGATGGCTGGTGTCCTGATCAGTCCGAAATTCAAACCCGTATATGGACAATTGGGAACCACTTTTGGTGGTAACCACCTGGCTTGTGCTGCTGCTATCGCGGTGCTGGATGTTATGAAAGGTGAGAACCTGGTAGAGAATGCTGCCAAGGTAGGTGCTCATCTGCTGAAAGAATTGAAACAATTCCCACAGATTAAAGAGGTGCGTGGCGAAGGTTTGATGATCGGTATGGAATTTGACGAACCGATTAAGGAACTGCGTCAGCGTCTGCTGTTCGAACAGAAAGTATTTACCGGAGTCAGTGGTACGAATGTAATCCGTCTGCTCCCGCCTTTGTGTCTGACTATGGCTGAGGCTGATGAATTTATTGGACGCTTTCGTAAAGTGTTGGTATAAGCTGGAGATTCAAGAGGGATAATAATCAGCGAAAGAAAATAAGGTCTCGTCAGGAAACATTTCGGTTCCGGCGAGACTTTTTGATTTCATCTTCTTCAAAGTAATTTTATTTTTAGCTTTTCATAATACGTTCTTCTCCTTTTTTCCCTTATCTTTGTAGCTATAGACTTAATCTTTAATAATATGAAAGTAGCAATTATTGGTGCGGGAAATATGGGAGGGGCCATTGCTCGCGGCCTTGCCCAAGGCACTATCATTCCAGCGAGTGATGTAACAGTAGCCGATCCGTTCAGCGGAAGTCTGGAAACTCTACAGGCGGATTATCCGGAGATTAATGTGACAACGGAAAATCCGAAAGCGATAAAGGATGCCGATATCGTTATTCTGGCTGTAAAGCCGTGGTTAATAGACCAAGTGTTGAGTGTGGTTCATTTGACTCCACGGCAAGTATTGGTTTCTATTGCAGGTGGTGTAACTTTCGAACAGCTGGTAAAGAGTGTAGGTCCGGAACAGACCATATTCCGTTTGATTCCCAATACTGCTATTTCTCAGTTGGAAAGTATGACTTTGATATCCAGTCGTAACGCCAGTAAGGAACAAGAACAACTGATGCTGGATATCTTTAATGAATTAGGATTGGCTATGCTTATTCCTGAAAGTCAGATGGCTGCTACTACGGCTTTGACTTCATGTGGTATCGCATATGTCTTGAAATATATTCAGGCAGCTATGCAGGCAGGTATTGAATTGGGGATTTATCCGAAAGATGCACAGAAAATGGTTGCCCAGTCTGTGAAAGGAGCCGCTTCCTTGATATTGAATAATGATACTCATCCCAGTGTGGAAATAGATAAGGTGTGTACGCCCGGTGGTATGACTATCAAGGGTATTAATGAATTGGATCACGAAGGGTTTGACTCAGCGATCATTAAAGCAATGAAGGCTTGTCTGAAATAGAAACAACCTCATGGAAATGACGTGGATAACACGGTTCTCGTTTTTGTGTATTGTGTTATCTACGTTTTTATAGAAGGTACTTTTGCAGGTTTAGTATAAAAATATGTTCACTTTTTTGTTTCCGATTTCATATTTCATGTTATCTTTGCTATACAAGATCAGATCTAATGTGAAAGAGAAATATGATAAACACAGAATTGTTCAAAGAAGTGTCACCTTTGTCGGCCAAGGATTGCTTTATTTTGATAGAGCGTCAGAAATCGAATTTTAATTTTCCTATACATATACATCCCGAATATGAACTGAACTATATTGAGAATGCAAAAGGCGCACAACGCATTGTGGGAGACTCCATAGAAGAAATAGAAGAAGAGGAACTGGTGCTGGTCACCAATCCTCAATTGGAACATGCTTGGAGGGATTATAACAACAAGCCGCAGAATATCCATGAAATAACCATTCAGTTTCATTCCGATCTGCTTTCCGACCAGATTCTGAACAGGAACCAGATGATCAGCATTCGGGAACTTTTCCACCGTGCCCGTAAAGGAATCGTGTTCAGCAGGGAGACTATCGCGAAAGTCCGTCCGTTGTTGAAAACGCTGTCTTGCGAGAACGATAGTTTCTATTCCTTGATAAAACTGCTTGTTATTCTTCATGAATTATCATTGGACAAAGGGATGCGTGAGCTGTCAACCGGGCAGTTTGCCATTAACTCTGTTTCCAAAGAGCATACTAACGAGAAGTTGAACAAGGTGCTGGATTATGTTCATTTTCATTTTTCGGAAGTGATCCGTCTTGCAGATGTGGCTAAAATGGTAAATATGAGCGAGGCCTCATTCTGTCGTTTTATCAAACAGCATACTTCCAAAAGTTTTATCGATTTCCTTACTGATATCCGCTTGGGGGCCGCTTCACGTGCTTTGGTTGATTCTTCCTTGTCAATAGCTGAAATAGGATATGATTGTGGCTTTAATAATCTATCCAATTTCAACCGTATCTTTAAAAAGAAAAAAGGAGTGACTCCTAAAGAGTTCCGTGATAATTATCGTAAGAACAAGACTATCATTTAAAAGGTTCGGCCGGAACTTTCTCATGGACTTGCCTGATTTTGACAGCACTAAAAGAAAGCGGATTTTCTGAAAGTTCGGGGATGTTGTAGGATTTGAATGCCTGGAAATAATGTTCCGTGTCTTTTTGCGGTACTACGAACGGCTTGTAAGTTTTTTCTTCTTTATTCGGATAGCCAGAACAAGGCTTCTCATATTGACGGTCTCTATTTTGATAAAATATCATAAGTATATGTTCGGATAGTATTGGTTTGTCTGTCGGTAAATTTCCATCTTTGCCTTTGGGTTACAACCTGGTAAAACTTTGAATACTAACCTTAAAAAAGACAAGTGTCATGAAAAAGCTATCTTACCTTTTTGCCGTGGCGGCTTCCGCCGCTTGCCTCTGTGCCTGTACCGATGTTACCGATGTTCTTCCGGCAGAACAAATCCCGGCCGATGCACGTAGTACCTTGGGGGCCGACGTAGTTCTTCAGTGGAACAACGAAGAACAAACCATCGATGGTTTTGGTGTGGCGCAGGCCGGCTGGTCCGACTATCTTTATGCCCACCGCAAGCGTCAGGAGATTATGGATGTGATGTTCGGACAGGACGGGCTTCGCCTCAGTATCCTCAGGGGCGAGGTATTCCCCCATTACGATGAAACCACGTTTAATATGGACGAGGATATCAATCTGTCTTTGGACGATCCTTTTTTCGATATTGATTTCAACCGTGATGAGAATCGTGTTGCCGAAGGCATCGCACAGCGCAACGGACAGTTGTGGATCATGAAAAAAGCGAAGCAGGAATACGGTGTGGACAAACTCATCTTTTCCGTTTGGTCTGCTCCGGCTTATATGAAAAGCAACGGCAGTACCTCGCAAGGTTTTTTGAAACGCCGCAGCTATCAGGCCTTTGCCGACTATCTTTCCAATTTCTGTGATGCCTACACAGCGGCAGGTCTGCCTGTCTATGCCATCTCTCCGGCCAACGAGCCCGAGTATGCGGCAAGCTGGAACTCATGCCTCTGGCTTCCCGGTACCACTACGCTGGGACCGTTCATTGTGAATAACTTAGGTCCCAAGTTGCGACAGACCCATCCCGAAACCCGGATTATCTTTGGCGAGAATGCCCAGTGGTCTGCCATTCTGGGCTTTATCATGGGCAGTAAAAATTATGTGCGCGACATTCTGAACCTGAATCCTAAAATCACCAACTTTCCCGTCATTGCCGCCGGACACGGCTATGTGGATCCTGTGACCGGGAAAGATCCTGCCATTGAACCGTTCAGCAAAGCCGAATCGAAGGGAATTCCCGTGTGGCTGACCGAAATCAGCGATCCTACGGAAAGTTATGATGCTACCATGACCAGCGGCTTGAAATGGGCGAAGAAGTTCCATCGTTTCTTGTGTGAGGCCAATACCGGCGCTATTGTGTGGTGGGCAGGTGCTATACCGGATGGCGGAACCACCGAGGGGCTGATTAACATTGAAAAGAACCGCGTGGACTATGAAGTGACCAAGCGTTGCGAGGTGTTCGGCAACTTCTCCCGTTACATCCCTGTAGGCAGCAAGCGCATCTCGGCGCAATATGATTTCGAACAAGGCTATATGGTGTCTGGCTATAAATATGGTGACAACGGTTACACGGTTGTAGCCATCAACCCTGCGGATCATGAAGTAGTTATTTCGTTGGCTCTTGAAAGCGCTCAGGTTTCCGGTGCTTTGCAAGGCTATGTCACCGATGACACCCGTAAATGGGAGCCGGTGGAAGCTGTTCAACCTGCCGATGGTGTCTATACCCTGACCTTGCCGGCCCGTAGCGTGGTTTCCTATACCGGAACTGTGTTGAGTAGTTCGTCTTTGTAACATTGGTTCTGTTTTTATTTCTACGCTGCAATAGTTTTTTGTTTCGTCATTGTATTGCGCTGATAAACAGTAATATGCGGTGACGGAATTTCCTGTATCCCCACGAAGTGCTTTTTCGTTTTTTCCTTGCAGAAGCCGGTTCGTCGGATATCGGTTTCCATGTCGGGTACGTAATCTTGATATATGTATGGCAGTATCCGTGCAAGGGGATGGGAGTTTCCATGCAAGAAGACTGCATCATTTGTTGCACCACTCGGCTGAACGTGCCTTTTCACTCAAGTGAAGTGCCGTTGCCACCTGTGTGAAACGGTTGCTTCACCAAGGTGAAGCAATAAAGTCATAAGACTGTTTTCACGGTTGCATCCTGTTGATAAAATACATCTATTGAAGTTTTGTCATTTTGTGTGTGGCGGTTGTTGTGTTGTACATTGATGAACGATACCACCGCTTACCTACCGGTTGAGAGCCTTTATGGATGTTTTTTTACAGTAATTGGTTGATAATTAGAAGAATACTGTGTAGGAAAAATTTTATATTTCACGTTCAATTCAGATGCGTTTTCCATTGTCTTGAAGAATTTTTTTTTGATATTGATAAGATTTCATTGTTTAATGCTTGAATTGTATTTGTTCCTGCTTGCTTGAATTGCCATCTTTGCAATGTTAATTTTTAATTCAAATAACTATGAAAACAAAGACATTCTTAATTTCAGCTGCTATTCTTCCATCCATGGGGCATTACCGTTGTTTGCGAAAGCAATAACGTGTTGGAAATCTATTTTTAGTTAATTTTACAGCAATATTTTTTAATTAAACTCTAATACATTATTTATGAAACAAATTGCATTTACATGGTTGCTGTGCATACTTAGTATATGTGCCTATGCTCAGCAAATTACTGTTACCGGAACAGTGACGGATGCGGAGAATAATCCGTTGATTGGTGCGGCTGTTGTTGTAGTAGGAACTACGGATGGCGTGATTACCGATTTTGATGGCAAATATACCATTAAGGCCGCTTTCGGTCAGTCTTTGAATTTCTCTTATGTAGGTTATCGGGAGCAAACTGTTAAGGTTGATGGCCGCAGTGTGATTAATGTGAAATTGTCGGAAGGTGAATTGTTGGACGAGGTGGTGGTTATCGGTTACGGTACAGTGAAGAAAAGCCATTTGACAGGTGCGGTCGCTTCTGTTTCCGGTAAAGAGTTACAGGCAAATGTTGCACGTAGTGCTTCAGCTGCTTTGCAAGGAAGAGTTGCCGGTGTTACTGTGTCGGCTGCCAACGGTCAGCCGGGGGAAGGCTTGAATATTAATGTCCGTGGTATCAGTTCATTGAGTGCCACCAGTCCGCTTTATGTGATTGATGGTGTGTATGGTGATATCAATATGGTTGATCCCGCTGACATTCAGTCTATTGAAGTGTTGAAAGATGCTTCGGCTGCTGCTATTTATGGTTCTCGTGCTGCTAATGGTGTTGTATTGGTCACTACTAAAGGCGGTCGTTTGGAAACTTCTGCCCGTGTAACAGTGGATGCCTATACAGGCGTTCAGATGGTTGCCAAATACATTGATGTAATGGATGGTAATCAGCTTCGCGATTTGGCAAAGGCTACCGGTTATAGTTCGGCAGAAGGGTTGCTGAATTGGAATGGAGGTGCTGGAACAGACTGGTAGAAAGAACTTTATAACTCGGCTATGGTGAGCAAGGTTAGCTTGAATGTATCTGGAGGAAACAAGACTTCGACCTATAATCTGTCGGGAAGCTATCTTAACCAGGATGGTATTGTGAATACTACCGGTTATGAGGCATGGAACATTCGTGCTAAGAATACTTTTTCTTTTTTCAATAATCATTTGCGTATGGGGACTACGTTGATGATGAAATTCTATAAAAAGAAGTATGAAGATGTTTCATATACCTCCGCTCTGACAGCTGTGCCTATGTGGAATGTATATGGTGAAGATGGCACTTGGGGTGTCGCTCCGGAATGGACCAGAGGAGATAATCCTGTAGGTTGGACAGAAGCCTATGATTACCAAAGACATGGGATAGATATTTTATTGAATGGCTATGCCGAAGTGGATTTGTTCTTGAAAGGATTGAAATATAAATTCAATGTAGGTATAAACAAATATACAAGACGTAATTATGCCTATAGTTCTCCTTATTATTTCAGTTCTACTTCACAAAAGAATGAAGCGGAATTGTCGGAAAGTACAGACTGGGAGAACGATTGGTTGATTGAAAATACAATCAATTATGATAATACGTTTGGCAATCATACGGTTTCTGCTTTGGTGGGTTATTCTGCCCAGCGTAACAATGCGCGTGGTTTTGGTGCAGGACGTAAGGGTTTCCCGGAAGGTTTCTCTGTGATTGACGCCGGTTCGGTTTCTTCACAAAATACATCGGGTAGCGCGTGGGCCAATACAATGATTTCTATGTTTGGGCGTGTGATGTATTCGTATGCCGATCGTTATATGCTGTCTGCTTCTGTTCGTCGGGACGGTTCTTCCAAATTTGCAGATGGAAACCGCTGGGGCACATTCCCGTCTGTATCTTTGGGTTGGAATGTGATGAATGAAGATTTCTTTGAAAATATCAAGGAAACCATGAATGAATTGAAAATTCGTGCCAGTTATGGTGTATTGGGTAATTTGAGCGGCATTGGCAATTATGCTACCCAGTCTGTTGTTTATAAAGGTATGAATAACATGATGGGCACAGAACTTTGGGAAGGTGCCATTACCGGTAAGGAATGGACTTCACCCATGAATGTGACTTGGGAAAAGACGAAGACCTTGAACTTGGGTTTGGATTTTGCTTTCTTGAACAATAAGTTCAGTGTCAGTGCTGATTATTTTATTCAGAAAACAGAAGATATGTTGTTGTCTATGCCGCAGTCTTTGAGTTTTGGCTTGAGTGGGAATCCTACAGTAAATGCAGGTACAGTAGAAAACAAAGGATTTGAAATTTCATTGAATCACCGTAATAATGTAGGCGATTTGTATTATCATGTAGGTGTCAATGCCACCTTTATCAAGAATGAACTGACGGAAGTAAACGGAAGTCGTGATGAATGGCAGGGATTCAATCCTCATGCCAAAGGAACGATTACTTATGCCAAGACCGGTCATTCCATAGGTTATTTCAATTTGATAAAGACGGATGGTGTATTCCAAAGCCAACAAGAAATTGATGCGTATGTGGATAAGAACGGTAATAAGATCCAGCCTAATGCACAACCGGGTGACTTGCGTTTCGTGGATTATAACGGAGATGGTAAGATTGACAATAATGACCGTCAGGATGTAGGCTCTGCTTTCCCGAAAGTTAACTTGGGTGTAAGTCTGGGTGCTGAATGGAAAGGTTTGGATTTGAATATGTTCTTTGACGGAAACTTTGGCAACAAGATTTACAATGCCCAGTATTATAGTACGGTTTATAATGAATCAACGGGAAACCAATATGCAGAACGCATGAACAGCTGGACTGAAAACAATCATTCTGACATTCCTCGCTGTTTGTTTGGTACTAGCGATCCTAATGGTACAAACTGGGGCTATACGGACCGTTGGTTGGAAAATGGTTCATTCTTGCGCTTGAAGACTTTGGAATTAGGTTATACGTTGCCCAAAGTATGGGTATCTAAAGCCGGTTTGCAGAATGTGCGTGTTTATACGGCTATGGAAAACCTTTTCACTATAACCGATTATAAAGGATATACTCCTGACTTGGGTATGGTAGATGCCGATGGTGCCGGTACATCAGGTGGTTCGGGTGTAATGACCCGTGGTTGTGATGACGGTCGTTATCCGATGGCACGTACTATCACCTTTGGTTTACAAGTAAATTTCTAATTAGGAATAAGTAATATTTGCAGAATATGAAAAAGAATTTTATAAAATACATAGCTGCATTGGCTGTAGCTCCAATGTTGTTGTCTTCTTGTAGTGATGACTTTCTGAATGAGATTGATCCTAACCGTCAGACTCCGACCACTTTCTGGACATCCGAGGATAATGTGATGAAAGGCTTGTCCGCAGTTTATAATCCTTTCCGCCGTATGACCAGTGGATATTATGGTGGGTTGGAAGGCATCATGCATCTTCAGATGCGCGGTGACGACCTTTACCCCACTCGTGGAGAAGAACCTTATATTTGGGAATATTTGTCGTTTGTCAACACAACGAATACAAAGGATTTGAGCTGGGGAAACATCTATGAAGGCATTCAGATGGCAAACGAATTCATATATCGTGCGGCTACGGTTGATATGGACGAAACCAAACGTGAGCAAATGATAGGTGAGGCTTATTTCTTACGTGGATTCTGGTACTTCCGTTTGCGTACTGATTATCGTGATGCGGTTATCCGTACTCTCCCGCAGGATGCAGATCCGGAAACTCATGGACTGTCTAGCGGTGATGAAGTGCTGGAACAGGCTATTTCAGACTTTAAGGAAGCCAAGTCTCGTTTGCCTAAGCTTCGTTCAAGCGATGAGAACGGTCGTGTAACTCAAGGTGCGGCTATTGCTATGTTGGGTAAAGCTTATATCTGGAAAGGGGATTATCAGGCCGCTAAGGATGAGTTTGAAATTATAATGAATGGTTATGGTTACGATTTGACTCAAAAGTATGAGGACAACTTCCGTGACGATACGGAATTTAATGCTGAATCTATTTGGGAAATCAATTATGATGCCAAAGGTAATTCGGGTGACGCTTGGGGCAATGGCACTAGTGACGACTCGTTTATGGGAAACAACCTTGCTCATTATTTTGGCCCGACACTGAAAGGTGAGAATATTGGCGGTGGTTGGTATAAGATGCAGCCTTCTCCCTATTTGATAAAAGAATTCATTTCCGAACAGCGTCCGGAAGGATCTGATTCCAAATGGGATAAGCGTTTGTACACTACGTGCTTCTTTAAATATTCTGATTTCGGTGATGTGAAGCCGGATGAAAAATTCTATGGTGGTAAAGTGGAATTTGATGATATGTTTAAATGGACGGTACTGCCCGAAGGCGATGGCAAATATGGTATTGCCAAGCAAGGATATGCTCCTGCTTATCCGGTTATCGAGGGTGTTCAAGGGCGTTTCATGATGAAGAAGTTTGCAGCTTGGTGGGTTCCCACAGGATGTACGATGTATTCTAACGATGCCGGACGTATCAACAATTTACGTATTATGCGCTTTGCAGAAGTTTTGTTGCTCCACGCTGAGGCTTGTCTGGAAACCAATGATGAAAGCGGAGCAATGAAAGATATTAACCGGATTCGTGTACGTGCCGGGCTGCCGGAGAAAAACTTGAGTGGAAAAGATGCTATAATGACAGAACTCCAGAAACAGAAATTGCTGGAATTTGCCGGAGAGAATATACGTTGGGATGATATGGTTCGTTGGTACGGAAATGATCCTGCTAAGTTGAAAGCTATCATGCACGAACGCAAGACCGATTCTCAACATTATGAATTGCTTTACGAAGAAAATGAAAGTGGTGAAAAGGAATTGGTAGGATATAAACCGACAGACCGCATTTCGGATACACAAGGATTTGACCATTTTGAAGCTAAATTCTTGTACTTCCCGATACCTCAGGCAGAGGTGGACGCTAATTTGAATTTGGAGCAAAAGCCGGAATGGAGATGATTGCATTGAACTGATAATTAAAAAGTATGAGAGGGAGGGGGATCTCTCCCTCTATAAAAACAATGAAGCCAAATGAAAAGGAAAGGATATTATTTATGCTCTTTGTTGGTTATGATATTTGTATTTTTGTCATGTCGTGATGAAGAACAGGATTGTACCCAAGCTATGCAGGATATACAAAACCAGTTGAAGGAAAATGATTTATTGAAATCTGTTTCTCAAGAACGTGAACAATGTGTTTTGTTATTTGAGTCCAATAAGATAATTTTTCCGCAAGAGTTAATCCAAAGTGTAGATGTGGATGCGGAAAACTGGAAAACGACTTTGACATTTGCCAATGGAAGCACTTATGTTATACCTACCTTAGGTACTTCGATTGACAACTTGATATTGAGTTCTACAGTCAATCCTTCCGGTTGCAATCCATTATCGGCCAGTGTAGTTGTAAAATTACCTGTATTGGGACGCATTAAACTGATTGTGCACAGCAAACCGGGAAAGCATACGCCTGACGTGGAATATACATTTAAAGATGTGGGATTAAAACAGAATATTCCGGTATTGGGACTTTATCCCAATTATAATAACCAGATCACTTTAATTTATACGGATTTGCAAGGAAATGAACGTGCTCGGTCCAATCTAAAGCTTCAGACGAAAACATTGGAAAGCAGAAGGCTGCCTAAGGAAATCAGAGTGGTAAAGGCTCAATATGACCGAATGGAGCCAGGCATGAATTTGGTAAACTCCCCCGGACAGGATGAAACAGACACATCTATTCCTTATATGATAGATGCTGACGGAGAAATCCGTTGGATTCTTGATTGGGAGAAGTCGGATGAACATCGATATATCGGAATCGGGTGCGGATTGATCCGGATGCAGAACGGACATTATATGACCGGTGACGGAAACCATCATCGGATGGTGGAGGTGGATATGATGGGAAATACAATTCATAATTGGGATATGCTGGAAAGGGGATACACTATGCATCATGCCATATCTCAAGATAAGCAAGGCAATATATTAGCGACTGTGAGCAAGACTTCCGCTAAAATCGCCAATGGGAAAGATGTACGGATAAATGATTTTATTATTATGATGGATCCCGAAAAAGGGGAGATATTGCAAGAATGGGATTTGGTGCACATGTTGGATTCGGCTCGCTATGGAATGACCGATTATGATCTAACCTCAGACCCTTTTGCACAAAGTGCCAGTAATTGGGCGCATAATAATGGTATAGTAGAGTGGGGAGATGATTATCTGGCTACAGCCCGTTATCAAGGAATCTTTAAGTTTAATAAAGCTGGAGGTATTGAGTGGATTATATCGCCTCATGGGTATTGGAGAGATAAATACTTGAAATTATTATTGAATCCTCTTCATGCCGACGGAACTCCTATTACTGATCCTGAGGTGATAGCCGGAACGAAGACTTGTGATGATTTTGAATGGCCTTGGGGATGTCATACAGCTGTCCCATTACCTAATGGACACATTCTTTATTTCAATAATGGTTATGGGCGTAACTTCAAACTGGATTTTACAGACAGGAAAAATATTTATACTTGCGGCATAGAATATGAAGTGGATGAAGTGAACCGTACGGTTCGCCAAGTTTGGCAGTATGGAAAAGAGCGTGGTGCCGCGTATTTTACTCCGGCCCGTTCCGGGGTGCAATATTTGGAACAAACGGGTAACAGATTAATTTGTCCGGGAATGAGCAATGTGCTTAGCAATGGCAATCGTGGTGCACGCGTGACAGAAGTAGATCCTGAAACACAGGATGTTGTGTTTGAGTTGGAATTGGAAGATGCGATTTACCAGCGGGTTTACCGTATGTCTCTTTATCCTGAGAACCAATAACAACACTGTATAGAATATGATTGATTTTTGATAAAATAGTATAATTCTAGATGCTTGGATAGCATTCTTTTACTGTAAAAGATGGATTGATAACAATGAAAAGAAAATAAGATATGAACGGATATTTCAAAAAACAAATAGAAGCATTGCGCCAACGCCATGAAGCGTTGTTGCAACGTCCTAATGAAATGCAGGAAGAAACGAACGGTGTCATCCACCGTTATGTTTATCCGGTACTGACACGCCAGCATATTCCCCTGGAATGGCGTTATGACTTCAACCCTGCCACCAACCCTTGTTGTATGGAGCGTATCGGCTTTAATGCTACCATGAACAGTGGTGCCCTGAAATGGAACGGAAAGTATCTGATGGTGGTGCGTGTGGAGGGAGCAGACCGGAAGTCGTTCTTTGCCATAGCCGAAAGCCCTAACGGGGTGGACAATTTCCACTTTTGGAAACGTCCGCTGGTATTGCCCGATGTGGATCCGGCGGAAACCAATGTGTATGATATGCGTCTTACCGCTCACCAGGATGGATGGATTTATGGTATCTTTTGCAGCGAACGCCATGATGACAAGGCACCGGCGGGAGATCTGTCGGCGGCGGTGGCAAAGGCGGGAATCGTACGCACGCGCAATCTGGTGGACTGGGAACGGTTGCCCGACTTGAAAGCGGCGAGCCAACAGCGCAATGTGGTGTTGCATCCCGAATTTGTGAATGGGAAATATGCCCTCTACACCCGTCCGCAGGATGATTTTATTAATGCCGGAAATGGGGGAGGAATAGGATGGGCGTTGATAGACGACATCACCCGGGCGGAGGTGAAGGACGAAATGATAATAAACCACCGTTATTATCACACGATCAAAGAGGTGAAGAACGGAGAGGGACCGCACCCCATCCGCACCTCCCAAGGGTGGCTGCACCTGGCGCACGGAGTACGCGGATGTGCCGCCGGACTGCGCTATGTGCTCTATCTGTATATGACCGCAGCCGATGAACCGTGGCGCGTCATAGCTGAACCAGCCGGCTATCTGCTGGCTCCGCTGGCGGGGGAAAGGGTGGGCGATGTGTCCAATGTGCTTTTCTCGAACGGATGGATAGCCGATGACGACGGTACGGTATACATCTATTATGCCTCCAGCGACACGCGGATGCACGTGGCGGTTTCTACGGTGGATCGCTTGGTGGACTACTGTCTGCACACGCCTGCCGACGGATTGCGTTCCGCAGCTTCAGTGGCGGCGGTGAACGCGTTGATAGATCGCAACGAGGCATTTCTGAACGGGTAAAATAGAAGGAATATAAAGGCATTGATAAGATAAAGTCGTTTTTAATGCGGAATGGCTGTTTTTTAGGTGGAAAGAGAAGTGGATAATGCCATTTATTTTCTTGTCGAAAGGGAATAAATGGCTAATTTTGTAATTATAAACCCAAAATAGATATTGTATGAAAAAGATTGCTTTATGGGCTATGTGCATAGCCGTAATGGTGTTGTCGGGTTGCCGGAAGGCTCCGGAATGGAAAGCGGAACATGTGTTTGTCATCGGTTTGGACGGATGGGGCGCCTACAGTGTGGCAAAGGCGGATATGCCGAACGTGAAGGCGTTGATGGATGCCGGATGCTACACGTTGAAAAAACGCAGTGTACTTCCTTCATCCAGTGCTGTAAATTGGGCTTCCATGTTTATGGGGGCAGGTCCTGAACTGCACGGGTACACGGAGTGGGGATCAAGAACGCCCGAACTACCTTCGCGTGTGCTGAACGAGCATGGCATTTTCCCCACCGTGTTCAGCGAGTTGCGCAAGGCGGCTCCCGATGCCGAGATGGGCGTACTGTATGAATGGGATGGTATCAAGTATCTGGTAGATACGCTGGCTTTGAACCATCATGCGCAGGCACCCGACTATAACACGCATCCTACGGCTTTGTGTGACATGGCCTGTGAGTATATTATGCAGAAGAAACCGGTGTTGAGTGCTTTCTGTTTCGACAACCCTGACCACGTAGGGCACGGTGACGGACACGATACTCCGGCTTATTATGCCAAACTGAAAGAACTGGACGGCTATGTGGGCCGTATTGTGGATGCCATCAAGGAAGCGGGTATTTATGAAAACAGCATCATTATTGTCACCGCTGATCATGGGGGAATCAATAAGGGACATGGCGGAAAGACCATGGAGGAGATGGAAACGCCGTTCATTATCGCCGGAAAGAACATCAAGAAGGGGGGAGCTTTCGAAGAGAGCATGATGCAGTTTGACTGTGCGTCTACTATAGCATCTGTTTTCAATCTGGAGCAACCGCAGGTGTGGATAGGACGCCCCATGACACAGGTGTTTGAATAAAAGATGAAGCGGATACTATGAAATTGCATATCGTTGATATTCTGATTATTTGTGCTTATCTGATGGTTATTGTCGCCATCGGGTTGTTTTTGAAAAAGAAGGCGGCAAAGAATATGGATTCTTATTTTTTGGGCGGAAAGTCGTTGCCGTTTTATATGTTGGGGCTGTCGAATGCATCGGGCATGTTTGATATTACCGGCACCATGCTGATGGTGTATTGGGCTTTTGCTTATGGGTTCAAAAGTCTGTGGATTCCATGGTTGTGGCCCGTGTTCAATCAAATTTTCCTGATGGTCTATCTGTCGGTGTGGCTCCGCCGGAGCAATGTGCTGACGGGCGCCGAATGGATAAAGACCCGTTTCGGGCAGGGGCGGGGGGCTACGCTCTCGCATACTATTGTCATTGTCTTTGCTCTGCTCAGCGTGCTGGGCTTCTTGAGCTACGGGTTTATCGGAATCGGCAAGTTCATGGAGATCTTTTTTCCGTGGGAGGTAGTGTTGCAGTATGTGCCCTGGGATATTCCGGTACAATATGTGCCTCATTTTTACGGCATTTTCTTTACGGCCATTGCTACCTTCTATGTGATGCTGGGCGGTATGCTCAGCATTGTGTGGACGGATGTGGTGCAGTTCCTCATCATGACGGTGGCGGGTGTGGTCATTGCCATTATCGGGATGAACATGGTGGCTCCTGAAATGATCCGGGAATTTGTGCCTGCAGGGTGGGAGTCGCCTTTCTTCGGCTGGACGCTGGACATTGACTGGAGTGAACGGATGAGTTTGCTGACGGAACGCATGGCGGACGAGCCTTACAGCCTGATGGGTGTCTTTGTGATGATGGCGTTGCTGAAAGGGATTTTTATGAGCATGGCGGGGCCTGCTCCGAACTATGACATGCAGAAGATCCTGTCGTGCAAGTCACCCAAGGAGGCGGCGCTGATGAGCGGTTCGGTATCGGTCATTCTGCTGATTCCGCGTTATCTGATGATTATGGGGTTTGCGTTGCTGGCTATCTATTTCTTTAAAGTGGATGGAGGACTGGAACAGATGACGGCTGTCCACACGGATTTCGAAACAATTCTTCCTCACCTGATTACGAAGTATGTGCCGGTGGGGCTGGCGGGTTTGTTACTGGCAGGATTGCTGTCGGCATTCATGTCTACATTCGCTTCTACGGTGAATGCGGCACCGGCCTATGTGGTGAATGATATTTATCTGAAGTATATCAACCCAAGGGCTTCCGTCAGGACACAGATACGGGCGAGTTACCTCGTTTCGGTACTGGTGGTGGTTATCAGTACGGTGATGGGCTTTTTTCTGAAGGATATCAACGAGATTTTCCAGTGGATTGTGGGCGCGTTGTTCGGCGGATATATTGCCGCCAATGTGTTGAAATGGCACTGGTGGCGGTTTAATGGTGAAGGGTATTTCTGGGGAATGACTTCGGGTGTGGTGGCTGCCATTGTGATGAAGTTCACGGTACCCGATTCGTTAGTACTTTATTTTTTCCCCGTGTTGTTCGGCATTTCGCTGGTGGGTTGTATCGTGGGTACGTACTCGGCACCTCCTACTGACGAGGAGACGCTGGTGAACTTCTATATCCGGGTACGTCCGTGGGGGTGGTGGAAACCGGTGGCGGCCAAGGCGGTAGCACGCTATCCGCAGGTGACGCGCAACCGCCATTTCAAGCGGGATATGTTCAATGTGGCGATTGGTATCGTGTGGCAGTGCTGTCTCACTATTGTGCCCATGTATCTGGTGGTGCGCGGTACGGGGGGACTCATTGCGTCGGTGTTGCTGCTGGTGGTGACCACCGTGGTGTTGAAATATACCTGGTACAGGCCGTTGTGCAGGGAAGAGAAGGAATATGATGAGTTGATGAAACGTATCGGAATGGACTGATAGACAAAAAAGGGTAAATGTGTCAAAACTAAAATGGCTACCTCGCAAAGTTACAGATCGTATTTATAACACTTAAAAAAGGGTCGTATTAAGCTCTGTATTGAGTAATGATATGGCCCTTTCTTTAGCCTTTTAGGATGTTCAAATGCCAGATTATAAGTTCGTATTTTCAAAAACAGAGTTTTGACATCCTCTTTTTGTCTGTCAATATCAACCGGAAGGTTTAGCTCACTTCGGGCGGCTCCAGTATGCGGCTGGCGTACTCATGTTGTAGCGGTAGCTCGACACCTTGTTTCATCAGTATTCTTCCGGAGAACATTTTGTTGTCCAGTGGCAGCGGACGGGCATCTTTTCCGGTTTAGTTCCGTGATGCGGTATTGCTTGTCGGCTTTCAGCCTGTCCATGCGGAAACGGGGAATAATCTGATTGCAATAATGCTGAATCTTGCAGGCAAGAACACGGCATGTTTTTTCTGTGGGGTGTAGAGCATCAGTGAGAAAGCACCTCTATCATTGTAAGGCGAGATGAGACGGTATGATAAATTGCCCAGCTGTATCATCGGAGGGATTTTCTTGTAGGTAATAATGGCTTCACGTTTTCGGGAACGGACAACGGCAGGGAGGTGTTCGGAGTAGCTATCAGAATATCTTGTTCCTATACCCGGAGCGGAAAGGAAGAGAAGAGGCATAAGTTTGCCGGAAGTAGTTTTTTCATGGAATGGTATTTTTTTGAAGAATAATGATCTGTATGTTTGGAATTATGCAAAAATGAAAGAAGTTTTTGGCATTTTATGATAGAATATTATTCATGTGGCACTATGTGCGCATTTTATGTAATTATGAGGTGCTTTTCCGCAATAAATATCAAGGAATCTTTTTATCTTTGCGAATATTGGTAATCAGTGCTTAAGTATAAAAAAAGGTTATGGAAAAGAGAGATAAAGAGGAAATGAGCCGCAGGAAGTTTCTGAAGATAGTAGGCGTCAGTGCGGCTGCATCGGCGGCAGCCCTGTATGGTTGTGCATCCGAAGGGAAACCGGCTTCATCCGAGGCTTCTGTGTTGGGCGAAGTGCCTGTGGATAAAATGACGTATCGCGTTTCTCCCAAAGGGGAGCGTGTCTCACTTTTAGGATATGGATGTATGCGCTGGCCGTTGAAACCTGCACCGGACAGCGATGGAAATGTGATAGATCAGGATGCGGTGAATGAACTGGTGGATTATGCTATCGCTCACGGAGTGAATTATTTCGATACATCTCCTGTTTATTGCCAAGGGTTTTCTGAAAGAGCCACCGGTGCGGCCTTGAAACGTTATCCCCGCGAAAAGCTCTTGATTGCGACAAAGATGTCCAATTTCCAAAACTATACTCGTGAGAATTCCATCAAGATGTACCATCAGTCGATGAAAGAATTGCAGACGGATTATCTGGATTATTATTTGCTTCATTCCGTAGGTGGAGGGGAAGGGATCAAGACTTTCCATGACCGTTATATTGACAATGGAGTTCTTGACTTTTTACTAAAAGAGCGTGAAGAAGGCCGTATTCGTAATTTGGGATGGTCATTTCACGGATCGGTGGAAGTGTTTGATTATTTGCTGTCGCTGGATGTGAAATGGGATTTTGTGCAAATTCAGATGAACTATGTAGATTGGCGCCATGCTTCGGGTAGAAATGTTAACGCGGAATATTTGTATGGAGAGTTGGCCAAGCGTGGAATTCCGGCTGTGATTATGGAGCCGCTGTTGGGAGGACGTTTGTCTAAACTGAACGACCACCTGGTGGCGCGCTTGAAGCAGCGTCGCCCGGAGAACAGTGTGGCATCGTGGGCGTTCCGTTTTGCCGGTACGTATCCCAACGTGTTGTGTGTGTTGAGTGGAATGACTTATATGGAACATTTGCAGGATAACCTTCGGACTTATTCGCCCTTGGAACCTTTGAATGAGGAAGAAAAAGAGTTCTTGGAAGAAACAGCCCAATTGATGCTGAAGTTCCCTACGATTCCTTGCAATGACTGCAAATATTGTATGCCCTGTCCTTACGGGTTGGATATTCCGGCAATTCTGGTGCATTATAATAAATGTGTCAACGAAGGAAATGTGCCTAAAAGCAGTCAGGATGAGAATTACCGCCGTGCACGGCGTGCTTTCCTGATAGGTTATGATCGTAGTGTGCCCAAACTGCGGCAGGCAAGCCATTGTACCGGATGTAACCAGTGTAATCCGCATTGCCCTCAAAGCATTGATATTCCCAAAGAACTGCATCGCATAGACGCATATGTGGAACAGTTGAAACAAGAGACTTTATAATGGAATGGATAAACATGATAAAATAACGAATGCTTATGTTACGTAAAATAAGACTTGCCGCCGCCCTTTTGTTCTTTACAATGATCACGTTGCTGTTTTTGGATTTTACTGGAACTGTGCATGGTTGGTTTGGCTGGATGGCGAAAATACAGTTCCTTCCTGCCGTGCTGGCATTGAATGTGGGGGTGGTGATAGCCCTTGTTTTGTTGACTCTGCTTTTGGGGCGTGTCTATTGTTCGGTTATCTGTCCGTTAGGGGTGTTTCAAGATATTATTTCCTGGGTTTCGGGAAAGGTAAAGAAGAATCGTTTCCGCTACTCGCCTGCTTTGTCGTGGTTACGCTATGGGGTATTGGCAGTGTTTGTCGTCGCTTTGGTAGCAGGGGTGGTTTCATTGGCGGCGTTGATTGCTCCTTACAGTGCATACGGCCGTATCATTTCTAACCTGCTGACACCTTTGTATCAGTGGGGGAACAATGTACTTGCCCTATGGGCGGAGCGTGTGGACAGTTATGCTTTTTATTCGGTAGATGTTTGGATGAAAGGTCTTTCTACTTTTGCAGTTGCAGTGGGTACTGTGATTGTGCTTTTTATTTTGGCATGGCGTGGAGGAAGAACTTATTGCAATACCATTTGCCCGGTGGGTACAGTATTGGGATTCTTATCTAGATATTCTTATTTTAAACCGGTTATTGATACGTCTAAATGTAATGGTTGCGGACTTTGTGCTCGTAATTGCAAGTCTTCCTGCATTAATCCCAAAGCACATGAGATTGATTATTCCCGTTGTGTTGCTTGTATGGATTGTCTAGGCAAGTGCCGCCAAGGGGCAATAAAATATGTATCGGGGCAGATGCTTCTGAAGAAACAGGCTCCGGCAAGTGAAGGAATTGGCAAACAGGTTTCTCAGGCGTCTTTAAACAAAGAAAAGGTAGATACTGCACGGCGTGGGTTCTTTACGGTTTCGGCTTTGATTGCTGCAAGTGTTGCCGTAAAAGCTCAGGAAAAGAAAGTGGATGGCGGTCTGGCTCCTCTTATAGATAAGAAAGTTCCCAAGCGTGCCACTCCTATTGTTCCTGCGGGAGCATTGAGTTTCCGTCATTTTGCGCAGCACTGTACGGCTTGTCAGCTTTGTGTGTCGGTGTGCCCTAATCAGGTATTGCGTCCGTCCGGTGATTTGAAACATCTGATGCAGCCCGAGATGTCTTACGAACGTGGATATTGTCGTCCTGAGTGTGCGAAATGTGCAGAAGTATGTCCTACTGATGCTATTCACTTGGCTGATCTGACAGAGAAGTCATCTGTACAGATTGGTCATGCTGTGTGGGTTGCTCAGAATTGTATAGTGAACACAGATGGGGTAAGTTGTGGAAATTGTGCCCGTCATTGTCCTACGGGGGCTATCTTGATGGTTCCTAAAGATGCCGATGATGAAAAATCACTTAAGATACCGGTTGTGAATACAGAACGTTGCATCGGTTGTGGCGCTTGTGAAAATCTTTGTCCGAGCCGCCCGTTTAGTGCTATTTATGTAGAAGGTCATGAGATGCATCGTATTATCTGAATGAAATAGAAAGGAAGATGGATGAATTAATCAGATTGTTGCATGAAGGCGGCTATTCCTGTGTTATCAGAAAGGAAGAGATCCGTACTTTTACCCAACGCGGGGTAGCCGATTTATATGATTTGCTGAATCAGCATCCGGTCTTTTTGCATGGAGCGCAGGTTGCTGACAAGGTGGTAGGAAAAGCAGCTGCCGCATTGATGGTGCTGGGGGGTGTCCGGGAGGTTTATACGGATATCATCAGTGAGCCTGCATTGGCTGTATTGCACAAGGCGAATATTAGGGTGGAGTGTGTTCAAATAGTTTCTCGTATTTGGAACAGAAACCGGACAGGTTGGTGTCCTTTGGAAACTCTTTGCTATGAGTTGGAATCGCCTGAGGCTATGTATCCGGTGATTCAGAATTTTGTGGAAAGGATGAGGGGCTTCGGAAGCTAACTTTGTGGTTCTTGTCTTGTTTCAAATGTGCTGATGATGCTGTACGTTCGGAGAGTAAACGTTTTGCATATAATCTTAACTAATGTTGTCTGTCAGATGGTTTTCTTCGAAACTTAATGAAATTTTGCTAGGAATTCTTAAATCTTTGACATATTTGTGATAGTTTGAAGTACTTTATTTGACTATCAACGAATTATATTCAACTCGCATGAGAACGGGCAACGGATAAGAAAATGCCAGACTGTTCAGAATCACTATATTCCTCATGCTTTCAAATAACTCTTTATCTTGATGCAAAGATAGTGTTTTTTCTGAGAATACCGGAATTTTCCAGGCATAATCTCATCATGAATTTATGAAATAATCCATATCGGACAGAACAGCCATACCGCAGCCGAGTCCCCCTAACTCACAGGCAAAGGTAATCCGTGTCCTGCTCGTACAATGCAAGGTCAAGCCCTCCGGGTGTCGTGGAAAAATCATCCTCGCCCGGAGGGCTTGCGGTATTTTTCCCGCCAACCTTGCATGTACGGGACACGACCTTTTACAGCCTGTAGTTACGGGAACTCCGGCCCCGAAAAGCCGGACTAACAAAAATCAATTGTTATGTTACAGCAGGCAACAAAAGAAAAGTACAGTATCGAAACACTCAGGGAACGGAATGTTTCATACGACCATGAGCACGGGCTGACACAGAAAGATGTCGATATGGCCAACAGTTATGTTGAACTCATCGAACGTACACGTTCGGAGATTACACCGCAAATCGGAGACAGGTTGGTCTATGTGACCGAAGACGGGGATTATTACGGAAACGCCCTCATTGAGAATTTACACCACACAAAGGAAGGGCATCTTTCAATATGCGAACAGCCGTATGTGCCTTTCGTGTGGGAACAAGACGGGAATATCCGTCTGAGCGTCAGCGGAGGGGCATTTCACGGAGTGAATCCGAAGGATATGAAGTTCCTGCGATGGACGGAAGGCGCGTTCAAGGACTGGGGACATTGCGGCGCGTGTGCCAACGGTGCAGTGACATTCATAGCCAAAGTGCCGCTATGGTTCTATGCCGAACCTAACCCAAAGTACGGGAGCTTCACTACCGAAACTTACCGGAAATTCTACCTCACCAAAGACACAAGCGGCTCCGCAAGAAATCTCTATCAAGGTTTTGATGCGGCTTTCAGTGATGAAAAAGAGTTCCGGCAATTCCTGAAGGACTACGAGGGAACGGTATTCAAAGGCAACTGGGAAAACAACATCGTGGTATGGTGCTTCCGTCGGGAATATGTCTTCCTTCCTCTCGCCGAATGGGAAAAGATAGAATCCCCGGCCGTAGAGCGAAGACTGAATTTCCATCCCGAACAAGTAAAGATTGTCAAGGACATGGAACAGCACATCACCTGCTTCTACCGAATCAAATCACAGAACTTCTAACACTTAAAAATCCAACAGATATGCAAACGACAACAGCGACCAAGGCCGGCAACGCTCCCGACCTGCTTTCCGGTATCCTGAGCGTGCAAGTGAGAAACGAGGACAAGATTACGGAGCAAGACCGGATCTATTGCCAGAACCAACAGGAAATGCTTTACAAGACACTCGACCAGATAGACCGCTGGTACGCCATCTTCAAAGAGGAAGCGGAACAGTACCGGGAGGAACGAAAGTTCCACTACGAGGAGAACGGCAAGGTATCCATGCGTGATTTCTATTCCTACCATAACGACAGGGACGACTATTCGCACAACGAGTTCAAACCGTTTGACATCCTCAATGATATGGTTGACAAAAACTACAACGCCAACGAGAATTTTGCCAGCCGTATTATCTTCCACTTCAACAAAGTCTATAATGTCTCTGTCCCTGTTCCGAATATTGACAAGAAGACACTTCCGATGGGCTTCCGTCCAATCTATGAAACCTACGTGGATGCCGTCATAGAACATCTGGGCGGCAAAAGTTTCCGGGAAACAGCTGAGGATGAACTGTTGAACAGGTTCTTGAAAGTAGTACAGCCATCATATTGGAGCAAAGTCAAGCCGGAACTGAAAAAGGATAAAATCACGTTCCCCGACATCCTGAGATTTGATGAGTTCTATCTGTCATACAACCGTAACCAAGTTCATTACAACTATCTGGGCGACATAGAAACTTTCTGTGAAGGCATCACGTTCGGTGCAGATGACACTATTCATGGTTCAAGCAATATGATTACCGGTTTTCAAAGGGAGAATGTCGATGTTTCCAATTGGTACGACCTCACGACCACTAACGCAGAGCAAATAAAATTCTACAAAAACGGCCGTATAGACGTCAGATTCAAGGACAGTGCAACAGCCGAGAGCTGTTTCAAGCGTCTCCGCCTTGATGAAATCACGCTAAGAGAGAACTGACCATGAAGAAAAAACTCACAGCACCCCGTAAGACCATCCTTGCGGGGTGCTTTCATTTTCAACCGTAAACAACCGACAGAATATGTATGCCATCATTCCCCAACAGATACCGCAAGGTATGCGTGCCGAGGTCAACGAGAAGATACTTTTCGCCATAGACTCCGGCAAGGACCTCATTCCGGCGGAGAGCATCTATAACTGCTACACCGGCATCGGAGGGCTTCACAACCTCAGGCAATCCGATTTCGCCAATTACAACGAGTACGCCGAAGCGAAGAAGGAATTTGAGATGGGACAGTTCTTCACCCCGCATGAAGTGTGCAGGGACATGGTGGAGATGCTTTCTCCCAACACTTCCGAAATGATACTCGATATGTGTTGCGGCATGGGTAATTTCTTCAATCATCTGCCCAACCAGCACAACGCCTACGGTTTCGACATAGACGGGAAAGCCGTCGCGGTCGCAAAGTATCTCTATCCGGACGCGCATATCGAAAAATGTGACATCCGGCAGTATTATCCGGAACAACGCTTCGATGTAGTCATCGGCAATCCGCCTTTCAACCTGAAGTTCGATTACAAGCTGTCACAGGAATACTACATAGACAAGGCTTGCGATGTACTCAACCCGGCTGGAATCCTGATGGTCATCGTACCCGAATCGTTTATGCAGAGTGAATTTTGGGAGAAAACACGTGTTGCCGGTATCAATAACAACTTTTCCTTTGTCGGACAGACGAAACTGTCTCCGTCAGCCTTTGCCTCCGTCGGAGTCCGCGACTTCAACACGAAAATCATGGTATTCCTGCGCAAATCGGTTCATATCGAGATGCAGGCTTACAACGCGGAGGAATTCATAACGGCGGAAGAATTGAAGACCCGTATCAGCGAGGCAAGGGCGATGAAACACAGGCTCCGTTTCGACCTGATGCGCGAGACAAACAGGATAGACAAGGAAGAACTTGAACAGTTCGAGTACAGACTCGCCAAGTATATGTACGAGCTGAAGGCACACGCCAAACTGAACCGGCATATCGGCAAGGCGGAAGCACTGGTCACGAAGTTCCGCAACCAGAAAGCGCCGGAGAACGCCACACAGGAACAAGTCGCGCAATGGGAGAAGAACAAGCTTACCCCGAAGAAGGTACTTGCCGTCATCCGCAGGTACATCACCTCGCAGAATGTCGTGCCACGCAAGGAAGTGGCATTGGTAAAGACCTCATACGGGTTCAAACTGAAACAGTACGCCCCGCGGCTGTTAGACAAAGTTTCGCACAAGGCGGTAAGCACCAACGACCTCGTGTTGGGGCGCGCCGAACTGCCCATGCCGGAAATCCTAACAGAAAAGAATATGCGTGAAATCCATGTGGCAGAGAAGCTGATCCGTAGGAAACGCAGGCAATATGAAATCCAGAACCGGCAGTTTTCCGACATGAAGCCGGACACCCAACTGGCGGAATACCTCGACAGGGTGACATTCATCAACAAGGACGGTGACGTATGCGAATTCACCGCACTCCAGAAGCACGACCTGAACCTCGTTTTGCAGAAACGCTACGCGCTGCTTAACTGGCAGCAGGGATCGGGCAAGACAGCGGCGGTCTATCACCGTGCCAAATACCTGCTCAAATTCCGCAAGGTACGGAACGTCATCATACTGGCTCCCGCCATCGCCACCAACATGACATGGATACCCTTCCTCTCCATAAACAGGGAAAGATTCAGGATTGTACGAAACAATGCCGACCTTGAAACCATACCGGAAGGCGTGTTCATAGTGTTCTCCACCTCCATGCTCGGCAAACTGAAACGGGGGCTGGCGAAGTTTGTCAAACGCTCCTCAAGAAAACTATGCCTCGTTTTTGACGAATCGGACGAGATAACCAACCCGTCGTCACAGCGTACAAGGCATATCCTCGGACTCTTCCGCAGGCTCAAATACAAGATACTCGATACCGGAACGACCACCCGAAACAACATCGCGGAACTTTACAGCCAGTTTGAGCTATTGTACAACAATTCCGTAAATATGATCTGCTGGAGTAGCCGGGTGTACCACGAGAACAGGGACAAGGAGATAGAGGAAGAAAACAACCCGCATTACGGCGAGCCGTTCCCAGCTTTCAGGGGGCATGTGCTTTTCCGTGCCTGCCACTGTCCGGGAAAATCCACCGTGTTCGGCATAGAGAAACAGAACCAGGATGTCTATAACAAGGAGGAACTTGCAGAGCTTATCGGGAAGACCGTCATCACCCGCAAGTTCAGGGACTTTGCCGGTGAGAAGTACAAGATACGGACACACACCGTCAGCCCGTCCGACGGCGAACGCGAGGTTTACCGTGTCATCATCGAGGAATTCTGCCGTATCTGCGAGTTGTATTACAACAGCACGGGTGACACGAAGAAAGATGCCGGACTCCGTCTTATGCGCCAGATCAAGCTGCTTATCAAAGCCTGCTCCGTTCCCCACCTGATAGAGGGTTATTCCGGTGACGGGATTCCGAAAAAGACAAGGTACATCGAGAGACTGATACGGAAGATTCCCGGCAAAGTGGCCGTAGGCTGTACGTCCATAGCCGCATTCGACCTCTACGAGAAGTATCTCGAAGAACAATTCCCCGACAGACCGGTATTCGTGGTTAAAGGTGACGTGGCTTTCAAGAAACGGCAAAGCATCGTGACGGAGTTCGACTCCACCGTCAACGGCATACTGGTCTGCACGCAGCAGAGCCTGAGCAGCTCGGTGAACATCCCCACCTGCAACGACGTGATACTCGAATCGCTCCAATGGAACATCCCGAAGATGGAACAGTTCTATTTCCGTTTCATACGCCTTGATTCCAAGGAGCTGAAAGACGTGCATTATGTCACCTACAAGGATTCCGTGGAGCAGAACCTGATGGCCCTGGTACTGACCAAAGAACGGCTGAACGAGTTTATCAAGACCGGAGAAGTTAAGGAGCAGTCCGAGATTTTCGAGGAGTTCGACGTCACCATGTCCGTCATCGAGAGCCTGCTGGTCAGGGAACGCGACAGCGAGGGGAAGATACACATCAGCTGGGGAAGCCAGCGAATAATGAGTTAAAACAATGGAGAAACTTATGAGAACCGCAGATTCCATTCCGCAGGCAAAGGTAGCCCGCACCCTTTTCCGGCAGAGCAAGGTCAGGCCGCAGGCGGTTTTCGGGCAAATCATCCTCGCCGGAGGCTCCGGTATTTCCCCGAAAAACCCTGCACTGCCGGGGCGCGGACCTTTATACGCCTGTGGAATGAAATCCCCGGTTCCGCATCATAAACCGTAATGAAGAATATCATGGACTTGAATCAGGCAGAAGTGGCAGTGACCACGCAGCATCTCATAGACACGAGGCAGGAAAAAGACAGCCTGCTGCAAATGGCCGACTTCGGCGACATGGGGGAATTCCTGTGTACCTGCTCCGAACTGTTTCCGGAAGAGGAAACCCCGGAATACAGGTACACGAGATGGGAGGACATTCCGGACTCGCTCATCAACAGGGAATGGCTGTGTCCCAACTTTTTTGAAATAAGGGAAGCGATGGAACAACTGGAAGAACCCGACAAGGATTGCTTCTTCGACTGGTGTGACCGTTACGGGCACGACATCGGCACGGAAGACCCTCACCTGCTGGTGGCGCATTATATCGAACTCTTCGGGAATGCGACCTATATAGATGACGAGCCTTGCCCGGACAGCGGGGATGACAGCCTGCTGTACTACCCGGGCATATCGGGCAACTATTTCGAGCCGGGCATTCCCCGCTTCGAGATATTCGATGACAATTACGACTAAAAAATACACGCTTATGAATATCAATTTTCTCGGACCGGTCCTGCCGACAGACCGATTCGTACAGATGGCCTTCGTGGAAATCCTGAACATCATCCTGACAGCGAACAACATCATGGACGTGAACAGGATGCTCGTCGGGCGGAATGCCAATCCCGTTTTCGGCTCCCTGTCGGGACATTTCCGGTGGTCCTACTCGGACAACCATTTCACGTTGTGGCAACGGATGGAGTACAACTCGCCGCTTTGTTTCAGGCAGCGCATATTCAGCATCCATTTCGGAACGCTGGCAAGCCGTGACAGGGAAAGGGATAATACGATAATGAACTAAAACATATCAATATGAGTCACCAGATAATTACAAGAATGGCATACAATGCCAAAACCAAGCAGATAGAAACTTGGCAGCATTCCAACAACGTGTGGCCAAGAACCGATTATTACTATGCTTTGGATGTCAGGACGGACGAACAAATGTTCGGATTCATAACATTGGTGGCAGAAGGTGCATGGCAAGGACGCAAATGGGAAAAAGCGTTCAAGACCCTTTTCTGCGAATATCCCGAACTGGTTATGGATTCATACAAACATGAACTTAACAAATCCTATGAGGAGAATTGTGCCATCCGTCGGAAATATAAAGAACTTGCCCGAAGCAAACGCGATGAAATAGTTGCGCGATTCAAGCAACTGGCCGGAATTGTCTGACTCTAAAAGTGAAAGCATATGGAAATAATGAAGATTTCAAACCGCCAGATTGCGATGATGGCTTTCGACAGGCTTCGTAAGGAAGACAAGAAAGATTCCGCGTTGAAACTTGCCAGGTGCCTGCTACGTGGCACAAGCATCTCTCTCGGCATAGGTGATATCGACTGGGACATAGACATGGCTATACAGCAATGCGGAGGAGAGCCGAGGACTGGATACCGGTACACGGCGCATTTCCACTTCAACCGGAATACGGAAATGGAAAAGGAAAGATACGACGGGATAGTAAAGGAACTGTATGGGTAATGAAACGAACACGGAGGCGGCCGGAAGGTCGCTTCTGTCATTTATAACGGTATGTACGGGAAAACAAAACCTGCCGTACACAGGTAACAGAAATGGATGAACAGAAAACATTGACATTGGATTTCATCAAATCCCAGATGGAACCGTCCTATACGCTGGTATGGACGGACTATGATGACAATCTTGACAACCATCGGTGGCTGGTTCAAAAATGTCTTGACAGCAAAAGCCCCGAACATTTGTGGGAAAAGGCGGACGAGTGGTACAGCGATGCCGAATGGGAGGCTGTCCGTGAGATAATCGCCAAATTGAAAGAGGAATGTACAGTTTTCAATGATTTCGGTGAAGAGGATGTGGATACCTTCTTCGATGAGCACGAGGATGAAATCCGGGACGAGGTTTACAGCCGCAACGACTCGGATGTGATAAAGGACCTGATAAGGCACACGGACAACATTCCCATCCGAGTGGAGATGCTCTCTAACTACGACTGCATCAACTCCAACTGGTTTGAATCACAGGGCGGTTACAGGTACGAGGAATCCTACTTCGGGGACATGGTAGACTGCCTGAACCTCAATCCGGCGAGAGTGAAGAGACTCCTGACGGAACACGGCTACAAGACATACGGACGTTTCCCGAACCGCAGAAGCCGGAACGGCAAGGAGCAGGTTTCATACGAGCAGTTCTACGAGGAGTTGATAAATTCCTGTTGCGGCGCGAACCTGCTGGTCTATATCGGACGTGTGAACTTGAACGAACTGTACAATGCAGAGTTCTCGCTGAGTGAAGTTATCATCCCGAAGGGCAACTGTTGCGGGCTGTTCAGTTCTACATTCGGTGGCGGAAGTCTGCTTGAAATGGAACTTAAACAGGATATACGCCTGAAGTTGGAAGTCAAGGGCTGTAACGGCTTCCGTTTCCGACTGGATGACGAAAAATCCAAGTATGACTATTCAGTCCAACATGTATATGGGGTGGATAATTCCTTTTTCGGGGATGCGGTACGCATTGTATCCTGACAAGAATCAAATCAATAACAATCAAACAATAGAAGATTATGACAAAGTACAATGTACAAGTAAGGTACATCTTCGAGGGTACCTACACAGTGGCGGCGGAGGACCGCGAAGAAGCGGAAAGAATGGTATCGGAAGACTGCGGACTGGTATTGGGCGACAACATCCATACGACACGTGATGACGATGAGGTGACGGATTGGAACTTCGGCTGCCATCCGGACTTGCAGGTCCTCTCCGTAAGGCAGAGAGGCGGGAAATCCCCCAAACTGGTGTTTGAAGACAGGATCGAGAAGTTGCGGGAGGACATCATCGGTGCGATACGGCAGTTGCTCCATGACCATGCCATGAACGCGGTACGGTTTCCCGAAGAGGAGGATTATGATCCGGTCTGGGTGGTATGGTTCAACAAGAACGGATATCCATACGAGTGCAAGGTGACAGGACTCCGGGTCACAGACAACAGCCTGACCGTCATTGCTGAAGAGAAGGAAAGCGGAGATGAGGTGGAGTGTTACAGCCCGTTTGAACTCGGCGCAAGGAACATAGATTGGCTTCACGAGATGTATGATGCCGTATGGCACCAATTGGAAGAAACAAAAGATGTTGAACCACAAACGGAAAAATCATGAACTATCCAGCAGAAAACGCGGTTTCCAGTTTCTTTTACTATATGTGGAATGCCTGGAGCAAGGAGGAATGCGAAATCGTATTCGGTGGAATGTGCAAACATTTCTGGGAAAAATGGAACTCTTTTGCAAACGATTCTATCTTCGGTGCGGCGGAACGATTCTATGCCGCCCTGTCGGAAAACAATCGCAAGTTATTGGTAGAGCGTGCCGTCTCCATTTATGACGGCCAACGTTTCAGGAACAAAAGTATAAACATTGAAAATCAAATATTATGCAGACAAACATCATTAACCTGATTTGCAGTTCATGCAACTGTGGTCAGGCAGAAGCACAGGAGTATCTGGACTCCGAAATCCGGAACCTGCGTGAGTTGCAGGAACTGGACGATTTAAGGGAAGATGATATTGATATGGCGTGCAGCAACCTCGGTCTTGACTTTGACTACAGGGAATATTTTATCAACCGCCTCGCAGGGGCATAAAAACTTACAGCTATGACTTATTTTCAGAACATACACTCTTTGGCGGACTTGAAGAAAGAGTACCGCCGTCTGGCATTGCAGCACCATCCCGACAAGGGTGGTGATACTGCAATCATGCAACAGGTGAACACCGAGTTTGAAAGGCTTTTTGAGGTTTGGAAGGACAGACCGGATGTTTCCGCCGCTTCGACCGGATATGAACACGACTATTCGGGAGCCACGGCAAAGGAATACACCGAGTACGTGTATAACGAATACCGCTGGAAAGGCCGCAATTACAAGGGGCAGCACGCCCCTGAAATCGTGGAACTGGTACGGTCATGGCTCAAGGAGACCTATCCGAGATACAAATTCTCGGTCAAGCGCGAGAACTACCATTCCATCTACATCCGGCTGATGAAAGCGGATTTCGAGGCTTTTACCAAAGAATCCGGGAAAGTCCGGGATGACATCAACCATTACAATATCTCGTCCGACAAGTCCTTGACCGACCGTGCGAAAGAGGTGATGCTGAATGTCTGCGATTTCGTGATGTCGTATAACTTCGATGACAGCGACCCGATGACGGACTACTTCCACACCAATTTCTACCTGACTCTCGGAATAGGCAGCTACAAACAACCGTATAAAGTGGAGTTGCCGAAACTTGCCTGCAAGGAGAAGGACAGACCAAAAGAGTTCAAGTATCCGGAAGGGGCTGCACACAAGGCCATCCGGCAGGCATTGGGCAAAGCCCGTTTTGACTTTATCGAACACAGGAGGCATTCCGGGGAAATGATACTCGGTGAAGACCATTACGGCTCACACGGCGAGCACTATTTCTGGCCGAAAGATTATTCAAGTGCGAAACTGGCGCAGAAACGGATAGACAAATTGGAAAAAGCCGGCATCCAATGCAAGCTTACAGGCTATAATGGCGGTTATATCCGTTTTCTCGGTTATACTCCCGAAACGGAAGCGTTGCTGGAGCAGGAACGGCAGGAGGTCATCGTTGCACACAAGGCGTGGCAGGCAAGACAATCTGCAATTAAACAAAACTGATTATGGCACAGGAAAGGATGGATGACTGGATAGAGTATGCCAGGGAACACGCGAAAGCGGAACGGGAACTTAAAATCGAAAAATGGGTGTATATTTCCATCGAGTACCGCACTCAGGCATGCGACCGTATTGTGCTGCACACATATGACCTTCCACGTGAATTGTATGAACGTCGCAGTTGGATTGTACGCTGGCGTGTGTCGCGGTTGCAATGCCTGCATCCCAAGGAGGACATCCATCCTTACTTTTCCTATTATGACAAGCGGACTGGTTTGAGCACCGGATTTGATTCCGCCCTGTCTAAATTGTCCGCAGCCAAGGCGCAAATTTCCATTGCTGAACGGAAAGAAAAGGAATACATAGAATACCAACGTGCAAACAATCTGTTTTTTGACGAACCCACAGACGAGCAACTGCTACGGTTCCGAGAAAAATTGCGAATGAAAAAAGAAAAATATACAGCGTTGGAGCAACAAATTCGTTCAGAAATAGAAGCTATATCTTCATAACTTACTAAGAATATTCCCAACGAACTTTAATTATACGTTTGAGACATAAGTATATGCAGTATTTTTAGTAATTTTGCACACTTCTAATGACGAAGGAAATCTTTTCTAATTGATTGATTGTTTAGAATAATACTTATAATATGAAAAATAGAGTACATTATGGCGAGTTTACTTTAGACTATTGGCTTGAACAACTTATATCTGGGGGTATAGTGCTTCCCGAATATCAACGTTCTTTTGTTTGGACTAAAGAGCAAATTATAAATTTTATCAAGTCTATTGGTAAAGATGAATTTATTCCCCCAGTCACGATTGGAAAACTTAATGATAAAAATATTATCATAGATGGTCAACAACGTTTGACTTCTATTGCGTTAGCCTATCTCAATGTTTTACCGAGCGAAAGAAAATATAAAAAAACTGTAAAAGTTGAAGTTGATAATGAGGATGATGAGCTTGAGGAAGAACATTATTTTGAATGGACGATAAATACACTTAAGGAGTTAGGCCCTAATATCAATGAGGTTAAGAATGCCTTAGCTGGTAATGAAAATTATGAGACTTTAGGGACTCATTGGGTTAATGATGAATTTCTTAAAAAGCATTATTTGGGATTTTCTTATATCATTCCACATTCAGATACTACGGAAGATGATCAGCATAGATTTTTTTCAACAATCTTTAGAAATGTCAATATCGGTGGTACGAACTTGCTAAAAACAGAAAGTAGAAAGTCTCTATATTATCTTAACAAAGCATACGTCCCTTTGTTTTCGCCAGAGTTCGCTAAAAGTGTATTTGTAAAACAATTTGGAGCAGATTCTCAACCAATAGATTTTCTAAGATTATTAGCACTTGTTTTTGATTATTCTAAAAATAATGATTCATCAAAAGTGATGAAGGGGTATAAAACAAAGAGTGAAATTTATTATGAAATTTTTATATCGGATACGGTAAATCCAAATTCTGCATCAGGAATGTTTAAAAAAATAACTGATGTAATTCCTACGGCAGATATCGAAGCAAAAATGAATGCGCTGAAAGAAGAATGGATCAAATTATCTATGCCACACGAACTATCAAGCATCATTGATGTAGATATGTATATGCTTGGCCTTATTTATTGGGTGTTGATAAAACAAAGACAATTAGATGATGCTAAAATCGAAAATTTGAAAATAAGTTTAATTGATAAAATAAGACAATTTAAAAGAGATTCTTCACATACAAAGTCTCCAGCTTCACTTAAATATTTGCGAGAACGGATTACAGCATCTATAAATGCCTATGAAAATTCTTTAATGTAGTATTTATGCATACGGATTTTATTACCTCAGATATATTTGAAATTGTAGATGATGCAATAATGTCTGCTTCTACAATTGACCCAAATATTGCCCATTATCCATTGTGTGAATATCTTTTACAGAGTGTATTTTTACGACTTACAGGATATCAAGAACAAAAATTGAAATGTATTCTTTGGGAGATTGCAAGTGACGATTTTGATTTTAGATATAAATATCTGAATGGTTCTTTCAATGTTGGTGAGTGCTCTCGATTAGAAGACAAAAACAAAGTGTATGTGATACTAAAGAAAACATTGGAAGATAAAAATCACATATTCCCGTTTCCTGATGAAAATGAAACAAATATACAAATCTCTGAAATAAGAGACAACCTAATATCAAAATTTGAGACAACAATATTTAGGAAATGGTTACCACGTGATTTTTCGCGATTTATTGACTTTTCTAAAAAAATACATTACAGAGATAATGGATATTTTACGGTGAGCGGCATTTTTGGAGGAGATAATAGTTTAAACGATTCATTTGAAAAATTGTATAGGCATCGTAATAGATGTGCTCATAATCTGCTTTCATATCAAAGTAATATTCCTAAATTATTAGACATAACTAATGATGATGGTTCAGATAATTATTTCACTCGAATCTTATTGATATGTATGATTGACAATGTTTTCACCCGTATGTTTAAATTCTATGTAAATAATAGATAAACCCATAATGTTGAATAAGTTTCGTTGTATATTAGAATTTGTAAAAAGCCTCTCCTCTGCTTAAGGAAAGGCTTTTTACAATTAAGGTATGTACAGCTGTCTGAACTCCTTTTTCCTTCGTCGTTCGATGCTTGGTACTACTTTTCCCTTGTAACACCTGAATGAGATATACTCATCATAGATATTCCTGTCACCAGCTTCCAGCTTCTGAATAAGCCTACTTTTGGGAATCTTTCCATAGCCGACCAAACGATAATAACCGACATTATAAGACAAAGTTGCAACTAACAGGGCATCTTTTCCAAAGCGGCTGCACATCCTGCACAGTTTCATCAGATCCACCCTCAACAAAGAATCCGCCTGCACTTCGGTCATGTCCGGTGTGAAGGTCTCGCCCGGCAACAGCTTGTGGCCATATCCCACATACGGCAAATGATTTCCGTGCCACCCTTCATGTTCCTTGATACAGGCAACCGCTTTCTCGAAAAGTGAAGCTTGGATTTGCAAGGCGGCGGGAGGCGGTTCTTCACCTCCCCGTGGTTGTGCCGCCATACCGCTATAAGTCGTAATCAGGCATAAAGCCGCTACAATCATTCGCATAGGGAAGCCTTTTCAGATTTCGATACAGGCGGTCTTACAATAACGAGCGAATCCCTGCTCCAAGAAGTCCCGGGATTAGATACCGTCCCTTCCGTTTTCTCTTCAGTCTCCTCCTTTCTTTCGTTGTTGAAATCAAAACTGAGCAGGAACAGCTGTTTCGGTTCGCTGTTGTCCTCAAAATAGATGTCAATCGACTGCTGGTCCTCGCATGCGGAAGTGTAATACAGCCGGAACACCTCCCTGTCAAGCGGATAGCGGTCATTCGGCAGCAGTATCATCCCGTCATCCATGCGGAGTGTGCCCTTGCCGTCCGGCTGGAAATAACGTATGGTGTAACGCGCATCGGAGAAACGTCCTTCCCGTTTGAGTTCACAACGTATCTCCACGGTCTCGCCCTTCACTATGCGCGTGGGAACAGGCATCGTTTCCACCGTGAAGGGATAAGCCTGCTGCACGTCCATATCGTCATTGCAGGCAGTAAACAGAAAAGCCGTAAGGCTCAGGAACAGGACGGACAAAAGTCCGCCCAATCCTCTTTTTTGAATCAATGTATTCATATCCAATCTGATTTTTAATTTGTTATACTTCATTGTCTTAATCCTGTGGCAACCTGTTTTGCAAGTACTCGTTCAAATCCTTGAACCCCTTGTACAAGGCAGAACGGTCCTCAATCCTGTTGCCATAGCGTTTCCGGAGTGCTTCCAGTGTTCGCCTCCCGGCTTCGTCCCGGTCCAGATAGCAGTTTATCGTCTCATACCTGTCAAGAACAGGAAACGAACGTTCCAGCAACGCCACCGAGTTCAGCACGAGACAGTCATCACCGCCCCCCAATCCCAACACCATCCACGAGAGGTAGTCGATAAACCCTTCAAAGAGGTTACAGATATCCGAGCCGTTGTCTGTCAGCGAAATGTCTTTCGGGGACAGGCTTCCCTTGAAAAAACGGTTGCGCAGTTCATATCCGCCGCTTCGATTCCTGAACCCGATGGCGAAATACTGTTTCCCGTGCAAGGAATACCTGACCTCCTCGCAGTTCGGTAATGCCACATCGCTGCAAATGCCCCGTCCCTCCAGATAGCGGAGCAGAACCTTATTGTAAAGCGGTCCGAAACGGATATCCGTCATACATTCCCTTTCATCCGGATTATCCTTGCCGTTCTCTTTCGGACGGAAGACCGTCTTCCTTTCCGGAGCCAGCCCACCATAAATCCTCGTGATGAAATCCGCCTGCTCCTTGAAATCGTTACTGCCGACAAATTCCCCGGCAAGGGTGAAAATATCACCGCCGCGTCCGGTTCCGAAGTCGTGCCAGACATTCTTGCGGATGTTTACCTGAAACGAGGCAGTCAGTTCCTCACGGTAAGGAGCGAGATACCAGCATTCATCCCTGCGCTGTCTTTTCGGCCCGTATCCCAATCTCGCGAGGAAATCGGTAATGGGAACAGCCCTTATGTCTTCTATATTCATAAGCGGTAATTTTCAGTTGATGATGAATTTCAATCCTATCCCGAACTGGGTCGTGAATACCCCGAGCGAACTGCCCCACAAGGCACGCTCACGGACACTTGCCAGCAGCACGATACGGTCTGTGACATAGGTCTCCAGTTCCAGCGTTATCGCCCCTCCATAGACAAAGGCATCCTTGACAAGCAGTCTGGAACCGTCATACAATATCCTGTCACCCCAGTTCACGGTTTCATAACCGGCCATTGCCGAACCGCCGATGGAAAGGAACAGTGTCTTGGATGGATCGGACAGGAACTTCAGGTAATATCCGCCTTCGGTCGTGAACTGCGTACGGGGAAGGGATACATTACGGTATCCGTAATTCTTTTGCAGGTATTCCGCACCGACCACCCAACGGTTGGCTCTCTTGGTATATCCCGACACCGCGAATCCGGTATAATAGTTCAACGGATTCCTTGAACCGTTGGCAAAACCTCCGCGAAGTTCCACTCCCGTCATGCCGGGGAGATAGCGTTGGGCGTGCGCCCGCCCTGAGAACAGGGCAAGCGACACGACCGTTACTATGATACAAACGACTTTACGCATGGTCACTTCACTTTAAGTTCATTGATTACCATGGCTCTCACGATGTCCTCGTTCTCCACGGTGAACGACTGGTGGCGACCGCCGCTTTTCTCGTTCAGTTCCACCACCAGCACCTTGTCGGCCGGAATGGTGAACTTGTCAAGAGTGAATACGGTACGTTCTTCTTTGTTGCCGGCAACCACAGTGGTGTAGTTATAGGCACGGAGCGGGAAGATGACCTGCTCCTGGATGGCTGTACGCTTCATCACTTTCTTATCCACAATCTTGAATGTCACGAAATCCACCTCGAAAGGCACATTGGAAGAGTTCTTAATCTGCGTATGGAAATAAAGCAGCCCGTTGTGGGTGTAAATTCCGCGCAAGAGGTACTGGATGCCGAAAGCCTTGCTGCCGATGTGCTTGACATGGCGTCTGTTTTCCTTGTGGATGCTTTTGTTGATAAGCTGCACTAATTTGGGAGATTCACAGCCCAGTTCCTCTAAATAGATGTCAAGCGCGTTGTTCGGGCGGTTCACCTTGCTGCCGTCATGGATAAAGTCCTTCATCTCCACATTCAAAAGCAACGGCTCATCGGCGTACTTGACATTGAAAGTGTAAAAGCTGCCGCTTTCAGTGATGACCGACATATTCGTCTCGTCACGGAAGTTCTTCACCACCGCCTTCACACGGATGACATTCTCCGCACCGTCAGCCTTGCCCGCCACGAGATTCGGGGAACCGAGATCCACATAACGTACAGCCGACGGGAAGATGATGTGGGTCGTCTTGTCGTAGGTCACTTCCAACCCATACGGAGGTACCATCCTGTCAAAGGTGAGTTTCCGGGTCAGACCATGATAGAGGTCGCCGTCTTCCTGCTGCGGATAGACATCCTTGGCCAATGTCACATTGTTTTTTTCTGCCGATACGGTATCGGACTCATTCTGTGCGAAAGCACTCGTTACGCCCAATGCAAGGGCAAGCATTACAAAAATCTTTTTCATACTTCTTGAATTTTAATGGGTTGTTATTGATTCTCTTTCTGGTAAAGCATCAGGGTATAGCCGGACTTGAGGTGTACCTTCTCCTCACGCATTTTCCGTGATATGTATTGCGACACTCCCTGTATGGCACCCCTTCCGAGTTCGGACAGCAGCTGGTCCTTTGCCGACTGGTTGGTGATGGAGATGCTCGTGCCGAGGTTCTGTCCCAGGTTGGCGGCCACCTCCCTGACCGCATTCGCCTCCATGGAACCCGGAATGAAGATTCCGTCCTGTCCGTCGTTGTCATACACGGTGAGTTCCACCGGAATGATGACTCCGCCATGCTCCACCTGGATGATTTCGATACCGAGCCGTTCTCCCTGTATGCGTCCCTCTCCGGTAACTATGGAATTACGTGGGAGCGTGTACCTGCCGACACGCATAGGTTCCAAAAGTCTCAGCCTCACGCCCTGTCCGCTGGTGACGGTCTGGTCGCCATGCACACAGGCGCGGATGGTATTCCGGCTATACTTCTCTCCGGAGTTTCCCACAGCGGTATGGAAGCCCATGTTTCCGGATTGCTCCAGCCTTGCAAACAACACGGAGTCACTGATTGGCTGATGAAGTGACGATACCACCGGCGTGGATACCTGCTCCACGGGAACGGCTTTCGGTTTCCTGCTGTTGGAAACAGGCTCCGTTTCTTCCCGGCTCTCCGTCCTCGCGCCATCCTTTCCCGGCGTATATCTGGCAGCCAGTTCGTATGATTTCTCCAACAGGGCCACCTGCTCTTCGTAGGTCATCTGCGCGGGCTGCTGTATGGCGGCAGCCTGCCTCAGTTGCTCGACTTCGGCTTTCAACGCCTTCTTCTCGGGGTCTTCCTTCGGGGTCTCGTAGAAACTGCCAAGCGTGGCGTTGATGTCGTTGTAGGCTGCCGTGGACGATGAGAAAGAGCCGCTTCTCCGGTAACTTCCGCCGTTATGGTTGGATGTGCCGCTGCTTGGATAGTCCGTATCCGGTGACAGTTCGATGAACGGTTCCGTGACCACCTCCTGCCTGCCCCCGTCCGCCATCGCGGAGAATTCCTCCAATGTGCGCATCTTCTCTTCCTGCCTGCGTCTCATGTCCGCCTGCTCGTAAGCCGTAATCTTGTCCGCCTCGATACCCGCCCCTCTCGGGTCGGGCAGTTCGGTGTTGAACCCGGAGTTCTTCTCCTTTTCCTGCCTGTCCTTTTCCGACGGGGCGAAAATCCACCACATACAGCCGATGAACAGCAGGAACATCCCGGCAAAGACCAGGTACTTCCTGATTTCCTGCCGTTTTTTCAATTTGTTTGCGTCATTACTCATTGTCTTATTTGTTGAATTGGTTAAAAAACTCTTCCATCTCACGGATTTTCCTGTCCGAGAGCGTGTCTGCCGGAACAAAGTCCGGAATGTTCAAAGGCTCTATCTTGATAATCTCCTGTTTTGCATCCTCCCGTCCGATGTCATGGATGGCACGGAAAATCATATAGAAATTCCCGACGGCGAACAGGACTGCCAGCACCACGATGGTTATCACTCTCTTTTCCGGACTCAGCCCGGCGCATAAGCCGCGCAGTTTTCCTTCGGCCAAGTCCCGGATTTTTACAAAAATCTTTTTCATACATTCTGAATTTTAACGGTCATACACTCTTATATCCCTGTTCTCCACCACGCGGAAGGCTTCGAGGATGAAGCCGTGCGGGTTGTTGTCGCTGCGCGTGGAATTGAGCAGCCTGCCCCGCGTGACGAGGCTGCGCTCCGTCACGCTTTTCTCGCGGATGATGGAAAGGCGTGCGTACGTCACGACTTCGTAGGGATAGGTGTTGAAGTCGCATTTCACGCTGTCGATTCCGATACGCTGGCTCATGTTGCCGGAGATGACACGGTTGTAATAGCCCTGCTCCGCCAAGTCCCGGTAATGGGCGTATGCGGAACGGTCGCTCAGGAACATGGCGCGTTGAATATTGCCCTCAATGGCACTCTTGTCAGGCGAAAGCGTGAAGAACAGCTCGTGGAAACGCCTGACATGCTCCCTCGCCTCCACGGGGCGGTTCTGCTCCAAGTCTTGCGAGAGGGCGAGCATCAGCGATTTCCCCTCGTCCAGCACATAGATTTTCTGCCGTTGTGCCTCGGCAAAGCCGTAGGCCTTCCACACGGAGAAGCCCACGAGCAGAGTGCAGGCGCAGAGATAGACGATACCGAACAGACGCAGCTGCCTGAAACTGGTCTCGATGTTTTTCAATGATTTGAATTCCATTTCAATGTCGTTTTAATGTGATTACTTGATAAGCCTTCCGGCGATATTGCCCACCGCCGCACCGGCCGTACCCGCCACGATCGAACCGGTCCTGGATGCCGTCTGGCTCACGTTCTTGCCGTAATTGCCCGCACCGCCGCCTGCCTGGATGATCCAGTTGGCCACTGTCGGGATGGTGAAGTACCCGATGATGCCGATAATGAGGAAGGTGATATACACTCCGTTCGAGCCGTCCGGGATGAAATTCGGGTCTGCCAGCTGTTCGATGTCCTGCTGTAACATCAATACTTGTATCCTTGCCAGCACGCTGCTGAACAGGTCGCTGACCGGAAGCCACAGGTAGATGCTGATATAGCGGACGAACCACTGGCTGAGGGAAGCCTGGAAGCCGTCCCAGCAGGAGATGGCAAAGGAAATCGGCCCGAGTATCGAAAGGACGACAAGGAAGAATGTCCTGAGCGTGTCGACGACAAGGGCGGCGGCGTTGAACATGAGTTCCAGCAGTTCACGGAAAAAGTTCTGTACCGCCTTCTTCATGTTGTACATCGCGCGGTCCACGTACATCCCGCAGGCTTCTATCGCGTCCAATACACCCAGTTCATCCAACTTGTTGTCAAAGGCTTCCTTATCCACCAAGTAGGCCGTTTCGGGATTGCGCTTCATCGCCTCCAGCTCCAGTTTGTCTTTCTGCGCCCTGTACTCGTTCATGTCGAAGGTCTGGGTCTCCAGAATCGTGTGCGTACCCTTTACTATGGGTGACATGACACTGTTCAGCGTACCCAGCACAAGGGTCGGAAAGAACATGATGCAGAGTCCCAGTGCGAAAGGACGGAGGAGCGGGAACACATCGACCGGCTCGGCCCTTGCCAGGGACTGCCATACACGATATGCTACATAAAACAAAGCTCCCAATCCGGCAAGTCCTTTTGCCACGCCCGTCATCTGCGAGCATAGCGGCATCATATCCGTGTACAGGTTTTGCAGGATCTGGTGCAGGTTGTCAAAATTTACTGCCAACAATACCATAAGCATTCGGATTCAGGATTACCAATAGCGTTCGTTAGGCGAGCCGTAAAGGGCCATCACGCGGTCAAGGTCGTTCCGCTTCTTGGCACGCAGGTAGGAAACGCCGATGTTCTTGTTGGTGTAATACTGCACGAGACTGCGGTATTGCAGCATGTCGTTGTAGCAGCGGTCGATTATATCCATCCGTTCCTTGTCGTTCATCGACAGGCCGTTCTCGTTGACCACCGTCTTCAGGTCGTTCAGCAAATGCGCACTCTCTTCCAGCAGTTTGGTGTAGCCCAAAGCAATTGCACTCAGTTCCTCCGGCGTGAAGTAAGGGTCGCTGAGCATACGCTCGAAGCTGTTCACGTAAATGTCCGTGATGTCACCTACCATAAGGATGGTCTGCTGCACCTTACGCGCGTCACGGACGAGGTTCTTGACCTTGCGGAGACCGTCATAGAATTCCTTTCCCTGTTTGTAAATCTTTACGGTTTCCTGAAAATTGTTGATCATATTGGTCGCCGTCGTGGATGTCTGCACGATGTTTTTCGCGGCATTGATGATACCTTGGGCAAGATTGGTCGGGTCGGTCACCACCCATTGCGCTTTCGCCGTGAGGCTGACAAGGAAGTAGCCCATACACAGCATGAGGATTTTCTTTTTCATGATGTTTCTGTTTTTAATTGTGAATAGAATGTTGGATTTCAGAATGACATTTTCCGTCCCTTGGAGGGCGGATTACGCAAGATTGTCCGATGAACCTGCTTTGGCCGGTTCTCCTTTGCTGCCTTTTCCGTTTCTCGTCTGAGCGATGAAAAGAACTCATCGGCATACGGTCTGCGGCCGGTCATCCTGACAAAACGGGCATCCAGTTCCCGGTACGCCTTTTCCGCCTGACACGAGCGTTCCGCAGCGGATGCGTTTTTGTCTATGCCGTACTTGACAAGAAAAGAGGGACTGATATGGATAATGTCGTGGACGGTATCCGGTGAAGCGGCAATCCATCCCAATCTTTCCAGTTCCCCGTTTAGTTTGTCAAGGTAATCGACCGGAGGACGGGGACAAAGCCTCTCGAAAAGTGCTTCCGCCCGGTGGGTCAGCCGGGCATCGACCTCCAGGCTGTCCGGCACTTCTCCCGTCAGCCTTTTCTGCCGGTATTCATCGGGACTCATCTCCTCAAGCCGATGGAACAGCCTGTAGTCCTCCGTAAACCCGTAATAGTCCTGTATCGACCGCGGAATGTTCCAGTTCTGCATCAGGGACCAGTAGAGGCATGACACGACCTCGTCGCGTTTCCTTTCGTCAGATTCCAAATTACTGTACATGGTTTCTAATGTTTAATGGTTGGTAAATGATTTCACTTTTCCCGCTTGCTCTCGGCAAGTTGTTTTATGGCAAGTTCGATATTGCCGCCCAGTTTCTCGGAAAGACGGAAGAGTTCCAGTTTTTCCGTTTCCTCGGTCGTGTAGCAATAGTATTCCTCAAGCGACACCTCTGTGGCATAGACCGCCGACTGCGTTCCGCCCAGGCCGATCCAGACTTCCTTGTATTTTCGGGAAGGGTTGTTCGCCATGTTGATGGAGAGTATCTGCGCCCGTTCCTTGTCCGTCAGACCGAGCAGAGCCTGTATCTCATCGAACTTGTTGACGTATTTCCTTTGGTCAAGGAGAATCTTGCAGTCGCTGTTGTTGATGATGGTGCCTTTGACTATGGAAGAGGAAATGATGTCCTCCACTTCCTGAGTGACGACCACCGCCTCACCGAAGAACTTGCGGACGGTCTTGAAGAGGTATTTCAGATATTCCGCCATACCCTCCTTGCTGATGGCTTTCCAGGCTTCTTCCAGCAATATCATCTTGCGGACACCCTTCAGCTTCCTCATCTTGTTGATGAAGGTTTCCATGATGATAATGGTCACAATCGGGAACAAGACCTTGTTGTCCTTGATATTGTCCAACTCAAAGACAATGAAGCGTTTATGTGGTAAATCAAGCTCCTTGTCCGAATTGAGCAGGTAGTCGTACTCGCCACCACGGTAATAGGGTTCCAGCACGTTCAGGAAATTGAACACGTCAAAATCTTTCTCACGGGTGCGCTTCTGTTTCAGGATGTCTTGGTACTCGTCACGGATGAACTCATAGAAGGTGTTGAAAGTGGGATTGGACTGCTTTTCCTGCCGAATCTTCTCTAAAAAGAGATTGACGGCATTGGAGAGTGCCACCTCCTCGGCACGTGTCGGCGGTTCGTCGTCACGTTTCCACAGGGTAAGGATAAGGGTCTTGATGGACTCCTTCTTCTCGATGTCGAAAACACCATCTTCCACATAGAAGGGATTGAAGGCTATCGGATCTTCCTCCTTGTAGGTAAAATAGATACCGTCCTCTCCGTGTGTCCGCGCATGGATAAGGTTACACAGCCCTTGATAGGAGTTTCCCGTATCCACCAACAGCACATGTGTACCCTGTTCGTAATACTGTCGCACCATGTGGTTGGTGAAGAAGGATTTTCCGCTGCCTGAAGGTCCGAGTATGAACTTGTTACGGTTCGTAATCGTGCCGTTCTTCATCGGAAGGTCTGAAATATCCAGATGGACGGGTTTTCCGGTCAGACGGTCCACCATGCGGATGCCGAACGGGGAAAGCGAGTCCTTGTAGGAGGTTTCCCCCACGAACAGGCACAGGGCCTGTTCGATAAAGGTGTAGAAACTCTCCTCGGACGGGAAATCACCGGCATTGCCGGGTATTGCCGCCCAGAACAGGGTCGGCACGTCCACCGTGTTGTGGCGCGGTTTCGCTTCCATCAATGCCAACTGGCTGCCCACATCGTTCTTGATGCGCTTGAGTTTTTCCCGGTCATCGCTCCACGCCATGACATTGCAGTGCGCACGGATGGAGGTCAGCCCCTTGCTGTGCGCCTCGTTCAGGTATTCTTCGATCCATTCGCGGTTAATCTGGTTGGAACGGCTGTAACGGGAAAGCGAGTGCATATTCCTCGCGGTCTGCTCGAACTTCCGCAGGTTCTCCGCCGAATCGTCGATGAAGAGGTACTGGTTCACCACGTGGTTGCAGGTGAGCAGGATGCCTATCGGTGCGGCAAATGACAGGCGGCAGTCGCTCCGGTCGGTGGAGAGCCGTTCATAACGGCAGTCCGTGGCCACGCCTGACGGCAGGTCTTCCGGGTCGGAAAGTGTGTGCAGGCAGAGGTAGTTGTCGCCCACCTTCATTTCCCCGGTCCCGAGCGAGAGGTCCTGCAAGCAGGCGGTGTCCTCCTGCGAGAGCGAGAAGTATTTCTCGATGATGCCCGCCGAACTCTCCGTTCCGGTTATCTCCCCGTCCGTCAGGCGCGTGATGCGGAGCAGGCCGCTGTCGTTCACGATACGCTCGAACTGGCCGCAGCATTCCATGAAACGAGTGACGGTCTCCCTGTCCTGCATTTCCTTGGGGATGATGAACCCTCGTGTCAGGGCGTTGAAGCTGCTGGTCGTGCGGCTGCGTTCCTTCGTGGTCTTGGTCAGGAACAGGTAGCAGGTGTGCTGCAAGTACGGACGCTCGTTGAAGTGCCGCTCGAAACTGCGGCTGAGGAAACTCATGCCGTCCTTGCAGATGTCAGGACGGTAGCTTTCCTCAATGAAGAAGTCCTGCTTGTGCACGATGCTGTAGTTCGGCAGTACCTTGACCGCTTTCGCCCAAGTGGAGTGCATCGCCTCGTACTCGGCACGGGTCAGCGTAAAAAGTTCGGGTAGTTCCACTCTGTACGCCACGGTGATGTCCGAGTCCTTGCTGATGATGCAGCCATTCTCCACGGCCAGCAACGGGAACTTGCTTTCCAGCGTGGCTGTTTTCATTACGTTTCTCATGCTTTTCTGTTTTTGATGGTTGAAGAGAACAACCGAAGGAACTTTCTCCGGTTGATGATGTAGCGGGGATGTCTGCGCAACGCCTGGAGCTTCATCAGACCCCATTCACCGTACTTCGTGTTCATGCGGAAGGTCGCCCAAACTAACACCGACGCGGAAATGACCCCGAAACCGATGCATATCCATTGGTCCACACCTGCCATGTACATGATGACGAACACCACGAACAGGGCAAGCAGCCCTCCGGCGAAGATGAACAGGTACTGGCTCTTGAGCCCCTTGAACTCCGGGCTGCGGCCGATTCCCTTGTTAATCGGATACTTCGCCATATTACAGGAAGAATGAGCGTAAGATGGTTGCCGCCACGATAAGGAAAATACACGCCCCGAACCAGCTCGCGGCGGTCTTGGAGGTATCCGGGTCGCCGGACGAGAACTTTGAATACACCTTCACGCCACCGATAAGGCCGACTACGGCACCGATTGCGTAAATCAACTTGGTGCCCGGATCAAAATACGAAGTGACCATGTTGGTTGCTTCGGTAATGCCACCGATACCGTTACCCTGGGCGAAAGCCCCCATTGAAACCAGCAGCGTCATGGCTGCCAAAAAGAATCTTTTTTTCATGTGTCGAAACATTTAATTAGTGAGACAAAAAATCATTTCGACGACAAATATATAGCACTTAATTTATTGATTTACAAACATTACGACCTATGACACCGTATGTCATCACGTTACACCGGGAGGGGATTTTGAAGGGTATATTTACGGTTCGGAAGACTGATTTCACAAAGCGATATACAATCAAAAAAGGCACGCCGATATCACATCGACATGCCCCTGAAAATATGACTACAAAAAGAAACAATTAAACGAATTTACCTATATCGAAAGCCTCCTTTTTCTTGGATGTGGACTTTCGTTTTGCCAACGGTTTGCCTGTATCATCCAAACATTCACTGAGCAATTGATTTACTTTTTCCTGGTTGCTCAATTTGTCTGTAAGAAAAGAGAGTATAACCGTGTCCTGCATTTTATAATGTATGGTACTGGCAGCACGGATGGCTTTTTGTTCATCAGGATTTTCTGACATCAGCACCTCAGCCACATTGTTTATATCTTCAAAGGTCATGGCCGTGTCAAAATCCGGGTCAGGTTCGGCGTCCACCGGTGCCATCAATTCTTCCCTTTCCTTTTCGGTCAGCCCCTTGTCCTCCTGAGCCACGTCATCCGGATTGATTTCCTCATCTTCTTCTATGGGTTCTTTTTTCATGGGTTCGGAACGTGTGGGAGTTTTTCTCGCCACTTCCGGATCTTCCAAATAAACAATCTTTGTTTTGCCGATTACATCATCGTCTTTGGCAGGAGAGGATGATTCCATTTTAGTTCCTGGTCCAACTGTATCCGACAACGGTTTCCGGGACTGTTTTTTGCCGTGCCTCGTCTTACGGCTGGCACTCCGTATTTTTTCGGCCATACGCTTTTTACGATATTTCCATAACCTGATACGGACAATACGCATATGATGATAAAGCCTGTCCCATATCTCGTACATTTTTTGACCGAAAATGAATAACCACAAATGCCACAATATAAAAATCGCGCAGGCGATCTTTACAAGGAAATAAAGTGTCGCTTCCATAATTATAAAGGTTTAGTGATGCACTCGGTATATAATGCAGACATTTCTTTCTCATGCTTTTTCAGATGCTCATCTATAATCCTGCTTATAAAACCTGACATGGATGTATCCGGAGCGACAACAGACAAAAACCGTTTGATATAGGCATAGCTGTCCCTGTTTATATAAACCTGTATTCGGTTACTGAGCGGATAATTTATCAGATATGTAACCTGATACGGTGCCTTTTCCGGATATTCGCTTGGAAAAATATCGGAATACTCTTCAGTGACGGACGAAGCACTTCGTGCCGGTTCTCTTGCAGTTTTCATGTTGCCTGAAGTTTCATACGAGGTGACCTGAACGGCTTTCGCTGTCTTGTTGTTCTTACGCAGTTTCTTGTAAATGAACAATCCCAATCCGTAGGCTGTGTAAATGCAGCAACCTATGGATACTACTTGAAAAATAATCTGTGTCATGACTAAAACGGTTTTAATGGTTTGTAATATTCGTTGTTGTACAATTCATTGATCTCCTCCCAATGCTGTCGGATATGCTCCACGAGGATATTGCTTATATACCCGGATATGCTCATGTTCGGGGCAATAACCGGAAGGAAACGCTTGATACATTCGGCTACCTCACGGTTTATATAGACATGGGAACGGTTGGATGCCGGAATATTGACCAGATACCTTTCCCTATAGCTACCCGTTTCCTCTTTCTTTTTCCGGGGCTTTGCAGCAACCGTTTTCTCTGAAGGGGCTTCGGCAGGTTCTGTAGCGAGAGGCACTTCCGTTCCCGGCTGTTCCGTACTTTCTTCTTTGGGCTTCTCTCTTCCGAAGACGGGTATGTCCCCGACAATGATATTCTTGAGGACGTCCTCGTTCACTTCAACTTTTTTCTTTGTCATGACTGTACCAGTTTAAGTTTGACGATAAGTTCTTCCGCCAGTTCCGCGATACCGCTTCCTTCCAGCTGCCTGGCAGGAGGCGGCAGCAGGGTACAGCGGAAAAAGGCGCGTTTGGAATGGGTGATTTCTTTCTCGTAACGGCACAGGTCGGGAAGCGTGCTGTCAAGAACGGTCAGGTGCAGTTCCTTCATGACTTCCGAGTATGACTTGAAAATTTCCACGTTGGAACGTTTTTTCAATCTGTTCCAAAAGAATAGGATATCCTTGAGCGGCACATCCTTCATATTCCGAACATAATCGAGTACCGTAGTGGAAAAAGCGAGCGTACTCTGCATGATGATAAGATCCGGCGTGGTAGGTGTCAGGACATAATCCATATTGACGATGGTGCGGAATACCCCTGTGGATTCCACCGTTCCGGGCAGATCCACGAAAATCAGGTCATAATCCCCGCTCGCTGCAAGTTTGTCCGCGGCTTCCCTTGCCTTTTCCGCAGTGGAACCGACAATGGGATACGCTTTCTTTTGCACGCGCTCCCATTGTTGTAGCAGCAGTTGCTGGTAATAGGCACTGTTTGCGGCGGCCTTCTTGTCACGTTCCCTCATACGCACAAGGCTGTGCTGGGGTGAATCACAATCAATGATTGCCACGTTCAAGTTTTTCTCGAAATGGAAGTAGCTGGCAAGGACTACTGTAAGGGCAGATTTCCCGACCCCTCCTTTCTGGTTGCTGACGGCAACGAATAAAGGTTCTTTGCTCATGATTTTTCTTTTTAAATGGTTATTGAATAATTGTCAGTTTCATCCATCCGTCAATCCGTGAACGCTTCTTTCCAACCAACCGCCGGATGCTGCATCCGTTATCGGGTTTATCCATCATTCCAACCGATAGTGTATCCGTTATCGTATCCGACTTTCCGTCAATGGCCGGTCTGTTGGTCATGACATTCCGATAACCGTCATATCCGACATTGTTTCCACTATTCCGACCGCTAACGGAAGCATCCGACAATATGACCATTATTCCATTATCGGAAGCTCGGTTTCATCCATTCACGCTGCAAATTAAAAGGTATTTTTTCATACCGGCACCATGTTTCAAGGGAGGTGACGACCTGTGTCACCGTTTGTCATCACGTTACATATAACTTGCTATTTTACAATAGGATAAACCACCATAACTTTGCACCGACAACGAAACGGATACCGCTGCGGGGATTTCCCGAAGCCGAAGAATGAGGCTGAAGGGTCAAACACAATTTGACGGCAGGAAAATTCATGTTCAAGCGAACATAGCAAGTTGTGTTTTCGGCAGCCCGAAATATTTCGGGCAACCCAAAACAACTTGCCACTCGCCTGACGGCTCGGGGAAGGATTCACTCCAAAGTCGTGAATCCGGGACGGAAAATCAGAAACAGAAAACATCAATGCGTATGGAAGAAAACAAGAACAGAAAGACAAGAAAAAGTTCTGGTCGGAAGTCAAAGACCGACCCGGCCGTGCATCGTTACGGCATCAAATTCAACTCACAGGAGAACGACCAGTTTGAACTTTCATTTCAGAAATCAGGTATGACATACCGGGCAAGATTCATAAAAGCGGTACTTCTGAACAAGGAAATCAAGGTCGTGAAAATTGACAAGGCAACGATGGACTACTACATCCGCCTGACCAATTTCTACCATCAGTTCCAGAGTATCGGCAACAATTACAACCAGACGGTAAAAGCCATCAAGAGCAATTTCGGGGAGAAACGGGCATACGCCCTGCTCCGTAATCTTGAGAAGGCCACCATTGATTTGGTGGTGCTGAGCAAGCGGATAATCATGCTGACCCGTGAGTTTGAAGAGACATACCTCATCAAAAGGAAAAGGGAGGAGGAATGATATGGTGGCGAAAATCAACAGGGGTGTTTCGCTCTATGGGGCGATCATCTACAACCAGCAGAAAGTGAATGAAGCCACAGCCCGCATCATCTACGGAAACCGTATGATTACAGATGTCACCGACAATCCGGAGCAGGTCATGCGGCAAACGATGTGGGCTTTCGAGAATTATCTGCTTGCCAACAAGAATACGGAGAAGCCCATACTGCACATATCGTTGAACCCCTCTTTGGATGACCGTCTGACCGACGGCCAATTTGCGGATTTGGCGAAGGAGTATATGCAGAAAATGGGTTATGGCGACCAGCCTTACATTGTATATGTACACGAGGACATAGACCGCCGTCACATTCATATTGTTTCCACCTGCGTGAACGAGAAAGGGGAAAAGATAGACGATGCCTATGAGTGGAACCGCTCGATGAAAGCCTGCCGGGAACTGGAACGGAAGTTCGGTCTGAAACAGGTGGAGGACAAGCGAAAGGAGCTGCTGGAATCGTATCTCAAGAAAGCGGACTACCAAAACGGGGATGTGAAGGAGCAGGTCTCCAATATCGTGAAAAGCGTGTTCGGCACGTACCGCTTCCAGTCTTTCGGAGAGTACAGCGCGTTGCTTTCCTGCTTCAATATCGAGGCGAAACAGGTTCGGGGCGAATTTGAAGGTACGCCCTACAACGGTATCGTCTATACCATGACGGATGACACGGGCAAGCCGCTCTGTACGCCCATCAAGTCCTCCCTTATCGGGAAACGCTACGGCTACGACGGTCTGGAAAAGCGTATCGGCTACAATACCCGGGAGTACAAGGCAAAGAAATGGCAGCCCAAGATACGGAACGATGTCGCACTTGCCATGCACGGCTGCCGTGGCGACCGGGAGGAGTTCGTCCGTCTGCTCGGCGGGAAAGGCATTGACGTGGTGTTCCGTGAGAATGACGAAGGGCGTATCTACGGGGCGACCTTCATCGACCACAAGAACCGCGAAGTCTATAACGGTTCCCGGCTCGGCAAGGAGTTCTCGGCGAATGCCTTTGAACGGCTGTTCAACAATCCGGACAACATTCCCAATATGGATGCCCCTATGCCGGAATCCGGTCTGCAAAGCGGTTTCTCTTCCGATATGGAGAGCGGCATAGAGCAGGCTTTCGGGATATTCAATATTGAACCGAATGGTCCCGACCCACAGGAAGAGGCTCTTGCCCGAAGGCTGCAACGCAAAAAGAAGAAGAAACACCGCTCTCGCGGAATATCATAACAACAGGATTTATCAACATTAAAACTATATCATTATGCAACAAGAAGATGATTTGAGAGGACTGGCAAAAGTCATGGAGTTCATGCGTGCCATTTCCATCGTGTTTATTGTCATCCACGTCTATTGGTTCTGCTACCAGTCATTCGTGGATATGGGTATCAATATCGCTGTGGTCGATAAGATACTGCTCAATTTCCAGCGGACGGCGGGACTGTTCAGCAACCTGCTCATAACAAAAGTCTTTGCCGTCATATTCCTTGCCCTCTCCTGTCTGGGTACGAGAGGCGTGAAAAACCAGAAGATGACTTGGAACAGAATCTACGCTGCTTTCCTTTCGGGGCTGGTGATGTTCTTCATGAACTGGTGGATGCTTGACTTGCCGTTCAGTCCCATCACCGACACCGTCATATACACGCTGACACTTACCGCAGGTTATATACTTCTTCTGATGTCCGGCGTATGGATAAGCCGTATGCTGAAAAACAACCTGATGGAAGACGTGTTCAATACCGCCAACGAGAGCTTCATGCAGGAAACGCGCCTTATGGAAAACGAATATTCCGTCAACCTGCCAACAAAGTTTGTCTATCAAGGCAAGGAATGGGACGGATGGATAAATGTCGTGAATGTGTTTCGTGCATCCATCGTGCTGGGAACACCCGGCTCGGGCAAGAGTTACGCGGTGGTCAACAACTACATCAAACAGCAAATCGAGAAGTCCTTTGCCATGTATATATATGATTACAAGTTCCCGGACCTGTCTGAAATCGCCTACAACCATCTGCTCAAGCACAGGGAGCATTACAGGGTGAAACCGGAGTTCTATGTCATCAATTTCGATGACCCGCGCCGCAGCCACCGCTGCAATCCCATCAATCCAAAATTCATGGTGGACATATCGGATGCATACGAGAGTGCCTACACGATAATGCTCAATTTGAACAAGACATGGATACAGAAACAGGGCGATTTCTTCGTGGAGTCTCCGATTATCCTGCTTGCCGCAATCATCTGGTATCTGCGTATTTACAAAGACGGCAAGTATTGCACGTTCCCTCACGCGATAGAGTTCCTGAACAAGCCGTATGCCGATATTTTCACCATTCTGACCTCTTATCCTTCTTTGGAGAACTACCTTTCACCGTTTATGGATGCCTGGCAGGGAGGCGCACAGGACCAGCTTCAAGGACAGATAGCATCTGCGAAAATTCCGCTTTCGAGGATGATTTCACCGCAGCTCTACTGGGTGATGACGGGCGATGACTTTACCCTTGACCTGAACAATCCGGAACACCCAAAAATCCTCTGCGTGGGCAACAACCCCGACCGTCAGAACATCTATTCTGCTGCACTCGGACTGTACAACAGCCGCATAGTCAAGCTGGTGAACAAGAAGGGACAATTGAAGAGTTCCATCATCATAGATGAGCTTCCGACCATCTACTTTCGCGGCATCGACAACCTGATTGCCACCGCACGAAGCAACAAGGTCGCGGTTTGTCTCGGATTTCAGGATTTCTCGCAGTTGGCACGTGACTATGGTGACAAGGAGGCGAAGGTTATCCAGAATACGGTCGGCAATATCTTCAGCGGCCAGGTGGTAGGTGAAACCGCCAAGAACCTGTCGGAGCGTTTCGGCAAGATACTCCAGCAGCGGCAGTCCATTTCCATCAACCGGCAGGACACATCCACTTCAATCAATACGCAGTTGGATTCCCTGATTCCGGCATCCAAGATTGCCAACCTCTCGCAGGGTACATTCGTGGGCAGCGTGGCGGACAACTTCGGGGAAGAAATCGAGCAGAAGATTTTCCATGCCCGTATCATCGTCGATAGCGGGAAGGTGGCGGCGGAAACGAAAGCCTACAAGAAGATTCCGGTCATCAACGAGTTCAAGGACGCAAATGGCAACGACATCATGCAGCAACAGATAGACCGGAACTATTCACGCATCAAGGCGGATGTGTTGCAGATAATCGAGGATGAGAAGGAACGTATCAAGAATGACCCTGACTTGCAGCATCTGATTCCAAAGGAGGAGGATGAATCGGAATAATAGCCCACAGACCGCTCTTTTATTTCAGCCTGCAAAGTTCGTCCCGTGCCTGAAAGGATTGAGCAAGGCCAAGCCCTTACGGGTTTCCGCAAAAATCATCCTCGCTTCGCTTGCGGTATTTTCCCGGAAAGCCTTGCACAATCCGGCACGGAACGGTTTGGCAGGCAAGAAATAAAAAATCGGCTCACGAGCCGGTAAGTGTTTAACTGAAAAACAAATGGTCATGTGTACAACAAATGTAAACAACGTAACAAAAGGACTTCCGGGTCAAGTTGCAGGAAACAAAGAAAATATGGTCATCGGACAGACCTATTGGAAAGGATTTTCCTATCCCGTCCGGGAAATAGAGACCGAAAGACAGACGTTCAGAGTATCCGTGGATAGCCTGCGGGATGAACTGATAAACGATATGCGTAACGGCATCTACGAGGCGATGGAGGCGTGCGAGGAGATTGACGGTTTCTGTACCGACGAGGAACTGCGGACGCTCTCCGATGAAGACTTGTACAGAATGTATTGTTGAACCAACTATAAATACGAAAGAATTATGAAAAAGAGAAGCAACTTCACGCCGATGGATAGATTCCACGAGATTCTTGCCGGTCATGGTCTGAACACGATGAATGTGGGTATCAACCATATCCGTATCTTCTTCAACGGAAAGAAATTGTTTGACTATTATCCGCTGAGGATGAAACTGTTCGACTACCACAACTGGCACCAACTGACCTATCCCTCTTTTGGCAACGGTGACGGGAAATGGGAAGCCGAACTTGACGATATTATCCGGCAACTGATTGTATCACCACAATAAATGCCACTGATATGAATGGAAATAGCAAAGGAACGCTCGTTTGGGATAACATTCCCGAATGGGCGATTTTTTCATTGGAGTACGGCATTGAAGAAGAACTGTTCCTGAACGATGAAGACAAAGGACTGATAACACGGTTCATCACCGAGAACTTTCCAAACGGGTACACGATGAGCGTGGACTGGGAATCCTACAAGGAGTTTGACAGTCATCCTGCTTTCGGGAAGCCGTGCAAGACTTATACAGTCAGTTTTTGTAATCTGTAAATCAAATGAATATGAGAAAGATAACATTAAGTGAATATAACGCCATTCCGAATGACTATCGCGGAATTTGGACAGTGGAGCGTTGGGACATACCGAACTGGGCGGAGCTACGCGAAAAACATATCGGCAAACGCACCATGATGGTCAATGACAACGGCACTTGCCTGTTGGTTGAAGGAATGGGCTTCGAGGTCGTGGATGACAGCTCGTGGAAAAAGCCTAATGAAGTCAAACGGGAAATAGACAGACATTATTTTGAATTTTACATAGAACATGATTATGAACCTCATTATGCCGATTGTTCAATCCGATGGAACGATACATTGGAAACGACAGAGGTCAGAATCGCTCTGGCTATGGATGCCGATACGGACAAGGACGACGAGATATTCTATTACTGCAACGGGGTTGATGACCTGAAATCATTTGCGGACAAAGGCACGCAAGACTTTACCATAGCAGGGTGCATCGGCTTCGGTATATATGAAGAACTGTTACAAACCACTTAAAATTATCGGATATGAAAATCAAATGTCAGGAACACTACGACAAGGTAGTGCAGTATGCCAAAAGCATTGGCGACACCACTTTTCAGAAATGTATTGAACGCCTCAAACTATGGGAGAAGAACTCCAACGGCAGGTATGAGATTGAACTATATTGGGATTTCGCGCCGTATTCATTCGGATTCGCGGAAAGAACCCCGGACGGACAAAACGGCATCGTGGGAGGATTGCTCTACCACGGCAGACCGGATGAATCCTTTGCCGTGGTCATGGAACCGTTCCACGGCTGGAGCATACATACCTGAAATTTACCATACGGTTTATCTATGATTGCGCAAAAATGGTGCAGAGGTAATCAATATCCGATTACTTTTGCACCATTTTTGCGTATTTTATTTAACCCTCGAATTTGCAGAATCGGGAAATTAAATCTCTATTTTGGAAATTAAATTACGATTTTCGCGGAAAACCCGCAAAAATCGCAAATTAAATCTCCTTTTAGCAAATTTCCAGTAATAGCGTGAACTGGACTTAGCTCACCTGACTCAAAAACTTCAGAAGCCAAAATAAAACAAGAAATCCCAGCTGAAACAACCGGGACTTCTCTACTTCCTTTTTATAGTGCAGATACGACGACTAAGCTCGTACGGGCACTTTCATAGTGCAAAGGTAAGCATTATTTTTAATCCTGCCAAATAAATCTGATTCTAAAATTCGATTTTAGAAATCTGAGCTACAACTTTTTGAGCTTCATCCGTTTGAATGGCATTGACAAGATTATGAATCTCATTTTCCAAATCCGTTTTTCGGGCTTGTGAAATACAGCCCAACATATACCTGACAACATCTATACCACCTTTTATGTTGTGCCTGCAATCGGGAGAAATGTCAGCAGGTAATCGTTTGATACCTTTGGGGAAATCCATATTGTAAATGCAACCTCCGTGAGCGCACTTATTGCGAAGTACACGTATGGTTTCCAGATAATTATAGAAAACACCTCTTGAACAACCATAGGCATTAGCAACCAAATCTTTTGCATCCTCTTCTTTCAAAGAATCATATAATGTAATGATATTGCCAATTGTCATAAACTCTATGGTCTTCCATGCAGGTGCATATATTCCCGGATGTTTAGCATGATGGCGCTGAATTACGGGATTCTTGCGCATAGTTGCATAGACCTGATCTTCAAAATCGTTTACGAATTTGGAAGTTATATACTTGCGATTAACGAACCAACAGGGATCTTCAATATATCGGAGTGAAATATTGTAAATGAGTTTAGTACGAATATTGACCTCAATTCGGTCAAGTGCGTTAAGCAATAATCTTCGGAGTTTGGTATCAAACTCATAAAGGTCATATACACTCTTGAAGGTAGTACCCGGTTTTAACTTATGGTCACGATGTTCTAAGCTCGGGAATTTTATCTCATAAGGAAAAGAATAGAACCCAAGTCGGTAATAACCAACATCAAGGAGTATCTCTTTTGCTTTCTCCTCATCATCGAATGCCATACCGTTTGATTTCAGTCTGGCGATCTGTTGGTCTATCGTATAAGCTTTCTTCATTGTTCTTGGATTTGACAGCAAAGTTACTTATTTTTCTGATACAAACACCCATTATGTATATTGATTTATAGAAACATATCCCACATCAGGCAATTATTCCATATTCCTCTATAAAATTCCATCCTAAGTGCGCTTCCCTTGTTAAGTCCCATTGATAAGTTAACTCGGAGGGACAATACCTTCCACGTTCAAGCCTCCGGTTTTCGCGCAAAAAATTCCTTTCAGTAATTTTTCACCCGAAAAAACGCTCCGGTATCGCCGTCCGAGTTGGGGAATGGGCCGGGACTTAGCAAGCGAAGCGACCTACGACGCATAGGACAATTTCACAAAACAACTTGACGGCCATATTTTACCGGTCTAAGATGTCCCAATGCTCTACGATATCCGATCATTTCCCGACCTTAAACTGCCGCCTGTCTTATGGAGTGCCACAAGGATGTGGGGACTAAAGACAGTTCGCTCTCAACTCTGCATAAGACTGGTGTTTCTTTTTTATTATCGCTCGTTTTCCCACTTTTCCGTCTGTTTCGCGGTTTATTCTTTCCCGTCGTTCCCTTTTCGGGGATTTCTTCCTTGTAGTCGTGCGCCATGTTCGGTGCGTTTTCAGGCCTTCGCCATTCGTTTTTCCATTTTCCTTTACCTACGTTTCCCCTCCTGCGGTGAAACGTGATGACACCTGATGAAACATATAGCTCAACTGATTGAAACATAATTATTTATCAAAATTCATCCTATATATTTGCACTGACAATTTTAAGTATCAACTCTAAAAAACAAGATTATGGCAAAGACAAATGGAAGGGATGATCCCCCTAAAACCCAAGTTACCGAGAACGAACAGATGAGCGACATCGTGTTTATCCTCGACAAGATGGAACTTATTTTACAGGCGGTGTCCGAAATCAACAAGGACGGCAGGTTCAAGACGGTTCCGGCGGACAAGGAACACCAAAACTCCTTTCTGAAAATCGACCGCTACGCCAACCTGTTCGAGAACTTCGTAAAGAACTTCTGGAGCCAGCTCAATAACCCGACACGGTTCGGAATCCTCTCCGTCAAGGAAGAGACATTGGACAAGCCGGAAATAAAGCAGGCGATAGAGGACATCGCGGAAGGGAAACAGACAAAAGCTGTGGAGGAATTTCTCAAGAAATACGAGATTGTTCCACGCAACGAAAAAAACCAAAGTATCAACCAACAAAATTCAGAAGAAATGGCAAAGAAAAATGACACCCAGCAGCAGGCTGTCCAGGACGGCGGCCAGCAGCAACCAAAGTACCGCTACAACGAGTCCATGATCAACTGGGACGAGTTGAAGAATTTCGGACTGTCACGCGAGTACCTTCAGGAGCGCGGACTCCTTGACCAGATGCTCAAAGGCTACAAGACCAATCAGGTCGTACCCATCAGCATGAACTTCGGCTCTGCCGTGCTGCGCACCGATGCGCGCCTCTCTTTCCAGCAGACCGCCAACGGACAGATTGCCCTCGGCATCCACGGTATCCGGCAAAAGCCCGAGCTTGACCGCCCTTATTTCGGGCATATCTTCTCCGAAGAGGATAAGAAGAACCTGCTTGAAACAGGCAATATGGGGCGTGTCGTGGAACTGAAAGGACGCAACGGCGAATACATCCCGTCCTTCATCAGCATTGACAAGCTCACCAACGAGGTGGTTGCGATGCGTGCGGAGAACGCCTTCATCCCGAGAGAAATCAAGGGTGTGCAGCTTACCGAGCAGGAGCAGAACGACCTGCGTGAAGGAAAGAAGGTGTTCATAGAGGGGATGATTTCCAACAGCGGAAAGGAGTTCGACGCCCACATCCAAATCAACGCCGAGCGCAGGGGTATCGAATACATTTTCGAGAACGAAAAGCTCTTCAACCGCCAGTCATTGGGCGGCGTGGAACTGACCAAGCAGCAGATTGAAGACCTCAATATGGGCAAGGCCATCTTCGTGGAGGGGATGGAACGCAAGGACGGCGAGATTTTCTCCTCATATGTCAAGCTGGACGAAGCCACAGGCAGACCGGCCTACACCCGGTACAATCCCGATTCCCCAGAGGGCGACCGTGAAATCTACATCCCGAAGGAAATCAACGGCGTGAAAATCACCGCCGAGGAACAGCAGCAGCTCCGCGAGGGCAAAACCATCTTCCTCAATGATATGGTGAACCGCAAGGGTGAGGAGTTCTCATCGTTCATCAAGGCGGATCTTGAAACGGGACGATTGAGCTATTCCCGCACGCCGGACGGCTTCGAGCAGCGTGCCGAGTTCAAGATACCGGAAAAGGTGTGGGATGTGAAACTCACCGGACAGCAGCGTGCCGACCTCCAGAGCGGCAAGTCGGTACTGGTCGAGGGCATCAAGGGGTATGACGGCAAGACCATTTCGCAGTATGTCAAGGCGAACTTCAACCAGGGCAGGCTGGACTTCTACAACGAGAACCCCGACCGCAAGCGTGACGCCTCACAGCGCAATGTGGTGGCCAATGCCCAGAAGCAGGGGCAGAAACAGAGTGGCCGCAAGTCAAAAGGCGCAAGCATAGCCTGATCAAAAGTCAAATGAATGTAAAACCTATAAAGTCATCAATATGAACAAGAATAATGGCAACAACACGCCTTTCAAGGCGGAAGACGTGAACTGGGAAGAACTGGCAGGCATCGGCATCCTGAAGGACGAGCTGGAAATGTCGGGCGAACTGGAAACCCTGCTCAAAGGTGAAAAGACGAAGGTCATCTCACTCAGTCTGGTGCTTCTCGGTGTGGACGTGGTGATGGACGCGACCCTGCAACTGGTACGCAAGGACGGTGAGCCGCTGATTGAGATTCTCGGTGTAAAGCCTGCGGCATAGCCATCGGCAGACCGTCAACCCAACGAACAATGAAATAAAAATGTCAAACCGCCGTTTCCCGTATTCCGGTTCCGGTAACGGGGAACGGCTTAAATTTTATCCGAAAATGAAAGCAATCATAGCAGAAAAACCGAGTGTAGGTATGGATATAGCCCGCGTGGTCGGGGCTACAGAGAAAAAGGACGGCTACTTTACAGGCAACGGCTACATGATCACATGGGCGTTGGGACACCTCGTGTCGCTGGCACTGCCCGGCACATATGGCTACACAAAAACCGTGGCCGAAGACCTTCCGATGATTCCCGAACCTTTCCGTCTGGTCGCCAGACAAGTCAAGACAGCCAAGGGTATGGCAACGGACATTGCCGCCGGCAAACAGCTCAAGATTATTGACGAGGTATTCTCCAAGTGCGACAGCATCATCGTGGCAACGGATGCCGGACGTGAAGGTGAGCTTATCTTCCGGTGGATTTATTCCTATTTAGGTTATACCAAACCGTTCCAGCGCCTGTGGATTTCCTCTCTGACGGACGAGGCCATCCGTGAGGGGATGGCGAACCTCAAAAAAGGAAGCGAATACGACAGCCTTTATGCAGCCGCCGACAGCCGGGCAAAGGCGGACTGGCTGGTGGGCATGAACGCCAGCCGTGCCTTGGCGATAGCCTCCGGCTCGGCAAACAGCTCCATCGGCCGTGTGCAGACCCCGACACTTGCCATGATATGCGCACGCTTCAAGGAAAACCGCAACTTCGTTTCCACCCCGTTCTGGCAGCTGCATATCACTCTGAAACAGGGCGACGCGCACCGTCAGTTCGTCCATACCGTGGATTTCAAGAAGAAGGACGAGGCGGAAACGGCATACAGGAGCATCACTTCAGATTCCGTGGCCACCATCAACAAGGTGGAACGCAGGCGCACATTCCAGCAGGCACCTCTGCTGTACGACCTGACCGCCCTTCAGAAGGACTGCAACATCCATTATGACCTTCCGGCGGACAAGACCCTTTCCATCGCCCAGTCCCTGTACGAGAAGAAGCTGATTTCCTACCCGAGAACAGGTAGCCGTTACATTTCCGAGGATGTCATGGCGCATATCCCGGCATTGTTGGAGAAAGTGACGGAAATGCCGGAGTTCAGGGAGTACGGACTCTCTTTCGACTGTTCCAATCTGAACACACGTAGCGTGGATGCCACGAAAGTGACCGACCACCATGCGCTGATCATCACGGGCATTGCTCCGGAAGAACTGTCCGAAGCGGAATCTGTCGTTTACACCCTGATTGCCGGCAGGATGCTGGAGGCTTTTTCTCCTCCATGCGAGAAAGAGCGGTTGCTGATGGAGTGCGTGTGCGAGGAATTGGATTTCCGTTCGCAGTCCGCCGTCATCGTCACACCCGGCTGGCGGGGCGTGTTTGCCCGGAGTGAAGACCGTGAGAAGGATGAACCGGAAGGTAACGGAGGAACGGCCGTATTTGCCGAGAGAGAGGAGATCCCGGTCATGGGACATGGGCTGGCACAGAAAAAGACCTTGCCCAAACCTCTTTACACGGATGCGACCTTGCTCGGTGCGATGGAGAACTGCGGAAAGGAAGTTTCCGACGAACAGGCGCGTGAAGCGTTGAAAGATTCGGGCATCGGAACGCCCGCCACCCGTGCCGCCATCATCACGACCCTGTTCAAACGGGATTACATCGAGCGTTCAGGCAAAAGCATCCGTCCAACAGAAAAGGGACTTTACCTCTATGAATCGGTCAAGGAGATGATGGTGGCGGATGTGGAACTGACCGGTACATGGGAAAAGGCCCTGACGCAGATAGAGGGGCATACCCTTGACACGGACGCTTTCCTGCTCTCCATAAAGGGATATGCAGGGAAAGTCACCGAAGAGATATTGCGTCTTAAATTCCCCGAGCAGTCAGCACACGCCTTTGCCTGCCCCAAATGCAGAACAGGCAATGTGGTGATAAAATCCAAGGTCGCCAAATGCGACAACGAAGGGTGCGGTCTGCTGTTGTTCCGCAAGTTCCTGAACAAGGAACTGACCGACCAGCATCTGGAGCAGTTGCTCTCGTCAGGTTCCACCAAACTGATAAAGGGATTCAAGGGCAAGAAGAGCGTTTCCTTCGATGCTGCGGTCGCCTTTGACGAGGGCTTCAACCTCAAGCTCTCATTTCCCAAGCCCAAAAGCGGTAAGGGCAAATAGCACAGTCATTCCATTCGTGGGCAAAGGTAGCGGAGCCGCCTGCTTCCACCTGCAAGGTCAGACCTTTCAGGTTTCGAAGAAAATCATCCTCACTCGCGTTCCGGTATTTTCACCGAAAACCTTGCCTGTGGAGGCGGTCCGCTTTCCTGCCCCCGAAATTGGAAATGACATGTTTCACCTATCAACAATATACGGTCATGAAAACAAGGGAATGTATCAAAAGGGTCATAACAAACAAGTGGATAAGGATGATGGCGTTGGCCATTGTAGCCGCCATCGTGTTCAGCTACCTCTATTCAAGGGGAATATCACCGGTATGGACGGCGGTCGCCATCGTCTGTTTCAGGGGATTCTTCCGGTTCATCTACAAGATCGCCTGCTTCCTGCTGGCTGTGGCGATACTTTTCTGCATTCTCAGCTATCTGGTATTCTGACCATTGAACAGTATGGAGCGATGAAATCCGAATCCTATATCAACTGTTATTTCAACCTACATAACGGAGCTGTCCTGTCGGGCGGCTCTTTTTGTATCTGCACCTCAATGGAGAAGAAGATTACAGCAACGGAAAACAAGAAAAGGAGAATGAAAACAGAGCCATTGACAGACCGGGAACTACCGGGCAAAGTTGGCAAACGCTCCTTTTCGGACGGCAAGGTCGGGCCTTGCAGGTTTCGCGGAAAATCATCCTCGCCCTGCTCCGGTATTTTTCCCGAAAACCTTGCCTAACCGGGAGCATTTGCCGTAAAGCCCTTGTAGTTCAACGGGCTGCCAAAGCCCGAGTATTCACAATTAAAAAGATAAAGACATGAATCAAGCAATCATCTCAAGACCGCCTGCGGCACCGATGCAGATACGAGTGCCGATGCCCGTAACAAGAAGGAAAAGGGCCGTTGAACCCAAAGCTGCCGTAAAGTTCCCGCCGAGAGGCACTACCGGACCGGTGCACATCTCAACACTGCTGAACCCCATTCTGGAAATATGCCACCATCCCGACAGGGACAGGCTGCTGGCGGAGTTCTTCAACCAGTAACGGAATACGATTATTCACATTTTAATTCATACGATTATGTTTTTTACAGCAATCAACCAGATGATGACCGAAGGCGTGGATCTCATGCTGGTCATCCGCAAAGCGAACGGACAACTGACAGTATCCACCCTGCCGAAGTCAAACACCCTGAAGGACGAGGCTCAGAACCACATCGTGCCGCTGACCGTCACCGGGCTGCCGGAAGAACTGGATGCGGGATTCCTGCAGGTCATAGCCAGACCGATACAGAGAGCGTCGGGACTGATTACCAACATGGCACAGTTCGAGGCGCAGGCCGAGAAAGCGGCTTCCGACAGCAAGGCTTCCAAAGAGGCGAAAGCCAAGGAAACGAAGGAGGAGAAGGAGAAGCGTGAGAAGTACGAGAAGTATCTCAAGAAAGCGGAAGAGCAGATCGCGGCCCAGAACCACAAGGATGCCGTCGCCACCCTCGGACAGGCACGCTTTTATGCGAAGCCGCAGGATCAGAAGCGGATTGACGAGATGATAGCGGAACAGAAAAAGGCAATGAGCAGCGGAAGCCTGTTTGACCTGATGGAGGATTCCGCACCACAGCCACAAGTTCAACAGCAGGCAGCACCGCAACCGGCACAATCACAGCAGATACCGCAGTATCCGCCGCAGCCTCAGATGCAGAGACCGATGGGCGCACAGCCGCAAAATGGGCAGCAGAATCCGCAACAGCAGATGATGTGGCCGCCACAGCAACCGCTTCAAAGACCGATGCAGCGTCAGGCTCCTCCACAACCGCAGTATGGCGCACAGCCGCAGATGCCACCGCAACAGCCGCAACAGGCATACGGGGAACAATATGGCCATTGGCAGGAAGAGGACTGTCATCAGGATGGTGCGTATTCGCCTTACGGACAGGAAGTCCCTGCATACCGTCCGGAAGATTATGAGGAATATCTCGATTTTCCAAAATCCATGTTAGAACCAAGAAATTCACATTACGCTCAAACAGTTTAAGACTATGGCACTCGAAATCACAGGAATGACACGCTCATTCACATTCAAGAAAGGTAACGGAATGGTCACGCTTGACGACCCGAACCCGTCAGACAGCCCGGAAATGGTCATGAGTTATTACTCCAATTTCTATCCGGAATTGACAACGGCAACGGTACACGGACCGGTCGTCAAGGAGGACAAAGCCGTGTACGAGTTCAAGACCACTATCGGAACCAAAGGATAGGATATATGAAGAAAGATAGTAAAAGGAAGAAATCATGTGTACCATTGGACGAACATCAGTCGGAACAGCTGGCAAGGCTCATCATCGGGCAGACCGAGCGGAATTTCCGGCACGGCGTGAACAGGAAAGAACGGATTGCGGCTCCAAGCGGGGCCGTAATTCTTTTCTGAACACGGCACTGGCTCCGATAGCACAGAAGAACCTTGTGGTGGAGACATACGACAGCATCAACGCCAAAAGGGCAAATGTAATTACGCGGGAAAACTACGAGTTCCTGCGTGGTTCATATTTCAATTATGCTTCACTGCTGAAAAAGGAAGCGATGCATACTCCGGGCAGCAGTATCGGGGAAGGCATTGCCAGGCTGTATGACGAGATGGATACCCTTATCGGGGACGGAATGAATGTCAATATCGAACAGGAAGAAGGTCGACTGTTCTTTCGTTTGTGGAAATATCACCAATGGGGAAGCTATACATTGTACTACTTCCCCGTGAAGTTTCTTGAATCGCTCAATCCTGTTTTACGGAGGATTGCCATCACCTTTATCCACAAGCTGATGATGGCGAATGGATTTTCAACTATTCTGAACGAGGATGACACGGAGTATGTACTTATGTGGCTGACGGAAGAGGATTCTTCGGAAGAAGAGAAAGAAACGGAGAAACGGTTGAAATTGGTTCAATCATACGAAAACGGCAAAATCCGCAGGCTGCTCAAGCAGGTGGAGACCAAGTCCTATTACAAGGATTTGCCGAAGATGCTTGAAAAGTACACTCCACAAAACGACTTCGAGCGTTCTGTCGTCAGATTGATGAAACATGGATTACCGTTTCTTACCCCCAAACACGGTATCATGCGGTATGGTTATGACGCATATTACGAGGAAGAGCCTGACATCCAGCCGATGCGTCTTGACCAGCAGATAAGGGTGGTCTATGACTGCGAAGATATGGTGTCTGAATATCTGACGGATTATTACAACGGCAACAGCCGGGAAACATACGACATCACTCCGGTAACCGTCTATGACCTGTCGCCAGATACGAAAGAATTGTTCCGAATGGATGATTACCCGGAACAATTCTTCAAGTGGGCGGATGAATTTATAAACATTGTATATTGATAGAAATATGATAGATACGAATGAATTGACAAAAAAACTGAGGACATTGCTTCATCCACGGGCGGCATTGATTGTCTATGCGCAGGAAGCTGACAGTTATAACGCCTATAAAAACAGCTATTTTATAGAAGTGAGGGATATAGATGTCAATGGGATTATGGGTGAAGGACGTCCTGTAACGGTTGAGTTTATGAACGAGCTGGTGAAAGGTTATTCTGAAAGGCACAGCACAACGCCATACGGAAGGATTCCGGACAACTTGCTGTGGTGTGACCCTCGTAAGGGCAGCGAAAGATACATCTGGTACAATCCACCCCAAAAGCGGATGATGTTCTTCTATGAGAATCTCGGGATAGAAAATGCGGAATACAACCTTCCGGGTATCATCTATGTGACAGGAGAAAGCAGTCTTAAGGTCTATGCCTATAAGGACAAGGTATTGTCGGACGATACGGAACTTTATGCTGCACCATTTTTCAATGTGACAGGGGCGGATGTCTGTCTTGGCTCTGCCAAAATAGAGAAACCGAAAGATTTGACCTACACCAACCTGCTGGAGTATTGGGAAAAAAAGTTCTGGCTGACGGAGTTTTCCCATTTAGGCGGAGGTGGTAATCCCACAAAATCCAATCTGGTATTGGTAACGAAGGCGGCAAAAGATAAGCCTTTCAATCTTGACGAATTGAAACCATTGAACAAACTGAAACTAAAAGACATATTAAAATGAAAAGAGTGCATTACACAGACAACTATCTGATAAACCCGCAGCATCCGGTGACGTTGAACATCATTGGTGCGGGAGGTACAGGTTCGCAGGTGCTGACCTGTATGGCAAGGCTGGACGTGACACTTCGGGCGCTCGGACATCCGGGGCTGTTCGTAACGCTTTATGATCCGGACATCGTGACCGAAGCGAACATAGGCAGGCAGCTTTTCGGACCGATGGATTTGGGACTGAACAAGGCACAATGTCTTATTACGAGGATAAACAATTTCTTCGGAAACGACTGGAAAGCGGAGCCGAGACTCTACCCATCGGCAATGAAAGAGATAAAACGCGATGAAGTAGCGAACATCACCATCACCTGTACGGACAATATCAAATCAAGACTGGATTTGTGGAATATATTGGAGAAAGTGGCGACATCCTCGTACACGGATTTCAATACGCCACTCTATTGGATGGATTTCGGGAACGCGCAGACTTCCGGACAGGTCGTATTGGGAACTGTTCCGAATAAAATCAAGCAACCGGCTTCCACCTTGTATGAAACAGTCGCTTCCTTAAAGGTGATTACCCGTTTCGTAAAATATGCGAGGGTGAAGGAGGTGGATTCCGGACCAAGTTGTTCCCTTGCGGAAGCTTTGGAAAAGCAGGACTTGTTCATCAATTCCACGCTTGCGCAGCTGGGCTGTGACATCCTTTGGAAGATGTTCAGACACGGTGTGATTGAGCATCAGGGGCTATTCCTTAATCTGCAAACACTGAAAGTGAATCCAATTGGTGTTTAATCAGCAGTTTTCCTGCGATAAAGCCCCGAAATCTCATTGATTTTTGCAGCACCCAGTCCTCTGCATGACTGGCTTGTTCCCAATTACGGAAACCGCTCAGATGATCCTTGTAAGCACGCTCTAGGTTATTGCCATCTACCTTAAAGTATAGCCCCAGCGAGCGGGCCGTTATCGGGTAGGTATCCAAATATTTTTTTTAAGACATCAGCAAACTCCTTAGAGTAGCTGGTGTTATCAGCAAGCAACGAGTACCTGTCAAGGATTATGTTTCTGCCTTCTGCCGTTAACCATCTGCGACGTCTGACATGAAGAACGACCTTGTGATCACGGATAGGAAAGTCGTTAACCTGACGGCTTTCCGTGAAACCATTGGGCTTAAGGTCGTGCCACTCTTCTTCCCGTGCATCTTTTTCGTCAAGATAGATGTGAAGAAGGACGCGCTCATTACCAGTCTCTTCAATAATGCCAGTGTGGTCTTCGTTAACGGATGTAACGTCGAAGTACTCAAGTATGCCTTTGGGAAGAAGGTAACTTGCCAGAATCTTATAGTCAAATGCTGATTGCTTACTCATGAGTGCAAAGGTAATGCTTCTTATAAACATTTAAGCATTAAACAAGAAAATATAGACCTATACTACAAAAATAAGCCACGGATTTTTGCAACTGTGCCTCTTTTGTTCTATCTTTGCACAGATAAATAAAAAATTAGTGAAAAAATATATTTCCATATCGTTTGTTGCATTGTCAAGTTTGGTATTACTATTACTTGCCATAGTGCCTCATCATCATCACGAAGGGTTGGTGTGCTTCGTTATGGAGATATGTGAGCAGGATAATCAGGTAAATGACAAACATACAGACCATAGAGAATTGCCTGATGAACATGAACAGTCATGTATTGCTGAATCCGAGTATACTGCCCCTAAAGTTGATGAAGCAAAATGCAAGATAGCTTCTTGCCAAAATCATGATTTTACCCATTTATTCCCAATCTTCTTTTTAGCTGCGGATGTCTTAACTTCCGACACAGGAGTTTCACTCTCCTACTTTAAGTACGGAGAGTATATCCTATTCTATAAATCCGCAGAAGCAAACCAATTTCACGGTTTGCGGGCACCTCCTTTTACTTTTTGCTAAAACATTTGGCTTATAGTTTATAAGTCATACTGCTTTGTACAGTTCAACGTGTTCAAAGCATGAGCTGTTGGTATATATCAATACTCATAAAAAACAATATTTTTTACAGGAAGTAAAGTTTATCAGGCTTTGCGCTACTTCCGCAATTAAAATAATTAGCAAAATGAAAACGTACATAATAGGATTATTTGTTGTTATTGCAATAATATTTACCGGATGCAACTCCGGTCAGAAAAAAGACAATCAACATTCACAAGATAAACATGAGCACGTATATGGTGACGGGCACGACCATTCAAATGAAAAAGACCATGACCATACGGATGGTGACGGACATGAGCACGGAAATGAAGACGGGCATAACCATTCCGAAGGCGATGGGCACGATCATGGAAAAGAAAGCGGGGACATAGAAGAAATTGCCTTTTCCAAAGAACAAGCAAAATTAGTTGGGCTTAGCACCGAAACAGTATCTCCCGGAACTTTTTATCAGGCGATTAAAACAAGCGGTCAGATACAAGCATCGCAGGGAAACGAGGTGGTCATTGCCGCTACTTCCAACGGAATTGTTTCTTTTACCAATCCCTCAATCACAGACGGTAGTGCAGTGAACGCAGGTCAATCGGTTGTTACTATTTCGGCTAAAAAACTGTTGGAAGGAGATCCGGCAGCTAAAGCAAAAATCGCTTATGATATTGCCCTTAAAGAATATCAAAGGGCAGAAGGGCTTGTAAAAGACCAGATTATTTCAGCGAAAGAGTTTGAACAAGTGAAATTGCGTTACGAAACAGCAAGAACAGCATACGAAGCACAGGCTTCTAATATTACGGCTTCGGGCGTAAGTGTAACCTCTCCTATCAGCGGTTATATAAAAAACAGGTTGGTTGCACAAGGTGAGTATGTTTCAGTCGGTCAGCCGATAGCTACCGTTTCACAAAATAAGCGTTTGCAGTTACGGGCAGAAGTATCGGAAAACAACTTCAAGATGCTTAAAAGTATAAGCAGTGCCAACTTTAAGCCTGCATACGATAATATTGTATATAAACTATCCGATTTGAACGGACGATTGCTGTCATACGGTAAATCGTCAGGAGATCAGACGTTCTACATTCCGGTAACATTTGAATTTGACAATATTGGAGATATTATACCGGGTGCATTTACAGAAGTTTATCTGTTGTCAAGCCCGCAAGAAAATATAATCTCTGTCCCTGTATCTTCTGTAACGGAAGAACAGGGCTTGAACTTCGTCTATTTAAGGTTGGACGAAGAAGGATATAAAAAACAGGAAGTAACACTTGGTCAAAATAATGGTGAAAGGGTACAAATACTTTCAGGGCTTAATAAAGGCGATAAAGTAGTTGTAAAAGGTGTCTATCAGGTAAAACTGGCTGCCACTTCATCAGTAATGCCTGAAGGACATTCACATTAACCCTTAACACGAATTATTATGTTGAACAAGATAATAAAATTCTCGCTAAACAACCGGATGGTTGTTTTAGTAGCATCCGTATTATTAATGTTGGCAGGAACTTATACTGCCATGAATATGGAAGTCGATGTATTCCCTGATTTGAATGCACCGACCGTTGTTGTGATGACAGAAGCAAAGGGTATGGCACCCGAAGAAGTTGAACGTTTGGTAAGTTTTCCAGTTGAAACAGCGTTGAACGGAGCGACAGATGTGCGCCGTGTGCGTTCATCTTCTACCACTGGATTTTCCATTGTATGGGTTGAATTTAATTGGGGAACGGACATCTATCGAGCCAGACAGATTGTGTCTGAAAAATTGTCCGTAGTAAAAGATGATTTGCCCTCCAATGTTGGTAATCCGACATTAGGGCCTCAATCATCCATTTTGGGAGAGTTAATGATAATCGGTCTGACCGCAGATTCCACTTCATTACAGGATTTGAGGACATTAGCCGACTGGACAATCCGTCCCCGTTTATTATCAACAGGCGGTGTGGCACAGGTTACCGTAATAGGAGGCGAAATTAAGGAATATCAGATTTTGCTTAATCCTGAAAAGATGAAACATTACGGTGTCGGATTGGATGAAGTGATTAATATAGTTACCGAAATGAATCAGAATGCTGCCGGAGGTGTTTTGTATGAATACGGAAACGAATACATCATACGTGGGGTACTTTCTACTAATAAGGTTTCTTTATTGGGAAAAGCTGTCATTAAAACTGTTAATGATATTCCTATACTTTTGGAAAACATAGCAGATGTAGAAATAGGGAATAAGGCACCGAAGTTGGGTATTGCTTCAAATGACGGCAAAGCCGCAGTGTTGATGACGATAACCAAGCAGCCTGCGACAAGCACACTGGATTTAACAGATAAATTGGATGAATCCCTTGCAGAATTACAGCAGACATTACCTGCCGATGTGAAAATATCCACCGATATTTTTCGCCAAGCCCGTTTCATTGACAATTCAATTAATAATGTGCAAAAATCTTTATACGAAGGAGGGATTTTTGTCGTAATCATATTGGTTATCTTTTTGATGAACGCCCGTACAACCGTTATTTCGCTTGTTACGATTCCGCTTGCATTAGTTTTTGCCATACTTTCCCTTAAATTTATGGGATTGACCATTAATACCATGAGTTTGGGCGGTATGGCTATCGCTATCGGTTCTTTGGTAGATGATGCCATTGTAGATGTTGAAAATGTATTCAAACGGCTACGGGAGAATAGACAAAAGCCGAAAGAAGAACAAAAAATGGTACTGACGGTTGTGTTTGAAGCGTCCAAAGAGGTTCGTATGCCAATTCTTTACTCAACGCTTATCATTATTGCCAGTTTTGTTCCTCTGTTTTTCCTTTCAGGAATGGAAGGACGTATGCTCGCACCTCTGGGAGTAGCATTTATCATGGCGTTGATTACCTCTACGGTTGTTGCCCTTACACTTACGCCTGTGTTATGTAGCTATCTGTTGGGCAAACCCCGAAAAGGAGATAAACCCGAACGTGAACCTTATGTTGTCAGGAAGCTGAAAACTGTATATGAAAAAGCCCTGAAATGGGCACTCACACATAAAAAATGGGTGCTTGGTGTAACAGGTGGTGTTTTGGTGGCTGCTGTAATCATGTTTTTTACATTAGGTAGAAGTTTTTTACCCCCATTTAACGAAGGTTCTTTTACAATTAGTGTGAGTACAATGCCGGGAATATCCCTCGAAGAATCCGATAAAATGGGGCGCATAGCCGAAAATATTCTGCTTTCTGTTCCTGAAATACAAACCGTAGGACGTAAAACTGGACGTGCAGAACTGGATGAACACGCTTTGGGCGTAAACGTATCAGAAATTGAAGCTCCGTTCATTCTTGACAAACGTTCCAAAGATGAAGTATTAGCCGAAATAAGGGAAAAATTGAAAGTATTGCCGGGTGTCAATATAGAAATCGGACAACCTATTTCACATCGTATCGATGCAATGCTATCGGGAACACGGGCTAATATTGCTATCAAACTGTTCGGAACTGATCTGAATAAAATGTTTGCTTTGGGAAATCAAATCAAGGCTTCTATTGAAGACATTGAAGGCATTGCCGATTTGAATGTGGAACAGCAGATAGAGCGTCCACAATTAAAGATAGAACCAAAAAGGGAAGTAATGGCTAAATACGGCATTACCTTACCCGAATTTGCAGAGATTGTCAATGTAATGTTGGCAGGGGAAGTTGTTTCGCAGGTCTATGAAGAAAACAGGTCTTTCGATCTTACCTTGAAAGTGAATGATGACAGCCGGGAAACAGCCGACAGGATTAAGAACCTGATTGTAGATGCCAACGGACGTAAAATACCATTAGGTAATATTGCTGAAATAACTTCGACGACAGGCCCCAATACGATTAACAGAGAGAATGTCGCCCGGAAGATTGTTATTTCAGCCAATGTCGCAGGACGTGATTTAAGAGGTGTGGTAAATGATATTCAAAAGACGGTAAATGAAGAAATAACTTTGCCGGAAGGCTATCATATTGAGTATGGCGGACAGTTTGAAAGTGAACAGGCTGCTTCCCGTACCTTGCTCATCACATCAATCTTTTCTATTTTGGTGATATTCCTGTTATTGTATGCGCAATTCAAGAGCATAAACCAATCTGCCGTTATTCTTCTGAATCTCCCATTAGCTTTAATTGGTGGCGTATTTACCATATTCTTTACTACTGGGGTTATGAGTATTCCTGCTATTATTGGTTTTATATCGCTTTTCGGTATTGCCACCCGAAACGGAATGCTTTTAATATCCCGTTACAATGACTTAGTTGCAGAAGGTTATAGTAAAATGGAAAGCGTAATACACGGTTCATTAGACCGTTTGAACCCAATCCTGATGACAGCATTAACTTCCGGTCTTGCGCTTATTCCGCTTGCTTTAGGCGGTGATCTTCCGGGTAATGAAATACAAAGCCCGATGGCGCAGGTTATTCTCGGAGGATTGCTTACATCTACGCTTTTGAATGGTTTTATAATTCCTATCATGTTTCTGATGACCAACAGAAAAATGGTTGCAGCAGAAGTTTTGGAAGATAGTGAGAATGAAAATGAAGAAAACAATAAATAAGATTCAAATGAAAACGATCATAATAACCATATTGATATTGTTCACGGGCATTACCTTGAAAGCTCAAACAAATATCAACTCTGTATTGACTTCGATAGAAGAAAACAATGCAACATTAAAATCGCTCCGTGAAAGTGCGGATGCGCAGAAGTTAGAAAATAAAACGGGTATTTATCTTGATAATCCGGAAGTGGGTTTCAATTATCTGTGGGGAAATCCCACAGATATTGGAAACCGAACCGATTTGAGCGTATCACAGACTTTTGATATTCCTACCATAACCGGAATGAAAGGCAGGTTAGCTAATGGGAGGAATGATTTGGTGGAGTGGCAGTATAAATCCGACCGAATGAATATTCTTTTGGAAGCAAAACAGTATTGTATCGAATTGATATATTACAATGCCTTGAAAAAAGAGTTGGATTTACGTTTGCAACACGCCCAAACAATCGCTTCGGGATATAAAGAACGTATGGATAGAGGCGATGCAAATATATTGGAATATAACAAAGTAAGTCTGAATCTATCAACCGTACAAGGCGAAATATCCCGTATCGACGTTGAGCGGAATGCCTTGTTATCGCAACTGAAAAGGCTGAACGGGGGAATTGATGTGGCATTGAATGATGCGCAGTATAATCAGGTTGAACTCCCTTTGAATTTTGAAGACTGGTATGTTCAGGCAGAAGAAAAGAACCCTGTTCTCGCCTATGTAAAGCAGGAAATAGAAGTCAGTAAAAAACAGGTATCGTTGAGTAAAGCTATGGGATTGCCTACTTTTTCGGTAGGTTATATGAGTGAAAAAGTAGTCGGTCAGCGCTTTCAGGGGATTTCTCTGGGTGTATCAATTCCATTGTGGGAAAATAAAAACAGGGTAAAACAGGCTAAAGCTGCTGTCAGGGCTGCCGAATCACGGCAAGAAGACAGTAAACAGCAGTTTTACAGCCAAATTCAGATATTGTACAATCGGGCATTTGGATTGAAGCTGACAGCCGATAATTACCGTAAATCACTCATCAATGTTAATAATACCGATTTGCTAAAAAAGGCACTTGATGCCGGAGAAATTTCCCTGCTTGAATACATGGTTGAAATTGGTTTGTATTATGATACGGTTAATCAGGCATTGGAAGCCGAAAGGGATTATCAAAAGGCTTTTGCTGAACTATCAGCCGTAGAACTCTAAAATGGGATGCCATGAAAAAGCAGCAAAATAAAAAGAAGGGCACTGGCATTGCCAAAAAAAAGAAATTAAGCTCAAAGGCTAAAAAATGGATTATAGTAACAAGTATTGCCGTTGGAGTAATATTAGGCTTTTTACTGTGGTACTTTGTTACCAGATGTGGGAATCCTCATTGTTCCTTTCATAATTGGCCACTAAAAGAGGTTTTATTCTTTGGGATTTTCTTTGCTCTTATGCCATTTGCGTTTTTTAATGAGGACTTGTACAAGAAGTATAAACGATAAATTATAATAATTATGAGTAATTGCAGTAGTGGTAGTTGTTCAGTAAACACTACCGGGAAAGAAGAAAATTTTTCGCAAAAGAAAGCATATATAAGGGCTGCCATTTCATTTGTCATGGTAATAGCAGGCATAATCTTTTCTACCGCAGACCTGTCTTTCTTTTCAAATAATTGGATAAGGTTGGCATGGTATATAATAGCATATATTCCGGTTGGAATACCTGTAATTATAGAAGCATGGGAAAGTATTCGCCAGAAAGATATTTTCAGCGAATATACATTAATGAGCATCGCAACTATCGGGGCATTCTTCATTGGAGAATACCCCGAAGGGGTTGCCGTAATGCTGTTTTATGCTGTGGGAGAATTGTTTCAAGACAGTGCGGTAAACCGTGCGAAAAGAAGCATCAGCGCATTACTTGATGTACGTCCTGAAACGGCAACAATCATCAAGGCAGATAGCACAGAAACAGTTTCGCCGGAGGCTGTAAATGTGGGCGATATTGTGGAAGTCAAAGTTGGAGAAAGAGTTCCTCTTGATGGGGTTTTATTGAATGAAACGGCATCTTTTAATACTTCGGCATTGACTGGCGAAAGCGTTCCCAGAACGATACGGAAAAAAGAAGAGGTATTCGCTGGTATGATACTTACCGACAATGTATCAAGAATTGAAGTAACAAAACCATTCGGCATGAGCGCTTTGGCTCGTATTCTCGACCTCGTTCAGAATGCGACAGAGAAAAAGGCTCCTGCCGAGCAGTTCATACGCAAATTTGCCCGGATATACACCCCGATAGTGGTAGCTTTAGCGGCACTGATTGTACTGCTGCCATTAGCATATTCCGCAATCAATCCTGCATTTGATTATGTCTTTTACGACTGGATTTATAGAGGACTTGTATTTTTGGTAATATCTTGCCCGTGTGCATTGGTTATAAGCATCCCTCTTGGTTATTTTGGCGGTATAGGAGCCGCTTCAAAGAATGGAATATTGTTCAAAGGAAGTAACTATCTGGAAGCCATAACAAAGGTGAATACAGTAGTAATGGATAAAACAGGAACACTGACACAAGGGGTTTTCAAAGTACAAAAGATTGTTCCTGCAAATCATTTACTTGAAACAGATTTAGTAAACATAGTTGCTTCAGTGGAAACTCAAAGTACACATCCGATTGCCAAAGCGATTGTTGAATATGCAAAGCAGCAGAATATCGAAATTATTAAGCCGGAGAATGTAAATGAAATCGCAGGACACGGATTGCAGGCCTCAATTAATAATAAAATGGTATTGGTAGGCAATCCTAAATTATTAATTAAAAACAGTATTGAATTTCCTGTGGAGATTACCGCAATCCCCGAAACGATTGTCGTTTGTGCTATTGACGGTCTATATGCAGGATATATCCTTGTAGCAGATGCACCTAAAGAAGATGCAGCCGTAGCCATAAATGCTTTAAGGGAGTTAGGTATTAGAAATATCGTGATGCTTTCCGGTGATAAACAGGCTATCGTTTCAAAACTGGCAACAGAACTGAACCTTAGCCAAGCTCACGGAGATTTGCTTCCTGAAGGGAAAGTGGAATATGTAGAGCAGTTGAAGTCCGATCCGTCAAACAATATCGCATTTGTAGGCGATGGAATAAATGATGCTCCTGTCCTTGCCATGAGCGATGTAGGTATAGCTATGGGTGGGTTGGGAAGTGATGTTGCTATCGAAACGGCAGATGTTATCATACAAACAGACCAACCGAGCCGGATAGCAACTGCAATCAGGATAGGAAAAGCAACCCGCCGGATTGTCGTACAAAATATAAGTCTGGCTTTCGGTGTAAAACTTATTGTATTGATTTTGGGTGCAGGAGGTGTTGCTACTCTATGGGAAGCGGTATTTGCCGATGTGGGAGTGTCGTTATTGGCAATACTGAATGCAATAAGGATTTTGCGAATGAAGTTTTAAGTATGTCCGCTTTAGGATTTATTCTTTATGATTTTGTGAATAAATATGCTAGTATAATAATTAATATCCAAAGTAACTCAACAAGTAATGAAACCTTGTTTTATCAGGCTTTGGTATAAATAAAGTGCGGAAATATGATTCAATTTACTTCCAGTCTTAAAAAAGAGGTTGATGTGAAAGTTGAGCAAATTGAATGCTCGGAAATCAGTATAGTTACAAAGTCATTGGAGGCTTCCCGTGTACTTACCGATGCGTTCAAGCAGTTGAAGGCATTTATCTTAGCGTATGATTTTCAGAATGAAGAAGAAGAAATATCATTTTTCAAGGAAATTAAGCCAAGACTATGTTTTCGTTTAATATACTACCGTAAAATTTACAATATCGAAATGAGCCGACCTATGGGTATCGACAAGCAACGGGAATACTTATGTGATATTATGAACGACATAAATAAATACAATGCCAAGCGGCTTGATTTTGTTCGCTATTACCGTTCAGGTTCCAGTCATTTGGATAACCTGTATTTTTTACGAAATAAGATAGATGCAGAGCAATACCTCGAAACTTTCTATCACGAGCTTGATCCAGATTTCTCCACTAATTGCGATTTCAAAGTTGCCAAGATTTTGTCGAATGATATGCTTTCTGATTATTTGATGAGGGAAATAGAACTATTGAATGACAACGGTTCAATAGTGGGCTCTTTCGGGTTTCCTGCTACTAAGTTAACATGGAAAGGCACAAAAGTAGAATTACAGGAACAAATAATTTCATGGGACAGTGCCGGAACATTTGGCGAAATACCACTTACACAACTTTATAATTATATCCAAAATGTCTTTAATATTCAATTAGACAGCAACTTATCTCGGAGTTTTAGCGAATTAAAAATACGGGTATCTCCTACACCGTTTCTTGATAAATTAAAAGATGCCCTACTACGGCGCATGGGTAGAAAATAACCAATACAGAGGTCGGTATATATCGTTGAACATCCGATTTTGATGCTTATTTAGGTCAAATCGGGTGTTTTGGTTTATAATTCTCTCTTTACCGACCTTTTTTATATTTTTTCTTCCTGTTTTTTTAGAGAAATTCACAGTTCTAATTTAATGTAAACTAACAACTTATATAAAATGATTTCCTAAAAATAATACAGAGGTCGGTATAGGGTTTCTACTACTCCATATATACTCTAAAACGCTCGATTTTGATGCTAATTCAGGTCAAAATCGGGTGTTTTGGTCTATAATCCGCATTATACCGACCTTTTCTAACTTTTTTGTCCCTGCTTTTTGACGGGAAATGCATTTTTAATTCGCTGTAAATAAATGAATTGAAAAATATTTTCAAGAAAAGTCATACCGACCTCGTTAGCGACTATTGGAAAAGCCCCGAACTTTGCAGTGAATCAATAAGTTGCAAATATGAAAGTAATAACGATAGAATCGGAAGCGTACAAAAGGCTGGTGCGAAAGATCGACAAGATTTATTCCGATATAAAAAAGCAGGCGAAAGAAAATGCCACTCCGCAACCCGATCCTTCGGAAGTTTGGATAAGCGACCAAGAAGCCGCAATCATATTACAGGTAAGTAAACGCACCATGCAACGGTTACGCAGTAATGGAGAAATAACCTACTCCATCCGAGGCGGTAAAACGTGGTACACATTGGCAGAGGTTAAACGTCTATTGCCGGGACGAGTAATTAGAAACGATAAAACGGAAGGAGGCAAGCCATGAGTGAGGAAAACGAAGGATTGAAAGATTGGATGCGGGAATGGTTCGAGCAATTCTTGGGACGTTTTGACCGATTGGACAAGTTTATGGATATAATGAGCGGGCGGCATAACGTACTGAATGGCGAGCGGCTTCTGGATAATCAGGATTTGTGCCAACTGCTGAACGTGAGCAAACGGACATTACAACGCTACCGTTCTGCGGGTGAACTGACCTACATAACCATTCACCATAAAATATTCTACACAGAGAAAAATGTAGAAAAATTCATACGCGACCATTTCGCCAAAGGCGATAATGACAGTGAAACAGAACTTGAACCTGAACCATCCGATTAGCTTTTCTGATTTGTGTCCATTGTTAAGACCCCGTGCAGTCGTGAGATAGTGCGGGGTTTGCTGTTTCTGACAGACACTGAAAAAGGCGGATTGCTCCGCCTTAAAACCCTTTCCGGTTCGGTTAAGAGTGCCGGAACACATAACCGTTATCGAACCAGTAGTCGGTCATAAACAAGTCGCGGGCGAACTTTTCATAGTCGAAGTAAGTTTTCGCAAATTCCGGCAGGTCGTAGCACTGTTCAACGACTTCGTAAGCATAATCTTCTTCATCCTTGTATGCGCCTTGAAAGTCATCCTCGAAAGAAGAAATAAGGTCGTTTATATCTTTTGAATCGAGGTCGTGGCTTTCGTGGTTCAGCCATACCTCGAATGCCTCTTTTTCGCCCATATCTTCTATGGCTTCGATAATTTCAAATATGTTATCGGACAGCCAGCTTTCCCCTATTAACCCGGAGGGTATATATTCCCAATCCTGAAACATCAGTTCCGGGTCGTGTTCGTCCTTGTGCAACTCGCGGCAAGCCTCGTAAAATTCTTCTTTATCGGAATAATCCGAAAGGTCTAACCACTTACCGAAAATTGAACCGTCATTATACTTAGCGTAAGTTCCTACATAAATTCGTGCTTCTGATATATTTTCCATTACCTTAATTTTTAATCGGCATCTGCCGGGTTGATTTTTAATTCAGGTGCATTTCCGGTGTAGGAATTAGGGCTGTCAAGTATTCACGGACAAAATACTACCCTGAACTTATACGGCGTGGAGATTTTTCCGTGAACCTGCAAGGCTTGTACTTTACTGCCCGTTAAGATTCCGTAAACACCTTTGCGCCATGATAGAAAATAACCTGTCAGGCAGATGCCGTATGTATTAAGGTGGAAAATGAAAGAAGCCGTATTTTTAATACTTACGCCTATGAATGATGGTTCTTATTTAATAATGTGGTTTCCTGCCGTAACCGATAAGGAAGATAAAAGTGGCTGCCGTTTCAACCGGACGGAAGCAGAATCGATAATTATATAAGATAGTGAATACCAGACTTATATGGGGAACACAATGTCGCTTTATATGTAAATGCGAACCTTTGATATGGACGAAAATCGAGTAGGAGAAACGGGATTATTTCCCGTTTCGTCCTCTCACACCACCGTACGTGCGGTTCCGCATACGGCGGTTCTTTAGCTACGATACACTTTGTAGCAATCCATGAGGCAAGTGTAACCTGCAAGACGCAACTTTTCATTACTCATCGCATGGTTTAGGTCAGGGCTACCTGATATGCGCCATAAACCTTTGTTCCAGCCATGTCGCCTTGCTTGCCAAGAAGGAACCCCGCACTTTATCAAATTACGGATTCTTGTCTTGGGATTCTTCCAACTTTTCCATATACACAAACGAATTCTACGCCTTAGCCATTGGTCTAACCGGCTTAACCGTGAACGCATATCTGCAAGATGATAGTATGCCACCCAACCTCGAAGATAAAGCCTAAGCTCTTCTTTGCGCTTGCTATACCCAAAACCATTACTTCGACTAGTTATCTCTCGCAAACGAGAACGCAACTTTGCCTCTGTTGTCGGATGGAGAGTCAAACGCCATTCGCCTTTTCGACGATAAAAAGAATAACCCAGATATTTAATCCCTCGCACAGAGCCTGCGATGGTTTTATCATGATTTACCTTCAAATGAAGTGTTTTCTCGATAAACATAGTCATGCTCTCTTTTATCCGTTGGGCAGAACGGTTACTCTTGCAAAATATCAAACAGTCGTCTGCATAACGCACATAAGGATGCCCTCGACCAGAAAGTTCTTTATCCATTTCATTTAGCATTATATTGCTCAATAATGGACTCAGGGGACCTCCTTGAGGAACGCCCGTTGGTGTCGTCTCGTATTTCCCGGTTACTATAACTCCTGCATTGAGGTATTTATGAATCAATGAAATTACCCTATGATCCCAAATAAATCAAAATTAATAGAAATACAATGAAAGCCTTTGTAAAATATTTATTGTTTGTTCTGTGTTTTGTAACACTTGAAGCAGGGGCACAGGAATCTGTGAGTATCAATGCAATTGACCTTGATACCAATGCTGATAGAAATAAAAAAGAAATTTTTAATCTATGGAAGTCTTATCTTGAATCTGTTGCAAATGAGGACACTGTATTAAAGGAATGGAACTCAATAGACAAACAGCAATATGTATCTCCAGATTTCCTCTCATCAGAAGGGTTCCTAAGTCCGGGACTCTACGGGTTATATAAAATGGGATATCTCAATAAGGTTTTGGAAATAGCACCATTACTAGAGGATCCAGCCAGATATATGATACGCTCAATGTTTTATGCCCCGTTAGAAAATGATACTTATATTCTCGCGATTACTAGACATATTGCCGCTAAAGAAGATGATGAATACAAGCTTTTCAACTGGACTCCATACCATACGCGAAATTGGATTCGTAAAACAGTTGGTCGTATTCATTATATCTATTACCCGGAGTTTGAATTTGACGAATTAAATGCAGAGAAGGCAAATGGTCTGATTGATTTGTTCCGAGACAAGTTGGGTACAAATATACCCGATTCGATAACATACTATATCGCTCAGAATTGTGACGAGATTCAAAAGCTAAAAGGTTTCGACTATGTAATAACTATGGGCGATAATGTTTGTAATGTTTGCGGATTTACAGATAGGGTAAACCACATAATATATGCTGAAAGAACTCACGGCGAAAATTATCAGCATGAACTTACGAGGCTGATAAATCCATCATTCCCTAACGCTCATTATTATATTATTCAGGGATTGGCAGAGTATTTCAACACATCGGACGGGCAACTTGGGATTACACGGAAAGAGATATTCAAAATAATGGATCAATGGCTTAAAGAACACCCGAAAGAAGATATAATCAACGAGCAATCGGAATTCCACACAATGAACAATCAAGTGGCACCAGATTACAGCATTGGAATGATTATCTGTCATTCGTTGTATGAAAAGGGTGGGTATAAATTATTGAAAGAGGCTCTCATTGCAGGTAATGATGATGATTCGTTCTTTAGCTTTTTAAATAATAAAATTGGCGTCAATCAAAAGAATTTCAATAAATGGATACGTGGGCAGATTTCAAGATATGTGAATGAAGATTTTCCATCACTTCAAACAGGCTCTAACTATTAAGATGCATTCTGACAAAATCCACAATCCCTTAGGTGAAATATCTCCACCGCTCATAAGCTGGGTGCATTGATAATGGTAGCCATACTCTTAGCTCTATTGTTAGTAGCCTGTTTTGTGCCATATCCTCATTCACAAGGAGAAAGCCTATTGCAGCACATATTGTTTATGTGAATTTGACGATAAAAAGTACTTAACCGATATCAAGCATAATACCGCAAATATTTGCTACTCTTATAACCCGTTTGATGCAAGATTTTGGTAAATCAAGAGTTTAATATATAAAACTAAATAAAATGAAAAAGAGAATTAAAATTGTAGCCTCATTGTTCACAGCTATCGTCTGTGCAATGACCCTGTTCACCGCCTGCGAGAAACATGACGGAGAAACTTATTTCAAGTCAAAATGTACTGTCGAATTGAACGAACAGAGTTATATTGACCAGCAATTATTCTTAGCTGCGATGAGCCCCGCATTCACTATGACACCTTCTTTCGATTATAAAGATTGCAAGGCGACTTTCAGCACCGTACTGAGCAAGGAAAGACACAGTGAGCCAGTCTATTGTGTGGACATCTATCTTTTCGCAGACTCATTGGAAGAACTCCTCGGCAAAGAACTGAGCTTTGAAAGAAAGGACATCGAATATGCTGACGAACCAACCAATTGGGAATATTCCCAATATTGCAACGACAACAAGATTCCATACGCAGAGATATTTTCCTGCGAGACATTTGATAAAGAAATTGCAAAAAAAGGCACTTTTCGCATAACATCTGATAAAAAAGATAACTATAGCGGCACTTTCACCCTCCAATTCAGCGAAGGAACAATGACCGGCGAGTTCTTTATTGGCAACTAAATGACTTCCGCTATGATTTCGACCTTGCCGACAACTTCAAATTGTAGTAAGGAATTGTGTTCGATGGTCATTTTGAATAATAAAAAGGTGCGCAGCAACATTCTATCAAATGTTCATAGTGAAAAGCATTGCCGTGTGAAAATATTTATATACTTTTGTTGTTAGTGGAATTTACATTCCTATCGGCTTGATATGTATGAGAATAAAGACATATGGAAGAGTCGTCAAACTGCAAATGAACTTTGTATCGACGATACTCCGCTCACGACAGCGGGGTGTCTTTTCGTATGCCGTCCGTTTTCCAAATCACGTGCGGTTCTTTATTTTTCCTCAATCCTTTTAAATCATATATTCCGAGATTCCGTATCCTTTGACATACAGGGAAGCGTAATGCTTGACAGAAGAATATATGACCCACAATTACGCACCATAAAGAAACGGAACAGGTATGAAACAAATAACATTGAAACATAAAATCCTATTCGGATACATCATTCTAACGGCGGTCATAGTAGGTATGGTCGCCGTTTTGTTTAATGAACGGCTGCGGGTTCGCAGTCTCGAATCCGGGGCTAATGACATAGCCCAAATCAGAAAGAGTATAAACACGGCTCACCGGCAGATTACCATTCTTGCCACTTACGGGGAGTCTGTCATCGCCTGGAACGAGGAGGATTATCTGGCGTATCATAACCGCCGAGTGAACACAGATACGCTTTTGCAGCAGATGAAACAGACATGCAGTGGATTGGTTTTGCCCGAACAGATAGACACTCTCCGTTTCTTGTTGTCTGACAAGGAAGAACATCTGTACGGTATTATGCAGGTGGTCAAATTTCAAAAATCAGCAGACAGTTTGCTGTTGAACCACCGCTATGCGGCGACTTCCGCTCCGCAGACCATCACACGCAAAAAGAAAGGTATGGCGGGATTTTTCGGCAAGAAAGAAACGGTGCAGGTTCCGCAATCGAACACCTCCATCTATGCACTGAACAGAAAATTGATCAAGATGTATGAAGAACGGGCAGAAGCCATGGCAGCGCGTATGGACAGTCTTCGTTCACGAAACCTGGAATTGAACCGGAAACTGTACACGTTGGTTTCATGTCTGGACTCTCAAGCGGAAAATGCACTGAATGAGAAGAGATCATACCTTGAAGAGTCATACATAATCTCCACCCGTATTGTTTTCGGGCTATTTGCCTTTGCCGCCATTTTGCTGATTCTATCGTATCTGGTCATACAGAGGGACATGAAACGGGAGGCAATCCAAAAGGCGAAAACGGAAAAGGTCATTGAAAAGAACGATGAATTGCTGGAAACCCGAAAGAACATCATCCTTGCCATATCTCATGACATCCGGGCTCCGTTGAATATCATAAACGGAAGTGCGGAACTGGCTATGGAAACACGTGACAAGAGACACCGGAATGTCCACCTTGCCAATATCGGAATTGTATGCCGGCACATCCTACATCTTTTGAACAATCTTCTGGATGTGTACCGGCTGAACGAATCCAAGGAGACCTGCAACAATGTTTCGTTTGACCTGAAAGCATTGCTGGAACGAATATCGAGCGGCTTTTCCCGTATTATTAATGACAAGGGCATCCAATTCCATACGGATTTTCGCAATACGGATGTTATACTTTATGGGGACGCAGACAGAATCGAACAGATTCTTGACAACCTGCTGTCAAACTCGGTCAAATTCACGGAGGCTGGAACGATAACGCTCCGTGCAGATTATGCCGATGGGCGTCTGTCGTTACAAGTCACGGATTCAGGCATAGGCATGAGCAAGGAAACGATGTCCCGCATTTTCCGTCCGTTTGAGAAACTGGCTTCACAAACCAACAGTGATGGTTTCGGTTTGGGGCTGCCCATCACGAAAGGAATTGTCCACCTTATGGGTGGTACAATCGAGGTGGAAAGCGAACAGGGATATGGCAGCACGTTTATCGTTTCGATTCCACTGTCAGTCTCCGATGAAGAAATCAAGCACGCGGATCTTGCGGCTCCGACTTCGGGAACTTTACCGAGGTATGTTCTTGTAATCGATGATGACACTCTCCAACTGAAAATAGTCAATGAAATGCTTGAACGTAACGGGGTAATGTGTACGGTATGTTCCAACGTCAAGGATCTGGTCAAGGAAATGCGCAAAAAGGATTACGACCTTTTGCTGACCGACATACAGATGCCGAACACCGACGGTTTCGGCGTATTGACGCTGTTGCGCAATGCAAATATCGGAAACTCTCGCCTCATACCTATCGTCGCCATGACCGCACGCGGAGACCAGGAAAAAGAGAGCTTTGTCAAAAGCGGATTCTCGGATTGCATTTATAAACCGTTTTCCACCTCAGAGTTACTCTGTCTTCTTGCCGCTTTCGCCAACAATAGAGAGGAAGACGATATTATGTTCCCTGATTTCCGGACATTCACGACGGATGTCGAGGACAAAGTGGGCTTGCTTCGGATGTTCGTAAGACAAAGCAGGAAGGATATGGATGATTTGCGTTCCGCAATGGAAATAAAAGATATCAGGAAGTTGCGCGATGTCGTCCACCGGATACAGGCTCCCTTGGAAATGTTGCAGTCTGACGAGCTGTTGTATGACTATATCAAAATCCTGAAAAACGGGACTTCGAGTATGAAAATAATAGAGGAATATACCGCACGCATCATAGAACATCTATCCGTGCTGGTAAAGGAAACAGAAAACGAAATAAGAAGAATCAGCCATGAAACGTAAGATACTGATAGTTGAAGACAATGTGAGTTTGTCACAAAGGCAGAAGGACTGGTTCAGCCAAGCCGGATATGATGCCATGACCGCGATGACGGAACCGATTGCCCGTGCGTTGATACGCAAGAACGAGTTCGATATGATTCTGTCGGATGTCCGCTTGCCTGAAGGTGACGGAATCTCACTCCTGGAATGGCTGCACAAGGAAAAGAGAGAGATACCGTTCGTTATCACAACAGACTATGTCTCGATTTCCGATGCGGTACACGCCATCAAGTTGGGTGCGAAGGACTATCTGCCCAAACCAGTTCACAGGGAACACCTGCTGGAACTGGCAGAGGACATCTTCCGTCCGCTTGTGACCAAACGCGAGCGGACAAAGGAACTTTTCAAACGCACAAGCGACAAGATGTTGGAAGTGGAGAGGTTCGCCAAGCTGGTAGCTTCAGCCGATATGACCACCTTGATACTCGGAGCAAACGGTACGGGTAAAGAATCCGTGGCCCAAAGCATCCACGAGTACAGCGACCGTGCCGGGATGCCCTTTGTCGCTGTCAATTGCAGTGTTCTGCCACGTGAACTTGCGGCATCTTTGCTGTTCGGTCACGAAAAGGGAGCGTTTACAGGAGCGGATACCGCCAAAAAAGGCTATTTCGATATGGCCAAAGGTGGCACACTGTTCCTTGACGAGATCGGTACGATGAGTTTTGAGACGCAGTCGATGTTGCTTCGGGTGTTGCAGGACGGCACATACATACCAATTGGGAGCGACAAGGAACGTATTGCGGATGTGCGCATCGTTTCTGCCACGAATGAAAATATGGAACGTGCCATTAAGGAAGGACGATTCCGGGAAGACCTGTACCATCGCTTGGCTGAATTTGAAATCCGCCTGCCTTCTTTGGCTGAGTGTCCGGAAGATCTCCTTCCTTTGGCTGAATTTTTCCGTGTGCGATTCTCCAAAGAACTCAAAAGGGAAACCAAGGGCTTTTCGGACGATGCCATCTACCGTTTGCGTTCCTACCATTGGCCGGGCAATGTAAGAGAACTGCAAAACAGGGTGAAACGTGCCGTTCTGCTTGCAGAGAATCCATTACTGGAGCTACCAGATTTAACAGTGGGTAATCAGATATATGCCGCAAGTGCAGAACCTGTCTCAGTTGTATCTCCCTTGAAAGATGACGATGCCGAGAAAGAATCCATCGTCAAAGCCCTCCAAGCGTGCAACGGACATCGGGAACAGGCCGCACAACTGCTGAAGGTAAACTCCTCGACACTATACCGCAAGATGAAGAAATACGGAATAAAATAACGGATATTTGTGATTGGTGGATAAAGGAATTTCTGTTCCGAACGACATGTGCCGTCTTGCTTGCCGCAAATCCTCGCGATAAGCCATTGCATCCTGCAAGAAAATCTTGCAAAATGCAAGACTGCCGGAATTATTAATTTTACTCCATAAAATTTTTATTGCACTGATATACAATGTTATATCGGTGCTTTTTAGTGTCTGTCGGTGTCATTGGTACGCTGTTCGCCCTTTAATATGATATAACCTGTTGCGCAACAAGGTGTAGACAAACAATCAGTTACACTTAAAAACAGATTACTCATGTTACAGATAAACAGCGAGACCGCCCAAAAGATGTTCATGCAGGTCATGGAACGCTTCGAGAAAATCGAGCGTATGTTGGAACGAATGAACAAGTTGAAGGAGTGTATGGAAGGAGATACGCTTTTGGACAACTATGATATGTGCCAGCTGCTCGGCATCACCAAACGGACATTGGCCCGTTACCGCCAGAAGAAACTTGTCACATACTATATGATTGACAAAAGGACTTATTATAAGGCTTCGGAGATAGAGGCTTTCCTTAATCAAAAGGGAAAGTCGTTGCCGACAAGATTCAAGCAACAATCAAATGTTTAATTTAAAGAAGTAAGTTTTATGGAAATCGTATGTATTGACAAGCAGACTTTTGAAGAATTGCGTATCCGTTTTTGCGAATTTGAGGAACGTGTGACACGCCTATGCAGGCCGGCTGAGGATTTCGGTCTTAAGAACTGGATGGATAACCAGGATGTATGTGAAGTGCTTCGCATCAACAAGAAGACTCTCCAGATGTATCGGGACAAAGGCATATTGCCTTTCAGCCGTATCAAAAACAAGCTCTTCTACAAGCCGGAAGATGTTCACAGGCTGTTGGAGTTGAATTATCACCCTTTAATAAAGAACAAGCTATGAGTTATCATTTTATAGACAAGAAAGACCCACGCATCGACGTGATGTTTCAGGGAATGGAGAAGATGGAGAATATGCTTTTGGTGATTGAAAGTCTGCCCAAATCAATCTTCAAGGGGGAACGCTTCCTGACAGACGAAGAACTTTCCAAAGTATTGCGGATAAGCAGAAGAACATTGCAGGAATATCGCACATTCGGTGTAATCCCTTACTACCAGATGCAAGGAAAGATACTCTATAAGGAATCCGATATTATGAAAATATTGGAAGATGCCTACAAGCGGTGCAGGGAGGAGCAACGTTGGGTGTGACCATATAAAGCTCTATCATGAAGTTACGGAGAAAAGACACGCTGCGACATGTGTCTTTTCTCCGTTTCTATTATGCTGTTCCCGATTTTCGCTTTCTTTTGGAGGTGAAATCTTCTTCGCAAAGTCTGATGTCATCGCCAAATCCCGTTGACCTCAGCCGTTTCATGTCCTCGTCCACTTTCGTGTCAGTCACCTGCGCATATATCTGTGTGGTGGAAATGGAGGTGTGTCCCATCATACGGCTGACCGTTTCTATCGGTACGCCGAGCGAGAGAGTGATGTGGGTCCCGAAATTGTGCCTGGCCTGATGAAAAGTCAAATCAAAGCCATAAACCTGACCCAACTCCCGTGTCAACACTATAAAATATCCACGGGCATATATATTGAATACATTGTCGCTTGTCCTTTGGCTGCGGTACTTCTCTATAATTTGGAGAGGAATATCCAGCAGACGGACAGAAGAAAGCGTGTCCGTCTTTTGTCGGTGGATATGAATCCACCACGAGCCGTCCTCCGTCTGTGTAATGTCATTTACAGACAACTTCTTTAAGTCAGCATACGCAAGTCCGGTGAACGTGGAAAAAATGAACATATCCCGTACAAATTGTAATTGGGGTTTCTCCACTGGTGTGGTCATCAATGTCTTGAGATCCTCCAACTTCATGTGACGGCTCTTTCTTTTGGGTAATTCCGGATGCAGACGACAATATGGATCACGTCGCAAAGTACCTTGACTAACCGCACGCATTGTGAGTTTCTTCAGCCGGTACAGATGCTCATGCACGCTCTTGGGTTTCAGGTTGCGGTCTGTACGGAGAAACAGCTCGAAATCATCATAAAACACCCGGTCAAGGCTGCGTAGCGTCACATCCTCCACACCTTTCTTCTTTTGGATGAATGCGGAAAGGTGCTTGTAGGAACGCTGGTATGAATCATATGTTTCCTTTATGCGGTCAATTCCGATACGCTTCCTGAACTCTTCATTGTGTTCACGGAATAGGGCAAGCAAGGTGAGCGGTTTCTGTCCGATACCTTTCACTGCATTTTTCACCAGCTCCGCCGTAATGAATCCCAAGCTGTTTTTTATACTGTTGTAATGTCCGGTGATTTCACGAGTCAAGTCGTCTATGGCACGGTTCACGGTAACGGCATTCTCGCTCCGTCCGTCGGCACATCCTTTTTCCGGATTCCAGATGGATGGATTGACGGACACCTTGGTCCCTATCTGTACCCATTCGGCATCAATGCTTACCTTGCACAACAACTGGCACATTCCGTCCTTACGTACCTTTGTGCGATTGATATAGAACAATATCGCGAATGTGCTGCGATGTTTGATATTCTGGTTTTCTGTATTCTTTTTCATATTTCTTGCCCTTTTAATGTTTCATCAAATAACGACAGAGAAGCGTTCCGCAATTTTCCTGTTCAGAACTTTTGTATCGGAATCAATCTTGTCATCTGTCACTTTCGCATAAATTTGTGTAGTCTTAATCTGGCTGTGCCCAAGCATTTTACTTACTGTTTCAAGAGGAACTCCATGAGAGAGTGTGATTTCTGTCGCGTATGTATGCCTCGCCGCGTGAAAGACCAATTTGTGGTCGATATTGCAAATTCGAGCAATCTCTTTCAGGTAAAGATTCAGCGTTGAATTGCAATACATTGGTAACAATTTGTCATCGGGTGCGGTATCACGATACTTATTCAAAATCTGCAACGGCAAATCCAATAAAGGCACCTCGAACTCCACCTTGGATTTCTGCCGGATGCTCTTTATCCACCACGTGCCGTCTTCCGCCATATGAAGGTTTCCCTTCGTCAACTGGCGCATATCCGTATATGAAATGCCCGTGTAGCAGGAAAAAAGGAACATGTCACGGGTATGATAAAGAACCTGTCTGTGAAGCGGAGTGGTCATAATCCGTTGCAATTCTTCGGAGGTGAGATATTTCTGTACGGCTTTAGGACGCTCCGGTTCATACCCCATAAACGGATAGGTCGTAATGATACCGTCGGCTATGGCCTCGCCGACAATGGTTTTCAATTGGACCGTCAAGTTGATAATGGTTCTCGGAGCCAGATCGCATTCTGTCCGCAAGTACAAATCGTATTTGTCTATGAAGGAACGGTCCAGCGCGGAAAAAGGAATATCTGATACTTTGTATCGAACCTGCAAGAACCTTTCGATATGGTTATAGGCGTTACGGTACGCCTTTAGGCTGCCTTCCGTGCGGTTTACACCAACACGCTTTTCAAAATTGCTGATGAATTGCCTGAAACGGCTGAGGAGTGTTTCCTGCGTACTCGCCATTCCCAACAGGATGCCTTTTACTTCTTCGGCGGTCACATTGTCACGAACAGCCGACAGCTCCGTATAGATGCCCAATGCCATCGCACGGATTTCATCCAGCTTGTTATTGATCTCTTTTGCTGCCACACTCTTGCCCGATGCCCGTCCGGAAGACCAACGGGATTGCGGTACTTTCATTTTCACACTGAATGCCGCATCGGAATATTTCCCGATGTTCAGCTTGGCCATTACGGGGCAGTTCCCGTCAGCATCCGACTCGCTCTTTTTGAGGTAGAACGAAACCTTTACATTTGCCTGATTCATAACCGATTCCTTTAGTCGCAAAGTTATTATATATCGAGTAAATGAACGGCATGAAAAATATAGCAGAATATAGAATAAGGACCCTCGGCCATCCACTCAAGCCTATATTTTTTCCTGATGTGGAAAAATATCAGTAATTTTGTTGCATCAAAATAGAACGAAACAGCGTTCCATACGGTGGTTGACAGGATGAAAAACCGAGATGCAGAAGTAAATTCCAAGCCCCATTTTCAATCCCGAAAAGGCAACGGATAAGTAGCGATTTCTTCTCCTAACTCCCCAAAAACAGGCGAAACGCCTTTAGTTGAAGAATGCGGTGCAAAACGACATATCTCTTTTGATTACAGACACTTTGCATTATTTCTCCAAAATCCATCCGTATGTGGGCGAGTTTTGACATCTTTGAAGCATAAAACAATAAGATTATGAGTGACCAGATAAAACAAATAGCTGAGCGTCTCCAGGGATTAAGGGACGTTCTGGAACTGACTCCTGATGAAGTGGCTAAAAGTTGCCAGCTTTCAGTGGAAGAGTATTTGGGTATGGAAAGCGGGGAGAAAGATATTTCTGTCAGTGCTTTACAGAAAATAGCCCGTAAATACGGTATTGCATTGGATGTATTAATGTTTGGTGAAGAACCTAAGATGAGTTCTTATTTTCTGACCCGTTGTGGTTCAGGAGTGTCGGTAGAACGGACCAAGGCGTATAAATATCAGTCATTGGCTTCCGGTTTTCGCGGGCGTAAGGCTGATCCTTTTATTGTGACTGTAGAACCGAAACCGGAAAATACTCCGATTCATTTTAACTCACATGAGGGACAAGAATTCAATTTGGTTATTGAAGGAAGAATGTTACTTAATATAAATGGAAAAGAATTGATCTTGAATCCAGGTGACAGTCTTTATTTTGATTCTTCTATTCCACATGGTATGATGGCATTGGATGATAAGACTGTGAAATTCTTGGCAGTAATATTATAATAAATTGAGATTAAAAAGACTGCGTTGTCATTGACCGCAACTATTTCTAATTTTTGGTTCTCAATTTTTAATTGAATAAGATTATGGTAGAAAAATTCTTAGAACAGACCACATTTACCTCACAAGAGGACTTTATAAAGAATTTAAAGATTAAAATCCCTGAAAATTTTAATTTTGGTTATGATATAGTAGATGCCTGGGCTGCCGAAGAACCCGATAAGAAAGCATTGTTATGGACTAATGATAAAGGGGAGCATATACAATATACTTATGCAGACTTGAAAAAGTATACGGATATGACTGCTTCTTATTTTCAGAGCCTTGGTATTGGTCATGGTGATATGGTGATGCTTATTTTAAAGCGTCGTTATGAGTTCTGGTACTCTATTATTGCCTTGCATAAGTTAGGAGCTGTGGTTATTCCTGCAACTCATCTGTTGACAAAAAAGGATATCGTGTATCGTTGTAATGCTGCTGATATCAAGATGATTGTAGCTGCAGGAGAAGATGTGATAACAAAGCATATTATAGATGCCATGCCCGATTGTCCTTCAGTAAAAAAACTGGTCAGTGTAGGACCGGATATTCCGGAGGGTTTTGAAGATTTTCATAAAGGTATTGAAAAAGCTGCTCCTTTTGTCAAACCGGAACATCCCAATACGAATGAAGATACTTCATTAATGTATTTCACTTCGGGCACTACAGGCGAACCTAAGATGGTGGCACATGATTTTACATATCCTTTGGGACATATTGTAACTGCCAGTTTCTGGCATAATTTGCATCGTGACAGTCTTCATCTTACCATTGCCGATACAGGTTGGGGGAAAGCTGTTTGGGGAAAACTTTATGGACAGATGATAGCAGGAGCCAATATTTTTGTGTATGATCATGAGAAATTTACACCGGCAGATATTCTTGGAAAGATTCAGGATTATCATATCACTTCTTTATGTGCTCCTCCCACTATTTATCGTTTTTTAATTAAGGAGGACATTAGTAAATATGATCTTTCTTCTTTGGAATACTGTACTACGGCGGGAGAGGCTTTGAACTATTCTGTATATGAAACGTTCAAGAAAATCACAGGTATTCGTCTGATGGAAGGTTTTGGACAAACGGAAACCACGTTGACTTTAGGTACTTTTCCCTGGATGGAGCCTAAACCTGGAAGTATGGGGGTACCTAATCCTCAATATGATATAGATTTGTTGACTCACGACGGGCGTTCTGCTGAAGATGGAGAACAAGGTCAGATTGTTATTCGTACAGATAGGGGTAAACCATTGGGATTGTTCAAAGAATATTATCGTGCTTCGGAATTAACGGAAGATGCTTGGCATGATGGTATTTATTATACAGGTGATGTGGCTTGGCGTGATGAGGATGGTTATTTTTGGTTTGTAGGTCGTGCTGATGATGTGATCAAGAGTTCGGGTTATCGTATAGGCCCGTTCGAGGTGGAAAGTGCTTTGATGATTCATCCGGCTGTTGTGGAATGTGCGATTACCGGTGTGCCTGATGAAATCCGTGGTCAGGTGGTAAAGGCGACGATTGTCCTTTCTAAAACTTTTAAGGGTAAGGAAGGACCTGAGTTGGTAAAGGAGTTACAAGATCATGTGAAGCGTGTGACTGCTCCGTACAAGTACCCACGTGTCATAGAGTTTGTAGAAGAACTTCCAAAGACCATCAGTGGAAAGATTCGTCGCGTGGAAATCCGTGAAAAGGATAAATAATCAGTTGTGGACTGATCGGAGTTTTATTGGTAAAATAATTAAAAATGAAAAAGGTTTTACTTCTTGTGTTTTTAAGTCTGGCTTGGCTATCAGTAAGTGCGCAAGCTTTGGTTCCTATTACATGGACAGCCTATGGTCTGACTTTTGAGGCTCCAAAAGGGATTTTGGTGGAGGAGGATACAGAGGAGACTTTTCTTCTGAACAATTCCAAGTTTTATATCACCATTCAGTCTTTGGATTCGGATGGTATGACAAAAAGTGACTTGAAAAGTGTATTAAAAGACTATGCCAATGATGACGGGGTGAAAGACCAGTCGGGCAGTGCAGGAGTTTGAGTTACCACAGTTTTTCGGTACTTATTTAAGAGGGAGCTGCGAAACAGATCATTGCCTTTATGCTTGTTTGATGACTAAGACGGCAGGTAGTGGATTTTATATATCTATTATCTATAGCAAGGAAAATGAAAATATTGCCGAAAAAATACTGAAAAGTTTTATAATGGAGGAATAAACAAAAGAGCGTTAATGCTTGTTTCTTAGATAAGAGAGCGTTCAAAATTTACCAGAAAATTACTAGATTATTAATAGCAAATGAAAGGGCTGTCTTCGTGAGAAGGTAGTCCTTCTTTTTTGTGTAGTTATGAATGTTAAAGGACTCTATGATCCATGTGTAATATGCTTTGCCGGCATCAGAAAATCAAATGATTTTGGGCATAATAAGGGACACTCATAGAATATAAGTTAGCCAACTAATTCGCAATACTTTAAGTATGAATTAGCTGGCTAACTTATATTATTCTATGAATGTCCTAGGTTAAGACATTAACGTCCGGTCCACCATAAAGGAGTGATGATATTATCTGAGCCTCCTAACAACTCTACAGCTTGTTTATAGCCTTCGGGATCTGCATTCTCCAGACTGGAAGGATATCGCATACGTTGTGGATAAAATTCCCACTTCTGTCCGTCTTTCCAAGAATTAGGATTCCAAGCATTAACCATGTCTGAACCAGTCATTGAACTTTCGTTTGCAGGAATCTCAAAGAATGGTAATCCCAAACGGCGGAAATCCGACCACATTTCCAATACCAAATACGGAGTTTGTGCAATGAATTTTTGAGTGATAATTTTAGTCAAGTGGTCATTCAATGCTTTTCCATATAAAGTTTTAGAAGCTGTAGGATATTCATAAGTAACAGTTTTCTGTTCTTTGCTGTATCCATCCACATAAGTCATTTGTTCAGCAGTCGGTTCAGTGGTATGATCAAATTTGACTGAAGTACCTACACGATTATAGTTGGTGGAATTCAGATAATCATTCACATATTCGCTAACACCAAAGTATTCAAAACTAGCTTTAATACCGTTCTCATAGGCTTCTTTTGCTGTTGTTCCAGTGTTCCAACCATACAATGAAGCTTCTGCTAACAAGAAATAAGTTTCCCATGCTGCAAAGAATATGCGAGATTTGCCCTGACAATAGTCTTTACCCAACATTGGAAGAGTACAGCCGGGGCCATATCCATTTGTCACCAGTTGGTTATAAGCCAAGGTTGGCGACCATCCACCGCGCGAACCAGCGGGATAACCATTCCAACAACGAGTTGCATCAATCTTTATTTCCCCAGGATTATCCTTATTAGGAATCGGATTCCCGTTTTCGTCTACTGTGTAAAGAACGAAATCTTTAGCTGTTCTATCATTATATTTATCTATGTAGTTCTCAGCATTTTCATCATCAGGTAAACAGAATATCTTTAATGCACGCGGATCAAGATTTTCCGGCATACCATCCAGCCAATATTGTTTAGTAGGATTATCTGTATTAGCAACATAATGTCTGTCATATTTAATACCTAAATAATTAGCTGGTTTAACATAACTAGCCAAATCGGAACGTTGTTCTGTTACTTTAATACCACCTAAATTAGTCAGAAGATTGGCAACTGTTGAAGAAAGAACCTGATCGTCAAATGAACGGGTATATACTCCGGAAAAGACATCCCATCCATCATTTTCTTTTACTGCAAACATATCATCAGCCGTTAAAATCTTGTTACCTTTGGCTGCATCCTCAAATTCGGCCTGTGCAGTTGCCTTGTCGATGTTTGATAAACGCATGGCCAGACGCATACGGAGTGAATTTGCATATTTCTGCCACTTCACAGGATCATATTTTACATTGTCAAACGGGTCGCATTTACCTTCTGCCTCAACAGGCAGGACAGAGGTGTTGATAGCTGCTGCGGCTTCTTTCAACTCCTTTAAAATGAATTCATAATCATCTTTCTCTGAGTTGAAAACAGGATTTTCCCCTAGGAAACTTTCAATAGGATAAGGTCCGAAATTATCGACAAACTCACTGATAAGATAGGCACGCCAGATACGGGCAAACTGCTTTACGTTCGGGAAAAATTCTTTTTCATGTGCAGTGGTAGTGGCCGCTTCGAGCTGGTTCTCTACTGCTGTAATAGCCAACGTAGCATTTTTAATACTGGAACTGAGATCAGGATAATAATAAGCAGATGTGTAGTCATCACTATAGCGGCCTACGTTCAGAAAACTCATTTCTCCACAAATTCTGGCAGCACTAGCCCAATTATAGACTACTACACGTTCTGCGGTACCGGGATTCATCTGTGCCTGTCCTATAGAATTATTCAATGCATATTGAGGTTTTACATATTCCTCACCGGCGGCTGTGGGATTGGTATTGACTTCATCAAAGTCAGAGCAGGAAACTAATCCGGCGCAAAAGCCAAGCCCCAAAAATAATTTATTCATTGTTTTCATTGTTCTTTTTCTTTTTTATGATTAGAAACCAAGAGTTACATTAAACAGGTAAGAACGTGATGTCGGAGCTGACGAGTTCTCCAAACCTGTTGCATTAGTACTTGTAGCATATACTGATTCCGGATCAATGCCGTCCAAATGGCTTGAAATCATCCATACATTATTCACGGTGAAACCAAGCTTAACCTGTTGGAACGGAGTCTTTTTCAACATAGATGACGGGAAACGATAACTCAAGGCGATGTTACGCAAACGGATGTTGGTAGCATCATAGATATAAGCTTCCGAAATACCGGCGCGGCCTGTAGCCAAAGCTTTGTAATAACGTTCTAAAGAAACACTTTGATCATTTACCTTATAACCGTTGCCATCTTTGATAACTCCCGCTACAACGATATCCTCACGTTTACCGCCTGGAGCAGTACATTCGGCAATACCACTACGTTGCAAGTTCATATTGGTGAATGAGAAAATATCGCCACCAAAACGTCCGTCAATCAGGAAACTAAGTGTGAAGTTTTTATAATTAAATGTATTTGTCCATCCTAATAGGAAGTCAGGCTGTTGTTCACCAATCTTATGCTTGTCACTAGTGGCCTGTGGCAGTCCTGATTCATTGAGTAATAATTGTCCTTTAAATTCTCCTTCTTCTACTCGTTGATATTTGGTACCCCAGATTTCACCATAAGCACCTCCCGCAACTGCATAAACCTGTAATGCGTCAGAACCTCCTAAAGCATACTGCATACCTGGTTTTCCCGGTAATAATTCAATAATCTTACTCTTGTTCTGAGAGAAGTTCAACTGAGTATCCCAACTAAATTGAGCTGTTTCGATAGGGCGTGCATTCAACATGATTTCAATACCGGTATTTTGAATGTTACCTGCATTTACTTTCATGTTATCATAACCGGAAAGGTTATTTAAAGGAATATTCATTAACTGGCGTTTTGCGTTTGTCTTGTACCATGCAAAGTCAACTCCTAAACGGTTATTGAAGAATTTCAATTCAGCACCGGCTTCCCAAGAAGTAATCAACTCGCTGCGTACATCTGCATCGTATTTGGTTTTTCCTTGTCCGGCAGTTGTATTGCCATTAGGGTCTGAACCAATACTATATGTATTATATAACTGATATGCATCCATATCGTTACCTACTTGTGCAAAAGATGCACGTGCTTTAGCATAAGTAAACCATTCGGGCATGCCTTTGCCTACTTTACCCACCATATCACTGATCACCCATGACAATGAAACAGACGGATAGAAGAATGAACGGTTTTCTTTATTCAAAGCTGATGACCAGTCATTACGGAAAGTTGCATCCAAGAATGCCCAACCATTATAGTTGATCCCAAGAGTTCCATACAAAGAATTGATTTTTTTATGAATATAGGTTTCGGTTATTGACAAATCTTTTTTGTCACCATTGGCTAAAGAGAATAAATCGGGAGCAGTCAATTTTCCCATAGCATTATCCAAACCTGTAGATTTTCTTTCCATTAAGTTACCACCAAAAGAGAAATTACCACCAAATTTTCCAAACAATTCATCTTTATGGCCACTGATCAAAAAGCTGAAATTATTTTCGAAGAACTTTTTCTCACTAGTGCTGTAACGGCTGTTCTTATTATTAGTAGGACTTCCTGCATACAATTTCTCTTCACCCTCAGTGAAATACATATCACTACCGGCTTTGATTTCAGCATCCAGCCAATCTGTAAATTTGTACTTCAATGATCCGTTCATCAGGAAACGATTGCGACTGTCTTTATTGGGATTATAATCTTTAGACCAATAAGGGTTGATACCCCCTTTACTCCACCAGATCATTTCGCCGAATTCGTCTTTGACAGGGCTGGAAAAGTCACGGATGTCAATAGTCGTAGGCATATTGAAAATAGTATAAAATGCATTATTCCCACGTGCACCACTGATAGGGCGGTTTTCTGCGAGGGTATTGATGTATTGTACTTTTGCATCAATGCTCCAACGATCATCTTTACCAAAAGTAGAAGATGCACGCAAAGTTAAGTTTGTACGGCTTAAGTTAGCACCCGGTATCATGCTGGAGTCATCCATACGATTCAATGAGGTGTAAATGGATGTTTTATCATACTGCTGCTGGAATGATATGCTTTCTGATAAGTTCACACCTGTATCAAAGAAATTTTTTACGTTATCAAAGATTTGCATATTTGCAGTTGTACCATCCCATTTTGTATAGCTTTGCCCTGTTACTTCAGGACCCCAGCTATAGCCGTTAGTTGAGTCGAACACGCCATTCTCACCTTGTCCAAAGGCTTTTTGGCGTTTAGGGAGCATAAATGTTGTCTCAGCGGAAACTGAACCAGAGATAGTGATACCCAAACCTTCACGCTTTGTTCCTTTTTTAGTTGTAATCAAAATAACACCATTACCGGCACGAGAACCATAAAGTGCAGCAGCTGACGCACCTTTCAACACAGACATGGACTCAATATCTTCAGCATTAATATCTGAAAGTCCATTACCCATATCCAATGTCGGGTTATCAATATCATTATTACTTGCTCCTGTAAAGTTATCCATTGGCACACCATCGACAACAATTAACGGCTGGTTCAAACCTGTTACAGAATTCGCACCACGAAGCTGGATTTTGGAAGAACCGCCAGGACCATTACTTGAACGGATAATCTGGACACCTGAAACTTTACCTGTCAAAGCATTTGCGAGGTTCGTTTCACGAGCTTCAAGTAACGCGTCACCTTTTACCTCCTGCATGGCATAACCCAGTGCTTTTTTCTCACGTTTGATACCAAGAGCAGTCACTACAACTTCACCCAATGTTTGTGTGTCATCCTGTAAAGTTACATTCATGGGTTGTCCATCCCAAGGAATCTCTACTGTTTGATAACCTACAAATGAAATTTGAATGATATCCCCTTTTTTCACATTGGATAAAGAGAAGTCGCCATCAAGTCCGGTTATCGTACCATTAGTCGTACCTTTCACTACTACAGACGCACCGATAACGGTTTCACCTGTAGCGTCTACTACAACTCCTGTACAAGCTCCATTTTGTTGTGTGATTTTCACATCGGCAACGCCGGGATTGGCGACCGCGTATGCTGCTCCGGTAGAGGCACCCATTAGGAACAGCAACATACTGACTGATTTTAGTCGTTTTAACATAGCTGTGATTTTTTTTAAAGTTTATTGAAAATCAAGTAATTCCGTTTCCTTAGTTCCTTCAGAACTACTCTTACAGCTATTGTGTTGATATTCAATGGAGTTGAATATGATAACGACAAAAAGAAATTTCCATTTAAAGCCGTTAAAACAAACTTTAAATGGAAATTTTCTACTTCATTTCTACCCAAATCACTACTTTGCACAAAGAAATAAGGGAGTATTACATTCCGTAAAAGAATGAGAACTTTCAATAATTGGTGGGAAAGTTTTTCATCTTACAAATGAAAACAGCATCGGCTCATTATTTTAGAAAGTCCTTATCTTTTTCAAGAAGAATCAACTCTTTACTTACATATAAATAATATTTGCAAAATAATTCTATGTATAGTCCTGAAGGTCAAAATAAAACAATCCCCTTGTTTTTACAGGAAAAACAAGGGGAACTGTTATTCTTTAATTTTATTTTCAGTTCTTCGGTCCTTTGCCAAAATCAGGATTTTCTTTATCCATCCATACACGTTCGTCATGCAAAACTTGTGGATTTTTTGCATTTGTACCTTGATATGTATAACCTTGTGCTTTATATGCAGCGATAGTTATGTCATGTAACTGATCTGATTCCAAAGGCTCCATAACAGCAAATCTTCTAGGGATAGGATAAGAGTCACCCAATTGTTCGTCAAATTCCTTACGCGGTAAAATGGAACTATTCTTCATAGGAACACCAGAACGCATAATGTTAACATATTGATCAATCGGTGCATTAAAATAATGGAGATATTCTTGGATATACACTTTTTCCAAATCAGAAGCTTTATCTCCACTTAAATTATAAGCCTCTTTCTTAAGCAGTTCTGTCAGCCATTCCTCTTGCAGCTTAATGGAAACATCATGAGGGTCATTTACATAAGGACTGTCATAATAAGGTATATGATTCTGACCGGCAACATAATCATATCCTTTTACTGAAGCAGTGATACCGTCTGTAAAATACTCTTGGGCACTTTTTTGTCCATTCCAAGTAGCTCCCAACAGGGTGAATTCAGCCAAGAAGAAATTGGTTTCCGCTGCCGAAAAATACAGACCATACCAGCCATATTGTTGAGTGTCCTGAACCGGAGTAACATCCGGAGCATCCGGATAAGTATATGTCAACAAACCTTTTACCATTTCTTGATTCCGGTAAGTACACGGATAATAGCTTTTCTTGGCACCAGCTGCCGAGTACAAAACAAACAATTGTCCTGTGGGGTCAAAATAATCCTCGTATTTGTCCATCTGTCCTGCACCTATTTCTACAGGAAGACCATAATAACGTACCCAAGGTTCACCTGGACCACCCCATTCTTTAAAGACTTTCTTTCCATTTTTAACCTCAGAAATTACATTCTTTTCTACAAAATCCGGCATTTCTCTTTTTTGATCAAAATAAGCCTGCACAACATTAGAATTGTAGTCATTCTTTTGGAAGAAATAAAGCAAACGCGGATCTTTGTTGTTTACCAAAAAGTCTATAAGATGTTGCGTACCTACTCCTACAGAAAAATCATTATTCCAATTGTTATCGAACTTACCCTTGTTATATACAAAGTCATCATCCGTAGTAGCAATTAAGCCAACAGGACTTTCTGCCACCTGTTTTACTATTTCAAAAGCACGGTTCCGGTCTTTGTTTATCAAACGGGCTGCAATTTTCAATTTCAAAGAATTGGCCAGTTTGCCCCATTTTTTCAAATCACCTTTATAAATAAAGTCCTGATTATTCAAAACATCTTTGATTTCGTTACTGCTCAGATAATTAATAGTCTGGTCCAGTTCTTTCAGCCATACTTCCAAAAGTTCCTCTTGAGTGTCATACTTAGGCAATAACAAAGGAGGATTGGTATATCTGGCTTGTTCTGCTTCTGTATATTGACGTGAGCCATATAGGTCGGCATCTTGGATACTTAAATAAACCAACAAAGGATTACAAAGATATTGGATATATTCATAAGTCGCTTTTTCCTCTTCAGGCAACTGGCTGATTTGATATCGAATCTCATTAGCATAACGAAGAACTTCGTTTACTTCATAACCACAACCATTGGCTTCATCAGTCGGACGATTTGAACGAGTTGTATTACCTCCTGATGAAACTGTTGTTTGCGACCAGGTAGAAAGATCATTAAATCCTCCAAACCACTGTGCATAATCTCCCGGTTGGAAAGAAGCCTCACATTTAGTGAACAGGAAACGAATATCAGGCTTTGTAATAGTAGACGGATCTGAATTTAATTCAGAGAATTCATCTACACAGGAAGTAAACATTACACTTCCTAAAAGCAGTGCGGCTGCTAAAGTTCTATATTTCATTGTTGATAATTCTTTTAAAGTTAACAATTAGAAATTGGCATTAATTGTAAATATGTAACTTGCCGTATAAGGCTCGAAACCACGAATACGGAACTCTGAAGCTGAATTAGAACGTACAGATTCCGGATTCAGGTTATTAGGTAATGAATTATACAGATATCCCAAATTACGTGCACTGAATGACAGGTTCAATCCTTTTGCACCCAGTTTGTGACTGATGCTATTAGGCAAACGATAATTTATAGTAATATTACGCAAAGCGATATAACTCAACTTGTGTACCCAAATGTCATCAATTGTCTGTGCTCCCCATGAATAATTATTTCCATACCATGAACCGGCATGAGTGGGTTCCAGTTTTCCTTCCTGTACCAGCTGTGCGTAAGACAGTCCGCTGACATCCATTTTTGTTCCATCCACCAAGGTTGCAATTGTTCCTTCTTTAAAAACACCTTCCGGAATCATACCATCAGTATATTGAATACCTTTGGAATCGGCATATTGACTAGTCCAAGTCATACCTCCATGTTCCGGGTCACGGTATTGCAAAGAGCTTTCTGTCCAACCGGCCTGAGTTCCGTATAAGTTACAGTAAGATGCCACCAAACCTCCAAAACGCATATCCAGTCCGACATTCAAACTTAAATCTTTCCAAGTTAACGTTGTTGCTACAGATCCCAGAAAATCGGGTGTCATGTTGCCCACTACTTCCGCTGTTTTGCTTTGTGCTCTATATGCGCCTCTCCAGCTGTCATCCCACTCCAACAAAGGTACACCGTTTTCATTACGTGCCTGAGTGACATCTGACATCAACACACCATAAGACTCACCGACTTTTGCTACAGAGCCGATATGATAGTCGTATGCGTTTACATAACCGGACAATTCAATATAGTTGGCAACATTAGGATGCAAGGATACAATTTTACTTCTGTTTCGTGTATAAGTGAAGTCCAGATCCCACTGCCAGTCTTTAGTTTTGATAGGAGTGGTATTTAATGCGATTTCAATACCTGAGTTTTGGATATTACCAGCATTTACCAACTGTTGGGTAACACCGGAAATAGCAGGAACATTGATTTTCATAATCTGGTCTGTGGTATTTTCCTTATAATAAGTGAAATCCAAATTCAAACGATTATTAAAAGTACGGAAATCCAAACCTATTTCCCATGAATTCTTACGTTCCGGTTTAAGGTCGGCAATCTTCATCAGTTTGTCCAGTTCATTGGTATAGATATTGCCGTCATACATTTCCATTGTGGCAAAAGAATACGTCTGATTGACAGTGTATGGGTCTGTATCATTACCTACTTGTGCCCATGATGCACGAAGTTTTGCCAAGTTAATCCATGAAGGCATACTTTCGCGGAAAGTTTCATTAATCAACCATGAACCTGATACAGAAGGATAGAAGTATGAGTGATTACCTGTACGATTGGCATATACCAATGCAGAAGACCAGTCATTACGTCCTGTAACATCCAAATAGAATTGATTCTTCCATCCTAAATTTAAAGCAAAAATGGCAGAAATAATTCTTTTGCTGCCCGATATGGTCGATTCGCTCTTTTTAGTCTTTTTTGAGTTCTCCACGAACCATTCTCCAGGCACCACCATTCCTCCGTCAGTTGATACTTTTGAATGTTGGGAAGAGGTGTTGTAATACTCAAATCGTGCGAATCCACCGAGTGAAAAATCTTTTATCTGCTTGCTGGCAGTAAAAGTTCCCCCTACGGTAAATTGTTCTTTTATATCTTGCGTAATACCATAATATCCTCCTTCGTTTGCATAACCGGAACCTAATTGCTTATCTTCTATAGAAGTATAATAACGGTTCATATTAGCGTCTGCTTTAAACTTCAGCCAATCTGTCATCTTTACATTTACTTCAAATGTAGGACGAATAACAGTTTCCTTCCGTACATAATCGTAATTATCTACTTTGAAGAAATAATTTTTAGCGCTGGAAGGAACCGAACCATATTGGTCACCATAGCTGGTACTGGCAATACCACCATGCTCACCTAAATATTTGTTCCGGAAATAATCTACGTCAAATAGCGGGTTAATCACATTGGTATTTGCATTGACAAACAATTCACCCGCATTCAGTTGTGCATTACGCGGTTTTGAGTTGGCAAAGCTAAAAGAAGCAGCAACATCCACCCAATCGTTCAACTTATGGCTAGCTTTCAACAACATGGAGTAACGTTCAAAAGTATTGTTTTCTGTTGTTGATTTGGCATTTTTATAAGATAAAGATGTATAAAATGATGTTTTTTCATTACCACCGCGAATAGAAACATTCGTGTTTGTATTGAATCCTAATTTATATAAATCCAGCATATTATTTTTACGTGGAGAATAGGTAGTCCATGTACCATCATAATTGCGGATTTGAGAGCCATCATATCTAGGACCAAAACCAAAGTTGGGTACTCCTACTAACGTATGTTCTCCATTCTGATTTACTGTAAACTGATGTTCATCCCACATACTTCCATTTTGGTCGGCATCAGATTGTCCCGGCATGTATCCTGGACCATATAAAGTTTGAATATCCGGAGTCTTGAAAGCATGGTCAATACCAAATGTTTGAGAAACGCTGATACCCAGCCCTTGTGTACCCTTACCGGATTTGGTGGTGATTACAACCGCACCATTCAAACCGCGGGAACCATACAATGCTGTTGCCGCAGCACCTTTCAATACTGATACAGTTTCAAAATCATCAGGATTTAAGTTTTTCAACTCATTACCATAGTCGCTGGCGTTGTTGGCACCTGCATCCCAGTCTGCTGTCGTATTACCAGATACACCGTTATCCAGAATCACTCCATCCACCACATAGATAGGCTGGTTGTTGGAACTTAAGGTTGAAGCTCCACGAATCTGTATCTTGGTACCACCAAACAAACCACCATCTGATCCTGAGATTTCAACACCGGCTACTTTACCTTGCAATGCGGCTACCGGAGAAATGGTATTGGCAGCTTTTAATTCATCTCCCTTCACTTCAGTAACTGCATATCCCAAAGCTTTTTCTTCACGCTTCAATCCCAAAGCTGTAACCACAACTTCACCTAACTGTTGCGTATCATCTTTTAAAGTTACATCAATAGGCTGTCCGGTCCATTTTACTTCCTGTGTCTGATATCCTACAAAAGAAATAACAATGATATCTCCTTTTTTTACATTTGACAAAGAAAAATCACCGTCAAGTCCGGTAATAGTACCATTAGTCGTACCTTTTACTACTACAGATGCACCAATGACAGTTTCACCCGTAGCATCCTTGACAATTCCTGTACATGTACCACTTTGTTGTGTGATTTTCACATCGGTAACGCCGGGATTGGCGACCGCGTATGCTGCTCCGGTAGAGGCACCCATTAGGAACAGCAACATACTGACTGATTTTAGTCGTTTTAACATAGCTGTGATTTTTT
>SKEU01000015.1_pt1 | contig 211682 bp, 201 predicted proteins | sample 4819571 | NCBI WGS metagenome assembly SKEU01 (sample SAMN11008801, study PRJNA524170) | human gut metagenome | biome: Human fecal sample; material: Feces; isolation source: fecal sample from pouch patient p8, p16 | host: Homo sapiens | place: Israel: Tel-Aviv | collected 2015-06-23
TTTAACTGTTAGCTCCTGCCGAAGATCGTCACATCCGAGGAGGCTCATTGTCAAGGACAATCGGAATAGCATACGGAAAGAAGTTCTGCACCTTATAAAATTTGTCAAAAAAACTGTTGCCATTCCATATCTTATTTATAGATAAAACGGTATTCAATCGAAATAAAAAATCTGAATAATAGACGTAAATAACTTCTAAAAGTCTCACACATCTATCATTCAGATTATTTTTTATTTACTGTTTGTTCTACTTTATTTTATTCTTCTGGTATAGTATTCGAGTCATTTTTATAGGTCAACAAATCACCTGGTTGACACTCCAAAACTTGGCAGATTTTTTCGAGAGTGGAAAAACGGATGGCTTTTGCTTTTCCATTTTTTAGAATAGAGATGTTTGCCATCGTAATGCCCACTTTCTCACTCAATTCAGTCACACTCATTTTTTTTTGAGCTAATACTACATCTAAATTAACGATAATTGCCATGTCGCACCTCACACTGTCAAATCATGATCTGTCTTAAGTAAAATCGCATGTTCAAGCAGTTTTTCCAGCACGCTTGTTAATGTGTATACTGCAAAAGGAATGAATACGACAGCGATTCCTACCAACATCAAACCTGGAGCATCGTCTAAATCCGCTACTTTCATAAATTTAGGAAGTAAGCCAAAAAAGGCGAAACCAATAAACAAAATGGTTCGTTCGATTTTTTTTAGTATGTTTAAGCTTTGAGTGGAAAAAGCTTGGTTATCTTCGATTTTTTTCAATAGTTTCAATAAGAAATAAGCAATAACGATCCCTAGGAGAAGGGCAAAGTAAATGACAGAAACAAATAATGTGGTCTGCCAATCAAAATTGAATCCTTTTTCGCTTGTAGCGATCTGAGTATAAAAAAGTACGCCGAACAAAATAAATACGGCACTTATACCTAAAACGACAAATTTTAATAGCAATGTTTTAAATTTCATTTTTATCCCTCTTTTATCTTTGATAGCTAAAATATAGCAGAATAATTATTGTAAAACAACTATTTTTTATCGAAAAACAATAAAAATATATCGTTTATAAAAAATGATAGAGTATGAAGGTGTGGAGTGCATTTAACAGCTTTTTTTGATTGTAAGAAACATTTAAAACCAGTTATTTTAGATTCTATGTGTGTCTCTTCTATAATGCTAGTTTAGATGCCTGGGATTATATTGGACAATACAGTTGGAGGATTTTTTATTATCTAGCGAAGAGAAGTGTAAGTTAACAGAACTGTATGAGAAAAAAGACAACTACGTAGTAGCTAACCGATTCATTAATTTTTTCAAGTTCATGTTTATTTACGTATCAGAATTTTTCTTATTCAATGGTTTGGTGTAATCACCACTTATTTGTCCTTTATTGCTTATACAATGTTATACAAAAGGAAAATCAAGCATTGACGCATGGGGTGGTACTATCTAGCTGAAATAGCTTAATAAGCGCAAGTAGATGCATTGGATTAGTTTATAAATCAAAAGTGTTAGAGGTATTAAGAAGAAGTAGAAAAATAAAATGGATTGCCGAATAAAAAGTACCATAAATCCTAAAACATGTGCCAACAGATAGATGGCACATGTTTATTTTTTTCGATAATTTTGTAACAAAAATACGAAGATGAAAAAGAATAGAGATTCCCATAATGTAGTAGTCCAACTGAATTCTTTACTGATACCAAATACCATATTTCCTAGATTTGATACAATCAAATAGCCAATCGTTATGATCAATGAATAGTACAATCTTTTCATCATAGGACATACCTCGTTTTTATTTATAAGAATAGTATAAACCAAAGAAGTGAATAAGAAAAATGATAATATAAAAATAAAGTAAGAACGCATTAAAGTGACTAAAGTTATTTATTGTATTTTTTAATTCTCCGAAAAAATTTAATAAATAAATAGAATCTTGTAATAATAACTGAGCATAATCTTTGCAATTTTTAATCTTGAATAATATCCTTTAAGTATAGCCAGCAATCAAAAGTAAATAGAGAATAAGTAAGCAATTGTTATTTCAGTATCAGACTGGCAATAAAACGCCGTTATGATCCAGCAATGTTTGGTAGCGCTTTATTTACTGATGCTATGCTAACTGTTCGCTATCTATACTGTGATTGTCGGTAGAGTTATTTACAGGGTAAAAATAAGTTTATAGGAGGTGGAAAATGAATAAGGGGTTAAAAATAATCGGTGTTATCATGAGTTTACTGCTACTTTCAGTATTTCTAGCGATTGCGTTGATCAATGCGCCGTATATTATGCCTGAACAATTGGAACGATTTCGCTTCTTTACTTTAACGAATTACTACATGCAACAATATATTTTCTGGGCAGCTGTAGTATTTGCCGTTCTTGCTATTATCATCTTGCTAGTCGTTCTTTTCTATCCAAAGTCAAGAGGAACTTTCGTTATGAAACGGGAAGATGGCAAACTAACAATCGACAAAAAAGCGATCGAAGGGTTGGTACGTTCCCATTTACACGAAGAAGAGTTCATTCATTCACCTAAAGTACGGATACGTTCAACGAAAAATCGAATCCATATCCATGTCAACGGAGACTTGAAACGAACTTCTTCATTAGTAGGGAAAACAGGTGTATTGATGCAAGATATCGAAGAAGAAGTAACTAAAGTACTCGGAACAAAAGAAACGGTCAAAGTGGCAGTCACATACAGCGGTTATGAAGAACAAGAAGATACAAGAGACTACAAGCACTCTCGAGTGGAATAGGAGGGCCAAATAATGAAAGAACTATTTTCAGCATACAAGCTCCCTATTATCTTTGGGGGTCTTGGACTACTGCTAGCTGTTTTATGGTTAACGATTGGATTTTTCAAGACATTGTTGATCATAATCATGACAGCAATTGGCGCAGGAATCGGTTTTTATTTGAAACAGTCAGGAATAGTTGATCAATTTTTTAAATCATAGGAGGAAACAAAGATGGAAAACAAAAACATGAATACAACAAATGGATCAGTTTTGGCAAATGAAAAAGGAGAAAACCGCATGATGAATGGTGAATTGACTTATGAAGACAAAGTCATCCAAAAAATCATCGGTTATGCATTGAAAGATGTAGATGGTCTATTGACATTAGATGGCGGATTTTTCTCAAATATGGCTGAAAAATTAGTCAACACAGATAACGTAACAGCAGGTATCAATACAGAAGTAGGTAAGAAACAAGTAGCTGTGGATCTAGATGTGATCGTAGAATACGGTAAAGACATCGAAGATATTTACAACCAAATCAAAGAATTGATCAGTACTGAAGTAAACAATATGACACATTTAGATGTTATCGAAGTGAATGTGAATGTTGCAGACATCAAAACACAAGAAGAATACCAAAAAGATCAAGAAACAGTACAAGACAAAGTAACAGAAGCAGCAAAATCCACAGGACAATTTGCTTCACGCCAAACAGATAAAGCAAAATCTGCTGTAGGCAAAGGTGCACAAAAAGTCAAAGAAAATAACGAACCACGTGTACAATAAGAAGTAAGAAGTCAGTTAGGAGGAATTTAAAATGGGATTTATTTGGGCATTAATCGTCGGCGGTATCATTGGAGCAATTGCAGGAGCAATCACGAATAAAGGATCATCAATGGGGATCATCGCAAACATCATTGCTGGTTTAGTAGGTTCAGCAATTGGACAAGCTTTACTAGGAACTTGGGGACCAACAATTGCAGGAATGGCTATCATTCCATCATTGATCGGTGCAATCATTTTAGTATTAGTCGTTTCATTCTTTGCACGTAAATTATAAGCAAATTGAAGAAAAACTTATGTTGAAATGAAGAACAAATTTGAGAACCGTAGCGACACTCGCTGCGGTTCTTTTTTATATATTTTATATGAAGTATTCTTTATTCCTTATGAAAAAATATCTTTAAAAATAAAAAAAGACGAAAATAAACGGTTTTCTATAAAAAGAAGACCGTTTATTTTTTGTCTTTATTTGTGTGAAAAACGAAAAAGAGCACAACACATCAAGCTTTTATTAATTGTCTGTCTTTTATAAATGCAAGTATTAATTCAAAAAAACAGAAGAAAAAAACAACTACACCTTCTTTTATACTCGTAATCGTAGAAAGGAGGCGAAAAAAATGAATACATTACCTATCAATACAGGAGATACAGCATTCATGATTTTATGTACAGCAATGGTTTGCCTGATGACTCCTGGTCTAGCTTTTTTTACGGCGGATTAGCACGGAAGAATAATATACTAACGATCATGTCTCAATCTTTTCTCTCCGTTGGGATAACAACGATTATGTGGGTATTTGGTGGATTCGGATTGGCCTTTGGACGGGATATCGGCGGTGTTATTGGAAACCCGGCAGATTTCTTTTTGATGAGACATGTTACAAGCTTCCCCAACATGTTTCATGGTGCAACGATTCCATTTTTAATGTTCTTTCTTTACCAACTGATGTTTATCGTGATTACCGTTCCTTTGATGACAGGAGCTTTTGCAGGGAGATTGAATTTAAAAGGCTATATTATACTTGTTATTTTTTGGAATCTGCTGATTTATTTCCCTGTTTGCCACTGGATATGGGGTGGCGGATTTTTGGATCAGATGGGATTTAGAGATTTCGCTGGTGGAGCAGTCATCCACACGACAGCTGGATTCGGCTCTTTAGCATGTATCCTCACACTTGGTCAAAGAAAGATTCCTTTAGGAGAAAGAAGTCAGCATAGCAGTCTTATGGCAGCTGCTATCGGTACAGGACTGCTTTGGTTTGGCTGGTTCGGTTTTAATTCCGGTGGTGCACTTCGAGCAGATGAACAAGCAGTCAATGCATTTGGTTCAACATTCATCGCTCTTGCATTTGCGATGATTACTTGGCTGATCATTGCAAAAGTAAAAGGAAATGGCTTTGATTTTGTCGACGTACTAACAGGATCCGTTGCTGGATTGGCAGCCATTACGCCTTGTGCCGGTTATGTAGAAGCAAAAAGTGCCATGCTGATTGGGATCATTGCGGGTATCGTCTGTCATGCTGCTGTTGATTTTCGTAAAAAGAAACAATGGGATGATGCACTTGATGTGTGGGGTGTTCATGGCATGGGCGGATTCACAGGTACGATTCTGATAGGGATCTTTGCATCTAACAGCCATTTACTAACGAATCCAAGCAGCTGGTACTTCTTAGGGATTCAAGTGATTGGTGTCATCATTACTGCCGTGTATGCCTATGTGCTGACAACAGTGATTTTAAAATCGGCGATGCACTTTACAACGATCACTACTACAAAAGAAGAACAAGAAGAAGGATTGGACTTTTTCTTCTTTGGCAACAAACTCAATTGAAACAAATTCAAATAGAAAAGAGGAAGATTCATGCAACAAAGCAAAACGAAAATTCCTGCAAAAAAATTAACGTTCTTTGGCTTTTTGGCTATGACCATCTCAATGGTCGTTTCATTATATGAATATCCCACATTCGCGACCTCAGGCTTCAGCTTAGTATTTTTCTTGTTATTAGGCGGTTTGCTATGGTTTATCCCTGTGGCATTGTGCGCAGCAGAGATGGCAACGGTGAAAGGATGGGAAAAAGGCGGTGTCTATACTTGGGTCAGTCGCACATTGGGAAAACGATTCGGTTTTGCCGCAATCTTTTTCCAATGGTTTGAGATAACAGTTGGCTACTTGACCATGCTGTATTTCTTAACTGGTGCATTATCCTATGCAACGGGTATTGGTGCTATACAAAACAATAAATATCTGAAATTGGCAATCCTATTGATTATTTTCTGGGCTATTTTACTCTCACAGTTAAAAGGAACCAAATACACTTCATTGATTGCTCGGATCGGTTTTGTAGCTGGTATCTTGTTGCCAGCATTAGTCTTGTTTGGCTTAGGGATCCATTATGTCGCTTCAGGCGCTCCACTACAAACGATACTGTCTATGAAAACATTGATTCCTGATTTTTCGAAATTGCCTACGCTGGTTGTTTTTGTTTCCTTTATTTTAGCATATATGGGCGTAGAAACATCTGCCAGTCATGCAAATGAAATGGAAAACCCTAAAAAGGATTATCCATTAGCAATGTTTGTATTGGTTATTCTGGCAATCATTTTAGATACTTTTGGCGGATTGACCGTCGCTACTACAGTACCTCAACATGGTTTGTCTCTTAATACAGGGGTGATTCAATCGTTAGAATTCCTATTAAGACACATTGATCCAAATCTTGCATGGATTGCGAAAATTCTTGCGATTCTTGTTTGTTTAGGTGTCATCGGAGAAATTGCTTCTTGGGTAACCTCTCCTTCAAAAGCACTTCACGTAGCAGCAGAAGAAGGATTACTTCCTGAATATTTTGCAAAAGAAAACACACACGGTGTTCCTGCTCATTTGATGATCGCAAATGGGATCGTTGCAACAATCTGGGCAGCCGTCTTTACATTAAGCGGCGGGGGGAATAATCTTTCATTTCTTGCAGCGATGTCATTGACTGTTGTAATCTACCTGATGTTGTACTTTATGTTTTTCGCGGGCTATTTGAAGCTGGTTTTTAAAGATGACAGTCTTGAAAGAGCCTATCAGGTTCCAGGCGGAAAAGTTGTAAAAGTAATCGTTGCTTGTTTAGGTCTTTTGACTTCACTTTTTGCTTTTTGTATCTCATTTGTTCCACCTGCTAGTATCGCAGCTGGACAGCATGGGATTTATGAAACGATTCTGATTGTTTCTTATCTTATCGTCTTAGTTATTCCATTTACGATCTACGCATGCCGTCATAAATTCCAGCATGCAGAAAAATAAAAAATGAAAGCTGGTTATTCAAATGGAAGTAAAAGAATTAGAACAATTGATTGGAAAAAATTTCCACTATTATCAAACAGGACAAGTGGCGGATTACATTCCAGCATTAGCTGAAGTGGATCCCAAACAATTAGGTATGGCGATTTATGATTTGGATACAAAACAACTGATTGAGGGAGGAGACGCCGATGTGCGCTTTGCCATCGAAAGCATGTCAAAAGTTCCCGTATTGTTATTAGCAATCAAAGACAACGGAATAGAAAAAGTCTTTCAAACAATCAACACGGAACCAACCGGTTTTGCCTTCAATTCTATCATGAATATGGAAATCAATCATCGCAAACATCCAATGAATCCTTTTGTTAATGCAGGAGCGATTGCAACAACCTCGTTGATTGCCGGTAAAGATGCAGATGAAAAATTTGAGCGAATCTTGTCATTTATGAAAGAGATCTGTGATGATCCTAATATCACATTGAATGAAGAAATCTATCATTCTGAATCAAGAACAGGTGATATCAATCGCTCTCTTGCTTACTATATGAAAGGTAATCAAATGATCGAAGGAGACGTACCGGAGATACTCGATGCTTATTTCAGACAATGCTCCCTCAATGTCACCGCTACAGGCATAGCAAAATTAGCTGCTGTGCTGGCAAATAAAGGAATTGCTCCTTGGAATGGCAAACAAATCATTACTGAAGAAAGTGCTACAATCGTCAAATCAATTATGACAACTGCTGGTTTGTATGATGAATCAGGAGAGTTTTCCGTCCATGTTGGTGTACCTGCAAAAAGCGGTGTAGGCGGCGGGTTGATGGCAGCTGTGCCAAATCGTTACGGCATAGGTGTCTTCAGCCCGGCACTAGATCCATTTGGTAACAGCGCAGCTGGTATCCAATTGTTGAAAGATGTAGTCAAAGAACTAGACGCTGACATCTTTGAATAACCATTCTTGAAAGAGGCTGGGGTAAAAGTCCAAACGGCTCAAAGCTACCTACAATGAGGCTGAAATTGTGAGCTTGTTTGACTTTTGTCCCAGTTTCTTTTTTTATTGGTTTTTGAAAGGGCTTTTCTAAATAAAAAGGAAACAAAAATACGATTTACAGATATGATTAAATAAAATCATAAGAAAAACTGGAGGCGTGTATCAGGAATGCTGGAAAATTACATCGAGCGAAATATATTTAGAAAAGTGTATCTGTGTGAACAATTATTTGAATTCCAAGAAATAGACATCGAACAAACAGCTATTTCTCTAAGGGTGACTACACCAACGATCCTTCACGATCTAGAAAGTCTAGCCGAGTGTCTAGAATATTGTATAAAAGAACAAGTAAGAGAGAAGCATAAGTATAAACTCGTATTCAAACATGGTATTGCTCTTTCTGAGCTCACACAGTTTCTGTACGGTCAATCTTATTTTTTAAAGTTTTTAAGTTATTATTTTAATGGTATATTCACGAGTACAGAACTGGCTGATCTTGAATTTATTTCTTTGAGCAAAGTATATACAATCAAAAAAATCGTATTGGATTTTTTTAAAGAAAATGATTATTTGAAAAATAAAGAAATCATTATCCCAGAATTTGACTCGCGGAACATCTTGCTAGCTTTAGTACGTTATGTCAATTGGGAAGGCTATGAAAATAAAAATCCGTATGTAGAAGAAGCTTGTAACGAGTTGATTGATTATGTAGAGACTCATTTTTTTAAAAGAAGATATTCGGAAGATGAAAAGTCCTTTATCATACGAGGAATAGAGATCGCAATCGGAAGAAAGGCATTTCCCCTTGGACTGAAAGAAGAAGATAAGAAAAGCGCAGAAACGAAGCCGTTATTTCAATTAGTCTGTCAAGGATTGGAAGAGCAAAAAGGAATTCTAGACTTACAAGAAGAAGATGTCTATTATATTTTTTCTTTGTTCAACAGTAGAAATTATACCAATGAGAACATGGAGCTGTTAAGAAAAGATTTCGAAGTTGTTTATAAAAATTTTGTTCTCAATGACATATCACTGAATGAATTGATTTTACAGATTATTAGTATCGCTGAAATCGACGATGCAGAAAATTTTATTTTCAAGCAATCCTTTTTACAATTTGTCCGTACGTTGTGGGCAGATGGACAAGTATTTTTACCGGAAAGGATCTATCTTCTATCAGAAAAAGAACAACTTCTGTACGGAAAAATTGTAGAAATATTGGAAGAGTGGAAAAAGAAAAATCAAATCCAACTAAGATGGAATGAAAATTTCATTCGAAAATTCGTCAAAAGTCTTTCTTTGATCAACAGTGAACAAGCGGGGAGACAGGAAATAGAAATTTTTGTTGTTTCAGAAAGTTCAGTCAAACAATTTTTTTATCGAACCCAATTTCATTTGTATGCGGAAGAAGGCATCGCTGAAATAAATCCTATTTTATTTCGTTCATTAGAAGAATTGCCTGATGAATGTCTATGTGCGAAAAAAAGAGTGGTTTTGTGCGATGCTGCTAGCTATCAAAATGGATTAGAAACTGAAAAGACAAAGATCTATCCAATCTCATTAAAAGGTGCAAACATCCATTTGTATCATATTGCTCAGGAACTTCACCTATTAAAAAAACATATTTCTTGATGAGACCTTAATTAGGAGACCTTCTACAAAGCTTTTTAATTGTCTGTAGAAGGTTTTTATTTGAGTCCTGATTCGTGCGAAGATCTACTTATATAACAAGCTTTCTCTGAAATTTTTTTAAAATGCTATTGACTTAGAGTCAACTCTAAGTAGTAGAATAGATAAAGTGTAACAAATCTATTTTCATTAAAAGAAGATAGTACGGAGAAGAGAATGTATTATGAGTACAGTATTACATGTATTGGATGCAATCAATAGCCCCGCAGATGTCAAAAAATTATCTGTTGAGGAAATGAAACAGTTGGCAGAAGAGATGCGCCAAAAAATCTTGCAAAAGGACAGCGATGTAGGTGGGCACGTTGGTCCGAATCTAGGTGTAGTAGAATTAACGATTGCGTTTCATTATGTATTTGATTCACCAAAGGATAAAATCGTTTGGGATGTTTCCCATCAGTCTTATGGTCATAAGCTTTTAACTGGTCGAAAAAATGGTTTTGAAAAAGGACATTACCGTGAAGTGAGCGGATATTCCAACCAACATGAAAGTAAACATGACTATTTTACAGTGGGGCACACATCTACATCTATCAGCTTAGCAACAGGTTTAGCTAAAGCGAGAGATCTGAAGAAAGAATCAGGAAATGTGGTAGCATTTATCGGTGACGGCTCCCTAAGTGGTGGCTTAGCTTTTGAAGGATTGAACAATGGTGGTGTTTTACAATCCAATCTAATCGTATTAGTAAACGATAATGAGATGTCTATTGATGAGAATCATGGCAGTTTATATAAAAACTTAGCTGAGCTTCGTCAAACCAACGGTAAAAGCAGCAATAACCTATTTAAAGCAATGGGATTTGATTATCGTTACGTGGATAATGGAAACGATCTGGAAACGGTGATCCGTTTATTTGAAGAAGTAAAAGATATTGATCATCCGATTGTACTTCACGTCCATACGGAAAAAGGTCGCGGTTATCAGCCGGCAATCGATAATAAAATGAAATATCATTGGCATGTACCATTTGATCTGTCCACCGGGGAGGCAAAGCAAGTAACTTCTGGAGAAACATTTAATATGATCATCATGGATTATTTGGATAAGAAAATGCAAACAAGTACAGCTCCTATTGCCGCAGTCAATGCAGCGATACCAGGCGCCTTTGGACTGAAAACATTCCAAGAAAAACATCCAGATCATTATTTTGACGTGGGGATCGCTGAACAGCACTCTATCACTTTCGCTTCTGCTTTGGCTTCTCAGGGAGTACGTCCAGTCGTCTTCCAATCAAGTACTTTCTTGCAACGGGCATATGATCAATTATCACATGATTTAGCGATCAACGAGAATCCAGTGATTATTTTAGTCGGTGGCGGAACGATCTCAGCTAGTGACCGAACACACCAAGGAACATTTGACATTCCTTACTTATCAAGTATCCCGAACATCAAATATCTTGCTCCAGCAACAAAAGAGGATATGATCTCTATGCTAGATTGGGCGTTCGAACAAACAGCGCAGCCTGTAGCAATCCGAATTCCTACACATGGTGTAGAACATGGTACAGCTATCGCAAATGATTATAGTATTCCAGCCTATCAAACAGTAAATAATGGAGGAAAAGTAGCAATTTTAGCTTTAGGCGGTTTTCTTGAATTAGGAAAAGAAACAGTAAAAGCTTTTAGAAAAAAAGGAATCGAAGCAACGTTGATCAATCCAGGAACGATCACAGAAAATGACGTAGAAACATTAGATAAATTAAAAGAAACACACGAATTAGTCATCACATTAGAAGATGGTAGTTTGTCAGGAGGATTTGGCGAAAATATCAGTCGTTATTATGGTGATTCTTCAATGAACGTATTAAATTTTGGTGCAGAGAAAGAATTCACGGATAGCGTTCCTGTAGGGCAGCTTTATGAACGTTATCATTTAACACCAAAACAAATCGTTGAAGATAGTCTGCGTGTCTTGAATATTCAATAATTCATTATGCTCACCATCCAGATAATTGTTTATACTAGTATCTGGATGGTTTTTTCATTATAAAAAGCAAAGGGGTGGATGTTATGTATCAGCAAGTAGAAGAATATGTCAAAAAGTTCCAAGAAAAATATCCTAGTTATCAATCAGAAAAATTAGGTTTCTTTTCATTTGGGGATACAGAAAAAATGGCAGACGAGTTGAGCGAACTAGTTGTAAAAAAGATAAAGACTGGTACATCAAGTGGTTACGATCTGTATAAACAAGAGAATGAGCCTTTACCAAAAGTTGGTCAATTAGACGTGGTCCTGAATGGAAAAAATGAACCAGTTTGTATCATCAAAAATATAAATGTGACCATCTTGCCTTTTAGTGAAGTCACGAAAGAGCATGCTTGGAAAGAAGGAGAAGGGGATCGGACATTAGCTTATTGGCGGAAAGTCCATGCTGAGTTTTTTAAACATGCTTATAAAGAAGCGTTGAACATAGAATTTACAGAAGAGAAGCTGGTCGTATACGAAGAATTTGAAGTAATTTTCTTTTAGTAAGAAAGGTCTGCTGAAAGAAATAGCTCATTATTGACTCCTGAATAGAAAAGGGTTACATTTTTATATGAAGCTGTATTTTTATATAACATTACTGGAGGAGATATTGTGGATACACTGGAACAAATCAAAGGCGGAGTCGTCGTTTCTTGTCAAGCTTTGGAAAACGAGCCGCTACACAGTTCTTTTATTATGGGGAGAATGGCTTTGGCTGCAAAAGAAGGCGGAGCAGTTGGTATTCGAGCAAATACGACAGAAGATATCAATGAAATCAAGCGAATCGTTGATTTACCGGTAATAGGGATTATCAAAAGAGATTACGATGGGTCAGAAGTGTTTATTACTGCGACAGAAAAAGAAGTGGAAGAACTTTTGGAGACGCAAGCAGAAATCATTGCACTGGATGCAACTTCTCGTAAACGTCCGACAGAAAAAACAACTGCTGAACTTGTCCAAATGATTCACGAACACGGTCGGTTAGCTATGGCAGATATTTCGACTTTTGAGGAAGCGCTTCAAGCGCAAGAAGATGGTTTTGATCTTTTGTCTACGACTTTAGCAGGCTATACAGAATATTCACGAAAGACGCAGACACCTGATTTTGATTTATTGAATCAAATCATAGAACAAGTCGATATCCCAGTAATTATGGAAGGACATACTGACTCTCCTGAACAAGTAGAGAAAGCATATGAATTAGGTGCTTTTTCAGTCGTAGTTGGATCTATTATCACCCGTCCGCAATTGATCACTAAAAGATATGTCGAAGCCGCAAGTAAAGCAAATAACTAAAAAACACGCACGGCACAGATTCTTGACAAAAAAGAAAAATTGATAGATAGTTTAAAGCAGATTCTAAGAAGATGAAAAAAGCATTACTTTTCATTTTGTCTTCAAGATCTGCTTTTTAACGAATTTTATAGAAAGAAGGCGAAACCATGTTTGAACGGAGTCCTTCAGAATTGACAGAACGTGAAAATTACAAGTTGCTGATTGGTTCAGTCATCCCTAGACCAGTAGCAGTAGTAACGACTAAATCAGCAAAAGATATAGTGAATATCGCACCCTTCAGTTACTTCAATATCGTCAGTTCGAATCGACCCATCTTATCCTTGGCGATCCAGAGAAAACAAGATGCAGTAAAAGACACAGCAAAGAATATTCTTGAGACAAGAGAAGCTGTTATCCATATCCTTGATGAGGACAACGTAGAAGAAGTAAATAAAACAGCAGCCAATCTGCCTAATGAGGAAAGCGAACTGTACCTGACTGACTTGACTTTAACTGATTCAGTAATCATTTCAGTACCAGCATTGACAGAAGCAAAAGTTCGTTTTGAAACATCCTTATATGAACATGTCGAGATACGGAATAAAAATAAAGTAACAGCTGATTTATTTTTGCTAGAAGTACAGAAATATCATTTAAATGAAACAGTCTATGATGATAAGACAGGAAGGATCGATCCAAGAAAATTGAATGCTGTAAGCCGTTTGGCAGGAAATGATTATGCAGCAATAGGAGAAATTTTCACGATTGCACGTCCCGAATAAAAAGGAGCACTAGTTATGTTAAAAATAAGCTATAAACCATCGACAGATTCAAAAGAAATGAAAAAAGAATATGAAACAGTGAATGATTTTCTGCAAGGGCAGTACTTAGAAGTTCCGCCATTGCAAGACCATTTTGTCGTTACTACTGTTACTTTAGATGGTAAGGAAATAGAAATGCCAGATCAAACGATTAGCGGATTGTTTAATTACTTTAACAAATAAATATTTATTCCGAAAAGTGAAAAAACATATAAAAAAACACATAAAACTAAAAAATTATCAAAGAATCCTGGTGCAACTGAAAGAATTTGCAACGGGATTCTTTCAACTTATTTGTTATTTTTTTCTAAAAAATATTAAAGATTGTTAAATTTCACTATTTCATTTCAAATTCCATTGCCTAATCATTAGGAAAAGTCTATCATGAACTCGTAAATAGAATATAGTAATAACCTTGTTAGGTGAGGCTCCTATACAAACATAGGCTGTTGCCCAGAAACGTCGAAAGTCGCCAATGGGTAAAACAGAAACTGTCGGATTAAGGCTTTTTCCAATAGCTAAGAATGTTTTCTTTACGTTGTATAGTGCTAAAACTCGGACGATGAGATGATGCTAGGTCAGAATTCTTGTTCGAAAAGGTTTCTGACCTTTTCTTTATATTTTTGTGACTGACTTATTTGATGAGACAAACTCGCTCCTCACCTGACAAGTGGATTGCTGTGTGAGGAGGAGATGCGGTGAAAAAAAGAAAAAAGATCGATTGGTGGATTTTGGGTCCTTATTTGACTTTGTCCATGATCGGTCTTTTAGAAGTATACAGTGCCAGTTCTTATCGTTTATTGCAAGCCGATGAAAATACAAAAAGTCTATTATTGCGTCAACTAATTTTCATATTTTTGAGTTGGAGCGTGATCTTCTTAGCTCGTTCAGTCAAACTACACTATTTACTTCACCCTAAAATAGCAGGATACGGTTTAGCCTTATCGATTTTCTTTTTAGTATTAGTAAGAATAGGGATATTCGGTGTCACTGTCAACGGCGCACAACGTTGGATCTCTCTGTTTGGCATTCAATTCCAGCCTTCTGAACTGGCAAATCTTTTTTTGATTTTTTATTTAAGCTGGTTTTTTCGTGACGGAAATAGTAGCCCAAAAGATCTAAAAAAACCATTCCTGATTACAGTAGGTATAACTTTTCTGATTTTATTTCAGCCAAAGATTGCTGGAGCATTGATGATCCTTTCGATTGCGTGGGTCATATTTTGGGCAGCGGCGGTTCCATTTAAAAAAGGGATCTATCTAATCGTTACTTTTTCTGCATTGCTGATTGGAGCAGCAGGCGGGGTATTATATTTAGGAAATAAAGGTTGGCTTCCACAGATGTTTAATCATGCTTATGAAAGGATCGCGACTTTAAGAGATTCTTTTATCGATAGTCATGGTGCGGGCTATCAAATGACCCATTCGTTTTATGCACTATATAATGGTGGCATATTTGGGCGGGGATTAGGAAATAGTATCACAAAAAAAGGGTATCTTCCAGAGACAGAAACAGATTTTATTTTTTCGATTATTACAGAAGAGCTTGGGCTAATCGGTGCATTGTGTGTGCTTTTCTTATTGTTCTCATTATGCATGAGAATCTTTTGTTTAAGCAGTCGCTGTAAAAATCAGCAAGCTGGATTGTTTCTTTTAGGATTCGGAACTTTGCTATTCGTTCAGACGATAATGAACGTGGGAAGTATCGCGGGGCTGATGCCAATGACTGGTGTGCCATTGCCATTTGTTAGCTACGGAGGAACAAGTTATCTGATCCTTTCTTTAGGAATCGGAATCACGTTGAATATTTCTTCAAAGATACAGGCCGAAGAGTTGCCGCTCTATCGACCTGAAAAACAATAAAGAGAAACTGAGAAACTCTCAGTTTGAATTATCATAAAGTACAATCTTTTATTTTTCAAGCGAGAGGTTCTTTTAGAAAGAGGAATTCGCAATGAAAGTATCTCAAAAAATCATATTATCTATTTTGTTACTGCTTACATTAGTAGTTGGCTATTTTTCGATTGAGTTTATCCATGGATTTTCGTCTGCAAAACAGAGTTCAACTGTGAAAAAGGTAGAGCCGAAAAGTGTCCCTACCACACTAAATGTGGCTTTGATTGGTTCAGATGCTCGTTCGAAAGACGAAAACGGTCGCTCGGATTCACTTCTGGTTGCACAATACAACCAGAAAACACAACAAGCAAAACTGATCTCTATCATGAGAGATTCATATGTCGATATTCCAGGTTACGGAATGAATAAGATAAATGCAGCTTACTCTTATGGGGGAGTTGATTTATTAAATCAAACATTAAAGGAAAATTTCAAATTTGAAGCTCCCTATTATGCAAGTATCACATTTCAATATTTTATCGATTGCGTTAATGAACTGTTTCCTGGTGGAGTCAAGATCGATGCAGAAAAATCTCTAGATTTAGATGGCGTATATATAAACAAAGGAGAGCAAGTGATGGATGGTAATACTTTACTCCAGTATGCTCGATTTCGGGAAGACAAAGAAGGAGACTTCGGGAGGATCAGAAGGCAGCAGCAAGTGATCAAAGCTATCTCTCAGCAGCTGAAAGACGTAACTTCAATATTCAAGCTACCCAAAGCGGTTGGGAAATTACTTGGTAGTATCCAAACGAACCTTCCAGAAAGTGTGCTTCTGGATTGTGGTATGGATTTCCTCAAAGACAATAATAAAAAGATCGATACATTATCCGTACCAGTAGACGGCAGTTGGGACTTCAACGACAATACGCCTTCCGGAAGTGTTCTGGAATTAGATTTGACCAAAAACCAAGAAGCAATCAAAAAATTTCTGAATAATTAAGTAAAGAAAATAAAAGAAGTTAGAAATAACAATCTATGTTATGTTCTGACTTCTTTTATTATGTTAGAATAAACAGGTATAAATAGTGAAATAAAGGAATGATAAGCAAGAGAAGGAGGAAAAAATGAAAAGAAGTGACAAGCACGGCAAAAATCGAACAGGCGCTTATATTGCCGGCGCAGTGATCTTAATAGCAACTGCGGGTGGCGGTTATTTTTACTACCAGCACTATCAAGAAACCCAAGCAGTAGAAGCTGGAGAAAAGACAGTTGAGCAATTTGTCCAAGCTTTGAACAAGGGAGATTATAACAAAGCTGCAGAAATGACATCAAAAAAGGCGGCAAATAAAAGTGCATTATCTGAAAAAGAGATCTTAGATAAATACCAGAATATATACGGTGCTGCTGATGTCAAAGGACTTCAGATATCGAATCTAAAAGTAGATAAAAAAGACGATTCTACTTACAGTTTTTCATATAAAGCAAAGATGAATACCTCATTAGGTGAATTGAAAGATCTTTCTTATAAAGGAACATTAGACAGAAATGATGGTCAAACCACGATCAACTGGCAACCCAACTTGGTTTTTCCAGAAATGGAAGGAAATGACAAAGTAAGCCTGACCACACAAGAAGCAGCAAGAGGGAATATTATAGATCGAAATGGTGAACCATTAGCAACAACAGGCAAACTAAAACAATTAGGAGTCGTTCCAAGTAAACTTGGAGATGGAGGCGAAAAAACAGCCAATATCAAAGCGATTGCTTCCTCCTTCGACTTAACAGAAGATGCTATCAATCAGGCGATTTCACAAAGCTGGGTACAACCCGATTACTTTGTCCCATTGAAAATCATTGATGGAGCAACGCCAGAACTTCCAGCTGGAGCTACCATTCAAGAAGTAGACGGCAGATATTATCCTTTGGGTGAAGCAGCTGCTCAGCTGATTGGTTACGTGGGAGATATCACAGCAGAAGATATTGATAAGAATCCAGAATTAAGCAGTAATGGAAAAATCGGTCGCTCAGGTTTGGAGATGGCTTTTGATAAGGATCTTCGTGGGACAACAGGTGGGAAATTAAGCATTACAGATGCAGACGGTGTAGAGAAAAAAGTTCTGATCGAACATGAAGTTCAAAATGGCAAAGATATCAAATTGACAATCGATGCGAAGGCACAAAAAACAGCTTTTGACAGTCTAGGAGGAAAAGCTGGATCAACTGTTGCGACAACGCCAAAAACCGGTGATCTTCTTGCGCTTGCTAGCTCTCCAAGCTATGATCCAAACAAAATGACAAACGGGATCTCACAAGAAGATTACAAAGCTTATGAAGAAAATCCTGAACAGCCATTCATCAGCCGATTTGCGACAGGTTATGCTCCTGGATCTACGTTTAAAATGATTACAGCAGCAATCGGTCTCGACAACGGCACTATCGATCCAAATGAAGTGTTGACGATCAACGGGCTTAAATGGCAAAAAGACAGTTCTTGGGGATCTTATCAAGTAACGCGTGTCAGTGATGTATCACAAGTAGACTTAAAAACTGCTTTGATCTATTCCGATAATATATATATGGCACAAGAAACGTTGAAAATGGGTGAGAAAAAATTTCGTACAGGCTTAGATAAATTCATTTTTGGTGAAGACCTTGATTTGCCAATTAGTATGAATCCAGCACAAATTTCTAATGAAGATAGCTTTAACTCAGATATCTTGCTAGCTGATACTGGATATGGACAGGGCGAACTTCTAATTAATCCTATCCAGCAAGCAGCAATGTATTCTGTTTTTGCCAACAATGGCACACTTGTCTATCCTAAATTGATTGCAGATAAAGAGACAAAAGATAAGAAGAATGTCATCGGCGAAACAGCAGTACAAACGATCGTGCCAGATCTGAGAGAAGTTGTGCAAGATGTAAATGGTACAGCACATTCTCTTTCTGCTTTAGGGATTCCGTTGGCAGCGAAAACTGGTACAGCGGAAATCAAAGAAAAACAGGATGAAAAGGGGAAAGAGAACAGTTTCTTGTTTGCTTTCAATCCTGATAACCAAGGTTATATGATGGTCAGCATGTTGGAAAATAAAGAAGATGATGATTCAGCAACCAAACGAGCATCGGAACTATTGCAATACCTCAACCAAAATTATCAATAAAAAATTGCTTTTTAAGTACAGTAAAAGGACTGTGGCGTTATCGTCACAGTCCTTTTTTCAAATAAACGGTTTTCACGATGTCTCTTTCACAACTTCTTTTTGATTTACTCACACTTCATAAACTTTTTTTGTAAAATATTTGAGAACAAGTGGAGAAATAAGTGTACTTAATAAAATCACGATAACTAAAGGTGAATAGTACTGTGGTTCGATCAATTGACTTTGCTGTCCAATTTGTAAAATGATCAAAGCCATTTCTCCACGCGAAATCATACCAGCACCGACCATCAATGAACTATGTTGAGAAAAACCGGCAATCTGAGCACCAAAATAACCTCCAAGCAATTTGGTCAAAATCGCTACAAGCGTCAATATAGAAATAAAGAGTAGTTGTTCACTAAAGTCAGAAAAATCAACTTCTAATCCTACACTGACAAAAAATACTGGTATAAATACTGCATATCCTAAAGCCTCTACATTGTGGTATACTTCTTCTTTAACCTTTGTCTGACTGACAGCTATCCCAGCAAAAAAAGCACCAATGACAGAGCTAAGCCCAACAAGATCCGCTACGTAAGACATTCCTAAACAAATAACTAGCGATACGATGATAATAGAAGAATTTGCGTACACTTTTTCTGCAAATGAAAGTAGGAAAGGCGCAATCCATTTGACTAATAAGAAAATAAAAACAAAATAAATTAGCTGTTCAATCAAAACAAGCGGTAAAGAAGCATTGCTAGAAGCTTCCCCCGTTAGAAAAGATAGGCTGAAACTTAGAACTAAAACGACTAAAATGTCATCTACCACAGAAGCACCCAAAATTGTTGATCCTTCTTTTGTATTCACTACGTTTAGTTCTTTTAATACTTCTACTGAAATACTGACAGAAGTTGCCGCAAGAATAATCCCAAAGAAAATCGCTTCATTTCCCGAAACTTGGAATGCTTTGCCTGTCAACCAGCCAAAAACAACCGGGAAGATGATCCCAAGCAAAGCAACGAACATACCAGGTCGGAAATATTTTTTCAAAAGAGATAAATCACTTTCCAGACCAGCTAAAAACATTAATAAGATCACACCAATCTCCGAAAAGTCATGGACTAGAATATCAGGTTTGACCCAATTCAATCCAGCTTGGCCTAGCAAAACACCAACAAGTAATTGTCCAATCACTGCTGGGATACCTAATCTCCGCGAGATATGTGAGCCAATCGTTGTTGAAATCAATATCAGGCATAAAATACCAATAAATTCCATTCTCATCATTCCTTTGTATAAAATATAGCCCGAACTTAGCATAACATACATTATTGAAAAAATAGGAAAATATACTCACAAAAAAACCAACAATCCAAAAGATTTTTTTGGATTGTTGGTTTTTATACGGTCTATTTTAATAACTAAAAATGATTAACGTATAGTCATTTTTCTTATTCTGATGAAATTGATAATCTCCTGGATGCCCATGAAAATCAAAATAAAGCCGAATATTTGGAATAGAAGCATCAAACTTTTGAATGGATTGAACAATAAGACGAATCCGCCAATCAACAACAGAATACTACTATAAACACTCCAACTTTTAGCTTTTGTATTCATGCTGAAGAACAACTGGAACAAGCTGTTGATGATAACAGCTAATCCAAGAAGAATCGGCAGGATAGAAACGATTGCAGGTGCAAAAGCATAGACGATCAGAGCTAAGATCAGGAAAAAAAGACCACTGAACAGACCGATACTCCAAGAACCTGTTTTCCTTTTAAAACGGTAAGCCTCAAAAAGATTCAACAACCCAAGCAAAACAAGATAGGCGGTGATCAGATAACCGATAAAATGAAAAACAGCAGAAGGGTTTAGCACAATCGCAATCCCAGAAATAATATAAACAGCAGCTCTTAATAAGGCGTATTTTTGAATATTTTGTTTAATCGTCTCAAACATATAAGAAAACCTCCTTTGACTTATTTTAACGTGAACTAGTCATTTTACCAAATTAAATGTTACAAAATGAGCGAAGGAGAAGAATATCTCTGGAAAAATCAACTTCTGAGGATCTTTTCCATTTTTTTGCCTTTTGCTAGCTCATCGATCATTTTATCTAAATAACGAATTTCTTTCATCAAGTTATCCTCGATGTCTTCTACTCGTACACCACAAACAACACCTGTAATCAAGGAACGTGAAGGATTGGGGACAGGGGCTTCCGCAAAAAATTGTTCGAAAGTCACTTGTTTTTGTAGTTGATATTCTAGTTCTGTTTGGGAATAACCCGTCAGCCAACAAATGATTTCATCTACTTCCTCTTTTATACGATCTTTTCTCTCCGCTTTTGCTACATACATAGGATAAACGCTTGCAAAACTTGTCGTAAAAATACGATTTTGCGCCATAATCAGTCACCTTTCTTTTTTTCAAATTATTTACTACTTATAGTATATAAGAAAAAGAGAAGAAAAAGCGATTATTCAAAAAAACAAAAAGGATTGTGACAAAATTCTTGTCACCATCCTTTTTTCCGCTCTCTGACTTTTTACAATCTTCATAGCTCAAGTGCGCATCAGATAATCGAATGCTCCTAAAGCTGCAGTAGCTCCTGAACCCATTGAAACAATGATTTGTTTGTATGGACTATCTGTACAATCACCAGCTGCGAAAACGCCGGGGATATTCGTTGCGCCATTTTTCTCGGTCACTATTTCATTTCTTGGATTCATTTCGATCGTTCCATCTAGCCAATCCGTATTAGGGAGTAAGCCGACTAGAATGAATACTCCTGAAACAGCTAGTGTATGCATCTCCATCGTACGGCGATCGATATAGGAGAGAGATTCTACCTGATTCGTACCGCTGATTTCTTTCGTCGCTGCATGTTTGATAACAGTGACATTCGCAAGAGAGACTAGTTTATCCTGTAAGATTTGATCTGCTTTTAATTCTGGTAAGAATTCTAGAACATATACATGTTTTGCTAACCCAGCCAAATCGATTGCTGCTTCAACACCAGAATTACCACCACCGATAACAGCAATCTCTTTTCCTTTAAATAAAGGGCCGTCACAGTGTGGGCAATAAGCAATTCCTTTATTTTTAAACTCTTTTTCGCCTGGTACATTGATAGAACGCCAGTGCGCACCTGTCGCGATGATGGCGGTTTTTGCTTTAAGTGATATACCGTTAGCTAAGCCAATATTAATAAAATGTTGCTCTTTATTTAAGGAAACGGCCTGTTGATTCATCATAATGTCGATAGGGTAACTACGCACATGACTTTCTACTTGCTGCATCAATTTTGGACCTTCTGTGTAAGAGGTACCAATCATATTTTCAATCCCTAGTGTTTCAACGACTTGTCCGCCGAAAGAATCAGCGACAAGTCCTGTACGGATTCCTTTACGTGCTGCATAGATAGCTGCACTACTAGCTGCTGGTCCACCGCCAATCACTAATACATCATAAGGTTCTTTTTCAAACAACTCTTCTTCAATCAAAGGGCCAGTGATTTTTTCAACAATTTGTTCGATCGTCATGCGTCCGCTACTAAATTCTTCTCCATTTAAAAACACAGTTGGCACTGCCATGATTTTTTTATCATCGATTTCTTTTTGGAACATCCCACCTTCAATCATCGTATGAGTAATATTTGGATTTAATACAGCTAATATATTCAATGCCTGTACAACGTCGGGGCAATTATGACAAGTCAAGCTAACATAACTGTCAAAATGCAATGTTTGTGTTATTTTTTTGATTTTAAGACTCAAAGATTCACTGATTTTCGGTGCCCGTCCACTAATTTGTAACATAGCCAGTAAAAAAGAGGAAAATTCATGACCGAGGGGGATACCAGCAAAAACGATTCCACTTTCTTTGCCAACTGGATTGATAGAAAAACTAGGTGTGCGCATCGAATCTCTTTTTTCCCAAGAGATTTTAGGAGACATTTCTGCTATTTCCTTCGTAAATTCAGCTAGTTTTTGACTATTTTCACTATTATCCAAACTAACAGAAAAAACAATAGGAGATTCAATCAGTGCTAAATATTGTTCGAGATTTTGTTTAGTTTCTTTGTCTAACATATCCACCACCTAAATCTTTCCAACAAGATCAAAACTTGGTTTCAATGTTTCGCCACTTTCTTTCCATTTTGCCGGACAAACTTCACCTGGGTGGGTACGTACATATTGAGCAGCGCGAATCTTATCAATCAGTGCACTAGCGTCACGACCGATTCCATCTGCATTAATTTCCATAGCTTGAACGATTCCGTCTGGATCAATAATAAATGTTCCTCGCTGAGCTAATCCTTGCTCTTCATCCAAAACATCAAAAATACGAGAAATCTGATGAGACGGATCACCGATCATCACGTATTCGATTTTACCGATAGCATCTGATGTATCATGCCATGCTTTGTGAGTAAAGTGGGTATCGGTAGAGCAAGAAAAGACTTCAACACCTAAAGATTTCAATGTACTGTATTGTTCTTGTAAGTCTTCTAATTCAGTAGGACAAACAAAAGTAAAATCAGCTGGATAGAAGCAAAGAATACTCCAGTTCCCCATAAGATCTTTTTCACTGACTTCTAAAAATTCTCCTTGATGATAAGCATGTGCATTAAATTCTTCGATTTTTTTCCCAATCAATGACATAGTAAAACCTCCAATAATAATTATTTATTTATAATTATTGTAATTTAGTTGGAGTTGCAAAGTCAATGGATATTTTGTTATTTAATAAAGATTACTCAAAAACGAAGGTTAATTATAAAAATAGAAGAGGTCGCAAGAAAATGCTACTGCTGGAAATACTCGGGATAACGTTGAGTAACAGTTTCCTGTTCTTTCAGCATCATGTGTAAGTGCAATCCCGTTTGAAATCGAGCTTCTTCTGGTTTTTTATCAACTAAAGCCTTGAGTAAATCATAATGTTGTTCCATGATCGTTTCCCATGGAAGCCCCTGAATGGTCACTCGTAACCAGCGGAAACGTTCTAAATGGGTATTATGGTCATCTAACCAGTTCCAAACTTCTTTTCTTCCTGCAATTTCGAAACAAGCTTCATGAAATAAATTATCTGCACGGAAAAAAGCGCGTTCGTCATTTATTTTGACTGCTTTTTCTTGTTCTTCTAAAATCGTTTCTAGCACTATTCGTGTTTGTGTGTCCAATTTGGAACAACATTCAATCATGATTTGCTCTTCCAACTGTTCTCGGACAAAGCGAGCATTTTCTGCAGAAACAAGATTAATTTTTGAAACATACGTACCACTTTGAGGTATCGTATACACGAGTTCTTGCTGACGTAGTTGAATCAATGCTTCGCGAATGGGAGTCCGGCCGATAGCAAGATGTTCCTCCAGTGCCTTTTCAGATATTTTCCTTCCAGGTTCTAAGTCAGCATAGATAATTTGTTTACGAATCGCTTGATAAGCTTGAGATTGCAAGCTGCTTTTCATCTTTATTCCTCCAAAATCATTTCTATGAACGTAGTATAACAGAAGAGGTCTGAAAAACAATCTGGTATGTCACATTAACTAGTAAATTTGTATAAATAGTAAAATTTTGGTTGACATAGCGATTTTTATTGCATAAAATTCACTTGAATACAAAAACTAATATGTTAGTTTAGGAGGGGAAAAATGATTGATTTAAACAACTGGAGGAACTTTATCCCTGAATTATCTCAAAAAGAAGTAGAAATACCTCATTTTGACCGTGCATCATTAAGAGAAAATGGACAAAAAAATCCTGTCTGGATCCATTTCGGTGGCGGAAATCTTTATCGAGGATTTCATGCAGAAATCGCTCAACGTTTAGCGGATCTAGGCGAATTGTCCACTGGTGTCATTGTTTGTGAAACATTCGATGAAGAAATAATTGAAAGGGCTTACCAAGATTTTGATGATTTGATTCTTGAAGTGGTCATGCCAAGCAGTGGAGAGTTCGTCAAACGTATATTAGCTGCGACAGCTGACAGTCTGTATTGTCATCCAGATTGTTCTGAACACTTTGATAAGATGATTCGACACTTTGAAAATCCTAGTTTACAATTAGTTACTTTTGCTATTACTGAAAAAGGTTATCGATTGAAAGATACAAATAATAAATATATAGGACCGATTGCAGTCGATATAAAAAATGGTCCAAAGAAGCCATCACATACAATGAGTATTCTTGCTGCGCTACTTTATAAACGTTTTTTATCTGGAGCTTGGCCGATTGCACTTGTCTCTACAGATAATTTTTCACAAAACGGTAGTCAATTACGTACTTCTTTGCTAACGATCGCAAAAGAATGGCAAAAGGAAGGTTATGTACAAAATACATTTATCCAATACTTATCGAATGAAGAAATTGTTGCGTTTCCATGGACGATGATTGATCGTATCACCCCGAATCCTTCCTTGTCAGTTAGCAAAATGTTGGCAAAAGAGGGCTTTTCAAATATGTCGATTTTCCAAACCGCAAAAGGAAATAATATTGCTCCATTTGTCAATACAGAGGACATCCATTATTTAATCATGGAAGATCATTTTCCCAATGGACGTCCGAAATTCGAAAAAGCTGGGGTATTCTTGACTGATCGTGCAACGGTAGATAAAGCAGATACGATGAAGGTGACGACTTGCCTTAATCCTTTGCATACGTCTTTAGCTATTATGGGTTGTTTACTGGGGTATAGGAGCATAGCTGAGGAGATGAAAGATCCAGATTTATCGCTGCTAGTTTCTGAAATCGGGTACAATGAAGGCCTCCCAGTTGTGGAGTCTCCAGGTATCATTGATCCAAAGATCTTTCTGGAAGAAGTAATTACTGTGCGCTTTTCTAATCCAAATATTCCTGATATGCCTCAGCGAATCGCCACGGATACCTCTCAAAAGGTGGCGATTCGTTATGGTGAGACGATTAAAAAATATATGGAAATAGAAGTTAAAGACCCGCAGACACTTGTATTCATACCATTGACTCTCGCTGCTTGGCTTCGATACCTTATTGGCATTGATGATCAAGGAAAACCATTCATCCCGAGTCCAGACCCACTATTGACAGACTTTCAGCATAAGCTTTCCGATATTCAACTGGGTACGCAAGATACATCACATATTCATGAGAAAATGGCTCCTATTTTGTCAAATAAAGAAATTTTTGGTGTAGATCTTTACCAAGCAGAGCTTGGCAGAAAAATAGAAGAAATGTTCATCAAGATGGTAGCAGGACCGAATGCCGTACGAAAAACATTACAGGATTACTTACAAGAACATGGAGGAAATTTATCATGGAAATGACTTTTAGATGGTACGGATCACAGGAAGAAAAGATTACCTTAGATGAAATCAGACAGATTCCTGCGGTCAAAGGGATTGTAGGCACATTGATGGATATACCAGTAGGAGAGGTATGGCCTAGGGAGAGGATCAAAGAACTAAAAGAAGAAATTGAGTCTCGTGGGTTAACACTAAAAGTAATTGAAAGCGTCAATGTGCATGATGCCATTAAAATTGGATTACCTTCCCGTGAGCAGTATATCGAAAACTATAAGCAGACAATCCGAAACTTGGCAGAATATGGAATAGAAGTCATCTGCTATAATTTTATGCCTGTATTTGACTGGGTGAAATCTGACCTTGACTACCGCTTAGAAGACGGCTCATCCACGTTAGCTTTTATATCTGATGATATTCCAGATGATCCAAGAGAAATCGTCGCGCGCATCGAACATTCCAGCAATGAATTTGAATTGCCGGGATGGGAACCTGAGCGCTTAGCTCATATCAAATCCTTGCTTGAAGCCTATGCATCAGTAGACGAAGAAAAACTTCGAGAAAATTTTGCCTATTTTCTCCAATCAATCATCCCAACATGTGAAGAGGTAGGGGTCAAAATGGCTGTACATCCAGATGATCCGCCATACTCGATTTTTGGATTACCTCGAATCGTAAAGAATCGAGAAGATTTAGATTGGTTGTGCCGCATAGTAGACAGCCCTTATAACGGAATCACTCTTTGTACAGGGAGTATTGCAGAAGATCCAGAAAATGATGTATATGGGATTTTAGCAGAATTTTGTCAAAGAGATCGAATCCCATTTGCACATGTTCGAAATATTAAATTTTTAGCTAATCGAGATTTCTATGAGGCACCGCATAAATCCGAATACGGTTCATTAGACATGTACCGCATACTAAAAACAATGTATGACAACGGATTTAACGGATACATCCGTCCTGATCATGGAAGAATGATCTGGAATGAGACAGGAAGACCAGGATACGGCTTATATGATCGAGCATTAGGTGCTGTTTATCTAAATGGATTATGGGAAGCAATCGAAAAAGGAAACAAAAGTAAAGATAATTAGTGAAAAAAACTGTAATTTTATTATGTAAATAAGAAGGATGTTCAAATTCTTGATACATAAATCCGGAGGTTGTTAATAAGCATTCGGATTTATGTATCTTATTTGGTCTAGGAAGTAACTTGATTTTCTTTTTTCGATTGATCCATGAGTGCTTCTTCTTTTAATTCAAAGATATATTCTGAGATCCTCATAATCACTTTTTTCCAGTCTTCTGGTGTGATGATTCCTTTTAAAATATAGATTTTTTTGATATGAGAAGGCAATTGTTTCAAAGGGCAGTCGCTGATAACGATGTTGCAGTTCTCCATAAAATCATTTTGTATTTTGATCGATTCATTTGAAAAAATTTGTTCTATCTTAACGATCAGATCTTTACTGATATAAAAATCACGCGTATAGTTCACACCAATCACAATTCGCGGCTGTTTTTTGTAGCGATCATACAAATGTACTAGGTCTTCAACCATCCATTGCACATTTTCCTTTTCTAAAATAACTGGTAACAAGTGTTGATTTTGTTCTCTGAAATCCATATAAAATTGTTCAATGGCGGTTTGGACTTCTTTCAACACGCTATGTTCTTGATAAAGCATGAAAGTAGGAAGGGGCGTATTTGGTTGATTGAAGTTAAGAAATCCATTATAAAGTTTATTTCGTGCGAATGCCAATGAGTAAAGAATCTTTTCTTTTTCAGGTATAAACAAATCAAATACAGTACAAAAGGACTCCACCATTTCTCTTGAATAAAGAACATGAGGAACGTTTGCTTTTTTTAAAAGTTTGTATTGCTCCAAGCTTGTTTCTTCCGATTCGATTTTCGTGATAGAAAGTCGAGCTAAAATATTCACTAAGATGCGTTGTTCGCGACAAATTGGCAGATTAGGTCGCAAAATATCTACAGAGGGATCAATAAAAAAGTCAATATATTCATACTCTGTGAATTCTTTTTGTACGTCTTTCACAGAAGTTGCAGGAAAATTCTCTTTACATATTTTTAATAGAAAATATAATTTATCTATCATACCGCTATTTAGTCGGTCAAGTACTTCTTTTTTAAAAAAAGTATTCATCATAAAAGCCACTACTTGCGGATCTTCATCATAAAATTCTGTAGCAGTACTTGAAAAGATGTTCCAATAAATATCTAATGCTGCATATTGAATTTGTACCTCTTTTCCAGAAAAAGACTTTCTGCCATTATTAGAAAAGGAGATAGACAAACCGTACAATGCTAAAAATGCATTAATCTTTTTCATTTTCGTATACAAATAAGAGGCACTATAGTTTGTTTGCTGACTTAAACTGATAATCGAATTTGTCTGACAGCTGAACAAAGAAGTCAAGATCTGATAACTGACTGATTCGTTGCAGTATCTTCCAAATAGACGATAATAGCAGTAAGCCGGATCAATTCCTTCAAAATTCAACTTTAAAAAAGGTTTTTGCTTATCAATATGCAGTTCTGTTAGATTGAGACGCTCAAAGTCTTGTTCTAATTCTTTGATGTATAGTAAAAAATTTGATTCAGACATATGGAAATGATCTGCTAAATATTGTGTAGTAATAAAGAAACGATGTTCAGATAGGAAAAGAAAAATATCTAATTTTGTATTGCTTTTTTTCTTCAAGAGAAACGTTTTAATCGCTTCTTGAGTTTGCATGAAAGAGGCTCCTTTTTACTTAAATTGTTAAAACTTGAAAATATTACTGTTTTTTTCATAAATTTAGACAAAAAAACAGTAAACATATAGGTAGAATCTCTACTATCTTATTTCTTGCATACAAAAAAATCAAGGAGTGAGAGAGTTATGAGATATTCAACCATCTTAATATCAACATTTGCAGCCTTAAGCTTATCGCTTACTATAAATCAGACAGTCCACACAGAGGAGATAGAAACAGCTAAATGGACAGAAACCAAGTGGGCCAACGTCAATCGAATTACCTTTCAGGATGAATTTTCATCCTTCAATTCAGGAGTCGCAAAATTAAGAAAAGGACAAACAGCGACCATCAAAGCAAAAATTGACTATTCAGGAGACTTAGCACCTATACTACAATCAGCTGTTACATTTGAGAATGTTGATCCCGCTTTGTCGATTGGCTATGACGAGAACACTTTGACTATCCAACACAAGCAAGCGATATTTACCTTCACCGTTACATTAAATCAGGACTTGTTAAAACCAGCGCTTTTTACTGTCAAGGTATCAGATGGACTACCGAACGATCATCATCATTTAACGCCGTATAGTCAGCGGCAGACAATTGAGCAAGATTCAGCTATCGACTCAGGAGGAGATCTTGTTGAAGAACCAACAGATAAACCAGAAAATGAAAATAAGCCAGAAGTACCGCCTACAGAAAATCCAGACGGAGAACAGAAACCGGAAATAGAACCTGGAGAAGAACCCGATACAGAAACTCAACCAGAGCCAGACAATGAATCAAAACCTGAAATAACCCCTGGAGAAAAACCAGATGTAGACCCAGAAGAAAAACCAGATGTGACTCCAGAACCAGATACGGATTCTGGAAACCAAACAGTACCGGAAACAAATCCAGACACAGATAATGAAACTGAAAATCCAGAAAAACCAGAGGTAGATCCAGAAGAAAAACCAGATGTGACTCCAGAACCAGATACGGACGCAAGAGACCAAGGAATACCAGAAAAAATAAACAAAAAAACAATTCAAGAGGATGGAAAAAAAGAGAGTAAAAAATCAAATCTAGCAATTCTAAAAATAAATGAAGAGCAGCTGAATAAAAAATCACGAATATTTGATAGCGCCCAATCAGCTGAAACCTTAAAAAGTAGCAAGGATACAACCTTTGCTAGTCCTGAAACGAAAAATAAACAGCTACCAAAATCCGGAGAGTCACAAAACAAAGTTATACTGTGGAGCGGAATCATTCTATTAAGTATAGCAACAATGCTTTCTGCAAAAAGATTTAAACAAAACAGATCTCTCTAACATTTGAATAATGTCTGTGAACGCATTTTTCAAATAAAAAGAAATATCCAGAAAACGACCCCAAAATACCAGATTGAAATCTGATATTTGGGGTCGTTCATACTTTATCTTTCTTCATATTTATTTTAAGGGATATCTGTTTCTTTTGGAAGATGGTTCGGGATCTTTTTCACTTTCAATACATCTAAAAAGAAGGTAAAGATCGGAATGCCGACAATCAAGCCCCAAACGCCAAAGAACCGTTCGCTAACAAGTAAGACCACAAATGTATAAAAAATCGGCAGTTCTGTTTTGCTGGACATCAACTTCGGATTCAGCACATAAGACTCAATTAGATGGACAATCAAAATCGTAATCAGGATATAAACAACATCTCGGATGCCTCCTTGGGAATAAGCTATGAAAGATAGAGGAATACAAGAAATGATAACACCTGCTACTGGGATCAGACTTAAAATGAAAATCATGATCGCTAAACTCAGCAGCTGATGAAAGCCAAATACAGCCAAGGCGATTGTAGTGAGCAACGTGTTTAAAAGAGCGATAACAAATTGAGCTTCTAATACCAAACCAAATGTATTGACAAACTTATCGGCAAAATAGTAAATATCTTGAAAGAACCAAGAAAATTCACTTTTTAAAAACAATCTTGAGAATACAATTGTTTTTTTCTTTTCAATCATAAAAAAGAAACTTAAGATGAATGACATAGCAAACGCCACTGCCATTTTTCCTATATCCTGTAAATAGCCAAGCGCAATCGAAGCGCCATTTTGAAGCTGTTCAAAAAAATCGTTTCGCTCAATATAAGTATGGATATATTGTAAAACAGGATCTGCATCTTTTGGCTGATGCTCGTAAAAATCAATAACGGACTGGATCATATCAAATGTTTGATGAATAAGCATCGGGATATACTTTGTGAATGCCAGATAGATAAGGTAAACGATCAGTGTATAAATCATGATAGCTAAAACACCTGTAGGGATTCGGACAAATCGCTGAATGATTTGAACAAGATGAATCATCAAATAAGTAAAGATAAATGTGAGCAAAATGGTTGTAATCATACTTCTAACTAAGAAAAGAACAAAAACGACAAATAATAAAACAGTGAGACGGCGTATTTTTTCATTCGCCAAAAAACGCTGATAAACGGTCAAATCGACAACCTCCAAATAACAAAAAATAAACACGTTATTCATTATATGATGGAATATGAAAATAAGAAAGAGAAAGAGCAAAAAGAAAAACCGCTAAATGACGTTATCTTATGAGTTGGTTTTCCTCATAAAATCGTTCATCTAGCAGTTTCAGCCCTTTTTCTGGTCTTGATGAAAATTATCTAGCATTTTTCGGGTCAGATGTTGCAGTGTATCCAATTCTTCCTGTTCAAGTGGAAGATAAGACTTGATCTTTTGTGGAATACCTTCTGCTTGTTTTTGCAACGCAGCACCTTGAGGAGTCAGCGTAACATTTACGATTCTTTCATCACCCGTTTCACGCTGACGATTAATATAATTTTTTTCTGCTAACTTTTTTAGTAAGGGAGTCAGCGTACCAGAATCCAGACACAAATCATTTCCTAGCTCTTTCACTGAAGTCTTTTTCTTTTCCCATAAAACTAACATCACAAGATACTGGGTATAGGTAAGATTCAGCGGCTTGAGGAGGGAAGTGTAGTGTCTAATGATTTCCTTAGAGGCGGCATATAAAGGAAAACATACTTGATTAACTAAATATAGATCTTCCATTTTTCCACCTCCGCTGTTTTACTATAGTGTATCATAGCGGATTTACACAAAAAAGTCTATTCACTAACTGCTTTCAGAGTAACTTCTATATTTCCAGCTGTAGCTTTTGAATACGGACACACTTTATGCGCTGCCTCTAATAATTCTTGCGTTTCTTCCAGAGAAAGACCTTCGATAGATCCTTCAATCTCTACACCTAAGACAAAGCTCGTTTCACTTTCTGAATAAAGGGAAACTTGTGCACTGACAGTAGAAGCCCCAGAGATATTTTTTTGCTGTTTGATCAATTCTAATGCACTGTTAAAACATGCACTGAAACCAGCTGCAAACAATTGTTCAGGGTTGGTTGCATTTTCGACGCGTTTACCAGGAGCTGCAATATTCAATTCGAATGTACGATCGGGATTATGAACTTCTCCAGAGCGTCCGCCTGTGTTGATCATTTTCGTAGAATACATTTTTTTCATAAAATTACCACCTTTAATTATATTTTATACAATTGAATTTTACACAATATAATTGTGGAAAGCAAAGAAATGGATTGGCATAAGATAAATAAGAGAAAGCACATGAAACAGACGCGCTTTCTCGAATAGCAAACATATACAAAAAAATATCAGAGACAAAAACTAATCTCATCATAAACATTACATATATTTCTCAAAAAGTTGTTTTCTTTCTTCAAAACTTACTTCACGATGGACCTGATGAAGCATCCATAAATAACCAAAAGGATCTCTGAACATTGAGTTAGTCACACCAAAGTCCATCATTTCTGTCATTTCTTGAATCTCTACACAGCCATTTCGTAATGCTTTATTATGTGTGTCCTCGATATCAGAGACGATGATATTGAACCAGATCGTATTTGGATGTTCAGCAGTAGGAGCAGTCAAACCAAGAGACGTGTTTTCATCCAGCATATGGAATCTCGTGCCATACAAGGTAAAAATGACTTCATTATTGCCTCTAGGGTAATCTGTTGCCTCAATCAGTTGTATTTCATCAAAGATTGTTTGATACAGTTCTAGTGCTTTCAAACTATCATTTAATACAAAATCTATTTCCGTTCCTTTATGCATAAAGATCTCCTCTCCTTTTCAGTCGAACAGTTACTAGATTCTTTTATTATACCAGTTAAAGAAAACGCATTCAAAAAAATAGCGGATTTACTTACCAACTCATTCGATTGGATGATAAGTAAATCCGCGTCCCATTACTTCTGCTACGCTGCTGACAATGACAAAGGCACTTGGATCGATTTCTTCTATCAATGGTTTCATTCGGGAAAATTCATGATCAGTCACAACGATCAATAAAACCTCTTTTGACTTTCGATTATACCCGCCTTTTGCCTCTAGCAGGGTAAGGCCACGTCCAATCTCAGCACTTAAGCGAAGGCGGATGTCTTCCAAATAATGTTCACTCATGACCATAACAGATTTCTTTCGATTGATACCTGTTTCGATATAAGTCATGACAATTGAAGTGATTGCAATAGATAAAATAGCATAAAGAAACTCTTCTATTCCAAAAACAAACAGATTAAGAGAAACAACGAATGCGTCTGTAAAAAATAAGCCAATCGAAGTATTCAAGTGGAAATATTTTTTAAAAATGAGGGGAGGGATCGTCGTACCGCCGCTAGAAGAGTTATTTTTATATAAAATCGCAACTCCTAAAGCAAAAATCGCACTTCCAAAAATGACAGACAACAACCGATCTGAAGTAATCATTGTTTCTGGAACTATTGCAATGATTAAAGGAAAAAACAAGCTTCCGAAAAGTACTTTAAAAAAGGGTTTTTTACCTAAAAATAGAAGAGCTAGTACCAACATAACGATATTCAACACTAAAATAACTATAGCTCGGTCAAATCCTAAAGCAGCTTCCAGTAATATTCCTAGACCGCTGACACCTCCAGCAGCAATATGATGAGGCCCTAAAAACATATTGATAGCGACTCCTAATATGAAGAGGGCAAAAATAATCTTAATGTATGTCCATATAAATTGTCTCGTTTCTTTCATTTATCCACTTCCTTAATTCATTAATAATACTCTTATCTTATTATAACTTACTTTTCACCTTAAGTTAACTTTAATTAATAAAAAAATTAGGCTAGTCTAAATTATTATGTTTCATTCTTCTAGAATATACTTCTACGTTAAAAACTGTTAAAAAACTTTTACTTTAGAAAATTGGAGAAATTGATCGCTTAAGATAAATTCAGGACACTAAATAGTACAGGAAGTAGATTAAAACTTTTAAAAGTTTTAAGTCTATCTATTTGGCAAGTTTAAAAAATAAAAATTCGGTATCAAAAAACTGTTACCGATAACATTTTTGAAAGCGTTGTCTTTTGTTTCTCTATCACTTATAGTGATGACGTCATATTAAAACACAAGGAGGAAATCAATGGATACAGCTGCAATTTATCATCGACCGGAAAGTGAATATGCATTTCTATATACGAATACAAGATTTCGTATTCGGCTTCGTACTAGGAAAAATGATATCAAAAAAGTATATGTGCTTTGTGGAGATCCATATACCATAACAACTGAAAAATGGTATCAAAAACAACGACCAATGAAAAAATGTCTAAGTACCAATGTTCATGATTATTGGGAAATTGAAGTGACGAGCGAAACAAGGCGCTTACAGTATGCGTTCCATGTTGTTGGGGAAGATAACACGGACTGTTTTTACGGTGATCAAGGAATTTTTCCTTATCGAGAAAATGTGATTACTGAACCAAATTTTTATTTTCGAATACCTTATTTTCATCAAATCGATCGATTCACTATTCCAGAATGGGTAAAAGAAACAGTATGGTATCAAATTTTTCCCGAAAGATTTGCAAACGGGGACAAAGCAAATGACCCCGAACACACTTTACCTTGGGGAAGTAAAGATCCAGACCGAGAAGACTTCTTCGGGGGAGATTTGCAAGGTGTGAGGGATCATTTGGATTACTTGACGGACCTTGGCGTCAATGGCATCTATTTTTGTCCCATATTTAAAGCCACATCCAATCATAAATACGATACGATTGATTATTATGAGGTGGATCCCGCTTTTGGCGATAAAAAACTTTTAAAAAACTTGATTGATGAAGCACATAAAAGAGGGATACGTATCATGTTCGATGCTGTATTCAATCATATGGGTGTCCATTCACCACAGTGGCAAGACGTTCTCAAAAACGGAGAAAAATCGATCTATAAAGACTGGTTCCACATCCGTTTTTTCCCAGTAGATTCTTATCAGATGACTGACTTACCAGAAACTGCTGAAAATATCCCATATGATACTTTTGCTTTTACTCCATTCATGCCGAAACTAAATACAGCAAATCCAGAAGTGCAAAAATATTTGCTGGATATCGCAACTTATTGGATAAAAGAATTCGATATTGATGGATGGCGTCTTGATGTTGCTAATGAAGTCGATCATCATTTTTGGAAAAAATTCAGAGAAGCAGTTACAGAAATCAAACCAGACATCTATATCCTTGGAGAGATTTGGCATTCCTCTCAAGCTTGGCTGCAAGGGGATGAATTCCATGCAGTGATGAATTATGCATTCACAGATTCGATTAAAGATTATTTTGCAAAAAAGAAAATCACAGCTTCACAAATGGTCAGTGGAATGAATCATCAGCAAATGCTTTACAGAGATCAGGTGAACGAAGGAACATTCAACTTATTAGATTCTCATGATACTGCCAGGATCTTGACCCTTTGCCAAGGTAACAAAGAATTGATGAAGTCTGTGATGGCCTTTATGTTTCTTCAAAAAGGGTCTCCTTGTATCTATTACGGGACAGAAATAGGGATGACTGGTGAAGATGACCCGGATTGCCGCAAATGTATGATATGGGAGAAGGAGGAACAAGATCTAGAGCTATTCGGTTTTATAAAAGAACTTGTTTCTCTAAGGAAACAGTTGTCTAAGATTATTTCTGAAGGTTCTACTCAGTGGCTAATAGTATATGATCGTGAAGATAAGCTCTATTTCACACGGGAACTAGAGGGACAGATCATCTATGTTTACTTTAATCAGTCAAAAGAACCTTGGGTAGTAGAACAGGAAAATGAGGTGATTCTTAGTCAAAATTGTCAGTTGTTAGAAGACGGGAAAGCAGAGATACGACAATACGGATTTTTGATCATGTGTTGAAAACTGTTACCGGTAACAACAAGAAAGCGTTTGCAAATGAAGATTTGTGCCCATTATAATAAGGGTGTAACAGCACGTTGAATACACAGGAGGAAATGAAGATGAAAAAAAGAAGTGTGAAACAGTTGGGTTTAGGGTTAATCTCTTTAGGAATCTTAGGCGGATTAGCGGCTTGTGGCAATGGTAACTCTTCAGCAGAAGGGGAAGCCGATGAAGGAAAAACGTTAACAGTTTCCGTTGATTCTGGATATAAAGATTATATAAACGAAATAAAAAACACTTTCGAAAAAGAAAACGATGTGAAAATCAAGCTAGTAGAAAAGGACATGTTCGATCAGTTGGAATCATTAGCGTTAGATGGGCCTGCTGGAAAGGGACCTGACGTTATGATGGCAGCATATGACCGGATCGGTGCGTTAGGACAGCAAGGACATCTGGCGGAAGTAAAACTGGGAAATGAAGCAGCTTACGATGAAACAGACAAAGCCCAAGTGACTTATGATGGAAAAATCTACGGAGAACCTGCAGTAATCGAGACCCTTGTTTTGTACTATAACAAAGATTTAGTCGATACAGCACCATCAACGTTTAAAGATTTGGAGAATCTATCCAAAGACAGTCGTTTTGCTTTTGAGTCAGAAGCAGGAAAAAATACAGGATTTTTAGCTAAATGGACTGACTTTTATTATTCCTATGGTTTAATTGCAGGTTACGGTGGCTATGTATTTGGTGATGATGGCACAAATCCTTCAGATATCGGTTTGAATAATGCAGGTGCTGTAGAAGGAATCTCTTATGCAACAGATTGGTTCAAAAATGTTTGGCCAAAGGGAATGCAAGACATAAAAAGTGCAGGAGACTTCGCCAGCCAGCAATTCATGTCCAATAAAACTGCAGCAATCATTGACGGTCCATGGCAAGCGCAAACATACAAAGAAAACAATATCAATTATGGTGTAGCCAAAATTCCTACTCTAAATAATGGACAGCCTTATCAACCGTTTGGCGGAGGAAAAGGATGGGTAGTCAGCAATTATGCTAAAAACAAAGACCTCTCTCAAAAATGGCTTGATTATGTAACGAATCAGGAAAATCAAGAAAAATTCTTTGAAATGGTAAATGAAATCCCTGCAAACCAACAAGCTAGGGAAACAGCAAAGGCTAAAAACGATGAATTAACAACAGCTGTGATTGAACAATATGAAACAGCTCAAGCGATGCCAAACATCCCAGAAATGGGCGAAGTTTGGACAGGTGCAGAAAACTTGATGTTCGATGCAGCATCAGGTTCAAAAACACCAAAAGAATCCGCAGATGAAGCAGTAAAAACAATCAGTGAAGCCATAGAACAAAAATACTGATTAAAATGATAACCGTCCATTTTTATAAAAAATGGAACAGGTGCTTCAGATAAAAGTGGCAAGAGCGAGATGGAAAATTATCTTGCTCTTGTTGCCATTATCTTAAAAGCAGTTTGCGGTTTAGCAAGTTTAGAGGGGGCATTCAGATGCAGCAAGATAAAACAAGCAATATCAACGAAAAAAAAATCACGCTTTGTTCACTTATTCCAGGGATGGGGCAGTTTGTAAATGGCCAAGCTTTTAAAGGTATCGTTTTTTTCGCCATATTCGTCCTATTCATTGGTCAGATGCTTCTGGGCGGATTTCATGCATTGGTAGGATTGGTTACTTTGGGAAGTATACCAATGGAAGATCATTCATTATTTATTTTGATTGAAGGCACTTTGCAATTCATCATTACAATCATTTTCTTGATTTTTTACGGTTTGAATCTTTTAGACGCTTATCGAGTAGCGAAGATGCGTCAAGAGGGCAAAAAAATCAATCGGACGATGAAGGAAGTCATACATAATATAGGTGATGAAGGTTTTCCTTATCTATTGACACTTCCCGCTTATCTTCTCATGATTTTTACGATCATTTTCCCAGTCCTAGTTACATTGTTCACTGCATTTACTAATTATGACTTCAATCATATTCCACCAGCCAGTTTAATTGATTGGGTAGGGGCTAAAAACTTTTTTAGTATCTTCTTTTTAAGCTCATATCGTAATACTTTTTTTGCAGTCTTTTCGTGGACCGTGATTTGGACTTTATGTGCAACAACTTTGCAAATCACCCTTGGTATTCTCACAGCGGTTGTTGCTCACCAGAAATTTATTAAATTCAAACGTATTTTCGGTATCATTTTCTTATTACCATGGGCGGTCCCAGCTTTTATTACTATCATGAGTTTTTCGAATATATTCAACGATAGCGTAGGTGCCATCAATACTCAAGTGATTCCTTTCATAAACCAGCTTCCTTTTGTAGATATCAGTGCAATCTCTTGGAAAACGGACCCGAACTGGACGAAAGTAGCAATTATCTTAGTGCAGGGCTGGTTAGGATTTCCCTATATCTATGTGATGGTTACAGGAATCTTACAATCGATTTCAGAAGACTTATATGAAGCAGCAAAAATCGACGGAGCAAATGCATGGCAGCGCTTTTCAAACATCACGCTTCCTGCTGTCTTCCTAGTGGCAGCGCCAACATTTATTACACAGTATACGGGGAATTTCAATAATTTCTCCATGATCTATCTGTTTAACAATGGTGGTCCCGGAAGCGTAGGCGGAGGAGCTGGTTCTACTGATATTCTTATTTCCTGGATCTATAAACTTACGACTGGAACTTCTCCGCAGTATTCTATGGCTTCAGCAATCACGTTGATTATCTCCGTCATCGTTATCTGTGTGTCATTGCTGGTATTTAAAAAGACAAATGCGTTCAATATGGGGGATTAACAATGAAAAAATTTCATTCGAGTGCTCGATTCCAAAAACGACTTTCTCACTTTTTTACTTACTTTTTTCTTTTAATACTGTCAGTCATTATCATCTATCCGCTTTTGATCACAGCAAGTACTGCCTTCAAGTCAGGAAATATTGCAGCTTTTAGTTTAGATCTTTCAAGTGACTGGACTTTAGGAAACTTTACTCGGCTATTCAGTGAAACACTTTACGGGACTTGGTATAAAAATACATTGATCATTTCTGTCCTAACAATGATCGTACAAGTGACTGTAGTAACTTTGGCGGGCTATACTTATAGTCGCTATCGTTTTATCGGCCGCAAATCAAGTTTGATGTTCTTTTTAGTGATTCAGATGGTACCGACTATGGCAGCATTGACTGCCTTTTATGTCATGGCTTTCTTATTAGAAGCGCTCGATAAGTACTGGTTCTTGACAATGATCTATATAGGCGGTGGAATTCCAATGAATACTTGGCTGATGAAAGGATACTTTGACACTGTACCAATAGATTTAGATGAATCTGCTAAACTTGATGGGGCAGGGCATTTCAGGATTTTTTTCCAGATTGTATTACCGCTTGTCAAACCGATGCTCGCCGTTCAAGCATTATGGGCTTTTATGGGACCTTTTGGGGATTTCATGTTAGCTAAGTTCCTGCTTCGAACACCTGAAAATCAGACTGTTGCTGTCGGCTTACAAACATTTATTTCTGATGTGACAAACCAAAGAGTCTCTCTTTTTGCTGCTGGGGCAATTTTGATTGCACTACCGATTTGTCTATTATTCTTCTTTTTACAAAAGAACTTTGTTACCGGCCTGACATCTGGCGGAACAAAAGGATAGGAGCAGAGTATCATGCAAACATTTCCGTTAAACTATTTTTCCGCATTACGTACGCCAACTCAAGTGTTTGCGGGACGCAAACTATTATCATGGCCTAAATTTTTCTTGATATTTGTATTTTTAGTTTCCTTGATGGTCATGCCTGTGACTCTTTTTTATGCCAATCAGATCCAAGCGATTCCATTAGAACAATTTCTATCCGTTCATTCGCTGATCGATGAACAAGGAACCCAAAAATTTTCTGAACTTGAATTATCTGAAACTGGGTTACAAGCATCGCAACAAACGATAGCTGTGACCCCTGAAATTTTGGTAGGTGTGTCTTTATCTGAGAAACAACAATCCGATCATGGAACTTTTATTGATTTTGAGAAGGAACAATGGGTGATCCAACAAAAGGATAAATCTGGTATACGCCGCTATACGATGAATTATAGCCCATCTTTCCAACCAGATTCTGTACGTACGCCCGAAGATTTCCAACGATTTTTAGAAAGAGAATTTTATGCCAGTAATCGTCCAACAATCATTTTATCTTATAGTTTAAGTCTTGGTCTTGTCCTATTTGTCATGACGAGTCTCATTTTATTCGGGGCTTCCTTTTTCTTGTGGATGACAAGAAAAAGCCAACTTTCATCCATTCATACATTCAAAGAGAGTGCAAATTTGATGCTGAATGTTATGGGAATAGGTTCCATGGCAGCAGCAGTTGTAGGGTTTATCCACTTTGACTTTATCTTGATGCTAAGTGTCCAAACAACGATAACTGTCTTGCTGCTTTTATGGGTTTTTGTCAAAACAAGATTCAAAGATAAGCGTGTCGAATGACAAGTTTAAGCGATTTATGCGACAATGAATGTGAAAAAAATGAAAAATAAAGTAGTTTTTGAAAAATTTCTGAAAAAATTAAACTTCTTAGTTGATTCTTTTCTTTTTTAGTATTAACGTAATAGGGTAGTTTTTTTAAGGAGGAAAATCATGTTAGAGAAAACTTTATACAATCAATTATTTTCACGTTCTTTCTCGCTCCCTGTCGAAGTAAATTATTGGGACGGTACAACGAAACAATACGGAGATACGGACACTCCTCCCCAAATCAAAATCAATATCCATGAAGAAATCCCAATGAAAGAGATTACAAGTAACGCTTCTTTGGCACTAGGAGAAGCCTATATGGATCATCGAATCGAGATCGAGGGAAGTATCCAAGCATTGATCAACGATGCTTATCAGCAAGCAAACAGCTTTTTACGAGGAAAAGATTATCTAAAATGGCTGCCAAAGAAAGAAAAACATACGAAACAAAAAAACAAAGAAGATATCCATGCGCATTATGACTTAGGTAACGACTTTTATAAACTTTGGCTAGATCCAACTTTGACTTATTCTTGTGCTTATTTCAATACACCTGAAGATACGTTGGAACAAGCACAAATCAATAAAGTCCATCATATCTTAGACAAACTCTTTATCAAAGAAGGCGAAACGTTGCTTGATATCGGTTGTGGCTGGGGAACATTGATGTTCACTGCTACCAAAGAGTATAATGTCAAGGCAACTGGGATCACACTAAGTGAAGAACAATACGATTTGATTACCAAAAGAATAAAAGAAGAACATTTAGAAGATAAATGCCGTGTATTATTAATGGATTACCGCGAACTAAAAGGCGAAACGTTTGATCATATCACAAGTGTAGGTATGTTCGAACATGTAGGTTCTGAAAATCTTGAAGGTTATTTCAAAGTGGTAAAAGATTTATTGAAACCAAAAGGAACAGCTTTGATCCATGGAATCAGCCGACAACAAGGCGGTGCGACAAATGCTTGGATCAATAAATATATTTTCCCTGGCGGTTATGTCCCTGGTGTTACTGAATTAGTTGATAATATTACAAAAAACGATTTGCAACTGATTGATTTGGAAAGCTTACGTCGTGACTACCAATTGACATTAGAACATTGGACAAAGAATTTTCATCAAGTCCAAGATCAAGTCACGAAAGAAATGGGTGATTCCTTCTATCGAATGTGGGATCTATATTTACAAGCTTGTGCAGCTTCATTTGAATCAAGTAATATCGATGTGATTCAATATTTGCTTGTTCAACCTGGAAACAATGACATCCCAATGCATCGTGCATAATTGAGGCAAAAGTACTGTTTAAAGACTATTTAAAAAGAAGCTAAGTTTTATGATGCTCCAGAAGTGAACTTTTTTGTCTAACTTCTAGGATTGTCTCTAAAGCTTAGTTTCTTTTTCTTTATATTTTCATAATAAAAGTTTGGTTCTTTAATTTTTAAACATGACAGAAAATTTTTTCTTCGTTATACTTGTAATAGAATACTATTTTATAACAAAGGGGATCGAATCAATGAAAAAAACTGTTATTTATACTAGTTTATTTGCAGCTTTGTTTTTAGCTGCTTGTCAATCAAATACCAATCAAGGCACATCTGGGAATACGTCTTCCAGTAGCGAACAGCGCTCTTCACAGGTATCGGACTCCTCAACAAAAGCAAGCACATCTTCGTCTAGCCAGACAAAAAGTTCTAGTGAAGCAAGTACTCAGTCAGATATCAAAGTGTCTGCAGCTCGTGCGATCGAATTGTTCCAAGATAAATACCCAGATACTGCAATTACTAGTTTGGAATTAGATAGTGATTGGGGATCTTACTTCTACAAGATAGAAGGTGTCGATGATCAAAAAGAATACGAAGCAAGAATTGATGCTCAAAATGAAAAAATGGAGACAGAGAATCCAGAAACTCTAGATCGAGATGAACAAAATGGTCAAAAGAAAAAAGAAGATGGTCTGGATGTTGATAAATTGATCACGATTGAGGAAGCAGCAAAAATCGCCGTCGACAAAGTAGGAAGCGGTACGGCAACAGATTGGGATTTGGATAAAGATTTAGGTACTACTTATTGGGAAGTCAAAGTAAAAGACGGCAATCAAAGTACATCAGTCAAGATCAATAGCCAAACAGGCGAAGTACTGTCAACTGAACAAGATGATTAAGAATTTCTTCGGAAAACAAGAGTTGATTTTTCTTTTAGTCATGATACACTAGACAAAATAACTTGTTTGAAGGAGCGATTTACTTGAGTTTAGAAACGACCTTTGCCAATCATATCTTTGCCAATCCTTTGATGAATGCATCTGGTGTCCACTGCATGACTACCCAGGAATTAGATGAACTGGCTCATTCAGAAGCAGGAGCATTTATCACTAAGAGCTGTACGATCAATGAACGAAAAGGAAATCCCGAACCACGCTATTTTGATGTTCCTTTAGGGAGTATCAATTCTATGGGACTTCCAAACTTAGGTTTTTCTTATTATCTAGAGTATGCTCTTGCGTATGAAAAAGTGCAGGAAAACCAAAATCAACCGTTATTTTTTTCCATTGCCGGGATGAGTGTCCAGGAAAACTTGGAAATGCTTGAGAAAATAGAAAAAAGTGGGTTTAATGGGATCACTGAATTAAATTTATCTTGTCCCAATGTGCCTGGAAAACCACAACTAGCTTACGATTTTGAGGCCACTTATGAAACACTGAAAGAAGTATTCAGCATCTTTTCTAAGCCGCTAGGAATCAAATTGCCTCCTTATTTTGATTTTGCTCATTTTGATCAGATGGCTGATATCTTGAATCAGTTTCCATTGACCTATGTCAATGCTATCAACAGTGTGGGCAATGGTTTGTATATCGATACAGAACAAGAAGCAGTAGTCATCAAACCAAAAGAAGGGTTCGGCGGCATTGGCGGAGAGTATATCAAGCCGACTGCTTTGGCGAATGTTCGCGCTTTTTATACACGTTTGAAACCAGAAATCCAAATCATTGGTACAGGTGGGATTCGGACAGGACAAGATGCATTTGAACATCTGCTATGTGGCGCAAGCATGTTACAGATTGGTACAGAGCTTCATAAAGAAGGGCCGGAAATTTTTTCTAGAATCATAAAAGAATTAACGCAGATTATGTCAGAAAAAGGATATACGTCAATTGACGAATTTAAAGGCAAATTACGCACCATTTCATAGCAAAGAGACGAAGGTCATGATTGATCTTCGTCTTTTTTTATAAAAAACACTCGTCTGTTCATTCCTGTGCAAGCGTACTCATTGTATGTTAGACGAACTTGTGGGAAAATAACAGAGGCAAAAAGGAGGATAATATGAATGATGCAACAGAATTAGCAAAAGAGCTTAAAGAAAAAGAATTTAGTTTTCAAGAACTAGTTACGGATATACAGAAAAAAATAAAGAAGCAAAATCATGAATTGAATGCGTTTGTCGCGCTTGAACCATTCGAGAGTAATTCCCACGAGCTATTGATTCCCCAGTCAGAAAAAGGGCCATTGGCTGGTATCCCATTTCCTTTAAAAATGCTCGGTCAAGAAAAAAAGGGATGGCTAGCTACTTCAGGATCTCGTTTATTTGAAACACACCGAGCTTCTCATACATCTAATTATGTGCGGCAAGCAGAAGCGATAGGTCTAGTTCCTTTTGGACAAACCAATGCGCCAGAGTTTGGTTTCAAAAATATTACAGACCCAGTCATCTATGGCCCAGCAAGAAACCCTTGGAACCTTGAATGTACACCGGGCGGATCAAGTGGAGGAGCTGCTGCTGCAGTTTCATCAGGAATCGTTCCTTTAGCTGGTGCTAGTGATGGCGGTGGTTCTATTAGAATACCCGCTTCGTTTTGCGGATTGATTGGGCTGAAACCTTCGCGAGGGACGATGCCAGTTGGTCCATATGCTTGGAGAGGATGGCAAGGAGCTGCTATTGATTTCGGCTTGACAGTTTCTATGAGAGACACGGAGGCTTTATTTTATGGGATGAGAAGTATCCATTCCGGTGCGCCATATCAAGTATCGCCAGTTGAGTGGCAAACACATCCAAGAAAAAAACGGTTGAAGATAGCTTTTTGTGTTGATTCACCGATCCACTCACAGATTAGTGAAGAGGCAGTACTTGCTGTAAAAAAAGCTGTAGATTTCCTTGGAAAAGAAGGGCATGATTTGACAGAGATTCCTTACCCACTAGATGGTCGTAAACTGATCACGTCTTATTATCAGATGAATGGCGCAGAAACAGCAGCAATGATCCGCTCGATTGAAACAGGCATCCAGCGAGCTGTCAGAAAAGAAGAACTTGAACCCATTTCTTGGACTTTGTTCCAATATGGTCAGAAGCTCTCTGCCGCTACTTACATCGATTCTCTGCATGTATGGGATGAAGCAGCAATTGTCATGGAAAACCTACATCAAGAATACGATCTATTCCTTTCACCAACGACTGCATTTACCGCCCCTAAAATCAGCGAAGATTTGCAAAGTGATGCGATAAGAGCACAGATGGAACACATCAGTGATTGTTCTGAAGTAGAAGGTTTAGACGTTGTTTCTTCCATGTTTGAGGAGAGCTTGAAGATCACACCTTATACACAGTTGGCTAATCTGACTGGACAACCAGCAATCAGCTTGCCTACTCATTTGACAAAAGAAAACATGCCTCTAGGAATCCAATTTATGGCTGCCAGAGGAAGAGAAGATTTGCTATTTCAAATCGGCTATCTATTTGAAGCAAATCATCAGTTCCATTTACCAAATCCATGGAAATAGCAGAAACAAGGAGAAGAAGAATGAAGAAAAAAAGATTGTTTGCTCTAATAACTAGTGCCTTTTTTATTTTAAGCGCTTGCGGTACAGCTGCCGCTAATCAGGAAGATAACAGCTGGAGTAATGTAGAAAAAAAGAAAGAATTAGTAGTAGCGACTTCTGGCACACTGTTTCCCGCATCTTATTATAATGATCAAAATGAATTAGTTGGTTATGATGTAGATTTGGCAAAAGAGGTGGCTAAACGGTTAAATGTCAAAATCTCCTTTAAAGAATACAACGTGGATGGACAAATCACTTCTGTTTCAAAAAGAGAATCAGATTTTGCTGCGAACGATTTTGGTATCACAAAAGAAAGAGAAAAAAAATTCTCCCTTTCAGAGACTTTCAAATATTCATTTGACAGTATGATCGTACGAAAAAAAGATGATTCAGGAATCCACTCACTTGAAGATCTTAAAGGGAAAAAAGCAGCTGGCGAACCCAATACTAGCTATATGCGTTTAGCGGAAAAACACGGAGCTAAATTAGTCACATATGACAATGCCACGAATGATCAGTATTTAAGCGATGTAGCAAATGGTCGAACAGATGTTATTCTAAATGATTATTATCTGCAGAAAATGGCCGTATCTGCTTTACCAGATATCCCTGTAAAAATACTGGAGAACGTTTATTTCAATGAAAACGAAAGTGGTTTTTTATTGAAAGAAGGAAATGATGCTCTGAAAAAGAAAATCGATGGCGTATTAAAAGAGATGAAAGAAGATGGGACGACAAAGAAAATATCTGAAAAATATTTTCAAACTGATGTTTCAGTCAAACCGAAAGAAACGATGGCTGAGTCGGTGAGTGAGTGATGTACTTTCCTCTAATTGATTTTTCCCTCATGTGGACTTCACTTCCTTTCGTACTGCAAGGCTTGGTATACACATTAGGGATTGGCTTCGTGTCGTTTCTTTTAGGAAATTTGGTAGGGTTGCTTTTGACAGTTTTAGGTCTTTTGGATTGGCTGCCTCTGAATGTATTTATTCGTTTTTATTTATCGTTCTTTAGAGGCATTCCCGCACTAGTCCTGCTGTTTCTGTTATATTTCGGGTTACCTTATCAATTAAGTGCCTTAACGGCTTCAGTCATCTGCTTTACGATTACCAGCAGTGCATTTATTGGTGAAATCTATCGAGGATCACTAGCAGGCGTTTCTTCAGGTCAGTGGGACGCTGGTTTAGCTTCTGGTTTTTCTTTCTTTGGGGTATTGAAATATATCGTTTTGCCGCAAGCTTTTCGAATCTCAGTACCGGCACTCAGTAACGTAGCTATGGATCTAGTGAAAGGTACTTCGTTAGCAGCAACAATCACAGTGCCAGAAATATTTCAAAAAGCAAAGATCATAGGCGGTCGGACATTCGATTATTTTTCTCTCTATATTTTAGTTGCACTGATTTATTGGGTCATTTGTATCGGGATCGAAAAAGTGCAACAGTATTTAGAAAAACGTTCTATCCATCAGTCAATCTGAAAAATAGAAATGGTGCTAGCGTGGCTGGCACCATTTCTATTTTTTGTTTCTTGTATATTCTGCCTAGTATTTTAAAACCATTTCATGTAAAATGTAAATCGAAAATATGTTCGGAGGTAGAAAACATGAAGACCCCGCTAACCATCGAAATAGAATCCTCGTTATACCAATATTGCATCGAGCAAGGCGGCTTGGTTGTAGAAGAAGTCACGATGCCTGATGACCAAGGAATTGTAGATACGCTTAGCTGCTTGACAAAATTTGATGGAAGCCGAGAATGGCGATGCTATGAGCTGAAAGTGACAAAAGCAGATTTTCGCTCTACAGCCAAACTGTCATTTGTTGGACATTATAATTATTTTGTTTTACCAAGTAAACTATATGAAGAAGTAAAAACTGAAATCCCTACAGGAATAGGTGTTTTAGTGTATCGTCCGTACACGGTTGAAGAGGAGATGCCTGCCTCTGGTACATTTCTGATTGCGAAAAAAGCAGCAAAGAAAGAGCTTGCTGTACCGGAAGAAGCTTTGACAAACCGCTTCATGGCTTCTTTATTCAGGGAAGTAAGAAAAGCAAAGCAAATGGAGCGAGGCGTAAAATATTTTCCAAAAGATCAATTGTACAAAGAATTGAAAAGACGTTCAGAAAATCAAGATCCATTTTCTAACGAACGATATTATGAACGGTTTTTAGAGGAAATAGCTAGTCAGGCAATCAATGAGTTGCAAGAAGAAGTTATCGCGCTTCAGCATGATTATGAATATTTGAGGCAACAACAGCAGATCCGTCGGTTGCCTACAGAGCCATTGGAGTGAAAAATATGTACTATCCTTATTTAAGAGGAAAACAATTTGACCTATTAGCATTAAAAGAAGCACTGTCGCGAGGATTGCTCTCCAATAAAATCCAACCAGTGATCGAACCAGTACGTGATTCCGCTACGCTTAAAAATGTGATCGAATTATTTCAAAAAAAGCACCATCCAATCGCTGTGATCCAAAATCCCCAAGTAGGACAATTCAAATTATTCGATCAGCATGTGCACAGTTGGACAGTCAAAGAAAATAGCTCTGTCGTCCCTGCACAGATCTTAACGCCAGAAAATCTCAGTGAAGTACTGGATTCACCTCCAGCGTTTCTTGTTTTCGATGGACAGCACTACCCAAAAGATACAGAGGTGTGGAAACAGTTGGCAGGAGTTGATTCGAAATTTTTGATACCAGATACTAGTCGCTTTCGCATCTGGCTGCCCGAAAACAAAATTGTGATCCGTGACTCTTTTCAAACGAGAAAGCATGTTGAAAGTTATGCAGATAAAACAGATGACTTTTTTAGTGATGACTATCTTTTTTTCCACGCAGACGGATATATTGGATTTTCTGATTTCACGATCGAAGGTAGCCGTTATTTCGATAAAGGGTTCCCTAGCCGAGCGCTTGCTATCCATCTAACGTATATTGATGCTTACGGCAATATACGCGTGAAACATTTTGTCTCTGACAGTAACGACTCTGCTAAAGACCAAGCATTGAAGTTTCTTGAAGCAGGAGATAAAATGAAAAAATGGATCATGCGTCACCATCATCAACTCTTGATTACTTCAGGAATGATTGAATTATTGGCTCTTTACCAGCAACAAAAATTCCCTGGACTGGGAGTGTTGAAAAAGTGGTCACTTATGCATCATTTGGAACTTATTAGTCACCTGCTAGATCATCCAAAAGATTGGCTTAAATATTATTCAAAAGTTCAGGAACTATATGAAGTGATCCAATGATTAGATAATGTAAATGAAAAAGGAATAGAAAAGAGGAAACTGGATGTATATTCGGCAAACAAGGAAAGAAGAAGTAGAAGAAGTGGTAGAAATCATTAATGCCGCAGCGGATTTCATTGCTTCGCAAGGCTCTCCTCAATGGCAAAACGGGCAGAAACCAACAAAAGAAACGATTTTGAACGATATTGAAAGAAAAGAAAGCTATGTATTAATAGTGGAAGATCAAATTGCTGGAACAGCTGCATTAGTCTCAGGCGTGGATCCCGTTTACACAAAAATAGATGGTAGTTGGAAAGAATCAACTGGTCCTTATTTATCGATTCATCGTGTCGCTTTAGCAGAAAGTACTCGAGGAAAAAAACTAGCAAAACCGTTCTTAGAACATTTGTTGACGATTGCAGCCAGCAAAAATATCCAAGATATCCGTATCGATACTTATCCAGCTAATGAACCGATGGAAAAGACCATCTATTCTGCTGGATTCACTTATCAAGGGATGATTGAATTTCCTTTTGAACACGGCGAAAGAAAAGCATATCAAATAATCATCAATTGACTATAAAATCATCTGAGCAAAGATAAAGACATTAACACTACTGAAAAAAACAATCATATGATAGCCAAGAGGTTGTAACAGAAGTGGCCAGCTTCAAAAAACAAGAAAGAATTTCCGAAAATGCTTCTCAAATTTTTGTGGAATTTTAGCGTATTTTACGAAATAGCTGCTTTCTGAAACTCCCTTCATCGAGAGGTCGTGACATAGCTTTTGTCACGATCTCTCGGCTTATCCTACGAGTATTATTCGATACATTTATATCAATAATCCTTTTTTTATTTTATCTGCAGCTTCTTGGAACGCTCCATCGTTTGACACGACTAAAAGTGAGGGGATAGCTTTCAAACGTTTCAACTGTGCTAAATCTTCTACATAAACCGCCAGTCTGGCTGAAATCTGTTCAGATGAATCTCCACGTTTTTTCAGGCGCGATTGCAATGTTTCTTTAGAGATCGTAATAAAGATAGGACGGACTACCGTCCCGAAATACTCATATAAATGCCAAAAACCATTTGCTGTCAAAACGGCGTAACAATTTCCTACTGTCAGTTTCTTTTTAATTTCTGCTTTACTGGAACCATATTTATGTTGAGCATATTGGTCCCACTCTGCAAACTCATTTCCCTTGATCATCTGATTGAATGTATTGTCAGAAACAAAATAATAATCCTCTTGATCTTTTTCCCCAGGTCTTGGTGATCGATTCGTGTAAGTAATGATCTTTTGTTCCGGCTGAAAAATAGCTTCTGCGAGTGAAGTTTTTCCAGAACCAGAAGGACCGATAAATACATAGCAATAATTCATTGTCATTTCTCCTTTGATGATTGAACAAGTGAAAAAGCTTTGGAAAATATTTCCAAAGCTTTTAAAAGTAACTTTGCTTTTTTGTATTTTATACCAGCAAGCCAGTCACAATAGCACTTAAAAAGCTGACTAAAGTCGCTGTTAGCAAAATTTTCAATCCGTGTTTTGCGACAAGATTTCCTTTTTCTTCATTTAATCCCTTCATCGCACCAGAAATGATCCCGATAGAAGAGAAGTTGGCAAATGAAACGAGGAAGACAGATATAATTGCTGTTGTACGCTCAGTAAAATGGAAATTACCATTTGCTAATTCTGTCATAGCAACAAATTCATTTGTAACCAGTTTAGTCGCCATGATACTACCGGCATCCACTGCTTCTTTCCATGGGATTCCGCTGATGAAGGCAAGAGGGGCAAAGATGTAACCTAGGATCTCTTGGAAAGTGATGCCGAATATCCCGTGGAAGATAGCATTGATCATGGCAATCAAAGCAACAAAACCGATAAGCATAGCAGCAACCGTGATCGCCACATGGAAACCATCAAGAATGTATTCTCCCAACATTTGGAAAAATGTCTGTTCTTTGTTTTCTTCAATGATCAGCTCATCTTCTTTTTCTTCTAATACATAGGGATTTACAATTGAAGCCAGAATATAACCGCCAAATAAGTTCAAAACAAGGGCAGTGATCACATATTTAGAATCGATCAGTGCCATATAAGATCCGACGATCGACATAGAAACTGTAGACATAGCCGATACACTCATGGTGAACAAACGTTTCTCAGATAGGAAGGGTAATTCCTTTTTTATGGAAATAAAAACTTCCGATTGTCCTAAAATAGCAGAAGCTACTCCATTATAAGATTCCAATTTGCCCATCCCGTTGATTTTACTTAATCCTAGACCAACAGCTTTCATAAATAATGGAAGAATCTTGATATAGCGTAGAATACCGATAATAGCAGAAATAAATACAATTGGCATCAATACGGAAAGAAAGAAAGGTGCACTTCCTTTATTTGCTACACCGGCAAAAACAAAGTCAACACCTTGCCCAGCAAAAGCAAGAAGATGATCAAACATTTTTGCCAATACAGAAACAACCGCTGTACCAAAAGTTGTACGTAATAATACGAAACCAAGAACAAGCTGTAAAACGAACATCACAATTAGTGGTTTCAATTTGATTGCTTTTTTGTTACTGCTGATCAAAAAAGCAAGCCCTAATGTGACAAATAAACCAATAATACCTAATAAATAACTCAAATAATCACTCCTATTCCAAATTCCGTTTTATTTTACCTGTTTTGCAAATAAAATACTAATCTTTAGTGAAATTTTCATTACTTTTTTAGAGTGAAACGCATTCATTTTCCATTAGAAAATAAAGCGAACAAAATAAAAGGTTTAAAAAGTGTAACGTCTTAGTAAAGTCTATAAAAAAACGAAACTATCGATTAAGCTAATAGTTTCGTTTTCAACATTTATAAGTAAACTTTTTCTATTGGTAATATAGATTTTCGGAAGGGTAGACAGGTGCGCAGGTAATATCGATTCCTAGTTTTTTCAATGTTTGTTCATCATTTTTATTGACCATCACAGTAGAGTGGGCTTGTGCTCCCTCAAGTTCAGCTAGTTTATCATAAGCAACTTGAGCGATTGGATTCGTTACTGCACTGATTGATAAAGCGATCAAGACTTCATTGATGCTTAGTGCATCCAAAGAGGAATGAAGTGTCTTTGATTTCAATCCTTGTATTGTTTCAAGAACTAATGGTGACAATAAAGGAATGTCATCTGCGATATGGGCTAAATGTTTTACTGCATTTAAGATAACTGCCGCTGACGCATCCATCAATGAACTTGTACGCCCGGTAATGATGACTTCATCTGGTAATTCGATTGCAATCACAGCAGAAGGATCTTTTGTAGGACTTTGCGCTTGAATCTTATCTGCATAGTCATGGGCAGGGACTACCACGTTTCGGTCTTCAGGACGTAAACCGACTTCTTCCATAATCAGTTTGATTCGATTAACTGCTTCTTCGTCGATCAATCCTTTTTTGAAGTCGCATTCTGTTTGGAAATAACGACGGATGATTTCTTGTTTAGAGGCTTCTTGGACAACGGTATCATCCACGATCCCAAATCCTACACGATTCACACCCATGTCAGTAGGAGATTGATAAACAGATTCTTTACCAGTAATTTTTTCAATAATACGTTTGATTACAGGAAATGTCTCAACATCCCGATTATAGTTCACAGCTACTTTATTGTAGGCATCAAAGTGGAAGGAATCGATCATATTGACATCTTTTAGATCGACTGTGGCTGCTTCATAAGCAATGTTCAGCGGATGTTTCAACGGAACATTCCATACTGGGAAAGTTTCGAACTTGGAGTAACCAGCTGCATGTCCTTTTTGGCTTTCATGATACAGTTGGTTCAAGCAAGTAGCGAGCTTTCCACTTCCTGGGCCAGGAGCTGTCACTACAACGATTGGTTTAGTTGTTTCAATATACTCATTTTTTCCAAAACCATCTTCTGAGACGATTTTTTCTACGTTGACTGGATAGTCTTCGATTTCTGAGTGTTTATAGACCTTGATGTTTCGTCTTTCTAGTTTATTGATAAAGACTTTCGTGGCAGGCTGTCCACTATAGCGAGTGATAACGACACTGTTGATTAATAAGCCATAACCACGTAATTCATCGATTAACCGCAAGATATCCATATCATAAGTAATCCCATAATCACCACGGATCTTATTACGTTCAATATCTCCAGCATAGACGCAAATCAGTATTTCAGCTTGATCTTTCAATTTTTGCAGCAATTTGATTTTCGCATCTTCTTCAAATCCTGGAAGTACACGTTTCGCATGCTTGTCGTCAACTAGCTTCCCACCAAATTCTAAATATAATTTGTCATAGTGGTTCACTCGTTCCAAAATATACGCTGACTGCTCTTCAATATATTTTTCTGAATCAAAACCAATTTTTTTCACTAGGTTCCCTCCTTAAGTACTAAAGCATTTTTTCATTTTTTTGAGGATTCGTCAACTGGAAGAGCGAAATTCCTCAAAAAAACAAAGAAAATGGTTTAAACCAACTTGTCTAGATAGTTATTCATTGGTATGATAGTTTTTGATAAGGAAGGTGCTACATGAAAAAAAGACAGAAAAAGAAAAACGCATATAAACACTATATCCGTTCGATTTTTACCGGTTATGAAAGAATGCTTGAAGATCCCGAATTGGAACAATTGACGTTTACTTATCTAAACGAAGAAACGCAGCTAACTCGTGATGAGCATCAGCGCATTCATTTCACAACAAGAGATCTGCCTAGTAAATAAAAAATAAGATAAAGGTCATCGGATTCGATTCTGTCCTATCAGATGGAAAGACTAGTTGATCGAAAAAAAGGCTGTACCAAATTTTGGTGCAGCCTGTTTTATGGAGCATTGCCCGCTCTTTTTTATAACAATTTTTTACAGAAAATGGTACTATTGAAGTATTAATAAGTGAAAAACAGATGAGTAAGAGGAGGCAAGTAGTATGAAAGAGCCAGATACAAATGCAAATTATGAGCCAGACGAACTAGAGGAGACGAACGCGGATCAGGATACAGGACAAGAATCGTCTTCTTTTTACGATATCAAAGAAAAAGCAAGCATGAATCTTTCCCAATTATTAGAAGACTTACAGGCTTTTGAAAAAGCTGTCCGCGAAGAAGATATCCCTGAGATCTACCGTTTATACAATGGCCGATTGAATGAAGAATTAAAAAGAAGCTCAAATGAAAATCACGAGATCGATCAATTGCTGATGCGTAAGATCCATGATCGTTTTTTACAGGAATTTCCTTTTATGGAACAAGTAGAAAACATCTCGCCAACGATGAGCTATTACAAAATCGGCACTTATTACCATGATCGGCCCACGGTCGGTATTGATGCAAGTCTGCCAGAAATTTTTGTTTTGCCTAAGATCGATGAAGAGTGGGAGAAATATTCCCAACCGGAGTCAACGGACTATGACAAAAAAATCAATGAGCTAGACGCAAAGGTGATCACTGCTCAGACAGAAATTGAACGTTTAGATGAACAAATAAAAGAAATCAATCGACAAATGACTGATTTGAACGACAATAAAGGATTCTTGAATCGTAAAAAAATCGAGGAAGAAATTCAAGAATTAGAGAAGAAGAAGCAAGTACTATCTAATGAAAAATTAGGCTGGCTTCCTTATATTGAGACGCCTGAAACAATCCAGCAGCAAAAAGAAGCATTGAAGCAAGAAGCAAGAGCAGACCAGCTTCGTGCAGCCATCGTAGAAAAAGAACAAAGGCAAATCAGACGCTATTTCGGTAGCAAAGAGGGATTCGGTCAAGCAATCCATGAATTCTTGATGAATTATCTTGGCAATGAGAATCCTAATAATCAATCTAATGAAGGAGGTTCCGAGTATGAATGAACACGATGAAGCAGAATGGACAAAAAATGAAGAACAAACAGAAGATCATGAAGAAACGAACACTTCATTGGAAGAACAAACAAGTAATCCTCTGGATGACACAGAAGAAATCCCTATGCTAGAGGAAACAAAAATACACGAAAAAGAAAAAGTAACTCCGACGAATACGAATACTGCAGAAAACACCCATGCTTACGAAATAACTGAAAATCCCGGGTATTTAGAAGGAAAAGAGCAAGATCATCAAGATATCGTCAGTTTGATTGAAACAGCGGAAGCAGAATTAGCGGATTTACGTATGAGAAAAGATTTGATCGAATCAGATTTTCCACAATTATTAGAATCATATGATCGTTTTATATTGAATGAAGAACCAATCTCCACGATCGGAAAGACAAGCCTGATCGAATACTTCACGTATGAATTACTGAAACCGTTGAATGATATTGGTCTGGAACGGTCAAATTCAGCTTATGACACATGGAAAACAAGACATTTTTCGATCAATTATACGTTGAATGGACAAAACGAATTAGTCTTTTCCTTTGTATTACCGACCATCGATCAACGATACCAAGTGGAATCGATGAGTCTCCTAAACGTATCACCAGAGACAATGGAAATCAATGTCCAAGATGACCGGGTGCTTTCTTTGATCCGACACTGGTCAGTGGATCGAGTATTCTCTGCAGGGCAGATCACGATATTCAATCACAAATTGAATCAATTATTAGCCCATGCAAGAACACTTGGTTTTACCGTTAATCAGACATTACTAGACAATACGAAGCCACTTCGTTTGAATCTTCAGAGCGAATTTGAATTGACGAATGAAGTATTGGATGATATTTTTATCGTGGCAATGAAAAATCCATCCTACGATATGGAAAAGATCAACGAAACTACTTATCAAGTACGATTAGATAAAGGACAGTCTTTAACGATAACAACAAACGAAAAAGATCAAACAGTCTTGTCGATCTCATCTGGAGACTACCCACGATCTGTCATTGATTTCTTTATCAATTACGAATTCTTGGTCCCATTAATGGTGAGAAAGTCCTGATTGGATAAGTTGGATTACCAGATGTCATTCAGATAATTCTGTTCCAAAGGACTTGCGGCAGTTATCCAGAATAATTGTCACAAGTCTTTTCTGTATGTACTAAATGGACGTGAATAACTTGCTGATGAAGGAGGGATTTCATTAGGAATGTCCACAAATAAAATAGCACAGCTTAGCTTATTGTCTGCTGCTTGTGTAGCAGGTAGGATCGCTTTTCAATTTATTCCGAATTTCCAGCCAATGACTGCTATTTTTTTATTTATAGTACTTTACTTAAGCTTAAAAGATGCGTTAATTGTCATGAGTCTTTCTATTGCGATCAGCAGTTTTTATTTTGGTGTTGGACCATGGGTCATCGGCCAATGGATCAGCTATACTGTTGTTCTGAGTTTGTTTTCAATCGTCTGCTTGAGAAAAACAGTGCAAAGGAATCTATGGTTAAAGGGAGTCTGTTTTTTTCTGGCGGGCATGGTTTACGGAATAGGTATGACCGTTTTTGATACGCTGTTATATCGTTTGCCTCAACCTTGGATCTATTACCTTCAAGGGGTGTCGTTTGATTTGATGCACAGTATAGGCAATGTTGTGTTCTTTCTTGTTTTTCTGCCAGTCGTCAAACGTTTTTACAATCATTCAGGAGGAAAAAATGAAAAAAATAATTTATAGTTTGCTTGCAATGAGTGTCAGTATACTCATTTTGACAAGTTGCAGTACAACCTATACACAATCGGCTTCCAACCAAAAGGAGGAAGTAAAAACATCGCAAAAAGCAACAATCACGTTACAAGAAAATGGTCAAAACTTTTCGGAAAAAGAAGTGGTCTTCAAAAAAGGCGATGATTTACTGAGTATTTTGAAACGAAATTTTGAAGTCAAAGAAGATAACGGCTTCATCACTTCGCTTGAAGGGCACTCACAGGATGAGAAAAATCAACTCTATTGGATGTTTACTGTGGACGGGAAAAGTGCTACTACTGGTGCCAAAGAGATCAAATTGAATGATGGACAATCGGTCATTTTCAATTTGTCTAAACTATAAGTTTCATAAAAAACTGTTAAAGGGCGAATATTGCCATAATTCAGTGAGTTCAGTTGATGAAAGAAGGAAAATAACATGGAAAATTTTAAAAAAAGCGGAATGTTTTCCGTAATTGCTGCTCTAGGGGCTAATATTCTAGTTGCTATCAGCAAATTTGTCGGCTATGCAATCAGTGGCAGTGCCGCCATGCTAAACGAAAGCATCCACAGTATCGTTGATTGCAGCAATCAGATTTTGCTGTTATTCGGTGATAAACAAGCCAATAAAGGACAGAGCGAGTTGCATCAATTTGGTGAAGGACGAGCAAAATACTTTTTCAGTACAATCGTCGCAATGATGCTTTTCTTCGGCGGTGGGGCACTTGGGGTGATGGAAGCTTTTGAAAAGTTGACGCATCCATCCCATGAAGTGGGTAATCCGATCATTGTTATAGCAATACTGTTATTTGGTTTGGTAATCGAAGGAAGTTCGTTACGCGTGGCAATGAAAGAAATCAAAGAATTGAATACTGAAAAACTTTCCACGATGCGCTTTTTGCGCGAAAGTCGACACAGTGAAATACTGATTATTTTTACGGAAGACTTGTGTGCTGTAATCGGTTTGGTCTTGGCTTTAGCAGGAACAATATTGACTTATGCAACCGGGATTGCTGCATTTGATGCGATCAGCGGATTGCTGATCGGTTTCTTGCTGATGGGAGCCGCCATTTTCCTAGCAAAAGAATTTTATAGTCTGATCATCGGTGAAAGCGTGACAGCAAGCGATTTATCAAAAATCAAGTTAGCTTTTGAACGTCCTGAGATCAGTCGGCTGATCGATATAAAAACAGTTCATTTAAGTCCAACGGAGATTTTAGTTGCAGCAAAAGCAGATATCGTTGGTAACAAAGAGAATGAAGCTTACTCGGTCATCAATGATATTGAAAAAAATATGCGTCAGTCTCTTCCTGACAAGAAGATGTATATATACATTGAAACAGATAAATATGACCCAAATTATTCTCGTAAATAAAACGTTTATTCATGAATTGAAGCAAAAATGAGAAAAATATAATCTTGTTTTTAAATAAAACGGCTACAATTTAGCGAATTTATGTTACAATGAGTCCGCTGTTTATTTGTTGTAATTAAAGGAGATATTTTAATGAACAAAAAGAAAAGTGCGCCATGGCTTCAAGCTTTGCATGCAGTGATGCCACTTTGTATAAGCTATATACCAGTAGGATTAGCTTGCGGAGTATTGTTGCAAAAAGTTGGATTTGATCCTCTCTTATCAGGACTGTTATCGATTCTGGTCTTTTCCGGTGGCGCGCAGTTTTTAGTTGCATCTATGCTTACGACGCAAGCATCATTTGCAACGACATTATTGATGGTTTTCTTTTTAGAATTACGCTATACATTATTAGGAGCAAGTCTTGCCGGTTTTATGAAAAAAGAAAAGCGGACGTTTTTGGCTGTCTTTTCTCAATCACTGAATGATGAAAACTATGCGGTGAACTACTTAAAGTTTTCAACTGACCCTTCCTGGAATAAAAGAAAGGCTTTATATGTCAATTGGTTCTCAATGACTGCATGGGCCGGTAGCAATATGATCGGTAATTTTTTCGGCTCGGTGATTCGAGTAGATGCTGACCTTGTCCATTTTGCTTTGACGGCCATGTTCATTTTCATGTTTATCATGCAGATGAAAAGCGCACTACTGATCTTTACAGGTTTATTCTCAGGCGTATTAGGGGTCGTATTCATGGTATTATTCCAAAATACTTTCGGATTGATTGCAGCAACAGTCATTGCTTCATTTGCCGGATTTATGCTGGAGAAGGCATTCAAAAAAGAAAAAGCTAAGAAACTAAGAGACCGCGGTAAAGATGTCAATGAGCCGCTCTTCAACTTCCCGGAACAGGAGGCCAATCACCATGACTAAACTATATTTGCTACTTTTAGTTGCTTGTCTGTTCATCGTGGCATATATCCCGCGCTTGTTCCCGATGCTTTATTTTACTCATCGAAAAGTGCCATCCTGGTTCAGTGACTGGATGAAATATGTACCGGTGGCATTATTTGCGGCGTTAGCTTTTAAAGATGTTTTCATTACTCATGAACATCTGGATATTGCTTGGAATATCAAAATAGCTGCAATGATTCTAGTAGCAGGCGTGGCTTACAAAACACGTTCGATGGCGTTGTCAGTTTTGACAGGACTTGCGTCTGTCTTTTTGCTGTCTATGCTTTAAACTGTTTTATTTTATTAAAAACAGAGATTGCGACATAAGTTGTTCAAACTGATCTATCCGAACTGCATTTGCAACAGTCAATTCTGGATGCAAGTTTATTCGTAGGGATAAAAAAGATTAGTGTTGGCTTATGATGCAAGCTCTTTTTTATTTTAGGAATTAGAGAGGGATTTGTCCTTCTATGATTTTTTGCTATAATAGGGAAGATGTTTATTTTATGAAAGAATAGTTGAGGGAATTTAAATGAATAAAAAATTGATGCAAGGAACATTTTGGCTAACCTTTGCTAATCTTCTATGTAAAGTTTTAGGGGTAGTCTATTTGATTCCCTGGCTAAGTATGATGGGGAACAATCAAGATGGTATGCTTGCTACGACATTGTATAATGTTGGCTATCTTCCTTATGGATTGTTCCTGATGCTTGGTACAGTCGGATTTCCAAATGCGATTGCAAAAAAAGTAGCTGTAGCCACAAAAGAAGGAGATAACGCTGCTTGTCGGCTGATTTTTAGAAGTACGATCAATATCATGTTTGTCATCGGTATCGCCTCTGCTGCACTGATGTATTTATTTGCTCCTTTACTAGCCGGAATCAGTCCGATTGCTAACGTTAATAATGGGATACTAGCTATCAGAAGTTTATGCCCATCTTTGATTGCTATCCCAATTCTTAGTGCAATGAGAGGATATTTCCAAGGAAAAAATGATCTGCGGCCTTATGGAACTTCTTTGATTATCGAACAGGCTGTGCGAGTGATCGTTATCTTGGCTGGTACTTATTACTTGCGCGTATTGACTGACGGAACCATATTAGAAGCTGTATTGATCAGTACAGTCGCTTCTTTCTTCGGTGGGTTAGCTGCGATTATCCATATGTATATCGTCGGACGCAGAAAAGACTTCTTCGAACTTAAAGATTTTTTGATTTCCAGCCGTTATTTCGAAAGAGAAAACCGATCTGCCTCTGTCTCTATCATTCGGGAAACACTACCGTTTATTTTTGTCGGCTCAGTCATTACTATCGTTCAAATGATCGACCAAGTAACGATGAAACCACTGCTTCACTTTTTCCGTCCAGAGATCGCAGATCAGCAACTGGAATTCTTATTCAGCCGTGCTTCTGTCAATCCAAATAAATTGACATTGATCCTGATCTCCATGGTAGGAACAGTAGCTATAAGCAGCTTGCCAATATTAAGCACGATGAAGAAAAAAGATCGGATACAAATCGAAAAAACAGTAGGAGATAGTTTTTCGATTGCGTTATTGATTCTTCTTCCTTCATTGACTGGAATGTCTTTATTAGCTGGACCACTATACACATTGTTTTTTGGCTATGATCCTGAAAGTGTCGGATATTTCCAAATGGCTTTGCTAGCTTCTTTGTTTTTCTCTTTATTCACGATCCTATCTACGATGCTTCAATCTTTGAATCACCATCGTTTTGCGATCCGATTAACTGTAGAAGCAATTATCCTGAAAGTCATCTTCCAAGTAATCGGATTAGGATTAGTTGGCGGATACGGGATGAGCTTATCAAATGGCTTAGCATTCGGTATTGTCTTTGTTCGCGGCTATCACTTTATGTGCAAAGAATACCGAATAGCACCTTTAGCAAAGATCAGCAATTTTTTCTTAAAAACTTTCCGCTCCACCCTGATTATGCTTGCAGTATGTTTTGCCGTTTTCTTTTTGCTGAATCAGCGATTGTCAATGGAATCAAAAAGCTATGCAATGATTTATTGTGTGGCTGTAGGAAGTATTGGCGGCTTAGTATTTTTATTTTCTCAATTCGGAAAAAATGGGTTTCGAATGTTGAAAAATGTTAAACATCATAGCAGAAGCAAAGAATAGGTTAACTAATCGTTTTTTGCTGTCACTTGAAAAACGGCAACTCGTATGATTACGCTTGTCGTTTTTCTATTTTCCAATTTTAGTTTCATATCTAATCTTACTTATGATATAGTTATAAGGTCTGGAAAAATTCTTTGAAACGAGGAAATTAAACACATGAAACTTGCAGTAGTTACAGATAGTTCGGCATATCTGCCGGAACGTATCAAGAACCATCCCGACTTATTCGTTATTCCAATCCCTTTGATTATGGATGGGAAAATTTATAACGAAGGAATCGATATCGAAGCGGATGAATATTATGGACTTTTAAAAAACAGTAAAGATTTTCCTACTACTTCACAACCTGTCGTAGGGGAAGTTTTGGGTTTATATGAGGAATTGAAAGAGAAAGGGTATGACACGATTTTAAGTATCCATCTTTCTTCAGGGATTTCTGGCTTTGTCAACACATTATTTGCGATGAAAGATGACATCAGCGGAGTAACGGTCATTCCTTATGACTCTAAGATCACTAGTATGCCGATGGGACACATGGTAGAAGCTGCCTTAGACTTAAATGATGAAGGTCAGTCCCTTGATGAAATACTTGCACATATCGATCGAATCCGAGATAATACCTACGCTTATCTGATTGTAGATGATTTGAACAATTTAGTACGAGGAGGACGTTTGACAAATGGTGCAGCGCTGATTGGCAGCTTATTAAAAATCAAGCCGATCCTGACATTTTCTGAAGGGAAAATTGTTTTATTCGAAAAAATCCGTTCAAGTAAAAAAGCATTTGCTCGAGCTGAAGAAATTATTGGTAGAAGAAATAACGAAATACAACCGCCAGTCAAACTTTACGTGATACATGCAAATAATTTAGAAGTAGCGATTGCGGAGAAAGAGAAATTGCAGAAAAAATATCCAAATGCAGAAATCGAAATTGGTCATTTCGGACCAGTCATTGGTACACATTTAGGTGAAAAAGCCATCGGCATTGCCATTTCAGCGCAATAATTCCTTTTATTCAAAAAACATACCAAAAATATTCCAACATCATCTTGGACTTTCTACATGTTACTAATGAGCGTGTAAAAGAACGAGATGGTGTTTTTATTTCTATCAATGAAGCTCTTTTTCTTTGCAATCCTCACTTCAATCCTCTATAATGTCGCATATAGTTTAGTAAATGAGTAAACTACTAATTTACTTATTTACTAAAAATAAAAGGATGAGGAGTTAAAATAATGGAAATACCAACAAATTTAAAACATAAACCAGTAATCGTTGTAGAAGACTATGATAAAGTTGATGGAAGAAATGCATTAAATACGGATGCAAAAGGGCTTTCACTGGGCCTTGCTCAGTGGAATGATCGTGGAAAAGTCGATATCTCAGGCAAGGTATGGCGACATACTGGAGAAAAATGGTCACGACAGTCGGAAGAATTACCAATCACACGTATTTTAGATTTAGCGATCTTAGCTGCGCAAGGAAGTTTATACTTCCAAGATGCTTATCGTTATGAAAAATTTTATGATCCAGAAAATCCAGTCGTAGACATCATTGGATTACAAGGGAACCGAATGACGGTAGAAGTAGATACCAAAAATCCAAAGATCGATGAAGACATCATTTTGTATTACGATACACTACAAAAAGACGGAGAACTGATTGGGGAACGATTCCGTATTTTAAAACGTCTTTTAGATGAGCTAGGATATTAATAGACAGAGATGATCAAAAGGGGAAGAGAAGCATGGAGAATTTCTCACTAACAGAAAACCGAACCTTTTCACGGCTAGAAAAGCAAATGATCTGGAAGAAACCGAAAAGCCATCGGACAAGTGCAGAAGAATGGCGGATCGCCTCCGAAATCAAAGGGAATTGGCAAGATCCTGAAATGAAAATCAGTAACGTACTTTTGGAAGGAGATGCCGGGTCGGGGAAGACACAATTAGCCAAAGCACTATCTGCTGATCTGCAACTTCCCTATACAAAAGTGACCTGTTTTGCAGATATGGACAAATCAGATGTTTTCGGAGCCTTATTACCTGTAGTAGATTCTAATAAGGAACAAGACCAAGAATTACTAGAAGCTATTTACCAAACAGATACACTTGAATCTGTACTGACACTGATCCAGAACCATTACGGCATTGATCCTTTTTCTGCTAAAGAAAAATTAGCAGAGCTAGTTCAAAGGATCGAAGCTGATTATCCAGATGCAATCCATTACAGCTATTACCCTTCTGAAATCGTTCGAGCGATTGAAAAAGGATATTTATTAGAGATTCAAGAGCCGACTGTCATCCGAGATGCCTCTGTTCTTGTGGCACTTAACTCAGCGCTCGAACCAAATGGGATGTTGAATTTACCGACAGGAATCATTCGTCGCCATCCAGATTGCGTCATTGTGATCACTGCAAATCGAAATTACCAAGGAAATCGCCCATTAAATGAATCTTTAAGAGATCGGATGCAACATGCGGAAAAAATGGATCTTCCTGCCTTAGAAGTCATGGCAGAACGTGCGATGGCGAAAACTATGATCCAAAAACAAGAACTTCTCTTAAAGATGGCAGAGATTATCCGTTTGTTGGATGAAACTGCAAAAGCTAACGCCATCAAAGGTGTAGCAGGAATGCGTTCTTATTTTTATTGGGCAAATACCTATAAGCAAGGACAAGATTTACTCCAGTCGATTTATCCAAAAGTTTTGTATAAATTATCCACTGATTCAGATGAATTGGCAATTCTTGAACAAGCTTTGTCTGACAGTGGATTGCTACTGGAACTTCAGGACATATTGAGAAAAGAAAAATGGGGTCATCCTCAATCTGAGCATACAAAAGGAAGAACCATTAGCGCCGAAGAAGCAAATGAACGAAACATCACTGAAAATGCTGAAGAAATTCTGCGCTTAGATGAAAAGAAATCGTTGTCTGCTGAAGAACCAAATGAGGGAGAAGAGAAACAAGAAGAAACAATAGAAAAAAACGAGATTCCTCCTCAAATGCAAAAAGAACGCAGTAGCGATATCGAAGGAAAAAATCAAAAAGAACAACAAACAGGAGATGATTCTCAAGAAATGTCTGCTTCTGACATGGAAGCACATGATAAGGAAATCAAGAAGCAACTGAATAAAGAAGCGCGACAAATCATGAAGGAAACGATTCATGAAAAAGAAGGTCTCATCGTTCACCGACCAGCTTTCCAAGGAAAAACGCCGGAAGCACGTGAGCTACACATGCAAGTAATGCCAATAGTAGAATCACTTAGCCGGCAAATTTTAGAGTTACTGGATAATGAACAAACAGAGACGTACCAAAAAGGAAAATACGAAGGTCAGCGGTTCAATGCAAGCAAAGTAGCATATGGTGATTTGAGAAATTTTGACAAAAAGAACCCGCCACATGAGCAACCTTCTTTAGCGGTAGCTGTACGGATCGATGAATCTGGGTCAATGATACGGGATGATCGGATCGAAGCGGCAAAAAAAGCAGCGATTGCCATTGCCGAATTTTCTAAGAAAGTCGATATCCCATTGTTGATTTACGGAGATACAGCAGACCGTTCGTCAAGAGAAAAGACTTCTTTGTTTTCTTATAAAGAATTTGAAGACGGATTTCAATGGTTAAATGAAAAATTAGTCACTATGAAACCAAGGCAAAACAATCGTGATGGTGTTGCACTTCGTTTAGCAGCAGAAAAATTAAACAGACAATCCGCAACAACCAAACTGTTGCTTAATATTAGTGACGGTCAGCCAAAAGCGTTGCCGGATTATACAGGCAAAAAAGCAAAAGAAGATATCCAGTCTGTTTTGAAAGAATATGAACGTCAAGGAATCCTATTTGTCTCCGCAGCTATTGGCCAAGACAAAGAAGAAATCAAGTCGATCTACGGTGAAAGTCGTTTTGTAGATATTACTGACTTGAATGAATTTCCCAAGCAAATGATTCAACTGATTGCCCGCTATCTATGATAAAATAAAGCTCAACGAACGCACTTAGCAGATTCGTTGAGCTTTTCGTTTCTAGTTACCGGTAACAAGGATACTTCTAAAATAGAATCGGTTATAATCAAGAGGGACCGTTAAAGGAGTGAAACGATATGATACAAGAACAAAACTGGTGGAAAGAAGCAGTAGGCTATCAAATCTATCCTGCTAGTTTCAAAGATAGCAATGGCGATGGTCAAGGAGACATCAATGGGATCCGTGAAAAACTTAATTATTTGAAAGATCTTGGTATCGGCTTTATCTGGATCAATCCGATCTATCAATCTCCATTTGTCGATAATGGTTATGACGTAAGTGACTATCAAGATATAGAAGAGAGATTCGGAACGATGGAAGATTTTGATTTATTGCTAAAAGAAGCACATGAATTAGGGATCAAAGTGATTATGGATCTTGTCATCAACCATAGTTCGGATCAGCATCAATGGTTTGAAGAATCGAAAAAATCTAAAGAAAGCCCGTATCGCGATTATTACATTTGGGTCGACGGGGTAGATGGCAAAGAACCGAATAATTGGACATCGATTTTCGGCGGTTCTGCTTGGGAGTATTCTCATGAAACTGGACAGTATTATCTGCATGTTTTTGCAAAAGAACAACCAGACTTAAATTGGGAAAGCGAGAAATTGAAAGAAGAACTATTCAATATGATCCGATGGTGGTTGGATAAAGGGATAGATGGATTTCGTTTAGATGCGATTTCTCATGTAAAAAAAGATGAATATTCAGTAAAAGCCACAGAGAACCCTTTCTCACCCTTTCAAAATGTCTCAGGAATCGAAGAACATTTGACCGATTTGAAACATGTTTTTGAAGAGTACGATATCATGACTGTCGGAGAAGCAAGTGGTGTCACTGCAGAAGAAGGACCACAATGGGTAGGGAAAGACGGTTATTTCGATATGATATTCGAATTTGATCATATCCATATCTGGCAGCAAGAAAAAGAAGGGCAATTAGATGTCCTTAAATTGAAACATGCATTAAGCGCTTGGCAAACTTCATTGGATGGTATCGGATGGAACGCTTTATATATGGAAAACCATGATGTTCCTCGTGCCGTTTCAGTGTTTGGAGATACTCGTCCCGATTTTTGGGCTATGTCTGCAAAAGCAATCGCTATGATGTATTTCTTTTTGCAAGGTACGCCATTTATTTATCAAGGACAGGAAATCGGAATGACGAATATGCCCTTTGAATCGATCGATCAAGTTGATGCAGTAGATTCGAAAAGACTTTATAAAAGGCTGCTTGCGGAAGGTAAGACAAGAGAAGAAGCATTGGATATCATTCGTGAAACAACGAGAGACAACAGCAGGACACCCATGCAATGGACTTCGGAACAATATGCTGGTTTTTCTACACATGAACCTTGGCTGATCACTAATCCAAATACCAAAACGATCAATGTAGAACAACAAGAATATGAACCAGAGTCGGTCCTGCAATTCTATAAGAACATGATCCGCATTAGACAAACCAATAAAGGTCTGATATACGGTTCTTATAAAGAATATCTTCATGAACATCCACAACTTTATGTCTATGAAAGATATTTAGAAGATGAACAATATCTTATTATGGTAAACTTAACAGAATCACTTGCTGACTATGAACTTCCAAAAGAAGCAGATCAGTCCTGGACATTACTCTTGTCAAATTCCTCTAGCGGAGAATTTGAAGCTAAAGGCATACTAGCACCTTATGAAGCTCGGTTATATAAAACAAACAAGTAAAACTTCCTCGTTAAAGTTCATTAGTTGGACTTTGCGAGGAAGTTTTTCAGATTGCTCTGTCAATTACTCATTTCAATAATTCGCTCTAGGACCACCGATATATTTAGGACGAGAGCGAAGGGCTGTCACGTGAGCTTGTCCAAGGGTTTTCAAACGAGGTCTGACAGGTACTTGGACATGCTTGATATGCATACCGATTGATGTGTCACCGATATCGATACCGGCTTGTCCAACTACGTGTTCCACTTCGACAGGATCATTGAACTGGTCAAAAGCAGCAACAGAACAAGCACCTCCAGCATGTAGTGCAGGAACAACAGAGACAATTTCGAAATTTTTTGCTTCTGCCACTGTTCGTTCTACTACTAATGCTCGGTTCAAATGTTCACAACCTTGGACAGCTAGCGCAATTTCTTTAGGATCCAACAACTCTTTTAACGTACGGATGATCCATTGACCAACTTCCGCACTGGAATTTTTTCCAATATGTCCTCCAACGACTTCGCTTGTGCTGCATCCTAAAACAAAAAGATCACCTTTTTTCAAGTGTGCCTCAGCCAATATGTCATTAACTATTTCAGTCAATTGGTCTTTTAATTCTTTTTCTGACAACTTCATTTTCTAAAACCTTCTTTTTCAATTAATATTGCTTCCGTGCTTGAATACGTTGAAGACTTGCAGTTATAGGAAAGGCAAGTCCCATTCCAATCAGATTTTGGAAGATGTTTCCTGGTATAGAAGCCACTCCAGCCGGCCAATCATATAAAATCCAACCGGCGATACCATAGCCGATGATCATAACTAAGCTTCCTAATAAAAGCCCTAATCCCCACATACGAGTAGAAGATTTGCTGAAAGAACCAGCAACATATCCTTGTAACCCGTGGATCACTAATGAAAAAACTGCCCACTGCGGATATCCTGAAATCAAATCGATCAATAGACCACTGGAAGCACCAACAACTAATCCACCCGTTGGACCATAAAGAAAAGCAGCGGTATAGATCCCGGCCTCGCATAATGTCACAAATCCATTCGTAGCCGGTACAGGGATCAAAATTGTTAATGAAAGGGCAACTGTCAACGCAATCAGCATAGCATAGATCGTTAATTGCTTAGTTTTCATTTCTCATTCCTCCTTTTTGAATACCGCCAGACCAGACACTTCCGGTATGATCGTTCATCAGCACGCCATTAGAAATACAATGGGCAACAAATTTTTTACTTTCTGCTACTGCTTTGGTAAAATCTGCCCCTAACACAAGATTCGCTGTTATTGCAGAAGAAAAGGCACAACCGGCCCCGTTTACTGTTGTAGTGTCGATTTTTTTATGAGAAAATACCTCATAATGATCAATTGAATAGAGAAGATCCACAGCTTCATCTCCAGCCATCCTTGTGCCGCCTTTGATCACAATGTTTTTTGTTCCTGAAGCAGTGAGTTCTTTAGCGAGATGGATCATTTCTGTTAACGAAGAGGGAAGAGCTTGACCAGAAAGTAAAGCAGCTTCTGCCAAATTAGGCGTAATCATCGTAACAAGTGGAAAAAGTTCTTCGATGAGCTGCGAAATATACAATTGATTGATCACAGCTTCAGTTTCTTTGAATGCCAAAACAGGGTCTAAAATGATTGGGATATTTTGTTTTGTTTTTATGAAGTCTCGAACAACCATGATTGCTTCACTTGAATTCAATAACCCAATTTTGATACCATCTAATGAAGTCATTTTATCAATCGAAACTAACTGTCGTTTAAGCAATTCCAAAGATATAGATTCCAGCATAAATCGCTCATTAATATCTAGTGCCCCTATAGAAGTCAAGGCGCTTAGTCCGAATAGACCAAAATTCTCAAAAGTTTTTAAATCTGTTTGGATTCCTCCACCAGCAAATGGATCAGAACCGCCAATTGTCAAGATTCTTTTCATAACATTTTCCTCCATGAATAAGAGTATAACGAAATTTTCAAAAAAGAAAAACAGCCAATTGGCATATTTTTATCTCATCCAATTTAAAAAAACAAAAAGAAAAGAAAGACCAAAATGGATCTTTCTTTCCTTAAATAGTTAGGACTTTTGTGATTTTAATTCTTTCTCGATTTGAAGCCGTTGCACTTTCATTGTAGCTGTTCGCGGGATTGCATCAAAATCACGGATGATAGGGACGTTCAAGCGAGGAAGTTCATGGACTTGCTCCCACCATCGATTCCAATCCATTTCTTTATCAGGAGCTAAAGCAATAATCGGTTGTGGAGAATGATTTTTATCCCTTACAATCACTACTTCTGCCAAAAAATCTAACGAATCTAATAAAAAGTCTTCAATAGCTAATGTACTATTGATCGTTTCGATCAAATCCACTTGCCGATCTTTCAAAAATAGGTGGCCATGCTTATCCATAAAACCGTAATCTCCGCTATCCCACCAATCGCCATAAACATTTTCCTGGAACCGTGCATCTTCCTTGTAATAAGTCAAAGCCCGTCCTTTAGACAGTAATTGTATATGACCATCTGTGTTTTCAGGTAGGACATTCCCAACTGAATCTGTAATCCGAGCGCTTGTCATGTCTTCCAGTCCAACGCCCATATCTCTTGCATCACTTGTTTTCAAACTCTCTAGTGTATGAGCCTTAAGAATCATTGGTCCGCATTCACTTTGGCCATATACTTGAAGAAATACCGCATCCTGTGCCATCGACGTTCGCAAAAATGTCTTCATTGTCTGGTTGTTTATAGCATCAAAAGTGGAGTGATAGTATCGGATACCCGAAAAAGCTTCTGGATGCTCCTTAGCAGTAAAACGCCACTGAACAAAGTTATTCGGATGGGTCTCTAGTGCAATTGGCCGGTGAGCTTCCAACATATGAACAACTTTTGAACTTTGTGCGTTTGCTAAAGGCATCATAGGAAATCCCATGGACATCAAAGAAGAGATACCAATATTGAATCTGGAATGCACTGGAGAGATGTGAAAAGCGATTAATTTCTTTTCCGAAATTTTTGTGAAAACTGTTTTTTGCCATTTCGTCCGCCATCCCATAGAATGAGCAGAATGACAAATAAGTTTAGGGATACCAGTTGTACCAGAAGTATGGGTCATATAAGAAATTTCATTTTTGTCTAAAAATGATTGAGAAACAGACAAAGCAGGTTGTTCCATTAAATAAAGAATAGGAATCTGTTTTGATTTTGTTCCATTTGAAATTTCTCTCACTCGCTTTTTTGTCTCATCATCAAATAAAATGAAAGGGTCTTCTAAACGATCGATAAATACTTCCATTGTTGTTGTTGGTAGATGATAAGAAGTCATGACAGGCACTGCACCAAGGTAAGACACAGAAACAGCTAGAAGGTATGTGTCAAAAGCGGAACTCTTATAAATAATAACTTTGTCTCCGGATTTCACTCCAAGATGAGCCAATTGATAAGCCCGTTTCAACACACTTTCGCAGCATTTTTTGTAAGTTGTTTCAAGTCCTAATTCTGGGAAAGCTGAAAGTGGCTCATCAAAGATAATCGGGGTCTCGGAAAAGTTAGCTGCAGCTTCTTGAAAATTCGTAAATAAGTTCAAAGGGGAATACGTTATGGTCTCCATCATTCACACTCCATTATCTTTTGTTAAGTAATATACAAATTCAAGATAATCGTAACATAATCCTTTATATAATAACATAGTTTATTGTGAAAAAAAGATCATACATTTGTTTTATATGGAAGAAACCCGAACGAATGCCGCTAATTCGTGATAAGAAAAATCAACCATCTTTTCCCAGATATCTTGAAAAGAATGGGATGAGAGGTATCGATTACCACATAAATAATTTACCGCGTCAGCATCATCTAAATATAGTTCTGCATAATAACGATATGTTTTTCTGCATAGTTCTGGCGATACGTTTTTATATACTGTAATTTTGCTCAAAATTTGGCGAATAGTCCGAGGAGATATTTGCTGATCATGTGAGGAACGAAAAACAAAAGAATTTTCGTCCGTATTTTGTGCTGTTAACTTAAAATAGTTCTCCAGAAATGGCATCGCTTCTTTTGGTATTGGTACTTTATTCAGTCTGTTTTCTTTTCTATTCAGATTAAGAATCTGCTTGGTCAAAGATACATCTTTACGTTTAAGTTCTACTACTTCATGGATCTTTAATCCGCAATACAGAAGAATGGCAGTAATTGCAAGGTTCCTCGGTCTATTCTTTTCTTCAAAGCTAGCTTCTCTGCTTGTTTGAAAGCCTTCAATCGGGATAAACAAATGCTCAAAATCTTTGAAAAGTTCTGCATCGATATATCGCGGAGCTGCTTTGGTTGTTTCCGGTAAACTTGTACCCAAAAGAGAAATCTCTTCTTCAATCAGTCCTTTTTGATACAAAAATCGTAAAAAATGATTTAATGAATATTGCTTCCTTGAAATCCCGTAATAGCTATTTTCAAACAATTGCTCCGTTTCTTGGTTCGCTGTAGTTTGGAACGAACGAGTATGTCGATAGATTTTAGCTAAGAAATTCTGATAATCTTGTTTTTCTAAATGGATAATCAGCTGATCATCCACTTCTTCAGAAAATACTTTTCTCAAATAATCAGTAAACAGATGAAAATCTTTTGCGTATTCATAGCGACTGCCTAATGAAAGGGAAGAACGATTTTCTTCTAAAAACTGTTGAAAGACGGAAGGGAGCAAGTGTGTACGTTGCTTTAACTTTTCTTGCAGTTGTTTTCTAGTTTTGCTGTCCATTACAAATTCCCTCCAATAGTGTTCATTTTCTATATTTTACCGCATTTCATCAAATGAAGATAGACAGTTTGTCTTGATCTTAGGAAGCAAATTTTTAACTAAGTACTAGCTAAAAGATATGAAGTAAGAAGATACATTTTTAGTTATTTTATTAGTGCAGTCATTCTTTTGATCTTTTAATTGATTTATCCTCTTTTTAGCTATGTGGTTACTTCATGAGCAATGAAATGGATTTGGTTCGTTCTAATGGCAGGAGGCTCTTTCTTTTATTTCCGAAAAATTAGAAAACATTTTTTCAGAATCGATTGGCTCTCCATTTATTCAATAATGGTTTGTCTAACGATATTGTTGGGATAATTCTTAAATAAGTATTAGAAATAGTTGGTACTTCATTACTTTACATGAAGATTTATTCTATGGTAGGAGCAATTATATTGAGAATTAATCCTTTTTTATATAAGTTGTTTGCTTATTGATGGATTGGATAAATTAAACCATCACAACGAGTGGAAATTATATGAAATTTTTCATAAAAATTCATATAGAAACAAATGACATTTTATTAGAATATGACTTTCATTAACATAAATGTTTTCAAATTTCAATTAAATTGTTTTAATCAAATTCCAATCTAAATATTTGTAGAAAACAATCGTCTCCTATAGAATAAATTTATAAGTAACAATATACCAATCATAAATCTATTTGCTAGGAGGAATTTACATGGAAGAGAAAAATTTAACGGTCATCGGAAGCTATAGTACGAGGGAAGAAGCATTATCAGTAATTGAACGGTTGCGTAACGAAGGGTATGAACGAGATGATATCGTTATTTATACTACTGATGAAGCAGCATCTAGACTAGGATTTGACGGATTGTCTGGTATAGATGTTGAAACAGATGAAAATCGGATGGATGGTGAAGAAGACCGTTCTTTATGGGAAAAAATAAAAGATACTTTTTCTTTTGATACCTATGATTCTGAGACGGCTACACCAGAAAATGATCCTTTATATCAATATAGAGGAGATATTTCTGATGGAAAATTTGTCATCACAGTAAAAGGCTATCGTCAGCCAGAAACAACAGAAGATACAATGGATACACAAGATACTGTTAGCCCAGCAAGCACAATGGGGACTGGATTAGAAACTGGCACTGGAACAGATCCAATGGACGTAGGTGGCACGACAGGCTTTCAAAATACAACGGATCCATTGAATATGACACCAGGAACTGATCCGATGGACGTACCTGGCGAGACTGATACAATGGGTACAAGCAAGACTGAAGACATCGATCGCAAACCAAATCTAGATGATGATACAATTCAACTAAAAGAAGAAAAATTAGATGTAAATACACATGATGTGACAACTGGAGAAGTCGACATCCACAAACATGTGGTCAACGATACTGAAACGGTAGAAGTACCGGTCAAACGTGAAGAAATCGTCATCGAACGCAAACCAGTAACAGATCAATCTTCACAGGGAACAGACGAAAACTTGGAAGATGACACGATTACTATCCCAATCAAAGAAGAGCAAGTAGATGTAAGCAAACATACAGTTATTCGTGAAGAAGTTGGGATTCATAAAGAAGAACATGAAGATGTTGAAAAAGTGACAGAAGATGTTAGCCGAGAAGAATTGGATATTGACACAAGCGGTAATGTACACATTGAAGACCGCAATAAAAAATCGTAAGCGTAAGCTAAAGAGGTTGTGACAGAAGTGGTCAGCTTAAAGAAATTTCGGCTTATTTCCGAAGAAGCTACTTCTGGAACACCGTTTATTCGCAACAAAAAAGTGCTGTGACAAGATTTTTGTCACAGCCCTTTTTTAGGGATAAGCATTATTTTTTAGGCTTCAACGGCAATTGGACTTTAAAATCGACTCCTTGTGGAAGATAATTGGATACAGAAATCTGTCCATGATGCTGTTCGATTACCTGTTTTGCAATTGCCAAGCCAAGCCCGTATCCGCCAGTCTCTTTCGCCCGAGATTGATCTTCCCGATAAAATCGATCAAAAATCCTTGCTTGATCTTCTTCACTGATAGAAGGGCCAGTATTCTTTACGTGAATCAGCCATTCTTTATGGTTAACAGATGAATCCAAAATGATCTTATCTTCTGGATTCGTATATTTTAATGCATTATCCAGCAAAATAACCAAAACTTGATGGATTTTTTTTTCATCAATTGGTACTTCTAATGTTGCATCGTTATGGAGAATAAACTCTTTTCCATCTATGGTGGCCATCTCTTGAAATGGTTTAACAAGTTGTTCGATATATTCTTGTGTATTGATCATTTGCTTTGAAAGCAGCTGCTGATCAGAATCATTCCGAGCGATTGTCAGCAAATCCGAAGTCAATCCAGTGAGGCGCCTCGTCTCTGACAATGATTGAGCGATGCTTTCGGATTCTTCAATAATAGTATGATTAGGCTTGGTAAAAAGATGTTCCAAACTATTTTGAATAATCGTTAACGGTGTGCGCAATTCATGAGAAGCATTCTCAACAAATTCTTTTTGTCTTCTCCAAGAAAGAATAATAGGGCGCATGCTTAGACTAGACAAGTAATAACTGATACCAATAGAGAGAATCCAAAAAACAATCATACACAAAATCATAATCGTGCGAAAAGTCGCTAATGAATTCTTGATTTGATTTGTATTTTCTAAAATTTGGATGTAGGCAACGCCATCTTGATTCGTCTCCGCTTTTTTCGTAATCGAACGGAAAGAGAGGGCAGATGAGCCACTGTCTTCATTTAATTCAATATTTTGGATGGTATTCAGATTTTTCGTATCCATTTTTAATTCTTTGATTTGGTTGAAACGCCCACCAATAGCTGCTTTATTCAATATCTCACCATTTTTAGACCACAAGATCACTTGAGTGTTAAAACGGTCATTTGATGGTTCCATTAATGGCTGTTCCATGTTTGTTCTGTTTTGTTCCGTTTGAGTCGGGTTTAAAAAGGGATCGCCTTGCTGATATCTTTGTATCTCTAATTGTACTGTTCGAGAATCAAAATTTATTTTCTCTAATGACAGATCTGTTTCTCTGTATGCAGATTGGTTTAATATCTGTAAAGTAATGAATCCCAAAAGAAAAAAGATAAAAGCAAATGCTGCTACATTTGTCGCAAAAAAGCGACTACGTTGCTTTCGTGTAATATCTCCATTCATTGCATCACACCCTTTGCAGTATATAACCGACATTACGTAAGGTTTTGATTTCTTTATCCAATCCAGTACTTCGCAGATGTTTTCGTAAGTTGCTCATATAAACTTCAATAACTGTAATCGTCGTATCAGAATCAAATCCCCAGATCCGGTCAAATATCTGCTCTTTTGTCAAAATGATTCCCTTATTTTGTAAAAAATAAACGAGCAATTCAAACTCTTTTCCTTGTATGGGCAAAACTTGTTCTTTATACAAGACTTCATTGCTTTTTAAATCACAACTGATATCCTTATACTTCAGAACATTTTCATCAAAGAGACCTAGCGAGCGTTTCAATAATGCTTTCACGCGCATGATCAGTTCTTCTCGATAGAAAGGTTTTGTTAGATAATCATCTGCACCTCGTTCAAATCCTTCAATCTTATCTTCCAAACTATCTTTTGCAGTCAAAATCAATACTGGAGTCTGTATTTTTTCTTTCCGTATTTTTGCTAACACTTCATATCCATTCATTTCCGGCATCATCAAATCCAAGATTGCAAGATCATAAACTCCACTTTCCAACTCGAACAGTCCTTCACTACCATCATAAACTTGTGTTATCTCGCCGATTGCAGCGAGTATTTCTTTTATATTATTGGATAATACTTTATCGTCTTCTACTACTAATAGTTTAATCATTTTCCCACCTCATTGATTTGGTCACTTTAGTTTATCATGGAAAGCATAAATAAGGCTTAAATAAATTTTTTATGACTCATGTTAAGGTTTTATCGAAAGATGTCTTAGACAATTTATTGATAAGAAAAAAACAACACAAGTGACAAATTGTCACTTTAGAGTTACACTATTCAACAAGTGACATTTTGTCACTATCAATCTATCATAGGGAGGAAAAACAAATGTTTCTAGCTATCAAAGAAATTCGCTATTCTAAATTACGATATGGCTTGATCGTCGGTATTATGTTCTTGATTGCGTATGTCGTATTCATGTTGTCAGGACTAGCGAATGGACTTTCAGAAGAGTTTAAAAAAGCAATCGATGATTGGGACGCACAAGAGATTGTTTTGTCGGAGGATGCAAATCAAGTATTTGCAGCTTCACAATTAACAAGAGGAGATCTGAAATACATTGAAGGAGGAGAGAAAGCACCAATCGGATTGTACAGCGGAGCAATCAAAGGAAAAAACAAAGAAAATGTTACAGTTTTCGGCACAACGAAAGAAGCATTTTTATTACCAAAACTCACGAAAGGGCATGAATTTAAAACAAAGAATGAAATCATCATCTCTCAAAATCTGGCTGATTCAGGCTATAAAATTGGAGATACGATCAAAATTGGCAGTTACGACGATCCTTTGACGATTGTCGGTATCTTTCCTGAAACTTATTACACAGTTTCTCCCGTCATCTATGCGTCCCTAGATACGTGGACTGCTTTGAAGTATGGACAACAGCCGTTTGCTTCTGAAGAAGAACAGCCGATCAATGGGATCGTAATAAAGGATTCAGCTAAAATTTCGAAAGAAAAAGCATCGAAGGGTCTACAGTTATTAACTATTGGGACATTCATTGAAAGTATTCCTGGCTATTCTGCCCAAAATATGACCTTAAATGCGATGATATACTTTTTGTTCTTAGTGGTTGCTGCCGTGGTCGGTATTTTCATGTACGTGATGACACTTCAGAAGACTGCTATTTTTGGAGTAATGAAAGCACAAGGGATCAAAAATTTCTTCATCGCTAAATCTTTAGTAGCACAGTCCTTTATTGTTGGGGTGGTAGGCGTTCTGCTTGCTCTTTTGTTTGCTTATTTGACTAGTCTGATTTTACCAAGCGCGATGCCTTTTGCTGTTTTTTGGTCACAATGGTTGCTATATAGTGGGATTTTGATCATTGTCGCAATGCTAGGCGGATTGTTTTCGATACGTACGATAACCAAAGTAGACCCAATTACAGCAATAGGAGGTTAATAAAAATGAAAAAAATATTAACGATGAAAAAAGTTACCAAAACATTTGGTTCTGGTCATACAAAGGTCTCAGCTTTGAAAGCAATTGATTTTTATGTAAAGGAAGGAGAATTCGTCAGCATCATTGGTCCTTCTGGTTCAGGTAAAAGTACTTTCCTTACCATTTCAGGAGGATTGCAAACACCGACTTCCGGAGAAATAGTGATCAACGGTCACTCACTAACTGAGCTTCCAGAAAAAAAACGAGCAGATTTACGCTTTAAAGAAATAGGATTTATTCTCCAAAGCTCTAATTTGATTCCTTTTTTAACGGTAAAGGAACAATTTGAACTAGTTGACCAAGTTACTTCAAAAAAAGAAGATTCAACAAAAATCGATTCCTTGCTGCAATCTTTAGATATCCAGTCACTTAAAAATAGTTATCCTAAAGACCTTTCTGGTGGAGAAAGACAGAGAGTGGCAATTGCTCGCGCTTTATATAATGAGCCAAGCTTGATCTTAGCAGACGAACCAACAGCTAGTTTGGATACAGATCATGCATATGAAGTCGTCAAATTACTAGTTAAAGAAGCTCATGAGAAACAAAAAGCGACTATTATGGTTACTCATGATGTCCGTATGATTCAATGGAGTGATCGCGTTTATCGAATGGAAGATGGGTACTTGACAGAAGAAGAGAAAAAGAAGGAATGAATCCTTCATGACAATGAAGGGCTATCCACGTATAATCAGAGATAAAGGAGAGATGTGGATGCCAAAAGAAACTTTTTTCAATTTATCGAACGCAAAGAAACAGAGAATCGATGACCTATTACTGGAGATATTTTGCTCACAGCACATCAGCCAAGTCAAAGTCTCAGAAATCGTTGACAAGATGGGGATGTCGCGCGGTGCTTTTTATAAATATTTTCAAGATTTGGAAGATGCTTATTTGTATACGATCAAAAGCAGTTCTCACATAGTCCATCAAGATATCTTAAAATTCATTAGCGAAAACAAACAACATTTCTTTTTGGGGATCGAAAAATATTTAGAGTGGTGCTGCGACTTAGATCACGAAAGTATCTATTGGCAAAGGTTATACTTGTTAACCCAGCGAAATGATCAGCAGACAACCAAACGTAGAGAACTATCGGCTGATTCTCCAATGAACGAAAAATGGCTGGAATTATTAAGAATCAATCATTTCTCCATTCAATCGTCGGAAGAAGCAGTTAGTTTCCTATACTTTTCCATGACCCTCGTAATGAACACTTTGACGGATCTCATTGCAAATAATTGGACAAAAGAAGAGTTGTTAAAAGACTTTCGCTATAAATCTCGTTGGATTGCTGAAGGAATACAATAAAAAGAAACAGCTATGTGTATTTGTCCTGAAATTTTTATCAGGGTGGTTTATACATAGCTGTTTTTTGATTATTCATAACTCGAATAAGCGGATGAGTTCTTCTTCATTTGCGAATGACACACTATCATCAATCAATATATGAGGAACATGGGCATTCAAAATGGGTTGATTCGTAACGATCAGATCATACTCGAGAAGATTGTATTTCGACAGCTGATCTTCAGTAATAGCAGTTGTCTCAGAGTGAATTTTATGCACAGCAAGAATATCACTGATATATTCTTCAATATATTGACTATGTCGAAGACTTAAGTCGCTGATAATCAGTATTTTTTTATCAGAAGTATAATGGTGAATTTCAGGATTACCGATAAGCATCCAAAAGATATAGCTAGATAAATAATAAATCAGATTCTGATTCAGTAGAGTGGAATAAAATTGAAGTTCTGCACGAAATCCAGCATATAGACGTATCTGGCGGTGTTGCATCTGCTGTGCAAAGTAAGTTGCACGGATCGTCAAATGAGTCGTATCGTATGGGAAAATACGGGAGAAAAAATAAATTTGCGTTAATAATTGAACAACATATTCTTCGTTTTTTTCTTTGCAATCAGCGGATGAAAACGAACAGTAGGACATATTTTTTCGTATCTGCTCACTGATTTCATTTTTTTCTTTCTCCGAAAATTCTGAAAAAATCGTATTGACAAAATAGTTCACTACTTTTATATAGCTGCTGTACTTCAATTTTCCTAAGAGATTTTTCAAGATTAAGAAGTCTTTTTTATCGATATTTATCAACTGTACATAAGAGTCTCCAGCTTTCCATTCAAATGGAGTTCCTTGGGATTCTCTCATGAGATGCACAACAAAATACATAATAAAGAAAGATTGCTCATATGGGCTTTCTTCCTGAAACAAATTCATCTGACAATTATTCTTGACCATAATTTCTTTGATCTTCTTTTTTTCGATTGGAAATGGCAACGTGCGTCTTCCGTAGTAACTTAAAAAGAAAAAGGTGACAAAGATACGCAACTGGAGCTCACTTTTAAGGCTAGTTAACTGAAAACCTTGGTCAACGATCACTTTTAATAAATAGCTTTCTAAAATTTGATTGCATTGTTTCAACTTACGTGTAAAAGAAGACCGGCTGATGGAAATTTTTTCACAATAATACTCAATCGTTTTACCCGGATTGACAATAATCTCATTTAATAAACGACTGTTTGTAGAACTTTGCGACATTTCCATCAGAACATTTAAATAAGCTGGTACATTCAAATGTTCAAGACGATACCCCAATTTTTGTGAAGATTGAATCGTTACATCCGTTCCCCAGCGGATTTTGATCTCTTCGATATACCTTACAAATGTAGATTCTGAACTACCAATTCGTTTGGCAAGTTCTTTTTTAGTCATCCACTTGTCAGAAATGGACAGAATTCGAATGATTTTTTCCATCTTTCTATAGTTTCATTCCAACAACCTGATCATATGTTTTTCTCCCTCAACCCTTTTCTTTCAATGAAACGCTCATTAATCGAAGGAATCAACTTCATAAATGAAACCAATTGGTATGAAAATTGGTGTGATTCCCTTTAGCGCCCTTCGTATAATAATTATCATATTAAAATAAATAAAATTATGTAACGCCTGTTTATTTTAATAATTTTCACTATTCACGTCAAAACAGAAAAAAAGAAAAAGGAGGGGAAAAATGACGACCACAGGGAAGAAACTGAAAGTTATTTTCATGCTGATAATATTGAGTTTATCAAACTTTGTGCCATTATCTGCAATAGCAGACACTACAGATGATCCAACAGTTTTAGAAACAATTTCAGCTGAAGTCATTTCGGATCAGTCTGGAAAAAAAGCACTGAACATCAAGCTAAATGCGAATAACACCAGTGCTGAAAAGATAGAAAAAGAAACTGGTCTAGTCGAAAATTACTTAAGTGATGTGGAAAGAAAAGAAGGAGATGGCTATGCTTATCAGGTAAATAGCGGGAAAATTACGTTGGAAATCTCATCAAACACTAAACAAACTATCGATCTGAGTTTTCCAATCGATCCAGCACTTTACCACAGCCAGGCAAACAAGCTGATCGTCGATAATAAAGAATATGACATTATTGATGAGACAGAAAATAAGAAAGATACAGATGTGTCAGTACCAAAGCCAGACGAAATAGAAGAAGAATCATCAAAAGAAAACGAAAATTCTGTCAGCCCATTTACATTGCCTACATTATCCTTGCCAGCTGTGAGTGTGCCATCTAATCAAACGATTCCTACAGAATATACAACAGATGATCAGGGCACTTATCCTAAAGCCAGTTGGCAACCTACAGGAAATACAAATGTTCTTGATCATCAAGGCAATAAAAACGGAACAAATCAATGGGATGGTATAAATTCTTGGAATGGAGATCCTAATGATCGGACCCATTCGTATATCGAATATGGAGGAACCGGTAATCAAGCAGACTATGCGATACGAAAGTATGCAAAGGAAACAAGTACACCCGGATTGTTTGATGTTTATTTGAATGCTCGTGGAAATGTACAAAAAGATATCACGCCTCTTGATCTCGTATTGGTCGTAGACTGGTCAGGAAGTATGAACGACAATAATCGGATCGGTGAAGTAAAGATTGGTGTCGATCGTTTTGTCGATACTTTAGCAGATAGCGGTATCACAGACAAAATCAATATGGGATATGTCGGCTACTCAATCGAAGGATATAGCTACAGTAACGGTGCAGTACAGATGGGTTCATTTGATTCAGTGAAAAATCAAGTAAAATCCATTACACCTTCATGGACAAATGGTGGTACTTTTACACAAAAAGCACTAAGAGATGCAGGAAACATGCTATCCGTTCCAAATGGACATAAAAAAGTGATCGTTTTGCTGACGGATGGTGTACCAACATTTTCCTATAAAGTACAGCGGGTACACGCACAATCAAGCAGCAATTATTACGGAACTCAGTTTTCTAATACGCAAGATCGGCCGGGAAATACTTCTCTAATCTCAAGAATCTATGATGCACCTGACCAAAACAATCTATCCAGAAGAATCGACAGTACGTTTATCGCAACCATCGGAGAAGCGATGGCACTCAAAGAACGAGGAATCGAAATACATGGTCTTGGCATCCAACTTCAAAGCGATCCGGCAGCTGGTCTCTCAAAAGCAGAAGTAGAGTCTCGTATGCGACAAATGGTTTCATCAGATGAAAAAGGCGATCTTTACTATGAATCAGCTGATCATGCAACAGATATCTCTGAATACCTAGCCAAAAAAGCTGTACAGATCTCAGCAACTGTAAGCAATGGACAAATAAATGATCCAATCGCAGAACCATTCATTTATCAGCCTGGTACACTTTCAGTCAAGAGTGTGGGGACAAGTCCTACAACGGTCACTCCATCTATTTCCATAGAAGGAAATACCATCAAGAGCAATCAGATCTATTTAGGAAAAGACCAAGAAATCCAAATCCATTACCAAGTGAGAATCCAAACAGAAAATGAGGACTTCCATCCAAATTTCTGGTATCAAATGAACGGCAGGACAACTTTCCAGCCAAACATTGATACCAATGAATTAGCTGAATTCGGTATACCATCTGCTAAAGCTCCCGGAGTCAGTCTTCACATCAAAAAGTTATGGGAAGAATTTGACAACAATCTAGCTGATCGTCCAGATCAAGTTACTTTTGAGATTCAACGGGAACATACGACAAATGCTGCAGCTTGGAAAAACGGATATATCCGCATCATTAAACCAGCTAAAGATACAACAAATACGTGGGAACGTGCAGACATTGACAAATTATCTGCAAATAGCGGAGAAAGTTATCAAGAGATATTATCACTACCTCAATACAATAATCAAGGTCAAGCATTCAGTTACCAAACAATCAAAGAATTACCTGTACCAGGATACGATTCTCAACAAATAGATGCAATGACATGGAAAAATACTAAACAATTCACACCGTTAAACTTGAAAATAACGAAAAATTCCTCTACAGGTGAAAAGGATCTTATTGGCGCTGTTTTCAAATTAACAGGAGATTCTATTGATACTTTACTAACAGATCATGGCGACGGAACCTATTCTCTTCCAGAAAATGTCAAATTGCAAAAAGAAATGACTTATACACTGACAGAAACAAAAGCTCCAGAAGGGCATGAATTAAGCAAAAAGACTACTTGGGAAATCAAGATCGCTTCTGATGGTACGGTAACCATTGATGGAAAAACAGTCACTACTTCCGATGATACGATCCAGTTGACCATTGAAAATCCTTTTGTTGAAGTTCCTGTAGCAGTACGTAAGTATGCGATGCAAGGGACGGACAAAGAGATAAATCTTAAAGGAGCAGCATTTTCCCTACAGAAAAAAGAAGCAAATGGTACTTATCAGCCAATTGACAGCCAAACAACGAATGAAAAAGGTCAGTTGATCGTCAATCATTTAGAGGTTGGAAAATATAATTTAGAAGAAGTAAAAGCTCCTGATAATGCGGAAATGATTGAAAAGCAAACAATCACGCCTTTTGAGATCCTGGCAAATAGCCAAACACCAGTAGAAAAGACCATCAAAAATGATACGTCTAAAGTTGATAAAACAACACCTCAATTGAATGGAAAAGATGTCGCAATCGGTGAAAAAATTCAATATGAGATTTCTGTCAATATCCCATTAGGTATCGCTGATAAAGAAGGAACACAAAACAAGTACACAACATTCAAACTTATCGATACTCATGACGCTGCTTTAACATTTGATAATGATTCTTCAGGAACGTATGCTTATGCCTTATATGATGGAAATAAAGAAATCGACCCAGTAAATTATTCTGTCACTGAGCAAACAGACGGATTCACGGTTTCAGTTGATCCGAATTATATTCCTTCATTAACTCCTGGCGGTACATTGAAATTCGTTTACTATATGCATTTGAACGAAAAAGCAGATCCAACCAAAGGATTTTCTAACCAAGCAAATGTCGATAACGGGCATACAAATGATCAAACACCACCGTCAGTCGATGTCGTTACTGGGGGCAAACGATTTGTTAAAGTAGATGGTGACGTTACATCAGACCAAACACTTGCTGGAGCAGAATTCGTCGTTCGTGATCAAGATAGTGACACAGCGAAATATTTATCGATCGACCCATCCACAAAAGCCGTCAGCTGGGTATCGGCGAAAGAATCAGCAACGGTTTTTACAACCACAAGTAACGGTTTAATCGATGTGACAGGTCTAAAATATGGCACGTACTATCTGGAAGAAACGAAAGCGCCAGAAAAATATGTTCCATTAACAAACCGTGTAGCATTTACTATCGATGAACAATCTTATGTAACAGCAGGACAGTTGATTTCTCCTGAAAAAATACCAAATAAACACAAAGGTACACTTCCTTCAACAGGCGGTAAGGGAATCTATGTGTATATCGGTGCAGGAGTAGTCCTTCTACTGATTGCTGGACTGTACTTTGCTAGACGCAAGCACAGTCAGATTTAGTCTTTTTGCAAGAATTGGAAAAAGGAGCAGCGGATTACGCAAATGTTCCTTTTTCTTTTATTATCAAACAGTCATCACAAGGAGAACACGAATGAAACCAAAGAAAAGGAAACTTCTAGATCTGCTGATGCTTTTCTTGCTTCTCTCAGGAATAGGGATACTAGCTTATCCATTTGTTAGCGACGCGCTGAATAATTATCTGGATCAGCAGATCATCTCTCATTATCAGCAACAAGCGGTCAAAGAAAATGAAGAAGTCATGGCTAAAATCCAAGAAAACATGACAAAGAAAAACCAGCAATTAGCAAAAGAAGGTGGAAATCCAGGTGCAGATCCCTTTACTAAGAAAAAAGAACCTGCGAAAAAGGATAGAACCTATTTTGAGAAACATACGATCGGTATTTTGACGATCCCTGAGATCAATGTCCATTTGCCAATTTTTGATGAAACGAATACTGTGCTGCTAGAAAAAGGTGCCTCATTATTGGAAGGAACGTCTTATCCTACGGGGGGAGAAAATACACATGCCGTTATTTCCAGCCATCGAGGACTGCCTCAAGCAAAGTTGTTCACAGACTTACCGAAACTGACTTTAGGTGATTCTTTCTATATCGAAATCAATGGACGGACACTCGCTTATCAAGTCGATCAGATCAAGACGGTAGAACCGACTGATACAAAAGATCTGAGAATCGAAAAAGGGCAGGATTTCGTGACACTCCTAACTTGTACACCTTATATGGTCAACAGTCATCGCTTACTTGTCAGAGGGCACCGGGTTCCTTATCATGCAAAAGAAGTTCAAAAAGAAGTACAGAAAGTATCCGAGAACAAACGATTTTTCCTGTATGGATTGTTAGCTGCATGTATACTGATTTTCCTCCTTCTTATATATCTTTTTCGTCAATCGTTCAAAATAAGAAACAGAAGTTAGCTATTCCTCATTTCTATAATATATCTATTCGAATCGTTCCGTAAACAAACAGGCTGAGGTTTGAAAAAGAAAACTTCAGCCTGTTTTTATGATGATATCAAAGAGAGCCTATCAAACACTATCTTTCTTATTACTAAATGAGGATCTTTTCTTAAGTTTTCCGATATTCTTTAAGAAGGCCTTTTTGCATCAATTCTTGTTTGTTTTTCAAGTTGCGGATATTCTCTTCAAAATTTTGAGAATATATCACTGAGAATAACGTATTTAATACGTAATCGAAGGCAATTTGAGAGGAGAAAGTCGCTACTTTAGCAAAATCATATTCCTCCTGCGATATAACAAGACACATATCAGCCTGTTTGGCCATTTCTGAATGCTGATTTCCGGTAATCAGCAAGGTAGGGGCCTCTACATGCTTCAAATAGGTCATTATTCGTTCATAATGATGGATGCGACCGCTGTAGCTAATAAAAATGGCGCAATCCTCGCTAGTCAAATTGGCTGCATTCCAAGAAGAATCACTGTATTCTTCAGCCATGATCAAAAACTTATTCAACTTGACCATTTTATTCTGGAATTTCCTTGCCGTGATTTGAGAATCACCTTTTGCAAAAAGAAAGATTCGCTGTGCCTTGTTCAATACTTTACCGATTTGATCTAAATCTTCATGTTCAATCTGCAATTGTGCTTTTTTTATTGACTGGATCGATAAATCCGCCATTTTCTTTGCAATTTGCTGAGTGCTATCTTCACTTGAAAAAGGAAAATTAGGATCAATCGTTTGATTGAACTGAGCAATCAATTGATGAACTTCCCGCCCCAGCTCGAAACGGAATTCTTTAAATCCGCTGAATCCCATTTTTTTGCATAAACGAATGATAGCTGAATGGGAAGTATACGTAGCTTTTGCTAATTCTTCAATCGTCATGTAGACTGCAGCTTCGATATTCCTACGGATGTAATCGGCAATCCGTTTCTCTGTCGTGGTAAACAACTCTTGTTTTGTTAGTTTTTCTTCAATAAGCATGATCTGACCTCCAAATTCTATCTTACTGATAAACACTTGGTTCCGCTACTATCTTTTTGATTTTTATCCTTACTTTGAACATTAATTTCACCAAACCGAATGATAACAAGTGTTTTTCTGAACTTTTTTACCAGAATAGCTATTATAAATACTTTCTGCGCTTTTCTAGGATATACTGAAAACATCAATAAAAGGAGGCACCACTCATGCTTACAATCGCTTATCTTGGCAATGGAAAGAGTACAAATCGCTATCATTTGCCTTTTTCAAGAAAACTTACGAACAAAATCAATATCAAAAAAATTTTTTCCCCATCTGAACCAGTGTGGAAAACATTCGAAGACATCGAATATACTGATCAGCTGTCTGATCTTTGGGATGATCCTGAGATCCAATTAGTTGTCATCACTACACCTAGTCAATTTCATTATGAATATGGAAAAATGGCACTCGAACATGGTAAGAATGTACTAGTAGAGAAACCTTTTGCAGAAACGTCAAAGGAAGCAGAAGAGTTATTTGCATTAGCAAAAGAAAAAGGTCTATTTATCCAATGTTACCAAAACAGACGGTTCGATTCTGACTTCTTGACAGTCCAAAAAGTAATCGAAAGCGGAAAATTAGGGGATATTTTAGAAGTAGAAATGCATTATGATTATTTCAGACCGGAAGTACCAGAAAATACGCATGAATTTTCTACTGCGAACAGCTATTTATATGGACATGCTTGTCATACAGTAGATCAAGTTCTTTCTTATTTCGGCGAACCAGATGATATCAGCTATGATGTACGTCAACTTTTAGGGAAAGGACGAATGAATGATTACTTCGATCTGGATTTTTTCTATGGAAATATGAAAATTTCGATAAAATCCAGTTATTTCCGCATCAAAGAACGTCCAAGTTTCGTCGTTTACGGAAAAAAAGGGATGTTCGTGAAACAAACAAAAGATCGACAAGAAGAACATCTGAAAATGTTTTACATGCCTGATCATGAAGACTTTGGTATCGATTTGCCCGAACATTATGGTGTATTGACCTATATAGATGAACAAGGGAGTTATCATGAAGAAAAAGTAATTTCCGAGGTTGGTGATTACAGCCGTGTCTACGAAGGGATTTACGAGACATTAGTTAATGGCGCAGAAAAAGTCATCAAAGATGAAGAAACAATCTTACAAATGAAAATTTTGGAAGAAGGAATCAAAAGCATTCAAGAATCAGAAGGAAAAATATGACATATTTGTAAGAATCGGGTTTGTTTTTTGACGCATAAACTGTCTTATTGTACGATGAAAAAGTATAGAACTACTAGGAGGAACCAACATGACAAATTATGACGGTGAAAAACACAAACGATTAAGAGGTTCAATGGCCCCTAAAACAGAAGAAGAAGTGGCTTTAGCAGGAACTAATTCTGGTGAAACAGAAGACAAAGAAGAATCATTAGCTGGCACAAACTCTGGTGAAACAGAAAATAAAGAAACAGCTTTATCTGGTTCAAATTCTGTAGAAGAGGAAACAAAGCCTAATGAGCCCAATCACTTTGAAAAAGATATCGAAAAAGCGGTTGAAGATGTCAAAGAAAAATTTGAAGAACTGACCTCAAAAAATAAACATGATCATCATTGATCGGACGAAATCAATTCATAAAAGCAGGAGACATTTGGTCACCTGCTTTTTTTCTGTATCCATTCGATAGAAATCGTTCGGTACAGTCGTAAAAAAAATCCAACTGTAAGTTGTACCAAACACCCCTCGATTTAAAAGCGCTACCATACTAGAATATAAGTAGGAGGTGAACAGCGCTGTGAACTACAAAATTAGTTATCTCCTGAAAACACCAAGAGAAATCAGTCTAGAAAAAGCAGCAGAGATCATCGAAGTAAATACAAGCGAGGCGATCAAACAATTAACTCCTTTTGCCGAATATGTGGATGATACCCGTATCCGTATAAAGAAATTCCGAGCAATCGACTGGGCAGAAAAATTTTTGGATATTACTCGATTTGAAGCTGTGTATACCGAACAAGAGCGAAGAGATCTTCTTTATTTGATGGTTTATTCGACTGCAACGTCTGTTTCTGTTTTTCATTTTCAAGATTTTCTTCAGGTTTCTAAAGGGACAGTCCTGTCAGATATCAAAAAGATAAGAAATGAATTAGAAGTGGAAGATTGTCAGCTGTCGTATACTAGGAAAACTGGTTTTAGGCTGCTAGGGTCAGAAGCAATATTAAGAAGAGAAGCAAAAAATCGCACTGCTCGTTTGATGCAGTCACTTGCTGGAAGATTTGGGCTCACGTATTTAACCGCAACCCTTTCCATTGATTATTACGCCAAAGTTAGAGATTTGCTAGATAAAACGATTTCACTATCAGATCTTCGATTCGCACCAAATCGAATGGATGAATTAGCTTATTATTTGAGTTTGACAACCATTCGAATTGGAAAAACATCCATGGAACTGGTAAAAGATGCTGAACTGTTGGCTTCTCTTGCAGTCACTGACATTAGTCGACAAGTATTGACTGGCCTTGGCTATTCCGAACATCAAAATTCGGAGATTATATTTTTCTCTCTTTGCTTAGCATCGATCGTTGAAGGAGATGTCCAGGAGCCTGCACTTGATTTTTTGCTGGAATGTTCTTCAGAAGTCATCCATCGCATGGAATTCCTGATGGCCGTAGAATTTGCTTCGTTTCGTGAATTATTGATGAATGTCTTTTATCACTTGGTCCCTGCCTATTTTCGTATTTCCTATTCTTTTTATTTACCTAATGTGATGATCGATCAAATTAAGCATCAATATGCTTCCATCTACGAAATGACAAGAAAAGCATTACTTCCGTTAGAAAGACGAATAGGGAAGAGCATCCCTGAAGAAGAGATTGGTTTTTTCACTATACTATTTGGCGGAGAGATCAGAAAAGCGGACGCAGAAGAAAGAAATAGAAAAATAAGAGCCGTGATCGTCTGTCCAAGTGGCATTAGCTCTTCATTGATCTTAAAAAGTGAACTTCAGCAATTATTCCCGATGATCTTTTTTACAGAGACTAATTCAGCTGACCGCTTACACGAGGTTGACGAAACTTCTTACGATATTATTTTTTCTACTGTACCTCTCACACTTACTGATAAGAAAAAGTCTCTCTATGTTCTGCATCCAATCATGACTGACTTGGAAAAAAATCAGCTGATCAATCAAGTACAAAGAGATTGGCTGATACCAGGATTTTCAATGCCTTCTGCCCAAGAATTGTTGTCGGCGCTACTGCCTTATATCGAATTAAAAGAAGGCGTAGACGAAGAAAAGCTCTATCAAGTATTAAATCGTAAAATGAACAAACTTTTAGAAAAGAAGGAGGATCAACGTCCTATGCTATCTGAATTATTAACAGAAGAAATGATCCAATTATCGGATCAACCAAAAAACTGGCAAGAAGCAATCACATTTGCCGCACAGCCGCTATTATCAGAAAATAAAATAGAAGAAAGTTATATCAAAGCTATGATCGAGCGCGTGGAGCAGTATGGTGCGTTTATCCATATTGGCGATCACATCGCATTACCTCATGCTCGTCCAGAAGATGGCGTAAACGAAGTAGGGATGTCTTTGCTGAAACTTCAACAACCTGTGGATCTGCTTGATAATCCAGCCCATCCCATTAGTTTGTTCATCTGTTTAGCTGCTATCGATAATGAGGCACATCTTCGGGCTTTGGCAAATTTAACAAAGCTACTTTCTAATAAACAAAATCTTCAAGATTTATTACACGCATCAACAAAAGAAGAAATATTAGCGATCATAAGAAAAGGAGACGAATGATATGAAAATTTTTGCAGTATGTCAAAGTGGATTAGGAACAAGTTTTATGGTAGAGATGAACATCAAACAAGCACTTGCAGATCTTGGAGCAGATGTGGACGAGTTTGAAGTAAGTCATACGGATGTTGGAAGTGTATCTAGCGATATGGCTGATTATTTCTTCATTGAGCATTCTTTGAAAGATACGCTAACTTCTATACCTGATGAAAAGCTCGTACCTTTGCAATCGATCATTGACAGCGAAGAAGTAAAAGAAAAAGTAACGAAGATCTTGTCAAAAGAATAAAAATGATTCAAGGGAGGAACTATCAATGGATAAATTGTTGAATTTGTTTGTGTCAATCGTCAGTCAGCCCTCCATCCTCGTTTCTTTGATTGCACTGCTTGGTCTCGTTCTTCAGAAGAAGAAATTTTCAGAAGTGATCCAAGGAACTATCAAAACATTTGTCGGATTCCTAGTACTGATCGGCGGTGCTGGTTTAATCAGTAATTCACTAACCCCTTTTGCTTCGATGTTCCAAACAGCTCTGCATACTCAAGGAGTAGTTCCTAGCAATGAAGCAGTAGTGGCGATTGCTTTGCAACAATACGGTACACCTACTGCTTTGATCATGCTAGTAGGGATGATCGTGAATATTTTACTTGCTAGATTCACAAGATATAAATTCATTTTTCTTACAGGTCAAGCAATGCTTTATGTTTCTTGTCTAACAGCAGTCATTTTAGTAAGCGCGGGGTTTACTGCAAATTTGTGGATGATCTTATTAGGCGGGGTCTTCGAAGGAACACTATTAACTATTACGCCTGCTCTTTGTCAACCGTTTATGAAGAACATCACTGGAAACAATCAAGTTGCGTTAGGGCATACCGGAAATATCGGTTATGCTTCTAGTGGATGGATCGGAAAGTTTTTTGGAAACAAAGACCGTTCTACAGAGGACATAAAGATTCCTAAAAGTTTCAGCTTTTTGCGAGATTCTACTGTATCGATCATGCTCTTGATGTCGATCGTATATGTCGCACTTGCTTTGTTAGCTGGTCCTGGATTTGTTGAAAGAGAACTAAGCAATGGAGACAACGCTGTAATCTTTGCACTGATCCAAGCTGGAACATTCACAGCTGGGTTTGTTATCGTCCTTCAAGGGGTTCGAATGGTGTTGGCAGAAATCGTTCCAGCATTCCAAGGGATTGCTAAAAAACTCGTACCCGATTCTAAACCAGCATTAGATGTTCCTATCGTTTTTCCATATGCACCTAATGCTGTATTAATTGGCTTTTTTGTTAGCTTCTTTGTAGGAACACTATCCATGTTTGCTATGATAGGCTTGCAAACTACAGTTATCATTCCTGGGGTAGTAGGACATTTCTTCTGCGGAGCTGCTTCTGGTGTCTTCGGCAACTCGACTGGCGGTAGAAGAGGGGCGGTATTAGGTTCTGCTTTCAATAGCTTATTGATTAGTTGGCTGCCATTATTTATCCTTCCAGTATTAGGAGATCTTAAAATCGCTTCTTCTACATTTGCCGATACTGATTATCTAGTACCAGGACTTGTACTTGGGAAACTAGGAGAATACGGTCAAATAGCCTTGACAGTTGGAATCATCGCTTTCTTTTTACTTGTCGTATTATCTAGCTTTCTTTTTGCCGGAAAAAGAACAAACATTGTTTCTAAAGAACAGAATTAAGCAAACTTCAAAATAAAAATTGCTTGGACAATATCAGAAGAAGATTTAAAGTCTTCTGATATGTCGCAAGCAGTTTTTTGTTTTATGCATTTATTTTTGAATAGCTTGTTAAGACAAGTGGCTGTTTTGCTAGAAGAGGATAACTTTTACCATTCATTTTCACTGTTCCGCCTGTTCTATCAGAAGTAATCACGATCTTATCTTTTGTTTTTTCAAGCGAAATCTTTCCATCTTTGATAGGTAGCGTACAATTCAGTGTTTCAAATGAATCTAGATTAGGTTGTATCATAAATTCTTCATAACCTGGCTTTGTTGGATACAAACCGATAAAATAGCGTCCTAAAAGATAGATTGGGCTTGCTCCCCATGCATGGCATAAGCTTTTTCCATAAGGATCTCCATACATACTGTACTTTTCATTTCCTGTTTGAGTAGGGTCGTATTCTTCCCAGAAAGTTACCGCATCATGAGATAACATCCCTCCCCAATAATCAAGAATCGTTTGGTAGACGATATTCGTCTGTCCGAGTTTGCATAAAGCATCTTGTTCATAGAATTTGAAATATGGAGTAGTAATCTGTGTGATAGTGTCATTCAATAAGACATTCTTTAAGATCGATTGCTGTTGGTCTTTGTTAGCAAAATCGAATAAAACAGCGAAAATATTCGCATGACGCGTCACATTTCTTCTCCCAGATTCATAGCAATCGATAAAAGCGCCAAGTTCTTCATCCCAAAAGTAGTCAAATAGGTTTTGTTTCAATAGTTGATATTTTTCTTGATAGAGATGAGTATGATAATTTTCGTTCTCTCCATATGTTTCAGCTAAGATATCTCCGCAAGTGATCATGGAATGATAGGCTTTCAGTAATAAGACTTGTTCTGCAGCAAGCGTTCCTTCTTTATCCATTTCAGACCAATCAATAAATATCCAATCTTTTGCTCTCCCATAAATAAACCCTAATTCATTCGTTTGCTCCATCAAGTATCTCATTAATGATTGCATCTTAGGGTAGACGATGCGTAAAAATTCATAGTCTTTCGTCATCATATAGTGGTTTTCGATACCAATCAACCACAAGATCGAATAGTCAACGATAGTATTCATATGCTGCTTGATTTCATTTTGTCCTCTTAATGCTAATATCGTTCGTTTATTGATTTCCTCGTCAAAAAAAAGATATTGATTGATCATGAATGATTGATACGCATCTCCAGACCAAATCCAGCGATCTCGTTTGATACCGTCGATAAAAAACAAATCACTACATAACTTGAAGGTTTCTTCTGATACTGACCAGATCTGATTCAGTAAAGAAGAATCGCTTGAAAAAGCAGCTTGTTTCGAAAGAGATAAAAATTCATGAAAAACTTGAAGTTGAACCATTCCAGTAGAAACCTCTGGTATAAACAAATAGCGAAAAGCGCGTTTACGAGCTTTCATTTTTCTTGTCATTCCTATTTGCTTATAGTAGCAATAATCGATATCCATAGCTTCTACATCGGACTCTCCATAACATAGAGTGATAGATTCGATATGGTCATCCAGAGATATTAGTTCTACACAGCCATTCACTGCTCGCCCAAAATCGAATAAGATTCCTCCGCCAATCTCCGTTTCAGTGACTGGATGGACGCATTCTTTTTGATAATAGATTTGATTTGGATCTTTTGCGATATCGACATAAAGCGGACTCCAGCCAGCTGGATATTCTTCAATAAAATTACTTGCTGTCCAGCCAATATCTGATTTTACTTCGTCTCCCTCGATAAACATCGCTGGTAGCCCTGATGTATGTCCTACAAAGATACGAATTTTTGCTTTACCAGCTGGACAAGTCAGCCATTTTCCACATGGATGTTTTTGTCCATTAATTTCTACATACCCAACTCCTTGGATCGTCACTTTAAACATGGAAGGTTGATCAAGAAAGTAATATCTCTTAAACTTGACGTTCCGATGGCAATCATCCATGTACCAGTACGCTGGCCAGTCAAAACCTCGTTCTTCCCGTTGGAAATTTTGTAGCAGTCCATGGCGGATCTCAAAGTCTCCAGGATACCAAAGCCATCTATCTTTATGTTTTTCATTTGTCATTTTACACGACCTCCATCAAATTTATTTTGTTGTCAATTGTTCTTTTATTTCTTCATCTACTCTTATCACTGTCTTTCTATTCGTCCTGTGTACTACTAGAAGGCTAATAAGCGCGCTAATCAACAGCAAGATACTGCCATTGACGAAAACAGCAAGTGTTTTACTCCCAAGAGAAGCAAAAGAGAGAAAGAGCAAACCATATGGTGCAATGAAAGTACCTAAATTAGCGCCAACCAATAAGATTGAAGTATTGAAACTCTCCGCGTACTTGGGCGCTTGGATACTTACTTGGTTGAATAAGTAAGGAATGAATAACGAAAAAGAAATTCCTGTTAGGATCGCACCAAACCCAATCACATACAGGTTTATCACAGTGGCAATCAATACAAAGCCGATTCCCATCAGTAGTAAAGAAAGTGTAAGCATATAGCGATGTGCTTTTGTCTGAAGCCAGCCAAAACAAACTCCGGCAGCCATACTTGCCAATTGCATGATTGTTAAGATATTCGCTGCATTAGTTTCGTTTCCTAGAGAATAAGTCGTCAGGACTGTGGCTAATTTAATCGATACAGCATTATATACCACGATGACCAGCAAGAGAAAAATACCATAACTAATCATTTTAGGATTCGTTTTGATTACTTGTCTTGTTGGGGCTGTGCCATGTGATTGAAGTTCAGTTGTTTCAGGTGTAGGAACAAACAAAACAAACAAGACAAGAATAGGTAAGCTGATGGCGTAGACTAAAAAGGTATATTGCCAACCGAACTGTACTAGCTGTCCTGCAACAAATGTCATTAAAGCTGCACCAAATCCTTGAAATGCACTTTGAAAACCAATCATAGAGGCTCGTTCATCTCCGTGATAAAAGGCAGCAATCATGCTGACTGCCAAAGAATTGATCAATCCAAAGCCAATACCTAGTCCAGCTCTTGAAGCTAAGACAATACTGTAACTTTGTGAGAAGAGGGGGAGGATACCACAAATCGATGCAATCACTAATCCGATGATCACAGTTTGTTTTTGTCCGATTTTCCTAGCAATAAAACTACTAATCAAAACAAAAATAGTGACCATAAAAGAGGGAGCAGTCGTTAATAATTCAACAGCAGATAAAGAACGCGTGGCATAAGTAGCTGACATACTGGGAATTGCAGACGTGACTGCACCAGCAGAAGTCAAAATAAGAGAGACTGACAGCAGAGAAAATTTCATCATCTTTTTATTCATAAGCATGTTCCTTTCATTTTTGTAAGCGCTTATCAAAAAATATAGTATGAAGTGGTTATTCTCTCAATAGCGGAATCACAGGAAGTTCATGTCCCAACCATAGAAAGTCTTTATGAAACCAAAAATAGCTTTGCATATAATAGCAGTACAGCGTGAACTAATAAGCGAAAGAAACCACTTACAAAAAGGAGGAAGTCAATTGGAACTAGCTGAATTAGACATTTTTTTTGCGTAACGAAGAATCAATCGAAACTCTGCAGCGTGAACAAGGAATGAATATCAATGATTTAAACTTAGCTTACCATCTTCAGACACCGCCAAAAATCCACCGAGGGGATCTATTTCAACAGGGAAATATTCATATCAGTAAACACCGTCGATATGCGGAAGTTCCCGAGCATACACATGATTTTGTTGAAATCAATTATATGTATAGCGGTACATGTTTATAAATTATTAATGGAGAAAGGATAGAGATGGAAGAAAGTGACGTGGTGATCATTGATAAAGAAGCTACTCAAAGAATCGAATACACAGGGCAAGAGGATATTTTAATCAACATCTTATTAAAAGAAGAAACCTTATCTACAGAGATATTGAATCATTTGGCAAGCACAAATAATCTACTTTCTTCTTTTTTGATCAATGCATCAAAAGAAAAAGGGGAACATACACAATTCATTCATTTTCGCGGCGGAAAAACAAGTCGTTTGACGCATTTGATTGAAGTTGATTTATTTTGATACATACAGTCATAAGATCCGTTCGTTAAAGGATGCGCAGAAAATGAGATGCTTAGAGTATTAGATTATATCGATAAGCATTTTACTTCTTGTACGTTAAAAGAAACAGCAGCTCATTTTGGCTACAATCCGGTCTATCTTAGTAATAAATTGAAAATGTATTTTGATGCTTCCTTTCAAGAACTGGTTCTAAAGAAAAAATTCGACTTTGCGTTGGAACTGATTCAAGAAACGAGTTTTTCGTTGGAAGAAATCGCTAATCGTATCGGATATAAACAAACGACTTCTTTATTCAAATTATTCAAGAAGTATTCAACATGTACTCCCAATGAATGGAGAAATAAACATTAAGAAGAAAATCTTTCACTAAAGCATATGAAGGAAAATTGTTTTAGGTGCGATTGCTGTCTTATTATATCGTTGCAGCGAATTTTTTTGGATTTATTTTCAGTTCTAAACTTTTGGTTGTATTATCAGGGGATATAGGTGTAAACATTTGTCATTTATCTGTTATGCGTATTCAGGAATTCGTTTCCATCAAAAATTATAATAACAACTATTATAATTAACATGTTGATAAAATGAATAAACAAGACTATACTTTTCATGAAAGTAACAAATAGTTATGAAAAGGAGCTGTTTATTCATGAAAAAAACAAGTCGTAAAGTAGTAATCGTCGGTACAGGTTTTGTTGGAACAAGTATCGCTTATGCAATGATCAACCAAGGAATCTCTAATGAATTAGTATTGATCGATGTGAATCAAGAAAAAGCAGAAGGGGAAGCATTGGACCTTTTAGATGGTATGGCTTGGGGCGATGAAAATGTGGCTGTATGGTCAGGTGGCTATGAAGAATGTAAAGATGCTGATATCGTTGTTATCACAGCTGGTATCAACCAAAAACCTGGTCAATCTCGTTTAGATTTAGTTAAAACAAATGCGTCAATCATGCGCCAAATCGTAAAAGAAATCATGGGATCAGGATTCGACGGTATTATCGTTGTTGCTTCAAACCCAGTAGATATTTTGACATATATCGCTTGGAACGAATCTGGTCTGCCAACATCACGTGTTATCGGTACTGGAACAACATTGGATACAACTCGTTTCCGTAAAGAAATCGCATTGAAATTAAAAGTTGACCCACGCAGCGTCCACGGCTATATCTTAGGTGAACATGGTGATTCAGAAGTTGCTGCATGGTCACATACAACTGTCGGTGGTAAACCAGTGTTTGAAATTGTAGAAAAAGACCATCGTATTGCCCAAGATGAATTAGATGTGATTGCTGATAAAGTCCGTAATGCTGCTTATGAGATCATTGATCGTAAAAAAGCAACTTACTATGGTATTGGTATGAGTACTGCACGTATCGTAAAAGCTATCTTGAATAACGAACAAGCTGTATTGCCTGTATCTGCTTATTTAACTGGTGAATACGACGAAAAAGATATCTTTACAGGTGTGCCATCAATCGTTGACGAAAATGGTGTTCGTGAAGTTGTTGAATTATCAATCAACGAAGAAGAAAAAGCAATGTTCAGCAAATCAACAAGTGCTTTAAGAGAAGTATTGAACACTGTATTATAAGAAACAATGAATATGAACTAAAAATCCTAAAACTGCTTAACAGCTGAAATAGCTGTTAAGCAGTTTTTTATTGATATCTAATAGGTAAGCAAATAAACAGAATGGTTAAAACTAATCGGTCCGAAAATGTATCCGTACATATGAACATATGAAATTTAATCTGTTGATTACAATAAGCGAATCGTTATCAATGTTTATCTGTGGTTAATTAAAAAATCCTTCCGCAACGGCAAATACAATGATTCATATCTAATTCGTTCATATTTGATTAACTGAATAAAGAAACTGGTTTTTATCATTCAATTAAACGACAAAAAAAGTAAGAAAAACTGCAAAATTTTTTTATAATTTTGCATAAGCAGATTTTGATGGAAAAATGACGATTTTTGATAAAAAACCGTTCGAGAGAGGTTTATCATTTTTTAAATCTACTTTGTATAATATATATTATGTAAACTAAAATATATAAAAAATCAGCCCACTAGTTCTAAACCACTATTTCCTACTATTCACTCTTTTGTATTCCTTTTAAATCAATTATTTCAAAATTAATCCATATTTTCCATATTTTTATGAAAAAACTATTTTGTATGATTAACCATAAAAAAATCAGCATATTCCTTAATGACATGCTGATCTAATTGAGAAATAAAGTTTTTAATTCGTTCATTTTATTGCGGTTTGTCGTAAATAACTGGTTATCTTGGACTTTAGTGAATCGAAATCCAATGAACTAGTGGTAATCATTATGATAAAATCAACAGCTTCTTGACGAGAAAAAGCAACTGGACAATTATTCAATTGAAGAAACAACAACATGGCAACAAGAGCAGTTCGTTTATTGCCATTATGAAAAGGATGTTTTTTAGCTAAATTAATTGCTAAAATCGCCGCTTTTTCATAGATTTCAGGATAGAGTTCTTGATTGAATACTGCTTGTGAAGGCTGTTTGACGGCCATATCTAATGCATTTGCATCTTTTACACCGATCATTTCGCCTGGCGAGTGACGTAAAATAACTTTCGCGTTGATTTTGATAATTTCTTTAGTCGAAAGATACCTCATAAATCAACCAAATCTTTTAACGCGTCTTCATATTGATTCATGATCGAATCAACTAATGAATCAATATCAGGTTCTTCTTGTGCTTTGATCATTCGTACAGAACCATCAGATTGAAAAACATAACTGATTGCGTCACCTGTCTGCACACCCATGAATTCTTTTACTTCTGGTGGGATAGTTGTTACATCGCTATTGCCAGATTTTCTAATTTTATACTTTTTCATTTTTTTCATATTTCGCCACCCTCTATACCATTCTCATTCTATAGTAAGTACATTATATCCAAGTATATACTTTTAATCAATGTATATACTTTTATTTTGCTTTTTCTTACGAAAAAATGACAAAGAAAAAAGTTTGTGACATGACTTTTGTCACAAACTCTCGTATTCTTAACCAAAATATTGATGAAATACTTGTGTAATAACTGGTAGAAAATAAATAATGATCATAGCCGCTACCACCACCAACAATTGTTTTCGCTGTTTCTTTCGCTTTAGCATACTTGTCGTTTTATGAAAAAAATAAGTAGCGCTTTTAGCTCCTGCAGTCAAAGTCGATAAAATCAACGTTGGTGAATATGCTGTTTGATTGTGCGTCAATGACAACAACTTCGTCCCGTAATCAGGATACTTTAGAAATGCTTGGTACACAGCCACAATCGTGATTGCTCCCATAAGATAATTTAAAAATGAATGCACTTTTTTCAAATAAAAAAACTCCTTGCTATCTATATAAAATCAGCCTACCCCAACGTTTTTGCTTGATTCACTGATATTTTTTAGTTTTATTGGTATTTATATTCTCACTTTTCGGAATAAATATTCCGCTATTTCATTGTTTTCATTTACTCTACTTCGTTTTCATTATTTTTTCTTGATGTTTCTTTGTTTCCATCAACTGCTTTTGTTCCACTGTTTTCGATCCATGGAAAAGAAAAACCGATTGTCATATCTTCTTTTAATACTAAAACTGCATCGAATTTCCCTTTTTTACCAGTAAAACCTTTGACAACTTTACTTGTCTTTCCTTTTGAAAGCAAATCTCTGAGATTCGTTTTAGTCAGCTTCTTTTTAGCTACTGTTGGCCACAATTTGAAGTCGCATTCCGGATTCAAGCATGTAGCGATTTTAGGATAAAGCATGACTATTCCCTTTTTACATTTTGGACATCTTCCTAATTGATCGTTTTTCTTCTCCATCGCTTTTATCTGACGTGTCCCGCTAATCTCATCTGAAAAGTCTACCTTGTCGATTTGATTAGGAACTTCTGCCAATAAATGTAGGATGAATTTTTTGATATTCTCTAAAAAAATAGATGGTGTCCCCTCTTGTTTACCAATTTTTCTCAAGTACCCTTCCCAGCGCGCAGTCATTTCTGCGCTCGTCAGTAATGGTTCATTGGCTACTGCCTTACAAAGAGTGATTCCTTTTGGCGTAACAGTTATTTCGTTTTTATTGACTTCGATGTAATGCTTCTGCTTAAGATTTTCAATGATATTGGCTCGTGTAGCTTCTGTCCCTATTCCTTCTACTTCTTTGAGAATTTCTTGCGCTTCATCATTATCCAGCGTTTTTCCCGCAGTTTTCATTGCTGTGATCAACGTTCCTTCGGTATAGGGTTTTGGAGGTTGTGTTTCTTTCTCCATACTTTTCAGTTCTACTTCTGCTTCTTCATTTTCTACGATAGGAGGAAGAGTCTGAGCTTCTTTCTTTTTTGACTTGATGCGTAAGATTTCCTGCCAACCTTGCTGTAATGGGATCTTTCCGATGCTTTTTAGCTTTAATTGCTGTACGCCCGTCATTACGGTCGTCTCTTCGTAGATATAATCTGCAGCAAACATAGCCACAGTAGTGCGCAAAACTTGCAAATAGATTGCTTGCTGTAATTTGGAAAGCTTCGCAAAGCGTGCAGGAGTCGGAATCGTCTTTGTCGGAATAATTGCATGATGTTCTTGAACTTTTTTCGCATCGACATATCGTTTCTTTGCTTTGATCTCAGTTGTCTGTACTTCTTCTATTCCTAAAAATTTTTTATAATTTTGCAGATGTTTAACCAGATACTGATGCTCATTTTCTGTAATGTAAAAGGAATCCGTTCTTGGATAGCTTAGAAACTTGCTTTCGTACAATCCTTGAGCAGCATCAAGTGTAGCTTTGGCACTTGCTTTCATTAGCTGATTCATCTTTGTCTGCAAACTAGATAGCGAAAATAAACGTGGACTATGCAACCTCTTTTCCTTTTTCGTAACTTCAAGAATCCGTCCGTTTTGCTTACCTAAATGCGCTCCAAGTTTTTCTATTTCCTTCGTTAACTCTTCTTGGGTTTTAAATGCTTTTTTTGGTACGATTTTTCCAGAAAACTGCCCTTTGTTTGTCGTAATTAAACCTTCTCCTTCAAAGTACGTTTCTTTTTTGAAGTGTTTGATTTCTTCTTGCAGCTGATAAATCATATAGAGTGTCGGTGTTTGTACACGACCAAGAGAAAAACTGCCATCAATCCCTTTTCGTTGAAGTAGCAAGCTATATAATGGACTTCCATTCATTCCAATCAGCCAATCAGCGTTCTGCCTTGCTTGCGCTTCTTTATATTTTGGAAAATAGTTCTTTCCAGGTTGGAGATTCTTAAAACCTTCATAGATTGCTTCTTTTTCAAGAGAATTGATCCATAAACGTAAATAGTTCTTTTCCTTAGAAAATGCGTTTGCTTGTCGAATAATCGACCACGCGATGGCTTCACCTTCTCGATCACCATCTGTTGCAATAATGATGGTATCGGCTGACTGCAATTCTCGTTTTACGATCGAAAATTGTGCACGTTTGTCCATTGGAACTTCGTAACGGAAGGTTTCTGGGAAAATAGGCAAATTTTCTAAAGACCATTTTGCCCAACGCTCTTCATAAGCTCCTGGAGCAACCATATCTACCAAATGTCCAAAACCATAAGTGATGGTTACTTCACCAGCAAACAATGGATCGCTGATTTCATAATACCCTTCATGCCGCTTTCGCTGTTGGAAGGTTTCGGCATAGGCTTTTGCTTGTGAAGGTTTTTCAGCTAGTATCACCGTCTTCATCTTCTGACCTCCGTTACTTAATTTTTTGCGGACTTCTCTATTATGGAACATATTTTCGCATCTGGCAATAAAAAAAAGATACCGTATAGTCGAAATAGACACAAAAACATCAAGCAAACAAACGATGATCCGTTTGCTGCTTGATGTTTCCAGAAAATATTCATCTTTAGCTGTCACTCTTGGTTAATCTGCCAGTTGATGCCAAATCGATCAGTTACCATCCCATACAACTGAGCCCACGGAACAGCATCCAGCGGCATCTCAATCTTACCACCCTCAGCTAAGCTTTCAAATAGGCGCTTCGTTTCTTCTTCATTTCTTGTCTGGATGACTAAAGAAACATTATTTCCCACAACTAATTCAGGACCAATTCCTTCTGGCGTATCTGCAAACATAACTAATGTATCATAAATGTTCAGCCGTGCATTCGTGATTAGATTTTTTGCTTCTTCTGGCAAGTTCATTTGTTCTATTCCAGGCATTTCACCGTATGTGGTGATACCTGATGATTCAGTCTGAAAAACTTTTTCATAAAAAGCGATGGCTTCACGCGACTCATTTTTGAAGTTCAGATAGATATCCAATGTAAACAGCTCCTCTCTTGGTTAAATCTACCATAAGAAAGCGTTTTTTACGAGTGAATCGTTTGATTGATTCATGACAAAAGCCTTGCGCAGCTTCTTCTTGATCTTTTTTATGATCATTTATTCAAAAAATCTGTAATAGCAGATTGATTCATTTGATTATCAATTTCAAGAATACTGCCAGCATAATCACTTTGCCCATAATTCCACGAACCGTCTACTGGCACACTTATTCGATCAATGCCACCAGCTCCTCGTGCAATCGAAAAGAGGTTTTTCGTCAAGAACCAAGCAGTGACATCTGTGGATGTATATCCTAAAGCTTTACCAGCTGCATAAGGTGCACGGATCAGATTCAATGGATTCTTCAATTGGCTGAAAATAGCGTTCATTACTTGCTGTTGGCGTCTGACACGGCCAAAGTCTCCTTGTTCATCCATTCGGAAACGTGCGTACTGCAAAAGAACATGTCCATCCATCTTCTGGACCCCTTTTTTAATATCTACACCATCCAGATTCAGATCTTTTTCTGCATCGATCTTCACTCCGTTCATGAATAAGGCATCGATCACTTTTTCAAACGATTTGAAATCGACTTTCGCATAGTATTGACAATCGATTCCAAAATTTTCTACTAAAGTTTGACGCACTAGATCGGCTCCTCCGTATGCATAAGCTGAATTGATCTTATTTTGTCCTACCCCTGGGATCGTAACGAAGCTGTCACGCATAAAAGAAATCAGTTTCGGCTTATGGGAAGGACCATCCAACTGTAAGACCATGATCGTATCGGCTCGCCCGGCATCTTCTCCGCGTGTATCACTTCCAAGGATCAAAATATTATGCGCACCATTCGTCGCTTTTTGCCCATGAAAGGTTTCTGAAGTCGCTGCCTCTAAGCTTGTGTCATGTTCAGCTACATATTTACCAATAAAAAATGAGATACCTGAATAAAGGATCAAAACAAGCAAAATCGATAGAATGATTTTTTTCCACGATCGCTTTCTTCGAGGTTTTAACGGTTTGTTCTTCTTTTGCCGATTGAAAAATTTTTTATTTTTTTGTTGTTCTTCTGCTCTTGGTGCATCTCTGTATATCTGTTGCTCGTATTGGTTCAAATGTTCAAATGAATGCTGCTCTCTTTCATAAATACGGGTAGCATCTTCCTCATTTTCCATACGCGTTCGTTTTCGTTCTCTTCTAGCAAAAATACTCCCCGTATCCCGCTTCAGAGGTTTCGCCTTCTTATGGATGTCCTTATAGCGATCCATCCGACTCATTGTGGTTCCTCCTCGTTTCTTACTGATAAATAAAGGATACGATAACCAATCGACAAAAGCCTATCATTTTTTGATAATTTAATAAAAAATAACGAAATAAATGCTTCGATACATAAAGGATTACTTTTCTTGAGACCGTTTATGCGAGAATAAAAGATCTTTATCTATTATCCTTTTTTAATCAAACAGCTTTTCAATCACATGGATCGGCATCTTTTCCTTTGTCCATAATTCAAACGCGATTGCTCCTTGGTAGATCAACATGCCAAGTCCATTGTATCCTTTTGCTCCTACTTTTTTTGCTTCTTTTAATAAACGTGTTTCTCTAGGTGCATAAATCAAATCAAAAACCGCTAGATTCTCATGCATCATGCTTATATCTAAGAGCGGTGACTGATTGATTTTCTTTCCCATCCCGATATCTGTTGCATTGACTAGAAGACAGCTTTCTTTCAAGTCTTTTCTTAATTGATGCGTATCGGCAAAGTCACGAACTTTTATCTTACAAGAAGTTCGATAGCTGAGTTGTTCGAATGTTTCTTTTACTTGAGCGAATGTTTGGTTGTTTCGTTTATAAACTACGATTTCCTCAGCGCCGTCTAACGCTGCTTGAACAGTGACTGCCTTTGCTGCACCTCCAGCTCCCAGTAGAGTCATTTTTTTCTTTTTGATCGAAATCCCAGCTTCTTGCACGGATTGCATGAAGCCCGCACCATCGGTATTATAGCCAATCAAACGACCCTTTTCGTGCACGATCGTATTCACTGCTCCGATCAATTGCGCTTCCTGGCTTACCTCATCCAGATAAGGAATAACCGCTGTTTTATTCGGCATCGAAAGATTTACACCTAACATATCAAAAGTTCGAATACTTTCGACTGCTTGCTTCAAATTCATTGGATTTACTTGGAAAGCTAAATACACCGCATCGATGTTGTTTGCTTCAAAAGCAGTATTGTGCATCAATGGGGATAAACTGTGAGAAGCCGGATCAGCAAAGAGCCCAGTTAATTTGGTTTGTCCAGAAATCATCTTATTCCTCCTTTGTTCTTACTTCAATAAAAAAAGCCACTTAGCGTTTGATACGAAAAAGTACGAAACGTCTAGGTGGCAAAGTAGCAAATTCTTTTCTCATCGTTTACTTGTCAGAGCAAAGAATATTCTATTTAATTGTTAAAATCATTGACTACGTGATCCTACAAAACACCCAAATATGTTTAATTGTTTATTGTTTTAAGTATAGGATGAATCAAAGGAAGATGTCAATGAGTTTTCAAGTCCTTCTACTGAAAGGAATTTTTCTGTCGAAATCAATCCACTACTTCTTCAAAGAACTGCAAAAGGTCGCCCATTGTCAAATGTTGCTTTTCTTTTTCAGAAATATCTTGAACGATTTTCCCTTTTTGGAGTACGATCAGACGATTTCCGTATTTCAAGGCGTCTTCCATTCGATGCGTGATCATGAGACAAGTCAATTTTTGTTCATTGATCCGCTGATTTGTTAATCGCATTAATGCTTTAGCTGTTTTAGGATCTAAAGCTGCAGTATGTTCATCTAATAATAGTAACTCAGGAGCTGTGATCGTCGCCATCAGCAAGCTTAATGCTTGGCGTTGACCACCAGATAATTCACCCGCTGGAGTATCCAAGTGTTGCTCTAGGCCATTACCGACTTCTTGACATAGTCTGAAAAAATCTTCTTTTTGATTTTTCAAGTCACGTAAACGGAATTTCCGTTTTTGACCTCTTTTTTGTGCAAGTAGCAAATTTTCTGCTACTGTCATCCGAGGAGCCGTTCCCATCTTGGGGTCTTGGAAAACTCGAGAAAGGAATCGTGCTCTTTTTTCTTCTGAATCTTTTGTGATCAGCTGATCTTTAAAAGAGATCGATCCTTGACTGAGTTGAAGCGTACCAGCGATCGTATTGAACAGTGTGCTTTTTCCAGCACCATTCCCGCCAAGGACAGTGATGAAGTCCCCTTCTCTGATTGTAAGGTTAATTTCATCCAATAGTACTTTCTCTTCATTCATTCCGTTGTTTACGACTTTTCTGCCATTTTTGATTGTCAATATATCAGTCATTACTATGCCTCCTTCTCAAAACCCGTTTTTAAGTTCAGTGCTTTCTTCAATTGCGGGATCATCAGACAAATAGCTAAGATGATAGCGGAGAACAACTTCAGATAAGTCGTGTCAAACCCTAGTTTGATTACTACTAAAATCAATAGCTGATAAATGATACTGCCGACAACAATAGCAATCAATCTTTCTGCTAGCGTCAATTCTTGGAAGATCACTTCACCGATGATGATGGAAGCAAGACCGATGACGATTACGCCAATCCCTTTATTTACATCTGCATATCCGTCGTTCTGGGCAATCAGCGCACCGGATAATGCAATGACACCGTTCGACAAAGTTAAACCTAAAATTTTCATACGATCGGTTTTTATCCCTAACGACCGAGCCATCGTTTCGTTGTCTCCTGTCGCAATATAGCCTTGACCCAAATCTGTATTGAAGAAGAATAGCAGTACAGCAATCAAGATGCCCAAAGAGATGAAGCCAAGAAGGACTGTGTCAAAGTAATCAGGTAACCCAAAGCGATGGAAGCTGTCTTGTAGAATCGGATGATTCAATAAAGAAAGATTTGGTGTTCGCATCACAAACAAAATAACTGAGTTCAATCCTGACATCACTAAAATCCCTGCTAAAATAACCGGTATCTTTCCTTTTGTATAAAGTAACCCCGTAACGAGTCCTGCTATCATGCCAGCACCTACGCCTAATAATGTAGCTACAATCGGTGCTACCCCATGAGTAATAGCTGTCACACAGACAGCAGCACCTAATGGGAAGGACCCTTCTGTCGTCATATCAGGAAAGTCTAAGATCCGATAAGTCATGAAAATCCCTAATCCTAATATTGCCCAAAGCATGCCTTGTGAAATAGCCGATACGATCATTTGTCATCCTCCTTAGATGTTTCTTGCTGCGAGTCATCTGTAATGATTTTGGCTTTTTCCTTCATCGATTGGGGAACAATGATTCCTAAGCGATCAGCTTGAGATTGATTGATCACTGTATCCCCTTGATCAAATGTATAAACAGGCGTCGTTTCCGGTTTTTCTTTTCCACTCGCAAGTTCTGCCGCCATCTTACCGCTTTGAAGCCCTAATTGATATTGATTGATCCCGATTGTTGCTAGTCCACCTTGTTCCACCATTGTATCCACAGATGGAATGACGGGGATATTTGCTTTGTTTGCTTCTTTTACCACTGTTTGCATCGCATTGGCAATGGTATTATCTAATGGAACATAGATAAAATCGACTTGTCGGCTCATCACTTGAACCGTTTGTGCAATCTCATTAGTGGAAGGCACCGCATATTTTACTGATTCTAACCCTTCTTTTTTTGCAGCTTCTTCTGCTTGTGCTACTTGGTATTTTGAATTATCCTCTGAAGAAGCATACAAGATTCCGACTTTTTTTGCATTTGGCAACAAATCAGAAGCAAGCTTGATTTGTGAAGTAACAGGCGGCTGATCAGAAACACCTGTTACATTACCACCAGGTTTCTCTAAAGAAGCGACTAATCCAGCCCCCACAGGATCCGTTACAGCACCTAACACAACTGGGATCGATGAAGTCGTGTTTGCTAATGATTGAGCGGCAGGTGTTGCGATTCCAATCAAGGCATCTGGATCAGATTGTACTAGCTGTTGACTCATTGTGGCTAGCTTGCTCTGATCGGCTTGTCCATTTTGAAATTTGATCTCAAGATTTTCTCCTTCTTTTAATCCTTCTTCTTTCAGACCATCTTTGATTCCTCGATAAATCTCATCTAATGCCGGATGGCTCACGTATTGCAATACCCCAACAACTGTTGTTTTTTTTGTCTGGTTCGTCGAAGTACTTTCTTTTTCGCCTGAAGCTTTTCCATAAATAAATGCACCTGCTAAATAAACTAAAATAATTACTACAACTGTTATTAATCGTTTGTTTTTCATTTTTTTCCTCCTGCAAAGTCAATCTTTTTATTTATTATAATCAGGCAAGTATCCAGTCTACAAAAAAAGACAATGGCCAAAGCGGTCATTGTCTTTACACAAAAAACCGCATAGATTCTAATCTATGCGGCAGTCAATGTTCATGTCTAGCATAGATACAAGCTTTAGAAATGCACTCTAAAAAGTTGTATCTATGGGAAAGTCTCACCATTAATACAACTTATCTACGCCAGCTGCGCCAATTTTTTTTGTTTTCTGCTGAAATACGTTTTGATAAGTTCATTACAGGTCACCCTTTCCTTAAGAATTGATTTAAGTCTAATCGAATTTTTGAATTTCGTCAACTATATTTTTTAATTTTTTATTTGTTATTTTGAAGATCAAACATCACTTGTTCTGATAATTAAAAATAGCGCTATATAGACCCACCGTTTCATCGCGCCAATGTCTCAATTAGCAATCTCGGAATTTTGGGAAGTTACTCCCGTTCTATCCAATTCTTCTTCTAATTGTTTGATATTGGCTAACGGAAGTCGATTCAGTTCAGGGATCAACTCCTTATCAAAATCAGTTATTCCTCCCTTACCCGCAGTTATCCGATTTGCTTCTTTTCCTCCATCAAAGAAAATAAATGTCACTTCATCCGTTCGTATGTTATATTTTTGTTCCAGTTCATGTACATCATAAACGATCGGATAATAAAAGATCGGTCGATTCAATTCTTCCATAAGCTCAGGATCATTAAAAACATCAAGCATGTCCTGATAGGTTTTCCCGTTCGGTTTGCTGAACATCACCGATATCGCCCGGCTTTGTTTGATTTTCTGATCAGCTTTGCTGTAATCAAAAGGTTTCAATTTGCTGGTTGGTATGGACGAATAAACGAGACTATTTACTTGCTCTTCTCGGATTTTTTCCGGCAATAAAAACATTGCAACTGTTAACAGCAATGATAAGATGAGCAGAAAAACAAGACGTCGAAAATACTTACTTGGATTTTCTGCGAATGACACTGAGAAATGTTCATTCATTTCTTGTACTCTCGATTTAACTACTTCCCAAATAACAAACACCTTCTTTTCTACTTTTTCTCCTATTTTTTATTATACCTAAAAATTTGGATTTCAACGATAGAAACACTGTTTTTTATGTAATTAGTCCAAGATTTTTCTAGACTTTTGCTTTACTATTCGGCCAAATTGGTTTTTCTTCTTTTTTTCGTTATAATGAATATACTTATGAAAAGAAATGAGGAATGAACCATGTCCTTTGATGGTGTATTTACCCACGCGATGGTCAACGAATTGCGTGAAACGTTACTATCTGGCCGGATCTCGAAAATCCATCAGCCTTATGAAAATGAAATCGTGCTGGTGATTCGTTCACGCGGCAAAAACCATCGATTATTATTATCTGCGCACCCAAGTTATGCTCGTGTACAGATTACCCAAATCGATTATCAGAATCCTGATAATCCGCCTAACTTCGTGATGATGCTTCGAAAATATTTGGATGGCGCTATTTTAGAAGACATCGAACAAATCGAAAATGATCGAGTGATCCATTTCCACTTTGCTAAACGAAACGAGTTGGGTGATCTACAAAATATCATATTGATCGTTGAATTAATGGGACGTCATAGTACGATCGTCTTAGTTAATCGAGAAACTGGAAAAATACTGGATGCGATCAAACACATTGGAAGCTCTCAAAACACTTATCGTTCTTTGCTTCCTGGTGTAGAATATGTTGCTCCGCCAAAACAAGAGGTCTTGAACCCATTTAGCTCCGAGAAAGAAAAAATCTTTCAGCGGCTTTCCCAAACTGAACTAGATCCAAAAGCAATCCAACGTCAGTTTCAGGGAATCGGTTTCGATACCGCTCAAGAGCTGACCAAAAGATTACTGGAACGTCCTAATGAAAAGATGGTTGTATGGGACGAATTTTTCTCAGCCATCAGCCATCAGCCTATTCCTACTTTTTACGAAACGGAAAATAAAGATTTTTTCACACCGATTGCTTATCAGGTATTGTCCGAACAGGCATCTGCTGTAACAGCTTATCCAACACTCAGTCAATTATTAGATAGCTATTATCACGAAAAAGCAGAGAAAGATCGGGCAAAACAACAAGGCGGAGAACTGATTCGAAAAATCGAAAATGAACTAAAACGAAATAAAAATAAATTGAAAAAACGTGAACAAACACTCAAAGAATCCGAAAACGCTGAGAATTACCGTAGAAATGGCGAACTACTTACTACTTTTCTGACACAAGTACCACGCGGCGCAAAAGAAGTTGTTTTACCTAATTATTATGAAGAAGATCGGCCAATCAAAATAGCACTAGATCCGGCATTGACACCAAATCAAAATGCACAGAAATATTTCCATCGATACCAAAAGCTGAAGAACGCTGTTAAGCTGATTGGCGAACAAATCCAAGAAGCCAAAGATGAAATCCAATATCTTGAATCTGTCTTATCTCAACTGGAAATTGCCGGCCCAATGGATATCGAAGCAATTAAAGAAGAATTGACTTCAGAAGGATACCTGAAAAAGAAGAACTTAAAAAAACAAAAACGTAAGAAACCATCTCAGCCTGATCAATACTTTTCTTCTGACGGAACGCTCATTCTTGTTGGTAAAAACAATCTTCAAAATGACCAGCTGACAATGAAGACAGCTAAAAAAACCGACTATTGGCTTCATGCAAAAAATATACCCGGTTCGCACGTCATCATTAAAAGTGACAAGCCCTCAGATGAAACAATTACAGAAGCTGCCGAGTTAGCTGCCTATTTTTCAAAATACCGATACTCTGCCCAAGTGCCGGTTGATCTTGTACAGGTAAAGCATATCCGAAAACCAAATGGCGCCAAGCCTGGTTATGTTATTTATGAAAACCAAAAGACGATTATCGTGACACCAGAAGAAGAAAAAATTACAGCTATGAAACAAAACAGGTAATCAATGAGTGTTTCTAGAATCATATTTGCGTACTTTCCCACAACAGCAATTAGTTATAAATTGTTTGCTACAAAAAGAGGAGTTGTGACAAAATTCTGTCACAACCCCTCTTTTTTGATCAACGGTGTTCAATAAACAGCGTTCTCATCTGCTTTTCTTAGCTCTGCTGGTCCAGTAACCGAGTAAGCTCTTTGATAAATCTTTGAGCGATTTCACTGAGCGGACGTTTCGCCGAATAAATGATATAAAATTCATTTAGTTCGCCTTCTGCCAAAGGGATTAACCGCAAGTGCTCGCGAATCCCTCCAATCACAATACCAGATCCTGAAGCGTAAGCATCAGTTTCAAGAACGATATTCATCAAAGTACCTCGATCACTCGTATAAATCACTGTTTCTTGATCAGGGATCTCGATAAGGTCTTCATAAAAATACGGGAAATTATTTCCATCCTGTGTAAAACGAACCTGAGGATAAGATAACAATTCTTCTTTGGTGATCTCTGCGTGTTCAGCTAATGGATGTCCTTGCCTTAAAAAAATATGCGTTTTGAATTTTCCAATGCTGCGGCCACTTAGCTCTCCTTGTTGTAAATATCTTCTGATACCAGCTTGATTATGCTCATTCATATAAATAATGCCGATCTCACTGTGCTGCTCTTTGACTTCTTCGATCACTCTCGCTGTTGTCGTCTCCATGATCCGAAATTGTTTGATCTCGTCTTTGAATTCCTCGAGTAGCTGTGCGGTCAAAGGACCTAAGAAATCATAATGCTGGGCAGCGATCGAAAAATTGTCTCTCTTTTCACTCGTTAGATAGTGAGTTTCTAATGTATCAAGCTGGACCAATATTTTCTCGGCACGATTTAAGAAGTCTTGCCCTTCTTCTGTTAAATATGCCCCTCGATTCGTTCGAGTAAACAGCGTGATCCCTAACTCGGTTTCTAATTCTTTGATACCAGCTGAAAGACTTGGCTGGGAGACAAACATTTTCTTTGCCGCTTCTCTGAAACTACCATTGTTTGCTACAGCGACCACGTATTTCATCTGCTGAATATTCATTGCTCAAACTCCTCGAAATAATAAATTTCTCTTCCATTCAAGGGCTGGATTGGTCGGTTGTTCGGTCGAGCATACTGACCATCGAAGGGGAGAAGAAACTCTTGGTTCAGTTTTCCTACATGATCCATTACAAACCATTGGATTGGCCCGCTGGTAGGCGGAGTTGTCAATGAGCCAATATAATGGAAATGGCTTTTTTGCTCCGGAAAGAACACATCCGGATTTACCCAATGCTCATGTTTTTCTAAGTTCCAACTTTCCCCATTTTCTTGATTATACAGCCAACCTTCCTGTACCATTAGCTGGTACATGACACCCACAACTAGATTCTCTTTTTTGCTGTTCATATGAACAAAATGAAATTCAATATCTTCCTGTTTTCCGTTGATGATATGTTCAGAAGGCAAGTGGAAATGAATATCTGTCAAATAATAGCGTTCTTTCTTGAACTCTACATAACTGAGTTGGTCAAAAGGTACTAAATGAATCGTGTTTTTGAATTCCTTGTCAGTAAACCGTTGCTTTTGATAATGAAAGGAAAGCGTGTCTCCTTCTATTTTGGTTTCTTCCCCCTTGGTCAAATGAATAGGCGACTGCAATGGAAATTCCGCACCTCTCGCAAACCAATCACATAAACTCGCCCAATTTTCCGGACCTTTGTCTCCAGAATAGCCCCATTCGACATCCATATTCTTTTTCAACTATACTTCCCCCTGCATCTCATATCATTTTTATTTTTCTTCTTTCTTTACAATCGTTGAGACGGTTTCTAAAAACGCCTCTTTTCCATAAAATTCCTGGTTCAATAGTTCCGGAAATATCTCTTTAAAGAAATACTGAACAGAAGGCCGATGTTCAAAGCTTTTAATCGTAGTCACTGCCTCAATGAACATCTCCTTATAAACTTTTTCCGGGTTATTTTTGATGATTTCATCAAAAGATTCATAAAGAAGGTCAACCTTATCTGAAATGGCTAATAGTTCTCCTTCTACGGTTTCATCTTTTCCTTCGAACAACCGACGGCGATAAACTTCTTGGAACTCAGCTGGAATCTCTTGGTTGATGAATTCGTCCGTCATCTTTTCTTCAACTGTTTGCAGCATCCCTCTTAACTCTTTGCTTGCGTATTTCACCGGCGTTTTGATATCACCAATAAAACGCTCTGTGTAGTCATGATTCAATGATTTTTCATAGAGCAGTTTCCAATCGATCGGTTGTCCATTCGCTTCTTCAATGTCTCCTAGAACTTGCGCAATAGATGCTACACGATACGAATGTGCTGCAACTGTATGCTCTGTATATTTAAAAAATCCAGGTGCCCTTGTGATCGTCTCTAAATTGTTCAATCCTAAAATAAATTCATTCAACCCCATAAAAGTTACCTCCCTTTGAGATTTCTTTTTCCGAATATCATATCATTAAATAACTGATATTCGCAACATTTCCGCTCTTTACCATTTTTGAAACAGCTCCCTTACCAAAAAATAGAGAAAATCTATATATAATAGAAAAAAGAGAAGAGATTATTCTCTTCTTTCTGCTAACCAGTCTTAGAAAAATGAATTTTAAAAAAATCAAAAACTGATCACGATAGAAGTTTCTTTTCATACCTGATGAAAAGATGCTTCTCGCAATCAGTTTTTGGATTTTTGCTATTCCAATTGATGATTCTGGAGACACAAATCGGATTTCTCTATCTTCATCAAGCGCGCTTAAATCTGCCAATTTTCAGGATCTTTTTTCCATTCTTTTAGCAGAGTTAATTCTTGCTCATCGATATAACGATCTTCTAAAGCTGCTTCAATCAATACAGAATAATTGGTCAACGTCATAAGAGGGATTTCGGCTTTTTCGAAATTTGCTTTTCCTTTTGGCAACTCATACGTAAAGATAGCCGCAACACCAAGGATATCCGCACCTTCTCTTTTTGCTGCTTCAGCTGCTTCCAAGACACTTCCGCCTGTAGAAATCAAATCCTCGATCACAACCATCTTCTGACCTTCAAATATACGTCCTTCGATTTGGTTACCTTTCCCATGATCTTTCGCCTTACTTCGAATATAGACCATTGGCAAATCCAGTATTTCCGCTACCCATGCGGCATGAGGGATTCCTGCTGTTGCAGTTCCAGCAATCACTTGTACTTCAGGGTAAGCTTCTTTGATTTTGCTTGCTAATCCTTTTGCGATCTCTTTTCGGACTTTTGGATAGCTCATCGTGATTCGGTTATCACAGTAAATTGGGCTTTTGATTCCACTTGCCCATGTAAAAGGATTACTTGGATTTAAAAATACTGCTTCAATTTCTAATAAGTCTTTTGCGATACTTTGTTCAACATTCATTTTAGGTTAGCTCCATTCTGTTTGAATCGTTTGATATGCTTTATAAGGATTAGTTGACTGAGTGATTGGTCGACCTATAACGATAAAAGTTGAGCCGATCTTTTTTGCCTGAGAAGGTGTGACTACTCTTGTCTGATCTCCTGCGACTGTTCCTTCTGGTCTTATACCCGGAGTTAAGCAAACAAATTCGTCTCCTGCCATTTCTTTGATCGCTTCTACTTCCCAAGCAGAAGAAACCACACCATCTAATCCTGCTTTTTTGGCACAGCTAGCATAATGGATCACACTTTTTTCTAAAGAAACTTCGATTAGTTGATCGGCATGCATTTCTTCTTCACTTGTAGAAGTAAGCTGAGTGATAGCTAGAAGTAGCGGACGTTTTCCACCTTCTGGAGTCCCCTCTTCTAATCCTCGCATTGCCGCCTCCATCATACGAATACCGCCAGCGGCATGAACACAGGTGAGATCAACACCAAGCTTTGCCAATCCCCGCATTGCTTTTTCGACCGTATTCGGAATATCGTGAAGTTTCAGATCTAAAAATACATTATGACCAGCCTCTTTTAGATAACGTACGATTTCAGGTCCTTCTTGGTAGAACAATTCCATTCCGATTTTCACAAACAATTTTTCTTCTTTCGGGAAAAATCGAAGAAAGTCTTCTACCTCTTGCCTAGTTGAAAAATCTAATGCAATAATTGGTCGTTGGTCTAGTTGATTCATCGTTCACGTTCCTCTCTCACTTCTTTGATTAATCTTTCCAGCGATTCGATGCCTAGTTCGCTCATTCGCACAGGGAGCTCTTTAATTAGTTTAGGACAGATATACGGATCGGTGAAATTCGCGGTCCCTATAGCTACAGCACTTGCTCCAGCCATAAACATCTCAAGAACATCATCCACTGTCTGCACGCCGCCCATCCCAATGATTGGAAGGCTGGATATACTTGCTACTTGGTGAATCAAACGAATAGCGACAGGCTTGATTGCTGGTCCGGAGAGTCCACCTGTTTGATTGGCTAAAATCGGTTTTCTTGTCTTAAGGTCAATCCGCATACCAAGAAGAGTATTGATCATCGTAAACCCATCTGCCCCTCCAGCTTCGATTGCCTGAGCGATTGGAACGATGTCTGTTACATTTGGGGACAATTTGACATAGACAGGAACAGAAGAAACTTTCTTTACTGCTTGTGTTAATTGAAAAGCAACATCAGAATCTGTTCCAAAAGCAATTCCGCCATGTTTGACATTTGGGCAAGAAATGTTCAGCTCGATTGCTTTCACATTTGGTGCTTCGCCAATTTTGCTACAAACTTCTACATAGTCTTCTTCACAAGCACCAGCAACATTTGCGATGATGGGTAACTCATTGTACTCCTCTAATTCTGGAAGAAGTTTATGCATAACAACGTCTAGACCAGGATTTTGCAAACCAATTGCATTCAACATGCCAGATGGTGTTTCCGCCACTCTTGGCGTGGGATTGCCAAAGCGGGCATTTGGAGTCGTTGCCTTGACCATGATCGATCCAAGCTGATTCAAATCATAGTATTTTCCGTATTCTTTGCCAAAACCGAAACAGCCGCTTGCCGGCATGATAGGATTTTTTAATTCTAGGCCAGGAAGTTTGACCGCTAAAGGATTCTCATTCATATAATTACCTCTCCTATTTTAAAAATCGGTCCTTCGTCACAAACTTTCACACTTTTTGTTCCTGTTTCATCTTCCGGCGTATGACAAACGCAAGCATAGCAAGCCCCTATCCCACATGCCATGCGGGATTCTAATGATAACTGGACATTTTGATGCGAAGAAAACAGCTGTTCCACTGTCTTCAATAACCCGTTTGAACCACATGCAAAAACAGCTGTAGGTTCCGTCTTCGTTCCTAACAATAAATTACCGACATTTCCGTGCATACCGTATGTTCCATCGTCAGTAGCGATTCTTGTTTCTCCTAGACGATTAAATTCTTTTTCATAATAAACGACTTCATGTGTGGCAAAACCTAAAAAATGCGTTGGCTTAATTCCTTTTTCGACTAACTGTTTTGATAACTCATATAGAGGAGGGACACCGATTCCTCCACCGATTATAAATACTTCGTCTCCTGTATGAAGATTGGACAAATCAAAACCATTGCCTAAAGGACCCATGACATCTAAATGGTCTCCGGCAGAAAGAGTAGAGAAGACTCTAGTCCCCTCACCTTCCACCCGATAAATGATACGGCAAGTATTTGTTTCGTGGTCGATATGATTCAAGCTAATCGGTCGGCGTAATAGCAAGTCTGCACGCGGCACGAGAATATGCAAGAACTGTCCTGGTTGCTGCATTTCTTTTACTAGATCACCTTTCAATGTCATTTCAAAAATCTTTGGTGCCAGCTGTTTTTGCTGAACGATTTCCATCATTTCTTGTTTCATCTGTCCCCTCCTGCAACGGTTTTTCGTCTTTTTGTCTTAACATGTGCTCGCCGTTAAATAGGGTTAGTTGAAAAAGCACGGGATTCCATCACTCGAACGATCGCATCTGCTGTGTCTAAAGAAGTAAACAATGGAATACCATGTTCAACTGCTTCTCTTCGGATGATGAAACCGTCTTTAGAAGCATTTCCCCGATCTTTATCAATCGTATTGACAACCACTTGTGTTTTACCATCTCTTATTAAGTCGACTACATTTTTTTCTGCTGCTTCCTCAGAAATTTTCGCTACTGTTTCAACGACCAGACCATTTTTTTCGAAATAAGCAGCTGTATGTTTCGTTCCTATCAGACTATAGCCAATTTCTGTAAAACGTTTAGCTAATTCTAGTGCTTCTTCTTTTGTTTCGTCCGCAATCGTAAATAATACGGCTCCATATTCAGGCAAGTGTAATCCAGAAGCTTCGAATGCCTTGTACAAAGCTTTGTCTAATTGTCTGTCAGATCCCATTACTTCTCCAGTCGATTTCATTTCAGGCCCTAAGTAAGTATCAACTTTCTGCAATTTCGTAAAAGAAAAGACAGGTGCTTTAACATGAACTTCTTTTGTTTCTGGATAAAGTCCGTTTTCATAACCAAGTGTCTTTAGTTTCTCTCCCAAAATAGCTTTCGTCGCAATTTGTGCCATTGGAATTCCTGTCACCTTACTTAAGAATGGAACAGTCCGACTTGCTCGAGGATTGACTTCGATCACATAAACCTCATTTTCATGGATGACAAACTGGATATTCATCATCCCGACACAATTCAAACCTAATGCTAAGCGGATCGTGTAATCTTCGATCGTTTTCTTGATCGATTCAGATAATGTTTGAGGTGGATACACAGCCATTGAATCCCCTGAATGGACACCAGCACGCTCAATATGCTCCATGATCCCTGGGATGAGTACTGTTTCACCGTCACAAATCGCATCCACTTCGCATTCACCACCAAGCAAGTAACGGTCCACTAGTACTGGATGTTCTGGAGATGCTTTCACAGCATGTTCCATGTAATCTTCTAAATCTCGCTGGTTTTCAACGATTTCCATCGCACGTCCGCCTAATACATAGCTTGGACGAACAAGAACTGGATAACCAATTCTCGAAGCGATAACCACGGCTTCTTCTTTACTTGTAGCAGTATCCCCTAAAGGTTGAGGAATATCCAACTCTTTCAGCGCTTGCTCGAATAAATCACGATTTTCCGCACGATCCAAGTCTTCGATCGTTGTCCCTAAGATTTTTACACCAGCAGCAGTCAAAGGTTCGGCTAAGTTGATTGCTGTCTGACCACCAAATTGAACGATTACTCCTATCGGCTGTTCTAGCTCGATCACATTCATCACATCTTCGAAGGTCAATGGCTCAAAATATAATTTATCCGAAATAGAAAAGTCAGTCGAAACTGTTTCAGGATTGCTGTTCATGATGATTGCTTCGTATCCTGCCTGCTGGATTGCTTTGACAGAATGCACAGTCGCATAGTCAAATTCAACCCCTTGTCCGATACGGATAGGACCAGATCCCAGTACTAGAATTGAGGGCTTTTCTGATCGTGAACTTTCATTTTCATATTCATAGGAACTATAAAAATAAGGTGTTTTTGATTCGAATTCCGCTGCACAAGTGTCAACCATCTTATATACAGGAATCAAATCATTTTCTTTTCTCATCTGGCGAACGGCTTCTTCGTTTATTTCCCACAGCTCCGCCACTTTTTTGTCTGTAAAACCGTTTTGTTTCGCTGTTTTCAATATCTTGTCATCCAACGGCTGCTGTTTCAACTGCTGTTCGATTTCTACGATATGCAACAGTTTATCTAAAAAGAATAAATCGATTTTTGTCAAATCCGCTAATTCTTCTATGGTGTACCCTCTTCTAATAGCTTCAGCTACATAAAACAGGCGATCATCTTGTGCTCGAACCACTTTTTGGATTAGGTCATCGTCCGTGATGTCTGCCAACTCAGGAAGTTCGATATGGTGTGTACCGATTTCTAAAGAACGCACAGCTTTCAATAAAGACTCTTCGATATTCCGACCGATAGCCATCACTTCACCAGTTGCTTTCATCTGCGTGCCTAAAAGCCGTTCTCCGTTTTCAAACTTATCAAACGGCCAGCGAGGAATTTTAGCTACAACATAATCTAATGCAGGTTCAAATTCTGCAAAAGTCGTTCCTGTAACAGGATTTTTCATTTCGTCTAATGTTAATCCAAGCGCTATTTTAGCAGCTAGCTTAGCGATCGGATAGCCAGTCGCCTTACTTGCTAACGCAGATGAACGAGAAACACGCGGATTGACTTCAATCACATAATAATTAAAACTATGTGGATCAAGAGCGAGTTGGACGTTACAGCCTCCCTCGATCTTAAGTGCTCGAATAATCGAAAGAGAAGCATCACGAAGCATTTGATATTCATGGTCAGACAATGTTTGACTAGGGGCAAATACGATAGAATCACCTGTATGGATACCCACCGGGTCAAAATTTTCCATATTGCAGACAACGATTGCATTATCAGCCGAATCTCTCATCACTTCATATTCAATTTCTTTAAAACCTGCAATACTTCGTTCAATCAAACATTGGGTAGCGGGGGAAAGACTTAATCCATTTTCTGATACGATACGTAATTCTTCTTCATTTTCACACATACCTCCACCAGTTCCGCCTAAAGTAAAGGCTGGACGAACGATGACAGGATAGCCGATTTTATTTGCAAAATCTACAGCTTCTTCTACTGTATTGACGATTTCAGACTCGGGGATTGGCTGATTCAATTCTTTCATCAACTGTTTGAATAGATCACGATCTTCTGCTTGATCGATCGCAGAAAGCTTTGTTCCTAGAAGTTCTATGTTCAATTCTTCTAAAATACCTGATGCTGCCAGCTCCATTGCCATATTGAGGCCTGTCTGTCCGCCTAAAGTTGGAAGGAGAGCATCTGGACGCTCTTTTCGAAGAATCCTTGATACAAATTCAAGTGTGATCGGTTCGATATATACTTGATCTGCCACTTCTTTATCCGTCATGATCGTCGCAGGATTAGAATTTACTAAAACCACTTCATATCCTTCTTCTTTTAAGGCAAGGCAGGCTTGTGTTCCTGCGTAGTCAAATTCTGCGGCTTGACCAATGATGATCGGACCAGATCCAATCACCATAATTTTCTTGATATCTGTACGTTTCGGCATCTGTTTACTGCTCCTTTCCTGCGTCCATCATTTCCATAAATTCATCAAATAAATGTAGTGCATCATGCGGACCAGGGGCAGCATCTGGATGAAACTGCACACTGAAAGCGGGATAATCTCTGTGTTTGACTCCTTCTACTGTTCCGTCATTTACTTCTACATGAGTTACGATGAGTTTTTCTGGATCAATCGTGGCTTCATCGACTGCATAGCCATGATTTTGAGAAGTAAAATCAATTCTTCCGGTCGCTACTTCTCGTACCGGGTGATTTAATCCTCGATGTCCGAATTTCATTTTATAGGTATCTGCACCGTTGGCTAAAGCAAATAACTGGTGACCGAGACAAATACCAAAAATCGGTACTTTTCCTTGGATTTTTTTGATCATTTCGATTGCTTCTGGCACATCTTTTGGATCACCAGGTCCATTCGTCAGCATGACTCCGTCTGGTGATAGCGCTAAAATCGTCTCGGCATCTGTGTTATAGGGAAGTACTGTGAGATTACAGTTTCTTTTACTCAATTCTCGTAAAATACTATGTTTCAAGCCGAAGTCAATGACAATGACTTTCCGACCTGTTCCTGGACTTGGATAAGGTTTGTTAGTTGAGACTTGCTGCACTTGATTGGTTGCTAGAACGGTTGCTTTCAGCTGATCAAATGCATGTTCGAAGGAATCTCCAGCATCAACGATACTAGCTTTCATCGTTCCGACTTCACGGATTTTGCGAGTAAGGGCGCGCGTATCGATACCTGATATTCCAGGAATTCCTTTTTGTTTCAAAAATGAATCTAGCGTCATTTGGTTTCGCCAGTTTGAAGCTACACGTGCATGTTCTTTTACTACTACTCCTTTGCATGTTGGAGAAATCGATTCATAATCATCTCTATTTACCCCATAATTACCCACCATAGGATAGGTAAATGTAATGATTTGACCGTTAAAACTTTGATCAGTGATAGTTTCTTGATAACCAGTCATACTTGTTGTAAAAACGATTTCTCCGAAGACACTAGCATCTGCACCAAAAGCCTTTCCTTCGAAAACTGTTCCATCTTCTAATATAAGCAAACGTTCCATACTTTTATTCTCCCTTCTGCCACACAAGTTTTCCGTTGACAAAAGTCATTTGTGTTTCGCCTTTTACTTTCCAGCCGATAAAAGGTGTATTCTCCCCTTTTGATAAAAAGTCTTCTTTATCGATCGTGCAAGTTTGTGTAATATCAAAAACTGCTACATCAGCGGGGGCACCAACCGTTAGCGTTCCTGCATTCAAACCAAAAATCTCAGCCGGTTTAACTGCCAACCAATTGATCACTTGTTCCAACGTGAATCGACCAGTTTCTACAAAATGAGTATAGATCAGTTGAAACGCTGTTTCGCTTCCTACGATACCAAATGGTGATTTCATGAAACTTTGGCTTTTTTCTTCTAATCCATGGGGGGCATGGTCTGTAGCGATGCAATCGATCGTACCGTCAAGCAAGCCTTCGATCAAAGCTTCTCTGTCCTCCCGTCCTCTTAGCGGCGGGTTCATTTTCCAAAAGCCGAAATCTTCGGGAATATCTTCGTCGATCAAAATAAGATGATGGGGTGAAACTTCTGCTGTTACGTGGATTCCTGCTTTTTTTGCGTCTCTGATTACACGGACACTTTCTTTAGTAGAAACATGGCAAACATGGTAATGAACACCAGTTGCTTCAGCTAGCAACAGATCTCTAGCAATTTGAGAAGACTCGGTTACGCTTAAGATCCCGGGAAGACCAAGTTCTTCTGCCTTCTTGCCAGCGTGCATAACGCCGCCAAATAATAAAGATTCATCTTCTGTATGGGCTACTAGGGCTTTATTGTTTTTTGCAGCTTCTTTCATAGCCAGATACATCGTCCCAGCTGTTTGGACACCTACACCGTCATTTGTGAAAGCAAAAGCACCTTCTTCAATCAGTGCTTCTTGATCAACTAATTTCTCACTTCGCAGATTTTCTGTGATTGGCGCATACTGCAATACCTTCACAACTGCATCTTTTCTAATGATGTCATATACTTGTCTCAGCTTTTCTGCCGTATCAGGTACAGGATTTAAATTCGGCATCGCGCATACAGTAGTGAAACCGCCACGAGCAGCTGAGCGAGTCCCAGCTTCGATCGTCTCCTTGTATGTAAATCCTGGCTCTCTCAAATGAACATGGACGTCCACTAAACCAGGTGTGATCAATTGTCCCTTTGCATCAAACACTTCATCAAATTCGGCTTCTGAGAATCCTGTACCGATTGCTTTGATTCGCCCATCTTCTATCCAAATTTCTGCTGGTGTCGTCATATTTTTTCGTGTATTGATCTGACCGTTTTTAATGAGTGTTTTCATTTTTTCATCCTCCTATAATTACGCTTTTCCATTTAGCACTGCTTCTAAGATTGCCATTCTGACGAATACTCCATTGCTCATTTGCTGAACGATCCGCGACTGTAATCCTTCCACTAATGAATCAGCTAATTCTACATCGCGGTTAACTGGTGCTGGGTGCATAATGATTGCATGTTTTTGCAACTTCTTCGCACGCTCAACTGTTAACCCATGTTCCTGATGGTAGCCTTCTTTTGAGAAACTTTCTTTTCCATCATGGCGTTCGTGTTGCACCCGAAGCATCATCATGACATCAACTTGATCTAGTAGTTCATCCAATGGCATATAATGTCCGTACACTTCGAATTCATCGTCGTACCATTCTCTAGGACCTGAGAAGAATACTTGTGCGCCTAGACGTTTTAACATCTGCATATTGGATTTAGCTACGCGAGAGTGAGTGATATCACCTACGATGGCAACTTTCAGACCTTCAAAATGACCAAATTCTTCATAAATGGTCATCAAATCAAGCAAGCATTGGGTTGGATGCTGTCCGCTTCCGTCTCCTCCATTGATAATCGAACACTGGATTGTTTTACTTTGTATCAGTTCGTCATAATAGTTCTCATCACCATGACGGATAACCGCTACGTCTACGCCTAATGCTGACATCGTCAGTACTGTATCGTATAGTGTTTCCCCTTTTTGGACAGAGCTTGTGCTTGCTTCAAATTCAATCACTTCTAGCCCTAGTTTTTTCTCCGCTACATCGAAGCTTTTATGTGTGCGAGTACTATTTTCGAAAAAGAGGTTTGTAGCAAAGTACTGGCGCTTTTGCGGAGTCCAATTAGCACCTTGCTTGAATTCCTGCCCTCTGCGGATCAAGCCCATAACTTCTTGATCAGTAAGTGCCTCAACGGTCAATAAATGCTTTAAGCTGATACGTTCTGATTTGATGATCATAATGTTTCCTCCTTAGTTTTCTTCGCTTCGTGAAGTTTCTGGTAAGATAAGATTTAAAATGATGCCAAGTACAGTTGCTAATGCCATTGCCGACAATGTAAATGTGCCTACTTCAAAGACGAGTCCGCCAATTCCTACTACTAAGATAACTGAAGCAATCAACAGATTTTTCTTTTTATCAAAATCGATTTTGTTCTCGATTAAAATCTTCATTCCACTTGCGGCAATTACTCCAAATAAGATAAAACTGATTCCTGAGATGACTGGTCCAGGGATACTTAAAATCAAAGCGCTTAATTTTCCTACGAATCCTAAAATGACTGCAAATACTGCAGCTCCACCGATCACAAACACGCTATGGACACGTGTGATAGCCAGAACACCAATGTTTTCACCGTAACTTGTTACAGGAGGACCTCCGACAAAGGCTGCCACGATTTGTGCTAACCCATCACCTGTCAACGTCTTATGAAGACCCGGTTCTTCAAAGAAATTACGTTTAGTTAGTTTATTCAATACCATAAGATGGCCGATATGCTCTGTCATCGTCACAAAAGCGATGGGTGCCATTGTTGTGATTGCTCCAAGATATAGCTTTGGTTCATATTGTACAAAGGGAATCTCAAAGTTAGGAACAGCAAACCAGGCAGCGTCTACGATTGGCTTAGTATCCACGATTCCAAACAGCAAGGCTACGATGTATCCGCTAATGATACCTAGTAAAATCGGAATCAATCCGAGAAAACCTCTTAGCCACATGTTGAAGAAAATTGTTAATCCTAATGTGATCAGCGCTACAGCAATATACTTGAAATCATACGTGCCCTGATTATACATAGCATTTGTTGCTGCATTTGCCGCAAGTCCCAACCCGATAACCATGATGACTGGACCGACGACGATTGGAGGCAAGATTTTATCCAGCCATGCTGAACCGATCTTTTTGATGATCAGCGCAACAATCAAATAGACTAATCCAGTTGTGACTGCTCCTTGTGCAATCGCTGGATAACCATCTGTTTTCATCAAAAGCTGCATCGCTGCAATGAAAGCGAAGCTGCTTCCTAAGTACGCAGGTATCTTTCCTTTAGTAGTAAATAAGTACACCAATGTACCTAGTCCTGAACTGACTAGCGCAATACCTGGATCGATACCTACTAAGATGGGGACTAACACGGTTGCTCCGAACATCGTGAACAAGTGTTGTAAACTTAATCCTACCCAATGTCCTGGGGTTGGGCGATCGTGGATATCTAACACCACGTCATCATTATGAAATCCTTTTTTCTCCGACATGTTTCTCTCTCCTCTAATCTTCCTCTTTCAAAATCATGATGCGATCTTGTCCATCAAGCTCTTGCATCTCTACTAAAATCTCTTCCGCCCGAGATGTTGGAATGTTCTTCCCAACATAATCTGCACGGATTGGCAATTCTCGATGCCCACGATCGACCAGGACTGCTAATGAAATTTTTCTTGGTCTGCCAAAATCCATTACTGCGTCCATTGCTGCTCGAATCGTTCGTCCTGTATACAAAACATCATCAATCAAAATAACTTCTTTTCCTTCTAAGGAAACTGGGATGTCAGAAGAATGAAGTTCCGGTTCTTCTGGATTTTCTTTTTTGTCATCTCGGTATAAAGTGATATCCAGTTCTCCTACAGGAATATCGATATCTTCTAGCTGCTTCAGGCGTTCGGCAATTCTTGATGCAATGTAGATTCCTCGTGTTTTGATACCTACCAATACGATATCTTGGATACTATGGTTTCTCTCGATAATCTCATAAGTAATTCGAGTCAATGCTCGCTTCATGGTTACCTGATCTACTACTTCTTTTGCTTGCATTTTCATTCCCCCTACTTTTTTGCATAAAAAAACTCCTGCCCTAAGAGGACAGGAGGAATGTTTAGACTGAGCGTATACTGATACACTGATAGCTATACTATGTCAATGAGCAATCTACTTATGGCGCACCATACGTATCCTTGCTCCCACCCTTCTTAGCCTCACGGGACTAAACTTAAAGGAATTCTATTAAGTTTTATGCTTTCGTTGTTAATTACTATACCGTTATCTAAATTAAAATGCAATGTTTTTTCTTAATTTTTCTAAAGTTTTTTCAAAAACTTCTGGAAGAGGTGCTTCAAAGATCATCTTTTCGTTTGTAGTCGGGTGCGTAAAACCTAACATTTGCGCATGGAGAAACTGACCATTGCCTTTCAAAGTTTTCTTCGGTCCGTATACTGGATCTCCAGCTAACGGATAACCGATATACTTCATATGCACACGGATCTGGTGTGTTCTTCCGGTTTCTAGTTTTAATTCAACCAGAGTAAATCCTTCGAAACGTTCCAATACAGTAAAATGTGTGACAGCCGACTTCCCATCTTCTCTTATCGCCTGCATTTTCCGGTTTTCCTTCGAACGGCCGATTGGCGCATTGATGGTTCCTTTTTCGTGAGGAATCTCTCCATGGACTAAAGCAACATATTTGCGCAAAGAGGTCTTATCTTTTAATTGCTGAGCTAATGATTCGTGTGCCTGGTCATTTTTGGCAACCATTAGCAGTCCGGAAGTATCTTTGTCGATTCGGTGAACAATACCTGGACGAATAACGCCGTTGATCGTAGAAAGATCCTTGATATGGTACATCAGCGCATTGACCATTGTGCCATGCGTATGACCTGCTGAAGGATGAACGACCATTCCTTGAGGTTTGTTTATCACCGCTACATCTTCATCTTCGTAAACGATCGTCAACGGGATATTTTCTGGGACCACATCTAATGTTTCTGGTTCGGGGATCAAGACAGTAATCTCGTCTCCTTGTTTTACTTTGTAATTTGCTTTGACTGGCTGTCCATTGACAGAAACCGCTCCATTTTTCAGCCACAGCTGAATTTGCGAACGACTGTAATCGGTGAATAAATTAGTCAATACTTTATCGATCCTACCAGATTCATGGTGAATCGTCGTTTTAAGTTCTGTCATTTTTTTCTTTGATCCTTTTCATCTAAAATAATATAAATTAACATACAAATCACTCCACATACAAGTGTCACATCTGCTACGTTAAAAATCGGAAAGCTCATAAAATCTGTCTGGAACATATCTACTACATAGCCAAGACGAATACGGTCGATAAAATTGCCAATCGCACCAGCTAGAATCAAACTCAATCCAATCATGAACCAGCGATTACCTTTTTCACGATTTTTAATCATCAATGTGAGAATCACAACGACTGCAATGAGTGTCACTATAGTAAAGAACCACATCTTCCCTTCTAGCATACTCCATGCGGCTCCAGTGTTTCGAATATGATTCAGTGACAAAATACCTGGTATAAGATTTTTCGTCTCTCCAAGCGCTAGATTATCAGTGATCCACCATTTGACCAACTGATCCACTCCTACTAGCAAAGCGCTGAATATCCAATAAATAATTAACAAAAAATCAATCCTTTTCTATTTGTTTATAAATATCACGAGGTCGTACGATCCCGAGCAGATTACCATCGGGATTCCCATCTTTAGTGATAAGTACGGCTTCCAAAGTCCCTTGCTCACGAAACATCGCTTCAACCTCGTAAATATGTGTTTTAGCTGGAACAAAATGATAATTTGTGTACTTTCCGTTTTGGATGATCAAATCCAACGCTCGTTTATTTGTTAAATCAACCGGACCTTTTTGGCTTTCTTTTGCTAGCCAAAACCCGATATTACGTAAAGTAATCAATGCTACAAATTTTCCTTTATTGTATAACGGAAATTGTGAATACCTTTTTTCTGCTACTATCTTTAACAGTTCAAGTAACGGAAGATCTTGTTCAAAACCTGTTACACGTTTTGCAAATCGAGGCAGCACGGTTTCAGGCTGAATCAGTTCTTGTTCGATCAGCTGGATTCGCTTGACTGTCCAATCATTTGGCTCTGCAATGACAAAATCGACTGCGATCCGATCATGGACGATCGCATTCCTTAACTGAGCAAGCTGTAAAAGATCATCTTCGTATTTTCTGATCATTAATTGTTTTCTTTGAGCTAGGCGTCTGACAAGTTCGGTAAATCCCATATTTCGTGCATTTCCCATCTCGTCTCTCATCCATTTTTCGATTCGATTGAAACTGATTAAAAAAAGATCAGAGTTTGCCATAATTTTCCTCCTTGATCAAATATGCCCGGTTTTTTATATAGAAAAAGAACGCAATCAACACAATAACTGCAAAAAAACTGAAAAATAAATTTTGTAGGAAAACGGCCCCCAACCCAGTTGCTAGAAATAAAAACGGATAGATTTGAAGAATCAAGTAATTCATTGTGATCACATAAGCAGGCTTTGCTTCTTTCACTGTATAAACGGGGCTTTTTAGCCAATAAAAGGTGACCTGCATCGTAAAGGGCACTTCCAGATCAAGCGTTATCTTTTGTTCATGACTGAGAACACTGCGTTTTTCATTGTTGATTCTTAGCTGAATCGAGCTACCCATACCGTAAAAACCGGTTTTTCTTATAAATGTCGTTTTCATCATACCCTCTTATTATGCTTTAGTATAGCTCAAAATACAATAAAGAAAAAGAATGATCCTAGTGTAAACAAAATTAATTCCCTATCGTCTAAAAAAAGAAGCTGTAGTCAAAATACAGCTCCTTCGATGGTAGATTATAATCAAGCTTAAAACAATCCCAACACTTCTCCGTCATTTGTCACGTCCATATTCAATGCAGCAGGTTTTTTAGGCAAACCAGGCATCGTCATAACATCTCCAGTCAAGGCTACTAAAAATCCTGCCCCTAATTTTGGGATGATTTCGCGGATCGTGATGGTGAAATCTTCCGGTGCACCTAGCAGTGAAGGATCATCAGAAAATGAATACTGTGTTTTTGCCATACAAATCGGCAGTTTGTCCCATCCATTCTTCGTAAACTCTTCTATTTGTTTTTGCGCTTTTTTGCTGAAAACAACACCATTTCCTCCGTAAATTTTCTTGACGATTGTTTCTGTCTTTTCTTGTATCGTTTCTTCTAGGCGGTATAATGGCTTGTAATTAGCTTCTTTTCTATCAATCAATCGTACTACAGCTTTTGCTAAATCAACGCCGCCTTCTGCTCCATCTGCCCATACACTCGCTCTCTTGGCAAGAATCCCCTGATTTTCACACAAGTGCTCCAACAGTGTGAGTTCATTGTCTGTATCTGTTACGAATTCATTGATTGCGACGATCACAGGTAGCTGATATTGTTCCATATTACGTATATGGCGCTTTAAATTTGCAAAACCTACTTTCAAAGCATCAAGATTCTCATTTTTAAGTTCATCTTTTTTCATTCCGCCATGCATTTTCAATGCACGGACAGTGGCGACAATCACCACAGCATCCGGCGCTTTTTTCAAGTTAGGTACTTTGATATCTAAAAATTTCTCTCCGCCAAGATCTGCACCAAATCCTGCCTCTGTGACAACGTAATCTGCTAATCTCAATGCTGTCTTGGTAGCTAAAATACTATTGCAGCCATGAGCGATATTGGCAAACGGTCCCCCGTGGACAAAAGCTGGTGTTCCGTAAATTGTTTGTACAAGATTCGGCTTGATTGCATCTTTCAGCAGTAATGCCAGAGCGCCTTCTGCTTTCAAGTCTCCAGCAGTCACAGGCTGACGGTCAAATGTATAGCCGACAACGATCCTTGCAAGACGAGCCTTTAAATCTTCAAGGTCTGCCGCAAGACACAAGATAGCCATGATTTCGCTGGCAACTGTGATATCAAACCCATCTTCTCTTGGAACACCTTGGATTGGCCCACCCAAGCCAACAATTACTTTACGCAGTTCACGATCATTGAGATCGACTACCCGTTTCCAAATCACTCGGCGGGCATCGATGTTCAATTCATTTCCTTGATGAATATGATTATCTAAAAGAGCAGATAATGCATTATTAGCTGTTGTGATAGCATGCATGTCACCAGTAAAATGCAAGTTGATATCTTCCATAGGCAATACCTGTGCATATCCTCCGCCTGCAGCACCACCTTTGATTCCCATCACAGGACCAAGTGAGGGTTCTCGCAATGCAATAACAGATTTTTTATTGATTTTATTGAGCGCGTCTCCTAACCCTACAGTGATCGTTGACTTTCCTTCGCCAGCTGGTGTTGGATTGATGGAAGTAACTAAGATCAAATGCCCCTCAGCGTTATCCTTTGATCGATTGATTCCAGAAAAATTGATTTTCGCCTTATATTTCCCATACAGTTCCAAATCGTCTTCCTTAAGATCTAATTTACTAGCCACTTCAACAATCGGTTCTAGCTCTGTTTCTTGTGAAATTTGCAGATCATTCTTCATTTGATTACCCCTTTTCACGAACTTTATTCAACAAAATATCTTCTTTGTTAAGATATGCCAATTATACCTTTTTTTATTCAGAAAAAAAACATAAAATTACAGGTTTTTAATTTATTTGACGTACTTATAAATACTCTTTATAATGAAGGCTATGATCAGACTTTAGAAAGGTCGTGAGTGCTTTGACCACAGGAATTGTAAAATGGTTTGACAACAAAAAAGGATACGGCTTTATCAGTTATGATGACACAGAAGAAATTTTTGTACATTTTACTGCGATTGAAGAAGAGGGATTCAAAACTTTGGAAGAAAATCAAGTGGTCGAATTTGAGATCATCGAAGGGAATCGAGGAACACAAGCTGCCCATGTCAAGAAAGGCAACGTTCAGACTACCGATACTAGTATGCATGAATAGATAAACAAATAGAGTGAGACGCTAAACGGGATGAACCGTACGTCTCACTCTTTTCTTTTCCTGTAAAAATTCGTTTTTTTAGGTTCTGATTTTTAAAATTAGCTTTTTCTTTTTTTCGTATAAGGATAAGGAATTGATTCTGATTTGGGTCCGTTTTTTTCAAAATGATCAAAAAGGACTACTTGATCTTTTTTTCGCATCATGAAAACAGATGGGGCTTTCTCATCTTGCAACATCATTTGCACCCCAGTATTAGTTGGCGTCAAAGATCGAATCTGTCCGACAGATATTTCTCGGTCTTTCCAAAAAGCAGCATAACGTATAATCACAGAGTTTGATTTTAAAATAAAAGAACGCCGCAAACCTAGAAATAGAAAAACAAGAAAAATACCTAAAACAAAATTGCTTTTCCAATAAGGACCTGTGTTTTCTAAAGAAAGAATCAGACTAAAAAACAGAATGATCAAGGTCAATGACCAATAGATGATCGTATGTGCCAGTTCAGGCTGCCATCGAATATTTTTTTTCATTCTCTAACCTCTCACCGATTCAGTAATGATATAATCTTACCATAACATTAGTTTGAACAAAAAGGAGAATCTCTTTTTATGTTAAAAGTATACATTGATGCCTCTACAAAAGGCAACCCTGGTCCTAGTGGAGGTGGAATCTTGATTGTCTATCAAGGTAAACAAGAACAGCTATCTATCCCGCTTTCTATAGGGACAAACCATCAAGCAGAGTTCGAAGTCTTTTTAAAAACTTTAGAATTTCTAAAGAAAAACGACTTACAGAATGAAACGATTTTCTGTTTTTCAGACAGCAAAACACTAGTTTCTACGGTCGACAAAAACGCAACGAAGAACGAGCTCTTCCTTCCCTACCTTCAAAGAATCCAAGAACTTCTATCCGAATTTTCTTTATTGATCCTGCAATGGTTGCCCGAAAACAAAAATAAAGGAGCAGATAATCTTGCACGTCAGGCTCTCCATAAACAATTAAAAGAAAAAAAGACTCTTTAAATTAAAAACTTTAAGGAGTCTTTTTATAGTTTCTCATTTAATATAAAAGATAATTGTGATCAAACGTAATTTCCAATTGGTAATCTCCGATTTTTTCTTCTATTTGACTACGTAAGATTCTTTCTAGTTCTGTATCAACAAACTGGAATTTCTCAGGGACCACTACATCAAATTGCAGCGTTTTTCCTTGATGAATTACTCTAAAATCATGAATATTAAGCCCTGTACCTGTTTCAAGAAGAATTTGCTTTAACTGCCGCAAGATATTATAGTATTTTTCGTTATCAACAGGCATTGGATCCAAGTGACAGACAAGTTCCACATCCAAAGACTTTTTAAAGTCTTTTTCTATCAGATCAATAATCTTATGAGCCACATTCAAATTCATTGATTCATCTACTTCGATGTGGACTGATGCAAAGCGTTTATTGGGTCCATAGTTATGCACCAATAAATCATGATAGCCAAGTATATCATCGCAAGCATTTAAATGCTCTTCCATTTCTTCAATCTCTGCTGGCGTTGGGCGACTTCCTAATAGTTCGTATACAAAATTTCGAAGCATCGTCAATCCACTATAAAGGATATATAATGCTAAAGCAAAACCTATATATCCATCAATACGCCATCCAGTTACCCATTCGATTGCTGCTGAAAGCAATACAGCCAGTGTAGTAAAGACATCATTATAACTATCTGTTGCTGTAGCTCTCAATGTTTCAGAATCAATGGATTGCGCAATAACCTGATACATTTTGCCTTGTGCAAATTTCAAAAAGATGGAAATGATTAGGACAAAAAAGACGATGGGTGTTAAAGAGACATTTTCTGGATGGATGATTTTTTCAGCAGAAGACTCTAAAAATTGAAATCCTACATAAGTAATGATGATCGAAACAAATAACCCACTGATATATTCGAAGCGTTCGTGTCCATAAGGATGTTCCTGATCTGCTGGCTTTGCAGCAATTTTAAATCCGATCAAAGTCAATATGGATGAAGCAGTATCTGATAGACTGTTCACTGCATCAGCCATAATGGAGACACTTCCTGAAAAAAGCCCGATCATTAGCTTAGAGACAAACAAGATCAGATTCGTAACCAATCCTAAGATACCCGCTAGTACTCCTTTTTTTGTCCGCTGTTGCGGTATTTGTTTCTTTTTTTCTTCTTGTTTCTTAGCCAAGTTTTTTACCCCTTCTAGTTTGCTTGTTGCTCAGGTAAAAAGATGGAGAGGACGATTGTTTTCCTCTCCTCTCTTCCTTTTTCTATCTATCGTGCGTCCTATTACTATTAAAAGATGGTCATTATTCTGGTTTCAACGGTGTTGCTGCAAATAACGCTTTTGCTAGTAATGGTGTTATGATTCCCGCACCTATTGCTTCTGGTATCCCATTGATTGCTGCAACCCCTGCTAAGGTTTTAAATAAAAGAGCAGAATCTACACCATAGGCATCTGCCGTTGCACCTGTATAAAATAATCCCATGAATCCTAACACTAAGACTGTATTGACCAATGAACCCAGTACCCCTGCAAAGGCTGAGCTGATCGTTATTGATTTATTTTTTTGATAAATCCAGTGGAAAACCAAGCCTGCTACTAAGCCAACAAGTACTCTGGGAACTACCGAGATAATCGGATTCGTGAACACTAATGTATCAAATGGCGTTGTTGGCATGGCATAGGCACGAACAATTGTAGCGATTCCCCAAAACAAGCCAATCACCATGCCATCTTTTGGGCCTAATACTACTGCAGCAATAATTACTGTGATATGGATAATTGTTAAACTAATGAATCCTAATGGAATAAACCCCAGCCAAGGAACCATCGCTTGTACGATGATGATTGCTAACAAGATCGCACGTAAGACTAGTCGAAAGGTCTTATTTCTACTATTCATTTTTTCACCCCTTTTTATTTATACTAATCGTAAAAATTTCTGTCACTTTCGTCAACTAAAGACCATCCGAATCCGACCATTTGATTAGATGCGCCATCCAATTGAAAAAAGTATGAGGGCAAGACTTGTTTGTCTTCGCCCCCATAATCATGTTTCGTTCAATGTTTGAACTTTTGTTTTTCTGTCAAACGTAAACGCCCTATTGTTGCGCAACCCATTCTTTCGCAGCTTTAAGTGCATCTGGAATACCAGCAGGATTTTTCCCGCCAGCTTGTGCCATGTCTGGACGTCCACCACCGCCACCGCCTACTTTCGGTGCGATTGCTTTAATCAAGTCGCCAGCTTTTAGTCCAGCTTCATTTGATTCTTTCGTCATTGCCGCTAGCAGACTGACTTTTCCTTCTTGTTCGTTTGCTAAAACAAGAATATCTGAAATATTTTTTTGTTTCCATTGGTCAGCTAATTGACGCAGCTGATTCATATCTTTCACTTTTACTTGTGCTGCAATGATTGTTTTTCCATTGATCGTTTCTGGATCTTTGAATACATCACCAGCTTGTTGATTCGCTAACTTGCTAGCTAATTGTTCATTTTCCTTTTGTAGCTCTCTTACTTGCTGTTGCAATTGTTCCGCTTTTGAAACAACTTCTTTCAATTGAGGTGATTTAACAATTGTTGCTACTTGTTTTAGTTGTTTTTCTTCTTCTTCAAGTAGTTCGTACGCTTCTTTACTTGTTACAGCCTCGATTCGTCGCACGCCTGCACCAATTCCTGATTCAGAAACGATTTTGAAGATTCCGATGTTTTCTGTATTTGCTACATGTGTGCCTCCGCACAGTTCGATTGACCAGCCGCCAATATTTACTACTCGAACGTCATGTCCGTATTTTTCACCAAACAAAGCCATTGCACCCATGTTTTTGGCTGTATCGATATCTGTTTCAATTGTTTCAACTGGGATAGCTTCCCAGATTTTTTCGTTGACGATTCTTTCCATTTCAGCTAATTCATCTGAAGTGATTTGACCAAAGTGGGTAAAGTCGAATCGTAAATGTCCAGGAGCGACTAAAGAACCAGCTTGATTTGCATGCTCGCCAAGTACTTCTTTCAATGCCTTGTGCAGTAGATGGGTTGCTGTATGGTTTTTGATGATCCGATTGCGCATCGATTGATCGATCAATAGATGATAGGTTTGTCCTTCACTCATTGGTGCTTTTACTTCTACGGTGTGCATAAATTGACCATTAGGCGCTTTTTGAACATCTGTAACAACTGCTACGATTTCGCCTACTTCATTCATGATCCATCCTTGATCCGCTACTTGCCCACCCATTTCTGCATAGAAAGGTGTTTGATCAAAGATCATTTGAGCTTCACCTTCTGCGACTTCATTCAAAAGAGACTCACCTTTAACGATGACCAATAATTGACTATCTGATTCTTGTTCTGTGTATCCAATGAATTTACTTTCTACTTTGATATCTGTCAATAAAGCAGATTGTACCCCCATTGATTTTTCAGTACTGCGGGCAGAGCGAGCACGTTCGCGTTGTGCATCCATTTCTTTTTCAAAACCAGCATGATCAACTTTCAGTCCTTCATCTTCTGCCACCTCTTCCGTTAATTCTACCGGGAAGCCATATGTGTCGTATAGTTTGAAGATGTCTTTTCCTGCTAGAGTCGTCCCGTTTTCGTTTTTTACTTCTTGGATCACTTGATTTAAGATTTCCAAACCTTCATTGATTGTTTCATTGAAACGTTCTTCTTCTGTACGGATAACTTTTTCAATAAATTCTTTTTGTTGAAGTACTTCAGGATAATAACTTACCATGATTTCCCCAACAACAGGGACTAAACGATATAAGAATGCTTGTTCAATACCTAATTTTTTCCCATGCATGACAGCACGACGAAGCAAACGGCGTAAGACATACCCTCTCCCTTCATTCGATGGCAATGCACCGTCGCCAATAGCAAATGAAAGGGCGCGAATATGATCTGCGATTACTTTGTAAGAAATATCTGTTACTGGGTTTTCACCATATTTTACTTGTTTGCTTAGCTTTTCTACGGCGTGGATAATAGGCATAAACAAGTCTGTCTCAAAGTTCGTTGGCGCATCTTGAACGATTGAGACCATGCGTTCCAATCCCATCCCCGTATCAATGTTTTTATGAGGAAGTGGTTCAAATGTGTTATCAGGCTTATGGTTGAATTCTGAAAATACTAAGTTCCAGATTTCTAAATAACGTTCATTTTCTCCTCCTGGATAGTTTTCAGGATCGTCTTCTGCTAAATCGTTATAAGCTTCTCCACGGTCATAGAAAATTTCCGTATCCGGACCACATGGGCCTGCACCGATATCCCAGAAGTTGTCTTCTACATCAATAATGTGATCTAGTGGCAGGCCAACTTCTTCATGCCAGATGCGTTTTGCTTCTGTATCTTTTGGATAAACTGTTACATAAAGTTTTTCTGGATCGAATGCCATCCATTTTGGATCAGTCAAAAATTCCCATGCCCAGTGGATGGCTTTATTTTTGAAATAGTCACCAATCGAAAAATTACCCAGCATCTCAAACATCGTATGGTGCCGTGCTGTTTTACCGACATTTTCGATATCATTTGTTCGAATAGATTTTTGGGCATTTGTGATTCTTGGATTTTCTGGCACAACTGAACCATCAAAATATTTTTTCAATGTTGCAACACCAGAGTTGATCCACAATAAGGTTGGATCGTTCACGGGGATCAAAGACGCACTAGGTTCAATCGTATGTCCTTTAGATTGGAAGAAATCAAGAAACATTTGTCGAACTTGTGCACTACTTAATTGTTTCATGTCATTACCTGCTTTCTATAAATTAAATACAAAAAAACACCATCACAGCCAAGGACGAAAACTCGCGGTACCACCTTGATTGCAATGATGTGTAATCATTACCTCTTAAACTCGATAACGCTGAGCTGCGTCGGTATTTCTACCAAAATAGAAAAAGGGAGCAATTTGATTAGTGACTATTCTTTTTTCAGCCAAGAAAGAATTTTCTGTGAGTCTTAAAAAACAAATCATATCCTTTTCGTACTTAATTAGTATACGCATTCTATTGATCACTGTCAATATCTCAATTTTTATTTTCATTTCCTTTTGGTCATACTCCACGATTTTTGGTACGATAAGAATAAAGGAATCAATACATCTCTGCTATTCATGACAAGGAGGAATATGATGAAAAAAATAGTTGGAGCGGATGAATGGATACGCGCAGCTAGCTGCTTTTTGAGATATCAAGTTTTTGTATTAGAACAAGGGATTCCTGCAGAACTAGAATTCGACGGAAAAGATATCCCGCAACAAACCTATTATCTATTTCTTGATCAAAAAAGACCAGTAGCTACTTTGCGTTATGAAAAGAAAACACCTACTTGCTTCAAGCCGGAACGATTTTGCGTAGCAAAAGAATACCGAGGAAAAGGGTTAGGCGGTCAGTTGCTTGAAGCTGCTGAAAAACGGGCGGTTTCAGAAGGTTGTCAGACTAGTTATGTAGTAGCTGAAATGACGGCTGTAGATTTTTATGAAAAACAAGGGTATCATACTTGCACAGAACCTTTTATTGAAGATGAAGTACTTTGTATCGGAATGGAAAAAAGTCTAGCTTAAAAACAAGAGATTGTGACACGCCTTTTGTCACAACCTCTTGTTTTTTATTTATGTGAATTTTTCTTATTTTTACGAGCAGTACGGCTTTGCTGTCTGCGTTCGATTTTGCGTTCTTTTTTATTTTTTTCTGCAATTGCCCAATCGATTTTTTTCTTATAACCAGGCTTGATCTTTTTCTTTTTCTTCTTCACAAGACCAATCAGCGTGGGATCTAATACATCTTTTGATTTTTCTCGTTTGGCACGTCTATTACGATCGTATGTTTTGACGATTTCCCCGTTTTTGATTTCTTTTGGTTCAAATGAGACGCCCAATTTTTCTATCGCATCAATGGCTTGCTCATCATTTGGCGAATATAACGTAATGGCCGTTCCTTTTAAGCCATTACGTCCAGTACGTCCGACACGATGGATAAAGAAGTCTAGATCTTCTGGAATTTCTGCATTGATAACATGAGAGACACCTTCGATATCGATCCCTCTAGCAGCTAAATCAGTCGCTACAACATATTGATACTCCAGATTCTGTACTTGTCGCATCACTCGTTTTCTCTCTCTTGGGGTGATGTCTCCATGAATCTTTGCTACTTTCAAGCCTTGGTTTTTCAAGTAATCGGCAATTTCATCCACATGCTGTTTTGTATTGGCAAATACGATTGCTAAATAAGGATGACCAATTGTCAGCAGTTGATAAATCATTTGATTCTCATCTTTACCTTTTGTTGAAATCAGCCAATTTTCAATGTCTTCAGAAATAACTGCTTTTGGTTTGATTTCTTCAATGATTGGATTTTCCATGTATTTTCGTAAGAATGGACGAAGTTTTTCTGGAATAGTGGCAGAAAAAACTAAAAACTGCAGCTTTTCTGGTAATCGACTTGCAATTTGGTCTACTTCATTTAAAAAACCCATATCCAATGTCATATCCGCTTCATCGACAACAAATGCAAATGCGGTGTGAATCTTCAGCGCTTGTTCATTCATCATGTCTAATATTCTACCAGGCGTGCCTACTACAACCTGTGGCTGTTGGTGATGCAGACGATTTAATTGACGCTGTTTGTCTGTACCGCCGACAAAATTCGAGACACGGATCTCCGGTGTAGAAAATTTAGCGATTTGTGTAGCTGCTTCATAGATCTGTGCAGCTAGTTCCCTACTTGGAGCTGTAATAACAACTTGTACTTCCTCTTTTTCTGCATTGATTTTTTCAAACAAAGGCAACAAAAACGTATGTGTTTTTCCTGTACCAGTTTGAGATTGCCCAATGATATTTTTTCCTTTTGCAATTAAAGGAATCAAACGTTCCTGGACCTCTGTGGGCTGTTTGAAGCCCTTTGCGGTTAACGCTTCATTGATAAACGGTTTGAAGCGGAATATATCAAAATTATTCATTCGTGCACCTCTTCTCTTTAAATTATCACGACTTTGGCATTATAACACAGACAAAGCGTTTTTGCTCAGCTAATTTCGAGAATCATCATCCGTTGTTTGGCCAATCGTGCTAACAGTATATGTGTGACTAGCTTTTTCATAAAACAGAATCCGTTTTTTTCTCAAAAATGATAGCAAGATATTTAAAATAAAAATACCTTGTAGTAACAAGACACCGAGAGAAATGAATACTGCACTCATCTGCAACACCGTATTCGTTGTCGAATTCATGATTTGCTGAAGCAACTGCCCCAACCAGCTTAAACCATAAAAAAGAAAGTACAGATACCCGTAGCGGATCATCAATGCTTTTAAAGAAATTCGTTCGCGGTCTTCTTCCACCAAACGGATACGCACAATTTTTTTGCCAAGTGTCCATCCATTGGTTATAAACGGTACAATCATAAAGTATACCCCTACTTCTAATAAAAGCCACCAGATATGAGAAGTAACTGCCCCTGAATCGAACGCAATTTTAAAGAAAATCGCCGCTACCAAATTAATAAGAGATAAAAATGTCCAGTCGATCAAATAAGCGACCAAGCGTCGAGTCAATGAGACAGTCTTTCCTTTTTCATAAGAAAGTTCATCCATTCGTCTTCTTGTAGGAAGCATAAATGTAAATAACGGCGTAACGACAAAACCAATGATTCCACCCAATGTATTTGTCACTAAATCATTAACATCAAATAAGCGGTATGGTCTTGGGTAGATAAAATAAAGTCCACTTAGCTGCGTCAATTCAAAAAATAGAGAAAGGCAGAAACTAGCAATCATCGTTTTCATAAAAGAAAGCCGGAAATAATATCTTAAATAAATGCCAAATGGTATGAGTAATAAAACATTAAAAGCTGGTTCCAAAAATACACTCTGCTTCATTGCCGGCAGGTAGGTACTAGGTTCAGACAAGACCAATACCGTGTTGTCTCTGAAATGTTGCCATGAAGCAAATAAATGCAGCTCCATCTTTGGCCCTGTCATTTGGGCAACCGTCTCCTTTGCCGGAAGTGGTAAGATCACCAAAAAATACGCACACAATAAATAAAAAACGAAAGAATACAAAATAACTGCCCTTGTTACTAGAAATGTTCCATACTTTCGATATTCATAAATAAAAAAAACAGATGAGATCGCTAAGGCTAAAAATGGAAAAACAATCAGCGCAAAACGAATCGGTTCGATATAACTTGCCATATGACTCCTCCTTGATTCTTTGTATCTCTCTTATCTTAGCAGTCCTTTGCTGTTTCAAGCAAGTAACGAGGCTATTATTTCTCATTTCTTTCAAAGTAAAGTAAGATAAACACAAAGGGGGTGTCGAGATGCTGAATATGTACTTTGTTTTTGGCGTACCTATTTTTTTACTGTTCCTTTATGCTACGATCGCTTATGTAAGAAAAAGAACTACAATTCATTATTTAGGATTTATTCTCCTGATTATTTCGGGTTTCATGCTAGTCTTCAATCTTCAGACTTGGCAGCAAGCACTTCTTGAAATGGATAAAATGACTCCACATGCTTTGTCTAAAGTGCTTGGCTACCCTGTCTATCTGATTTGGCTTCCCATTTTCATTTCTGGTTGCTTGGTTTTATTAAATATTTATCGCGGCGTACGCCGAATAGTTCAGTTACGCAAATCAAAGTAAAAGGCAGAAATCGGTTGAGCCCGATTTCTGTCTTTTACTTTGCTATTTCATCGTAGACAAAACGACATTTACGTGATCAAAATTAACGAGTACTTTTGACATTTCTTCCACGTACTCCTCATTTAAATAAAATATTTTGTTTGGCAGAGAAGTGCAGTTCTAATAAAATTCGAATGTTTTAGCTATCTACGTTTTAAATAGAGATAAATCGGGATACCAGCAAGTGTCAATACTATCCCCATCGAAGCTAAAAAGGTCTGAGTGATAAGCGTGCTTGATACGATAAAAGTCCCTCCAATGATTGCTACTAGTGGAATAAACGGATACATTGGAACTTTGTATGGTCGAAACAAATCAGGTTCTTTTTTACGAAGAAGAATGACACCAACAAAGACCATCGTATAAAAAATCCAAATGACAAAGATCAGCATATCCGTTAGTGTATCAAAACCACCGATCATCATCATGCCAATAGCGATGACTAGCTCTAAGATACCTGCGGCTACAGGAACTTTAGTTTTATCATGAAGTTTAGCAAAGAGCTTGCTAAAAGGCAGGTTGTTTTCTTTTGCCATAACATAAGGGAGACGCATTCCAGTAAGGGTATAGCCATTGATGGTTCCATAAACAGAAATCAAGATACCAACTGTGACCAGTCTTCCACCGAAGCCGCCAAAAATCATTTTTGCAACGTCACTTGCCGCATTGCTGTTTCCTGCGACTCCGTCGATAGATGCGGTTCTTAAGAACACCGCATTTACTAATAAATAAACGATCATGATTCCGATGATTCCTAAAGAAATTGCTTTTGGCAAATCTTTCGCCGGCTTTTTCAATTCTCCCGAAATATTTCCTACGTGTATCCAACCGTCGTATGCGAACATCGTTGCTAGCAAGCCCGCTCCCAAGGCTGAGAAAAATGAAAGATTTTCTCCTGCTTGGATCGGAAACAGTTGGAAGTCTACTCCTTCTTGTCGGAACAAACCGAAAATGACGATCACAAACAAAGGAATAAGCTTGCAGACAAGCGTAATCGACTGAAAAGCCCCTCCAGCTTTAGAACCTAAAAAATTGATCAACAAGATCGATACAGCAGCTGTAACAGCTACGGGAACAATCATTGACTGGGAAAGACCAAATAGATTGACGAACTGTGTACCGAAAATGATCGACAAGGCTGCTACATTTGCTGGAAAATAAATCACGACTTGCGCCCAGCCCAATAAAAAAGCTGCTGTATTTCCGTAAATCCGTTCGATATATTTAATCATCCCTCCTGTTTCTGGAATAGCAGCTGCCAGTTCAGCTCCTGTTAGTCCTGCACAGACAGAAATCATACCACCGAGAAACCAAGAAAACATATGCAAACTGGCGGATCCTGTAACTTCTGCTACGCTTGCGGCTTTAAAAAATACCCCTGCACCGATCACTGTGCCCATAACAGTCGATAAAGCAGTAAAAAATCCCATCGTACGTTTTAATTCATTTTCTATTTTTACTTCTTTTACTGGCGTGGCTTGATATTCTTCCATCCCTTGTCCCCTTTCATACCATAGCCAATCCCAAAAGTATAAAAAACTTTTTGGATGTGGTTCTTGTTTTATACCGTCTCTACCAATTTTTCTTTCAGTTTTTCCAACATATCCTTTGTCATCACATCTAAGTCGTATTTCGGCGAAAAGCCCCATTCCTCTTGCGCACAAGAAACATCTAGTGAATTTGGCCAAGATTCTGCTATTGACTGACGTACAGGATCCACATCATAATCCATTTCAAAATCTGGTATGATTTTTTGAATAGATGCTTTGATCTCTTCCGGGTCAAAAGACATCGCCGATATATTGAAGGCATTTCGATGAACCAATCGATCAGGATCTGCATTCATGAGTTTTATAATGGCATCGATCGCATCTGGCATATACATCATATCCATTGATGTACCTTGATCAATGAAACTAGTGTACTTTCCTTCTTTGATTGCTGAATAATAAATATCGACTGCGTAGTCTGTCGTACCGCCTCCTGGCAAGGTTGCATAAGAAATCAATCCAGGGAAACGGACACCACGAGTATCTACGCCATATTTCACATAATAATAATCACATAGTAGTTCTCCAGCTACCTTCGTTACCCCATACATGGTTGTAGGACGCTGAAGAGTATCTTGTGGGGTATGATCTTTTGGAGTATTTGGACCAAACGCGCCGATTGAACTTGGCGTAAAAAAATTCAGCTGGAATTCTCTAGCGACTTCCAATGCATTGACCAGCCCAGTCACGTTCAAATTCCAGGCTAATTGTGGTTTTGCTTCTGCAACAGCTGACAAAAGAGCAGCCAAATGAATCAATGTGTCCACTTGATATTGTTCTGCTATGCTGCGCATTTTTTCGTAATCCATTACATCTAGGATCTCAAAGATATCGTTTTTCTCAATGACTTCAGGCATGCGTATATCTGTCGCAATGACATTTTCACTGCCTAGTTCTTGACGTAGCCGTGTGATCAACTCTGAACCAATTTGTCCTAAACATCCTGTCACCAATACTTTTTTCATGATGATCCTCCCTGATCTTTTTTACTACTATCTTCAGATGATTAACAATATATGCGTGAACATGTTCTCTAATTTTAAATAGACGAAAAAACTAAATTTAGTTAAATAATTTCCATTTCTTTTCCTATTTTTTGATAAACTGCTACTGCTTCATCAAGCATTTCCCTCGTATGTTCCGCAGTCGGCATATTTCTGATCCTGCCTGTCCCAAGAGGCACAGTTGGATAAACGATTGGTTTAGCATAAATCCCATGTTCGATCAGCTTCTTAGAGAAAGTCTGAGTCACTTTTTCGTCTCCCAAAATGACTGGAGTAATAGGTGTTTCAGACATACCGATGTTATAGCCTACTTTTTTCAATTCTTCTTTAAAATAATTAGCATTTTCCCAAACTTTTTCGACAAGTTCCGGATGTTCTTGCATCAAAGTAATCGAAGCCAATGCAGCTGCAGCTGCACCTGGAGTTAGCGAAGTAGAAAATAGGAATGGCCGACTTCTAGCTTTCAACCAGTCGATTAGTGTTTTCGATCCAGCTACATAACCCCCAACAACACCTATAGCTTTCGATAACGTGCCCATTTGCATATCGATTTTGTCGCTTAATCCAAAATGCTTGACGGTTCCTGCACCTTTTCCAGTTACGCCTGAGCCGTGCGCATCATCAACGTAGGTGATCAGTCCATATTTTTCAACAATCGGAATAATTTCCGGCAATCGTGCAATGTCTCCATCCATGGAGAAAACACCATCTGTGATATACATGATTTTTTTATATTTCTTACTTTCTATCGCTTCCTTTGCTTTTTTCTCAAGGTCTTTCATATCTTGATGTTTAATTCGGATGATTTTTGCTCCGGATAAGCGGCAACCGTCAATAATAGATGCATGGTTTAATTCATCCGATAAGATAGCATCTTCTTTTGTCATTACTGCAGAGATAGCGCCCATATTGCAGTTGAATCCAGATTGAAAGGCGATTGCTGCTTCTGTCCCTTTGAATTCTGCGATTTTTTCTTCTAATTGCTGATGGATTTTCAGCGAACCATTGATCGTTCGGACTGCTCCTGCTCCTACACCATAAGTTTCGGTTGCTTCAATACATGCTTTTTTCAATTCTTCGCGATTGGCAAATCCAAGATAATTGTTGGATGCTAGATTGATCATCTTTTTTCCGTCTACGATGATACAAGCACCATTTTCACTTTCTAGTATGTCGATCGTATTGTATAACCCCTTTTCTTTCAGTTGATCCAATTCTTTCTCTAAATACATTGTTAGTTCTTTGGAAGACATTGTCTCCACCTCCATATTCATCTGTCTTGCAGAACATACCAAACATATATCGTGTCATTCATCTACAAAGCAAGTATGCCATATTTTTGATAACGCTTACACTGATTATGAGAATTATTTAACCACATTTTTTATTTACAGTATCTTTTTACTTTCAAATGACTTATATAGTATGAACAATTACCTTTTAGATAATGATCTATTTTACTCTACCTGGGCAGATAAATACAACACAACCATTGATAGAAGCCCTTTCGTTAAAATCAATTGTATTCTGAATATTTAATTTATTTATTGCATAGACCAATAAAAATACATAAAATTTCCATCTTCGTTTATCAGCAATTTTTAATTTTACTCTCTGAATATTTCTTAAAAGTTTTACTTGTTGAATTCGAAAAAAGGACTGTGACAAAAGTCTTGTCACAGTCCTATTCTTCCGAATAAACGGTGTTCTCCTGCCAATTCCGAATCACAAGTTACAATATTCATCAAACATGAGAAGCTATTTTTTGAAATTGTTCCTTGTGACTCGGAGCTGAACGGCAGGCTCACGACCTCTTGGTAAATAGTGTTCCAGAAGTAACTTTTACGGAAAATGATCCGAAATATCTTGGAGCTGACCACTTCTGTCACAACCTCCATCATTTTTTGTTATTTTTGATCCAATTGTCTGGAGTAAAATTTTCATCGTCAATAGACCATTCCAGAAAAAATTCTTCTAAGAATTCACGCATGAAGGTTTCTCTTCGTTTGGCTTCTTCATATCCGTAATCAGTATTCATTTTATCAGACAGCAAGAACAGTTTTTCATAAAAATGATTGATCACTGTCGTGCCTTTTCGGTAATTTTCTTTGTCCTTGAATGTTTGCGGATACAGTTCAGGATCAAAAATCGGGTGCCCATGTCCACCGCCGAAATAAGCAGTACGCAAAATGCCGATTGCTCCTAATGCTTCGATACGATCAGCGTCTTGAACGATCTTACCTTCCAGAGATAGTTCGGCCGCTTCAGAGAGATTTTTAGAAAAGGACATATTTTCGATAATGGAAAAAATCATCGAGATCTGTTCCTCTACTATTGGCAAAGAGCGAAGGAATACACGAAGCTGTTGCTTTGCCTCGTTCTCATTTTTAACGACTTTATCATCAATCGTATCATGTAGGTAAGCTGCTGCAAGCGTCACAAAGCGGTCTGCCTGCGGTTCCGTCTCCAAAATTTTTTCAGCTAACTTGACAACTCTTTTGGTATGATCGCTCCCATGTCCTGTTTGATCATGCGCTAATTGGTCCATACTATAATCAGCGATCACTTGTAATTTATCCATTCGTTCCACTTCTTTCTTAAGTAAATAGCTGAAAACATCTATAGATTAGATGAATTTCAGCTATCTTTGTAAATTGTATTTTATTTTACCTGATATACATTAAAATACAGATCTTTCATATAGTCGATCAGGTATTGCGGATTAAGCGGTTCATGTGTTGCATCCATGATTAATTGATTTGGTTTTCTAGATGCACCATATTGATGGATATGCTCTGACATCCAGTTTTTGATTGGAGAATAATCGTCTGACGCTAGAACATTTTCCACATCTATTTCTTGCTGCAAAGAATGAAGTAATTGTGCCGCATACATGTACCCTAATGCATAAGAGGGAAAATAACCAAAGCTTGCACCTGACCAATGAACGTCTTGTAGGATGCCTTCCACATCATTTGTTGGTCGTATTCCCAGATACTCTTCATATTTTTGATTCCATATTTCAGGTAGTTCAGCAACATCTACCCCTTCATTGAAAATCATTTTTTCGATTTCATAACGAATGATGATATGGAGAGGGTAAGTCAAACTGTCTGCCTCGATACGAACCAAACTTGATTTTGTATGGTTCAATGAACGATAAAATTTGTCAAAAGGAATATCATCGAATGTTCCTTCTGCACATTCTTGAAAGAAAGGATATTGCTTTTTCCAGAAGCTGCGACTACTTCCAATAATGATCTCGTTAAACAACGATTGTGATTCATGGATACCCATTGATGTACCTTCATAAACCGGTGTATACGCATATTTATCATCGATGTCTTGTTCATACATACCATGACCAGCCTCGTGGATCACTCCAAAAACAGCCATTTTGAAATCTGTTTCGTTCCATCGTGTCGTGATTCGTGCATCATTCGGATTAATTCCAGTCATAAATGGGTGGACAGTGTCATCTAAACGACCACGGCTAAAATCATAACCAAGTTGTTCGATTACTTTCACTACAAATCTCTTCTGTTGTTTTTTCGTCATTCTCCGATTTAAAAAGTCTGTTTCAGGTTCAGTCCCTTTTTCTTGGAGCGTACGGCGGATCGAAAGAATTCCTTCTTTAAGCTGATCAAATACCTTATCAAGGATTTCGACAGTCATCCCGGGTTCGTATTGATTCAGCAAAACATCATAATTCGTCTTTTCATCTTTTCTCCAGTAAGGTATCAACTGTTTTGTTAATTCAATATTTTGATTCAATGCGTGTTGAAAATCAGAAAATTGTTGTGTTTCTCTAGCTTTTTGCCATTGTCCGTGTGCTGAAGAAACGGCAGCTGTATATTTTCTCATAAGATCTTCCGGTACGCGATGTTCCAAATCATACTCTTCTTTTACTTTGGCAAAAACGGCAGTTCCAACTTCCGACAATTCTTCCGGATGTTCAGAAAAATAGCGAATGGCTTCTTTGATTTTTGGACCGATTTTTTTTGAAAAATAAATGCTGTAAAGATAGCTGTCTACTTCACTTCGGTATGCACTAGCTTTTTCAGGCATACCTGTTTGTGTATCCCAATCGAGGATTCCTAAAGCTTGTTGTAGAAGATTGATTTCTTTTACTTCTTGTAAAAACTCTTTTTCTTTCATTCCCTATTCCTCCAAACATCCAATTGAATGAATCAATTAGTAAGATTATTCGTCTTTCTCTTTTTTTCTAGGCGGACGAGTTCCCCAATACTGGAATAGATCCGTACGCAATGCACCATTGTACAATTTTCTTTTTTTGGTTGCTTTTTGTCCGTAAAATTCCTCAAACGCTAAGTCGCTAGTCAAGATATATTTACTCCATGTTTTTAATGGACGGAACACATCGCCCATTTCTTTATATAATTTTCGAACGGTTTCTTCTTCTCCTAGACGTTCCCCGTAAGGCGGGTTAGCCACGATGACCCCGTATTCTTTATCCGTTTTGAAGTCTTTGACTGCTTGTTGCTTAAAGGTAATAGAAGAGCCTAATCCGATTTCTTCTGCATTGGCTTTGGCAATTTCAATCATCCGTTCATTGATATCTGAACCAGTAATATCTAATTCAATATCATAATCTGCTTTTTCTTCGGCTGCTGATCGAACATTTTCCATGATTTCTTGACTGAACCAATCCCAAGATTCGCAAGCAAACTCACGATTGAATCCTGGTGCGATATTATGGCCTATTAAGGCTGCTTCAATACAAAGCGTACCTGAACCACATACAGGATCATAAAATGGACGGTCTTTTCGCCAATTTGTCAACATAACAAGTGCTGCTGCCATGTTTTCTTTCAATGGTGCTCCACCTTTTTCTAAGCGATAACCACGTTTGAATAAACTTGGTCCTGTCGTATCCAGAGTTACCATCACATGGTCTTTCAGCAAAGCTACTTCCAACTGAAAATGTGCGCCAGTTTCCGTCAGTGGTACAGAAGCTGGACGGTGATAATAGGTACGGAGACGTTCAACGATTGCTTTTTTTGTGATCGCTTGGCAATCAGGTGTGCTATATAGTTTCGACTTGATCGATTTTCCAGCTACAGGAAAAGCTGCATCTAGTGGAAGAAAATCTTCCCAAGGCAATGCTTTTACGTTTTCAAACAATTCATCAAACGTATACGCATCGAATTCCCCAACCACGATTTTTACTCGATCTGCTGTACGTAACCATAAATTAGCTGTAGCGATCGTTTCCATTGTTCCTTCAAAACGTGCACGTCCGTTCTCAACTTGGCATTCGATTCCAAGATCTCTTAATTCTTTACCAACCAGTGCTTCTAGCCCGCTTGCCGCAGTTGCGACGAGGTTGAACTTCCTGTTTTTTTCCATACACAATCTCCTTATTTATAAAAAAAGGAGGTGGGACATCAGTCCTACCCCACACTTTTACTCAAATTCTGAATAACCGGTGATACAAAAGTTTGTTTTGTAATAAGAACGACTCATCTGAAGTATTGAAAAATAGCTTTCAAATGTTTTTCTTGTTTCTTATAACGCATTACTTTTGTCACGACCTAATTCCCTGATGTTTGCGGTTTTCTATAAGCCATGTTCTGTACTTTGCTTTTCCAGGGAGAAAAAACAAAGCGGTAACCATCTATCTGCAGTTATACTGCCTTTTTGTCCTGTTCTTCTTCCAGACAAAAAGCGCCCCTACCATTGTTTGGGTTGCTCGCTCGAGGGGTTTACCGCGTTCCACCGGATGGGTTTCCCCAGCCGCTTCGTCACTGTGGCACTTTCAAGGATACTTAAGCATAGCCGAAGCCTTAGCTTGTTTTCCTGCCGTTACTCCAAAGAGTACCTTAGCTTATGGTTTCGCTAAGCACGAACACTACAGGCATCACAGCCTGTGCGAGCATGGACTTTCCTCAGCCTGATCAAGTCAGACCGCGATTACCCGAAAACCGCAAATTCATTAATCAAAAATTAAAATTGACGTGTTTTTTCATTATCATCTAAGCTTGTGTCTGCATTTGTGTAGTTATTTGGATTAGGTTGTGCTGGTTTGACTGCACTTGCTTGTTGATCAAGCTTTTTACCAAATACTTCACGTTCAAGATTTGACAAGCGTTTTAAGATATCAAAATTGGTCACTGCTGCGCTCTTTGGTGCCTCTGTTTGTTGCACGCGTGTTTGAGCTGCTCCTTGAGTTTTAGATAATTGAGCTACTTTTGCACTCAATCGATCGTTTTCTTCTTGTAAAGCAAGGAGTTCTTTGCTGTAAGTTTCATAATCTTTGATGATATTGTCTAAGAATTCATCAACTTCAACGGGATCATAGCCGCGCATTTTTGTTTTGAATTCTTGTTGTAAAATGTCTTTAGGACTATAAACCAAATTCGCCATATTTACACCTCTAGTTTTCATTTACGTAATAACATTTCTACCTTTTTCATTGTATAGGAAAAAAGTTGATAAATCAAACACAATATCGATTATTCACTAAAATTTTGAAGATCGTCCATACTGATCAGCCGAATTTCGTAGGGATGATCTGCTTGGTAATTCTGTGCATCTTCAAAAAAATACTTCGTTTTTCCAGGGAATTCTTCATCATAGATCAGCAGACAGCCCACTGTATGTTCAAGTATAAAACGAGTGTGATTCTTTAGCTGACTAGGTGATTGGTAGGGTTGATGGCTAACAGCTTCGACATAATCTGCTAATTGTTCTGCTAATTGTTTTTTTTCTTGGTTCCCTTCATTCCAGTTATTACCAAAATCAGAAAAAGGATACAAAATACCAAGAGATAGTTCCGGATATTCTTCTTTCAATTCCGCTACTATTTGCACAGCCCATAGTTCGACGCCTAGATTTCCACTAACGAGTACCCATTCCAGCCCTTCTTCTGCTAACTGACGGAGTTCTTTTTTTAAAACATTTTTAACAACTTGGATTTTAGGATCATTTTCTTTAAAAACACCGAGTTCGAAACTTCGATACCCAGACACATAGATTACTTTTGACTTATCCATCTCAGATTCCTTTTCTTTCTATCCGCTTTTTTGCTATAATGTGGCCTAGGAGTGTGATTAAAGATGGTATTGCGCTATCCAAATGGCCAACCTTATTATAAGAATGCCTCTCCCGTCGAAAAAATTCAAGAAAAAAGAAATCAGATCACTGAATTCGGCAATCGGGGGATGCACTTTGAAGAAGCAATCAATGAAAGTAATAAATATTATCTTTCCCGCGGGTTGGCGGTTATCCATAAAAAGCCTACCCCTATCCAAATCGTGAAAGTAGACTATCCTAAGAGAAGTGCTGCTGTGATCAAGGAAGCCTACTTTACCCAAGCCTCAACTACAGACTATAATGGCGTCTATCGAGGCTTTTACTTGGACTTTGAAGCAAAAGAAACCAAGAACAAAACATCTTTTCCCTTTAAAAACTTCCATGCCCATCAAATCGAACATATGAAAGCATGCCTCGAACAAAATGGGGTCTGCTTTGTCTTGTTATGGTTTTCGTCTTTGAAGCGCTGTTTTTATTTGAATAGTGTTCATTTGATTGCTTACTGGGACGCCCAAAAGGAAAAAGGACGCAAATCACTACCTTTATCTTTGATCGAAGAACTAGGAATAGAGATCAAAACTGGTATTTCTCCGCGGATTCCTTATTTGGACGCGGTTGACTTCTATTTATCAACATTATCTATTGAAGGAGAAAGCAAGAATGGCAAATGAACAAACTAGAAGCTCTAGACGACAGAAACAGCCTACTCCTAAAAAGAGTGTGAAGAAGAATTCTGGCAAAGGTTCTGGAAAGTCCTCTGGAACACATAAAAAAGGATTATTTATCAAGATCCTTTTAGGAATACTCTCATTTTTCTGTATCCTCTTTTTAGCAGGTGTAGGACTTTTCTGGTATTACGCAAAAGATGCGCCCGAATTGACGGATAAAAAATTAGACGCTACCGTATCTTCCAAACTATATACACAAGATGGCGAACTATTCGAAGATTTAGGCGCAGAAAAGCGTGAAAAAATTTCTGCGAATGAATTACCGAAAACATTAGAAGATGCGATCGTGTCGGTAGAAGATCGCCGTTTTTATAAACACATCGGGGTTGACCCTATTCGGATCATCGGTTCTGCCCTCTCTAACTTTACCTCTGGCGGACTGCAAGGCGGAAGTACTTTGACACAGCAATTGATCAAACTTTCCTTCTTCTCCACTAGTGCAGAGGATCAGACCCTGAAACGCAAGGCCCAAGAAGCGTGGATGGCTGTAAGATTGGAACAAAAAAAATCGAAACAAGAGATCTTGACCTACTACGTAAATAAAGTGTATATGTCAAACGGCTTGTACGGGATGGAGACAGCTTCTGAGATGTACTTTGGTAAGAAATTATCAGAACTTTCTTTACCGCAAACAGCATTGCTTGCTGGGATGCCTCAAGCCCCTTCCGCCTATGATCCTTATGTTTATCCAGATCAGGCGAAGAAAAGACGAGATACTGTTTTGTATACGATGCTTCAAAACGAAAAAATCTCTCAAACAGAGTATGATCAAGCTGTTAATGTACCGGTAACGGATGGTCTGCAAGAACTAACTCAATCCGATGACAATACTAAGATCGTCGATAATTATGTCAAAGAAGTCATCAATGAAGTACAAGAAAAAACAGATAAGAATGTCTACACAGACGGTTTAGAGATTTATACGAATTTGGATCTGGACGCCCAAAAGAAACTATATGATATCGTCAACACGGATCAGTATGTCTCTTACCCAGACGACGAGATGCAAGTTGCCTCCACCCTTATCGACACCAATACCGGGAAAGTAAAAGCCCAGATTGGCGGACGTCACATCGCAGAAGACGTAACTTTAGGCAACAACTTAGCAGTGAATACTTCCCGTGATTTTGGTTCTACGATGAAACCTGTCACAGATTACGGACCAGCTTTTGAATATTTGAAATATTCTACTGGAAAAACTATTACTGACGCACCGTATAACTATGAAGGGACTTCGACTCCTGTAGGAAACTGGGATAATCAATATATGGGCACCATTACTTTACGCCAAGCACTTTACTTATCCCGTAATGTTCCAGCAGTCAAATTATTCAATGAAGTCGGTTCAGATAAAGTGGCATCTTTCTTAAAAAATCTTGGGATCGAATACAGTACGATCCATCAATCGAATGCGATCTCTAGTAATACGGAAGAACAAGATGGGACAAAATACGGAGCTTCTTCCTTAAAAATGGCAGCAGCCTATGCGGCTTTCGCCAATGGAGGGACTTATTACAAACCTCAATATGTTAATAAAATCGTCTTCCAAGACGGAACAGAAGAAACTTATGAGCCAGATGGAAAAACAGCCATGTCTCCAGAAACAGCTTATATGATCACAGACATTTTAAAAGATACGATCACTGAAGGTACTGGTACGAATGCGCAAATCGCTGGGTTATATCAAGCCGGTAAGACCGGAACATCTAATTACACAGATGACGAGTATGCAAAACTTGGTATTTCTTCTGGGGTGTATCCAGATATCCTATTTGCGGGCTATACGCCAAATTATTCGATTTCCGTGTGGACAGGTTACAATAAAAAAATGACACCTGTCACTTCAGAATCGTCACACGTAGCCTCTGATGTTTATCGCGAGCTTATGCAGTATGTTTCAGCTAACGTGACAAATACAGACTGGGAGATGCCAAGCGGATTAATTCGTGTGGGCGATGAACTGTACTACAAAGATCAATATACAGCTAGATCGAATGTAGTTACACCATCAACAACTATTCCATCTTCCAGCTATGTCCAGACTCCTGGAAGCTCAACAACAGAGATAACGACTCAAAGCTCTAGCTCTACTAGTCAAAGTGAATCAACTGCTGAGTCCTCAAAAGAAAGCACGACAGCAGAAACAAGCGAGCCAGCGTCTTCAACAACGGTTCCTTCTTCTTCATCCGAAGAAAGCTCGACACCGTCTTCATCTGCTCCTCCTGCTTCTTCCAGTGAGCCAGCAACTAGCGGAGCGGATGCTGCAAATGACCATACACCATCCAGTAGCACCTCAGCTTCTGGAAACAGATAGTAAAAAAGAAACCACGTCTACAAGCGTGGTTTCTTTTTTGTGTCTATGTAAAAAACAGCTACAAATAAAAATCATGTACCAAGCTGTATTACATGATTTTTTATAAGACTATCCAGCATATACATGTGTGATCTAACATTTAGCTTAAAAATTAGAAAATCCATTTTTCTTTTATCATTACATATACTTTATCCATTTACTTGTTTATAATTAAATCGGCTAAATACACACTAGTCTTTTATTTAGTGCCACTTCTTAATAATCCCATTGTTATTATCAAATAAAAAATACAATATATGGTTTTGAATAATTTTTTGAAAGAAGGCTTCATTTTGAGTTATCTGATAGTATGCTTAATTATCATAATTTGTCTGCACCATCTTTTTTTATCGAAAACAATACCTCGTTATTCCAAGAATAAAAAAGCTGAAAAATTTAGTTTATTATTAAATAAATTTACTTTAATTGCTCCTATCCTTGCATTTATTATTTTTTCTGTACTTTTAAGCACTACTCTTAAAGGAAAATTTATGGAAAGAAGCTCTCATGCAATGATTCTCACTTTTTTATGGTTGTTGTTCACCAGAATCTATATTTTTCTGATGAGCCTGAAACCGCCCAAATCCATTAGTTTATGTTTAGTTATAAATGGTATTTTTTTATTATCACTTATCATTTTTATTACACCTTTAGATAGATACGTCACTTATTTATATAATCCTTTGGAATACTGGACTTATTTTATAGGTATATTGGAAGGCATTATTTTCTACATCGGGTATTTTCCCAAGAAAAATAACAACATTTATTTTTATCGCAATAAATTGTAATAAGTTACCATCCTAGCTACTGAGTATGTACATTTACTTTTTCATGCAAAAAAGATAAACGAAACAGCTTTTCTCCATGATAACAAGATAATTCATACATTTATTTGCAATTAAAGAAACCACGTCTACAGGCGTGGTTTCTTTTTTAGCGTCTTTTCTTTTAGACGCATCCGATTTTTCCCATCTTGACATATTGATAGCAAAGGACATACCTCGCACTTGGGATTTCTTGCCGTGCAATGATATCTACCAAAAAAAATCAGTGTATGATGTGTCTTTACCCATAATTCTTGTGGTACTTTCCGCATCAGTGTTTCTTCTACTTCCATGACCGTAGCATCTAGTTTGCAGATCCTCAGGCGTTTTGAGACACGTTCCACGTGGGTATCTACTGCGATTGCTGGTATCCCGAATGCATCCCCCAATACGACATTTGCTGTCTTTCTGCCTACACCAGGAAGAGACATCAATTCTTCTCTTGACGTTGGCACTTGCCCATCGAAACGTTCAATCAGCTGCTGTGCACACGCTTTGATGTTTTTTGCTTTATTTCGATACAAACCAATCGTTTTTATTTTAAGAATGATTTCATCGATTGAAGCTTCTGCTAACGCATCGGGTGTCGGAAAAGAGGCAAACAAATCTGGCGTTGCTTTATTCACTGATACATCTGTCGCCTGGGCACTTAAGATCACTGCAATCAATAACTCAAATGGATTATTGTGCTTGAGTTCTCCATGTGCTTCGGGAAACATTCCATACATCGTTTCTAGAGCTTCCATTGTTTTTTGTTTGCTTAACATATTCCGCTACTCCTCCAACCAATTTTTCAGTGAGACTTTCGGCAATTCTTCTTGTTGAGCTGACTGTTCTACTTCTCTTTGAAGAAGCTGCTGTTTTCTTCGTTTTTGGTCTTCTTCCACTTGTTGTTTTGTACGTAGATTTTTTCTTTCCCACGATAGCAAAATGCGGTCAACGTAATTAAAACTATAAGCCTGATTTAATACGGCTTCCCGCAGTGCTAGTTTCAAAATTTCCGGCTGATAATGGTCTTCTTCTAGCCATTGACCGATTCGCTGGAACTCGATCGAAGAAAGCGGGCGTCCAAATTCTTGTTCAAATAATTGATACACTGACTGGATTTCTTTTTCTTGTGTTTTTTCTTCGTATTTTTTTTCTTGTGTTTTTAAATACTCACCTAATAGATCATAGATGGGATAAAGATTATATCGATCTGCTTTTTTACCGTTGACAATCGTCGTTTCTATCTTGATAAACCCATTTGTTACGAGACGATCCAGTATTTGAAAAATCTGATCTTGCTTGATTCCCATATCCATAGCAATCATCTGCAAATCAGGGAAAGTATCTCCTTCAAGCTGTGCCATATGCAACTGTAGAACAAATAAAAATTCTTCAGATTGTAGACCGATCCTATGGTAATTTTTAAGTAAAAGATTAGATATGACTGTTTGTCCAGCGCTTAAGTAATTTTCTAAATTCAACATGATTTCTCCTCCGCTCAATCACAGTATACGTAAAAAAAACATGGGAAGCAAGAACAGGTTTCTTTTCTATTTACTTCACTGATCGGTCAGATTTACAATGTCGTCTACTTGATTTTTGTTTGTTCATGTTTTTGATGCGCATCTTCACTTTTCGGAATAAATAAATTAAGTAGATTTCGCTGTTCCTTAGAATGTTGACAAGGAAACAAAATTACTATACACTATTTTTGTTTCCAAGTTAACATTATTGCATAAAGGAGTTTTTACATGTACAGTTTCACAAATAAACATTCTAAAGTTTTTGGATACGTCTCTGTCTTATTCACTGGATTAGGATTTACTATCGTCAGTCCTGTACTTCCGTTTTTAACGCTGCCTTATTCTCACTCCATACATCAGCAAGCTTTCTATATCACTTTGCTCATGTCTGTTTATGCTCTAGCTGCCTTCTTATCTGCCCCCATTCTCGGTAGCTTAAGTGATCATTTTGGGCGTCGTCCGATCCTTATTATCAGTTTATTAGGATCAAGTATCGGATATTTGCTTTTTGGTTTAGGAAATTCGATATGGATGTTGTTCCTTGGTCGTATCATTGAAGGATTGACGGCAGGAGAAATCTCCACCTTATATGCTTACTTTGCCGACATCACGGAACCTAATGAAAGAACCAAAGTTTTTGGATGGATGGGTGCTTTAGTCGGTATAGGAACAACGCTGGGTCCTATTATAGGGGGTCTATTAGCTGAGTTGGGGAATTCTGTTCCTATATTTATTGGAGCACTCTTTACTTTCTTAAATGCCGTTTATGGCTACACATTTATGCTAGAAAGCCTTCCAATAAAAAAACGTTCAGTAGATTTAAGTTTCTCCCATGTAAGACCTTTTCACCAATTACAACAATTATTCAAGATTTCATCCGTTATTCCTTTATTCACAGCAGGTTTTGCTGTTTGGTTGGCAGCTGGCTCTCTTCAATCTATCTTTTCTCAATTTTCGACTGACGCCTTTCAGTGGAAGGCTGGGTTGGTTGGTTTAAGCTTCTCTTTGATTGGAATCTTGGATACTGTCTCGCAATTGTTCATTATGCCTCGATTGCTCAAAAAATTTTCAGAACAGCAGATCACAAGAATAGGGATGTTCAGTGAAATCCTCGCCTATCTATTCATCACATTATCTGGAATTCTTCTACTGCCGATTTTGTTTTTATTTGGGATTATCTGTTATGGTTTCGGTGATTCTATTTTTACTCCTGTATTCAATGGCCAACTATCCAATTCTGTCTCAGATAACCAGCAAGGTCTTGTAATGGGCGGTACCCAAAGTATACAATCTCTATCGCGCGTCATCGGCCCGCTAATCGCAGGACAGCTTTATGCTGCAGCACCATTTCTTCCAACGGTATTCGGATTTTTGCTTATGATTTTTGCCTATTATCACTACAATAAAAAATAGTAGCTTCATTTGCTACTTCGTATAAATTCTCTGTATCGACCGATAAAACGAAATACTGTGTCAAATTCTTCTTTTGACATATTTTCAAATACAGTAGCATCTCGCTGTACCCATTTTTGATGGAGTTGCTCGTGTCTATTCCTTATTTTTTGTCCGATTGGCGTCAATTGAAAATAGATTTCTTTTTTATTCTCTTCGCTTTGATAAGTGTTTATGATCCCTCTAGCTATCAGTTTTTTTGTTAGCTTACTGATGGCTCCTCTAGTCATGTAACTAGCATTCGCTAATTTTGTCACGTTAGGATCAGGGATTTTCCCGATATGTTCAATCACTTCTAGTTCATTTAGAGTAAATCCTGCAAATTCTTTTTCCATTTCTGGTTTATTACGATGAATAATCTCATTAGCTAAATCCAGATATTCTTCTATTAGCAGTTGTCTTTTATCCATTTCTACACCTTCTTTTTCTTTCATTATATTGTTTTTTTGTTTCCTATTCAACAAAGATGAAAATATTTTGCAGGAAAACCCAATCTGAAACCAAGAAAAAAAGGGGTTGACAAAGCTTGTCATAACCCCTTTTTCTGATTAAAAGATAGTAAAGAGACAGTCATCGGTAATTGTGATGATTTTTTGTCATCACTCAAGGATGAGCGGCCTTTTCAAAAACTGTCTTTAAAGATCATCATCAGTTTCTAGCACATATGGCTGACCTTCATATGTGTACTCTGTATTCAATGTGCCGTCATTTTCATCTGAGTAGATGCGTCTACTGAAAGGAAAACGATGAGAAACATTATCTTTGGCGTCTTTTGCTGGCATCGTGTAATATTCCTCTTGCGTTTCATTCAACTGAGAGAGTACTTGATCTGCCAACTCATCAATATTGATCGTTGATTTCTTCGAAGCACTTTTATAATCTTCTAAAAATGCATCTTGTTGGACAAAATATTCTTTATTCATCTTCTTTCTCACCTTTCTTTTCAAAATCAAATAAAGCTGCTTGTTCTTTTATGTAACAGCTTTATCTTTGCTGCTTATTGTGACAAAAAATTCGAAGAAAGACAACTAATTGTACTTTTCACAAAAAAAGACAGAGGGTCGTGACAAAATTGTGTCACAACCCTTTTTCTTTATTGTGCAGTTTCGATTTCGCCTAGCGCTGCTTGTGCAAGTAGGTTCAAGTAATTCCATGGGCGGTCAAAATGTGGTTGGAAGAAGAAATCTGAAAGTGCGAGATCTTCTACAGTCATTTTATTTTGAACAGCTAAAGACATGGTATTTGCTGATTGTGTAATGTCGTATTTGGACATGAACTGAGCACCTACGATACGATTCGTTCCTTTTTCATAGACTAGCTCCATCATTACTTTTTCAGTAGTTGGCATGAACTCTGGACGATAATTATCTTCAAATACAGTCGCTTGGACTTCTAGATCGTTCAAAGTTGCGCTTTCTTTGGTCACACCTGTCGAACCGATCGTCCAGCCAAATAGGTAAAGTCCTGAAGTTCCTTGAGTACCACGATACGCCATTTTATGATCTGTCAAGTTATTTCCCACAAGTAAACCTTGACGAACGGCATTTGTTGCCAAAGGAATATAGTTTTGTGTGCCACTTGGATTGTAGTTGACTACTGCAGAGTCTCCAGCTGCAAAAATGTCTGGATCACTTGTCTGCATGTATTCATTCACTTTGATTGCCCCGTTTGGCAGTGTATCTACTTTTCCTTCGATCAGTTTTGTATTTGGATGGAAGCCCACACATAAAATGACCATATCTGTATCAAATGTATCTGTTGGTGTAGCTACTTGTTTCACTTTTCCTTCTTCATCTGTGATAAATTCAGTAACATTTTCGCCTAGCGCAAGAGTAACACCGCGGTCTGTCAATTCTTTTTCTAAGATATCTGTGAATGGTTTATCTAGATATTTATTCAAGATGCGATCTAATCCATCAATCAATGTCACTTGTTTTCCAGATTCGACAAAAGCTTCTACTAATTCAATACCGATATATCCACCACCAACAATTACTACACGTTTTGCTTCTTTCGCTTGTGCAATAATTTCATTTGCTTGATTGTAGTTTTTGCATAGGAGTACATTTTTCGCATCGATTCCACTAATCGGTGGGATAATAGGCCATGAACCAGTTGTCATCACTAATTTATCATAAGAAACCGTTTCTGTTTCTCCTGTTTTCAGATCTTTTGCCGTTACTGTTTTATTTTCTGTATCGACGTCTGTTACATCGTGTTCCATTTTAACTGTTGCTCCTAATGAAGATAATTCTTCAGGATTTGAGTAGAACAAGCCTGCTGGGTCCTTTACTACTCCGCCGACATAAAGTGCGATACCGCAAGATAAGAAAGAAATATTGTCATTTCTTTCATATACTGTCACTTCTGCTTCTGGATGATTTTTTAAAATACTTTTTACAGCTGCAGTACCTGCATGTGTACAGCCAATTACTACTACTTTCATTTATGGTCCCTCCGATTAACATTTTGTCCTTCGACAAAACTACTATAACAGAAATAAAACGGATACAACAGTTTAATGCTTGTGAATTCACAAAGGTTTGTTTGTAGTTTCATTCCTTTTCAAGCATAAGAACCCAATATCTACAAGATTCTTATTGTGATAATATTCACTTTGATATCTAAGATTGTGAATAAAAGACAAAAAAATAAAAAAGCTAGCGTTTTTTTTACACAGCTAGCTTTTTTTAGGTATAACACTTGTAGAAACTGTTTTTACATTTGCGCCTTTTTTGCTGACTCTTTACAATCCGGACAGAGTCCATACAATTCCAACCGATGTTCATTAATCTCAAAATCAGTCAGTCTGCTCGCAGCCATTTCTATATCTTCAAGCCCTGGGTAATGAAAATCAACAATCTTACCGCAGTTTTCACAAATTACATGATAATGACGCTTTGAACTGAAATCAAATCGGCTAGAAGCATCGCCGTACTTCATTTCTTGAACAAATCCAATCGAAGTAAATAAGCGAAGGTTATTGTAAACAGTCGCAACACTCATATTTGGAAACCGATGTTCAAGTGCTTTATAAATCTCATCAGCCGTTGGATGGGAATGATGTTCAATCAAATATTCTAAAACCGCGTACCGTTGAGGTGTGATTCGAATGTTCTCTTTTTTTAACTTTTCGATAACCTCTTCGACTAACTTATTTTCCATGTAAACACCCCACGTTGTTATTCTCGTCTTATCATACTATTTTTACATTTTAAAATCCACTTAACATGAAAAGAAAATTCAATTTTATTGTATTTTAATGAAAAAAGACGTAAAACAGTCGCGTTCACTATTCTACGTCTCTATTCAAATAATTTTTCTCATCATAAATTTTTGTGTGTTCTTTTCATCTTTAAAAGTTTTTTACATAAACCTATCTGGAGAAAAACCAAGTGCCTTATATCTCTTGGTAAAGGGCTGTAGATAAATAACGTTCACCATTGTCGGGAACCACAGCTAATACCTTCTTGCCTTTTCCTAATTCTTTTGCGACTTTTAGCGCGGCAGCAATTGCAGCGCCAGATGAGATGCCTACTAAAATCCCTTCTTTTCGCCCAACTTCTCTAGCTGTTTCCATCGCTTCGTCTCCACTAATAGAAAGGACTTTATCATACACAGAAGTATCCAGTGTTTTAGGAACAAAACCTGTACCGATTCCTTGGATTTTGTGAGGTCCCGCTTCTTTCCCTTCTAAAATAGCAGATTCTGCTGGTTCTACCCCGATTAATTCGATTTTCGGATACACACGTTTTAATTCTCGGCCAGCGCCAGTGATCGTTCCTCCTGTACCGATACCTGCAACAAACGCGTCCAAGCCATTTACTCCAAATGCTTGATGTATCTCAGGACCAGTCGTCTTCTCATGCACAAGAGGATTTGCTTCATTTTCAAATTGTAATGGTAAAAAGTAGCCGTTTTCTTTTGCCAAACGTTCTGCTTCTCTGATTGATCCAGAAATACCATCCGCACCAGGAGTCAAAATCAACTCTGCGCCGTACCCTTTCATCAATAAACGTCTTTCGATACTCATCGTCTCAGGCATCACGATGATTACTTTATATCCTTTTGCAACTCCTACCATCGACAATCCGATTCCTGTATTTCCAGAAGTAGGTTCAATGATAGTATCACCTGGTTTCAGTAGACCATCGTGTTCTGCTTTTACTATCATACTTAAAGCAATACGATCTTTTACACTTCCTCCTGGATTAAAAAACTCAAGCTTTACAAAAACATCTGCTGAATCTTCTGGTACGATTTTATTTAATTTGACGATTGGCGTTTTGCCAATCAATTCGGTGACTGAGTTATAGATAGCTGTCATCTTCAATTCCTCCTTGTCTTTGCTCTTCTTACTTATCATAATACAATCTGTTCATTTATGGCGAGTGATTCGTCTTTGACTAGCAAAAAAAAAGACAAAGATATACCATATATGGTAGTTTCTTTGCCTTTTTATCTAAATCAAACGTTTAGTTCTTGACCAACTAATAAAGAATAACTGGACATAGACATGCCATTTTTCGCCATTAGATCATCAACAGACATGCCAAATTTTTGTGCAATATCCCATAGCGTATCACCTGACACGACTGTATATGTCTGACCATTATTTGTATTTACATCTGTTGTTGAAGATGATGACGTTGAAGTCGTCGTAGTAGTCGTTGTTGTTGTACTTGTGGTTGTTGTAGCCGAACCTGTTGATGGCGTATCAAAACGGGTTAAATTATAAGTATTAATCAATGAGTTCAATTTGGCCCCATAATTTGGATCGGTAGCATAACGACCTGTCAAGTACGCTGTTGCATCATAAAAACTTGTTGTATTGCTTTTCCACACGCCAGCATAATGATAATCGCCCGTGGAAAAACTGGTTGAACGAAGAACATTCGCATGGTCTTGGAAGGATTCCCAATAAGAAGAATATTTTCGGAATGGCTCATTCATCGTTACCCATTGTCCGTTTACATATTCTTTGGTTGCCATATAAACGACCTGTCCGTTATAGCTTCCTTTCACACCGAATAGATTATAATTTGGCGCACTAGCTAATCCGGAAGTGCCATATGCACTTTCCAACAACGCTTGAGCGATCATGACTGAAGCATACAAGTCATTACTTGCAGCAACTTCTGACGCAGACCAGCCGATTTGATCGATAAACGCTTGAGGATCAGCGACTGTTTGAGATCCTTGTTCATCTGCATGAACATGTTGCGGTACCGCTGTAACCATCATCGGCCCAACTAAAAGACTCGTTCCAATTAAAGGAGCAATCGCTTTTTTATTGATCACCATTTTTCTTTTAGGTCTATGGTGCCGGGCACTGCGGGTCTTCAGCTCTTGCATTCAAATTCCTCCTCAAAATAAAAAAACTTAATAAAAAGTTCTCTTCTTAAAACAAACTTAATTAATTAAATTATACTTTTAATTCTCAAGAAACACAAACTAATCCGAAGAATTCTTTGTTTTGTCATTTAAATGTAACATAGCCGAAAACGAAAAGTAATATTGATTTATTCTTCTAACACATAAAGAACAGCTGTCTCCAACTTGCAGACAGCTGTTCTTATCAGTCAAACAATTGCTTGGATCTATGATAGTTGATTGTACGTATTCACGACATTTTCTACTGTAAATCCAAATTCTTCTAAAATTTTAGTGCCAGGGGCAGATGCACCGAAATGATCGATTGTAATCGTTGCGCCCTCTGTTCCTACGTAGCGTTCCCAACCAAATGATGCAGCAGCTTCGATAGCCACACGTTTCTTCACTGATTTAGGAAGTACACTTTCTTTATATTCAGAAGATTGTTTTTCAAAGAGGTCAAAGCTTGGCATAGAAACAACAGAAACATCTTTGCCTTTTTCAGCCAATTCTTTTTGAGCTTTCACAGCCAAATCAACTTCAGAACCTGTTGCAATCAAAATACCTTCTGGTGTTTCTCCTTGTGATGGAGAAAGAACATACGCGCCTTTTTTCACCATTTCATCTGCTACTTCTTTTGTAGAAGGCAATACTGGAAGGTTTTGACGACTCAATACAAGGATAGTAGGCGCATCTGTTGTCTCCATCGCTACTTTCCAAGCAGCACGTGTTTCATTTCCGTCTGCCGGACGAATCACTTGAACACCAGGCATGCAGCGAACAGATGCTAGTTGTTCAATCGGTTCGTGCGTTGGTCCGTCTTCTCCGACAGCAACCGAGTCATGTGTTAAGACGTAAACAACAGGAGTATGTTGGATTGCTGCTAAACGAACTGCTGGTCTTAGATAATCGACAAAGACAAAGAATGTTCCACCGTAGATACGAGTTCCGCCATGAAGTTGGATACCATTCATAGCCGAAGCCATTGCAAATTCGCGGACACCGAACCAGATGTTGCGTCCTTCATAATGTTCAGGAGTGAAATCTTTATCTGCAGCCACCATTGTATTATTGGAACCTGACAAGTCCGCTGAACCACCCCAGAAGCTTGGTATAGCTTTCGATAATTCTTGGATGACTTCTTTACTTGAAACACGGCTTGCTTGACTGCTTCCAACTTCATAAGTTGGCAATTCTGCATCCCAGTTTTCTGGTAGTTTGCCATCAAAAGCATCTTCAAATTGTTGTGCTAATTCAGGATAAGCTTTTTTATAATTGGCAAACATTTCATTCCATGCATCTTCAGCTTTTTGTCCTTCTTCTATCATCGTTTGATGGAAGCGGGCAGCTACTTCTTCTGGAACAGTGAAATCTGGATACTCCCAACCATAAACTTCTTTAGCCATCTTGATGCCATCTTCACCAAGAGGAGCACCATGAACAGCAGATGTTCCTTCTTTAGGAGCACCATAGCCGATGACTGTTTTTACTTCGATCAATGTTGGTTTGTCTGTTTCAGCTTTTGCTTCTTCAATCGCTTTAGAGATTGCTTCTAGGTCATTTCCGTCTTTCACTAAGATATGTTGCCAGCCATATGCTTCATAGCGAGCACCAACGTTTTCTGTGAAAGCTTTTGAAGTTGGACCGTCTAGTGAAATATCGTTTGAATCGTATAAAACGATCAATTTCCCTAGTTTCATATGACCTGCCATCGAACTTGCTTCTTGAGATACCCCTTCCATCAAGTCTCCGTCACCGCATATTGCATACGTATAGTGATCCATCACATTAAAGTTTTCTTTGTTATACGTTGCTGCAAGGTGCGCTTCTGCCATTGCCATACCGACAGCCATTGCAATCCCTTGTCCTAATGGCCCTGTAGTGGCTTCTACACCATCTGTATGATGTACTTCAGGATGTCCTGGTGTTTTAGAATCCCATTGACGGAATTGTTTCAAATCATCGATTGTCACTTGATAGCCAGCTAAATGAAGCAAGCTATACAACATTGCTGACCCATGTCCTGCCGAAAGAACGAAACGGTCGCGGTCAGCCCAGTTTTTTGATGTCGTTGGATTTACTTTCAGGTGTTTTGTCCATAACGCATATGCCATAGGTGCTGCGCCCATAGGCAATCCAGGATGTCCTGAGTTTGCTTTTTGGACTGCTTCAATACTTAATGTACGAATTGTGTTAACGCCAAGTTGGTCAATTTTGTCAAACAAAATAACCCCTCCTATTAATTTAGGTTTTTTTTACCTTTATTTCTTACACTTTCATTCTATAAGATGTCACACGAAAAAGCAATCTTTTTCAGTATTTTTTACTAAAAGTTGTCATTTCGGTTGTGTAAGCCTTTTTTCTTTTGGATTTCTTTTAATTTTTCCGGGGTCACGTCATTGCCCTCAGGATCGACGACTTTCATTCCTTCGATATGATGACGCATACCGGAACGAAAAGCTTCCAAATACTCTTTGCGTAAGTTGATTTGTTCTTGTTCTTCGGCTTTTGAGAGACCATTTTCCTTCTTTTTACGTGCAAGTTCATTGATCCGCTCTATTTTTTCAGGTGACAGCATGCTCAGCCCTCCTTTTACTCTCCTTCATATTATATAAAAACTGAAAAAAAAACAACTAGATAAACTAAATAAAATACGAACATTCGTTTGATTTAGCGCTTTTTATATGGTACTATCTATTTATCAAGTGAAAGAAGGTGTACCTTGTGGCCCGACAAACTGAATCAAGACAAATCGAAGTCTTACGATATATCCATGAACAAGTAACCCAAAAAGGATACCCGCCAACTGTCCGTGAAATCGGGGAAGCTGTTCAGCTTTCTTCTACTTCTACTGTTCACGGTCATCTTGCACGGCTTGAAAAAAAAGGGTTTATCCAAAGAGATCCGACGAAACCTCGTGCAATCGAGTTGACAAAACAAGGTTTAGAAAAGATTGGGATTCGTCCAACAACTATTCCAGTACTTGGCGTCGTAACAGCTGGAGAACCCATTTTAGCAGTAGAGGATGCTTCAGACTTCTTTCCAATCCCTCCTAATCTTTCTTCCGAAGAAGGCAGTCTCTTTATGCTGACAATTCGTGGAGATAGTATGATCAATGCTGGGATCTTGGATGGTGACAACGTGATCGTTCGGAAGCAAGAAACTGCTCAAAATGGCGATATTGTCATTGCAATGACTGCCGAGGACGAAGCGACTTGCAAACGATTCTATAAAGAAAAAAACTTTTTCCGTCTGCAGCCTGAAAACGACTTGCTCGAACCAATCATCTTAGATCAAGTATCTATATTAGGACGAGTAGTAGGACTTTATCGTAGTCATATCTATTAATTGCTACTAATAAAAGAAAACTTTTTAAAAAGAGTTTGAGACGATGGTCTCAAACTCTTTTTTCGCCCGGGTTCTTCTTCTTTCAAATTTTTATCACTTCCCTCTTTACAAACCGAACAAATATTCGTATACTAAATATACGAACAATTGTTCGCATAAATTAACGAGGTGAGAATTCATGAAATCAATGAGACGTCTTGGCTTAGTATTAACTGTTTTGTTTTTAGGTATTATTATTGGTAATTTCGGCATACGTCCAGCTTTACTTGTGTTTGTTCCGTTATTTACTTTGTGGTTCATGTTGTGGGATGAAAAGAAGTACCGTCAATCTGAGCGGCGCAGAATTCATGAAGATCATTTCTATCATGAGCCCTACTACAGATCCAGGCAATCATAATAAGGATTGACTGCTAATTATTCAAAAGACAAGAAGTTAAACTTTTACGGGGGTGTGACAAAAAATCGGTCACATCCTTTTTTCGAATAAACGGTGTTCTAAAGCCATTTTTTCGGTATTAAGTCAAATTGCGGAAAAAGTGATTTTTTAAACTTCTACTGGTCTTTGCTTGTTTCCATTTATAAAAAAATAGCGACCCTCAAAAGTCAGATAGAGAATCTGACTTTTGAGGGTCGCTTTAAAATCGCTTCTTTAAGAATAACATCAAGAATAGCTTCTTTTTTCTGCTTAATATTCCATTAATGTAATGATGTCATACCCTTTGATTTTGTCGCGTCCATGGAGATCCATCAATTCGATCAAAAATGCGCAGCCTACGACTACACCGCCTAATTGTTCGATCAGTTCGATCGTCGCTTTGATTGTTCCTCCAGTAGCTAGCAAATCGTCACAAATCAGCACACGTTGACCTGGTTTAATGGCATCCTTATGCAATGTCAATGTATCTGTTCCATATTCTAATCCATAAGTCACTTCGATGGTTTCTCGAGGTAACTTCCCTTTTTTGCGGACTGGGGCAAAACCGACTCCTAACTCATAAGCAACAGGACATCCTACGATGAATCCACGGGCTTCTGGCCCAACTACCATATCAATTCGTTTTTCTTTTGCATAATTTACGATTTGTTTAGTAGCTTCCCGATAAGCGTCACCATCTGCCATCAGTGGGGAAATATCTCGAAACACAATTCCTTTTGACGGATAGTCGGGAATACTGGCAATATAATCTTTTAAATCCACTCTTTGTTTCCTCCTAGGTTGTTAACCATTTCTTTATGGTAGGAATATCGCTCAAAAGCAAAAATTCCTCAACTTTGATTTTATTGAGCCGCCGCTGGTATAATCTGCTCTCAGTCAAAGGATGACTTTCTGGGCTAGCGACTTTTTGTAAAACACCGTTCTCTATTGTAACAAATTTCAATTCAAAAAACACCTGTATCATAAAAATTAATAATTTTTCAGGGATACGCAAATATTGAGCTATTGCTTTTATTTTATGACGTATATCAATTCGTTCTTGAGAATGGATCAATTTAAACAATTTTGCGTACTGTTCTCTTGTGCCTACCCCATTCAAATAGGCCTCATCAGGTGAAATCCCCATCAGATAAACACGATTGAATGAATAAGACCGAAAAACTTCTTTCAGATCCGCTAAATCATCTGGACAATCCATAACAACTAGAGAGTTCGGTTTTCTTTTTTCAATTATTGCCTTTACAGAATCTAGTCCTTCGAAAACAATCGCAGCTTCCTGGATAATCTCAGGCACGAATTTCAACGTCGAAGAATCAAATGCTAAATAAAGGCTACCTTCCGACCTTCGGCTCTGTTCACGGAAACGTTTTGCCCGCCAATCAAATACTTGCAGACCACCCACAGAAAAATCAGATACCATCAGCTGCGGTTTCTTACGCCCGTTCCATTCATTGATCGAAAGCTTTCCTACCACATCTACCTGATTATTCAGCAGTTCTTCTTCTTGAGTACCAAAACCAAAAGCGACCGCATCAAGCTGACTCGATGCATCGGAAAGGACAAATTTCAGATGCTGTTGGTTTGCTCCGATTCTTTTGATATTTTCTGCTTGGACTTGTCGAAATAAAAACTGAGGCAAAGGATTATCCGTACCAAATGGCGCCAATAGTTTCAGCTCATCAATTCGCTCTACTGTTACTTCATTTGGCAGCAATACTTCATCAATTCTCAACTCAGGCCCTCTCATCAAGTCAATTTGATGATCGACTATATATTGGTTCATCTTCTCCTGTAGTATAGTGACATTTTCACTTGGCATCGTTAAACCGACTGCTGCATGATGTCCTCCGAAGTAAGTAAATAAATCTCGCATCTGGTCAAGCATTTCAAAAAGATTCAAGGCTTCAATACTACGTCCAGATCCTTTAGCTGATCCATCTTCTTTTAAAGTAAGGACAAGCGTTGGTTTACCCGTTTCATTCATTATTTTCCCAGCAACAATGCCCAAAACGCCTTCATGCCATCCTCGGTTTACCAATAGATGGATATGATTCTCCTTATTGACCATCGCTAATGCTTCTTGTGTTATCTGCTCTACGATTGCTTTTCTTTCTTCATTGATCTCATTCAATTTTTTTGCTTGAACGGATGCTTCCTCTTCATCAAACGTCGCAAGTAACGAGACGGCAGGACGTGGATCGCCCATCCGACCGATTGCATTTAGTCTGGGAGCAATCGAAAAACCGATCGTTGTTTCGTCTGCGTCCCTCATTTTTACGCCGCTTTCTTCAAATAGCGCCTGAAGTCCTATCCGTTCTGAATGATGAATGGCATCGATTCCTAATGAAACAAGGATTCGATTCTCATCAGTCAATGAAACTAAATCGGCGATCGTTCCTATCGCTACTAAATCCAAAAATTCTACAGGCGGTTCTTCCAATAATGCAGAAGCTACTTTGAATGCTACTCCGACTCCTGCCAAATCTGGAAATGGATAGTGCCCCGCTGGATGACGAGGGTGAACAATCGCATAAGCGTCTGGTAAATTCTCAGGTAGTTCGTGATGATCTGTAATGATCACGTCTACACCAGCTTGCTGAGCGTATGCTACCGCATCATTTCCTGCTACCCCGTTATCAACAGTGATGATCAACTGGATTCCTTCTTCGATCTTTTCTTGGTATACCGATTGGTTTGGTCCATACCCATGCTCAAATCGATTTGGCAGGAATACTTCTACTTCTGCACCAAGTAATTCCAGTGTTTCTTTCATTACCGTTGCACTGGTGATCCCATCTGCGTCATAATCACCGTAAACGAGGATTTTTTCTCCACTGATTACAGCTTCTTGGATTCGGCTGATTGCTTTATCCATATCGTGCATCAGATACGGATCATGTAATTCTTGTTCCTTTGGATGTAAAAATCGGTTGATATCCTTTTCCTCATGGTAACCTCTTTGCCACAGTAACTTACCGACAAATGGAGATAATTTCAGTTCACGGATCATTTGGAGAAAGGATTCAGAAGGCTCTGTCTCGCTTAACTTCCAATCAAAATTTGCTTGTCTCACTTTCTCACTCCTAACTTAGTTATTATAGCAAAGGAAATCAGCAAAAAAAAGCAGAAAGAAAGAATAAAAACAGATCAGATCCGCTAGACAGATGTTCAGCAGGACCTGATCTTTTGTACGACCATTTATGAAATATCCCTATTAGTCAAAATAATTGAAGCTTTGTTTGGGCGATTGAGTTTTTTGTTCTTCCGGCGCTTTCAATTGACTGATTTGTGCGGTTTTCGCTTGTAACTCCGCCTGATAAGCAGCTTCCAACTCCGCACGTTCGTTTCTAAACTCGCGTTGCTGTTCTTCTTTTGCTTCTTCAATTTTCTTTTGAAGTTCTGTTTGATATTCTGACATTTCCTGAGTCAGCTGTTTGATTTGCTTTTTTTGCTGCCATAGTGTTGCCGAAGCAGTCAAAAATACAATCAGTGCACCAATCAGCGCAGAACCGATGATCACTAAGATCAATGGCGCAGAAAAGGAAGTGAAGCCAAAACTTACAGGAACATTTTTATTGTTTAATACAGCAAAAAGAACAATAATCAAAACTAAAACAAATCCAAGAATCACATTGCTTTGCTTTTTCAATTCCTTCACCTACTTTTTGTTAAAAATTCCGCTGGCTAAATAATCACCAATCGTTGGAAACAGCGTATAAAATTTTGATGCAACTTCTAAAATAAACGGTTGATTGATTTCCCGTTTTGGATGTCTCATATTGCGGACGATCATTTTTGCCAACTTGGCAGGTTCTAAAACGATTTGTCCGACTTTTTCCAAATAGCTTCCGCTTGGATCAGCCTTATCGAAGAAATCTGTCTCGATTGGACCTGGATTCACTGTCGTAACAGCTACGCCAAGTGGTTTCAATTCTAATCGCAAAGCGTTGGAGAAGCCAAGGACTGCAAATTTCGTGGCAGAATAAACCGTTGATTTTGCAGTTGCCATTTTTCCAGCCATAGACGCGATATTAATGATATGACCTTGTCTTCTTTCTGCCATATCGATCGCAAATTTTTGTGTCAAAACCATCATTCCTAAGATGTTGACTTCAAACATATCGTATGCTTTTCCAAGGTCGAATGTAAGGAAGTCTTCGAAAATCCCAAAACCCGCATTGTTTACCAGAATATCGACGCGCCCGACTTCTTCCATCACCTTTTCATATAATTCGTCCACGCTTTCAGGATTGCTGACGTCTACCTTGAAAGCATAAGCCTCTTTGCCGCTCAAGCGTCTGCACTCGTCTCTGACACCTTCTACAAATGCCATTCTTCGTGCGCAACTTATAACGATTGCTCCTTGCTTTGCTGCTTCATAACAGATTTGTGCGCCCAGACCGCCTGAACTACCTGTTACTAAAACAACTTTATCTTCTAAATTCATGCCTCTTCCTCCTCGCGAAATGGAATCTCAATGCTATCAAAATCTTTCATGATCGTCGTGTTTTCAAACACTTCTTGTGCTTCTTTTTCAAGCTCTAAAGCTGCTTTTCCTAAATATCTCGCACTAATATGAGTAAGTAGCAGCCGTTTTGCCTGCGCTTCTTTTGCAACTTCAGCAGCTTGATGAGTCGTGGAATGGAAATAGTTGTGCGCCATTCTTGCTTCATCTTTATTAAATGTGCTTTCATGTACCAGAATATCGCTATTTTCCGCAAGCACAACGGAATTATGTGTTTTTCTCGTATCGCCTAAAATAGTCACGATTCGTCCTTTTTTATCTGGACCTACGAAATCTTTTCCATTGATCGTCCGCCCATCTTCTAGTTGGATCGTTTCACCTTGCTTCAGTTTGCCGTACAGTGGTCCAGCTGGAATACCTAATTCTTTTAGACGATCCACCTGCAATTCTCCTTTATGATCATGTTCAACCACACGATAACCAAAACTGTCGATCCCATGATTTAGTTTTTTTGTATAAACAGAAAATTGCTGATCAGTAAAAATCGGGGCTATTTCATTTAGCTCAATGAATTTCAGCGGATAACTTAAACGCGTTTGCGAAATACCTAAAGAGACTTTTATGTATTCCTCTATCCCTTTTGGCCCGTAAATCTCTAATGGCGTATCCCCACCTTGAAATGACCGGCTGCTGATGAGCCCGGGAAGTCCAAAAATATGATCGCCGTGTAAATGTGTAATGAAAATTTTACCGATTTTTCTCGGACGAATAGTCGTTCGCAAAATCTGCATTTGCGTGCCTTCGCCACAGTCGAACAACCAAACTTCATTGCGCTCGTCTAAAAGTTTCAATGCTATACTTGTCACATTTCTATGTTTTGCAGGAACACCTGCACCTGTTCCTAAAAATTGTAATTCCATAATCTACCTGACTTTCTTTAAGTTCCTCTTTAATTTTAGGGTAAAAAGAAGGGATAATCAACCGTAAGTCGAGAATGGGTTCAAATTAAAAATAACGTTCTAAAGCGATAGCGTTTTCTTTGAAAATTACTATAAAAACAGCAGCGAACCCGTTTGAGATCCTCTGCTGTTTTTTATTAATTTGAAGATCCAGAACTTTCATTGTCGTTGGAAGTTTGCGGATGTTTGTCCTTCCAAGTCTTTTGTGCAGCTTCTTTCGCATGATTTTCAGCTTCTTTCGCATCATGCACATCTTTTTCGACATCTTCATAATCCAAGCGGGTAATTTCTCCGCCTAATTCCATCATTACCAATTGATTCAGTGGGCGATTGTCCTCTTCATCAGCAATCAAGATCAGTCCTGTAGCTCCTTCACCGATTTTATTTCCTACAAAGTCGAACACGGTCTGGGCATCTTTTATTTCTTTGGCATCTTGTGTCGCACCGATCATTCCTCCGGCAAACCATCCTAATAAAATCCCTAGCGGACCACCTAATACACCAACCAACATTCCGATTAATCCACCCGTAGAAGATTTGTTATTACCGGTAAAGTCGATAAAATCTTCTATTTTGAATTGATGTGTCCCATTAGGATCATGGCTGACAACTGCCATCTGTTCTCCTTTAATCGAACGAACAGCATGTAACTTTTTGATTTCTGAAAATGCCTGATATGCCTGGCTTTCTACTTGAAAATTTAAAATGATTACTCGTTTGCTCATTAAAAACGCCCCTTTCATACCTTCTTGTTATTTATTTTACCTTTAATTGTAAAATAAGAAAAGAAAAGCACTCTTTTTTTCCAATAAAATAGGGCTGTGACAAAAGTCGTATCACAGCTCCTTTTTCCGAATAAACGGCGTTCTTGAAGCTGACCACTTCTGTCACAACCTCCCTTAAATCTGAATCTATATTTTTTGGTATTTGTTTTTATTTGCTTGCCTATTCGACAAATTCAAATTCAAACTCACCGATACGTACAAGGTCGCCATCTTTCGCACCGCGTGCCCGAAGAGCTTCATCCACACCCATACCACGTAATTGACGAGCAAAACGCATCACTGTTTCATCATGATCGAAATTTGTCATTTGGAATAATTTTTCGATCTTCTCACCAGATAAGATCCACGTTGCATCTGAATCACGATCGATTTGGAACTCAGGACCTTCTGGATTGAATCCATAGTGTACAGTTTCTTCTTCCAGTTCTTCTTCGTACAATGGGAATTCTGGCGTTACTTCTAACAAATCTGCTGTAGCATTCAATAATGCGTCCAATCCTTGTCGAGTCACTCCAGAAATTGGAAATACTGGGATGTCATCAGCAAATTCATCTTCTTTTTCCTTGTTCAGCTGTTCTTTGAATTTCACTAGATTTTCCTGTGCATCCGGCATATCCATTTTGTTTGCCACGATGATTTGCGGACGCTCTAGCAAGCGTAAGTTATAAGTAGATAATTCTTTGTTGATGGCAAGATAGTCTTCATAAGGATCTCGTCCTTCCATCCCACTCATATCGATCACATGTAAAATTACTCGTGTTCTTTCGATATGACGAAGGAATTGTGTACCCAGCCCAACACCTTGCGAAGCTCCTTCAATCAAGCCTGGCAAGTCTGCTGCGGCAAAACTTCTGCCATCACTTGTAGTAACCATTCCTAGATTAGGGACGAGCGTCGTGAAATGATAAGCGCCGATTTTTGGACGAGCAGATGAAATAACGGATAGTAAAGTCGATTTCCCGACAGATGGAAAACCTACAAGTCCAACGTCTGCCAATACTTTCAATTCTAGTTCGATTTTTCGCTCTTGTCCTGGTTCACCGTTTTCAGCAATTTCCGGTGCAGGATTCCGAGGAGAGGCAAAACGGATATTCCCTCGTCCACCGCGTCCACCTTTTGCCACAACTAGTGTTTGACCATTTTCAATTAAATCTCCTAAAAGAGCACCAGTCTCCGCATCTCGGACAGTGGTTCCTTGTGGTACTTTAACATAGGTATCTTCTGAACCACGACCGTGCATCCCTTTACTCATCCCATTTTCACCTGGCTGCGCTTTGAAATGGCGATTGAACCGAAAATCCATCAATGTACGTAACCCTTCATCGACGATCAAGATGACATCGCCGCCACGACCACCGTCTCCGCCAGCCGGTCCGCCGTCAGGAACGTATTTTTCGCGACGAAATGCAACCATTCCGTCTCCGCCCTTGCCAGCTTTCACATCGATTGTTACTTGATCTAAAAACATGGACATAATTAAGTCCTCCTATTATTCATTTATTTATTTGACTGCCTGAATTTCCACAATAAACAAAAGTCTTACTTATTTTATCGGTGAAATCTGATTTTGTCTATCATTTCAGCAAAAAGATTGTTTACCTTCTTCTTTTTTTATCATTTGGTAAGGTTTCCAACCTTTTTTCTGCTACCAAGTATAATTTTTTGACAAAATATTCTTTGCGTAGCAGAATAACAGTGTATTAATTGTATTAATTGAGGATGCCGTTTCACAGCACCCCTAATAAAGGAGGAACTTTTGATATGACAGTAAAAGTAGGTATTAACGGATTTGGGCGTATTGGCCGTCTGGCTTTCCGCCGCATCAAAGAAGTCTCAGATGATATTGAAGTAGTAGCAATCAACGACTTAACAAGTCCAACTATGTTAGCACAATTATTGCAATTTGACTCTACTCATGGTACTTATCCTGGCACAGTTACTGCAACAGAAGACTCAATCGTAGTGGATGGCGAAGCAACTCGTGTTTATGCAGAACCCGACGCAAGCAAAATCCCTTGGGTAAAAGAAAACGGTGTAGATATCGTACTAGAATGTACTGGTTTTTATACATCTGAAGAAAAAGCAAAAGCGCATTTAGATGCTGGTGTCAAACGAGTAGTTATTTCTGCCCCAGCTGGTGCTATGAAAACCATCGTCTATAACGTCAATGATGATACATTAGATGAAAACGACAAAATCATCTCAGCAGGTTCATGTACAACAAACTGTTTAGCACCTATGGCTTATTTCTTAAATAATGAATTTGGGATCGAAGTTGGTACAATGACAACAGTTCATGCCTACACTTCCACACAAATGCTCTTAGATGGACCTGTAAAAGGCGGTAATTTGCGTGCTGCTCGTTCAGCTGCTGACAATACTATCCCACATTCTACTGGTGCTGCGAAAGCAATCGGCTTAGTTATCCCTGAGCTACAAGGAAAATTACAAGGACACGCACAACGTGTTCCAGTCGTTGATGGTTCATTAACTGAATTGGTTTCAGTGTTGAAAACAAAAGTAACTGCTGATCAAGTAAACGAAGCAATCAAAAAACACACAGTTGACAATCCTTCATTCGGGTATGATGACCGTCAAATCGTTTCTAGCGATGTCATTGGAACAACTCAAGGTTCGATCTTTGACCCAACGCAAACAGAAGTAACAACTGCTGGTGATTTCCAACTTGTTAAAACTGTTGCATGGTATGACAATGAATATGGATTTACTTGCCAAATGATTCGCTTACTAGAAAAATTCGCTAATTTGTAATTTGATAGATCAATCGATAAAAGAAGCCTTTGACTGGATCCAGTCAAAGGCTTCTTTCTTTTCATCCCCTACTTTTAAACTCGTTCAATGAACATATTGGCTTAAAAATTGTTGGACTACTTGCTGATATTTTTCAGGGTCTGTCTTGTATGCTTCCGCATGCTCGGCTCCTTTTACAACATACTTTTCTTTTGGTCCCTTCGTTGCACGATAGACCTTATCTAACATTTCAAATGGTACAAATGTATCTTCGTCTCCATGTATAAAGAGCATTGGGCGCTGGTTTTTCTTCAATTGTTCCACTGCATTTGCTTCACCGAAAAAGTAGCCAGCACGGACTTTTGTCACTAGACTCGTTACTTGCATAAGCGGAAATGCTGGAAGACTAAACATATCGTCTAGCTGATAAGCAAGCTCATCATGAACGGAAGAATAACCGCAATCTTCAATGATTGCTTTCACATTATCTGGTAGTTTTTCTCCGCTAGTCATCATAACTGTTGCTGCTCCCATGCTGACACCGTATAGAACGATTTCTTGCGATTTTCCATTGTTTTCTAGCACTTTGTTTATCCACTGTACATAGTCTTTACGCTCTGGCCATCCAAATCCAATGTAATCCCCTTCGCTTTTTCCATGTCCTCTTGCATCAGGAACAAGGACATTGTAACCCATATCATGAAACATCTTTGCGTAATTGGTCATCGTTTCAGCGTTTCCCATATAGCCATGAGCCACAAGAGCTGTTTTTTCACTTTTCGTTTCAGCAGGAAGATAAATCGCTGATAATTTCAGACCGTCTTTTGAAGTGATGGTCCAATCGCTTCGGTTTTCTTTTGAACTAAACCATTTATGTGCATCCGTTTCTTTGGATGTCTGTGTTGTACCAGGTGTATCTTCGTCTAAAAAGTCTTTCTCAGAAGGCACAACAGCATAATTATAAAAATAATTCCCTGCAAACACTAACGCAACAATCAGAGCTAAAGCGACGCCTAAAAGGATTTTCATCCAAAGTTTCATAAATCATCCATCTCATTTCTCTTTTTTCATATAACCTTGAATTAGTATAATCAAAGAATCTCTACTATGCAATGTTCATTTTTATAACCTATAAAAAAACAAAATAAAAAAGCAGAAATAACTGGCTATTTCTAGCGGATTATTTCTGCAATAACTAATTATCTATTTTTTATTTTCAATTAATTTAAAGCTTGACCATGGTTTCAAAAAGTCAAGGAGGAATAATTCGTCATCGGAGATTCTTCCTACAACATTGACACGTCCGTCGTTTTTCATATCCTTCAAGGCGATTTGTGTTTCTCCTTTGTATTGACCGTACCCTTCATTGTCAATCAGTACATCCCCATGATGCATATCTCGCGTATTATGAGGCGGGAAATCTTTATCTTTGTAGTATACACGAGTCATCGTTGAACGAAGGATATATTCTGAGCGATCCCCTCGATAACTATGAAGGTTATCAAACAAGCAGATTCGTTCGTTTTCTGTAATACCTTCTTCCGTATCTACTTTCAATGTTGGATAATCCGCGTTAAATGCTTCTGCCATTTCTTTCAATTCTTCTTCACTTGCGTACGCATTTCCAATAGAAATATCATCAATCAATCCTGTAAGGATTAAATGCTTCACTTGTGTCGCAATTTCAAGATCTCGGTGGTCTTCCAGCGTGCACAAGCCATCTTGCGTAGGCCAAGGGCCAAACTCAGCAGATTGCGAATTGACGAATGCCATCGTATTCAAATTATATTTTCTGAATTTTTCTGAACAAAAAACAAAGTGTTCGTATCCTAAACCAGAGTATCGATGAGGATAAAAATTATGAGAACCTAATAAATTATCCGTGTTTGGCGAATAACTCATGATGTTGTCAACGTAATTCGTGCCCGAACTCATATTGATCTCGATTTTGATACCAAAAGGATTGCGCGTCATTTTTGCTTCTTCTGCTCCTGTGAATCCGATATCTAAGCGGACCCCGTAGGCACCCATCTTATGGAAAAAAGATAAGTCATCGTAAGAAATCTCCAACTGTTCAAATAACGCTGGATTGATATCAACCATTACTTCCATGCCTAGGCTATTCGCGTAATCAACTACTTCTTTAAATTCTGAAAGAACTTTTTCTTTATCATCATTGATCTGCAGCAAACTGGTAAAAACCCGTTTATACCCATACTTATGAGCTAAATCCAAGTACGCTTTGTCCTTTTCAAATGTTGACCGTTCTGGATAAATCGAGATTCCTAATTTTCCCATATTACCATTTCCTCCTGCATCTTTTCGTTTTTGTATCCACTTACATTATAGCAAACACAAAGTAAATGGTCTACACCTTTTCTTTTTCTTTTAAAATAAATGATAAATTCCAATAATTTAAGTAGGTATTTTCCCTCTATTTTGTTATCATTAAAGATAACAAAATAGTAAATTGGAAAGGAACAGTTATGAAGAAAAATAAAGTTATTTTAAGTATTAGTTTAGCAGCAGCATTGCTGTTTGCTGCTGGTTGTTCTGCAAACAACACGACTTCTTCTAGTTCGTCTACAGAAAGTTCAAAAAGTACATCTACTGCGGAAAGCACGACTGCCAGTAGCGTCGATTTGAACGCATTGGAATTACCACAATTGACGAAAGATGTCGCCGAAAATGAAGATCTGGTCGAAATGGTGACGAATAAAGGCACAATCAAAATCAAATTATTTCCCGAATACGCACCAAAAGCGGTTGAAAACTTTATGACACATGCAAAAGACGGTTACTACAACGGACTGACTTTCCATCGCGTCATCAAAGATTTCATGATCCAAGGTGGCGATCCTAAAGGCGATGGCACTGGAGGGGAAAGCATTTGGGGAGAAGGATTTGAAACAGAGATCAACAACCACCTTTATAATATAAGAGGTGCGTTATCTATGGCTCGCTCACAAGATCCTAACAGTAACGGCAGCCAGTTCTTTATCGTTCAAAATACAGATGATATGCATGATGGTCTTTTAAAAGACGACTATCCTCAAGCAATCATCGACGCTTATAAAAACGGCGGTTATCCTTCACTAGATGGCCATTATACTGTCTTCGGCCAAGTGATTGAAGGAATGGATGTCGTGGATGCTATTGCAAATATCGAAACAGATAGTTCAGACAAACCAAAAGAAGAAGTAAAAATCGATAAAATCAATATACTGCAAGAAGCAAAACAAAAATAAAAAAATAACGTCTGAATCCTGCATAGATGACAACGTATGCTAGGATTCAGGCGTCTTCTTTTTACATAAAAAGCAAGTAAGCTTCCTTTTGTTTTGCTATATCAGGTTTTATAGTCAAGCATTTTGGTTGACGATGAACGTGAACTCGCACTCACAGACTTTTTTATCATCTACATATGCTGCAGATAACGCTGTACCGACTGATCCCTTCATTTTGGTGATTTCAAAATGACATTTCAGCACATCTCCTGGAACAACTTTTTGACGGAATTTGGCCTTATTGATCCCACCGATATAAGCTCTTTTTCCTAGAAACTCTTCTGATTTTAGGATAAGTATCGAACCTGCTTGTGCCAGTGTTTCTAGAATCAACGCACCCGGCATCACTGGATTGTCAGGAAAGTGACCTTGGAAAAAATCTTCATTGATTGTTACATTTTTTGTCGCAACGATCTTTTTTCCTGGTTCTAAAGTATCTACATAATCAATATAACAAATAGGATAACGATTAGGAATCAATTCCATTACTTCAGTAGCAGATAATACGTAAGACATAATTAAACTCCTTCTTTCAGGCAATTGCCATTTTCATTACTTTGACTATCAAAGTATCATATTCCTAAATATTTAGCAATCTTTTTTTAATTTAAGAAAAAATAGTTTGACAATCAAAACATTTTGACTAATAATTAAGAAATCAAGAAGTTATTTTAGCTATTATTCTCTATTTTTTTACGACTATCAAATTTTTATCAGAAACAAAGGAGAGTCATTATGTCATTTCTAGAAGGAAAAAAAATCGTCATTATGGGCGTCGCTAACAAAAAAAGCATTGCTTGGGGTTGTGCTGAAGCAATGTTGAAACAAGGGGCAGAAATTATCTATACTTACCAAAATGAACGAATGAAAAAATCATTAGTCAAATTGGTCGGCGAAGAAGCATTCACTGTAGAATGTGATGTTTCTAGCGACGAAAGCATCGAAAAAGCAATGAATGCCATCGGTGAATATGCTGGGGAGATCCACGGCCTTGTCCATGCAGTTGCTTACGCCAACAAAGAAGAATTGTCCGGAAATGTGTCTGATATTTCCAGAGACGGCTATCAATTAGCTCAAGATATCAGCAGCTACTCTTTAATTGCTGTATCAAAATACGCACAACCGTTTCTTGCACCAAACAGCGGGATCGTTAGCATGACTTATCTAGGTTCAGAACGCGCAATCCCGAATTATAACATGATGGGTATTGCGAAAGCTTCTCTTGAAGCTGCTATCCGTTATTTGGCAGCTGAGTTCTCGCCTAAAGGAATTCGGGTCAATGGAATCTCAGCTGGGGCAATCAAAACATTAGCTGTCACAGGTGTTAAAGACTATCAAAAACTGATCCAGTTATCTGAATCTCGTACGCCTGATCAGCAAGGTGTGACGATCGAAGAAGTCGGTAATGCTTGTGCTTTCTTAATCAGCCCACTTTCCAGCGGAATCATCGGTGATATTATCTACGTTGACAAAGGTGTCCATCTTTCATAAACTTTTGTTGCATTCTTTAAAGTAAAACATATAAAAATCAGGAAAAAACTTTTTAAAGTCTCTTCCTGATTTTTTCTTTTTACGTTTTTATCAACTCATTACTTTGAAATTATTCCACGACTTCAATCCAGCCTTCTGGTGCTTCTATGTCTCCAAATTGAATACCTGTCAATTCATCATACAACCGTTTTGTTACTGGTCCTACTTCCGTTTCACTATAAAATACATGAAGATTGTTATTGTGATAAATCCCACCGATTGGAGAAATAACAGCCGCTGTACCACATGCACCAGCTTCTGCAAATTGATCTAGATCATCAATGAAAATATCTCCTTCAATTGCTTGCAGTCCTAGTCGTTCTTCAGCTAACTGCAACAAGGAATATTTCGTGATACTTGGTAAGATAGAGGGCGATTGCGGAGTGATGAATTTTCCGTCTTTTGTAATTCCAAAGAAATTTGCTGCACCTACTTCTTCGATTTTCGTATGTGTGGCTGGATCAAGATAAACACAATCTGAGTAATCCAGTTCTTTTGCTTCTGTTCCTGGAAGTAAACTCGCTGCGTAATTTCCGCCGACTTTTGCTGCACCAGTCCCCTTAGGAGCAGCACGATCGTAATAAGATACAATAAAATTCGTTGGTTTTAGTCCACCTTTGAAATACGCTCCTACTGGCGTACAGAAGACGACAAATAAATATTCTGGAGCTGGATGGACACCAATGTTTTCACCGACCCCAATCAGTAAAGGGCGCAAGTATAATGTAGCGCCTGTTCCATAGGGCGGCACAAAATCTTCATTTGCTTTTACCACTTGCTTGACAGCATCAACGAACATCTTTTCAGGAACCATTGGCATCAGCAATCGTCTAGCACTTTGATTCATCCGTCGACTATTTTGTTCAGGTCGAAAGAGATTGACCTTGCCGTCTTTTCGACGATAAGCTTTTAGACCTTCAAAACATTGCTGACCATAATGAAGCGCTGGAGAGCCTTCATGAATCGTCAGGTAATTATCTTCTGTCAATTCTCCTTCTTCCCATTGTCCGTCTTTCCATTTGGCAATAAAACGCCAAGGAGTTTTGATATAAGAAAAACCTAGATTGTTCCAATCGATTTGCATATACTTACCACCTTCGTTATTTTCTCCACATTTTATCATTATCCATATTATTTGTCATTTTATTTTCAGCTTTTTTCCTTCATTATAGTTATTTTTGCTATTTCCTTTTTTGAAAACTTCTTGGTACAATACAGAAAGAATCAAATTTTAGAAAAGAGGATTTTATGTTTTCATTATTAGCAACTGCCGGTACGACAGACTCTTCTGGCGAGACATTGACAGATCAAGCTGTCAGCAAAGTAAATGCGTTTCAGCGGTTTTGGGACGGGATTGATTGGGACGCCATTTTGGCTGCCTTTATCCAAAAAAGTTTATATCTGATTTTTTTGATCGTCCTTTTTTGGATTCTTCACCGTGTGGGAAAATATCTGATTGATAAGTCTTTTAATCAGTATTCTAAAAAAGCCATTCTAAACGAGAGCCGCTTAAAGACTTTACATAGTCTTTTAAATACTATTTTTCATTATACCCTTGGTTTCTTTTTTATCTATGCAATTTTATCTGCTATCGGTGTGCCGATCGGATCACTTTTGGCTGGTGCCGGAATTGCAGGTGTGGCAATCGGTCTTGGTGCCCAAGGGTTCATGAGTGATGTTATTACCGGATTTTTTATTATCATGGAACAACAGATGGATGTTGGGGACTACATCAAGCTAGCAAACTTAACGATTGAAGGAACCGTCGTATCTGTTGGTATCCGTACCCTTCAGCTGAAAGCAACGGATGGTACTGTCCATTTCATCCCGAATCGAAACATCACCACGATCAGCAATCTCTCTCGTGCAAATATGCAAGTACTTTTAGATATTCGGATTGTTCCTGAAGAAGGATATGACAAAATCTATGAGATCATTGATCGAGTAAATCGTACATTAGCTGAAAAATACCAAGAAGAGCTCCAAACTGAACCTTCTATCTTTGGATTAGTGGATCTTGGAAACAGCAATTTTGCGATTCGTACGGTCTGCTACGCATTGAACGGAAAACAATATGCCTTAAAAGAAGAGTTCTTGAGCTCCTATGTCAAAGAATTGACAGCTTCTGGTTTCACGATTCCGAACAGTCCAATTGCTGTCGGAAAATAATTTGGACAAACGATGCAACGAATCTCACTAAAAAGAGCGTGGGACAAAAGTAAAGAACACTTTTGTCCCACGCTCTAAACACGTATAAACGGCGGAAGCAGAAGCAACTCCTTCGGAAATAAGCTGAAATTCACAAAAATTTGAAAAGCAATTTTCGTGAATTCCTTCTTATTTCTTGGAGTTAAACGCTTTTGTCCCAGCCTCTTTTTCAAGATAAAGTCAAAACTGGTACGCTGTTTTTTCTACTTATTTTTTGATTATCTTTTAGTTTCTCGTTCTTTAGCTCACGATATCGATTTGTTCTTTTAATTCTTCGATTTTCGGAGACAATATATTACGACGTTCTAATTCATGCACCATGAAGTTTACGGCTTTAAGCAGCTCTTTTCTTGTAATGATTCCTTTGAAAATCCGATCTTCTGTGACAACCGGTAAAAAAGGCGAATCGACTAACAAATGGAGTACTTCTTCTAGTTCCCAATTTTCATCAATTGTCGGAACATCTGTTTCTGTCACATCAGCAACCGTTAGTCCTTCTAACGGGTCCATGCTGATTGTTTGCAAGTCAATCATTTTATTGACCACATCTGATAAACTTACTAGTCCTACAAAGTGATCATCTTTTCCTAATACAGGAATTTTGGAATAACCGACCTTCGATAACACAAGTAAACCATGGGACAATGGATGATGATACATAACATTTGCCACATTTTCTGCAGGAATCAAAAACGTTTCCTGATTTTCCAGCAGCATTTCTCTTACTATAGGTCCAATCATCTGATGGCCTCCATTTCTATTTCATTCAACACTACTATTTTACCGAAACCGGATGCAAAATTCATAAAATAAAGCTTATTTTTATTAAAAATTAGAGTTTTTTTATTCAGCGCTCTCTCGAAAAAGAAAAGGCCAACTCTTCAACTGCCTGATGGGCACGGTTATAGTATTGAACAGAAATTTGGTCATCTAAACTTTCGATAAGAGCATATGATGGGATTTGGATCGGGCCTCTAGGCTGAGAAATGCTACCAGGATTCAAAAACAGGATTTTCTGATCCATCTCACAGCCTATTTGATGGGTATGACCAAAAAACACCATATCGGCAGTTGCAGCTCGAGCTTCGATTGCTAACTGTGTCAAACCAAATCGGACATTCGATAAATGACCGTGAGTCATGAATACTGTATCCTGACCAGTTTGGATCACTTTTTTCTGTTCGAATCCTGGTCCATAATCACAATTACCTTGAACCACTTGGAATGTATCCCATAATGGGTCAGAAGCTTCTAATTCCGAATCACCACAATGGAAAAAGATATCCACTTCAGAACGATAATGATCTACTAAGTCAACGAGGATATCTCTGTCTCCATGATTATCACTTACTACTAAATACCGCATCTATCTCTCTCCTTCCAGCCATTGTTTCCACTCGGCACTCAATTTTTTCATTGCTTGAGCCCGATGACTGATCTTGTTTTTTTCTTCGCTCGATAATTCTGCTGCTGTTTGTTTCTTACCTTCTGGGATAAATAAAGGATCATACCCAAAGCCATTTTCGCCAGATGGTATACGGGCTACTCGACCGGGCCATTCCGCTTCTACTACAAGGCTGTCTTTTTTGGGTGCCGCGAATACTAACGTACAATGGAATTGTGCTGTTCTTTTTTCATCCGGCACATCTGTCAATTCATATAATAATTTGGCGTTATTCCCCGCATCACTTTTTTGTTCCCCTGCAAAACGTGCAGAATAGATTCCTGGCATACCGCCTAAAGCATCCACTTTCAAACCTGAATCATCTGCTAAGACTGGCTGATCAAGCAATTGTGCAATCGTTTCTGCTTTTAATCGGGCATTTTCTTCAAATGTGCTGCCAGTTTCTTCCACATCTGGCAATTCAGGATAGTCAAGTAATGTTTTTACATGATATCCCGCTTCTTTGAACATATTTCGAAACTCTTCTGCTTTTCCTGGATTTCTTGTCGCAATGATGATTGTTTTTGTTTCTTCTATCCGCTCATCATTTTGAGCAAACTCTGTTAGCAAAGCATGTTTTTGCTCTTTGATCAAATCTTCAATCGCGTTTTTTCCAAAAAAGAGCATTTCATTCAACTGTTCACCATCAAACGTTGCTTCTTCTCCAGTTCCTTGAATCTCCACGAATTTTCCAGATTCTGTCATTACAAGATTCATGTCTACAAGTGCTGCGGAATCTTCTTGGTAATCCAAATCTGTGACGCAAGTCCCATCTGGTAAGATTCCTACGCTAACTGCAGCAAGATGTTCTTTGATTGGATCTTCTGACAATTCTTTTTCTCTTAAAAGTTTTTCAATGGCTAATTTCAATGCCACGAATGCCCCAGTGATACTTGCTGTTCTAGTACCGCCATCCGCTTGGATCACATCGCAGTCTACGATGATACTACGTTCTCCTATTTTTTCCAAGTCTACTACTGCACGCAAGGAACGACCAATAAGACGCTGGATTTCCATTGTTCTACCAGAAAGTTTTCCTTTGCTGCTTTCTCTACGATTTCTCGTACTCGTTGCTCGAGGCAGCATACTATATTCTGCTGTCACCCACCCTGTTCCTGTTTCTCTCAAAAAGGGAGGTACAGAATCTTCTATTGTTGCAGAACAAATAACTGTTGTATCACCAAAACGGATCACTACCGATCCTTCTGGATATTTGAAAACATTTGTTTGAAGCTCCAGTTTGCGAAGCTCTTGGGCTTTTCTCCCGTCATGACGCATCCTTATTTTCCTCCCAATTCGATATGTTCTACATTTAAGTGTCCGATTCCAAGCCAGTCTTCAGCTATTTCCTCGAAAAGTTTGGCAGAGCCAGTTGTATAAAACTGGCATAATGTCCGACCATTTTGCGGTGAATTGCTCAGATTGAAATAATCTAACAGCATAGATACTTCACCTACTGTTTCTGCTCCAGAATCGATCAGTTGAACATTTTCTCCCATTACATTTTGAATGATGGGGCGTAATAATGGATAATGGGTGCATCCCAAAATCAATGTATCGATTTTTTTAGTGGTTAAAGGAGCTAATGTTTCTGCCACAATTTTTTTCGCCACCGATGAATGGTATTCATTACTTTCGACAACTGAAACAAATTTTGGACAAGCAAGACTTGTCACAGTCAATTCTGGTACTTTCTCTTTCAGTGCTTTTTCATAAGCTTGACTTTTTACCGTACCAATCGTACCGATAATGCCAACTTGTTTATTTTGTGTTTTTTTTACTGCCGCTCTAGTACCGGGAAGGATCACACCGATGACTGGAATAGAAAGAGCAGCTTTGATTTCTTCTAAAGCCACCGCAGTTGCGGTATTGCAGGCGATCACCAGCATCTTGATTCCTTGCTCCACCAGATAATCCGTCATTTCCCAAGTATACTGGATTACCTGTTCCGCGGGTCTAGGGCCATATGGGCAGCGTGCTGTGTCTCCTACAAATAAAATATTTTCATTCGGTAATTGTTTCAGGGCTTCTTTTACTACAGTCAAGCCGCCGACACCTGAATCAATAAATCCGATAGGGCGATTATCTGTCAATCGTATCATCCTTTTTTTCAATAAATTCTATCCTCCCTATTGTGTACTTTTTAGCGTGAATTTTCAAGTGCTCTTACTTGCTTAAAACAATCGAAATCTCTTTTTTTCGAATGGAAAGAGGAAAAGCGGTTGTGACTTTAGTTTGCCACAACCGCTAAAAGAATCATCTATTAATAACTGTACCGTCTCTTTTCCAAGTAACCGGAAAGCAGAGAAAGCGCGTAACATACCACGAAGTACATAAGTGTCATGATGATGAACATCGGAAGCACATAATTGGTGTTCCGTCCATAAATAATACGTGCCTGATGAGAAAGTTCAGGTAAAGAAATGATTACTGCTAATGAAGTATCTTTGATCAGTGAAATCAATTGGCTCACAATTGCCGGGATCATTGATTTAAATGCTTGCGGTAACACGATCGTTCGCATCGTTTCTACATAAGTCAGTCCCGTTGATAATCCTGCTTCCATCTGTCCTTTTGGAACAGCATTGAGTCCAGCTCGGAAAATTTCCGACAACATAGCTGACTCAAAAATCGTTAATGCTGCAACAGCGGACCAGAAGATGTTCATCTGAATGCCGATTTGAGGTAAGGCAAAGTAAGTGAAGAAAATGATCAATAATAATGGAAGATTCCGTATAATATCAATCACTACACCAAGGATTTTGGAAAAGAAAGGGATATTCGCAAAACGAATCACACCTGTCAGACCACCGATCAAGAAACTAAAAATGATCGAAAACAATGAAACTTCAACAGTAACCTTTAATCCTTCCAATAAAAAACGGATATTCATCCATGAAAAAGCGCCGCTAAAATCCATGTATTTCCCCTCCTTCTATGAACGAACCGCCCATTTTTTCTCAAGATAAACCATTAAGTAAGATAACGGTAGCGTGATAACTAAGTAAAATAACCCAACGATGATATACGTATCGAAGGTATTGAATGTTTCACTGGCGATCAAGTCTCCTTGATACATCAAATCTAAACCAGCTACGATTGCTAAAATAGATGAATTTTTTACGAGGTTGATAAATTGGTTGCCTAATGGCGGAATAACGATTTTGAATGCTTGCGGTAAAACAATATAACGCATGATTTCTGAATAGGTAAAACCAGAAGATAGTCCTGCTTCTGTTTGACCTTTTGGTACGGTTTGAATCCCTGAACGTACTGTTTCAGCAATAAAAGCAGATGTATAGATCGTTAATCCAATCGTACCTGCTTGGAATCCATCTAGATTAAACCAATAAATCGGTACGACAACATAAAAAAACATCACGATGATTAATAATGGAATGTTTCTAAAAAATTCTACATATGCCTTTGCTAAGGCGCTCACTACTTTATTCTTTGATAATTGGAAGATTGCCATTAACGTTCCGATAATCAAACTAAACACAAGTGCTAAGACACTCGAAAACAATGTGATCTTGAACCCGTCGACAAAGATTGGTCCATAAGTCTGTATCAATTCGCTCATTGCCTCTCCCCCTTACTCTACTTTTCCTTCAGTTTCATTTGGAAACCATTTTTGATAGATTTTATCGTATGTGCCATCTGCATGCATTTCCTCTAGCGCTTGATTAACAGCTTTCAAGAAGTTTTCTTGCCCTTTGTTGATCGCAATCCCGTAAGGCTCATTAGTAAATGTTCCACCAACTAACTCATACTCTGGATTTTCATCTGCAATCCCTAACAAAATCGCATTATCCGTAGTCATCGCGTCTCCCTGACCAGATTGTAAAGCAGTAAATGCTTCTGCATAGTTTTCTAATTCTAAAATTTTTGCATCTGGTGCATGCTGTCGGATATTCGCAGCCGATGTAGAACCTTTGACTGCTAGAACCGTTGTAGAAGCATTCAAATCATCTACACTTTTGATTTGGCTTCCTTTCTTTACCAACAAAGCTTGGCCAGCATCGAAATAGACATCTGAAAAGTCGACCTGTTTTTTTCGTTCATCTGTGATCGTCATCGTTGCAATAATTGCATCGATATTTCCGTTTTTCAATAATGGAATCCGAGTTTTAGAAGTGACTTCAACAAATTCTGTTTTTCCATTGTCACCAAGGATCTTTTTAGTGATTGCTTTTGCAATATCTACATCAAATCCTTGTACAGTTCTGCTCTCAATATCCATCATTCCAAATAATCGAGTATCATACTTGACACCCCAGATGATTTCATTGGTAGATTTGCTTCGCTCTAAAATATCTTCATTTGCCAACCCATTTCCTTTACATCCGGCTAGTGCAAGAAAAGCAATGCCTAAAAGGAAAATCAGGCGTATTTTTTTTAACCTGCGCATCTTTTTCCTCCTATCAATGATTGATAACTTTACTGATAAATTGCTGTGCTCGGACTTCATTTGGATTTTCGAAAAAGTCTCTCACATTTCTGCTGTCTTCCAATACTTCTCCATCAGCCATGAAGATAACACGATCCGCCACTTCTTTGGCAAAGCCCATTTCATGTGTCACGACAATCATTGACATACCGTCATGAGCCAATTTTTTCATAACGTCTAATACATCACCAATCATTTCCGGATCCAAAGCAGAAGTAGGTTCATCAAACAGCAGCATCTCAGGATTCATCGCTAAACCTCTGGCGATTGCCACCCGTTGCTGTTGTCCCCCGGATAACATGGAAGGATAAGAATCTTTCTTATCTAACATATTGACAGTTTTCAGAAATTTCTCAGCGTTTTTGACTGCAGTTGCCTGGTCTTGCTTTAACACTTTGATTGGTGCTAATGTAATATTTTCCAGAACGGTTTTATTAGGATACAAATTGAAATGCTGGAAAACCATGCCGATATTCTTTCGGACTTCTGTCAACTTTGTCTTTTTATCATGCAAGTCAGTATCATTAATTAGTAGCTTGCCTGAAGAAATCGTCTCTAATCCATTGATACAGCGAAGCATCGTGCTCTTTCCTGAACCAGAAGGACCAATGACAACGACAACTTCTCCTTTCTCGAATTCGAGATTGATATTTTTTAATGCGTGGAACTTGCCATAATATTTATCCACGTGATCAAATTTAATCATTGCCATAGAATTACACTCCCATTATTATTTAGTAAGATTTCTTTTAAAGATGTATAATAAAATACATTATATCTGATAGTTTAGTAATTTGTAAAGTTTCTTAGAACGTTTATTCTCCCATAAATATTTCTTCCATTTCTAATCTATTAGTTATTTTATCCTCTTTCCTTGTTTTTTCATTAGGAACTGTTGTTTCTTTTCAGGAAAAACGGTAAGATATTAAGTGCTCAGACTTACAAATCGTAAAGAGGTGTCTTTTTTGAAAAATATTATTTTAACGGGAGATCGACCAACTGGGAAGCTGCATTTAGGGCATTACGTCGGTTCTCTAAAAACCCGAGTGGCTATGCAGGCAGATGAAGACAACCAACTGTTTGTCATGATTGCTGACATGCAAGCACTGACAGATAATGCTAAAAATCCTGAGAAGGTTTCATCAAATGTCTTGCAAGTTGCTTTAGACTATTTAGCCGTGGGATTAGATCCTGCAAAATCTACTTTATTTATCCAATCACAAATTCCGGAATTAGCTGAATTAACCATGTATTATTTGAACTTAGTCAGCGTAGGACGCGTTCGGCGCAATCCGACTGTCAAAACAGAAATCGAACAAAAAAAATTCGGTGAAAGCGTGCCTACAGGATTCTTTATCTATCCTGTTTCTCAAGCAGCAGATATCACTGCATTCAAAGCGAATCTTGTACCTGTTGGCGAGGATCAAAAACCAATGCTAGAGCAGACACAGGAAATCGTACAAAGCTTCAATCATACATATGGTGAAGTCTTGGTAGAACCAAAAGGCGTATTCCCACCAAAAGGAATGGGTAGATTACCTGGAATAGATGGAAATGGCAAAATGAGTAAATCGTTAGGAAACGGTATTTATATCTCCGATCCTGCCGATGTCTTACAGAAAAAAGTCATGAGTATGTATACTGATCCAAACCACATCCATGTACAAGATCCTGGACAAGTAGAAGGGAATATGGTCTTCACCTACTTGGATGTATTCGGAACAGATAAAGAAGCAATTGAAGAAATGAAAGCTCATTACCGCCGCGGCGGACTTGGTGATGTAAAGATCAAACGATACCTCATTGATGTATTGGAAGCTGAATTTGCACCGATCCGTGCGCGCCGAGAAGAATTGGAAAAAGATCCTTCAGCTGTTATGGAAATCTTACGTAAAGGTAGTGAAGAAGCTGCTAAAGTAGCTGCACAAACACTTTCTGAAGTAAAATCAGCAATGGGAATCAATTACTTCCATTAATTCATTTACTCTAAAAAAACAGGCTGTAAAGGCCTGTTTTTTTATCTCGTCTCTGTGCTATTCCTTTTTTAAAATCAAAAAAAGAGATGTGACGAAGTTGTGTCACATCTCTTTTTCAAATATATGGTCTTCAAAAGCTACTTGATCGTTACTTACTATATTTTCCCTCTTAGCGAATACTTGCCTCTAGGTTTTCTACCAACGCTTTTTCGACTTTTTCCATTCCTTTATTGATTTCTTCATCTGTCAATGTTGCTTCTGGGTTGACGAATGTCAGGCTATACGCCATGGATTTATGTCCTTTTTCAATGTTTTCTCCTTGATAGACATCAAATAATTGGATATCTGTTAAAAATCTTCCGGCAGCAGAACGGATAACTTCTGTTAATTCCTGATTTGTCACAGTTTCTTTTACAAGCAAAGCGATGTCCCGTCTGACTGCTGGGAATTTTGTCACTGCTTCGAAAACGATCCCTTTTTGAGCAGCTTCCACTACAGCAGATAAATCAAACTCAGCAACATATGTTTCTGGAATATCATAACTTTTTGCAATCGTTGGATGCACTTGACCGACAAAACCAATAAATTTTTCGCCAAGGTAAATCGCAGCAGTTCTTCCAGGATGCATTTCCTTCATTTCTGTCACTGTTTGATAATGGACATCTTCAGTGATGCCTAGTTGTTCAAATAAGTTTTCTAAAAGACCCTTGATGGTGAAAAAGTCTACATTTTGAGCTTTCGTCTGCCAATCTTTTTCTTCCCAAATACCAGAAACAGCGATTGCTGCATGTTTTACTTCTTGCGGCAGATGTGTGCACGGATCATTTTCTTGGAAGAATACCCGCCCAATTTCATATAAAGCAATCTCTGTATTTTTTCGAGCAGTGTTATAACTGATATCATCTAATAGTCCGCTGATCAAATTCATTCGCAATACAGAACGCTCTTCACTCATTGGCCAGTCCAAACGTGTAATATTACTTTCATTTATAACAAACTGTCTTGATTTTTCTTCTGTTGTCAATGCATAACTGATTGCTTCGCTCAATCCGCTTCCTTCAAAGATTGTACGAATTTTACGAGTAGTTTCTTGTTCTTTTGACAAGCTTCCAGCAACCGTTTCTCCACTTGGAAGTGTAGATGGCAACTGGTCGTATCCATAAATACGAGCAACTTCTTCGATAATATCTGCTTCGATTTGGATATCCCAGCGTCTTGGTGGTACTACTACGGAATAAACATGCTCCTTTTCTTCATAGCTAAATCCAAGTGCTTCAAAAATCTCATTTACTTCTTTAACGACAAGAGATGTTCCTAAATATTGATTGATGCGTTCAAGTGAAATCTTCACTGATACGTCTTCTGCTTTGATCTCTGAGCCTTTGACCGCGCCTTGTAGAACTTCCCCACCCGCAAGAGAAACGATCATTGCTGCAGCAACCTCACTGGCTTCTCCAACAGTCGCATGGTTGATTCCTTTTTCAAAACGTGCAGAGGATTCACTACGCAAATTAAATTGTTTTGCTGTACGACGAATCGAAATTGGATCAAATAAAGCAGATTCTAGTGCAACTGTTGTTGTTTCATTCGTGATCTCTGAGTCTAACCCTCCCATGACACCAGCTAAAGCAACTGGTTCTTTGCCGTTAGTAATGACGAGATTGTCAGTTGTCAATTCCCGAGATTCTCCATCTAGTGTTACTAATGTTTCATTTTCTTTTGCACGGCGGACAAAGATCTCTTTTGATTTCAACTTGTCGTAGTCAAATGCATGTAGTGGTTGTCCGAATAAAAGCAAAATATAGTTCGTCACATCTACTACATTGTTGATTGGACGAATGCCTTCGTTCATCAAAAGATTTTGCAGCCATTGAGGACTTGGCTGGATTCTTACTCCTTCAATGATTCTGATTTGATAAGCAGGAACTGCTTCTTTATCTTCAACTTCCACTTGAATTTTATCGCTAGCAGGACGTGAGGATTCTACCAGCTTTTCGTCATCGAATGTAGGAGTCTGACGATAAATTGCCCCAACTTCATAAGCTACGCCACGCATTGACAATGCATCCGCACGATTCGGTGTGATAGATAATTCAATAATCGAATCATCCATATCCAAATAAGGAAAAACTGGATCGCCATTTACAGCTTCTTGTGGCATATAATAGATACCTTCAGCGTATTCTTTCGGTATAACACTATCTGAATAGCCAATTTCTTGTAATGAGCAAATCATGCCATTTGATACTTGGCCACGCATTTTTCCTTTTTTGATTTTTACATTACCAGCGATACGTGAGTTAGGAAGTGCAACAATCACTTTGATTCCAACCTTCACATTAGGCGCTCCACAAACGATTTGAGACAGTTCGTCTTCGCCAATATCGACTTGACAAATAGAAAGGTGATCAGAATCTGGATGTGGTACGCATTCCTTGACTTCACCGACAACGATTTTTTTCAAGCCTTCTTCTGGAACCGTTACTCCCTCTACTTCGATTCCTGTCACAGACATCTTATCCGCTAATTCTTTTGGTGTTACATTCGATAAATCTACATAACGATTGAGCCATTTATATGAAACTAACATTTTCTTACTCCCCCTTGAACTGACTTAAGAAACGTAAGTCATTTTGATAGAAATTACGGATATCATTCACTCCATACCGCAACATAGCTACGCGGTCTGGTCCAAGGCCGAAAGCAAAGCCTGAATATTCTTCTGGATCGATTCCTGACATCTTCAACACATTCGGGTGTACCATGCCAGCTCCTAAAATTTCGATCCATCCAGTGTATTTACATACGTTACAACCGGCACCACCACATTTGAAACAGCTGACATCTACTTCTACTGATGGTTCCGTAAATGGGAAATAACTTGGACGCAAACGAATTTCACGATCTTCCCCAAACATTTTTTTCATTACGACTTCTAATGTTCCTTTAAGGTCGCCCATTGTGATGTTTTTATCAACAACTAGCCCTTCAATTTGATGGAACTGATGACTGTGGGTCGCATCATCTGTATCTCTGCGGAAGACTTTCCCTGGCGAGATCATTCGTAGAGCACCCTTAGAGAAATCATGTTTTTCCATTGTCCGTGCTTGGACTGGTGAAGTATGTGTCCGAATCAATATCTCGTCTGAAATATAGAAAGTATCTTGCATGTCCCTTGCTGGATGATCTTTTGGCAGATTCATCCGTTCGAAATTGTAATGATCAGATTCTACTTCATATCCTTCTACGATCTGATAGCCCATACCCACAAAAATATCTTCAATTTCTTCCATGATTTGTGTCACGATATGACGTGTACCATGTTTTACTTTTCTACCAGGTAGTGTCACGTCTATTGTTTCTTTTGCCAAAGCTACATTTAACGCTTCTTCTTCTAATACTTGTTTTTTTCGCTCAATCTCTTCTGTCAAAAGATCTCGGATCTCATTTGCGAAACTTCCGACTTTTGGTCGCTCTTCTGGACTTAGATCTTTCATCCCACGTAATACTTCTGTGATCGGTCCTTTTTTTCCTAACGTTTCAACACGTATTTGATTTAATTCATTTAAATCTTGTGCCGCTGTGATTTTGACGAGCGTTGCTTCTTTCAAGCTCTCTAATTGTGCTTGTAGAGACATGTGCTTGTTCCTCCTTTAAATTCCAAATACAAAACAAAAAGACCTCATTCCTGTTAAGGAACGAGGTCTTCGCGTTACCATCCTAATTTGCGGATAAATGACTTACACCGCACTCTTACTTCGTTAACGACAATTGCCGGTCTGATTTTATCAGACGAACTCGGAAAGTGAACTTCATTTTTCAAACACAGGATCTGCTTTCAGTCTGCGACAGATCTCCCTGAACTGGTTTAGCCAAACTACTCTTTTTCGTCATCGTTCTTTACTTATTCGTATGGACTATAGTTTACAAGATTTTTTTTACAAAATCAACCGCATTCTTCCTCTGTGACCCATTTTTCGCTCCAAACTTGTATTTGACGCATCGCTTTTTGCAAGTCTGCTCCTTTTTCAGTCAAGAGATATTCTGAACGGCTCTTTTCGCTACAGGCAAAGTTTCGAGTGACTATTCCTTCTTTTTCTAATTCCTTCAAGCGTTCGACTAATACTCGATCACTGACCATCGGGATTTTTGCCGCAAGCTCAACAAAGCGTTGCGGACCGTTTTCGAGTAGTACATCGATAATCAATCCGTTCCATTTTTTTCCTAAAATAGAGAATGTTTTTTCAAATTTAGGGCATAAAACGAATTCTGTCTGTGTTAGCTCCATCATACTCACCTCTTCCCAGAGTATAGCATAATCCTTACAAAACATAAGTCAAGTTTGCTCAATTATAATTATTTGTTAATGTTTATAATTTGTTTCACTCGAAGCAAAATTAGGAAAACATTTTCTACTGGCTTATTCAAAGCTTCTGACATTGCTTGTTGGTAAAGTCTTAGCTGTCCTTGATATTTTTGGACGATTGCATCTATTTCTGCTGGATCATCCGGATGTAAAATAAAATCTGTTTTAAAATCATAGATATTGAGATGATCTTTTTCTTCTAGGTATCCATCGACGATTCCGTGGATTAATAGTTCATCTTCTTGATTTGGATAGTCTTGAAATACTTCGTCAGCAGGAAGCAGCATGGAAAAAGGTTGTTCTCGTTTTACGTTTTCTTTGTTGGCAATCAGCTGTTGACCAAGTTCTGTTTGAAAGAACCATATAATAGAAGAAACATCTACTTTTTTCGCGACTTTTTCGTCTACTAACCGTTTCCTTACCAATTCCTGTAATTTTTGATGGATACTCTCTGTAGTTGGCATCTCTAATGGCAGTAATTGTAACAAAGCATGCGTAGCAGTTCCAACAGCAGCTGCTGACACTTGCCGATCTTTTTGCAAAAATTTTGGTTCTGCTAGTTGTTCTTGCGTATAACGAAATTGACGGGATGCTGCTTTGTTCTGACTGCTTTCCAGAGTCAAACGTGATTCTTGTGTATCATCTGGATCTTCGAATAATCGTTTGATTTCAGATACAGATTGATAACTTGTGGTTTGTGAAGAAGCTTGATAAGGATATTCATATGCCAGACGTTTTTGTAACGAATCTGCTAATAAAGTTTCATCTTCTTTCATCTGCTGATCTAAGTTAACCAGTTCTTTTTCAGCAAGCAACTGTCTTTGTTCAATGATCGATTGCTGATTCATCCATGAAATAGAAAACTGTGCATTTGAATGTTGAAGAAGAGAAGTCGAAATTTCTTCCTCTAAGTATTTCTGCATTTCAGGATGACGGATCAATCCGTAACCAATCCAATTCATCAAGCTGCTTCTGCCCTTCAAACGTAGCGCAGGATCAAAAACCAACTCCTCATGATCAGCTGCTTCAGACCACGTTTGGATCATTTGCTCTTTATTTTTATAGGAACCGACAATGAAAAGCTTTTGTTCTGCCCGAGTCAATCCTACATACAATTTACGCATTTCTTCCGACAACAATTTGTTTTGCTTTACCAATTTGATGGCTTGAAACGGTAACGTATCATATAACACTCGTGTTTCAGGATCCATATAGCGAATTCCTGCTCCAAGTTTTTCTTCAAAAGCATACCGATTGCGCAAGTCTTGTAAGTTGAACTCCTTTGTCATATCTAACAAAAATACAACTGGGAATTCCAAGCCTTTACTTGCATGGATCGTCATAACGCGAACAGCATTATCTTCTATTGAAATGACTGGTTCTGCTAAGTCTTTATCTTTTTCTTGCATTTTTTCAATGAAACGCACGAACTGGTATAATCCTCTGAAAGAACTTTGCTCGTAAGCTTTGGCACGATCAACCAATGCATAAAGATTGGCTTGTCTCTGTGCCCCTGCTGGCAGACCGACCACATACTCTAGATATCCCGTCTCATAATAGATATCCCATAACAAGTCAGTGATCGAAGAACGGCGAGCAAGTTCTCGCCAATGCTCTAGTTGCTTGCCAAAATGTTCCAGCTTAGCTGCTAATTCATCTTCGTTTGATGCTTGATAAGCAAGCACAGCATCATAGTAAGTATGTGCACGGTCAGCTAATCGAATGCTGGCTAATTCTGGTTCAATCAGACCCACGATCGGTGAGCGCAATACAGCCGCAAGCGGAATATCTTGATAGGGATTATCGATTAATTGTAGCAGCGAGATCATCGTGCGAATTTCTGTCGCTTGAAAATAGTTTTGAGCATCATTCATCTCTAATGGAATATCCAATGTTTTGAAAATCTCTAAAATCGTTAAGTTGTTCTTCTTTGTAGGTGTCAAGAGAACAATGTCTTTGTACTCTATCGGACGACTTTTTTTTGATTTTTTATCATAAATCATAAAGGAGGAATCAATTAATTGACGAATTTTTAGTCCTGTCATAAAAAGTTCGCCTTCTGTTTTGTCTTCCAGTATATCATCCGTCGGAATCTCAATCTCTGATTCTTCCTGTTCTTTTTCATAGATCATGATTTCCGGCTCAAACTGTTCATTCTCTGGAAAGTCTGAAAATCCTTGGATCAGTTTGGCTGCTTCGTCATAATTGATTTGACCCACTGCTGGATCCATTAGTTGTTCAAAAATAAGATTCGTAAAAGAAAGGACTTCTTTTCTAGAGCGGAAGTTCTCAGCCAAAACGATTCGACGTCCGCCTTCTTTCTTTGAGAAATTCTCGTATTTCCCGATAAATAAACTAGGATCTGCTAAACGGAAAGAATAGATGGATTGTTTGACATCCCCAACCATGAACATATTTCCTTTTGTATCATCAGGTTCTCTTAGCCAGTATAAAATGGCTTCTTGTAATTGGTTCACGTCTTGATATTCATCTACCATTACTTCTTTGAATTTTTTTCGATAATGTTTTGAAGCTTCACTTGGCAGCCATGCATCTTTCGTTTTTTCTGTGAGAATCTGCAACGCTAAATGTTCCAGATCATTGAAATCCAGCACACCTTTTTCCCGTTTACGCATACTGAAACCGTCCATGAAGCTTTGCGTGACTTTTGTCATTTCTTCGACTAACGGTAGTGCTTTGTCCGTTAATTCTTCCATTTGGCTTGGGGAAACAGGAAAATAACTTTTACTTATCTGCTGAATCAGTTTTTTTGCTTTATCCCTCATGCCCTTGACTTCATTGGAAATTTCTTTCAATTCTGCTTTCCGACTGCTCTTAAAAGTTGAAAAAGTTAGTTGTTCCAAACCAGCATAAGCTTCTTCTAACCGATCTTGCGAGAACGCTTCATAGATATTCTTGATCTGCTGTTGTTCTCCAGCTACTTGCTCATGCATTTTTTCTAATCCTTCACCTTGTGCTAACTGAGTCATCTGTTCATATAATTGTACACATTGGTATATATCTGCCAAAACTAAAGGACGGATTTGTTCTTGATATAATCGAGATTTCGCTAGCCCCTCAGGCAAACGATAATTATCGCTTAACTGTTCTAGCCATTTTTTGGGGTCAGGGTTGGCACGGGCAAACTCATAAAGAGAAAACACCAGATTCGTCAAGCCGTCATCTGAACGATCATTAGAAAAATTCATTGTTAATTGGAAAAATCGTTCATCATTTTCTGCATAAAGTGCTTCTCTCAGCTCATCCCACACATCCTCCTTCATCAAGATCGTTTCTGTTTCATCTGTTAACATACGAAAGACTGGATCAATATCAATTAAGTAATAATAACGTCGAATAACTGTCAGGCAAAAAGCATGTAAGGTTGAGATATTCGCTGTGGGCAATAAAACTAACTGCTTAGTAAAATGCTGTCTACGTACAGGGTCACTTTCGCTATTGACGGCTTCTTGTAATGCCTCTTGAATTCTTTCTTTCATTTCTCTTGCGGCAGCTTCAGTAAATGTCACAATCAATAATTCATCGATATCAAAACCCATTTTTAGTTTTTCAATCACTCTTCGAACAAGCACTGTAGTTTTACCTGATCCGGCAGACGCAGAGACTAATAGATTATCTCCTTGATCAAAAATCGCTTGCCACTGATCATCTGTGAATCGTTCATTTTGCGGTTTTAAAGGAATTTGATTCACTCTTCTTCACTCCTTTTCAATATTCTACGCAGTGCTTCTTCCTTATCTATTTTCTCCAGACGGTGGTAATTATTTTCTTTCAGCATCACATCAAACGTACAGATGCTTCTGAATGGACAAAATTCGCAGGCAATCCGCTGTTTATCTTTATAAGCTGGATTTAGTTTGATTTCTCCGGAAGTAATCGCATCTCCAGCTAACCGCATATTTTCCCGATTATGCGCCATGAATAGTTGCAGTTCTTCTTCCGTGAAAAATTTGTCTTTACTGAAACTACCTTTTTGGTATTCATCTTTCGCATTTTTTTTCACTGGATAGATCAGTGATTGTTCTTTTGCTTCCAGTGAATGATCTAGTACTTCTAAAAGAGCGGGATCATCGACAAAAACGCCATCATAACTAAATTTTTTCAATGTATTCTTCTCTACATCATCTGTCTCCGTCAATACAGGATTATGAACATGTAAATAATATGATCCTGCTGGTTTAACAGCCGCCTTTCCAGTCAAACGTACCGCATCCATCAATGCTACGTCCAGGTACGTCAATAATTGCATAGCCATGCCATAATAAGCTTCTGTGACATCGAATGAACGTCCGCTAGATTTATAATCAACGACGCTTAGCCAAGTATCTTCTTGTTCAGAAGCTACATCGATTCGATCGATTTTCCCTCGAACATGGAGTTTTCCACCATTACTCAACGGTAATTCCAGACCTGTGATACCTTTTGCTCCAGCAATCTGACCAAATAGAATCTCTGTCTGAAGAGGATGCATGCCTGTATTTTTGCTCTGTTTTTGCAAAGCCCATGCCACTTTTTGAATCGTCTGTCCTAACTGGTAGCGGATATAGTTCATTCTTGCAGAACTATCCAATATCTCAAACCGAAGTTCTCCGAATACTTCCTGCAGCACTTTTTCAGTAAAGTCTCTACGCTGCGTATCGGACATATTCACTAAGGATAATTGGTTTGAAAACAGTAGCTTGAAGAAACGATCCAATGATTCATGATAAAAATCACCAGTTGCTGCTGGAGTTAGACCATAAACAGTTCGTTCTTTCAATTTCAAACCAAATTGCATGAAGTATTTGTATTCACAATTATAAAAATTCTCCATACGTGAAATTGAAGTATAAATTTCTTTTCCATAAAGCTCTTCCGCCATTTTTTCTGGCATCGAAACAGGAACATTTAAATGTTCCTGACTTTCAAAAATCTGTAAAGCAAAATTTCGCCATGACGAATTCAGTACTAATTCTTTGAGCTTTTGCCAGTGCTTTGGTACAGGTTTTTTTTCATCTAAAGCTAATCGATAAATCCTATTGACTGTATTGATTCCGCTTCTGTAAGTCCCTACATAACAATTAGGGTCGCTTTCGATCGTCAAATGCTCTTTTCTCTCGACGGGAACAGATAAATATTCTGTGATTCTACGCAAATAAGGAGACATCTTCAGCGAGCCATCTGTGTCATAGCTTTGTGCATAACTAAGATATAATCGATCTGTTCCGGAAAGAAAAACAAGATAGGCTTGGAAAGGCTCAAAAGAGATACTTTCCTTTGATGGGTCGAATAAAAACTGTCCATCTGGCAAGGCCTGATTTAATACTTCTCGTTCTTCACTGGACAACAATCCTTTTGTCTCTTTTCGGTCTGGAAACACTTGATCATTCAACCCTAATGCAAAAGTGACGGCAGCTTGATTTGGTCGAACTAATTCCAAACGATTGATTCGCACTTGGTCGATTGCGGTAGGGATTTTACCATAACTTAGATTTTCTAGACCACTCGTAATGATTTCTTGGAACAGTGACCAGTCAAAAGCCGATTCACCATAAATTACTACATATTCATCCAACAGATCAATCAGCGCTCCCCATGTCTGCTCATGGTTTCTTGCCGCTTCTAAGTTTCCTCTGTCTACTTCCTGATTACGCCAAAACAATAATTGTTGCTGTACGCCACTTTGGATCAAAAATTGATAAAAAACATTTGCGGCCTCTTGTCCTGTTTTGCTTTTCTTTATTTTTTTCAAAAATACTGGTACAGCTTTCTGAAATAATCGTCTAATCGTATTTGACTGTTCTTCCAAATACTGTACGTCTTCAATCTGTTCTGCTTCAAAATCATACGCCACAAACTGCCAGTCTTTTTCACGAGTCCAATAAGTTCCCTGATAATTGTAAGCAAGTGCTACATTTTCAGTGATGTCCAGTTTTTTCCTGAATTCATCTCGCTCTTGTTTCCATTCATCAAGTTCGGTTTCTGCTTCCGTCGACAGAAATAATTCAGTTTTGAAAAAACGCATAATATCACTTAGCCGATAAGAATAGCGGTCAAGAGCGAACAGACTGTTGATCCATTCGATCAGCGGATGATTTTCCATCATTTGTTCTTCATCGATATAAAAAGGAATTGCCATTTCTTGAAAGATCGGCCGAAGGATATTTCCATATAAAGACATATTTTTTGTCAGCACTTGGATATCACGATAACGGTAGTTTTCTTCACTGACTAGTCGCCTGATTTCAACAGCTAATTGTCGGACTTCTTCAGTTGGATTTTCAGCTTCCCACAAATGGAGATGCTCTTGTCCCCCTAATTTGTGTACTGCCGCTTTCTTTTGGCTAGATGTCTCTTCCCACATTGTTTGCAGCAGTTGAAGCTCTGTCGGACGAGTCTGCTCTGGTGCAAATCGGTCCACTAATATAGGGACTTTCCGTTCTCTTGCACTTTGAAAAAGACGGAAATAAAGCTTTCCAGTCTCATGAAAGAGCGTAAGTACTTCTGGAAGATCCGCTGTATAAGGACGATCCAGCAATAAATCGACAACCAATTGCCCCTTTTCCATCATTGCCTGCAGTAATTGATACTCTTGACCATTGATTCGAGAAAAACCACTGACAATAAATTTGACGTTGTTGAAATCTTGTGTCTGCATATAATTTGCTAGTATAGATAGTGCATCTTCATTTGTTAGTGCACGTTGAGTCAATTCGCTGTCATAAGCTGAAAAAATCAGCTTCAAGTCTTTCATTTTAAGTTGCTGGTCTTCTGCATTAGGTGAATCACCAAATAAAAGCATCAGGTCTTCTGGTTGAATATTTCCTGTACGCAATTCACTGTAGAGTTCTTGTAATTGACGAATAAACCCTCTTTTATTGATTTCTCCGCGAAAGATTGTTAATTCTTCCTCATTTTTTTCTAAAATCTGTCGCAAGATCATTGCAGATCCTGATTCTGATAATTCATTTCCTGTAAGAAGAGTTGTCTGTTGCAGCAAATACCAAGCCAGACGATAAAAACTAAATACTTGAACGTTTGTTGTGCTGAAAGCTTTTTTTCCGCTTCTTCTTCGCATCTCCGCTAAAATTTCTTGTTCCTGTTCGAATTTGCTGTAGTTGGGAACAAGGAAAAATACTTGGTTACTTGCATCCTGGTCGAGCCAAGCGGATGCTTCGTCGATCAAGACTTGACGGTGATCTTTTTTCCCGTTTCCAAGAATAAATTGTAAAGACATGCTTTTCCTCCTTCAACACATGATACGATGCTCCTTTATTATATCAAAAAATACTGAACATTTGTTCTATATTCTTCAAATTATATCCTTTTAAGGTTCTGACATTTCTACTTTTTTAAGTATACGCAAAAAACAGGAACTGCTGCAAATAAGCAATTCCTGTCTTTATGTTCATTGATTAATGAATAGATCCCATTAGTTTTTTGATTGGTTCTTTCACAGTAAATAGCAAGATACCACCGACGATTGCTACTGCACCGATAATACCGAAGTAGGCAGATTCTGTTCCCGGTGTGTAGAAGCGTGCAATTTGTGCATTGATTGCTTGTGAAGAAGCATCAGCTAAGAACCAAATAGCGATTGTTTGTGATTCAAATGCTCGTGGTGCTAATTTTGTTGTCACAGACAAACCAACTGGTGAAAGACACAATTCAGCAATAACCACGATGAAGAAACTTCCCAACAACCACAATGGACTTACTTTTCCACTTGTACCATAAAGCATACCCGGCAACATCAATAGCAAGTACGATAATCCTGCAAATAAAAGTCCAAGAGAGAATTTCACTACTGTAGATGGTTGACGTTCACCAAGTTTCGTCCACATCGTTACGAATACTGGTGTCAGAATAAAGATGAAAATTGGATTCAATGATTGATACCAGCTTGCTTGGATCGTTACACCAAATAGCGTAGATTGTGTACGTTCACTAGCAAATAAAGCTAAGATAGATGAACCTTGTTCTTGTAATGACCAGAAAATGATTGCTGCAAGGAATAATGGGATATAAGCCCATACTCTTGGTTTTTCTTCAGCAGTTACATCTTTTGAAGTCAGCATTTTGATAAAGTAATACAACGGTAAGATAATCCCCAATACACTGATTGTATTGACAAAAAAGTCAATTGTCAGATGACCAGTTAGTTGTGCCCCGCCGAATACTGCAGCGATAACAACAAGTGCGATGATCAAGTTACGGATGAATCCTTTACGTTCTTCAGTTGTCAAAGGATTCGGCGGTGTTGTACCCACTCCGTCTAATGTCTTGCGTCCTTGGATGATGTATTGTAATAATCCAAAGAACATCCCAATAGCAGCTAAAGAGAACCCTAAATGATAGTTATATTCTTGACCGATTGTACCAACGATTAGTGGTGCTAATAATGCCCCTAAGTTGACACCCATGTAAAAAATCGAAAATCCTGCATCTCTTCGCAAGTCAGTCTTTGAATAAAGATGTCCGACCATGCCAGAAACATTTGGTTTCAAAAAGGCGGTTCCGATAATAATCAATGCCATCGAAACAAACAATGTACTTACACCAAATGGTAAAGCCAAGACGATGTGGCCAAGCATAATGAAAACTCCACCGAAGAATACAGTGCGTTTTGCTCCTAACACTCGGTCAGATACCCATCCGCCGACGATACTAGACATGTAGATCAAAGATCCGTAGATCGACATGATAGCTAATGCTGTTGCTCGTGGTAATCCAAGTCCCCCGTTGGCAACTGTATCGTACATATAATAGATAAGTAATGCACGCATACCGTAATAACTAAATCGTTCCCACATCTCAGTGAAGAACAAAGTTGACAATCCCTTCGGCTGCCCGAAGAAGCCCTTGTCTTGCTGTTTTTCCATAATCTATACCCCAATTCTTTAAATTTTCAGAAAATATTATACATCTTTACCGAAAAATTTAACTAAAAAACTTATTTAAGAAATATAAACTAATTTTCTATAAAAACAAGTAATTTTTAATGGCAATATCATAAAAAAAAGAAGATAGAGATTTAATAATTATATATCAGCAGTTTTTTTCAAATAAGCAAAAATTCCTAAAACACAACAATGAAAGCGATAACCAAGAAAATCCTTACATAACGATTTTTCTTATTAAAATTGTTTTTTGAACTTCGCTTATTTTTTGTGAGCATATCTGTTTACTTACTTTTTGTAAGGTGCTATACTTCATTTCGTAATCAATTAAAAAAATGCAAAACGCAAATCAAAGGAGAAATTTTATTATGACAACTTTTACTGACACTTTGAAAAACCGCCGTTCAATCTATCATCTAGGACGTAATGTTTCACTTTCTAATGAAGAATTAACAACTTTGATCAAAGAAGCAATTAAAGAAAGCCCAACTGCTTTCAATGCTCAATCAACACGCGCAGTTATCCTTTTCGGAGATGCACATGAAAAACTTTGGGAAATCACTGAAGAAGCACTTCGCCCATTGACTCCAGCAGAAGCTTTCCCAAATACACAAAACAAATTAGCTGGTTTCAAAAATGGTTATGGTACAGTATTATTCTTCAAAGATACTGACGTGGTAAAAGGTCTACAAGAACAATTTGAATTATATGCAGACAACTTCCCAGATTGGTCAGAACAATCAAACGGAATCGCAACAGCTAATACTTGGGTAGCATTAGTTGATAAAGGATTGGGCGCAAACTTGCAACATTACAACCCAGTTATTGACGAAGCAGTTGCAAAAGAATGGAATATCCCTTCAAACTGGAAACTACGTTCGCAATTAGTATTCGGTTCACCAGAAACACCGGCTGGGGAAAAAGAATACATGAACGATGCCGATCGCTTCCGCGTATTTGGATAATTTTATTTGAAATAAAAAACAGAGGTTGTGACAAACATCTTGTCGCAACCTCTGTTTTTATTCTGGATCAATCATAATATCAATCTCTGCCTCATCGTTTAAGCGTTGGGACAAAAATGGAACTAATTCTTCTAATGATGCAGAAAATTTCAGCATCGGTCCTCGCCATCCGTTTCGGAAAAAATTCATTTTTACGATTTTAGAACCTTTTGGCTGATATAATACAATTTTATTGATCTCAGAAAAAGGAACACCTTTTTTGTCAAAGCTATTCAAAACAAGTCCTTCTTCTGTGATTCCTCTACTGTCCAACAAAAAACTAATAAAAATCATTGCTGACAAGATCCCTTTTGCCAATTCATCTGCTGTAGGATGACTGATGAGTGTATACCAAATGACTAGTGACACTAAGAAGGGTATCACCAAGTAGACCCATCGATTTCGCACAGTCCGATAAATAATTTCTTTTCGAACCAGCCAAAGAAATAAAAACATCACAACAACGAATAAAAACAATAGAACCGTAAAGAATGTTACCATGACAACTCGCCTCGCTTTTTCTTCTCCAGAAAATAGGAAAAGAATACTGATTTACCTTCTCAAAGAAATTGGACTTGCAGCACGCCGCACGTCCAATTGTTTTCTTTATTCAAATGTATCATATTTTGCAACAACCATGCTTGCTTTTTCATCTAATAATTCTTGGTCCTCTGCAGCACATTGGGCAACTTTGACCACGGCGCAGTTTGTCATTTTTGATACAACTTCACCAATGACCGTTTTTGTAAAACCAATTGGTTTGCATGCATATTGTTCTCCTAAATTAATCATTTCTTCCGTCATCAAAATCCTCCTAAACTGCTGGAACTTTTCTCCACATTACCACTGCTATTTCTTTGGAGATTTAACTCATTGATTTTTATTTACAGTTAAAAATCAACCTTACAGGCATTATAGCGTACTGTTTTCGTTTTCACAATTAAAACAGCTGTTGTATTTAGAAGAATTTTTTTCAAAAAATTAAAACATATTCCTTAAAAACTAATTATTTCCTACATATTAAAATATAATACTTCCATTTCCAATAAAAATACATTTATAATAGGAAAGATAAACAGCTGAAAAGGGAGATTTCAAATGAAGAAAAAAACGTTCAAAAAACTATTGTTTCTAGGGGGCACAGCTGCTCTTTTATTAAGCGGTACAAGTTATTACCTACATATCCATTCTCCAGAACATACAATGAACACTGCACAAAAAAGTTCAACACAAAAAACGAAAAAGACAAAAGAGAAAGCAGAAGTTTTACTAGATGTTCCATTAGAGAGCCAGTTTGATTCTCCTTCTTTAGAAAATGGCTGTGAAGTCACTTCGCTTTCTATGCTTTTATCTTTTTATGGTTATGAAACAACTAAAAACCAGTTAGCTGAGCAATTGGATTACGTCCCTGTTTTCAATGCAGATGGGACTCATGGCGATCCTAATGAAGGATTTGTTGGTGATATCAGTGGCGGAGACTGGGCTATGGGCGTCTATGTTCCCCCAGTTGCCTCCCTTGCTCAGCAAATCGTCCAAACGGATTATCACACTTTTCCAAAAACCGATGCTCAACTCGATGATATCAAAAAAGCACTATCTAAAGGAAATCCTGTCTGGACTTCTGTGACTATCAATTTTGAAGTCCCAGATGAAACTGATTTTATGACTTGGACCACAAATAATGGAGAAGTAAGAGTCACTCCTCTTGTTCATGCTTGTGTAGTCACTGGATATGACAAAGAAAATATTTATGTCAACGATCCCTATGGTGTAAAAAATCGAGCAGTACCGATCAACGATTTTTCGGCGATTTTCACTGCAATGGGTGGACAGATGCTAACTTTGGAGAAAAGCTAGTAATTCAAACAAAAATCCCTTATACTCAAGATACCAAACCTTTGAAGGGAGCGTAGATAATGGAAAAATTCACACATAAAAAAATGGATCCAAATGAAATTCCGATTATTTTTGTCCGTGACTGCAAGGGAAATGTTCAAGGTAAAGTCTCTATTAATGAGTGGAACGAGCGTCGCAGACCTGCTACCCTCAATGAACTGGAAATCAAATTGTATCGTCAATCTCTTGTTTATTACGCAGATCAAGAGTACGAGAAAGCCACCGATTTATTGAAATTTCTAATTGCTCGAACAGAGTATACTCGCTTTGAATATATTGAACGTTTAGCAAACATCTATCATATTATGAATGAACCTGTCAAAGAATATCAGTTATTGGACACCGTCTTGTCAGTAGCAGAACTGATTGCCCTTCCTGCTGGATTAGAAAAGAAACTAGTACGCCGCCTTTTACGAGTAAAGCAACAACTATCCGATCAAGAAAAATAACTTGCGTTTTTTTAGGAAAGTGCTATGATTATTTTGTTGAATAAATGGGATGTAGCCAAACTGGTAAGGCACTTGACTCTGAATCAAGCAATTGTAGGTTCGAACCCTGCCATCCCAATTTGATGTGCTTGCTGAAAAAATGAACCCCCTGTAAAAGAACAATCTTTTTGCAGGGGGATTATTGTATTATTTTTACTACTTGTATTTAGTTTACATAATTAAATTATGAATAATAAAATCGGGCGTATTCTTAATACAAAAACTGATTTACCCAATAATTGCTAATGCTTTCTCCGGAACTTTTTCTCTAGGAACTTCCTCATACGTTTCTATGTGTGCTCCTTTATTGCTAATTTTCAAATAATGATTTTCTTTTAACACAGAAAGACCATTAAATTCAACCGTTCGTTCTTTCCCATTGGCATCAGCAGCTTTCTGCACATACCTTGCTGTACCATATTCATTTACTTCCTCTGGTTTTTGTGTCTTTACATAGACCTCTCCTTTTTCAACTAATGGATTTAGCTGATCAAGTATACCAGGGATTTCTCCATAACTTCCTTCAGTATAATATTTCAGTCCAAATAGCAAAATACCACTAATCGCCGCCAGTCCAATCAAATATTTAATCACTTTCATCTTTCTACCTCCTTGTTATATATTCAGTATATGGGTCAGTTAAAGAAATTCCATCCGTCCCAAGTTGGAGATTTTTCTCCTACTTTAGAAGCGAGAATCGAGTGTTTTTTTAGTAAAAATGATCGTTATTTGATATTATTGACGTGTGGATAAATCAGTTTTTCTCGTTTTGTCCATGTAAAAAATCATGTTGATAGCAAAGGATGTGTTCAAAATGAATCAAGAAGAATTATTTCAAAAAGTCAAGGAAATGATTAAGAACGGCAATTTCGATGGCGCAAAACGATTTATCGAAGAACATAAAGAACAATTAGGACCTTATAAAGAGAAAGCCCAAAATCTTTTAAAAGATGTAAATATCGACAGTGTCAAAAACAAATTTAAAAATCTATTCAAATAAGTAAAACTTTCACTTTTGTAAAATCAAAGGAGGACAATGCTGCTGCATCGTCCTCCTTTGGTTCTTTTCTGAATACTTCATACTAAAATAAACGTGTCGGATCGTAATGATAAGTCACATTGCCGTTCAGTGAGGCTTTTCCCACCACATATTTACGATTCTCCAACTTCAGCCACGCTTCTCGAAAAGCCATTAATTCTTCTCTTTTTACATCAATCTTTTCGATTTTTCCATCGATCAAATCTTGAATAAGTTGTTCATATGGATTCATTTTTTTCCTCCATCTGCTGTCAATCAATAAGTTGTAAAAATAGGTTCATATGCTTTTTTGGTATCTAGATCTTCTCTGACTTTGACTGTCGTATAAATAATTTTTTCTACTGGGATACTATAATAACTTCCTTCACCATTATTGAATCGGTGAACGTCTTTCTTTGCTAAAATACCATTTATTTTATTCGTCAGTACACGTTGTTCGACACTGTTACTTACAACATAGTAAATCACCCGAATATTATTGATTAAATGCAAATCGATTTCTAACACTACATGATCCATGAAAATCCCACTCCTTCTTTCACTTTGATTATAGCAAGTTTCTCCTCTAATTTCAAAATCGATACAGATTTTACTGGATAAATCCACAAAACTGCTTGCGCCATTTCGCACAAAGTGTTATTTTGTATCATGGACTTTATTTATTGGAGGCAATAGTATGATCGCGATCGGTCAATTTGTTTTTTATATTCCTTTTTTTATTATGATAAGCATTCTTTTCTATTACATAAAATGGACAAAAAAGAAGTTTTCAGTTTTACTGTCCTCTTTACCTGCTGTATATTTTACTTATCAAATTTTTTCTTTTAGGCATTGGGAAACAACGTCTGTATTAATAACACACATCATCGAATTGACGCTTTCAGTAATTTTTCTTATTATTTGGATCTATTTTTTATATAAGAATCAGAATTGAATCCCTCGCATGTTTAAAAAGAAAACGATTAAAGATGCAGCAAATTTCTGCCGATCTTTAATCGTTTTTTCTATTCTGTTATACCAAAAAAATGTTTGAATCGGTGAAGGATCGTTCCTTGTTTTAATTCTATAAATTGTTGTGCGATCGGGTACTTTTCTTCCAAATTTTCTTTGTTCTTTTCGATCAGGCTTTTCGCTTCTTCATATTTTTTATCTGCACATAGTGCTTTTACTTCCTGTAACACTTTTCCTGCTTCCATTTGCCTCACCTTCTTGCCATTTTATTGCTTTAAGTTTTATTTAAGTTATACGCATTATTCTAGTTTCATCCCAAATAACCTTTTTTCATTTTTACTCCTCGAACTAATCAGTTTTCTAAAGGCTGATTGGTTCGTCTTTTTTATTTTTCCTCCATTTCATTCTGCTCTTCTGTTAATTTATCTAATGCTTTGATTGATGCTGCGGCTCTTGCATAATCATAGCTGTATAATTCCATAAATTTATCAGGCAGAACAAACCACGCTGGATGATAACCGTTAGCTGTGACAGGGAATCCTTTATCTTGTTGATTATCTCCATCCCATCTCAGAGCAACACCTTTTTTTCCTTTCCACTTTACTAAAGCGATCGAGTATCCCTTCTTTGTTTGTGTGCCGTCTTCAATAATTGCTAAAATTTCTATTTTTTCTTTTGGCGCACGGACTTCTTGAGGACGAACCATTTTCTATTCCTCCCTTATCTCATTACTTCACGACCAACACACTGCAAGGGGCATGTGATACGACATAAGAAGCGGTCGATCCAACTAATGCTTGTTGTATAGCACCTTTTCCTGTCGCTCCCATAACGATCAAATCAATATTTTCTTGTCCAGGGATGATATTGGCAATCAAATTTCTTGGATCTCCAGTTTCAACTATTGCGTGGATCTCAGCAATGCCGAACTCTTTGGCATCATTGATTTTTTTCAGCATGGCTACTTCTGTTCTTTGTTTTTCATCTGCATAGATTTTTGAAAAGGCATAGGCACTATGGGTCAGCTCAACTTTGTTGATGATTGACACGATAAATAAGTGGGCTTCATTGTCCTTTGCTAAGTCAAGGGCTTCAGCGAACGCTTTGATCGATTGTCTTGATCCGTCAACTGCTACCATGATGTTCTGGTATCTTTTACTCATTGGAACCGCCTCCTTTTTCTTTTATTGTAACATCTCAAGCAAAAATACAAAAAATATACGCAATATGTAAATAAAATGATGAACAAAAGCAATTTCTTTCAAGTTATTTATACATTTCTTTTCTCATCAGAACACCTGTTCTAATCCCATTATTTCTGCATTATGTGAAATTCCTCATCATTTTTCACATCGAGCGAACATCATTCTGTTACAAAAAACGTGGATTTGTCATAAATTGTCATGCTTCTTTTACCTATGAAATATTTTCACGTGTTAAAGTATTCCTCGTTGAACACAACAAATAAAACTTTTTAACGAATAAAGGAGATTTTTCATGACATCACTTAAAACTTTACTTTTTGGAACAACTTTGGCTGCCGGCGCTGCATTCTTCATGGGAACGACTGCTCATGCGGACGAAGCTTATACCGTTCAATCAGGTGATACTCTATCAGCGGTTTCTCAAAAATACGTTGGTGATAACTCCTTGATCAATGCCATTGCAGAATCAAATTCAATTTCTGATATTAACCTGATCTACTCAGGACAACAATTAACAATCCCAACAGAAGGCTCTGCACAAGTAGCTGCTGAACCTCAAGCAGCCGTTCAAGAAGCACCAGTCCAAACTGAACCTGTTCAAGCTGAACAACCTGTTGTACAAGAAACGGTTCAAACGGAAACACAAGCTGCTCCTGCTGTAACAGAAACTGCTGCTACTCCAGCAAGCACAAGCTCTGCAAAAGAATGGATCGCACAAAAAGAATCAAGCGGTTCTTACACAGCAACGAACGGACGTTACATCGGCCGTTACCAATTAGATTCTTCTTACTTAAATGGTGACTACTCTGCTGCAAACCAAGAAAGAGTAGCAGAACAATATGTTACTTCACGTTATGGTTCTTGGGAAGCGGCGAAAGCATTCTGGGAAGCAAACGGTTGGTACTAAGATTCATTATTTGAACGTTTAAACACATTCAAAATATAGTAAGAGGTCATGCGATTTATTCTTTCGCATGACCTCTTTTTGAGTTTAAGTTTAGTCTTTATTCCTTAACTATCGTTTGCCAGTATTTCTTGTATCAGAATCTATAAATCTACTATTTGAATCAATCTATTAGGTTTTAAACTGTCCCACCTTCACACAAATTTTTTTTGATTTATTTGAATCTGGTTCCGTTGTTTAAAATTTTTCCTATATTCTTTTAGATAATATGTTATTTTCTTTCTCATCGCTCCAGGTGTACCTTCTCTTTATAAAAAAAGATATCAACAGAGAAACTCCGTCGATATCTTTTTTCCTTCTCAAAAAAACAAATATGCGGCTAAGAAGACTCGAACTTCCACGAGGTCACCCTCACTAGCGCCTGAAGCTAGCGCGTCTGCCAATTCCGCCATAGCCGCATCACATCTTTTAGTTTAGGATTACATGTGTTTTTTGTCAAGAACATATTTTTGTTCTTTTTCATTTCTGTACGCCCTCCCTTATGCCATCTACACAAATAATTCATCCGAGCAACTCCATCATCTATTGAGGGTTGGTGAAAAAATCTGTTTTATCCATATGATCGATTTCAATGTTAAACGAACGACTCTGGGATTAGTAACTATTTTATTTTTTTCTTCATTTCTTTTTTCCTCTTTTTCTCGATTCAGCTATCTTCTTTCATTTAGATATTGATTATTTCTTCTGTTGGTTACTATCCTTCTGGAATTCTAGACGCTGAAGTAATTCACGTTTTCTTTCTTCTAGAGGTCATAAGTAACGAATGAACGAACTTCAAATAATTTTTTTATTGTAATTCATATTTGTATTGTTCGATGATTCTTAATACGATATGACACAATAAATAAAAATAGGCATGGCTATTTACAACAATAGTGCTATAGTAGAAAACAAATGAATAAGGTTACTTAAAGAGGTGAATACGATGAAACTGATCAAACTATGGGAAGCAGATTTAAAGAAAGCTTATCAGCTACAAACTAGCTTTGGACCAAATGAGAATGGATTTATCAACAATGCTTATGGCTATACATTTGCTGAATTTTTAGATTATGTAAAAAAATGCGAAAAAACGTCTTTAGGAATCGATCTTCCTGAGAGTTACGTTCCCGCAACCGTCTTTATTTTAGAAAGTGATGAACATGAGTATGTAGGAATTTTTAATTTGCGCCATAAACTGAACGAAACATTAAGAAACGGCGCTGGCCATATTGGTTACGGCATCTCCCCTAATTATCGTAAAAAAGGATATGCCACACAAGGATTAGCATTAGTACTACAAGAGGCAAAAAAAATCGGCATTGATGAGGCACTTTTGTCTGTAAATAAAAAAAATCTTGGCAGTCTTAAAGCACAACAAAAAAATGGGGCTGCGATTTATCGTGAAGATGAGAAAGAATACTATACGAAAATCAAACTGATGTAAAAAAGAAGGATTCCAAAAGGAAAGGGATTTGAATGTCCTTTATCAATAGAACACATTTATTTAATTAACTTATAATATAGCAGACAAAATTTTATAAACAAAGAAACCTTTTATCTCTTTTCTTCTAGAAAGGATAAAAGGCTTTTTTGTTTTTCCTATTTGCTTCTCATAGCTAGTCAGCCAAGATTTCTATCGTATCCCCAACGCAATCCGTGCATAACGGCTCATCTTATCTGTCGTCCAGGCTGGATACCACACAAGTTTCACTTCGACTTTCTTCACTTCTTCGACTTCACGTAAAGCATCGTGAATGGAGTCTGTTAAGATATCTGCTAATGGGCAGCCCATGGTTGTTAAAGTCAAGTGCTGTTATATCAGCATTTCTATCGCTTTTTCCTGTGTTAAAGCGATAAATTTTTTTCGATTCTAGTGCATCCCAGAAGCCAAAATTCTGTTCTTTTTATTAACTTTTGTAGGTTTATTATACCTCAAAAAATGGTTAAATTGTCCCTTAAAATAGCTTGGACTACATACTCAATGAGAACTTTTTTACGCTTCTTATCTGTAGTCCAGTTAAATCTTATAAGTAAATATAGTCATCTGAGCATCTACTCAAAAACTCACAAAAACAGCCCACTACTGATATCAGATTTTATACTTATTAGACAAAGAAAATAAAATTTGTTGGGCATACGTTGCTAAATGTCCATTTTCTCGATACACGTGAAATCTTTTATTATTAGTATTATGTTTATTATCCATAAGTTCATTTTGAAGTTTTGGCATACGTAACAACAAATTGATAGTTCTTGAATAATATTTAGATAAGTATTCATCTACCGTGATAAAACCTTCTTTTATATAGTTCTGTTCATATTCATCACTTAATTGAACAATATCAATTGCTTTATCAGAAAACGCAGAATCAATCATTTCGTCTGAGCAGTCCGATAATTTATCCTCCCATTCGTTCAATTTCTCAAATGTTAAACATGAATTCATTTGAAAAATAAAATCCATTACATGTTTATCAGAAATATTTACCATAGTTTAACACCTACTAATACAATATTTTAGGTTCAACTATTTAATATCAAACCTGTGTCGCAACAATTATGTTTTTAGCTCTTTAGGTACTTTTCTTTTCATATTCACTTTTATGATAGAATCTCCTTTTACGTTAAAAGTAGATACCATGTTAATGTCCTGTAAATTATTTAATAACTCAATATTTTGAGGAGTATTCTCTATTTCAACTACTTTATTTTTTCCATTTTCATCAATATACAATTCAGAGATTGGTTTATTTTGTGTTCCCAGCCAATATGTTACATTTTTTATAGAAATCTCATTCAACTTTTTATTTTTGAAAAGATTATTGATTAAATCAACGAATAGTTCCGTATTTGACAAATTGTCAAATATACAATCATATTCTTCTATTGAAAAATCAGTAATATCATTCTCTAAGAATAAGTTTAGCATTTGTTCAATTGTTGATTTACTTAATGTCCTCTCTTGTAAGTTAAAGATAAAATATTCTTTTAAGTATTCAACATCCATATTCTTAAGAAATCTTACAAACAATCTATCATCAGAAGAAACTCCCCTTTCTAATAGAATTTCCACCAATCTATTATTTTCGAAAAACTCATCTGATTCTTCATTAACAATAATACTTAGCAACTCTTTAATTGATTCAAGTTTCCAATTTTTTATGAGAGAAAGCATTTCATCTTCTGACAAGTCAATCTCAGAATAATTTTCTAGAAAATCATTAGGGTGATTGAGTACTACCTCTACAATAACACCATCTTCCTTAAATTTACTAACATTTGGAATGGCAACAGTTTTTTTGACAAATTTTATAAGGTGCAGAACTTCTTTCCGTATGCTATTCCGATTGTCCTTGACAATGAGCCTCCTCGGATGTGACGATCTTCGGCAGGAGCTAACAGTTAAA